>Ga0209369_1000012_pt1 | contig 549662 bp, 515 predicted proteins | sample EBPBio142010_DNA_FD_185865 | JGI IMG/M metagenome (GOLD analysis project Ga0209369, IMG submission 185865) | Wastewater treatment Type I Accumulibacter community from EBPR Bioreactor in Madison, WI, USA - Reactor 1_10/4/2010_ DNA (SPAdes)... | ecosystem: Engineered > Bioreactor > EBPR >... | reverse complement strand
TCCGGGCGCAGGGCGCGAGAACCGGCGTGCGGCCCCTGCTGAATTACGGTGCCGCTGACACCGAGGCGTTATCGGGCGCGCACGCCGGGCTCTCGACAACTACAGTAGGGCAATCGAAAGACATAAGGCGTTAGGCTTCAGCTATGGGATCTAGGGCGCAATCGGAATGATCACGCAAACGGTCAAAGGCACTTGCCACTGCAAAGCGGTTGAGTTCGAGGTCGATCTGGTGAACGGTTTTGAGAATGTTCGACGCTGCAACTGCTCCATCTGCAGCCGCAAGGGGGCGATCATGGCCGGCGTACCTTTGGAGCGACTCAGGGTCACGCGAGGCACAGACAAGCTCTCGCTCTATCAATGGAACACCAAGATCGCCAAGCACTACTTCTGCAGTATTTGCGGCATCTACACACACCATCAACGCCGAAGCGTTCCAACCGAGTATGGCTTCAACCTTGCTTGCATCGATGGGATTGACTTGTCCGCCATCGGCAACATCGGGGCAAGCAATGGCGCGGCACAGACGCTTGTCTCGCCCGCGCCCTAAGAGTTCGTTCTAATCGAACCAACTCCGGGTCGTCTTATGGCGTCATTCACCCCACCATCGGCGATCCGCTCGTGCGTCCATCCGATCCCACAATGTTGTTGTTTGAAGTCATCCGGTGGGGCAACGACTCGCATGCCGCACCCATGGGAGGACCAGACGGTCCTGACACCTGCTTCCTCGTAAGGGCCCGGTCTGTGGAGCAAGCGGCCACACTGGTAGACCAGCAACTCGCCCACACACCGAGTGACGTCCTGGACGTATGGTCGGCTGCCATCTACCTGCTGGGCACTGAATCATCCTCGCAGTCCGAAGAACGGATCCTTCGCGGTCCCTACATCCAACACGCTTATCGCCACGGCTGGCGGCACTGGTATCGGCAAGGCGCGGGCGAACCCTGGGTGGAGCGGCCCCACGCCTGACGGATCATCTCGACCGGAACAACGCTTTGGCCGCCACCCACCTGGGGGCAGCATGGCGCTCGAGACGGGACAATCAGACGGCTTCGGACGCCAATTCGCGTAGCTTGCCTTCATGGAGTTCAAGCACCCGATCCAGTCGACGCGCCAGACGACGATCGTGGGTCACCAGCACCAGACTGGTTTTCTGCGCGCGATTGAGCTCGAGCATCAGGTCGAACACGACGGCAGCGGTCTTCTCGTCCAGGTTGCCGGTCGGTTCGTCGCCGAGCACGCAGGCGGGTTGATTGACCAGGGCGCGAGCGACGGCGGCGCGCTGGCGTTCACCACCCGACAACTCGCCGGGCTTGTGCTCGAGGCGATGCCCCAGGCCCACCGATTCCAGCAACGCCTTCGCGCGCGCGGCCGCATCGACCGTGCCGGCGCCGCCCAACATCACCGGCATCATGACGTTCTCGAGCGCGGTGAACTCGGGCAGCAGGTGGTGGAACTGGTAGACGAAACCGAGTGAGGTATTGCGTAGCTGGCCGCGCGCGGCATCCGATAGCGACGACATCTTCTTGCCGGCCACGTAGACCTCGCCGGAGGTGGGCGTGTCGAGCCCGCCCAGCAGATGCAGCAAGGTGCTCTTGCCCGCACCCGACGCACCAACGATGGCCACGGTCTCGCCCGGCTGCACGTTGAGCTCCAGGCCGTCGAAGACCGGGGTGCGCAGCTTCCCTTCGGCGTAGGTCTTGCCCAGCGCTTCGGCATGGATGACCGCAGTGCGGATGGACTCATTCATAGCGCAGCGCCTCCGCAGGCTGGGTGCGGGCGGCACGCCACGCGGGGTACAGCGTGGCCAGGAAACTCATCGTCAGCGCCACGGCCGCGATCAGCACCACTTCGCCTGCGTCGAGTTCGTACGGCAAACCGGTGATGTAGTAGACATCCGAGGGCAGCAGGGTGACCTTGAACACGGCCTCGATGGCCGCGAGGATGTATTCGAGGTTGATGGTCAGCAAGATGCCGCCGATCACGCCCAACACGGTGCCCATCACGCCGATCAGTACGCCCTGGACCATGAAGACCTGCATCACGCCGCGCGGCGTGAGGCCGAGCGTACGCAGGATGGCGATGTCGGCCTGTTTGTCGGTGACCAGCATGACCTGCGAGTTCACCAGCGAGAAGGCGCCCATCAGGATGATGAAGGACAACAGGATGCCCATCACCGTTTTCTCCATCTTCAGCGAGTGATAGAGGTTGGCGTTCTCGCTGGTCCAGTCGCTGATCCGGTAAGGGCCTTGCAGGCGCAGCGCGAGGTCGCGCGCCACGTCCCAGGACTGGTACATATCGTGCAGTTTCAGGCGAACACCGGTCACGCCCTCGCCCATCCGCAGCACGCGCTGCAGGTCGCCCATGTGGACGAGTGCGAGGTTCCGGTCCACGTCGTTGTGGCCGACCGCGAAGATGCCGGTGACGGTGAAGCGTTTGATCTTGGGCATCGCACCCATCGGCGTGCCCTGGAAGTCGCCCGCGGTGACCACGACGCTGTCGCCGACGCCGACGCGGAGCCAGGCCGCCAGTTCCTGGCCCAGCAGGATGTGGAATTCACCCGGCTTCAGCGAGTCCAGCGTGCCGGCCTTCATCTTGTCGCCGATCACGGAAACCTTCGGTTCCTCGCCGGGCAGGATGCCGGTGACCAGCGCACCCTGCGGATCCGCATTGCCCGTCAGCATCGCCTGCACGTTGATGAAAGGAGCGGCACCCGACACGCGCGGGTCGTCCATCGCGATCTTGGTGGCATGCGGCCAGTCGTGCATGGCCTCGCCTGCGCCCATTACCGTGGCGTGCGCCGTGGCCTGCAGCAAGCGGTCGCGGATTTCGCGCTGGAAGCCGCTCATCACCGACAGCGTAGTGATCAGGATCATCACGCCGAGGGCGATGCCCACGACCGAAGCCAGCGAGATGAAGGAGATGAAACCGTTACGGCGCTTGGCGCGGAGATAGCGCAGGCCGATGGCGACGGGAATGGGTTTGAACATAGACCCCTATGGTGCCATCGCTCCACCCGGCCGCCCAGCATCGCCACCGCCCGCAGCAAGGCGCAGTTCACGCCGGGCTCGGGCAGGCAGCGTATCGGGCCACCAGGCCGCATGCTGCCAGCGTCCGCCCGGCGACTCCCGCCAGCGCAGGAACGCGAGGGGGCCCCGCCAACGGAGCTGGGCATCGTGGAGAAGGGCCCCGTCGACCGTGGGAGGCCTATCGTCGCCCGGGAACCAGAACGTCCGCTCCGGCTGCACGCCATGGGCGTGGGCGAGCCACAGGCCACGGGCGAGCGCCAGCACGGCGCCCGGCCAGGCGAACGCGCGCGGCATTTCGCATATCAGGAGGGACGCGGCCGCCAGCAACCCCTCGACGACCAGGCATGCCTGCAACAGGCGCGACGGGTGCCACTCAAGCCGGCAGCTGACGGATCCGTTCGACCAGCGCGGCGAGTTCCGCATCGGGACACTGCTCGTAGCCCATGAACCAGCGCCAGAGCTTATCGTCCTCGCAATCCAGCAACCGTAGGAAAACAACGCGCTGCGGCTCGGATTCAGTCGCCCAACTGCGGTCGAGATAACGACCGAACAGCTGGTCCAGTTCGCGCATCCCGCGCCGGCAGCGCCAACGGATGCGCTTGAGTTCGGGATCGTCGCTCATATCGCGGCCAGCGCCAGCGCGAGGCGCACCCAGAACGCGATCAACACCAGCGTTGCCAGCGCATAGGCCACGAAGCGGGTCATGACATGGTTGAAGGTGCAGTGCACCAGGCTGTGCACCGCCCGCAACGCGACGAACGCCCATGCCAGCGCGAGCGACGCCGCATCCGAGACGCCTAGCTGCGCCGCCAGCAGCACGCCGGCATAGAACAGCACCGGCAGCTCGAAGAGATTGCGGAAGTTGTCCGACGCGCGGGTATCACTCAGCAGGCGCACCGAATCCGCGGCATTCGCCAGCGATTGCGCGTGGATGCGCTTGCGGGCCATTTCCCCCAGGCGGAGCTGGTACAGCCTGACCCACACGAGGAAGGTCAGGCCGGCCATCGCCACGGCGGGCCAGAGGACTGCCGTGGCAGGTCCGTCGCTCATGCGGTCAGGCGCGACGCGCCATCATCAGCTTCTTGATCTCGGCGATCGCCAGCGCCGGGTTCAGGCCCTTCGGGCAGGTCCGGGCGCAGTTCATGATGGTGTGGCAGCGGTACAGCTTGAACGGATCTTCCAGATCGTCCAGGCGCGCACCGGTGTCCTCGTCGCGCGAATCGATGATCCAGCGGTAGGCCTGCAGCAGGATCGCCGGGCCGAGGTAACGTTCGCCGTTCCACCAGTAGCTCGGGCAGCTGGTCGAGCAGCAGGCGCACAGGATGCACTCGTACAGACCATCCAGCTTCTTGCGGTCTTCAGGCGACTGGAGGCGCTCGCGATCCGGCGGGGCCGGCGTCTGCGTGCGGATCCAGGGCTTGATCGAGGCGTATTGCGCGTAGAAATGGGTCAGGTCGGGAACCAGATCCTTCACCACCTCCATGTGCGGCAGCGGATAGATCGGCACTTCCGCCTTGCCGCAATCGCCGATCGCCTTGGTGCAGGCCAGCGTGTTGGTGCCATCGATGTTCATCGCGCACGAACCGCAGATGCCCTCGCGGCACGAGCGGCGGAACGTCAGCGTGGGATCGATCTCGTTCTTGATCTTGATCAGCGCGTCCAGGACCATCGGGCCGCACTTGTCGAGATCGACTTCGTACGTGTCGGTGCGCGGATTGGCGCCGTCGTCCGGGTTCCAGCGGTACACCTTGAAGGTGCGCACGTTCTTGGCGCCCTTCGCGGGGAAGTGCTTGCCCTTGGTGACGCGCGAGTTCTTCGGGAGCGAAAATTCGGCCATGTGTCAGGTCTCCCGGGCTCAGTAAACGCGCGGCTTGGGCGGCACCACATCCACGTCCTTGCTGAGCGTGTACATGTGCACGGGGCGGAAATCGAAGCTGCACTTGCCGTCTTCGGCGACGTTGACCAGCGTGTGCTTCTGCCAGTTGACGTCGTCGCGCTCCGGGAAGTCCTCGTGCGCGTGCGCACCGCGGCTCTCGTGGCGCTGCTCGGCCGAGTTGATCGTCGCGACCGCGCTGAGCAGCAGGTTGTGCAGCTCGTAGGTCTCGATCAGGTCCGAGTTCCAGATCAGCGAGCGGTCGCTGACCTTGACGTCCTGGAAGCTGGAGAAGATGTCGGCCATCTTGTCGCAGCCTTCCTTCAGCGTCTTGCTGGTGCGGAACACGGCGGCGTCGGCCTGCATCGTGCGCTGCATGTTGTCGCGGATCACCGAGGTGGGCGTGTCGCCATTCGCGTTGCGCAGCTTGTCCAGGTGCGACAGCGCCTTGTCGCAGGCATCGCCCGCCAGCGGCTTGTGCGACGAACCACTCTTGATGGTCTCGGCGCAGCGGTTGGCCACCGCGCGACCGAATACGACCAGGTCGAGCAGCGAGTTGGAGCCCAGGCGGTTGGCGCCGTGCACCGACACGCAGGCGGCCTCGCCGATGGCGTACAGGCCGGGCACGACGGCATCCGGGTTGTCGCCGACCTTGCGCACCACTTCGCCGTGGTAGTTGGTCGGGATGCCGCCCATGTTGTAGTGCACGGTCGGAATGACCGGGATCGGCTGCTTGGTCACGTCCACGCCGGCGAAGATGTGGGCGCTTTCGGCGATGCCGGGCAGCTTCTCGTTGATGACTTCCGGGCCCAGGTGGGTCAGGTCGAGCAGGATGTGGTCCTTGTGCTCGCCCACGCCGCGGCCTTCGCGGATCTCGATGGTCATCGAGCGGCTGACCACGTCGCGCGAGGCCAGGTCCTTGTAGTGCGGTGCATAGCGCTCCATGAAGCGCTCGCCATTGCTGTTGCGCAGGATGCCGCCTTCGCCGCGCACGCCTTCGGTGATCAGGCAGCCCGCGCCGTAGATGCCGGTCGGGTGGAACTGCACGAACTCCATGTCCTGCATCGGCAGGCCGGCACGCATCACCATGCCGCCGCCGTCGCCCGTGCAGGTGTGCGCGGAGGTCGCCGAGAAGTAGGCACGGCCGTAGCCGCCGGTGGCCAGCACCACGCCATGGGCGCGGAACAGGTGCAGCGTGCCGGTGGCCATGTCCAGGGCGAGCACGCCGCGGCAGGCGCCTTCTTCGTCGAAGATCAGGTCAAGCGCGAAGTACTCGACCATGAAGCGCGCATCGTGCGCCAGCGACTGCTGGTACAGCGTGTGCAGCATGGCGTGGCCGGTGCGGTCGGCTGCGGCGCAGGTGCGCTGCGCCGGCGGACCTTCGCCGTACTTGGTCGTCATGCCACCGAACGGGCGCTGGTAGATCTTGCCCTCCTCGGTACGCGAGAACGGCACGCCGTAATGCTCCAGCTCGATGATGGCCGGGATGGCCTCGCGGCACATGTACTCGATGGCGTCCTGGTCGCCCAGCCAGTCCGAGCCCTTGATGGTGTCGTAGAAGTGGTAGCGCCAGTCGTCCTCGCCCATGTTGCCGAGCGCGGCGGAGATGCCGCCCTGCGCTGCGACGGTGTGCGAGCGGGTCGGGAAGACCTTGGTCAGGCAGACGGTCTGCAGGCCCTTGGCGGCCAGGCCGAAGGTCGCGCGCAGGCCGGCGCCGCCGGCGCCCACCACGACCATGTCGTACTTGTGTTCGGTGATCTTGTAAGCGGACATTGACTCAATTCCCCAGCGCGATGCGGGCCACGGCGAAGACGCTCACGATGGCGCCCAGCACGGCGATGAACTTGACGGTGGTCTGCACCGCGAGGGCGAGCAGCGAGTTGTGAACGTAGTCTTCCAGCACGACCTGCAGGCCGAGCTGGGCGTGCCAGAACATGGCCACCAGGAAGCCCACGAGCAGCACGGCATTCCACGGCTTGGACACGGCAGCGGTGGCGGTGACGTAATCGGCGCCGATCAGGCTCAGCACGAACACCAGGAACCAGATCGTCAGCGCGACCAGCGCGGTGGCGGTCAGGCGCTGGTGGACGAAATGCTCGGTGCCGGTCTTCGCCGAGCCCAGGCCGCGCGCATTCTTGATGGGCGTGCGGAAGTTGCTCATGCGCCACCTCCCAGCAGCACGTACGCCCACACCAGGGCGGTGATGACCAGGCTGCCGATCACCGACAGCCAGCTGTTGCGCACGAACGTGGCGATGCGGTAACCGATTGCGAAGTCCTGCACGATGTGGCGGATGCCGTTGCACAGGTGGTAGGCGAAGGCCCAGGTCCAACCGAACAGGAACAGCTGGCCGTACCAGGCGCGCGCCAGGTCGGTGAAGCAATTCCAGGCTTCGGGGCCGATCATCAGCGTCAGCAGGCCCGCGGTGATCACCAGGGCGCCGGCGGCGAGGACGATGCCGGTGGCGCGGTGCAGGATGGAGGTCGCCATCTGGATCTGCCAGCGGTAGACCTGCAGATGGGGGGAAAGCGGACGTTGTGGAGTCGCCATTGACGCGCTCGTTGTCTCGGCTGGGCGGTCGTGACCGCGTTGGCTGAAACGCTGCTCAGAAATCGATGCAGCGCCCGTTCTTTTCCCAATCCCCGTAACGCGTGGGCTCGGGCCCGTCGCGTCCGCCGATCTCCTTCGCCACGGCCGTTCCCCCTGCCCCGGCGCCCGCTTGCGGGGTCGAGGTTTCGGGTGGCTGTGTTCCGGGATCGGTGTCGGGAGTCGGGGGTGTTTGACCTATCATGGCGGTCTCGCAACGCACAAAATTTTAATCCCCACCCCCTTGGCTGACAACCTTTCCCGTACCACCGCGCCGTTTTTCGCCCTGTCCGACCACGCCCTGGTGACGCTGGAAGGGCCTGATGCGGCGGCGTTTGCACAGGCCCAGTTCGCCAACGACGTGGCCGGCTTGCCGGCCGGGCAATGGCAGTGGAACGCGTGGCTGACGCCCAAGGGACGCGTGATGGCGGTGTTTGCGCTGGCGCGGCTGGCGGAGGACCGCGTGTGGCTGGTCCTGCCGGACCACCCTGCCCCCGCATTCGTCGAGTCCCTGCGACGTTTCGTGTTTAGACGAAAGTTGAAGATCGAGCTCCCCGTCGATACGGCGATCAGCGGTGCTTTCGCCGCACCCGTCGTGGCGCATGGCGCGACGCTGGCGATGGACGACGGCGTGCTCGAACTGGACTGGAGCGGGCAAGGCGGTCCCCGCACGCTGCGTGTCGGCGCGCCGGCCGTCGATGACGTTACGGCGCAGACCATGTGGCGTGCCGCTGACTTGCGCCATGGTCTTCCGCGCCTTCCCGATGCGCAACGCGAGCAATGGACGCCGCAGCAACTCGCGCTGGACCGGCTGGCCGCCTACAGCGTCAAGAAGGGTTGCTATCCGGGGCAGGAAATCGTGGCGCGCACCCATTTCCTCGGCAAGGCCAAGCGCGCGTTGCAGGGCTTCCACGCGGCAGGCTCCATCGCTCCGGGTGTCATGGTGCGCGACAGCGAGCGCGACATTGGGGAAGTCGTAAGCACCGTAGCGGACGGTCCGCAGACCCTGCTGCTGGCCGTGCTGCCGCTGGACCATACCGGCGAAGGCTTGTCGGCCGATACGCAGGCGCTGGCGCGCGTTCCCTTGCTTGACGGCTTGAACCGCTGACGATTCTGCGTGGCGATTGATCCACGTCAATGACGTGGACGGCGGCGTGCCTAGACTGCCGTGAACCCAGGCACGAGGACACGCGCATGCACCACGACGTCATCATCATCGGCGCCGGCCCAGCGGGGTTATGCCTGGCCAAGGCCTTGTGCGATCTCGACCTCAAGGTCGCCCTCGTGGAGCGCCAGTCGCGCGCGGCCATCGCAGAACCTGCGTTCGATGGCCGCGAAATCGCGTTGACGCATGCTTCGATGCGCCTGCTGCGCGACCTCGGGATCTGGCAGCACCTGCCCGACGACGCCTGCTCGCCCCTGCGCGCCGCGCGGGTAATGGAAGGCGACAGCCTGCACGACATGCGCATCGACGCCGCGCTGGCCGGCAAGGAACAGCTCGGCATGCTGGTGCCGAACCAACGGATCCGCGAAGCGGCATGGAAGGCCGTCAGCGACCTGCCCGGGCTGGATTTCTTCGATGGCGCGCGCATCCATGCCGTCCGCACGACCGACGACCATGCCGGCATCACCCTCGGCGACGGACTCCGCCTGGAAGCACCGCTCCTGATCGCGGCTGACAGCCGCTTCTCCGAGACGCGCCGCGCGATGGGCATCGGGGCCGATCAGTACGATTTCGGCAAGAGCATGCTGGTCTGCCGCATGCATCACGAGCAGCCGCATCAGGGCGTGGCGTGGGAATGGTTCGGCCAGGGGCAGACACTGGCGCTGCTCCCGCTTAAGGAACACGAGTCCTCCGTCGTCATCACCCTGCCCGACGCCGCGGCGCGGCGCCTCGCCGCGCTGGACATCGACGCGTTCGCTTGCGAGATGGAGCAGCGCTACGGGCATCGCCTGGGCCACATGAAGCTGGAAAGCAGCCGGCATGTGTATCCGCTGGTCGGCGTCTATGCGCGCCGGTTTGTCGGGCGCCGGTTCGCGCTGGCCGGAGATGCGGCGGTCGGCATGCACCCGGTCACGGCGCATGGCTTCAATCTCGGCCTGGCCAGCGTCGAGCGGCTGGCTGCCATGGCGCGCGACGCGATCCAGCGCAAGGGGGACCTCGGGTGCGCGGAAGGGCTGGCGCGCTACGAGCGCCGCCATCGTCGCGGCACGCGGCTGCTGTACCTGGCCACGCGCGCCATCGTGGAGCTCTACACCGATGATCGTGCGCCGGCACGCCTGTTGCGCGAGGGTGTGTTGCGTGCGGGTCGGCGACTGACACCTTTCCGACGCGCACTCGCGGGCATGCTGGCCGACGAGAGCCCGAACGACCGCCACCCGCTGCAGCGCCTGCGCGATGGCCTGGCGCTGCTGCGCCCGGCCTGACGGTTCAGGCCACCCAGGCCTCGAAACGATCCAGGAACAGCTGCAGGCGCTTGCGCAGGCGCTCGTCGGCGATATCGCCCGCCGCATCGATCTGGCCTTCGCGATACTGGATGGCGATCTCGGGCTGCGGCAGCACCGCCACGTCGACCGCCGCCAGCACGTTACGCAGGTGTTGCTGGGCCGACACCGTGCCATGCGCGCCCGGTGAGGTACCGACGATCGCCGCGCGCTTGCCGCCGAAGGAATTGCTGCCACCGGGACGACTGCCCACGTCGATCGCGTTCTTCAGCACGCCAGGAATCGAGCGGTTGTATTCCGGCGTGATGAACAGCAGCGCATCGCAGGCTTCCACCTGCTGCTTGAACTGCCGGCCCGCCGCCGGGAAATCCGCATCGTCGTCCTGGTCGTACAGCGGCAGGTCGCCGATGCCGATCTCCTCGAACGCGAAGCGATCGCCGGCCAGCCGCTGCACCGCATGCGCGAGCTGCCGGTTGTAGGAGCCCGCGCGCAGGCTGCCGATGATGATGCCGATGCGGGGCGTAGGCATGTGCGTTCCTCGATCAGGGAGTCGCCATCATGCCAGCCGGTCGGCGGCCGCGACGATATCCTCGTCGCCCGGCAACACGAGGAAAGCCGCGCCAGCCAGCGGCGTGTAGGTATCGGCGCCGACCACGCGCTGGAACGGGCGCGCACGGTAGCCCGCCTCGGCGATCGCCGTGATGACGCCCTCGCCCACGCCGGCCGCCTGCCGGCCCTCATCCACCACCAGGATGCGCTTGGCCGTCTTCGCCTGCTCGGCGATGAAGGTGGCATTGAGCGGCACCAACCAGCGCAGGTCGACCACACGCACCTTCCAGCCATGCTTGCGTTCGATGGTCCTTGCAGCACGCAGGCTCATCGGTACGCCATTGCCATAGGTGAAGATCACCAGATCGTCCGCGCCTTCACCGTACACGCGCCCCTCGCCCAGAACCATCGTCTCGCTCTGCGGCGGATACGGGAACAGCCACTGTCCGTCGCCGGCTTCGTACAGGTCCTTGGTCATGTACAGCGCGATCGGCTCGAGGAACAGGGTGACGCGCCCATCCACCTTCGCGAGCGCCGCCAGCGTGCGCAGCATGGTGGCGGCATCATCGCCACGCGAGGGGCACCCGACGACCAGTCCCGGGATGTCGCGCAAGGCCGTGATCGAATTGTCGTTGTGGAAATGCCCGCCGAATCCCCGCTGGTACCCGAGGCCGGCGACGCGCACGACCATCGGGTTGCGGTACTGGTCGTTGCTGAAGAACTGCAGGCTGGCCGCCTCGCCGCGGATCTGGTCGCAGGCGTTGTGGAAGTACGCCAGGTACTGGATTTCCGGCAGCGGCAGCATGCCCATGTTGGCGTAACCCTGGGCCAGGCCGAGGATCATCGTCTCGTCGAGCAGCGTATTGAACACGCGGCTGCCCTTGAACGCCTTCTGCAGGCCCTTGGTGACCGTGTACACGCCGCCCTTCTGGGCCACGTCTTCGCCGAACAGCAGCGTCTCCGGATACTTGCAGAACAGGTCGTGCAACGCGTTGTTGATCTGGATGGCGAGATGCCGCGGCGGCAACTTCTCGGGCAACTTGTCCTCGCTGCCGAAGGCGGCCACGCGGACATCGTGCGGTGCTTCGCGCGCGGCTTCCGCCGCCACCGCGCCGGGTGTGTAGGGCGCGAGCGGCGCCATCACGTGATCCAGCGTCGTGATGCGCGGACGGCGGTCGGCATCTTCGGCGGCAGCGAAGCAGCGCTTGCGCATGGCTTCGTATGTCGCGAGCAGAGACTCCTTGGTGTACAGGCCCGACGCCAGCGCGATCGCGGCACTGCGGAGCAGCGGATCGGTCGCCTCGACCGCGCACAGTTCCTCCAGCGGACGCCATTCGATCTCGAAGTCGGTACCGGCGTGGCCCATGATGCGGGTGGTGCGGAGGTGCAGGAACGTGGGACGGCGCGTGCGCCGGCAATGCTCGACCGCGGCCTGCACTTGCCCGTAGCCCGCGGCGAGATCCAAACCATCGGCATGGAAATAGTCCAGGTCGGCGCGGTCGCGGAAGTTGCGCCCGATCCAGCCGTCCGGCGTCTTCACCGAGATGCCGATGCCGTTGTCCTCGCAGACGAACAGCACGGGGGCCGGAAGCTTCTGGTAGGCCGTCCATGCCGCTGCGTTGAACGCGGTCTGTGCGGTGGCATGGTTCGAGGACGCATCGCCGAACGAACAGATCGCGATGCTGTCGTCGGGAATCGGCAGCGCATGGCCGATGCGGCGCGCCTGTTCGATCGCCACGGCGGTGCCCAGTGCCTTGGGCAGGTGCGAGGCGATCGTCGAGGTCTGCGGCAGCACCCACAACGGCTTGCTGCCCCACACCTTGTGGCGGCCGCCGGACGCGGGGTCTTCCGCGCTGGCAGCGAAGCTCAGCGCGGAGTCCATCACGGGATCCATGCCGGGCAGCTTGCGGAAGCGTTCTGCCATGAAACCGCCGCTGCGGTAGTGCAGGAAGGCCGGATCGGTATGGCGTGTCGCACGCGCCACCATCGCATTGCCTTCGTGGCCGCTGGAGCCGATGGTGTAGAAAACCTTGTTCTGTACGCGCAGCACGCGCGCCATCAGGTCGAGATGGCGGCTCACGAGCTGGGATTCGAGCAGCTCCACGAAGCCGGTCGCATCCAGCGCGCTGCCGGGTAGCACGGGATCGCCGTGGGCCGGCGCGGTGCGCACCTGGCCGTCCCATTCCCTGACGAACTCGACGAAATTCTGGTCGCAGATCTCGGCCCGGTTCAGGCCCTTCATGCGTGCGGGAATTGCTTTGGCAGTCATGTGCTCGCTCGGATCAGGAGGACGCCAGGCGTGCGGCGACATCGTCGCTCACGCCGGGCATGGGAACGAAACCCGGCCGGGCGCGTACGCGGGCCAGCCAGGCAGAGATATGCGGGTATGCGGCGAGGTCGAAGCCGCCGTCGTCGGCGCAATGGGTGTAGGCGAACAGCGCGATGTCGGCCACGCCGTAGTCGTCGCCGGTGAACCACGCCGCGCCTTGCAGGTGCTTCTCCATCACGGCCAGCGCCTGGGCGCCGCGTTCCTGCAGACGAGGCAGGTCGGCACGGCGCGGCGAATCCACGGGCGTCCATCCGCGGATGAAGCGCGCCACCGCGATGTAGGGCTCGTGGCTGTACTGTTCGAAGAACAGCCAGCTCAATGCCTGCGCACGCTGCCAGGCATCGGCCGGCAAGTACGGACTGCCCTCGGCCAGCCAGCAGAGGATGGCGTTCGACTCCACCAGGATCGCGCCGTCCGCGCGCTCCAGCATCGGCACCTTGCCGTTGGGGTTTTTCGCCAGGTAGTCCGGCGTGCGGGTACCACCGTTGGCGCTGTCGACCTCGACCCACGCGTAAGGCCGTGCGAGCTGTTCGAGCAACAGGCGCACCTTGTGGCAGTTGCCCGAGGTGGACATGCCTTGGACGGTGACGGGATCAGGCGACATGCGGGTGCTCCGGCGATACGGGAATGCGGGCGGCCTTGGCGAGATCCTTCTCCCGACCGAACGCGAGCAGGATGCGGCGTTGCTCATCCAACGTCGGAACGCGCACTTCATGGCCGGCGACGTCGAGGCGCAGGTCGTCGTGCACCTGCACGGGCCGCCATCCCGCGGCTGTCATCAGCTCCAGTCCGCCCATGACTTCCACCGGCATCGGCAGATGCACGAAGCGCGCGAACGCGGAACGGAAGCGGGTTTCGTCTGCGGGGCGGTAGGTCGCATCGACATGATCGATCCAGGCCTCCCGCAATTGCAGCGCATCGCGACGGCTGCAGAGTACGTCGATGTCCTGCGGTGCGACGTTCGGAATATCCGCCAGCACCATCGCGGCACTGCCGATGATCCACCAGGGATCGCGGAACGTCCGCGCCAGCTCGGGCAAGGCATCGTGCAGGCCTGCGTGCAGCGCGGACGTTGGCGTCACGGTTGGGCGACCCTGCGTGCCTGCCACTGCGCGCGCGTCTGGCCCCAGACTTCGACCGGTTTCTCGTGGTGCGGTTCGGGCAGGCGATCCATCCGCAGGTAGGCCGAACCGAGTTTCGCAGCGACCGCCTTCGAGTTCGCGTTTTGCGGGTCGATGGTGTGGATCACGTCCTCCCACCCCAGGTGGTCGAACGCCCAGTCCACGCTCGCCGTCGCCGCCTCGGGCGCGTAGCCACGCCCCCAGGCCCCGCGGGCGATGCTCCAGCCCACCTCGGTGCCCGGCCAGCCTTCCGGCTGCCACGGCCCTACCCGGCCGATCCAGTGGCCGGTCGCTTTCTCGATCACCGAGAACATCCCGAAGCCCTGCAGATGCCAACTGCCCAGCGTCGCCGCCAGGCTGCGCCATGCCGGCGAACGGGCCTGCGTGCCGCCGATGTAACGCATGGTCTCTTCATCGGTGGCGAACGCGGCCCACGCTTCGTAGTCCTCCCGCCGCGGCAAGCGCAGCAGCAGGCGGGGCGTTTCGAGTTGGAGTTCGGAAAGGTCCATCGGTGCCACGTCATCCCAGAACGGAAGCCCACCAACGCGCTGAACACCCGCTCCGCGCGCGCCTCAGCCGCGCGCGATGCGGCCCTTCCTCAGAACGCGTTGATGCCCGTCAGCTCGCGGCCGATCACCAGCTGGTGCACGGTTTCCGTGCCTTCGTAGGTAATGACCGATTCCAGGTTCAACGCGTGGCGGATGGCAGCGTGCTCGGTGGTGATGCCGGCGCCGCCCAGCAGGTCGCGGCATTCGCGGGCGATGTCGATGGCCATGCGGCAGTTGTTCCATTTCGCCAGTGACACCTGCGAAGGCGCCATGGTGCCGGCATCCTTCAGGCGACCCAACTGCAGCGACAGCAACTGCGCCAGGGTGATCCGGCGGGCCATCTCGGCCATCTTGATCTGCGCACTCTGCGTGGCCGCCACCGGGCGGTCGAACAGGATGCGTTCCTTCGTGTAGGCCAGCACTTCGTCGAGGCACGCGATGGCGGCGCCGATCGGGCCCCAGGTGATGCCGTAGCGCGCCTGGGTCAGGCAGCCCAGCGGGCCCTTCAGGCCTTTGACGTTGGGCAGGCGGCTGCTGTCGGGCACGCGCACGTTGTCGAAGAACAGCGCGCTGGTCACCGATGCGCGCAGGCTCATCTTGTGCTTGATCTCCTGCGCGGTGAACCCGGCCATGCCCTTCTCGAGCAGGAAGCCCTGGATCCCATCGTCGGTCTGCGCCCAGACGATCGCGATGTCGGCCAGGTTGCCGTTGGTGATCCACATCTTCGATCCGTTGATGACCCAATCGTCGCCATCTCGGCGCGCGTGGGTCTTCATGTTGGCCGGGTCGGAGCCGCCGTGGGGTTCGGTCAGGCCGAAGCAGCCGATGACCTTGCCGGCCGCCATGTCCGGCAGCCAGCGCTCACGCTGTTCTTCGCTGCCGTAGGCATAGATGGGATACATGCACAGCGAGGACTGCACGCTGACGAAGCTGCGGATACCGCTGTCGCCGCGCTCGAGTTCCTGGCAGATCAGACCGTAGCTGACCGCGTTGAGGCCGGCGCAGCCGTACTTTTCCGGCAACGAGGAACCCAGCAGGCCAAGTTCGGCGATCTCCGGCACGAGTTCCTTCGGGAAACGCCCCTGATCGAAAGCGTCGCCGATGATCGGCCGTACACGCTCATCGGTGAAGCGCGCCACGGCGTCCTGGACAGCGCGCTCCTCTTCGCTCAGCAGGGAGCGGACATCGAACAGGTCGTACGGGTTCAGGGCCATCGCATTTCAACCGGCGTTTGAGGTATCCGACGATTGTATGCGGTGGCCGTCCGCGCCGGTAAGCGCCAGTCCGCAAAGCGAAGGCCGGCGAAACGCCGGCCTTCGAGGGGTGCCACGTTGAAACGCAGGTCCCGGCCGGGACCGCGGGATCAGCCCTGCTTGGGCGTATCCACGCTGGCGGTCTGGGTGACGACCTGGCCGTCGATCACCGGCAGGCGGGCGCCCGGCTCCTGTTCCATGCGGATCGTCTTTTCCTGGCCCTCGAAACGGTAGGTCACGTCGTAGCCGACCACCTTGTCCGTCGTGCCCAGGGCGATGCGGCTGCCCGGCTTGCTGTCCATGCGCATCGTGCCGGTGGTGCCGTCCGGGTTGCGGTAAGTGACGTTGTAGCCGGTCACGCGCGAGGACTCGGACGTCGCATTCTCGGTATGGCACTGGCGCTCGGTACGGCTGACAACCTTGCCGCCGACGTGGCGCTTGTCCACCTGGTTGCCAATGGCGCCACCGGCGACTGCGCCGGCTACCGTCGCGGCCTTCTTGCCGCTGCCGCTGCCCACCTGGTTGCCCAGCAGACCACCGATCACGGCGCCCGCGACCGTGCCGCCGACGTTGCCGTCGCGCTCAGGCGCACGTTCCTGCACGACCACGTCCTGACAGACCTCGCGCGGCGTGGTGCTGGTCGTGGTCTCGCGCACGGCTTCGGTACCGATCACCGTGGCGTACAGCTTCTCCGAACTCGTCACGGGAGCGGACTTGACCACTTCGGCGTACTGCAGGGTGCCTACCGGGATCTGGTTGTCGGTCGAGGCCGCGTCGTCCGCGACCAGTGCGCCATCCGCGGCCGTCACCAGGCCGGCATCCGCCGGGCCCTTGTCACCGCCCTTGAGGAAAGCCGCAGTGGCCACACCGCCCACCAGCAGCGCGCCGACGGCGACAAGAATCGTTGTGGTATTGCTCTTCATCGCTGCCTCCAAGTCGGGCCTCGCCCGGTTCACATTGGTCATCATTGCACCACTGCGAACCTGAACCAAGTACCCGCGAACGGCCACGAAAAACAACGGAAAATGAACGATTCCGTGACCTGCCGATCATGCTAGCGTGACGCCCATCCCAACGCGTTCGAGTGCCGACGCCATGCCCAGCCCCATCCTGCTGCCCTTCCTCGATTGGGCGCGCAAGTTGCGCTACCCCACGCTGTTCAAGATCACCGCGGGGCTGTTCGTGGTGACGTTGTTCCTGCCCGATCCGGTGCCGTTCGTGGATGAAATCCTGTTCGGCCTCGGCACGCTGCTGCTCGCCAACTGGAAGCGCAGGAAAGACCCGCCCTCTTCGCTCGAGGCGCCCGACGCGCACCGTTGACGCCATGCTGGTCGACAGCCACAGCCACTTCGATGCGCCCGAGCTGGACGCCGATCGCGCGTCCGTGCTCGCACGTGCACGCGCCGCGGGGGTGACGCGCCAGGTGGTGCCTGCCGTGACGGCGGCGTCGTGGCCGAAACTGCGCGACGTCTGCGCGCAGGATGCGGGCCTGTTCGCCGCCTATGGCTTGCATCCGATGTACCTGTCAGAACATCGGCCCGCGCACCTCGACGACCTGCGCACCTGGATCGAACGGGAAAAGCCGGTCGCCGTCGGCGAATGCGGCCTTGATTTCTTCGTGGAAGGGCTGGATGCGGAGACGCAGCAGCAGTACTTCGATGGCCAACTCCGGCTCGCGCGCGAGTTCGACCTGCCGCTGATCGTGCACGCGCGTCGTGCGGTGGATGCCGTGATTGCGTCGATCAGGCGGGTCGGCGACCTGCGCGGCGTGGTGCACAGTTTTTCCGGCAGCCCGGAACAAGCGAAGCAGCTGTGGCAGGCCGGCTTCCTGATCGGCCTGGGTGGCCCGGTGACCTACGAACGCGCGAACCGACTGCGCACCCTCGCCGCCACGATGCCGCTGGATTACCTGCTGCTGGAAACGGATTCGCCGGACCAGCCCGATGCTGGCATCCGCGGGCAACGCAACGAACCTGGGCGGCTGCCGGTGATCCGCGACGTCATCGCCGGGCTGCGCGACCTTGCACCCGACGAGCTCGCCCGGGCCACCACGCGCAACGCAGAACGCTTGTTCAAGCTACCGTCGCACTGACGACGCGGGATTTCTTCAACAGTAGTTCCAGCGCCTTGCCCACCATCGCGAACGCGAAGGCGCCGGTGATGTGCGTCGCCGCACCCAGGCCGACGCCGCAGTCCAGCTTCAACGCGGCATCGGCACCGAGCTGTGGCCGCAGGCCGCACACCGTGCCGTCCGCTTGCGGATAGTTGACGTTCTCCAGCGAGTAAACCGCCTGCACACCGAAGTAGCGGTCGCGGTTCTTCGGGAAATTGAACTCCGCGCGCAGCTTCTTGCGGACCAGCGCCAGCAAGGCGTCGTGCTCGGTGCGCGAGAGATCGCGCAGGCGGATCTGAGTGGGATCGGTGCGCCCTCCCGCCGAACCGGAGACCACGACCGGCAGCTTCCGTCGCCGGCACCACGCGATCATCTCCACTTTCACCCGGAAGCTGTCGCAAGCATCGAGCACCAGGTCGAAATCGCGGTCCAGCAACTCGCCCATGTTGGAAGCGGTCAGGAACTGCGGAACGACTTCGACGTCGATCAACGGATTGATCGCGCGACAGCGGTCGGCCATCGCCTCGGCCTTGTTGCGGCCGTACTGACCTTCCAGTGCAGGCAACTGGCGGTTGGTATTGGAGACGCAGATGTCGTCGGCGTCGATCAGTGTGAGATGACCCACGCCCGAGCGTGCCAGGGCTTCCACCACCCACGACCCGACGCCCCCCATGCCGACGATGGCCACGCGCGACGCTGCGTAGCGTTCCGTCGCGCCCACGCCGTACAGGCGATCGATGCCAGCGAACCGGTCCCGGAGTTCTTTCTTCATCTCACTAGTGTAAGCCGTGGCGCGAACCGTGACGGCCGTCGTACCATCGCCCCGTCACCTACAAGGAGCCCGCCACATGGCCAGCCAGCCCGAGACCAAGAAGCCGTCCGCCGCTTCACGCTACTTCTTCCTCTTCCTGATCGGCCTCGTGGTGGGCGCCATCTGTACCGTGATGGCAATGCGTGCGCTGCAGGCACGCCAGGATCCGTTCCCCCACAGCGTCATGCACGTGATGGGCAAGCATGCCGGCCAGCTCGCCGACAAGGTGAAAGAGAACCGCTGCGCCGCCACCGACACCATCCCGCACGTGCGCACGCTGCGTGCAATGGCCAACGACCTGGAGCTCGCGTTTCCGGGACTGGCGGACGATGCGCGCTTCAAGAGCCACACGAGCCAGTTCCGCGCCGACCTGGATGCCGCGCTGAGCGCCCCACCGACCGATTGCGCCGCTGCGTCCACGCTGGTCGAGAAAGTGGGAGCCGACTGCAAGGCCTGCCACCAGGACTTCAAGGGTTGACGGCGGCCTCACGCCTCTGAATCCCACCTGACATCCGGGCCGCGCAAGCGGCCCGATTGTCATCACGTTCACGCGCCCCTGCCGAGCATGTGACACGAGAGGACCCGGCACACGCACGGGCCCGTCGCACACCAGGAGGCTCCCCATGAATACGCGTCTGCTCGTCATTGGCCTGACCGCTACCGTCGCCCTCGCCGGTTGTGCCAGCACCTCCCCCGGCTATGGCAGCAGCGGCTACGGTGGCGGCTACAGCGCGCCGGCCAATCGCTACTGTGCGGACTGCGGCATCGTCGAACGCATCGATGTGGTCTCGTCCGGCCGCAGTGCGCCGTCGGCGACAGGCGCCGTCCTCGGCGGCATCGTCGGCGCTGTCGCGGGTCGCCAGATTTCCGACCGCACCGGAGGCAGCGAGGGCAACAAGAACGTCTCGACGGTCGCTGGTGCGGTGGCCGGTGCGGCCGCTGGCAACGCGATCCAGAAGCGCACCACCGGCGACACCTACAACGTCACGGTCCGCATGGACGACGGTCGTCGCGTGACCATCAGCCAGCACGACCTGGGTGGCATTCGCGAGAACACCTATGTGCGCATCCAGAATGGTCGTGTCGTATTGCGCTGAAGACCCATCCTGAGAGCCAAAGAAAAAGCCCGGCAGATGCCGGGCTTTTTCTTGCGGAGCCCGCGCCAGGCGCGGTACGCGTTACGATCACTCAGGCGGGTTCTACCGCATCGGCCTGCAGGCCCTTCTGGCCCTGCACGACGGTGAAGGTGACCTTCTGGCCTTCCTTCAAGCTCTTGAAACCCTGGGTCTGGATGGCGCGGAAGTGTACGAACACGTCTTCGCCATTCTCGCGGCTGATAAAGCCGAAGCCCTTGGCATCGTTGAACCATTTAACGGTTCCGGTTTCACGCTCGGACATCTAGTTGCTCCTTGGAACGGGTGGTGGTTACGCCTCTCGGCGGCTGGTTGCAAGGAGGACACGAGGTACAAGCGATGCAGCGGATCATTGGATCTACCCCATCAGGCCACGGTGCACGGTGACCTTGGCAACGACAGCGGCCGCACAGTAACCCGGCATTTGGCAAAATGCAAACGCTTGAACGAGAAAGTCAACCCCCCGACAAGCCCTTGATTCCCTAGGAGAATTGTTTGGACATCCAGTATCTGTACTACGCCGTGGCGATCGTGTTGATCCTCGTGGGCATCGCCGGGGTCATCCTCCCGGCCCTGCCCGGCCTCCCGCTGGTGTTCGCCGGCATGCTGCTCGCGGCCTGGGCGGGGGATTTCCAGCAGATCGGCTGGGTCACTTTGGTGGTGCTGGGCCTGCTGACCGCACTGTCCTTCGCGGTCGATATTTTCTCCACGACGATCGGCGCACAGCGGGTGGGCGCCAGCAAGAAGGCTCTGCTGGGCACCGTCATCGGGACCTTTGCCGGCCTGTTCTTCATGCCTATCGGCCTGCTGGCAGGCCCTTTCATCGGCGCCCTGATCGGTGAGCTATGGCATGGACGAGAGTTCCGCCAGGCCACGAAAGTCGGCCTCGCGACCTGGCTGGGCATCGTGCTCGGCGTCGTACTCAAGCTGGGGCTGGCCTTCGCGATGCTGGGGCTCTTCGTCTTCGCCTGGTTCTTCTGACCTTCGCGCGCCGGCTGGCAGAATGGCGGCGCCCCCATCGAGCGACCCCTGCATGACGCATTGCATTCGACTGCTCCCCCTCGTAATCGGAGTTACGTGCGCACTGAGCGCCCATGCGCAGGAAAGCGCGCCGGTCGTGACATCGGCCGAAGCCTGCTTCCTGCTGGAGAACGACGCCCAGCGCCTGGCCTGCTACGACCAGGCCCTGGGACGCACCGCCGCCGACACCCGTCGCGCGGATGAAGAAGCGGTGGCGGCGAAGGAAGCCGAGGCCGCCGCCCGCGCCAAGGCCCGGGCCGAAGCCCGCACCGCCGCCGAGGCGCAGGACGATGATGTGGCCCTCAGTGAGCGCACCCGCCGCCGCCTGGGGGCGTGGTTTCGCGCGGACGACCCGGCGGACGCCGACCTGATCGCCAACGCCGGGCGCGGTTCGTTGCTGGACAGCCGCTGGGAACTGGCCAAGGACTCCAAGCTGGGTGTCTTCCAGCTGCGCGGCTACAAGCCGGTGTACCTGCTGCCCGCCTTCTGGACCAGCCAGGTCAACGAGACCCCGACCTCGCCGAATCCCGACAACACCGTCACCACGCCGCAGAACCTGCAGGACATCGAGGCGAAGTTCCAGCTGAGCTTCAAGACCAAGTTCGCCGAGAACCTGTTCGGCGACAACGGCGACCTGTGGGGCGCCTACACCCAGAGCTCGCGCTGGCAGGTCTTCAACGGCGAGGAATCGCGCCCGTTCCGCGAGACCAACTACGAGCCGGAAGTGATGCTGGTGTTCCGCAACAACTACAGCATCGCTGGCTGGAAGGGCCGCATGGCCGGCATCGGCATCAACCACCAGTCCAACGGGCGCAGCGATCCGCTGTCGCGCAGCTGGAACCGGGTGATCGCCACCATCGGACTGGACCGCGAGAACTGGGCGTTCGTCGTGCGGCCGTGGTATCGCGTGCCGGACGGGAACGACGACGACAATCCGGACATCGAGGATTACATCGGCCGTGGCGACGCGATGCTGACCTATGCGAAAGGCGGCCACGTGTTCACCGTGCTGGGACGACACTCGCTGCGCGGCGGCGACGATTCGCACGGCGCGTTGCAGGTGGACTACGGCTTTCCGATCAACCGCACCTTCCGCGGCCATGTGCAGGTCTTCCATGGTTACGGCGAAAGCCTGATCGACTACAACCACAAGGCCACCTACCTCGGCCTGGGCATCTCGCTGCTGGACTGGTACTGATGGACGACGTGACGATCTACCACAACCCCGGTTGCGGCACCTCGCGCAATACGCTGGGGCTGATCCGCAATGCCGGTATCGAGCCGCGGGTCATCGAATACCTGCAGACGCCACCTGATCGCACGACGCTGGTGTCGCTGATCGCGGCCATGGGCACGCCCGTGCGCGAGGTCGTCCGGACCAAGGAGGCGCTTTACTCGGAACTGGGCCTTGCCGACGCCGATGATGCGGCACTCATCGACGCCATGCTGGCCCATCCGGCGCTGATCAACCGCCCGATCGTGGTCACCGCCCTGGGCACGAAACTGTGCCGCCCTTCGGAAGCGGTGCTCGACATCCTGCCGCAACCGCAGCGCGGCGCCTTCAACAAGGAAGACGGCGAGCCGGTCGTGGACGCGGCCGGAAACCGCATCGTCTGACGTAAGATCGGGCGCAGGACCTGTTTCGCCTGCCAAGGAAGCCAACCATGCTGCGCCCGCGCCGTTCGTTCTTCGCCTATGCCTCTGCCCTGCTGGGCGTGCTCAGCCTGATGGCGGTGCTGTGCTTCCACTATCCGGAACTGCTGACCAGCAAGGAGTTCCGCGCGGCGTACAACGAACAGTTCGCCCGCCACCTGCTGCTGGTCGGGCTGGTTGCGGCGTTCGTGCTGGGTACCGTGGCCATCCTGCGCGACCGCAACAAGCGCATCGCGCTGATCGGTGTGGGCGGAGCCACGCTGGCGGTGCTGCTGGGCGGCACCAACGTGCAGTTCGACGCCATCGGCAAGACACCGTACTCGCTGGGCCTGGACTGGTTCGTGATCTCGCTGTTCTTCTCGGCGCTGGTGTTCGTGCCGCTGGAACACTACCTGGGCAAGCGCCGGATCTCGCCGTTGCGTCCCGGCTGGCGCACCGACGTGACGTACTTTTTCATGAGCCACATGCTGGTCCAGTTCATCCTGATCCTGGTGACGGCCTCCACCTCGACCATCGCCGGCCTGGCCGCGTTCCCCGCGCTGAAGGACGCCATCCAGTCGCTGCCGGTCTGGGCGCAGTTCCTGATCGCCGTATTCGTCGCCGACCTCGCGCAAGCGCTGCTGCACCGCGCGTACCACAACATTCCGTGGCTCTGGCGCTTCCATGCCGTGCACCATTCCAGCCGCGAGATGGATTGGCTGGCCGGTTCGCGCATCCATATCGTCGAGATCGTGCTGACCCGCAGCGCGGTGCTGTTGCCGCTGCTGGTCCTCGGCTTCTCGACGCCGGCGGTGAATGCCTACGTGATCCTGGTGGGTCTGCAGGCGGTGCTGGCGCACGCCAACCTCGGCATCCGCTTCGGTTGGCTCGAATACCTGCTGGTGCTGCCGCGCTACCACCACTGGCACCACGCGCGGCACAAGGATTACCTGGACGTGAACTACGCCATCCACCTGCCGCTGGTGGACATGCTGATGGGCACGTTCAAACTGCCACCCAAGCAGGAGGCGTGGCCGGAGGAATACGGCGTGATGAAGCTCGAAACGGTGCCGCGCGGCATCGTGCGCCAGCACCTGATGCCGTTCCAGGGCGGCCGGAAGTTCGACGAGTACGTGGACTGAGTTGCCAAGGCAATCGGTGTGGGAGCGACGTGAGTCGCGAAACTAGGTGACCCAAGCGATGCGAGCCGGAGAAAAGCTCGCGACTTACGTCGCTCCCACAAGACGCTTGTCCACTACGTCCAATCGGTCAACCCTTCCCGCGCATAGACGTCCTTGAAGCTCGGCAGCGCCTTCATGCGCTGTGCGTAGGCCTGCAGCGCCGGCCAGGCATCGGTGGGCTTGGGCATGTTGCGCGACCAGCGCATCAGCATCGTCAGCAGGAAGTCGGCCGCGGTGCGCTGCGCGCCCAGCAGGTAAGGGCCATGCGCTTCGAGATGCTCGGCCACCTGTCCCCACGCCTTTTCCAGCTTCGCCCGTGCGTGCTGCTGGGTGGCCTCGACATTGGCCTCGCCGGCAATCTCGTCGGAATAGAACCACGCGCGGTATGCGGGCATCAGCGTGTTGGCGCAGAACAGCATCCAGCGGTAGTACTGCGCACGCTGCGTGCTCGCCACCGCAGGCGCCAGCTCGGCACGCGGATGCGTATCGGCGAGATGCATCAGGATCGCGGCCGTCTCGGTGATCACCTGCCCGTCCATCACCAGCGTGGGCACCACGCCGGCGGGATTCAGCTTCAGGTACTCGTCGGACTTCTGGTCGCGCTTGTCGAAGTCCAGCTCATGCAGTTCGTGCGGAATGCCCAGCTCGATCAGCAGCCAATGCACGACCAAACTGGCAGTGCTGCGGGAGTAGTACAACGTCGTCGTCATGCATCGGCTCCTGGAACCCACGACCCTCGCCTGGCAGGCGAGGGAGACAGCGCTTATGCCACCACCACCGGAATCTTCCCGATCCGCGCCTGCCACTCCTTCGGGCCGGTCTGGTGCACCGAGGTGCCATGCGAGTCGACCGCGACGGTCACCGGCATGTCCTGCACGGTGAACTCGTAGATCGCTTCCATGCCCAGGTCGGCGAAACCGACGACCTTCGCCGCCTTGATCGCCTTGGAGACCAGGTACGCCGCGCCGCCGACCGCCATCAGGTAGGCCGACTGGTGCTTCTTGATGGCCTCGATCGCCGCCGGGCCACGCTCGGCCTTGCCGACCATGCCCAGCAGGCCGGTCTGCGCCAGCACCTGTTCGGTGAACTTGTCCATGCGGGTGGCGGTGGTCGGGCCCGCCGGGCCGACGACTTCATCGCGCACGGGATCGACCGGACCGACGTAGTAGATGAAGCGGCCCTTCAGATCGACCGGCAGCGCCTCGCCCTTGTTGAGCATGTCGACCATCCGCTTGTGCGCGGCATCGCGGCCGGTCAGCAACTTGCCATTGAGCAGCAGGACTTCGCCCGGCTTCCAGTTGGCGACGTCCTCGCGGGTCAGCGTGTCGAGATCGACGCGACGGCCCTTCGACGCGTCGTAGGTCAGTTCCGGCCAGTCCTCCAGCGACGGCGGGTCCAGCATCACCGGGCCGCTGCCGTCGAGGGTGAAGTGCGCATGGCGCGTGGCGGCGCAGTTCGGGATCATCGCCACCGGCAGGTTGGCCGCGTGGGTCGGGTAGTCCTTGACCTTGATGTCGAGCACGGTGGTCAGGCCACCCAGGCCCTGCGCGCCGATGCCGAGCGCGTTGACCTTCTCGTACAGCTCCAGGCGCAGCTCTTCGGCGCGATTGGCCGCACCGCGTGCCTGCAGGTCGGTGATGTCGATCGGCTCCATCAGCGATTCCTTCGCCAGCAGCATCGCCTTCTCGGCGGTGCCGCCGATGCCGATGCCGAGCATGCCCGGCGGGCACCAGCCGGCGCCCATCGTCGGCACAGTCTTCAGCACCCAGTCGACGATGGAGTCGGACGGATTGAGCATCGCGAACTTCGACTTCGCTTCGGAACCACCGCCCTTCGCAGCGACGATCACGTCGACGGTGTTGCCCGGCACGACCTTGACGTTGACCACGCCCGGCGTGTTGTCTTTCGTGTTGGTGCGCTTGCCGGCCGGGTCGGCCAGCACGCTGGCGCGCAGCTTGTTGTCCGGATGGTTGTAGGCGCGGCGCACGCCCTCGTGGACCATGTCCTCCACGCCCATCGTGGCGTCGTCCCAGCGCACGTCCATGCCGATCTCGAGGAACACGGTGACGATGCCTGTGTCCTGGCAGATCGGGCGATGGCCTTCGGCGCACATGCGCGAATTGATCAGGATCTGCGCGATGGCGTCCTTCGCGGCAGGCGATTCCTCGCGGTCATAGGCCGACGCGAGGCTCTTGATGTAGTCGACCGGGTGGTAGTAGCTGATGTACTGCAGGCCGTCGGCGATGGACTGGATGAGGTCTTCTTGCTTGATCGAGGTCATGGGACGTGAAGCCGGGGGCTGCCGGTGGGGTAGCGGGCGGAAGCGCCCATTTTAGGCCAAAGTGACTCCGTGCCCGGCTGTCACGCCACGTCGCCCTGCCCCGTCTTTGGTCGCATGAACGCCGAAAACACCTTCGAAACCCACCGCTCCCGTCTTTTCGGGCTCTCCTACCGGCTGCTGGGCAGCCGCAGCGACGCCGAGGATGTCGTCCAGGACACCTGGCTGCGCTGGCAGCAGACCGACAAGACCGGCATCCGCGACCCCGAGGCCTGGCTGGTCACCGCCGCCACCCGTCTGGGCATCGACCGCCTGCGCGCGGCGCGCGTGCAGCGCGAGCACTACACCGGCCCGTGGCTGCCCGCGCCCTCGGACATCGACGAGGCCCCCGGCCCGGAGCGCACCGCCGAAGTTTCGGAACAGGTCTCGCTGGCCTTCCTGGCCGTGCTGGAACGGCTGGGCCCGGAAGAGCGCGCCGCGTTCCTGCTGAAGGAAGCCTTCGACTACGACTACGCGCAGATCGCGCCCCTGCTCGGCCAGAGCGAAGCCAATTGCCGGCAGATGGTCCACCGCGCGCGCGAACGCGTGCAGGCCGGCCGGCCGCGCTTCGAGGTGCCGCCGGAGAACCACCGACGCCTGCTGGAGCGCTTCATGGACGCCGCGCGCCGCGGCGACCAGCCTGCGATCGCGGCCCTGCTTCGCGAGGACGCGCAATTGGTTTCCGACGGCGGCGGCAAGGGACAGGCGGTCATCCGTCCGTTGCTGGGTGCGATCCGGATCGCGCGCTTGTTCTGGGCCGCGTATCGCCGGCAGGACCCGGCCATCGCCTGGCGCATGGGCACGGCCAACGGCGAACCGGCGATCCTGCGCTACCGCGATGGCGTGCTGGTCGCGGTGATCGTGGCGATGAGCGACGGCGAGCGCATCAGCGAGATCTTCACCGTGGCCAATCCGGACAAGTTGGGCACGGCTGTCACGGCGAAGGACGGTGGCGCGTCCTGGTAGTGAAGGTGGCCGGTGTGGCCGCCATTGAGGCACTGCCATGAGCATGAAATTCCATCGCGTCGACTATCCCAAGCATGTTCCCGAGGCCTTCCGCGGCCTCTACGCCACCAGCACGGCCGTCCACAACGGCGTGCTGGGAAAGGAGTTCCTCGAACTCATCTTCCTGCGCGTCTCGCAGATCAACGGCTGCGCCTACTGCATGGACATGCACAGCAGCGCACTGGTCAAGGCCGGGGTGGAGTCGCGCAAGCTGCACACGCTGGCCGGTTGGCGAGACAGCCGCTTCTTCGATGCCCGCGAAGGCGCGGCACTGGCCTGGGCGGAGCAGCTGACCACGTTGCCCTCCGGCGCACCGGCTGACAGCACCTATGAGGCGCTGAAGACCCATTTCGACGAACACGGCATCGCCGAGCTGACCATGGCGGTGGCCACGATCAATGCCTGGAATCGCCTGGGCGTGGGTATGCAGCCGATCCTGGCCTGATCCGCGGCGCTCGCCGGCCCAGTGCGTGGGCGGCACAATACGGGGATGGATACCCTGGTGCTCATCCTCGACCTGGTCGGCACGTTCGTGTTCGCGCTCAGCGGCGCCATGCTGGGCGTGCGCCGCCGCCTGGACATCTTCGGCGTGCTGGTACTGTCGTTCCTCGCCGCGACCGCGGGCGGCATCACCCGCGACCTGCTGATCGGCGCCACGCCACCGGCCGCGCTCAGCGACTGGCGCTATCCGGTCACCTCGCTGGCGGCGGGCGTGGTGACGTTCTTCCGGGCCTCATTGATCGAGAAGCTGCACCATCCGGTGCGGCTGTTCGATGCGATGGGGTTGGCGCTATTCGCGGTCGCCGGCACGCAGAAAGCACTGGAATACGGCATCGCCCCGCCGATGGCGGCGGCGATGGGCATGCTGACGGGCATTGGCGGCGGCATCGCCCGCGACCTGCTGCTGGCCCAGGTGCCGCTGGTGCTGCGCGCCGAACTCTACGCCGTGGCCGCGCTCGCCGGCGCATCGATCGTCGCCCTGGGGTACTGGCTGATGCTTCCGCCCCTGCCCTGCGCGCTGGTCGGCGCGGCGGTCTGCTTCGGCCTGCGCATGGCCGCCATCACCTTCGGCTGGCATCTGCCGGTGGCGCTGCAGTCCGGTGGCGATGGCGAACCACCCGGCCCGCTGCGCTGAGGTCCGTCCCCGTGCGCCCAAGCGTGCACGGGGGCCGATGAGCCGTGCCGCATCGCGGGGCGCATGGCCTTAGCATGGCGGCATCTGCGTCCGTCCCCGTCCACCGCCATGGCCATTGCTGCATCCCACTCTCTCGACATGCCCCGCCAGCAGGCCTTCTGGCTGCTGCACCTGGGCGGCTGGGGCGCCTACTTCGCGCAGGGTTGCCTGTATGCGGTCGCGCACGGCAAGCCCTCCGGGTACTGGGTGGTGCCGCTGACGGCGACGATCACCGGCGCCGTGGTCACCCTCGGGCTGCGCTACCTGCTGCGCGCCTGCTGGGGGTTGCCACCGCGCCGTCTGCTGGCGGTGATGATGCCGGCCATCCTGCTCAGTTCAGCGGTCATCGATTTCGTCACCCGCGAGGCGCTGGTCGATTTCTGCGAAACCTGCCGGCCCTCCACCCGCCTGGAATTCCTTGCGTACTCGCTGGGCTACATCTACGTGGTGCTGGCCTGGGTGGGCGCCTACATGGGCATCAAGTACTACCGCCAGCTGCAGGGCGAAACCCAGCGTGCGCTCGCGGCACGCAGCATGGCCCACCAGGCGCAGTTGAAGATGCTGCGCTACCAGCTCAACCCGCACTTCCTTTTCAACACGCTCAACGCGATCTCCACCCTGATCCTCGATCGCGACAACGCCACCGCCAATCGCATGGTGCAAGGGTTGTCGTCGTTCCTGCGCCATTCGCTGGACAACGATCCGATGCAGCGGGTGACGCTCCGCCAGGAACTGGACGCGCTGACGCTCTACCTGGACATCGAGAAGATCCGCTTCGCCGAGCGCCTGCGCATCGAGACCGACATCGACGAGGACTGCTGGCGCGCGTTGCTCCCCAGCCTGCTGCTGCAGCCGCTGGTCGAGAACGCCATCAAGTACGCCGTCGCCAAGCAGGTCGCCGGCGGCCTGCTCCGCATCGAGGCCCAGCGCGATGGCGAGCAGTTGGTACTGCGCGTGATCGACGACGGGCCGGGTTGCAGCAGCCTGGAGGGCAGCGAACTGCCGCCGGGCAAGGGCGTGGGCCTGCGCAATACGCGCGAACGCCTGCACGTGCTGTACGGCGACACCGGCGGTTTCTCGGTGCGCAATCGCGAACGTGGCCTGGAAGTGTCGTTGCGCCTGCCCTTCGAAACCTCGCAGACGCTCGGGGACTGACGCATGGATGCTTCCTCCCGATCGGAACCTGCTCCCCGCCTGCGCGCCCTGATCGTCGACGACGAACCGCTCGCGCGTCGCGGCCTTGAAATCCGCCTGGCCGCGCATCCCGACATCGAGATCGTCGGCCAGTACGGCGACGGCGCATCGGCCATCGCCGGCCTGCGCGAGCACCGCCCGGACCTGATGTTCCTCGATGTGCAGATGCCCGGCCTGGATGGCTTCCAGACGCTACGGGCGATCCCCGCCAGCGAGATGCCGCTGGTGGTGTTCGTGACCGCCTACGATCATTACGCGATCCGCGCGTTCGAGGCGTCGGCCACCGACTACCTGCTGAAACCGGTGGAAGATTCGCGGCTGGCCCAGGCGCTGGCCCGCGTGCGCCAGGCACGGGCCCAACGCGAAGCCAGCGGCCACTGCGCCCACCTGCTCGGCCTGCTGGGCGAACTCAGCGGCCGTCCGCCGCTGGACCTGGACGAGGCCCTGAAGCCGGACGCGCTCGACCTGCTGCGCCGCGAGGAGAAGCTCGCCGTGCGCGATGGCGGTCGTACCGTGCGCGTGGACCTGCACAGCATCCGCTGGATCGATGCCGCCGGCGACTACATGTGCATCCATGTGGACGGCGACGAAGCGAACGGCACCACGTTGATCCTGCGCGCGACGATGCGCGAACTGGAGAAACAGCTGGACCCGCAGCGCTTCCCCCGCATCCACCGCTCCACCATCGTCAACGCGCGTCGCGTGGTGGAAATGCGCCCGCACACCAACGGCGAAAGCTTCCTGCGCCTGGACTGCGGCCAGGAGCTGAAGCTGTCGCGCAGCCATCGCGACAAGCTGGCGGTATTGCTGTAGGCGTCGCCGGCTTCTTGTGGGAGCGACCTAAGTCGCGATGACGGACGTTGATACGGCCATCGCGACTTACGTCGCTCCCACAACAGCACCGCTCATCGCGCGTAACGCGAATTCTCAATCCTCGGTTCACCGCAGCGCATCCACCACTCGCCGCAATGCGGCCTACCGCATGACTTCCGGGCCATAACGCCGCTCGTCACTGCGCGCATCGTGCGCACCGCCGACCACCACGCGGAACGTACGATGAAACTCACTGACGCCTCACTGCGCAATCCCGCCGCCGTCGCCGTGGTGGTGGCGATGGTCTGCGCATTCGGCCTGCTGAGCCTGGGCAAGCTGCCGCTGCAGTTGTTCCCGGACATCGAGCGCCCGCAGATGTCGATCCAGACCGGTTGGCGCGCGGCTTCGCCGCAGGAGATGGAATCCGAGATCGTCGAGCCGATCGAAACGGTGATGCAGGGCCTGCCCGGGCTGGAGGAGATGACCTCCAACGTCAACGCCGGCAACAGCTTCATCAACCTGACCTTCGCGGTCGGTAGCGACATGGACGCGATGCTGGTGGAAGTGCTCGCGCGGATGAATCGCCTGCAGCCGCTGCCGCGCGATGCGACGCCCCCCGTGGTGCAGGCCGGCGCGGACAACGCCAACAACTCGCTGACCTACTTCTTCGTGCAGAAGTTGCCCGGCACGCGCGGCGACATCCTCGACTATCGCCAGCTCATCGAGGACCGGATCGTGCCGCGTCTGACGTCCGTCGATGGCGTTGCCGGCGTGGAGATCAATGGCGGTGCGGAAGAAGAGCTGACCATCACCCTGGACCTGTCGCGGGCCGCGGCGCTCGGCATCCAGATTCCCGATGTGGCTGCCGTCGCCGCGCGCGCCACCGATGTCTCCGGCGGCGTAGTGGAAGCCGGTCGCCGTGAATACGTGTTGCGCTTCGCCGGACGCTATTCGCCCGAGGCGCTGGGCAACCTGATCCTCGCCTGGCGCGATGGCCGGCCGGTACGGCTCGCCGATGTCGCCACGGTGGAGGTCAAGCGCCCCGAGCAACGCTTCTTCGCCTACCAGAACGGCAATCCGGCGATCGGTTTGCGCATCCTGCGCGAGAGCGGCGCCAACGTGCTCGACACACTGGACGACGTGAAGCAGGTCGTCGCCGACGTGCGCGAGCAGGAACTCAAGCCCCTGGGCCTGGACATCGCCCAGAGCTTCGACGCGTCGGTCTTCATCAACCGTGCGCTCGGCCTGCTGTCGGGCAGCCTGACCGCGGGCGTGCTGCTCGCCGTGGGCTGCCTGTGGTGGTTCCTGCGCGATGTGCGCGCCACCGCACTGATCGCGTGTGCGATTCCCATTTCACTGCTCGCCACCTTCATCGTGCTGCAGCTGACCGGGCGCAGCCTCAACGTCATCTCGCTGGCCGGCCTGGCCTTCGCCGTGGGCATGGTGATGGACGCCGCCGTCGTGGTTGCGGAGAACATCGTGCGCCTGCGCGAGCAGGGCCTGTCGGCCACGCATGCGGCGCTGGAAGGCACGCGTCAGGTCGGCGGCGCGTTGGTCGCGTCCACGCTGACGACGGTCGCGGTGTTCCTGCCGGTCATCTTCATGGACGACGTCGAAGGCCAGCTCTTCGCCGACCTGGCGCTGACCATTTCCATCGCGGTGGGCATATCGCTGCTGATCGCCGTCACGGTGCTGCCCGCCGCGGCCGGCAGTTGGCTGCGCACGCGGCCTGGCGAGGAAAACCAGCATCGCTTCTGGTCGCGGCTCAGCGACTGGGCCCTGAAGACCACCGAAGGCCGGCCGCGCCAACTCGCCTGGGTCGGCGGCCTGGTGCTCGCGCCCGCCCTGCTGGCGGTAGTGCTGATGCCGCAGATCGACTACCTGCCGCCGGTGAAGCGCGCCGCGGTGGACGCGTTCTTCAACTTCCCGCCGGGGATGAGCCCCGAACGCGTGAACCGCGAGATCGCCCCCGCATTGCTGGAGCGCATGCGCCCGTACATGGAGGGCGAGAAGGGGCCGCAGCTCAGCAACTGGTACCTCAACCTGTGGCCGGGCGGCGGCACGCTGGGTGCGCGCGTGGTCGATCCGGACGACATCGGCGAACTCGAGCGCATCGTCCGCGACGAGATCGTGGTCGGCTTCCCCGATACGCGCGCTTTCGCCAGCGAAGGCGAGTTGTTCGGCAGTTTCGGGGGCTCGGCGCGCGCCATCGCCATCCACCTGCAGCACAGCGACGGCGATGCGCTGGCGCGTGCGGCGGAGGCGGGAAGAAAAGCATTGTCCGAGCGTTTCGCCGGCGCCAACGTGCAGGCCTGGCCGAATGCCGACGGCGGCACGCCGGAGCTGCGCGTCAATCCCGACGACCGGCGCCTGGCCGAAGTCGGCTGGCGGCGCCCGGAGCTGGGCACGGTGGTACGCACGCTGGGCGACGGCCAATGGCTGGGCGAGCATTTCGATGGCGACCGCCGCCTGGCGATCATCCTGCGCAGCAACGGCGAGGACGACATCGCGCGCCTGGGCGATGCCCCGCTGGCCACGCCGCAGGGCGGTGTGCTGAGCCTGGCCGACCTGGCGCAGGTGGACACGGTGCTCGCGCCGAACCAGCTGCGCCGCATCGATCGCCGTCGCACGGTCACGCTTACCGTCGATCCTCCCGCGGCGATGTCGCTGGAAGAAGCGCTGGACATCGTCAACGAGGAGATCGTGCCGACCCTGCGCGACAGCCTGCCGCCGGATGCGGCCATCCGCATCTCCGGCAGCGCTGACCGGCTCGGCGAGGTGGTGCGCAGCATGGGCATCAACTTCGCGATGGCGCTGGTCGTGCTCTTCATGCTGATGGCCGCGATGTTCCGCTCGCTGCGCGACAGCGCCTTCGTCATGGCCACGCTGCCGATGGCCGTGCTGGGTGGCGTCGCCGGCCTGCGCGTCCTCGACCTGGTCGCCGGCCAGACGCTGGATCTCCTCTCGATGATCGGTTTCATCATGCTGCTGGGCATGGTGATCAACAACGCCATCCTGCTGGTCGCCCAGACGCGTGAAGCGCAGGCCGACGGCGCATCACTCGACGACGCGCTCAAGCAAGCGCTCGAACAACGGCTGCGCCCGATCCTGATCGCCGCGCTGACCGGCGTGCTCGGCGCGCTGCCGATGGCGATCAATCCCGGGCCTGGCGCGGTCATCTATCGCGGACTGGCCGCGGTGTCGGTCGGTGGCGTCGCACTCAGCCTGCTGTTCACGGTGGTGCTCGTGCCTGCGCTGCTGCGCCTGGCTGGCCGCACCGCGCCACGTGCCATCGCGGAAGACCTGCCGCTCCCTCATCCCGTTTCCTGATCCCCTGCTCCGGAGAACGACATGCGTACCTTGCACAAATCCCTCATCGCCCTTGCGCTGGCCGGCGTCCTCGCCCTCCCCCTGCTCCGGCTGGACGCCGATGCCAGCGCCCCTCCTGCCGCGGCGGATGCGCCGCCCGCCATCGTCAGTGTCGCGCCGGCGGTCCGCACCGATTTCGCGCCGCGCCACTGGTCGCCCGGCAGCATCATCAGCCGGCAGGACGCACGGGTGGCGAGCGAGTTGGAAGGTCGTGTGCTGCAGGTCGCCGAGGTCGGACAGCGCGTGCGCGCCGGTCAGGCGCTGGCGGTGCTGGACGACACCGCACTGCGCCTGCGCGAGCGCGAGAGCGAAGCCGACCTCGCCCGCATCCAGGCCCAGCTCGATCTCGCCGCGCGGCAGGAGCAGCGGTACGCCCAGCTCGCCGCGCAACAGAACATCGCACGCGCGCAATACGAACAACTGCGCGCCGACCGCGACGTGCTGGCGCAGGACCGTGCACGCGTGCAGGCACAGCTCGCGCAGCTCCGCCACCAGCGCTCGCAGATGGTGGTGCGTGCGCCGTTCGACGGCATCGTCGCCGAGCGGCATACCCAGCGCGGCGAGTACCTGGTGACCGGTGCATCCGTGGCACGACTGGTGGACACCGCAGCGCCGGAAGTACGCGTGCGCGCCCCGGTCGACCTGGCCCGCCACCTGGAACGCGGCACCCTGGTGCGCGTGCGCAGCAGCGGCGCCGAACGCGACTATCCGGTGAGTGCACTGGTCCCGGTCGGCGATGAAGCCTCGCGCCAGCTCGAATTGCGGATCGCCGTGCGGGACCTGAAGGTCCCGGTGGGCACCGCGGTGGACGTCGGTCTGCCCAGTGCGGAAACCCGCAGCGTGGTCGCCGTCCCGCGCGATGCGGTCATCCTGCGCCGCGAAGGCGACTTCGTCCTGCGCGTGGACGCTGCCGGCAAGGCAGAACGCCTGGCAGTGAAGACCGGCGCGGCCGTGGACGACCTGGTCGAAGTCAGCGGCGACGTGCGCGCGGGCGACCGCCTGATCGTGCGCGGCGGTGAACGCGTCGAGCCCGGCCAGGCGGTGTCCGTGCAGCCGCTGGCGGTTGCGCTGGCGATGCGCTGACGCGAGCGTCAGCGCTCGAGTACGCGGGCACGGCCGGGACGCGCGGGCGCATGCCCTTCGCCCGGCACGCGCAGTACCGGAATCGCGGCAGCAGGCGACGTAGGCGCGGGACGCGAGGGAATGAGCGGCTGCGAGCCGTTCAAGCGGACGAGGAATCGCGCGGGATCGAGGATTTTTGCCGCATCCAGGCAATCCAGGAATGGATACTGTCCTCCCGAAGCAGCGTCGTTCAGTCGCAACGGCGAAAGCTGCATGACCGCCATGCGTTGGTACGGCGTGGCCAACGGCGCCGCCTGGTGCAGAGCCGCCGCGCAGGCGGCCACCATCGGTGCGGCCTGCGAGGTGCCGCCATAGGATGAGAGGCCACCGTTCAAACCGGCCGACTGGACGAACGCACCCGCGGCGAACAACGCCGTCGTCGTGCTGCGATTGCTGAAGCAAGTCGGCTGCCGCGGTGATCGCGAAGCCTCCGTGCAACCGAGGAAGGTGGTCGATCCCGCCGTCATGTCCCAGGTCGCTGCCACACCGAGCACATTGCTCAAGCAGGCCGGCGCGGCCATCCGTTGCAGATCGCCCTGGTTGCCGCTGGACGCCACCACCACGGTGCCTTGCGCATTCAAGGTATCGACGGCGCTCTTCAACGCACTGAGGTAGGACGCCGACGCATCGCAGGCGCCTGCGAACAAGTCCCAGGTGCCCAGGCTGAGGTTGACCACGGTGGTGTCGGGATGTTGGGTCGCGATCCAGTCCAGCGCGGCGACCACGTCCGACGTGCAGCAGAAGCCGTTGCCGCCATCCATCACCTTGATGGCGACCAGCTGTGCGGCCGGCAGCGCGCCGCGGGGCGCCACATTGCCAGCGCCCACCATGATGCCGCTGACGTTGGTGCCGTGGCCGTGATCGTCTTCCGCAGCGCCTGCACCCGACTGCGTGGCTTGTCCGTTCGGACAACACCCGCCGCTGCCGGAAAGCCTTGAGCAAAAGCATTGCTGGGCCACCACGCGCGGCGCCAGATCCGGGTGATCGGTATCCACGCCGGTATCGACGACTGCGACCTTGATGCCGGTGCCGTCGAGCCCCACGCCCTGCAACAGGTCCACCCGGTTGAGCACGGAACTTTCGTCCGCGGCGACGGCGCCGCCGATGCCTCCCCGGTCCACGTCCACCTTGCGCACCCACACATTGCGTTCGAGTCGGCGCAGGACATCGGCGTCGGCCTCGATCACCAGCGCGGGCACGCGCGCGAAGCGCCGATGCAGCCGGTATCCGGCGGCCGGCAACGTGCCGAGTACCGCATCGCCCTGGCGGCGCAAGCGCTGTTCCTTCGCGATGGTCAGGTTGCGCGGCGTCCCCGCCGCACCCGCCCCGACGTCATCCATCAGCACCACGACGCGCGCACGCCCCTGCTGCTGCGCCACCTGCTTGGCCTGGAACGACACCTTTTCCGTGGCAACCGCCTGCGCGCCTGCCAACAGCAGGCAGGCCATCACGACGAGCTTCTTCATCTCGACCCCCTGTGAGTTGGGCTAGATTACCCGCATCGCGGCATCGCCGCCGGCCAGCGCCCCCCTGATGCCGCCATCGCGCAACGCCCGAGCCACCGGACCCAACCTGCGCGAACGCTTCGATGCGATGCGCAACCTGGCGCCTTTCCTGCGCCAGATCTGGCAGACCAGCCGCACGCTGACCCTCGCCAGCCTCGGTCTGCGCGTCGTGCGCGCGTTGATGCCGGTGGCCACGCTGTACATCGGCAAGCTGATCATCGACGAAGCGATCCGCCTGGTCGGGCTGGGCCTGGGGTTCGATACGCTGGGCGACGCATGGCGCAGCGGCCAGCTCGACACGCTGCTGGGATTGCTCGCGCTGGAATTCGCGCTCGCCATCGTCTCGGACCTGTTGGGCCGACTGGTGAGCTACGCCGATGCGCTGCTGTCGGAACTGTTCACCAATGCCACCAGCATCCGCCTGATGGAGCACGCGGCGCAGCTCGACCTGGAGGACTTCGAGGACCCCGACCTGCAGGACAAGCTGGACCGCGCGCGCCGGCAGACCATGGGGCGGATGAACCTGATGAGCCAGCTGTTCGGCCAGGTGCAGGACGCCATCACCGTCGCGAGTTTCGCCGCCGGCCTGCTGGTGTACGCGCCATGGCTGATCGCATTGCTGGCGCTGGCGCTGGTGCCGGCCTTCGTGGGTGAGGCGCACTTCAACGCGCTGGGCTATTCGCTCAACTTCCAGTGGACGCCCGAGCGTCGCCAGCTGGAATACCTGCGCCAGATGGGCGCCAGCGTGGAAACGGCGAAGGAGGTGAAGATCTTCAACCTCCACCGGTTCCTGATCGACCGCTACCGCGCGCTCGCCGAGAAGTTCTTCGCCGCCAACCGCGCGCTGGCGCGCCGCCGCGCGCTCTGGGGTGCCCTGCTGGCGGGCCTCGGCACGCTGGGCTATTACGTGGCCTACGGCTACATCGCGTGGCGCACGGTGCGCGGCGATTTCAGCATCGGCGACCTGACCTTCCTCGCTGGCAGCTTCCTGCGCCTGCGCCAGTTGCTCGAAGGCCTGTTGATCGGCTTCTCGCAGGTGGCCGGACAGGCGCTCTATCTGGACGATCTGTTCTCGTTCTTCGAGATCGAACCCGAGATCGCCTCGCCCGCGGATCCCGTCCCGGTGCCTCGGCCGATCACCCGCGGCTTCGTGTTCGAGAACGTCGGCTTCCGCTATCCCGATGCCGAGCGCTGGGCCGTGCGGCACCTGGATTTCGAACTGCACGCCGGCGAGGTGCTGGCGCTGGTGGGCGAGAACGGCGCCGGCAAGACTACGCTGGTGAAACTGCTCGCGCGCCTCTACGACCCGGACGAGGGCCGCATCCTGCTCGATGGACGGGACCTGCGCGAGTACGACCTCGACGACCTGCGCGCCAACACCGGCGTGATCTTCCAGGATTTCGTGCGTTACCACCTGACCGCGGGCGAGAACATCGGCGTCGGTCGCATCGAGGCCATGCACGACCAGGCGCGCGTGCGCGCCGCCGCTGCGCGCGCGATGGCCGACGAGGTGATCGAGGGCCTGCCGCGCGGTTACGACCAGCTGGTGGGCCGTCGCTTCAAGGACAGCGTGGATCTTTCCGGCGGCCAGTGGCAGAAGATCGCCATCGCGCGGGCCTACATGCGCGATGCGCAAGTGATGATCCTGGATGAACCGACGGCGGCCCTCGATGCGCGATCGGAGTTCGAGGTCTTCCAACGCTTCAAGGAATTGTCGGACAATCGGACCGCCGTGCTGATCTCGCACCGTTTTTCCAGCGTCCGCATGGCCGATCGCATCCTGGTGCTCAATGAAGGCCGGCTGGAAGCCAGCGGCACGCATGAGCACCTCATGGCCCAGGGCGGCCGCTATGCGGAACTGTTCGAACTGCAGGCCGCCGGCTACCGCTGACCTTCCCCACAGGAGACACGACGTTGCGCCACGTTCCCCACCGACTCGCCACCGCCCTCCTCCTCGCGCTGCCGCTGGCCGCGTGCAACTCCTCCGCCAAGAGCGACGCCGAAGGCCAGGCACCGGCGGCGGCACAAGCCGCGCCGGCCAGCCAGCCCGCGCAGACGCTGACCAGCGCCAAGGGCCAGATCCGCGTCACCCAGGTGGCAAGCGGGTTGGCCCATCCGTGGTCGCTGGCCTTCCTGCCGGACGGCGGCATGCTGGTCACCGAGCGCAGCGGCGCGCTGCGTCGCGTCGGTACCGACGGCGCGGTATCCGCCCCGATCACGGGCGTGCCGAAGGTATTCGCCACCGGCCAGGGCGGCCTGCTCGACGTCGTGCTGGCCCCGGATTTCGCCAGCACACAGCGCATCTATCTGAGTTACGCCGAACCCGGCGACAACGGCACCGCCGGCACGGCGGTCTCCTACGGCACGCTGGCCGGCGATGCGCTCACCGACGTCAAGGTGATCTATCGCCAGGAGCCGAAGGTCGACGGCCCGAACCATTTCGGCTCGCGCCTCGTGTTCGACGGCCAGGGCCATCTCTTCATCAGCCAGGGCGAGCGCAACAAGCGCGCGATGTCGCAGGAACTGGACAAGCTGCAGGGCAAGCTCGTGCGCCTGAACCTGGATGGCAGCGTGCCGCAGGACAATCCCTTCGTCGGCAAGACCGGCGCACGCCCGGAAATCTTCAGCTACGGCCACCGCAACATGCAGGGCATGGCGCTGGACCCGCGCACCGGCAGGCTCTGGCAGAGCGAGCACGGCCCGCGCGGCGGCGACGAGATCAACCTGCCCGAGGCCGGCAAGAATTACGGCTGGCCGATCATCACCTACGGCATCAACTACTCCGGCCAGCCGATTCCCGAGGCGGAAGGCAAGACGAAGGACGGCATGGAACAGCCTTTCCACCTGTGGGAGAAGTCGCCCGGCGTGTCCGGCATGGCGTTCTACACGGGCCAGCCGGACAGTCCATGGAACGACAGCGTGTTCCTCGGTTCGCTGGCCGAGCGCAACCTGATCCGCCTGACCCTGCAGGGCGACACGGTGCTGGGCGAGGAGCGCCTGCTCAACGAGATCGGCGAGCGCGTGCGCGATGTGCGCGTCGGCCCCGATGGCAACGTCTACGTGGTCACCGACGAGGAAGACGGCAAGCTGCTGCGGATCGAACCGCCGAAGGCGCCGTGACCATGCGCCCTCTGATTCGCACGACGGCACTGTTCGTCCTTGCCATGGCGGCGACCACCGCCGCGCATGCGCAGTCGCCCACCGACTACACGCAAGCCAAGCAGCGCGCCGATGCCGATGAGGCCTCATTGCCGGCGGCCACGTCGCAGGCGATGCGCGATGCGCAATCGGGCGTACTCGGCGATGCCATCGCCGAATGCGCCACGCCCAATGCCGACACGGCACCGTTCGTGATCGTGGCCGAGCTGGATGCCGGCGGCGCCGTCCGCCGCACCTGGCGCGATGGCGCCACGCCGCTGGCGATCTGCGTGCAGAAGCAGATCAACCGCAAGACGCTGGCCGCACCGCCCCGCGCTCCGTTCTACACATCCTTCGAACTGAGTTTCACGCCATGACCGATGCCGCCGACATCAACGCCTTCCTGCGTGCGCGGTTGCCCGCGGGCATGCCGTTGCAGATTCCGCCGCCCTGCCTGGTCGACATGCAGGGCGAGCCGGTGGAGTACGTGGAGGGCCAGTCGCTGGCGATGCGTTTCCCGGTGCTGCCGCGCTACCAGAACCCGATCGGGCACATGCAGGGCGGCTTCATCGTCGCGGCGCTGGACAACACGCTGGGCCCGTTCTCGTACCTGATCGCCCCACCCAGCGTGACGACGTCGCTCAATACGCAGTACCTGCGCCCGGTGACGCAGGAGATGCCGCACATCACCTGCCATGCGCGGTTGGTGGAGCGCACGCGTACGCAGTTGTTCCTGGCCGGCGAGGTGCGCGACGACGCGGGCCGGGTACTGGCGATGTGCCAGGCGGTGTGCCAGATCCTGCCGCAGAAGGCAGGTTGATCACGCGGCATCCGTCGGCGGCGGCGCCGCAGCTGTCATGAGCGTGATGTGCACAGAAATGCTTGAACGCATCGCGTTCACGCCTCTTGCGGTTGAACCCATGGAGACTGGTCATGGCGCCGCTCGCCGCGGAGGCATTCTTTCTTTGCTTGTGCAAAGAAAGAATCAAAGAAACACACCCCAGGCGGCACGCCCTGCGCTTCGCTCCGGGTTCGCGAGCGATCCGGGAATTTTCGTAAGACACATCCATGTGCCATACGAAAACGCCGCCCATCCGGGGCGGCGCCCTGCGGGTTTTACCCGGCTCACTCGCCGTGCCTCATGGGGGCCAGAAAACCGGAGCAAAGGCAAAGCGCGCGTCGATCCTTCAGTCGCGGCTCTCGGGGCCCCTGAGGTCCGGCAGGCACGGCGGGTCAAACCCCGAAGGGGCGGCGCACAGGACGTGCGCCGTTTTCGGCCGGGGCAGGATGCCCCGTCCGAAAATTCCCGTCGTGACTGCGCACCCGCCGCGCAGCGGTGGGCGGACCGCCGGGGTGTGCTTTCTTTGCTTACTTTCTTTGCACAAGCAAAGAAAGTAAGGCCGCCGCGGCCAGCGGCACCATGTGTACTTGCCGACCAACGCGACGCCGCAGGCCCTGAAAACCTGCCGTAGCAGCTCAACGCAACTCGAACCGATCCGCATCCAGCATCGCCGGGAACTTCTCCCGATGCGCCGCCAGCGCCGCCGCCGAGATCGTCGACGTCGCCACCCCCTCGCCCGCCGGCAACTCCACCACCGGCTGCCCCAGGAAATCGATCACCGCACTGTCGCCGCTGTACGCGTGCCCATTGCCATCCGTGCCCGCACGATTGACCGCCGCCACGTAGCACAGGTTCTCGATCGCCCGCGCCCGCAACAACGTCTTCCACGCATACGCCCGCGGTGCCGGCCAGTTCGCGACGAACAACTGCAGATCGAAATCCAGCTGTCCCGGCCGCTCCACGTCGTACCGGTTACGCGCGAACACCGGGAAGCGCAGGTCGTAGCAGACCAGCGGATTGATCCGCCAGCCCTTCCATTCGAGCGTCAGCCGCTCGCTGCCCGCGGCATACCGCATGTGCTCGTTGGCGTAGCGGAACAGATGGCGCTTGTCGTAATGCTGCAAATCGCCATCGGACGTGGCGAACAGCAGGCGGTTGAATACGCCTTCCGTCGTGCGCAGCTGCACGCTACCGGTGATCGCCGCATTGAGCGTCGCCGCCTGCTCGCGGATCCACGCCACCGTGGCGCCGTCCATGCCTTCGGCCTGGTCGATGGCCTCGTTGCTGAAGCCGCTGGTGAACGTCTCCGGCAGGACGACCAGATCGGTCTGCCCCGCGAGCGGCGCGATCAACGCCCCGTAGTAGTCGCGGTTGCCCGCCGGATCGTGCCAGCGGGTCTCGCCCTGGACGAGGGAAATGCGGAGGTCCTGCATCTGTGTCTCCGTATCCGCTTACAGCGTCTTCAACCGCGCGATCGCCGCATCCAGCGTCGCCTCGTTCTTGGCGAAGCACAGGCGCGCCAGGCGCTGGCCGGCCGGCGGCGTTTCGTAGAACGGGGACAGCGGGATCGCGGTGACGCCATGCTCGACGGTCAACCACTTCACGAACTCGGCATCCGGCAGGTCGCTGACCGCCGAATAATCGACCAATTGGAAATAGCCGCCCGGCACCGTCAGCGGCACGAACTTCGTGCCCAGCAGCTGCTCGCGGAAGCGGTCGCGCTTCTCCTGGTAGAACGCGCCCAGCTGCTCGTAGTGCTCCGGTTCCTGCCGGATCATCGCGGCGAAGGCGTGCTGCGCCGGCGCGAACGTGCAGAACACGTTGTACTGGTGGACCTTGCGGAACTCCGCGCTCAACGCCGGCGGCGCGATGGCGTAGCCGATCTTCCAGCCGGTGCAGTGGTAGGTCTTGCCGAAGCTGGAGACGACGAAGGCGCGCGCGGCCAGCTCGGGATACCGCAGGATCGATTCATGGCGGCGGCCATCGAACACGATGTGCTCGTAGACCTCGTCGGAAATCAGGTAGATGCCGGTGCCTTCCAGCAGCGCGGCCAGCGCGCGGATGTCCGTTTCGTCGAACATCGCGCCGGACGGGTTGTGCGGGCTGTTGACGATCAGCAGGCGGGTGCGCGGGGTGATCGCGGCGCGCACGCGGTCCCAGTCCACCGCGAAGGTCTGCGGGTCCAGCGGCACGTGCACGGCGCGCGCACCGGCCAGGTCGATCGCCGGTTCGTAGCTGTCGTAGGCCGGGTCCAGCACGATGACTTCTTCGCCCGGGCGCACCACCGCGTGGATGGCATTGAACAGCGCTTCGGTCGCACCGCTGGTCACGGTGATCTCGGTGTCGGGGTCCACCTCGCGGCCGTAGCAGCGCAGCACCTTCTCGGCGATGGCCTGGCGCAGCGGCGCCACGCCCGTCATCGGCGCGTACTGGTTGTGGCCGGCGCGCATGGCGGCGTCCAGTTCGTCCACCAGCCGCTGCGGCACCGCGAAATCCGGGAAGCCCTGCCCCAGGTTGACCGCGCCGTGCTCGGCGGCGAGCTGCGACATCACGGTGAAGATGGTGGTGCCCACCTTGGGCAGCTTGGTCTGCGGCTGGAACATCCCGGTTCAGGTACTCGGCGGAGGGGGAGCACGGAGTGTACGCGCTCGACGTTACGCGCGATGATGCGGCCATGGCCGAACACAGCGTTCCTGCCGACGGCGCCGCGAACGGGGAAGTCTCCGACGCCGAGCGCGCGCGGCTGGCGATCGCCTGGGCCGCGGCGCACTACTTCGTCACCATCGGCCGCAAGGAATGGCTGTTCTGCACGGGCTTGTCCGCCCCGGAGGTCGAACGCCAGGTCATGGCCGACCGCTATCTGTTCATCACCGCGTGGAATCCCCCGCCCGGCGAGGCGTTGCGCGCGGACAACGACGCCGCGCAGGCCCGGCTGGAAGCGCGCGTGCAGGCGCTGGGGCTGGTGCTGCACCCGGCGCTGGGCTGCGACAACCGCGGTGGGATGGTCGAGTACGGCTGCCTGGTGCTGGATGCCACGCTGGCCCAGGCCGACGCGCTGGCACGGGAATTCGGCCAGGGCGGCACCCTCTGCTGGAGCGCGGGCGAGCCGGTCCGCCTGCGGATGATGTGGCCGCGCCCGGCCAGCGCCGATGGCGACCCGCACACGGATTGGGTGGGCTAGGACGGGGCCTCGCGGGGCGCGACCGTATGTCGCAGGCGGCCCGACGGGTGACACCGTTTAGAATGGGCGGCTGAGCCCCAGGACACCCCAGCCTCCCGCCCGGGAACGCCCGATCCGATGACCGACGCCGCTCCTTCCCATCCGCCGTTGCTGTCCGCCCAGGGCCTGGCGTTCTCGCGCAACGACGAACCGGTGTTCGGGCCGCTGGATTTCGCCGTGGACGCGGGCGAGGCCCTGCTGGTGCAGGGCGGCAACGGCGTCGGCAAGACCACCCTGCTGCGCGTGCTGGCCGGGTTGCTGCGTGCCGATGCCGGCCATATCGATATCGATGGACACCCCGCCGGACCTGCACGCCGCGCCCACGCCATGGCCTATCTGGGCCACCTGCCGGCGCTGAAAGGCGACCTGAGCGCGCTGGAGAACCTCAACTTCCTCTGCGGCCTGCACGGGCGGCGCGCACGCCAGATGCCGGGCAATGCGCTGGCCATGGTCGGCTTGGCCGGCTACGAGGACGCCCTGGCGCGGCAGCTCTCCGCCGGCCAGAAGAAGCGTCTCTCGCTGGCCCGCCTGTGGCTGTCGCCCTCGCCACTGTGGCTGCTGGACGAGCCCTACGCCAACCTCGACCTGGACGGCATCACCCTGGTCAACCGGATGATCTCCGCGCACCTGCGCGATGGCGGTGCCGCGCTGGTCACCACGCATGGCGCGTATGCCGCCCCGCCGGTGCAGACCCGCATGCTGCTGCTGGAGCGCCCCGCATGAACCCGGCGCCTTCGCTCTTCCAGACCGCCCGTGCGCTGATCGTGCGCGACGTGCAGTTGCTGTGGCGCCGCCGTGGCGATGCGCTGCAGCCCGCATTGTTCGCCCTGCTGGTCGTCGTGCTGTTCGCCCTCGGCCTCGGCACCTCGCCGCAGGCGTTGTCGAAGGTCGCGCCCGCCGTGCTGTGGGTCGCGGTGCTGCTGGCCGGCCTGCTGTCGCTGGACACGCTGTTCCGCGGCGATGCCGAGGACGGTTCGCTCGAACAATGGATCCTCGCCCCCGTGCCGCTGGCCTGGCTGGTGCTGGTGCGCGTGTTGACCCACTGGGCCACCACCGCCCTGCCGCTGGTGCTCGCCGCGCCGCTGCTGGGCGAGATGCTGCACCTGCCGCGCAGCGACCTGCCGATGCTGCTCGCCACGCTCGCGCTGGGCACGCCGCTGCTGAGCCTGCTGGGTGCGGTGGTCGCCGCCCTGACGGTCGGCATGAGGCGCTCTGGTATCCTTGTGGCCCTGCTGGCGCTGCCGCTGTACGTGCCGGTGCTGGTGTTCGGCGCGGGCGCCGTGGCCGCCAACGCGCAAGGCCTGGATGCCTCCGGCGCCCTCCTCTGGCTGGCCGCCGGCCTGCTGCTGTCGTTGCTGCTCGCCCCGCTGGCCGCCGCCGCGGCGATCCGCATCGCCCTGACCTGAAGACCGACGCTGCGCATGAATCCACTCGTCCGCTGGTTCCACCAACTCGGCTCGCCGCCCTACTTCGACCGCTTCGCGGCGCGCTGGACGCCGTGGTGCTACCTCGCCGCCATCGTGCTGCTGGGCGTGGGCCTGTGGCAGGCGCTGTTCGTGGCCCCGGCCGACTACCAGCAGGGCGACAGCTTCCGCATCCTCTACATCCACGTGCCGAGCGCGTGGATGAGCATGTTCGTGTTCGGCCTGATGGCGTTCTACGCGGCCATCGCGCTGATCTGGCGGATCAAGCTGTGCGAGATCCTCGCTATGGCGTGCGCGCCCACCGGCACGGCGTTCACCGTCATCACCCTGGCCACCGGCAGCATCTGGGGCAAGCCGATGTGGGGCACGTGGTGGGACTGGGACCCGCGCCTGACCACCGAACTCATCCTGCTGTTCCTCTACCTCGGCGTGATGGGCCTGTACGGCGCCATCGATGACCGCCGCAACGCCGCGCGCGCCGCCGGCCTGCTGGCCATCGTCGGCGTGGCGATCCTGCCGGTGATCCGCTACTCCGTGGTGTGGTGGAACTCGCTGCACCAGGGCCAGACCATCCGCGTGTTCGGCGAGTCCAGCATGGACAGCAGCATGGTGCTGCCGCTGGTGCTGATGGTGGTGGCGACCAAGTTCTGGTTCGCCGGCTCGCTGCTGGCGCGCGCCCGCGCGGACAACCTGCGTCGCGAAGCAGGCAAGGACTGGGTCGCCAAGCTCGCCGCCGCCAAGGGAGCCACGCCGTGACCTACCTCGAATACGTCATCGGCGCCTACGCCGTGTTCGCCCTCGTGCTGGCGTGGGATTTCCTCGCGCCGCGCCTGCAGGTGCGGCGCGAACTGCGCGCCGCCCGCCTGCGCGCATCGCGCGAGACCCGTCGCAACGCCGCCCCCGCCGACCTGGAACGCTGACCGCATGAATCCCGTCCGTCGCCGCCGCCTGCTGTTCGTGCTGCTGGCCCTGCTGGTCGCCGGTGCCGCCACCGCGCTGATCGCGATGGCCCTGCAGCGCAACGTGGCCTACCTCTACACCCCGGCCGAAGTGCTGCGCGGCGACGCCAGCGAGCGCGCCCGCTTCCGCCTCGGCGGCATGGTCGAGAAAGGCTCGTTCAAGCGCGAGACCGGTTCGCTGGTGTCGCAGTTCCGCGTCACCGACGGCGATGCGCAGCTCACCGTGCGCTACGAGAAGATCCTCCCGGACCTGTTCCGCGAGGGCCAGGCCGTGGTCGCCACCGGCACGATGCAGGACGGCGTGTTCGTCGCCGAAGACGTGCTGGCCAAGCACGACGAGACCTACATGCCCAAGGAAGTCGCCGACAAGATGGGCAAGGCGCACCAGAAGCACGACGTGCAGGCCGCACCGACGGGGCCAGCGAATTGATCCGGGCCTCCGTCGCCCATTTCCTTCCCGCATCCGGCGGGAAGCACGGGACTCACCATGCTGCCTGAACTCGGACAAATCGCGCTGATCCTCGCGCTGCTCACCGCCGTGCTGCAGGCGCTGCTGCCACTGGCCGGCGCGCACCGCGGCAAGGCCGCCTGGATGGACATCGCGCGCCCGGCCGCCTATGCGCAGTTGTGGCTGGTGATGCTGGCCTTCATCGCGCTGACCGTCGCGTTCGTGCAGCAGGATTTCTCGGTGAAGTACGTCGCCGACAACTCCAACTCGCTGCTGCCGATGGTCTACCGCTACACCGCCGTGTGGGGGTCGCACGAAGGTTCGCTGCTGCTGTGGGCGCTGGTGCTGGCGATCTGGACGGGCGCCGTGGCGCTGTTCTCGCGCGGACTGCCGGACGTGGTGATGGCGCGCGTGCTTGGCGTGATGGGCGTGGTCGCGGTCGGCTTCCTCGCCTTCCTGATCTTCACCTCCAACCCCTTCATCCGCCTGCTGCCGTCGCCGGGCGAAGGTCGCGATCTCAACCCGCTGCTGCAGGACCCGGGGATGATCATCCATCCGCCGCTGCTGTACGTGGGCTACGTGGGTTTCGTGGTGCCGTTCGCGTTCGCGATCGCCGCGCTGCTCGATGGCCGCGTGGATGCGCGCTGGCTGCGCTGGACGCGTCCGTGGACGAACGTCGCCTGGGGCTTCCTCACCCTCGGCATCGCGCTGGGCAGCTGGTGGGCGTACTACGAGCTGGGCTGGGGCGGCTGGTGGTTCTGGGATCCGGTCGAGAACGCCAGCTTCATGCCGTGGCTGGTCGGCGCGGCGCTGATCCATTCGCAGGCGGCCACCGAGAAGCGCGGCACCTTCCGCGGCTGGACGCTGCTGCTCGCCATCGCCGCGTTCTCGCTGTCGCTGCTGGGCACGTTCCTGGTGCGTTCGGGCGTGATCACCAGCGTGCATGCGTTCGCCGCAGACCCGAGTCGCGGCGTCTTCATCCTGATCTTCCTCGGCATCGTGATCGGCAGCTCGCTGCTGCTGTACGCGTGGCGCGCGCCGCAGCTGGCCGATGACGATGCTTCGGCGAAGTCGTACTTCGCCGCTAACTCGCGCGAGACGCTGCTGCTGGCCAACAACCTGCTGCTGACCGCCGCCTGCGCGATGATCCTGCTGGGCACGCTGTACCCGCTGATCGCCGATGCGCTGGACCTGGGCAAGATCTCGGTCGGCCCGCCCTACTTCAGCCTGTTGTTCATCGTGCTGATGGCGCCGCTGGTGGCGCTGGTGCCGTTCGGCCCGCTCACCAAGTGGCAGCGCGACAAGGCTTCCCGCCTTGGTGCGATGCTGCTGCCGTGGGCGCTGTTGGCCATCGTGCTGGCCGTGGTCGCGTACTTCGTCGCCCCGCAGGGCAAGCTCAAGGCGGCCGCCGGCATCCTCGGCGCGGCATGGGTCGGCCTGGGCACCGTGCGCTTCATCTGGTCGCGTCTGCGCGCCAATGGCCGCTTCACCCCGGAAATGCTCGGCATGACGCTCGCGCACACCGGCATCGCGGTGTTCCTCGTCGGTGCGTTGCTGGTGGAGGCGCTCAACGTGCAACGCGAACTGGCGGTGAAGCCGGGCCAGACCGTCGAGGTCGGCCGCTGGGGCTTCCACTTCCAGGGCGTCGATGAAACCCAGGGCCCCAACTACCTGTCCGACCGCGGCCACGTGCAGGTCCTGCGCAACGGCACGCCGGTGACGCTGCTGCACCCCGAGAAGCGCGCGTACGCCAGCGGCGGCCAGGTGATGACCGAAGCCGGCATCCGCCCGGGCGTGCTCGGCGATGTCTACGTCGCCATCGGCGAGCCGCTCGGCGACGGCGCCTGGTCGCTGCGCGTCCACATCAAACCCTTCGTCCGCTGGATCTGGCTGGGCGCCGCCCTGATGGCGCTGGGCGGCTTCGTCACCGCTGCCGATCGCCGGTTCCGGAACCACAAGACATCCGAGGCGCGCCCCGCATGAACAACGCTTCCGAACTCCCGCCGTCGCCTCCCCGCTCGCGCGGCGCGCTGACCTTCGCGCTGGTCATCATCGGCTTGTTCTTCGTCGGCCTGATGGGCCTGCTGTACTACGGGGTGAAGCAATCCGACCGTGCCGGCCGCGATGCGTTGCCCTCGCCGCTGATCGGCAAGCCGGCGCCCGCGTTCGCGCTGCCGCTGCTGCACGAGCCCACCAAGCGCATCACCAACGCCGACCTCGCCGGCCAGCCCTACGTGATGAACGTATGGGGCAGCTGGTGCCCGGAGTGCCGTGTCGAACATCCGATCCTCACCCGGTTCGCATTGACCAAGCGCGTGCGCTTCATCGGCTACAACCTCAAGGACGAGCGCCCCGATGCGCTGCGCTGGCTCGAGCAATTCGGCAACCCGTACATGATGGTCATCGCCGACGTGGAAGGGCGCGCCGCGATCGATTGGGGCATCTACGGTGCGCCGGAAACCTTCCTCGTCGACGGCAACGGCGTGATCCGCTGGAAGCACGTCGGCGCCATCGACCAGGCCATCATCGACCACCAGCTGATTCCCGCGCTGGAGAAGATCGAAGCCGGCCGATGAACATCTCCCCCGTCCTCCTGCTGCGCGCACTGCTGCTGGCCTTGCTGGTCGCCGTCGCCGCGCCCGCCTTCGCCCAGGCCAGCGACCCCACGCCGCTGCAGTTCCGCGACGATGCCGAGGAAGCCCGCTTCCACGCGCTCACCGCCGAACTGCGCTGCGTGATGTGCCAGAACCAGTCGCTGGCCGATTCCAACGCGCAGATCGCCCACGACCTGCGCCGCGAAGTGCTGGACCTGATGCGCCAGGGCAAGGACGACGCGCAGGTGAAGCAGTTCCTGGTCGACCGCTACGGCGAGTTCGTGCTGTACAAGCCCGACGTCGCCCCCGGCACCTACATCCTCTGGTTCGGTCCGCTGTTGATGCTGCTCGCCGGCGGCGTGTGGGTGGGGCGCATCGTCGCGCGCCGCGCGAAGCAGCCGGCCCCGACCACCGACGACACCGACCAGGAGTGGTGATGACCACCTTCGTGATCCTCGCCATCGTGCTGTCCATCGCCGTGCTGCTGGCCGTGCTGTGGCCGTTGTGGCGCACCGCCAAGCCCCTGGTGATCGGTGGCGTGGTCGCGCTCGGCATCGCCACCTTCGCGCTGTACCGCGTGGTCGGCACGCCCGCCGCGCTGGAACCGCAGGCCACCGCGCCCGGCCCCGCCACGCTGGAGGAAGCCATCGGCCAGCTCGAAGCCGAACTGAAGAAGAAGCCCAACGAACCCGAGGGCTGGCGCCTGCTCGGCAAGTCCTACGCGGCGCTGCAGCGTTATGGCGATGCGCAGAAGGCGTTCGAGCGCGCGGTGCAGTTGATGCCCGACGACGCCGACCTGCTGGTGGAAGCCGCGCAGGCCCGCCTGTTCAACAACGCCGACCGCAAGCTCGATGCGCAGGCGATGGCGCTGCTGGACCGCGCGCGCCAGATCAATCCGGGGCACCAGCGCGCCGCGTGGTTCGTCGGCCTGGCCCAGCGCCAGGAAGGCAAGCCCGCCGAGGCCGCGAAGACCTGGGAGCCGCTGCTGGCCCAGGTGGATCCCAACACCGCCGCCACGCTGCGCACGCAGATCAACGAAGCGCGCGCCGAAGCCGGCCTGCCGCCGCTCGCCGATGCGGCGCCCGCGGCCGACGCATCGCCTGCGCTGCTGACGGTGACGGTCGACCTCGCGCCCGCACTCAAGGACAAGCTGGCGCCGGGCGATACGCTGTTCGTGTTCGCCCGCCAGGTCGGCGGCCCGCCGATGCCGGTCGCGGCCAAGCGCCTGCCGGTGGCCGTATTCCCGATGACGGTCGCGCTGAGCGACGGCGACAGCCCGATGCCGACGCTGAAGCTCTCGCAGCTGCCGCAGGTGCAACTGGTGGCGCGCATCTCCAAGGGCGGCGCCGCCACCGCGACCGCCGGCGACCTGGAAGCCACCGCCATCACCGCCGACGTGAAGCCCGGCAACGCCTACACGCTGACGATCGACCGCGTGGTGCCGTAAGCGCACGCAACACCGCGATGCAGCGGTGAAATGGCATCGCCGGGCGGCATTGCCTACACTGCCCGGATGACCGAATTCATCCCCCCCGGCACCCGTTTCCATCCCCTGCCCTCGCCGTTCCGCATGAAGCGTGGCGGCGAGCTGCACGGGGCGCGGGTGGCGTACGAAACCTGGGGTTCGTTGAACGAACGCCGCGACAACGCGGTGCTGATCGTCACCGGGTTGTCGCCCGACGCACATGCCGCCCGCAATCCCGGCAATCCGGAGGAAGGTTGGTGGGAGCCGATGCTGGGCCCGGGCAAGCCGATCGACACGGATCGGTGGTTCGTGGTTTGCGTGAACTCGCTCGGCAGCTGCAAGGGTTCCACCGGGCCGGCCTCGATCAATCCGGATACCGGCGCGCTGTACCGCCTCGACTTCCCCGAGCTGTCGGTGGAGGACGGTGCCAACGCCGCCTTCGACGTGGTGCGCGGGCTGGGCATCGAGCAGTTGGCCTGCATCATCGGCAATTCGATGGGCGGCATGACGGCGCTGGCCTACCTGCTGCTGCATCCGGGCGCCGCGCGCACGCACATCAACATTTCCGGCAGTGCGCAGGCGCTGCCGTTCTCCATTGCGATCCGCTCGCTGCAGCGCGAGGCGATCCGCCTGGATCCGCACTGGAACCACGGCCAGTACGACGACGACACCTATCCGGAGTCCGGCATGCGCATGGCGCGCAAGCTGGGCGTGATCACCTACCGCTCGGCGCTGGAGTGGGATGGCCGCTTCGGCCGCGTGCGGCTGGAGTCGGACCGTCCGGACGAGGAGCCGTTCGGCCTGGAGTTCCAGGTGGAGAGCTATCTGGAAGGCCATGCGCGCCGGTTCGTGCGCCGCTTCGATCCCAACTGCTATCTGTACCTGAGCCGGTCGATGGACTGGTTCGACCTGGCGGAGTACGCGGACGGAGGCGTGGAAAAGGGCCTGGCCAAGCTGCGCGTGCAGCGGGCGCTGGCCATCGGCGCAACCACGGACATCCTGTTCCCGCTGCAGCAGCAGCAGCAGATCGCCGACGGGCTGGCCGCCGGCGGTGCGCAGGCGGAGTTCCTGCCACTGGAATCGCCCCAGGGCCACGACGCTTTCCTGGTGGACTACGACCGGTTCGGCCCCGCGGTGCGGGACTTCCTGGCCGGCCTCTGAGCCGGCCGGCGACGGCGGAACGGGACCGCGGGCCCCGTTTCCGCACCGCACGACACCCTCCCCGGCGCGGGCGGCTAAAATGGCCCCACTTCCTGACCCGGGCCATGTCATGACCCTCGATTTCCCCGGCGCCGACAAACTGGTCGCCTCGCTGGATGCCGCCGTTGCCCAGGGCGACGACCGCGCCATCACCGATGCGCTGCGCAAGTCGCTGTGCGAACTGATCTGCGACGAGGACGTGCGCCTGCCGGCCTGCGTGCTGGAGCCGATCTCCGACCATTACGCGCGGCGCGAGCTGTACACCAGCCCGGAGCATGGCTACAGCGTCATCGCGATGACCTGGGGCCCCGGCCAGGGCACGAAGATCCACGATCATTCGGGCATGTGGTGCGTGGAAGGCGTGTGGCGCGGCCGGCTGGAGATCACCCAGTACGAGTTGGCCGAGCACGACGAGGTGCGTTACCGCTTCATCCCGGCCGGCACGATCGAGGCGGGCACGGGCTCGGCCGGCAGCCTGATACCGCCGCACGAGTACCACACCATCCGCAACCCCAGCGACAAGGCGGTGGCGGTCAGTCTGCACGTCTACCAGCGCACGATGGTCCGCTGCGGCATCTACACGCCGGAAGAAGACGCAGGCACCAGCGGCTGGCAGCGCCGCGGCGAGCGCCTGTTGGGCACCGACCAGGTCAATTGAGCCCTGCACGCTCCCGCTCTGTCAGCGGGAGGCCTTGCTCGGCTATACTTCGCGTCCGCGCCGGAGTGGCGGAATGGTAGACGCAGCGGACTCAAAATCCGCCGCCCTTAAAAGCGTGTGGGTTCGAGTCCCACCTCCGGCACCAGATAAAAACAAAGGGTTAGGCTTCGCGGCCTAGCCCTTTTGTTTTGCCTGCACCACCTGTAGTCCGTACGTAGCCCGTAGGCAACGCTACGGCGCCACACACCCAATCGATGGGTAGACTGCGAGAGAGGAAGCAAGGGGCGCCAATCAATGCGACTTGGGGGATGGCTACGGCTTTGGGTTGTACTAGGCGTGCTGTGGGGCCTACTCGTCGCGTTCGTTGCGTACGACAGCCGACCGAAAATTGAGTCCGTCCGCTCGGCTTGGGTTTATGACGCGACCGAGGCCATCGCAGCTAAAGTCACCGGAGCCGAAGGACAACATGTGAGCGGCTACGAGGTTCGCGATTCGTTTGGAAAGAAATATCCCACATCCGAACAGATGATCGCATGGCTAGAACAAGTCGAGAACAAACCGAAGCTAAGCCAAGTCATTTTTCGAGATGAGGTCAGCGCGATAAATGCTGAGCACCGACACAAGCTCGCGAAACACCCATCGGAAGTAAGAACGTACGCGTTCAAGGCGTTTCTATTCTGGCTAACACCGCTCTTGTTTGTACTCGCGCTCGGCTACTCCATTGGCTGGATATGGCGAGGCTTCCGCCCGCGAGCGTAACCAGGTCGCAGCCGTAGCTGCCCACGAAGCACGACTCCGTACCCTCTACCAAGGATACGGAGTCGCACAGAACTACTCCGTGTAGAACTCGGGTGCACCAGACGATCCCTTCACCAGCCTGATCGAATGTTCGCAATCCCGCTTAGCAACATAGGACTCGCTGCTGCGTGCGATCGGTTCACCGTTCGACGCGTAGTAAATCCAGTACCAGTGGCCCTTGTTGTCCTTCCGCTCCCAGTAGCAGGGATAAGTTACGGTTGCCATTGTTTGAATCTCCAGTAACCCGACTCGGCTGGCAAAGCTCCGCCGTAATCGCACAGCACGCTCGCCGGGCATACCTGTAAGCCCGTTAACACAAGCCCTGCGCAATTCGTTTAAGCTGAAGATGGTCGCCACAGTCTACCGTGGCAACCACCGCGGTACCTACCAAGGCCACAACAGCGTTCTCCGCCAAGAGTCGCCGCTGTTGTGGCCTTCTCTTTTGCTCCTGCCGGGTAGGCGTCGTCAGGAGCCTTCGAATCTTGTCATGGGGTAACCTCCTCTTCGCTGTCGGGGTACAGCCAGTTGATGCTGGCTTCAAATGCCTTGATAAGCCGCTGGCGCTTTGCAGAACTCATAAACGTGCCTTCCGGCGGCAAATCACGAATAAGCCCGTAAATCGCGGGCGGTATGCCGTCGCCCAATCCATCGCTGCGGGCGTCGTGCCTTTCCCCCGCCTCAACAGCTTTCGACTCCACCGACGCAGTTGCCGCTTCCGCAGTCGGCGATGAAACGGTGTTGGCACTAATGGGCATAACCAGCCGGCCGCGACCGCCCGCATCAAAAAAGCCCGCCATATTCGCGGACTCCTGCAAATTACGCAGCGCAGTCTTGATCTGCGTAGGAACGATCTTGAACTCGTTGCGGAGCAAGTTTTCCAGCCCCTGCTGGGAGGGGAGCGTCTGTCCTTTGAACCGCTCATAGACCCTGGAAAAAAGCTCCACCGACAAAAAGGCCGTTACCAACCCACGCTGCCTGTCTCCAGACTGCACTGGCGAGATGATCTGATTAGCAAGCGTGGTCGGACGCATGACCCCACCGGCTTCATCAATAAGCCCGAACATGCGCGCCGCACCGAGGCGAGAGACATATCCACCGTTTTTGGTGCCGCTATATCCGAGCAAAGGGGCGAGCTGGTCTCGCGTGCACCCGCCCCCCGCCTGATCGTGGATGATTTTGGGAACCTCAATAGAAGCCGCCATATCGTAGTAGGGGAATGACACCTCACTACGCACTCGCCCCGCGGCCTTCTTGGTTTCGTCCTTAGCGTTCATCTGACACCTCATCGCTTGATGCGAAAGATGCCGGAGCGGAAACCCCCTGTCAACCTTGAGCCAAACTAATACCATACTTGAAAACCGATTCACGTGGAACATTTTTGAGGTAAACGATAATGTTTCATGCCTAAATTATTGCTTTTAAAGCATTTCAATACAGACGCTAGAGAAAGCTGGTCTAGACCAGCTTTACTTTCAACCCGTTTAAACACGTTGCCCCTGTGGACAACATCTGTTCTAAGTGCGCCCACTCCACCCGCACGGCGTCCACAGGCTCCGGCTGGGATAGGCCGAACATGGACAGCGCCAAGGCCAAAACAAGGTCGTCGTGCGCCCCTTCGCTGGCGTTGAACGTGGCATTGCCGGCCTCAGTAAACCGCACGCGAAAGTTTTGCAGTTCCCGGGCCAGCACAGCGGCATCGGGCAGGCTGGCGGCGATGCGAAGGTCACCGGAGTGCAGCAGGGCTTGCAGCTTCGATACCAGCTCCTCTTTGGGCACCGACCACCCTGCCCGGTTGTCCGATACCGCGCGGCTGGCGTCCGTGTAATCGACCAGCTCCCTTGCCTATAGGTGATTGAGTGGGAGACATCGCGCCCATTTCCATAGGGAAACGTCCCCGCAAGACGTCTACTTTGATGGATGGGCACAGTTCGCGGCCCGTGCACTGTCGGACGATGATCAAAGACCACCCGAATCCGTACCTCCAGGCCTCGCTCCGCGAGCTATCCGCCGCCCTGGATCGGTATGCACGACAACGGCGTGCGGCGAATGGGGCCGTGGAGCGCGAGGACATGGCGCACCTGCTGCTCGCCGCCGCCCAGCGCCTAGCCCCTCAGGACAAGATGCTGGGAGGGCCGGTCAATCGCGTACGCGCGGGTGCGGAGGTCCTTCCAGACTTCTGGTCGCGCTACGAACGCGAAAAGCGCGCGATGCGCTGGCACCTGTTCCACCAAGCCGCCGAGGCCGCCGGACTCACGCCTGCGGACTTCGGCGAGTACCTCACCCTGACGGGGCGGCCTTTGATGGATCGCGTCCTGGAGAGCGAGGAAGGCTACCGCGAAGCCCTGGATTGGATTGAAGAGGCCCGTCGTGCAGGTGACCGCGCCTCTCGCCGCGTTGAGTAAGACCCACGCAGCGCCCCTGCGGACAAACAAAGGGGCCCTGCGGCCCCTTTGTTTTGCACTCACTATTGATATCGGCATGCCTTACGCCGGCGTCACACGCTCCCCGGCCGGCGCCTCCTCTTCCGACTCTCCCCTCGCCCGCTTGGTCTTGAAGCGCGTCGAAAGCTGCTTGCGCAACGAATCCAGGCCCGCGCTCTTGCCGGCGAGCTTGAGCAACTGATAGCCCTCCACGCTGTTCGACATGATGTCGCTGCCCAGCGCTGTCTCGGTGTCCAGCATCCGTTGGTACAACCGCATCACCAGCACCGTGCGCGCCCGCAATGCATCCAGCGCCGCCACGTCGCGCTGCAATGCCGGCAGGTCGAACGTCGGCGGCAGGATCTGCGGATTGCTGGTCAGCACGTCGACGGCCAGCCTGCAGAACGCCTCCGACCTGTCGCCCATCTTGTGCAGCCTGCGCCGCTGGACCTTGTCCAGCGCCACCAGACCGCCCAAACGGGCATTCAGTGTGTCCAGCGCGACGTCGATATCGGCCAGCGCCTCGTCTTCGAATGTGATGTCTACGATGTTCTGACTCATGGTGCGTCCTTGTCTCCTTGTCATGGGAACGCCCGCCCTCCGGCGAGCACCTACACTGTAGGCCGCTGCGCGTGGAGAATCCTCTAACATTTGTGCCGTGCGACCCGCGCGATACACGCATCATCTGTCGCGCCATACACGGCATCATCGTGCGACACCGGTGCCTGCATGACCGGGCATACCAACCGGTATCCCCGGCGATACCAAGAGGCATGGCGCGACCTGTCGAAGGGCAGGTGCCGTCATACCGCGGAGGTCTGCGTCGACATGCGCCGATATCGCGCGCCATGACCCGGCGACTGTCCGTTGATATCGAAACGCGTGTCCGTGCATAGGACGCGGCATCGCGCGTGATGCACCGGGGTATCACAGGCCACGCCCTGCCCTATGGCACGCCATGTCGGCGCGTATGGCGCGCAGGATGCAGGGACATCGAACGCCACCCTGCCGATCATCCCGGCCGTACCCTGGCACACCGCTCGCCACCTGCAGCGACATCCGCGGGGATGGAAAAGAAGGCGGCCCCGGCACGCGCCCCTATCGGCTGCGACGGCGCGTGAGTGAGCGATGCATGCGACGCCGCTCGTCGCGCACATGAAAAGGGAGGCGCGCCGCGCCTCCCTCGATGAATCTGTATAACGCAGCCGTCGTCCGGCAGGCCGCGGACTATGCCGATGCCCGCGTCACTTGCGGGCGGAGCGTCCGCGCTTCTTGCCGGCGTTTGCCGCCGAGTCCGCGCGACTCTGCGCGAACTCCGGGAAGGTTTCCTCGATCGAGTCCTTGTCCGGGAGGATGTAGAACACCCCACCCTTCTCGAACGTCGGCTGCATGATCTGCTCGTAGAACGCCGGTGCCACGTTGATGCAGCCGTGCGTGATGCGATTGTCGTCGGGCGTGGGCGATGCGAGGCGTTCCACGCGCTTCTCGGCCGGCACGCCGGTGGCGGTCGGATGGATCGAGACCGCGGACTCGTAGTCCACCCACAGCACGCGTCCGGCATCGATGGACGGACCGAACCCGCCCACGAAGCGACCTGCGGGGGTCGTGCGATCGCGGCCGGGGATCTCGCGCAGCGCAAGACCGGCCACGCCGGGCGCCGTGTGGTCGCCGACCGCCGATCCGAAGAGTCCAGGGGCTGCGCCGCGAGGCCGGCCGTCGCCACCGAATACCAAAATCTGCGCAGCCGCCTTGTCGATGATTGCGAAGGGATAGCCCTGGCTGTCGTTGGTCGCGACGATCCAGCCCGCGAGCGCGATCACCGTGTCGGACACGTCCTGGCCTTCGGGAAGCTGGTCGGCGGCAGCGGCCGCTTCTTGCTGGGCGTCACGCTCGGCCTTGGGTGCCGCCGCGCTCGCAAACGCCAGCGTCAGCAGCAGCGCACCGGAAGCGGCACGGATCGCAGGATGTAGGCAGGTACGAATGGCGCAGTTCCTCACAACAAAAACCACTATCAAAAGAGAGCCCGGCGGCCAGAAGCGGCCGCCGGGGTCCGGGTCTCACGATTCCTCACGAACCGTGCAAGCGCGATCAGCCGCGCGGCACGCGACGCGGGGCCGATTCCAGCTGGCGCACGCGGCCTTCAATCTGGTCCAGGCGCTGGTTGGCCTGCTGCGCGGACTGATTCGCCGCATCGGCGCTCTGTGCCGCACCCTGCACCTTCGTGTCGAGTTGGTCGAGCCGCGAGTTGATGCCTGCGAACTCGTCGTCATAGGTGGCGCAGCCGCTGAGCGCCACGCCTGCCACCATCGCCACACCGAGCACACGCGCCGTCGTCATGAATCGCTTGTTGGTAAACATTCCAATCCTCCTTCGTCTGGGAGCTGGGAATATAGACGTGTTTCCGGCCGGTGCTGCAACGTACCTTCAGCCAAGATTGGCGTACGTGGAGGCAGCGTGAAATTGCGGGAATATTTGCGTATTCCCACGCGAATCCATCGATTCAACCACTTGGAATCGCAGGACGTGACCGGCGATCACACCGTATCCGTGCCGCTGATCGCAACGCGACTGACGGACGGTCGCCCCTTTCCATTCAACAACCTGCCGATCACCGTGTGCCGGACCAGCAGCTGATAGCCGGCGAACGACACCAGCAGCGTGATGACGATTGAAGACATGAACTTAACAATCCAATGCAGCGGCATATCCAACAACCGGTACTGGACGGCGAGCAATACCGGCAGGTGGACGAGGTAAACCCAGTAGGCGCTGTCGGAGAACCAGCGCATCGTGGCGCTGCGCGAACCCAGCCATCGCCGCGCAGCGAGCAGGCACCAGAGCGTCATCCAGAAACCGGCGCAGGATTCCAGCCAGGCTTGCACGCCGCGCAGTACGGCGGACGGTGGCACGTCGAGGAAGCCCTGCGTCCACACGAACAACGCCGCGTACGCAACCACCGCACCGGCCAACAGGAAGGGAGCCAGCGGCCGCAGGCGATCAAGCAGGCTGTCGTGGTGGAAGAGCTGGTAACCGAACGCGAAGTACAACCCGAAGAACACCAGGGCCCAGAGCGCCGGCACGAAGAACTCCGGTGCGGGCCACGGCACGCCGACCAGCGCCAGTGCGGGTGCCGAGAGCACCGGGAACACCACGATCCATGCCGCCACGGGCATTGCGGCGAGCCTGCGCCCGATCCGCCCCATGCCAAGGGTCGACGTGATCCACACCAGCAGCGTGAACAGCATCAGGTAGAACAGGAACCACAGGTGCCCCCAACTCGGCAGCGAGGGCATGGCGCCATGCTGGTCGAGGTAGGTGCGGATCCACGCCAGGGCCGGCGATGGCTGGAGTGCGGTTTCCGCCGCACGCTCCGTCAACCAACGCATGCTGGCGAGGACCGGCCAGGCGAACAGCACCAGCGGCAACAGCACGCGTGCGCAACGGTTGCGGAACAGGCCCGCCATGCCGCGACGCGCCACCAACAGAGCCGCGAAGTACCCCGCGAGCGCGAAGAATAGCGGCATGCGGAACAGGTGCATGAACCACGCCACCGCATCGACGACCGTCGACCCGCCCGCATCCGCAGCGGGCCAGATCGGCCGCATCAACGGGCTGTACGCGAGCGCCGCGTGGAAGACCACGCCGGCCAACATGGCCACGGCGCGGAGGTTGTCCAGGGAGTGGACGCGATCGCCGCCTTCCACATCGTTGCCCTAGAGGAAGGAGCGCTTGCGCGCGTGCACCCAGCCGGCCGCAAGGATGGCAATCGCGATCACGGCGAGTTCGCCCCCGATCAGGGCCAGCACCTGCGGACTCCAGACGATGGCGTCGCCCTGCAGGTGTTCGCGGATGCCCTGCATGGTGCTGACCCAGTAGAGGAACGGACCGATCAGCGTCATCAGCGCCAGCATCGCGAAGACGTTCCAGCCTTCGGAATCCACCGCGATCACCACGCACAGCGACACACAGAAATTGGCCAGCATGAACAACCCCACCACCACCAGCCACGGCACCGTGCCGTCGGCGCGCGGCGTGCCAAGCACCAGCGCCAGCAGGCCGCCGCAGACCAGCAGGAACGGCACCAGGAAGATTGTCAGGTTGGCCAGCAATTTGCCCCAGAACACGTCCATCGGCGTGACCGGCAGGCTCATGACGAAGGGCTGCGTCTGCTCCTTGCGCTCGGCCATCACCGAGGACTGGATGGCATAGGACCCGACCACGAGCAGCAGCACCAGCAGCAACAGCGCACCGGCCGACGCCAGCAGCGGCGTGCCCATGCCCACCAGACCCAGCGCCAGCAGCATGCCGCCGAGAAAGCCGGCGAGTTGCTTCTGGTAGACCTGCCAGTCCTTGACGATCAGCTTGCGGACCATCGCGCCATCGGATGCGAGCCAGTTCATGCGTTGTTCCCTCCGCGGACGGTGGTGACGAAGATGTCTTCCAGCGCCATCGGCTCGACCGATTCGATGGCGAACCCGAGCGACTGCAGCGCGGGCACCGTGCCGGCATCGAACGCGCCGGTCTTCACTTCGACCAGCGGCGCGCTGTCGCGGACCGAGGCCACGCCCGGCAGCCGGCGGATCGCATCCGTCCCTTCGCCGCGGCACAGGATCCGTCGCCAGCCATCGAGGAAGGATTCCTTGTCGCGCGAGGCAACGACCCGCCCGCCATGCAGGAAGGTGATGGAATCGGCGATCTGCTCGATGTCGGCGGTGTTGTGCGAGGAGAACAGGATCGAACGCGCCTCATCGCGCAGCACGTCGGCCAGCGCGTCCAGCACCTCGCCGCGCGCGACCGGGTCCAGGCCGGTGGTCGGCTCGTCCAGCAACAGCAAGCGCGGATGGCGCGCGAAGATCAGCAACAGCAGCGCCTTGACCCGCTGCCCGTGCGAAAAGCCGCCCAGCGCCTGCTGCGGCCGCAGGTCGAAACGCGTCAGCAGGTCCTGCGCGTAGGCCTCGTCCCAATCGGGATAGATGCTGCGGACGAAATCCATGTGCCAGCGCAGCGTCTGCCCGCGATACAGGCGCATGTCGTCGGAGGCGTAGCCGATATCGCGCTTCACCGCGACCTGAGCCTGCGGCATCGACTGGCCGAGCACCTCGACCCTGCCGCCATCGGCACGGACCAGTCCCATCAGCATGCGCAGCAGGGTGGATTTTCCGGCGCCATTGACGCCCACGAGGCCCATGACCTGGCCCTCGGGAAGTTCGAGATCGATATCGTGCAAGGCGAATGCGTCGTACTGCTTGCGCACGCCTTCGAGCGCGATGGCGGGTGTCATTCGGGTGTCCTTCGGTCGGGATTCGTGGGCTTCGGCATGGCAGGCTCGCTGGACAGCGCTTGCTCGACGCGATCGAGGACCTGTCGCCCGTCGAGCCCCAGTTTCCTGGCCGCCTCCAGCAAGCCGGCCAGTTGGGATTGGAATTCCTGCGCGGCCAGCGTCTGTGTCGCGTCCAGGGTCTCGGCAACGAACGAGCCCTTGCCCTGGCGCGTGACGATCACGCCGGCCCGTTCAAGCTCCAGGTACGCGCGCTTGACCGTGATCACGCTGACCCGGCTACCCGCCGCCAGCTCGCGGATGGAAGGGAGAGGCGCACCGGCCTTCCACGCCCCCGCCATCACCTTGGCGATCACCTGCTCCATGATCTGCGCGTACATCGGCGTGATCGAATGCGGCGACAGCAGCAGATCGGTATCCATGCAGCCCTTGGGTGGTGGGATTCAGCCGCGTTTCGCTGGCTTGTCTTCGCACCGACCCGCGGCCTGAGCGCCTGACCCGCGCTCGTCGCCGGCTGTCATGACGCACCACAGTCTGTGCATAGTCAGTATACACAGCGATTAACAGTCGTCAACAGGCCAGGAATCCAGGCCGGGAAGGCCTCGGCGCCTGGATCCCGCTACACCACCGACCTGGCAGTCGGCTCAGTAAGTAGAGGGGGTCAGAGTGCTGTCCTGCGTTGACCACGCATCAAGGACAGCCACTCGGACCCTTGCTTCAATCGTCGATCAGTAAGCCGATCCGCCGGCCTGGGTCGAACTGAGTACACCGACTTCGGCCGTGACCGTGTAGGTCGTTCCACCCACCGGCGCCCAGGTGACGAGATCGAAGCCATCGCCGGCGGCGATGCGCGCCACGCCGATGTTGCGATAGGTCAGCGGTTGTTTGGCCGCGCACACCTGCGGCAAACCTGGCGCTTGCAGGAAATACACCTTGCCCTCGCCTACCACGCTCGCGTAGCCACCATTGGCCACCAGCAACGCGGTCGCTTCGTCGACGGCGATGCCACGTGGCGCCGCACGCCAGCCGCTGGCCGCCACGCGGCACAGGAACGCGAGGTTGCGGCCCATGCGGTCGCGCGCGGCGAAGTGGGGATCGCCGATGACGCCCTGCAACGGCGCCACCGCAGCGAAGTCGCGTTCGAAGGTCAGGTAGCGGTTGAACGGATCGGCCAACGCCTGGCTGCTGGTCGCGCCCTGGCTGGCGTTCGCGCTGTAGACGAACTGGGTCAGCACGTTGAGACCCGCACTGGTACCACCCACCGGCACGCCTTGCGCGATGCGCGCGTTGAGCGTGGACTGCACCGGCGTGCCTTTCCAGAAATTGATGTAGTTGGACTGATCGCCGCCGGCGATCCACACCACTTCCGCCTTGGCGATGATCGCCGCGACGTCCGCATGGTTCGCCGCCGCCGTGCTCGGGATGATCAGGGTGGCGACCGAATTGACGTTCGGACACAGACCTTGCACGTACGGGTTGTAGGCATCGGCACCGGTGGCGCGGATGATCAGGAAATCCCCGTTTCCACCCCGGTTGCACAACCATTGGAAAGCGGCGTCGACGTCGGTGCCGCCGCCCATCAGGACGGTGCCCGCCGTCGTCGAGGGTGAGACATCGCTTGCACTGCCGACGCGGACATAAGTGTAAGGCGGGGCCTTGGCGGCGATCGCGGACGAGGCCAGGACCGAAGCCAAGAGGAACACGAGCAGACGACGCATGGAACACCTCAGCGTTGGGGTGACAACAACGCTGACGATCCAGTCGTGCCGATCCCCCATGCCCCCTCTCCCTGCGTGTGCATCATCTGCGCAGGGCGCGGGGTGGCTTCATCGCGGCATGACGCGCGAAGCCGATAGCGTCACGGCGCCTGCAACGGAACCGGGCCACACCCTCCAAACCTCTCAACCCTCGCCCACGCGCCAGCCCGCATAATCGGTTTCCGGTACACAGGTGGCGGAACACGCATGAAGACGATCGGCCTGATCGGCGGGATGAGCTGGGAATCGACGGTGCCCTACTACCGTCTGGTCAACGAAGGCATCAAGGCGCGGCTGGGCGGCCTGCATTCGGCGCAGGTGGTGCTGTACAGCGTCGACTTCCACGAGATCGAGCGACTGCAGCGCGAGGGCGATTGGCACGCCGCGGGCGAACTGCTGGCCGATGCCGCGCGTCGCGTGCAGGCCGCCGGTGCCGACCTGCTGGTGCTGTGTACCAACACCATGCACAAGGTGGCGCCGCAGATGGAGGCGGCCGTGTCGATTCCACTGCTGCATATCGCCGACGCTACCGGCGCCGCCATCACGGCCGCCGGGCATCGCACCGTCGGCCTGCTCGGCACGCGCTTCACGATGGAACAGGACTTCTACCGCGAACGCCTGCGCGAAGTGCACGGCCTGCAGGTCATCGTGCCTGACGCGGACGACCGCGGCCTCGTCCACGACGTGATCTACGACGAGCTATGCCGCGGCGTGGTGCGCGACAGCTCGCGCGAGGCCTATCGCCGCATCATGGACGCTCTGGTGGCGAGCGGCGCCGACGCCATCATCCTCGGCTGCACCGAGATCGGCCTACTGGTGGGCGCGCAGGATGCCCGCGTGCCCTTGTTCGACACGACGGCCCTGCATGCGAATGCCGCCGTGGACGCCGCGCTGGCGGAGTGACGTCGCCTATCCGGCGAGGTAGAAATCCATCGGGATCAGCTCGACGGCCCACCCGCCCTCTTCTCCCAGGGTGGCGGCCGGGTGCATCGAGGCGATGCGCAGCGCTTCGTCGTGGCTGTCCGCCTCGATGATGAAGAGGCCGCCGACCACTTCCTTCGACTCGGTGTAAGGCCCGTCGCTGACCTGGGTCTTGCCGTTGGCCGGGCGCAGCGTCCGCCAGCCTTCCAGATCGCCCAGCGAGGCGGAAACCCGCACTTTGCCGGTCGCGCGCATCTTCTCGTCCAGGGCGGGACACTGGCTTACCAGTGCCTCGATGTCGTCCGGATGCATCGCGGCGAATTTCTCGGGAGTGAAATAGGCGAGGCCGAGGTACTTCATGGGCATTCCTTCGTGCAGTGATGTCTTGGCGACGAAGCGGGAGGCCGGAATTCGACACGCCGCCGCGCGTGGCCACCAACGTCAGTCGTCTGAGCGCCGGTAGTGCATCGCGACCGCACCGCAGCGCAGCGGGGTCGCGGAAACCAGTGCAAGCCGTCGCGTGCCGGGGAGCCCGCTCTGGTACAGCGTCGGGCCGCGGCCGGCGATCCTGGCGTGGACGAGAAAGCGGTACTCGTCGATCAGGTCCAGCCGGTCCAACTCGGCGGCTAGCGTGCCACTGCCGAGCAGCACGCCGGCCGGCGTCGCATCCTTCAACTGCTGCACGCCCGCGCGCAGGTCGCCGGCGATGCGATGGCTGTGCGCCCAGGGGAAGTCCTCGCGTGTCGACGACACCACGTACTTCGGCTTCGCCTCCAGCTTGGCCGCCCACTCACGGGTCGCGGGCGGTGCTTCCACTTCTCCGCACGCCACCCTCGGCCAATAGCCTTCCATCATTTCGTAAGTGACCCGGCCCCAGAGCATCGCGCCGTGCTCATCCATCAGGCGGGTGAAAAAGGCATGCGTCTCCTCGTCGGCGATGCCCTCCCGGTGGTCGACACAACCGTCCAGGGTGAGGTTGAGGCTGAAGGTCAGCAGTCCCATGGGGCGAGTACCTCGCGGCTTGAGCCGGATTGCGTGGACGGATGCCTTGACGACGAATGCCAAAGACGGGAATCGACAGGGCCGGGACCGCCTAGATCGGCGCTTCGATCTGGAAGATGGGCAGGTACACGGCGGCCACCAGCAAGGGAATCATCACGGCCAGACTGATGCCGCCGATCAGGCAGGACACCCAGGCCCGGCGATGCGGCGTCGGCCAATAGAACCCCGCGCACAGCGAAAGGAGAGGAAGAAGCCAGAAGACGGCGTTGTAGTACACGAACAGCCGGGTGATGAAGGGCAGTTCGACATCGAGAGACGCGAACATCTGCCGGAAGTGCGGAACAATCAAAACAGGGATGGCCGCCGCCGTGGCCGCCATCAGGATGCCCGTAACCAGCAGGATCTTTTCTCCCTGGGTCCTCATCCGCCCCTCGCCCGAGGGATATCGGGGCTCTGGTTGGATCGTGCGAGCACGATGCGCGCCGATTCGGCGAAGTCGTGGATAGCCGCCGGATCGGTGGTCCATGCGCGCCCGTTCGAACCCGCATAGGCGTGCAGGAAGTCGGATACGGTCGTGTCACCGCGCGCGAGGTAGGCGCCCACAAAGTGCTCCATGATCCGATAGGCGTCATGCAGGCTGACCCGGTTCTCCAGTGCGTCTTCGAGCGACTCTTGTTGGTCTGTCATGCGTGGCCCCGAGGCCGCTGGGAGATCCGAGGGTATCCCATTACGCCGCCATACAAAGCGCTAGCCTGGCGGCCGGATGGCCGGCGCATGCTGCGCCATCAGTTCCACGATCCAGTCGATGAACACGCGAAGCTTCTGGCTTACGTGCCGGCTGGGTGGAAATGCGACGTACATCGGCATCGACGCCAGTTCCCACTCTTCGAACAGGGCGACCAGTTCACCGCGCGCCAGCGACTCACGCGCCATGTAGGTGGGTAGCCACAGCACGCCGAGGCCGGCGAGGCCCGCGGCCAGATAGGCATTGCCATCGTCCAACGACAGTACATGCCTTCCCTGTACGCGCACTTCTTCATCACCACGCCGCATCGGCGACATCAAGGGGCTGCCGGTACGTGCGCTGCGATAGCCGACGATGCGGTGCCCGGCCTCTTCCAGCACCTGCGGGTGCGCCGGCACGCCCGCGCGCGCCAGATAGGCCGGTGCGGCATACACGCCCAACGCCAGGTCGGCGATATGGCGTGCGCGCAGCGATGTATCCGTGAGCGCCCCGCCGCGCACCACGCAGTCCACGTTCTCGTCGATCAGGTCCACCTTGCGATCGCTGACGCCCAGGTCGAGTTGGATGTCGGGATAGCGCGCATGGAAATCGGGCAGCGCAGGCACCAATACGTGGCTCGCCAGCGGCGCCGGCACATCCACGCGCAGTCGGCCACGCGGTGACGCGGACGCCGCCGACAGGCTGGTTTCGGCATCGTCCAGATCCGCCAGCAGTCGCACGACCCGCTCGTAGTAGGCCGCACCGTCGGCGGTCACGTTGACCTTGCGCGTGGTGCGGTGGAGCAGCTTCACCCGCAGGTGCGTCTCCAATTGCTGCACCAGTTGGGTGATGCGGGTCTTGCTGGCCTGCAGTGTGTCGGCAGCCTTGGTGAAACTGCCGGTTTCGACCACACGGACGAAGGCCTGCATCGCGTCGATACGGTCCATGCGCTTTCCAAGGGCAGCCGGGATTGTTTGGATTCTACAAACAGTGATCCCTGGATCGGCGTGTTTATCCCCCGCTCCGCGCTGCCTAGAGTCTCCGCCATGACCCGGGCCGCATGGCCCATCCACAGGAGCACTCCCATGGCATCCCGCGACGCAGTCTTTCCCGCCGGTCGGCACGAGCTTTACGCCCTGCACACCTATTCCGCCGCGATCCGCTCGGGGGACCTGCTGTTCGTCTCCGGCCAGGTCGGCAGCCGTAGCGATGGTTCGCCCGAACCGGACTTCGAAGCCCAGGTCCGCCTGGCATTCGCCAATCTGGAAGCGACCCTGAAGGCCGGCGGCTGCTCGCTCGACGACATCGTCGACGTGACCACCTTCCACACCGACCCGGAGCGCCAGTTCGAGACGATCATGCAGGTCAAGGGCGAGGTTTTCCCCGTGCCGCCCTACCCCAACTGGACGGCGATCGGGGTGAACTGGCTCGCGGGCTTCGACTTCGAGATCAAGGTGATCGCGCGGATTCCGGGTTGAGGCGATGCGGGAGGACGCATCCGCACGCCTCCTGTCCTGATAGACGCTTGCTGCGCGTTGGTGGAAGAGCCCGCGCCGCCTTGACCGGATTCCAACGCGCCAGGCCACATCCTCCCCTGGCACCGAAGGTCCCGGCCCCGCGCGATGAACCTGCTCGAACGCGAATCGCAGCTCGATCTCATGCAAGGCCTGCTTGAGGCGGCCCGTGGCGGCACCGGCAATGTCGTGCTGGTCGGCGGCGAGGCGGGCATCGGCAAGACGAGCCTGGTCTCCGCGCTGTGCGAGCGACGCGGCACGATGAACCTGTGGTGGGGCGCCTGCGATGCACTGCAGACGCCGCATCCACTTGCACCACTGCACGACATCGCCCGCGCCAACGCCGTCGGCTTCGGCACCGACATCGACACGCTGGGACGGTTGCCGCTGTTCGGCGCGGTCCTGACCGAACTGCAGGCGTCGCCGACGATGCTCGTCGTCGAAGACGCGCACTGGGCCGACGAGGCCACGCTCGACCTGCTCCGGTTCCTGGGCAGGCGGCTCGCGCACGTACCCTGCCTGCTGGTGGTGACCTATCGCGACGACGAGGTCGCCGCGAATCATCCGCTACGCCGGCTGATGGGCGATCTTCCCCGGGCCAACGTGACCCGCCTGCAGGTGCCCCGCCTGACCGCACAAGCGGTGGAAACGATGGCGCACGGCGCGCTGCATGCGCACGAAGGGCTGTACGAGGTCACCCAGGGCAACCCGTTCTTCGTCAGCGAGATGCTGCGGCGTGGCAGCGAAGCCGTGCCGCATGGCGTCGAAGATCTCGTGCTGGCGCGCTTCGCCCGGCTGGGTTCGGATGCGCGGGACGTCGCGCAGCTGACCGCGATCGTGCCCCGCCACCTCCAGGGCTGGTTGATGGACGCGGTGCTGGCACCGTCGGTCGCGGCGATCGAGGAATGCCTGGACGCCGGCCTGCTGCTCGCACAGCGGGAGACGTTCGCCTACCGGCACGAACTTGCGCGCGTGGCGGTGGAACGATCGCTGTCCGGCCCGCGTGCGCAACAGCTGCATGCACGCGTGCTTGCCGTGCTCGACGGCCCCCACCAGGCACGCGCGCCACTGGCGTGGCGCGTGCATCACGCCGCCCGTGCCCATGACGGCGACACGGTGCTTCGTCTGGCGCCGGCGGCCGCCGAAGAGGCGCGACGCAGCGGTGCGCACCGCGAAGCGGCTGCGCACCTGCGGACGGCCCTGTCGTTCGCCGACGCGCAGCCGGACCCGATCCGCGCGGCGCTGTTGGAACGCCTCTCCTACGAGTGCTACCTGACCGACCAACTGACGGATGCGCTCGCGGCGAGAACCGCGGCGCGTGATCTCTGGGCGAGCCTGGGCGAGCGCCTCCGTCAGGGAGACGCGACGCGCTGGCTCTCGCGCCTGAGCTGGTACAACGGCCAGACCGCCGCGTCACGGGCGCATGCGGAAGACGCCATCCGGTTGCTGGAAGATCTGCCGGCGGGAAGCGAACTCGCCATGGCGTACAGCAACCTCGCGCAGCTCCACATGCTGCAAGGACAACGTGCGGACGCCATCGCGTGGGGAACGCGCGCGCTGGATCTGTCGGTCGAACTGGGCGACAAGGAAATCGAAGCCCATGCGCTGAACAACATCGGCACCGCGCAACGGGAAGGCGGCGACGATGCCGGCGCCCTGGCGATGGAGCAGAGCCTGCGCACGGCATTGGCCCACGGTTTCGAAGAACATGCGGCGCGTGCTTACGTGAACCTGGCCTACGACGCCGTCGTCTGCAGGCGGCTGCCGGAGGCCCGGCAGTGGCTGGTGGAGGGACTGGCCTACTGCGAAGCGCGCGACCTCGACGCCTGGGCCGGCTACCTGGCGGCGATGCAGGCATGCGCGTGGCTCGCATCCGGTCACTGGGACGACGCCAGCGAACAAGCGACGAGACTCTTGCGCATGCCCCACCTTGCGCCGATCAGCCGGATCATGGCGCTCACCGTGCTGGGCCATGTGCGCGCAAGGCGCGGGGATCCGGACGCGGCCCCGTTGCTTGAGGAAGCGCTCACGCTGGCGCTGCCTACGCAATCCTTCCTGCGTATCGCCCCGATCGTCGCCGCGCGGCTCGAAGCCGCCTGGCTGGCGGGCGAGGCGCTGTCTCCAGGCGAAGCGATCACGGCGCTGGCTTCGGCCGACCTGGGATCGCGCTTCCACCAGTGGATGGTGGACGAACTCTCGCTTTACCTCGACGTGCCGAGTTCCGACGGCGCTTCACCCGTGCGCACATCGCCCTTCTCCTTGCAGCTCGAAGGGCGCTGGCAGGAAGCGGCAGACGCCTGGCGCGCACTTGGCTGCCCGTATGAGCGCGCGCGCGCGCTCGCCGACGGAGACGACGACGCGCGACGCGACGCTCTGGCCCAGTTCGAGGCCCTGGGCGCGGGCCCGATGGTGATGCGCCTGCGCCGCGAGCTGCGCGAAGCCGGCGTCCGTGGCGTGCCGCGCGGGCAGCGGGCCTCGACCCAGTCCAATCCCGGCGGCCTGACCTCGCGCGAGGTGGAAGTCCTGGAGTTGCTCTGCGGCGGCTTGCGCAATGCCCAGATCGCCGAGCGCCTCACGCGCTCCGTACGCACGGTGGATCACCACATCGCGGCCGTGTTCGCCAAGCTCGGGGTGGGCACGCGCACCGAGGCCATGGCCGCTGCGCTGGCGCTCGGCATCCGCCCGAGAAATAGGTAATCGCGGCACCCAATCTGGGCAAGTCCGCCGACGCGGCGAGAAAGGCGGCTCCGTAGCCTTTCCCACACAGCAATCCGCTGTGACCACGACGGACTCCCGATATGAAGATCTCCCTCCATCCCCTGCGCACGCTGGCGGTGGCCGCCCTGTGCGCGCTGACGCTGAGTGGCGCCGCGATGGCCAAGGACGCAGGCACCGCGTCCAGCGCCAACCATCGCTACGTCATCCAGCGTTCCTTCCCCAAGGGCGCACTGGACGGCCTCGACGCCGCCACCAAGGCCAAGGTCAACCAGACCAACGCCCGCTTCGGCGTGAAGTGGCTGATGTCCTTCGCCAACGGCGACAAGACCAAGACCTTCTGCATCTACGAAGGCCCGACCGAGGACGCCATCCGCCAGGCCGCCAAGGCGAACCACCTGCCGGTGGACACCATCACCGAAGTGCCGGTCACCCTCGACGCGCACTGAGCCCCACGTGCGCGACCGCAAGGTCGCGCCGAACCGATACCCCTCACTGGAGACACTCCCATGCCCCGCTACATGATCGAACGCACCTTCCCCACCGGCCTCAACATCCCCATGACCGACGTGGGCGCGCGCGCCTGCCTCGGCGTGGTCGCCACCAATGCCAAGGAGGGCGTGACCTGGGTGCATTCCTACGTGAATGCCGACAAGACCAAGACCTTTTGCGTCTACGACGGTCCGGACCCGGAAGCGATCCGCCGCGCCGCCGGCGACAACAACCTCCCGCTGGAGCGCATCACGCAGGTGAACGTGCTGGCGCCCTATTTCTACCGCTAGGCCGGAGATCGCTCATGAACCGCTCACTGGCCGTGCTGTACGGCGGCGCCTGCTACACCGCGTTCCTCGCCACGTTCCTGTACGCCATCGCGTTCGTCGCCGGGTTCGGCGTGCCGAAGCACATCGACAACGGGGCTCAGACCACGTTGTGGACCGCGCTGGCCATCGACATCGGTCTGCTCGCGCTGTTCGCCGTGCAACACAGCGGCATGGCGCGACCCGCCTTCAAGCGATGGTGGACGCGGTTCGTGCCGCCCGCGATCGAACGCAGCACGTTCGTCCTGGTCAGCAGTGTGGTGCTGGCACTGCTGTTCTGGCTGTGGCGCCCGCTGCCTCAGGTGGTCTGGCAGGTGGATGCCGGCCTTGCGCGGGGCGTCCTGTGGGGTGTGTCGTTGTTCGGCTGGCTGCTGGTATTGACCAGTTCCTTCACGATCAACCACTTCGAACTGTTCGGTCTGCGCCAGGTCTGGCTGCATGCGCGGGGACGCGTGGCGAAGGACGAGCCTTTCGTCATCCGCGCGATGTACCGCATCGTGCGGCACCCGCTGATGCTGGGCTTCCTGATCGCCTTCTGGGTGACCCCGACGATGACCATCGGGCACCTGTTGTTCACCGCCGTCGTCACGGGCTACATCTTCGTGGCGGTGAAGTTCCTGGAAGAACGCGACCTCGTCGCGATGCACGGCGACACCTACCGCGACTACCAGCGCAAGGTGCCGATGCTGCTGCCCGGGCGGAGGCGTTCGTAGCCTGGCAAGTGCCTTGGAGGGCCGTGGCAGAGAACCGCGGCCCTGCTTTCCGATCACGACGCACCATCGCGCACGCCTGTACCTCGTCTCGCGCGCGACCCGTCGGTGGCGTCGCGCTAGGCTGGGGCCCTGCCCTGCACAAGGTCCCTGGGAGCCCGCCATGCCCCACTCGTCCGACCCCTACACGCCGATCAACTGCGAGTTCCACGACGTACTGGAGGCCACCGCGACACGGAGGACGGCGGCCATCATCCGGTTCCTGGATGACGATGGCACGCCGCAGGAACGCGAAACGCGCATCGTCACCCTCTCCGCCCGGGACGGCGTCGAATACGCCGAGCTCGGCACCGGCGAACGCATTCGCCTGGATCGACTGATCGCGGTCGGCGGCAGCGTGCTCGCGGACTTCGCGCCGTCGGCATGAGCGACGATGATGGCGCCCCACATCGGTCGGCAATTACTTGAGCGTCGCCACATCCAGGCCTTTCACCAATCGCGACGCCAGGCGCTTGTTCTGCAATTGCGCCAGCCACCACTCCAGCGCACGCCCCTGGTGATCGCCGCGCCAGGCGACATAGAGCAGGTTGGGTTCTCGCGGGTCCACCATCTTTTTTTCCACCAGGTCGCCACGCTGGAGCAATCCGGCGACACGATCGCGTGGCAGCCAGCCCACACCGAGACCTTCGCATTGGGCCTGGATCTTGGCGCGCATGCTGGGGACCGCCAGCGACGGCTGACCGCCCAGCACGCCATACCCGCGCACCTCCACCCTGCGCGACGTATCGGCCACTACGACCGCTCGATGCTGGAGCACGGCCGCACGTTCGACGGGTTCGTGCACCTTGGCCAAGGGATGGCGCGGGGAAACCGCGAACACCCAGTCCATCACGCCCAGTTCGAACCAGCGCAGCCCGGGGATCACCGGTGGTTCGTTCGTCGCCCCCACCACCAGGTCGGCGCGTCCGTCGCGCAAGGCGTCCCACGTGCCGGTGAGGACTTCATGGGTGATGCGCAGCGTCACGCCGGACTTCAAGGCATCGAACGCACGGATCACCGGCAGCAGCGTCTCGAACTCCAGGATCTCGTCGGTGACGATCCAGAGGCGATCCTCCCATCCACCCGCGATCTGCCTGACCCGCTGGGTCAGGCGGGACACATCCAGCATCAGGCGCGCGGCTTCCTGCGCCAGCAGGTGGCCTGCCGGCGTCAGCTGCAGGCGATAGCGGCGACGGTCGAACAGCAGCGCATCGAAGCGCGCTTCGAGCTGCCTTGCCGCATGGGACACGGTGGATGGCGCCTTACCGAGCCGGGCGGCCGCCCGGGACAGGCTGCCACTCTCGCGAATGGCTTCCAGCAGGGCCAATTCATCGGCTGACAACATGTTCGATACCTTCGAACGAGTCCATCGCGATTGTGGCACGGAAAGCCGCCAGGGCACCGCCAATATGCGCTCACAGCATTGGGCTGGCATCGAAGGACTTCACCATGAACCGCTTCAACAACAAGACCATTCTCGTGACCGGCGGTAGCAGCGGCATCGGCCTGGCGGCCGCCAAGGCGTTCGCATCGGAAGGCGCCCGCGTCGTCATCACCGGCCGCGACGCCGCGTCGCTCGACCAAGCGAAATCGCAGATCGGACCCGACACGCTCGCGCTGGTGAACGACGCCGGCCGCCTGGCCGACGCGAAAGCACTGGGCGCGGCGCTGGTGGCCGCCGACCTGCGTCTGGACGCCGTCTTCCTCAACGCCGGGACGGCGAAGTTCGCCGCGTTCCCCGACGTGGACGAAGCCCTGTGGGACCACGTCTTCGACACCAACGCGAAGGGCCCCTACTTCCAGGTGCAGGCGCTCATCCCACTGCTCAATCCGGGCGCGTCGGTCGTCATCAACGGCTCCATCAACGCCCATATCGGCATGCCGAACAGCTCGGTGTACGCCGCCAGCAAGGCCGCGTTGATCTCACTGGCGAAGACCCTGTCGGCCGAACTGCTGCCGCGTGGCGTCCGCGTCAACGTGGTGAGTCCCGGCCCGGTGGCGACGCCGCTGTACGGAAAACTGGGCCTGGATGCCGCTTCGCTGGAAGCCACGGCAGCGCAGATCCAGAACCAGATCCCGCTGGGCCGCTTCGGCACGCCTGACGAGATCGCTTCGACCGTACTGCACCTGTCCTCGCCCGAGTCGGCGTTCATCGTCGGCACCGAGATCATCGCCGACGGCGGCATGAGCCAGCTCTAGGCACCCCGCACCCCGTCCTGGCCGACGGATACGCGTTCCCGCGTTGCCACCGGGTATCCGCCGGCCTTGCGACACCCACCCCAAGGAGATCGTGATGAACAGCTTGCTGCGTACCGTCCAGCGCGCGACCACGGCGCTGCTGGTGATCCTCGGCCTGCACCTGCCCGCCCAAGCGGCAGGCAGTGCAGCCATCCAGGACCACACCGCAACCGTCAACGGCGTCACCCTGCATTACCTGCAGGCCGGCGAAGGCGACACGTCCCCGGTGGTGCTGCTGCACGGTTACGCCGAGACCAGCCACATGTGGCGACCGCTGATGCCGAAACTCGCCGATCGCCATGTGGTCATCGCGCCCGACTTGCGCGGCGCGGGCGCGTCGTCCAAACCGGACGGCGGTTACGACAAGAAGACGCTTGCGCAGGACATCCATGCGCTGGTGGCGTCGCTGGGCTATCGCAAGGTCAAGATCGTCGGCCACGACATCGGCTTGATGGTGGCCTATGCCTACGCGGCGCAGTATCCCGACGAGGTGGAGAGCATCGTGCTGATGGATGCCTTCATCCCCGGCGTCGGCGACTGGACCAAGGTCTGGCTGCTGCGCGACCTGTGGCATTTCCATTTCTATGGCGAGACGCCACTGAAGCTGGTCGATGGTCGCGAGCGCACCTACTTCGAGCACTTCTGGAACGACTTCGCTGCCGATCGCACCCGCTCGATTCCCGAGGCCGACCGTCAGTTCTACGCGAAAGAGTACGCACGCCCGGGCGGCATGCGCGCCGGCTTCGAGTACTTCCGGAACTTCGAGCAGGACGCGAAGGATTTCGCGGGCTTCGCGCAGACAAAACTGACGATGCCGATGCTGGTGCTGTCAGGCGAAAAGGCCGGCGGCCAGTTCCTGATCGACCAGGGCCGGATGGTGGACGACAACGTCGAGGGCGTCATCATCCAGGGCTCGGGCCACTGGCTGATGGAAGAGGCGCCCGGGCAGACGATTCCGGCACTCGTCGCCTTCCTGGACCGATAGCATCAGGCCCCGTGCCCGTTTCGTCGCGACGGGCACGGTTTCGTCGCATCGCACTTCCCCGCTACGGTCCCACGTGCAAAGCTCCCGCGGCCCTCCCTGCCCCGGACCGACATGAGACTGCTGCTGGGACTTCTACTGACGGCGTGCGCCTTCCCTTCCTTCGCGCAAACGAAGGACATCGTCATACCGGCGGGCCTGCGCGACGGCCATGTGGATGCGGCGATGACCACGGTGGCACGCGAGGCGCTGGCGGTCTATCGCGACGAAGATCCCCAGCGCGACCTCGCGACCCGATTCCGGTTGCAGCTCGCCGCCGGCCGATACACGCAGGCGATCGACAGCATCGACACGCTGCGCGGCTTGCGCAAGGATCCACCGTCGCAGCCGCCGGTGTTCCTGCAGTACGAGATCCATGCGCGCGCCAAGACACTGCAGACGCAGCGCGGGATGGCCTACGCCCCGGCATGGCGGCAGGCCTTCGCCGAGCGTTTCGTCGCATTGGACGACCGGACGGCCGTGCAGGCGGAGTTCTCGTTCGGCACCTCGCTCGCCAGGGTGCGAGGCGACCTGGATGCAGCGCTGGCGAAGGTGGCCGGCCGGTCACGGCTGCCGCTGCCCGAGGCCATCGACCTGGTCCGTGCATACCAGGTGCATGCCGCGTACGCGGCGTTCCAGCCGTTGTTCGCGGCGGCATTGAAGGACGACGACGCGCGCCGCTACCGGATCGACCGCGACGTGCTGGTGCGGACGCCGGAAGGAGTCGGTATCGCCGCGCTGGTCGTGCGTCCCGCGAACGCACCGCGCTTGCCTACGCTGCTGCAGTTCACCGTCTACGCCAACGACGACGTGGCTTGGGCCGATGCCAAGACGATGGCCGCGCACGGCTACGTGGGCGCCGTGGCCTACAGCCGTGGCAAGGGCCGCAGTCCCGATGCCAACGCGCCGTTCCGGCACGACGGCGTCGATGCGGCCGCCGTCATCGATTGGATCGCAGCGCAGCCCTGGAGCGACGGCCGCGTGGGCATGTTCGGCGGCAGCTACAACAGCTTCGCCCAGTGGTCCGCACTGAAGCAGCGTCCGTCCGCGCTGAAGGCGATCGCGACATCGGCGTCTGCCGCACCCGGCATCGACATCCCGATGGAAGGCAATGTCTTCCTCAATTTCATGTATGCGTGGCCGCTGTACACCGCCAGCAGCCGCTGGCTGGACGATGCGCGCTACGGCGACAGTGCACGCTGGGCGAAGCTCGATCGCGACGCGTATGCGAGCGGTCGTGCCTACGGTGAGCGGCCGCTGATCGACGGCAGTTCAAATCCGCTGTTCGCCGAATGGCTGCAGCACCCCGCCTACGACGCGTACTGGCAGGCGATGATCCCGCAAGGCGACGAGTTCGCCAGCATCGACATCCCGGTGCTGGCCACGACGGGGTATTTCGATGGTGCACAGGCTGGCGTATTGCACTACTTCCGCGAACATCTGCGCCAACGCCCGGGCGCCGACCACACGCTGGTGATCGGCCCCTACGAACACATCACGATGCAGACCGGCGTGCCGCCCACCGTGCAAGGCTATGCGCCGGACGCCGCCGCGCGGATCAACCTGCAGGCGTTGCGGCTGGCGTGGTTCGACCATGTGCTCAAAGGCGCACCGAAGCCTGATCTGTTGGCTGACCGCGTGAACTGGCAAGCCATGGGAACCGATGCCTGGCGCCACGCGCACACGCTGGAGACCATGGCGACCCGGCGCCAATCGCTTTGCCTGGCGTCGGGGGCGGCCGCAGGTACTTACGCACTCTCTCCGCAATCGCAGCCTGGCGTAGTGGCCAGGCAGCGCGTTGATTTCCGCGATCGCAGCGATGCCGACTGGACGCCGCCGCAGAACGTGCTCAATCCCCGATTGGATCCGCACGCGGGCCTGGTCTTCACCGGCGAGGCGCTGGCGCGGGACACGGAACTGGCGGGACCGTTCGATGGCATGCTCGATTTCACCCTCAACAAGCGCGACGTCGACATCGCCATCGGCGTGTACGAGCTCACTGCCGAAGGCCAGTTCTTCGACCTCGCCTGGTGGTTGCAGCGCGCGAGCTACGGCGCGGATCGCCGCGAGCGCCGCCTGCTCGACCCCGGCGTAGCGCAGCGCCTTGCCGTGAAGGACACGCGCCTGATCGGCCGCAGGTTGGCGGCCGGCAGCCGACTGGTGGTGACGGTGGGCGTGAGCAAGCAGCCCGACCGCCAGCTCAACCTCGGCAGCGGCAAGGACCCGTCGGAAGAAACCTTGGCCGATGCCGGCGAGCCGCTCGAGATCCAGTGGCAGGGCAGCAGCTGCCTGTCGTTCGGCGTGCGCGAATGAGGCGCGCGGGTGCATCGATACGATCGATTCGGACGGGCTGAGTCCACTTCCGTCGCCGACCGGGGCGTTTCGTCGCGAACCGGTTGTCCGCAGCGCCGATGCAGCACGAGGATGGCGACGTACCGATGACCGGTGCCCTGCCCCTAGGAGCCTCCATGAAGACCCTCGTCGCGCTCGCCGCCTGGTGCATCCTGTTCGTGCTGTGCTGGCCGCTGGCCTTGCTGGTGCTGGTGCTGTGGCCGGTCGTCTGGCTGTTGTCGCTGCCGTTCCGCCTGGTGGGCGTGACCTTCTCGGCGCTGTTCGCCTTCCTGCATGCGCTGCTGATGCTGCCTGCGCGCCTGCTGGGTGCGGGTCCGCGCGCCTCGGCCACGCCGGCATGACCGCCGTGCGCCTGCCGGGGCAGCACCCGATGAAGAAGCTCGTGCCGGTCCTGCTGGGCCTGGGGCTGTTCGCGTTCGCCGGGCGCACGGCAGCCCAAGCTCCATCGCCCGACCGCACGCCACAGGATCTGTCGCAGATCGTGGCCGAACTCGATGGCGCCGTATTCGATGCCTTCAACCAGTGCGCCGATCCGGCACAGCTCGCGCGCCATGCCGCGTACTTCGATGCGGGCGTGGAGTTCTACCACGACAACGGCGGCGTCACCTGGACGCGCGACGAGATGATCGGCCGCACCCGCGAGAACGTATGCGGAAAGTACCAGCGGCGCCTGGTCCCGGGCTCGCTGAAGGTCTATCCGATCCGCGGCTACGGGGCGATCGCCCAGGGCGAACACACGTTCTGCGCGACCGGTGGCGACGACTGCGGCGGCATGGCCGACTTCACCATGGTCTGGCGCGAACAGGAGGGCCGTTGGCAGATCACCCGTGTACTGAGCTACGCTCACCGCCCCGCACCGGCCACGCCCTGAACCGACGACTTCGCATTCGCTTCACACAGGCACCCTCGCCCGCCCATGCACGGCATGGACGCTACGCCTGCACTCCTGCAGGCTTGGGAAACATGACGATGGCGAGCATGCCGCTTCCTTCCACCACGACCCGATGGATCCGCCGGCTGCGCCCGCTCGCGTGGGGCGGCGCCGCGGCATTGCTGCTGACGCCGTGGGTGGCGATGCGGTTCACGTCCGAGGTGGCATGGACGGGATCGGACTTCGCCGTGTTCGGCGCGATGCTGCTCGCCGGCTGCGTGGCGTTCGAGCTCGCGGCCAGCGCGGCACGCGCACCGGCCTATCTCGCGGCCAGCGTGATCGCGCTGGGCGCGGCCTTCCTGCTGGTGTGGGCGAACCTCGCGGTCGGGATCGTCGGCGAGCCTTCGCATCCGGCCAATCTGGCGTTCATGGCCATTCCCTTGGCTGGCGTCATCGGCGCCCTGCTCAGCCGTCGGCGGCCGCGGGGCATGGCATCGACCCTGGTGGCGATGGCGGTGTTGCAGGTCGTCGCGGCAGGAATCGCGGTGCCGGCGAGCGCACAGGAACCGCGTGGGTTCCTGCTGGGCTATACCGCCGCGTACGTCGCGGTCTGGCTGCTGTGCGCGGCGCTGTTCCGCAAGGCGGCCGACACGGCGCCGCGATAGCGAAGGTGTACGGGGTCAGCGTGGCTTGCTGTGCCACAGCGCGTTGACGATGACCCAGCGACCATCGAAACGGCCCATGTGGAAATGGTCGACGAACCACGGCGTCTCCAGACGCACGGCCGCGGTCTCGGCGGTGACGTCCAGCACGCGGCAGCTGCGGTCCCACTGTTCCTTCGGCGTCTTCAGCACGCCCTGCCGGGTCAGCTCGACCAGTTCGTCCTTCGACATGCGGCGCAGGCCGAGGCGCTCGTACGGCGTGTCGCCCACCACGGCGCGCTTGGCCAGGTCCGGATGCAGCGCGCGCGACACGCGCGCCGGGTCGCCTTCGAGCTGGCCGTCGATGTAGTCCAGGCAGGTGGCCTCGATGGCGGCCAGGGTGGCGGCATCTGCCGTGGGGGCGGGTGTGGTGGCGACAGCTGCCGCCATGACCAGGGAAAGCAACGACATCGAGGGCTCCTTCGCGTCTGTTCGGGGGAATGGCCTGCAGGCCTGCCCGATCAGACGGGAAGGACGCGACGGGCGGGCCATGCTGGCGCATGCGTAGGCCGCGTCCACGTGCCGGAAGTTGGCCGCGGGGGGCTCTCTTTAGTCCTCGGACAGCCACCGTCGGAGTTGCCGATGGGCGACCCCGCGCCGCAAGCGCCTCAGGGCAGCCAGAGCTTCTCGAGTTCGCGAAAACCCCACGTGGCGGGGGACTCCACGCTGACGATGCGTTCGCGGTCCCCGGCGGTGGCCAGGTCGATGTCCGTCATCAACAGATGGGTGCGCGATTTGGCTGAGTAGAACACGCGTACGCGCGGCGCCAGCAAGGTGGCCGGGTTCTGTTCCACCACCACCGCCAGACGGTCGCTGGACAGCCGCACCAAGGCCCCGATGGGATAGATGCCGACGCTACGCACGAAGGCCTTCAGCAGCGTTTCGTCGAAGTGGCCCTTCCAGCCCGCCATGCGGCGCAGGGATTCGGCCGGATCCCAACCGGCCTTGTAGGGCCGGTTGGACGTGATCGCGTCGTAGACATCGCAGATCGCGCTCATGCGCGTCAGCAGCGGAAGTTCGGTGCCGGACAGCCGCTGCGGATACCCCGCGCCATTGACCTTCTCGTGATGGTGGCGGGCGATGTGGAGGATCGCTTCCTGGGTGATGCCGCCGTCGCGCAGCAGGCGCTCGCCATGCACGGGGTGCTGGCGGACGATGTCGAACTCCTCGTCGGTCAGCTTCCCGGGCTTGTTGAGCACGTCCTGCGGCAGCAGCGCCTTGCCCATGTCGTGCAGCAGACCGCCGAGCGCGGCGTCGCGCACCTGGTCTTCGGGCAACTGCAACTGGCGCGCCAGCATCGCCATCAGCGCACCCACGGCGACCGAATGCAGGTAGGTGTAGCTGTCGGCGTCCTTCAGCCTCGCCACGCTGACCAGCGCGGTGGGATGTCGATCGACCGAACCGGTGATCTCATCCAGAAGCGGCAGCACGTGGCCGGCGTCCACGCCACGCCCCAGCCGCACTTCGCGGAACATGGCCTCGACCGCCTCGCGGCCGTCGTCGCAGATCCGGCGGGCACGGGCCAGTTCCGCGCCGAGGCTCGCACTGCCGTCGGGGACGATGACGCGGCGGCGCTCGGGAGCGCTGGCGTCTTCCGACGCGGGTTCCCCACCGATGTCCGGTGCGGCTTCGGCCGCGTCCATCCCGGCCTCCGCATCGTCCTCGACCTCGCTGCGCGCCAGGTCCACGACCACCTGCTCGACCCCGCTGTCCTGCAATTCGGCCAGGCGCGCCTCGTCCAGCAGGAACGAAGTCCGCCAGAAAGGATGCTGCATCCACGGGCCGACCAGCTTCTGGACGAACATCCCAGTGCGCAGGTCGGCGACGTCGAGGGTCCTCAGCATGCATGGCTCCGGCGGGCTGGGGTCCAGTATTCTCCCTGGCGACGACCGGGAACAGCGGGGGAACCCCTACACCCCGGAATCGATATCGGCACGGGAGGCCGCATGCTGAAGACCTACACCGGCAGCTGCCATTGCGGCGCGGTCCGTTTCGAGGCGGACATCGACCTGACCCAGCCCACCTTCCGCTGCAACTGTTCGGTCTGCCGGCGCAACCGTTTCTGGCCGGCGATCGTCATGCCGGATCGGTTCCGTCTGCTGGCAGGCGCCGATGCGCTGGCCGAGTACCGATTCAACAGCCTGCGCAATTCGCACCACTTCTGCCGAACCTGCGGCGTCAGGCCCTTCGGTATCGGCAACAACGTGCCGGAGGGCGAGCGGATCTACGGGGTGAATCTGGGGTGCCTTGAGGACGCGACGCCCGAGGAACTCGCGGCCGCGCCGATCACCTATGTGGACGGCGCGCACGACCGCTGGCAGGACGCCCCCGCGCTGACCGCTTATCTGTAGCGACTCTCACTTGCGGCCGGAAAAGCCCCCATCCGATGCCGTGAACGGCGTCATGTGATTGCCACACTCACGCGCCCTTTTGCTAGGCTGGACGAACGTCATCCAACGGTCGCACGCAGGAACTTTCCGTGAGCATTTCCTCTGATTTTCTGGAAAACGTTTTCAGCGACCCCCACGCCGCCGGCGAATCGCCGCTGCGCCCACGCCCCCAGGTGGAACTGTGCCGTCGCGGGGAGATCCGCGCGGAAAAATTCCTCGACGCGGCCACCGAGGTCTTCGCAGAGAAGGGATACCAGCATGCGCGACTGAGCGAGATCGTCGCGCGGGCGGGCGGATCGCTGGCCACGCTGTACCGCATCTTCGGCGACAAGGAAGGACTGGCCAGCGCCATCCTCGAACGCCGCCTCGACATGCATACGCACCTGCTGCGCGACCTCAACCTGACCGAGTTGCCGCCGGAACAGGCGCTGCGCCGCGTGGCCATCCGCATGGCGCAGGTCATGGCACGCACGGACTCGCAGGTGGTCTATCGCATCGTGATCGGCGAAGGCCAATCGTTTCCGGCGCTGCGCGACTGGTTCTTCGACCAGGCCGTGGCGTCCATCCGTTCCACGCTTGCCGACTATTTCGAGCAACAGGTAGCTGCAGGACGCATGCAACTGGCCTCGCCGAAGGCCGCCGCCGCGCAGTTCTACATGAGCCTGTTCGGCGACCAGATCGTCCGCCTCGCGGCAGGCAGCAACCAGCTGCCCGACGTCGACACGCTGGAAGCGCAGGCGCTGGCTGCAGTGGAGCTATTCCTGCAGGGCGCGCTGCCGCGCTGATCCAGGACGCGCACGGCGACGCCGCTCTTGTTCGAGCGACTGTGGCGACAATCGACCTCCTGATTCACGCGCGAAACGCGACATGGAAGATCGCGCGCAGCGGGCAATGCATGCGAGAAGGCCCAGTCACGTCGGGAATGTCCCGGGTGGCTGGGCCCTCCTTGCCGATCCGCATTGATAAGGGTTCTCTGCGGGCTTCGGACAGCGCCGACGCTACGCGTCCCGATGTGTGCAGCCGGTGAAAGACGGTGCGCCGTCCGTCGGTCAGCCCGGCCACCACCCCTTGCCCGTCAGCGCATAGCGATCGGCCGCGCGCTCGAACGGATTGCGCACGCTGACGCCACCGCACAGCAGGTAGACCGGAAGGAACAAGGGGCCTAGCACCATGTACTGGTACACGTGTGCACGCTCGTGGTCGCCCAGTCGGATACGCGGGTGCTGCCTGCGCCCGGCACGATGCTCGTAGGTGATGCATTCCGATTCGAGCGTATCGCCGGTATGCAGGATGCTGTTGCCGAAGGTGATCGCGCCGCCCGGGCCCCAGGGCCAGCGATGGAACACGAGGGCGAAATCACGCCGGCTCCATTCCGCGCGCGCGCCGAACGCCATGCCGATCACGCCAGCAAGGACACCGATCAAGGTATTGGGCACCGCCCATACGATGCCGAGCACACGCGCGAGCCACAGCGCGGGCGACATGGATCAATCCTGCTCGGTGGGCATCAACAGCCAGAGGATCAGGTAGACGAGGATGCCGGGGAACGCCGCCGACGCGATCGAGACGATCACGAAGATCACGCGCAGCAGCGTGGAGCTCCAGCCGAAGCGGTGGGCGATGCCGCCCATCACGCCCGCGATCATGCGGTCGTTCAACGACCTGGCAAACGGCTTGGATACGGTACTCATCGCCAACTCCCCACGGTTGTCCGCGGCCAGTCTATCGCGTCAGCGCGCCCGTGCGGCTGAACCGCGCAGCGCGTCAAGCTTCGCCTTGAACCAGGTGGCGGCCGGCTGCGCCGGCTGTCCCGGACAACGCACCTGATAGGCGCGCCCACTGATGCTGCTCTTGCTGGCGGCGCGTTCGATGAACTGCTCGGCGGTATCGGCCAGGTCGCGCTTCAGCAGGTAGTCGTACTTGCGCTGCAGGTGCTTGCGCGCCTCCTCGCGTCCGTGCCACGTGCCGTTGCGTTGGAACTCGCACGACGACGCCGACAACGCGTCCATCAGCCCCTGGATCTCGCGCTTCGCCGCTGCCGAGGGCGCGGCATGTGCCGCGACGGGGAACAGCAAAGCCAGCAGGACGACGAGACGTCGCTTCGACAGGTTCATCGTGCGCGCTGGCCCAGCCAATGATGGATGGCCGTCGGCACTTCGCGCTGGGCGCGGCTGGACACATAGATGCCGATGTGGCCGCCCTTGAAGCTCAGCTCGGTGTAATCGGCAGTGCCGACGACGTCCTTCAGCGCGCGCGAGGCATCCGGCGGAACCAGGTGGTCCTGTTCGGCATAGATGTTCAACACCGGCATGTCGACGAAGCCCAGGTCGACCGCTTCACCGCCGATCTGGATGCCGCCCTTGATGAAGCCGTTGCGCTGGTAGAACTGGGTGATGAACTGCTTGAACGCTTCGCCCGCCAGGTCCGGCGAATCGAAGATCCACTTTTCCATCCGCAGGAAGTCCTCGATCGCGCGCTTGTCGTCGAGGATGTCGACCAGCCCCACGTACTTCTGCAGGTTCAGCCGGAACGGCTTCAGCATCAGGTAGCAGGCGTTCATCATGTCGGCCGGCACGTTGCCCAGCGCCTCGACGAACAGGTCCACGTCCAGTTCGCGCGTCCAGTGCGAGAGCATGTTGTCCGCGGTGTGGAAATCCACCGGCGTGACCATCGTGATCAGGTTCTTGACCTTCTCGGGATGCAGCGAGGCGTAGCACAGCGAGAACGCGCCGCCCTGGCAGATGCCCAGCACGTTGACCGCATCGCGGCCGCTGCTGTCGCAGAGGTGGTCCACTGCCCCGTCGATGAAGCGGTTGATGTAGTCGTCGAGCTCGAGGAAGCGGTCCGACCGGTCCGGGTAACCCCAGTCGATCACGTAGACATCCTCGCCCTGCGCCAGCAGGCCCTTCACCAGCGAGCGGTCGTGCTGCAGGTCGACCATGTACGGCCGGTTGACCAGCGCGTAGACGATCAGCAGCGGCACCTTCGCCGTCGGTGCCTTTTCGCCGACGAAGCGGTACAGCACCACCTTGCCGTCGCGCCAGACTTCCTGCTTCTGGGTGGCACCGTAATGGACGTCCTCCACTTCCGGCAGCGTATGCAGGCCGGCGGAGAGCTTCTGCGTCAGCGTGGTGGCCTCCTGGGCCAGCGCTTCGGCGGTGAAGTTGAGCGGTCCGTTCACTTGCCTTTACCCCGCTTCGCCTTCTTGGCGGCTTTGGGCGACTCGGTGGTCGCGGCGCGCGTGGCATTGCGCGCCACCCAGTCCTTCATCGAGACCACCGATGCCGGTTTGGCCGTCGCAGGCGGCGCAGGTTTGGAGCGTGGGGGCGCAACCTTCTTCGGTGGTGCCTTCGCCTTGGCCACCGGCGTCTTCGACACGGCCGTGGCGGCCGCCTTCTTCGTTACCGCCTTGCGTCCGGGCGCGCGCGATTTTGCCGGCGTGGCTTCCTGTCGCGTGGCCACCGGCGCAACCGCGGCGATGGCGCGACGGACGCGCTTCTTGGGCGCCGCCTTCTTCGCGACGGAGCGCGCTTTCTTCGCGACCTTGGGCGCTGGTGCGCGACGGGCCGGCGCGCGCTTCTTCATGGCCTTGGGTTTCGCGGACGCATCCGCTTTCACCGTCGGCTTCGCCTGGTTCGGTGCCGGGGTTTCGAGCGGTGCCGCGGTGCGCTGCACGGGCTCCCGCCGCGCGGGCGCCGCCTGCGCGCGCGTCAGCTTTCGCAGCGCGCGCTCCAGTTCGACGATCTTGCGATGCGCGGAATCGACTTCGGTACGCGTGGGCATGCCGAATAGATTGCACACCTGCTCGACTTCACGCTGTACGCCCAATCGCAGGCGCGCCTGTGCGTTCGCCAACCCGCCGTAGACATGGCGGAAATCGTCGGACATCGCGACCTTCGCGTACGCTTCTTCCGCGGCGTCGATCCACAGGTCGAACAGCGCGCGCGCATTCTGCAATTGGCGACCGGGTTCGGCGTGCGCTTCAAGCTTGCTTTCGAAAAGCGTGAACGCGCCTTGCGCCACCTGCAACATCAGCTGGTCGTACTCGCCGACCCGGTGCTGGTAGTCCTGGTACGCCTGCGCGAGCTGCTGCCAACGCTCCTGATGCTCACGCGACAGGCCGAACGTGGGCAGGTGCAGCCAGCGGTCACCGTCCCGTTGCAGGTTGTCCAGCCAGGGGCGCACCTGCTGCATCCAGCCATCCAGGCCGTGCGCACCGCCCTGCATGTGGCGGAAGATGTCGGCGAACGGGTTGTGCGCCGGGGTGGGCTCGGCCATGCCGAGCGCGGAGCGCCAGGCGCGGCCGATGTCGGTGGCGTCATGATCGCGGCCGGTGAACTGCGCGGCGACCTGCTGCATCTGGCCGAACCACTGGCTGGCCTGCTGCTGGAAGCGGCCCACCACGTCGTTGACCTGGGGTTGGCTACCCGGCACCAGTTTCGACCACCAATCGACGGTCTGCTGCCAGCCGGGGACCGCGCCGGGCATGGCCATCGTCGGCGTTGCGCCGGCCTGCCGCAGGGCATCGCCCCACAGGCTCCAGTACTGCTGGGCCACCGATTCGAAATCGCCCGGCCACGGTGGAACGAAATTTGCCATGTGCCCTCCCTTCCCGACCGATTCTAGCCGCGGCCGGCGGCGCATGCATGACGCGCCTTCACCTCACGGCTCAGGGCTTCGGGATGTGCAGGGTCTTGCTGATCATCAAGGTGCCGGAGATGGCGTACAGCAACACCAGCGGATGCAGCAGCCAAGGGCCGAGCTTCACCGCACCCAGCCACAGCTGCGGGCCCACGTGGCCGAGGTAGGCCGCGATGGCCAGCAGCACCACGAGCAGCAGGCTGGTCGGGATCGGCGTGCCTTCGAAATACTTCACCTTGTCGCCGCCCCCGGCCAGCGACTCGGCGGTGACGTTGTAGCGCGCCAGGCGGCTGACACCGCAGGCGACGAAGTACGACAGCACCAGCCAGTCCCAACCGCCCTGCATGCCGCAGGCGTAGGCCAGCGCCGCCGGCGCCACGCCGAAGGAGATCACGTCCGCCAGCGAGTCCAGTTCGCGCCCGAGGACCGATGCCTGGTTGCGCCAGCGCGCGACCCGGCCGTCGAGGGCGTCGAAGATGAAGGCCAGCGGGATCAGCGCCATGCCGATCATCAGGTCGCGCAGGATGCCCTCCTGCAGGAAGCGCATCGCGGCGAAGATGGCGCCGGTGCCGCAGAAGGCATTGCCCAGCGTGAACCAGTCGGCCAGCTGGAAGTCGCGGATCATCGAGAAGTGTCGGGGCATGGCGGCACGCGTGACCAGGAACGGCCTACAGGGTAAGCCGAACCGGGTGAATCCGTCGTGGGGGCGACCGGTTCCCTTGTAGGAGCGAAGTGAGTCGCGACCGTAGACCTGGCCAGTCCACGTAGTCTGGCCATGCAGGAGATCCTGGCCGCTCCATCGCCGCGGTCGCGACTTACGTCGCTCCTACAGAGACGCTCTACCGCGGGATCGCGAACTGGCTCGCTTCGACGCTGCCGGTACCGCGCGGCTTGGCGTTGATCAGCGCGTTGGCCGGCAGTTCGCGACTGCCGTCCAGGGTGGCGCTGACCTGGTCCAGTGCCGCGTAGACGTAGGGCAGCAGCGGCACGTAACGCGTGCCGTAGGCAGGCAACGCGAGGAAGCCGTCGAAGTGCTGCGCGTTGCGTACCTGCCAGTAGCGCACGTCAGGATTGGCGGCGCGCGCGGCCTGCACGTACGGTGCGCTGGAGAACGCCGGCGGCACCAGCCCATCGTCCAGGCCATGGATCACCACCACCGGCCGCCGCGTGCGCGGGAAGCGCGCGGCGGTCTGCGCGATGCCGGCCTGCACGCGGCGCGCATCGTCGCTGCTGCCGGTCTGCAGTGCACGCAGGCACTGCAGGCCCGGCAGGGTGAAGTCCGGCGGCGCCAGTTTCGTGTCCACGATGCCCACGCCCGCCCCCGGCGGAATGCCGCTGCCGTCCGACCACCACGCGGCACGTTCGGCGGCGCTCGCTGCGCGTGCGCTGAGGTCCGGGTTCTGCGCGGAGAACGCATGCCCGCACGGATGCTCGCCGACGCCGTAGCGACCATAGGCCGAGGCGTAGGTGACCGCGACCGCACGCCACAGGTCGAAGCCCACGCTCAGCGCGCCTGCCACCAAGGCTTCATCGGTCCAGCCATTCGCCTTCAATTGCGCACGTGCGGACGCAGCCTGCGCCTTGACGTCCGCACCGGTCACCAGGCCGGCCGCCTTCAAGGTGGTGCAACGTGCCGTCCACAGCGGCTCGACCTGCGCGCGCAGCGGCGGCTGCGGCAGCGATTCCGCCGGCAGGTCCAGCAATGCGCACGGCATCAGCAGCGCGGCTTCGGTCGTGTAGTCGTACAGCGAACGCGCACCCGGCGCATCGGCCGCCAGGATGTTCGGTTCGCCGGCGACCACGGCATCCAGCCAGCCACCTTCTTCTTCGCTGGCGCGCAGCACGGCACCGCCGCCGTTGGAGATACCGACCGCGATGACGCGCGTGTTGTCGAAACGGAACGGCGCCGCCTGCGGGAACGCCTGGTCCAGTGCGGCCAGCGCGAACTCGGCGGCCTGTTTGACGTGGCGGCCCCAGTCCGCTTCGGGGTTGTCCTTGGAATGCGCGTGCTTGACCGCCACGCCACTGGCGCCGACCGGTGCGTCGGGCACGAAGGCCAGCGCATCGGTGCCCAGCGCACCCACGGTACCGTCCTCACGTGCGCCCTGCTGCGCGTCGAGATCGAAGTAATCCGTGCCCGCTCCCTTGTCGGTGTAGGCGATCGCGCAGCCTTTCGGCAAGCCCCACGGAGCGGCGACCGCGATGGCACCGTAGACGCCACGCGAACCCGACGATGCGGTGACCACGATGCAGCGCTTGGTCGCATCGAAATTGTCCGGCACCTGCACCAGCACGCGATGCGGTTGCGCCGCGCCCGGGACTTTCGCCAGCGCGGAATACTCGCGGCCGGGCACGCTGGCCACGCTGCCGTAGGCCTGGCCATAGGCGCCGGTGAGCGACAGGTCGGCGATGCCGCGCCAGTTCGCCCAGATCGCGCGACGACGCAGTTCGGCCGCCGTCGGGTGCGCCGGATCGGCGAACGCAGGCGCGGCCATCGCGCGCAGGCCGTCGAGTCCCAGGCCCGCGGTGAGCAGGTCGTCGCCGCCGCGGTGTTCGGTGATGCGCTGGGGCTGGATCATGTGGGCCACGGCCTCGGGCTTGGGCGGCGCGCTGCTGCAGGCGGCCAGGGCCGCGCCGAGCAACAGGCCGCAGGAAATGCGCGTCTTCGCGTTCATGCGTGGAAAGCGTCCAGGGTTCCGGTCAGTGCCACGAAACTACCCTCCGCGGGAAGCGCCGTCATCGTACTTTGGTACCACGAACGGATCCTGCCTGCCTGCTACCCTAGCCGCAGCACGCAGGAGCCCCCATGCAGAAGACCCACACCCTCCTCATCACCGGCGCGGCCAGCGGCATCGGCGCCGGCATTGCGTCCCAGCTTGCCGAAGCGGGCCGCCACATCATCGTCAGCGACCTCAACCTGGCGGCCGCCGAGGCGGTCGCGGTGCAGATCCGCGCCGACGGCGGTTCGGCCGAAGCGGTCGCGCTGGACGTCACCTCGCAGGACAGCATCGATGCCGCGCTCGCGGCGGTCTCGCGCCCCATCGACGTGCTGGTCAACAACGCCGGCCTGCAGCATGTGTCGCCGCTGGAGGACTTCCCCATCGAAAAGTGGGACTTCCTCGTGCAGGTGATGCTGGTCGGCGTGGCCCGCCTGACCCGCGCCGTGCTGCCGGGCATGCGCGAACGCGGCTTCGGCCGCATCGTCAACATCGGCAGCATCCATGCGCTGGTCGCCAGCCCGTACAAGAGCGCTTACGTGGCCGCCAAGCACGGCCTGGTCGGTTTCTCCAAGGTGCTCGCGCTGGAAACCGCCGACACCGACATCACCATCAACACCGTCTGCCCGAGCTACGTGAAGACGCCGCTGGTGGACAAGCAGATCGCCGACCAGGCGCGCACGCGCGGCATCTCCGAGGCCGACGTGGTCAGCCAGGTGATGCTGAAGCCGATGCCGAAGGGCGTGTTCATCGGCCTGGACGAACTGGCCGGCATCACCGCCTTCCTCACCTCGCCGGCCGCGCGCAACATCACCGGCCAGACGATCGTGGTGGATGGCGGCTGGACGGTGCAGTAAGCCGCACCGCATGCCCAACCTCCTGATCGCCGACGACCACCCGCTGTTCCGCGCCGCGCTGCGTGGCGCGGCCGCCGATGCCGTGGCGCAGTTGTCGGTGCGCGAAGCGGAGTCGCTGGACGGCGTCATCGCCACGCTGGAAGCGCACGACGACATCGATCTGGTGCTGCTCGACCTGCATATGCCCGGCAACCACGGCCTGGCCGGGCTGGCGGCGATCCGTGCGCAGTTTCCCGCGGTCGCCGTCGTGGTGGTGTCCGCCAACGACGATCCGCGCGTGGTCCGTCGTGCGCTGGACCATGGCGCCGCGGGTTATCTGCCGAAAAGCTCGGGCCTGGACGAACTGCGCGACGCCATCCGCAGCGTGCTCGCCTGCGAGCAGTGGCTGCCGGCCTCACTGCGCGGCGCGGTGGCGCGCGCGCAATCGTCCGAACACGACACCGAACTGGCCGGTCGCCTGGCCAGCCTGTCGCCGCAGCAGTTCCGCGTGCTGACGCTGGTGGCGCAGGGGCTGTTGAACAAGCAGATCGCCGACCGCCTCGATGTGCAGGAGCGCACCGTGAAGGCGCACCTGTCCGCCATCTTCGACCGTCTCGGCGTGCGCAACCGCACCCAGGCCGGCGTGGTGCTGCGCGAACTGGAACTCGCCGATCCGGCACGACAGATCGAAGGCTGAGGTTCCACGCCGTTTCCACGGACGGCGCGATGACGTGGAACCAAGCGTGGATCACCGCTGATGTGCGGTGATCATAAATTCGCCACACACCTTGACAGCGTTGTGCCGCAACGCGCGCCAACGCTTATCCACATGTTGGTCGACAGACCATCCACATGCGGTGTGGACAACCCGGAAACCCGACCGTCACGCACTGGTCAAAATTTCGCCACACACCTTGACAGGCTTGCGGTGCAAGGCGGCCGCGCGGTTATCCACATGCTTTCCCCAACGTCATTCCACAGGGGGCGTGGACAACGCCACGCGGCACGCGATGCGTGGAACCTCGTGCCTCAGATGCGCGAGTAGTCCCACGAGACCATGCGGCCCTCGTGGTACGGCATGACGCCGTGGAAGCCACGCGGATCGTCGTCGAACACCAGCGGCAGGAAGTGGCGGTCGCCGTCCCACAGCGGCAGCTCCATGAGCTTCTCCACCGGCACCCATTCCAGCGTGCCTTCCGGATTGCGTTCGAACGGCGTGCCGCTGTAGCGCGTGATGAGGAAGACGAATCCCAGCCAGTCCTCGCCGTGCTTGCCGAAGCCCGGCCAACTGATCGTGCCACGCAGCGTCATCGCGTCGCAGTCGATGCCGGCCTCCTCGTGGATCTCGCGGCGCATGCCGGCCACCACGTCCTCATCCCGCTCGATCTTGCCGCCCAGCCCGTTGTACTTGCCCAGGTGCTGGTCATCCGGGCGCGCATTGCGATGGATCAGCAGCACCTGCGAACGATCGGGCGAGAGCACGTAGCCGAGGGTGGCGACGATGGGGGTATAAGGCATGCGCGAACTCCGGAATCCAGGCGCGCATTCTAGCGTTGGCGGTCGGGAGACCGACTCAGGAAGCCGCCACAGCCTACGCGCGCGCCGCCAGCAGCCGGTCCAGCACCGACTTCAACGCCAGCGGCCGCACCGGCTTGGCCAGCAGCGGCAGGTCGGCATCGCGCACCGCGCGGCGTACGGCGTCGGTCTGGTCGGCGGTGAGGATCAGGCACGGACGACCGCCGTGCGTGGCGCGCAGGCGTTCGGCCAGCGCCACGCCGGTATCGCCGTCATCCAGGTGGAAATCGAACAACCACAGGTCCGCCGAACGCTCACGCAGCGCCATCTCCGCGCCTGTGCTTCCGCCCGCGATGGCCACGCTGCAGCCCCACCCTTCCAGCACCTGCTTCAGCGCGGACAACGCCGCCGGATCGTTGTCGACGGCCAGCACGTGGCGACCGGCGAGGCCCGGCTTGCCCACGGCCACCGGCGCAGGTGCGGGTGTCGACACCCGCACCAGGTCCACCGCGAACACGGCACCCTGCCCCAGCCGGCTCCGCAACGACAGCGGCGCTTCCAGCAGCGCGGCGATGCGGTCGGCGATCGACAAACCCAGTCCGAGCCCCTGCCCGGGGACATCCTCGCCGCGACGGAATTCCTCGAAGATCCGCCGCTGCTCCGCTTCGGCGATGCCGGGCCCGGTGTCCCACACTTCGACGCGCAGCCGGTCGCCGCGGCGACGCACGCCCAGCAGCACGCCGCCGCGCACCGTGTAGCGCACGGCATTGGCCAGGAAATTCTGCAGGATGCGGCGCAGCAGCTGCGGATCGGTGTGCACCCACGCACGCGTGGGCACGATGTCGAACGACAGCCCGCGTTCGTTCGCCAGCATGCGGAACTCGGACGCCAGGGGTTCCAGCACCTCCATCAGCGGGAGGTCGCGCGGCTCTGGCAGCAGGCCGCCGGCTTCCAGGCGCGACATGTCCAGCAGGCCGGTCAGCAGGTCCGTGGTGGAATCCAGCGCGCCGCGCACTTGCAGTGCGGTATCGCGCTGACGCGCTTCCGGCAGCTGCTGCGACAATGCATCGGTGAACAGCTGCGCGGCATGCAGCGGTTGCAGCAGGTCGTGGCCGATCGCGGTCAGGAAGCGGCTCTTCGCATCGTTCGCATGCTCGGCCTCGCGCTTAGCGGTCTCGAGCAATGCGGTGCGTTCGGCGACGCGTTGCTCCAGCGTTTCGTTCGCCTGCTTGAGCTGGCGTTCGGCCTGGCGCGAAGCGGTCACATCGGTGTAGGTGGCGACGAAGCCGCCGCCCGGCATCGGATTGCCGCGGATCTCGACGATGCTGCCATCGGGGAACACGCGCTCGGTGAGGTGCGCCGTGCCGGCGCGCATGAAGGCCAACCTGCGCTCCAGCGCGCGTTCGTCCTGGCCGCGCTGCGGCATGCGCGCCAGCGCCCAGCGTGTCAGTTCGGCGATCGGTCGCCCGACCTGCAACATCTCCGCCGGAAATCCGAACATCTCCCGGTAGCGCCGGTTCCACGCCACCAGCCGCTGCTCGCGGTCGATCACGCTGATGCCCTGACTCATGTTCTGCAGCGCGGCTTCCAGCACCTGCTGGTTGAAGCGCAGGTCCTGCGAGACCTCGCCGACGATCGCGGCCACGGTATCGAGGTCGCCGCTTTCGCGGCGCGCGGCATCCAGCAGCAGGCGGGCCGACGCGGAACCGAGCACTGCGGACAACTCGCGCTCCAGGCGCGCTTCGATCACGCCGGGCACGGGGCCGGTGCGCGGCGCGTCGGCCAGCAATTCCTCGACCCGTTCGCGCGGCAGGAAGCGGCGGCCTGCATCGCGCAACGTCTTGCTGTCGAAGCCGCGACTGTCGGCACGGCGCGGCGTGTGACCGCGCCAGCCCATCACCAGCAGCGTCACCGCCGTCCCGCAGAACAGGCTGACGCCGACCGCACGCCCCAGGCGGCTCCACCCGGTCAGGCCGAAGAAGCCGTCCGGCGACAGGCCCGCGATGCCGAACGGGCCCTCCTGCAACCACGCCGGCGACAGTCCGCGCGCATCCATGGTCACCGGCAACAGCAACAGCCAGGCCCAGACCAGGAAACCGATCACGATGCCGGCGATCACCGCGCGCGGCGGCGTCTGCGGGCGCCAGATCGCGAAGCCCAGGGCGGGCGCGAGCGTGGCCAGCGCGGAGAACGACACCGCGCCCACGTCGGCCAGCGCATCGTTGCCGGCGACCAACCGACTGTAGGCCCACGCCAACAGCATCACCGCGACGATGCCGATGCGCCGCTGCGCCAGCACCGCACCGCGCAGGTCGCCGCCGGTGCCGCGCAACCAGCCACCGCGCAGCAGGCCCGGTGCCAGCCAGTGATTGCCGATCATCAGGCTCAGCGTCAGCGTGCTGACCACCACCATGCCGGTCGCCGCGCTCAGGCCACCGAGGAAGGCGAGCAGCGCGAGGCCCTGGTGCCCCTGCGACAGCGGCAGCGCCAGCACGTAGAGATCGGAGGGCACGGCATCGCCGAACATCGCGCCGCCGGCACGCGCCAGCGGCAGCAACGGCGCGGCCATCAGCACCATGTACAGCGGGAACAGCCAGCGCGCCGTGCGCACATGCCGCTCATCCCGGCATTCGACCACGCCCACGTGCACCTGGTGCGGCAGGGTGAACATCGCCAGCACGCCGAGCGCGACCAAGGGCAGGAAGCCGTAGGTGGTCGACGGCGGCGCCTGCACCGGCGGCACTTCAGGCAGTTCGGGCAGGCCCCACCAGACGAACACGCCCAGCGCCAGCATCGCGGCCAGCTTGAACAGCGACTCGAACGCCATCGCCAACACCAGGCCGCGGTTGTGCTCCACCGCGCTGGCGCGCCGCGTGCCGAACAGCATCGCGAACACCGCCATCGCCAGCGCCACGTACAGCGCGCTGTCCTGCCAGGCTGGCAGCGCGTCGTTGCCGGGCGAACGCGTCAGCAACGCAAAGCTCATCGCCACCGCCTTCAACTGCAGCGCGATGTAGGGAATCAGGCCCAGCGCCGCGACCAGGGTGATGGTGGCCGCCAGCCAGCCGTCCTTGCCCAATCGGGTGGCGATCAGGTCGGCCAGGGAGGTCGCGTTGGACTCGCGCGCCATGCGCACCAGCCGCACCAACAGGAAGGCGCCGAACGCGTAGAGCAGGATGGTGCCGACGAAGGTGGGTGGCAGCGGCCAGCCGTAACGCGCGGCCTGGGTCACCGTGCCGAAGAAGGTCCACGAGGTGCAGTAGACCGCGAGCGACAACGCGTAAATGTAAGGCCACTGCACGGCAAGCACGCGCGGGTGGCGTTCGGCATACAGCGCCGAACCGAACAGCACGCCCAGCCACAGCAGCCCCGCCAGCACGACCATGCCGACGCTCAGCATCCGTCCGTCCCCCGGTGGTCACGCGCGCGCATCGGCATCGCGGCAGCATAACGCAGCGACGGCGGGCTTTCGCCCGCCGCCGTTGCATCCCCAGGATGGAACCCGTGCGCTATCAGAAGTCGTAGCGCGCGGTCAGGCTGTACTGGCGCGGCGGACCGTAGAAGCCGGTCAGCACGCCATAGGCGGCGATGTTGTAACCGGTGGTGCGGTACTCCTCGTCCGCCAGGTTGGTGCCCTGCAGCGACATGCTCCATGCATCGTTGAGCTTCCAGATCACGCCGGCGCTGACCAGCCCGTAGCCGTCCTGCTTGATCAGCGGGCTCAGATCGGTGGTCGGCCACACTTCGGACTGGTACGAGTAGCCCACGCGTGCGGACAGGTTGCCGCCATTGGCCAGGTCGGTGCGGTACTCCACGTTGATCGCGCCGGAGAATTCCGGTGCGTTGGTGAAGCGCTGGCTGTCGGCCACGTTGACGCCGCTGGTGATGAACTCGTCGTACTTCGCGTCCAGCCACGCCAGGTTGCCGCTGATCAGCCAGTTGGCCGTCGGCAGGAACTGGTACTCGACTTCCACGCCGTTCACCGTGCCCTTGCCGGCATTGGTGAAGTCGCCGAAGAAGCTCTGCGAACCGTTCGGCAGCGTGTACGAGGTGAACACCGACAACTGGATGTCCTCGTACTTGTTGTGGAACGCCGAGAGGTTCAGGAACAGGCGCTGGTCGAGGAACGACATCTTGCTGCCGATCTCGAAGCTGTCGACCGATTCGTCGTCGAACGGCTCGCCCGAGCGCGGCACCGCAGTGGTGTTGGCGCGGATGTTGTAGCCACCCGACTTGAAGCCGCGCGAGGCCAGGCCGTAGACCATGATGTCCGGGGTGATCTGGTAGTCCAGCGAGACCTTCGGCGAGACGTTCTTGAAGTTGACCGTCTTGTTGAAGTTCGCCGCCGTGCCCCAGGAGGTCTCGTACTGGTTGTTGGTGTAGAAGCGGTTCAACGCGATGGCGTGCTTGTCTTCGTCCGTGTAGCGCGCGCCCACGTCCAGCTTCAGGCGGTCGGTCAGGTCGAAGGTCCAGTCCGCGTACAGCGCGACGCTCTTGGTGTTGACCACGCCCTGGGTATCGCCGAACAGCGGGTTGGTCAGGCCGGTGGCCAGCAGCGGGTTCCAGAAGTAGTTCAACACCTGGCCACCGGCGTCGCCGTTGAACCAGTACAGGCCCATCACGCCGCGGGCGCGGCCGCCGCCGTCGTAGTTGGCCTGCAGTTCCTGGCTGACCTGGCTGTCGCTGTAGAACGCACGCACGTCCACCAGCGGGCGTGGCGTGGTGTCGAAATCGATGTTGGTCTCGGTATCCGACTCGCGCTTGGCGGCAACGTACTTGAACGCCCAGTCGTCGCTCGGGCGCCAGTTGACGGTCACCGAGGCGCCCTTCATCTCGGTGTCGTTGATGTTCTTCATGCCGCTGCGGATGTCGTAGCGGTCGTCGGTCGGCGGGTAGGTCGGGGCCAGCGGGTTCGGCGCCAGCATCTTCGCGCCACGCACGCCGGACTGGTCGTCCATGTAGTCGAAGGCGAACTGCACGTCGAAGTCGTCTTCCGAGTACGCACCGAGCTGCGCGCGGATCGCATTGATTTCCTTGTCGCTGACTTCCTGGCCGGTGTAGGTGTTCTCGCCGAAGCCATCTCGGTTCATGCTGGCCACGGCCACGCGGGCGCGCAGGCCGCTGTCCTTGCCGCCGATTTCGCCGCCCAGCGCCGCCTTGACGTCCAGCTGGTTGTAGTTGCCCACGGTGACCGAGGCGAAGCCGGTGGTCTCCTGCGGCAGGCCGCGCGAGATGTACTTGATCGCGCCGCCGATGGTGTTCTTGCCATACAGCGTGCCCTGCGGGCCGCGCAGCACTTCGATGCGCTCCACGTCGAACACGTCCAGCAGCGCGCCCTGCGGACGGGCGATGTAGACGTCGTCCAGGTAGATGCCCACGCCCGGGTCCACGCCCCACAGCGGATCGGCCTGGCCCACGCCGCGGATGTAGGCGGTCACGGTGCTGGTGGAGCCGCGTGCCGCGTACACGGTCAGGTTCGGCACCTGCGCGTCGAGGTCGCCCAGGTCCTTGATGTTGAGCTTGTCCAGCGTCTCCGGCGTGAACGCGGTGACGGCGACCGGCACGTCCTGCAGGGTCTCCTCGCGCTTGCGCGCGGTGACCTTGACCGAATCGAGCGTGGTGGCGTTGGTGGCTGGCGTGCTGGCGGCCGGCGCGGCGTCCTGCGCCCATGCCACCGGCACGGATGACAACAGGACACAGCCGATGGCCAGGCTCAGGTGCTTGCGCTTCATGGGTCTCCCCCTCCCGGGTATGACGTTGGCGGCGGGCGGATGCCGCCGATTGAAGCGAACACTAGGGGGTGGCCCGCACGGAGGGCATCGTACCTTCGTACAGTGGGACGGCCGGCATGGCCCTGCCGATACTCGCCGCACTGCAACCGGCGCTGGCCGAGGAGTGTTGGATGTCGTTCCTGATCGTGCTGGCCGCGCTGTGTTTCCTGATGTTCGTGGCGTACCGCGGCTACAGCGTCATCCTGTTCGCGCCGATCGCGGCGCTGGGCGCGGTGCTGCTCACCGATCCGTCGCTGGTCGCGCCGATGTTCACCGGCCTGTTCATGGACAAGATGGTCGGCTTCCTGAAGCTGTACTTCCCGGTATTCCTGCTGGGCGCGGTATTCGGCAAGCTGATCGAGATCTCCGGTTTCTCCAAGGCGATCGTGAAAGCGACCATCAAGGTGGTCGGCGCGCAGCGCGCGATGCTGTCCATCGTGCTGGTGTGTGCGCTGCTGACCTACGGCGGCGTGTCGCTGTTCGTGGTGGTGTTCGCGGTGTATCCGTTCGCGGCGGAGCTGTTCCGCCAGAGCGACATCCCGAAGCGGCTGGTGCCGGGCACCATCGCGCTGGGCGCCTTCACCTTCACCATGGATGCGCTGCCGGGCACGCCGCAGATCCAGAACATCATCCCCACCTCGTTCTTCGGTACCACCGGCTGGGCTGCGCCGGTGCTGGGCACGATCGGCGGCATCTTCATCCTGATCGTCGGCATGACGTACCTGGAATGGCGGCGTCGCGTGGCCGCGCGCAACGGCGAGGGCTATGCCGGCAGCGAGGAACTGCGCAACGAACCCGAACCCTTCAAGGGCGATCGCCTCGCGCATCCGCTGATCGCGATCCTGCCGCTGCTGCTGGTGGGCGTGGCGAATTTCCTGTTCACCCGCTGGATCCCCGGCTTCTACGGCGACAGCCAGTCCTTCATCCCGGCCGTGATCGGCAATCCCGCACCGGTGGTGCAGGAAGTCTCGAAGGTCGCCGCGATCTGGGCCGTGCAGGGCGCGCTGCTGGTCGGCATCGTCTCGGTGATCGCGTTCGCGTGGAAGCCGGTGTTCGCCAGCTTCGCCGAGGGCACCAAGAGCGCCATCGGCGGCGCGTTGCTGGCCTCGATGAACACCGCCTCGGAGTACGGCTTCGGCGCCGTCATCGCCGCCCTGCCCGGCTTCCTGGTGGTGGCCAACGCACTGCAGGCCATTCCCAATCCGCTGGTCAACGAAGCGATCTCGGTCACCGCGCTGGCCGGCATCACCGGCTCGGCCTCGGGCGGCATGAGCATCGCGCTGGCGGCCATGGCGGACAGCTTCATCGCCAACGCGAACGCGGCCGGCATCCCGATGGACGTCCTGCACCGCGTGGCCTCGATGGCCTCCGGCGGCATGGACACGCTGCCCCACAATGGTGCGGTGATCACGCTGCTGGCCGTGACCGGCCTGAGCCACCGGCAGTCGTACAAGGACATCTTCGCCATCACCCTGATCAAGACGACGGCCGTCTTCGTGGTGATCGGCGTGTTCTACGCCACAGGTCTGGTCTGAAGCCGCTTTCCGTGTGACCGGGCTGTGCGCGCGGTCGCATACATCGTGCGTGACTTGGCCAATACTCCGGCCATTCTGGGGACTGTGGGAAACACCGCATGGCGCGCTATACCCTCCCGTGGCGCCGGTTCGCTGCGCGTGGACCGATCCGCCGGACCGCCGCCGGTCCGGTCCTCCGTCATGAAGCGGACATCGAAACGCCTTCGCTGCGACCGGCTGCCGACCTCGGCACCCAGGTCCGCCAGCGCCTGAACCGCCTGTACGGCTGGAAAGGGGGCGAACAACCCAGCCCCAAGGACACGTCCCCCGCCCCGGAGGCTCCCGCCACGGTGGAGAGTGGGGGTCGAGTGGCCGTCGGCCAGACTACGCCGCGGTTGCTGACCCTGGCACGCCCGCCGTTCGCGGTGCAGGCGCTGAACAACCTCAGCTACGGCGCTACCGCCACCACCATCGCCGAGTTCAATGCGCTGGGCAGCACTGACCGACAGCGCCTGGCCAACTACGTGGACTGGCAGCTCAACTGGGATGCCATCGACGACAGCGCCGTCACCAATCGACTCACCGCAGGCGGCTACACCACGCTCAACAAGTCGCTGAGCCAGTTGTGGGCCGACCACGTGGTGCCCGACCCCGAGTACAACACGCGCATGCGTCCCGCCAACGAGGTGCAGCGCGCGGCCTTCGTGCGCGCGGTGTACTCGCGCCGGCAGTTGCGCGAAGTGCTGGTGAACTTCTGGCACGACCACTTCAACGTGCTGGGCACGGACTTCAGCGTGGGTCCGGTGTTCGTGCACTACGACCGCGACGTGATCCGCGCCAACGCCAAGGGCAACTTCCGCACGATGCTGGAAGGCGTGGCCCAGAGCACGGCGATGCTGTACTACCTGGACAACATCAGCAATTCGCGCTCGGGCCCGAACGAGAATTTCGCCCGCGAACTGCTTGAGCTGCACACCTTCGGCGCGGAGAACTACCTGGGCTTCATGGACCCGTTCCAGGTCCCACCCTGCCCCGAGGATCCTGCATACCCGATCGGCTACACCGACATCGACGTGTACGAGACCTCGGCCGCCTTCACCGGCTGGTCGGCCAAGAACGCGCACTGGCAGTTCCCCAGTGAGAACGACGGCACCTTCGTCTACCGCCAGTCCTGGCACGACGCTGGCCCGAAGTTCCTGCTCGGCATGTTGATCTACCCCGAGCAGCCGGCGATGAAGGACGGCCGCGACGTGCTGAACCGGCTCGCCAGCCACCCGCGCGTGGCCAAGTTCATCTGCAAGAAGCTGATCCGCCGGTTCGTCAACGACACGCCCAAGCAAGCGCTGATCGACAGCGCCGCGGCGATCTTCCGCGCGAACTGGCAGGCGCCCAATCAGATCGAACTGGTGATGCGCCACATCCTGAACTCCGACGACTTCATCAACAGCTTCGGGCAAAAGAACCGCCGGCCGTTCGATGCGTCCGTGGCCGCGATGCGCACGTTGGGCGGCGACTGGACGCTGCGCCTGGACCACAGCCGCAGCAACGACTTCATGTGGCTGTACGGCTTCACCGGCCATGCGCCGTACAACTGGCCGGCGCCGAACGGGTATCCCGACACCGGGCTGGCGTGGTCGGGCTCCAACTCGTTCGCGATGACCTGGCGCGTGCTCGGCTGGCTCACGGAAAGCAAGGACGGCGAAGTGCCGTTGCATCCGGTGGTCGACACCACGCGCGCCAACGTGCCGGTCGCCAACTGGACCGCCGCCAACCTGGTGACGTGGTGGTGCACGCGCCTGCTGGGCTACCAGCCGGAAGCGGCGCGCAAGCAGGCGCTGGTGGCGTTCATGGCGCAGAACGGCGACGCGAATACCTACGTCATCACCGACACCAACACGTGGCAGGGCAGCGACCTGAAGCGGCACTACAACCACGAGCGCTTGCGCAGCCTGGTGGCGCTGATCCTGATGACCCCCGAATTCATGAGCCGCTGAGGGCCCGCCATGCGCGATTTCAAACTGACCCGACGCGAATTCGTCAAAGGCTGCGGCAGCGCCGCCATCGTCAGCGCCACGGGCGGGACGCTGATGTTCGCCGACCCCGTCGAAGCCGCCGTGAACAGCTACGACACGGTCGTGCATCTGTTCCTGCGCGGCGGCTTGGATGGCCTGAACCTGGTCGTGCCCACCGGCGGCGTCGATCGCGGCTTCTACGAGGAAGCACGTCCCAGCCTGAAGATCGAGACCAGCGGCGCCTACGGCGCGTTGCCGCTCACCCTGTCCGGCGGTGCGGACACCGGCTTCGGCCTGCACCCCTCGGCCACGGGCCTGCGCGATCTGTGGAACGACGGCAAGCTGGCCATCGTGCACGCCTGCGGCATGGCGACCACGGTCACGCGTAGCCATTTCGATGCGCAGCTGTACATCGACCTGGGCACGCCCGGAAAGTACGGCTCACCCACCGGTTGGATGACACGCGCGTGGGAAACGCGACCGAACGGCACCGGCACACTGCCCGCTCTCGGCATCAGCGGCACGCAGCCCGCCGGCCTGATGGGCGCGGTGGATGCGATGACAATGAGCAGCCCCTCCGACTTTTCGCTCAACACCACCGCGTGGAGCTGGCAGCGTACGCGGTCGGATTCGCCCGCCGGGCTGCGCGGCGTGGCCGAAACCGTGGGAGCGTTGTGGAACGGCCAGACCGGGCTCGAGACCGCCGGCCGTCGCGCCGATGGCGCACTGCGCCTGATCGGCCAGCAGGGTTACGCCAGCCTGCCGGCGAGTTGGCCGACCGGCAACTTCGCCCAGCAGTTGTGGACCATCGCGCAATCGATCCGCTTCGACCTGGGCCTGCGCTACGCCACGCTCGATCTCGGCGGCTGGGACACGCACGAAGGCCAGGGCACCGCCGGCAGCGGCTACAACTACTACCAGAACAAGATCAACGAACTTTCCGCCGCCCTGGCCGCGTTCTACGCGGAGCTCAACGGCACCGGCGAGATGGCGCGCGTCACGGTGGTGGTGCAGTCCGAATTCGGCCGCCGCGTGCGCGCGAACGCCAATGGCGGCACCGACCACGGTTACGGCAATCCGATGCTGGTGCTGGGCGGCGCGGTGAACGGCCGACGCTTCTACGGCAGTTGGCCGGGACTGAATCCGGAAACGCTCTCGCCCACGTTCGGCGACGTGCCGGTGACCACCGACTATCGCCGCGTGCTCTCGGAAATCCTGATCCGCCGCATGGGCAACGCCAACCTCAGCCAGGTATTCCCGGGTTACGCCAGCTACGCGCCGTTGGGGCTCGTGCAGGGCACCGACCTGGCGCCTAAGCTGGAAGAGGCCGCCGTCACGGCATCGATTCCTTCGCTGGTCGTGCCGGGCGCGGCGACCGCAACACCTTCGGACAGCGCCACCGCCGAACGCGTCGTGCCCGACTGGCAGCGTCGCGGCCCGGTGGATCGCATGCTGGTGCGGCGGGAGCGTTGAAGCCCGGCGCGCGACGGCTGCGCGCTTGAAACCTGAGATGTCGCTGTGGTGTGCTGGCCCCCCCAGGATGCGGTACCGACCGGATGTCCCGACGCCCCTTGCTGTTCGCTTCGATCGCCCTCGTACTTGCGGCCGCCGCCGGCGGCCTCGGCTGGCTGGGAGGCCGCGCCAGCCAGGGTGCCCCGTCCACTGAAGCGCGCGGCGTGGAAGACGCCGGAAGCGCGGCACCTGCCGCTGGCGCCACCGCCTCGCCGCGCATGCCGGCCCAGCGTCCACCGGATCGGCCGCTTCCGCCGCTGGCGCCGCCGCTGCGCGACATCCTGCCCGAACTGAAACGGCGTGCCGACGCCGGCGAAGCCGCGGCCTCGTGCCGGCTGGCGGCCGAGCTGGATTTCTGCGCGCAGATCCGCATGCGCCTGGCCAGCGCCGCCGACATGCTCCGCGACGGCAACGACGCCTCCGTGCGCTTCGGGCAGATTGATCCCAACGCCACCCCGCAGGAGCGGGAGGAGCAGCGCCAATCCGAGCAGGCGCTGGTCGCGCGCAGCGAACGCCTGCTGGAAGAAAGCGCGCACTGCGAGGGCGTGCCCGCGTCCACGCCCGTGCAGCGCGTGCAGTACTGGCGCAGCGCCGCGCTGGGCGGCAACCCGATGGCCCTGCGGATGTACGCCAGCGGCAACGCGTTCCGGCAGGAGAGCGTGCTGGACCAGCTGGACGCATTGCGCGTGTACCGGAGCGAAGCCGAATCGCTGGCCCTGCGTGCCGCACAGTCGGGGGATCGCACGATGGTGATGGCGCTGGGCCACGCCTATTCGCCCAACAACCGGGAGCAGCGTCGCTCGCTGCTGGCGCAGGCGGTCAAGCCCGATGGCGCACGCGCCCTCGCCTTCTTACTGCATGCGCAGACCCAGTTGCCTGCGCCGCCGGCGACCTCGCCGCGCAACGCCAACCGGCAGGCCATGCGCGACAACCGCCTGACCCGTTCGATCCGCGAACTGGAAACCCAGCTCGACCCCGCCGCACTGGCGCAGGCGCGCCAACTGTCCGCCGACATGGCGCGCGACTACGCGCCACCGGCGATGCCGTCCTCCAACGACACGTCGCGCGCCGAAGCGCGAGGCCTTCCGGGCGGCATGCTGCGCGCCCAATGCAGCGACGACTGATGCGCCGCCACGCGCGCAGGCCTCAGCCCTTGCGCGCGTGCCACGCCTTCAGCAGTTCGGCTTCCTTCTCGCGCGGGATGCCCGCACCCAGTTTCGCCTGGCGCTCGGCCGGCAGGCTGCGGAACCACGCCAGCAGGTCTTCCACCGTGGTGGCGAGCGGACGGAACGTGAGCCCCGCGGCGATCGCGCGCTGGTTGCTGACCGCGCCGTAGCCCGCGTACGGGTTGTCCTTCGACGGCACCCAGATCGGCAGGCCGACCTCATGCTCGTCCAGGAACGCCGGCGGCACGTGGGTGAGCGTCATCCCGCCGCCGGTGACGGCCTGGCAGCCGTAGAGCATGGCGTCCATCGACAGCGAATAGTCCGGCCCGCACGCGTTGAACGTGCCCAGCGTGCGCGCCTCGGCCAGGCGGATCATCCATTCGCCCAGGTCGCGGCCATCGATGATCTGGATGGGGTCGTGGCCATCGCCCGGCACCAGGATCTCGCCGCCTTGCGCCACGCGGTGCGGCCAATAGGTGAAGCGATCGGTCTCGTCGCGCGGGCCGACGATGTAACCGGGCCGCACGATGGTGACGTTCTTGCCGAACTGCTTGTGCGCTTCGGCTTCGCTCAGCGCCTTCAGCGGGCCATAGAGGTTCTCGATGTCGGCGCGCAGCGTCTGCTGCGTTTCGGCCATCGCATCCTTGCCCTTGTACTGCGCCAGCGGCGAGGCCTCGTTGATGCCCGGCTTGCTGCCGTCGGCATACACCGAGATGGTGGAGATGAAGAGGTAGTGGCCCACGTTGCCCTTCAGCACCTGGCCCGCATCGCGCACCCAGAACGGCAGGCTGGTGGGGTTGTCGATGCACACGTCCCACTTGCGGCCCTTCAGCGCGGCGAGGTCGCCGGTGTTGCGGTCGCCGTGCAACTGCTCGACGGCCGACGGCCACTCCGGCGACGGGCGCTTGCCGCGGTTGAACAGCGTGACCTTGTGGCCGCGCTTGAGCGCGTAGTCGACCTGGAACGGCCCGGTGAAGCCGGTGCCGCCCAGGATCAGGATGTTCAGCGGCTTGGCCGCCTTGCCCACGGGCTTGGCTTCACCAGCGGCGGTGGCGAACGACGGCAGCGCGGCCGCGGCAGCGGCCAGCGCGCCCAGCTTGAACAGGTCACGACGGGTGGTCATGCGGTGCTCCCCAGCGGTGTCAGGAAACCGACTAGATAGCACCGCCCCGGCCGGCAAACCCCTGCCGGAAGTCGTTGTGACTTCCTGTGTGTCGCCGGCAAGACTGAAACGGCGGGGCCCGCTCGCCCCGGGACGGCTACCCCCTGGATTCATCATCCAATCGATGCGGCCCACGCCGGAAGACGGGCTACAACAGACTGTCGGCAACGGTTTCAAGTGCACGACTCGAGCGCAGTTCGCTGCACCGCCTGCTTGCGTCCTCCCTTTGGCGCACCAAGCGCGGCGCACCCGAAGCGCGGATCTTGCCGGCTAATCGCTCAACCAGACGCGCTGGAACTTTTCTTGCTTCTCATCCCAGAAGTAAAGGGATGACGCACTGCCGAGACGGAAATACTCGATTCCAGTACTGGAGAGGACCAAACTGCGTGTGGCGCCATCTCGTCCCTGCTGACAGACCGCCTCCGCTTCGGGGCACGCATAGATCCCGGGTTCCGCCGCGTCGATCCTCATGACGAGACCGACGTTGGCGAAGTCACTCCCCCACGAAATTTCATTGACCCGGATCCAGGCGGGCCTTTCCTTGCCCGACATCCGCACCCAGAGCGCTTCGGCATTGTTTGTCGTGCTTTTCAGGAGCAGCGCGGTGTCATCGCCGCCATCGTCATCCAGGTCCGCAATCACGCGGGTAAACGCAGCTGGTGACTCCGGCAGCATCGGGTGCTGCAGTTCTGCGCTGGTCGGCAAACGCCAACCTTCAGGCAAGTCAGTCACCATCGGGCTGGCAACCCACCCCATGATCAACACGGACGCGAGCATGGCCAAACTCCAGAGATTCGAAGATGCAGCGTGTGCGACAACCAACGGCCCACTCGGCGGGTCCACCGGGCGGATGCAGCACTGGCGCTGCACCATCGTAGAGACGGCCGCCCTCGCCCATCAAGTGCGTTGATCTCTCTTGGGGACCCCTGCCCCATGGAGATTCACGATGCCCGCTTCGCAGTCGTTGATGACCACCCGCCGCGGTGAATTCCGCACGTTGTACCGGGCCCTTGCCCGCAAGCCGGAGGCGTTCGCCTCCACGCCCATCGTGTTCTGCGAAGGCGATTCCTGGTTCTCCACGCCGCTGTCGATGAACCTGCTGGACTGGCTGGTGTACCCCGCGCCCGAGGACGAAAAGAAGGGCGTGCCGCTGTTCGGGGCGGGCGGCCTGTTCTTCCGTACCGAGGACAGCGGCGACCTGGCGGTCGACATGTTCACCGCGCGCGGCATCCGCGATCTGTCCTCGTGGTACCGCGGCTTCGCATTCGACCTGGTGCTGATCAGCGCCGGCGGCAACGACTTCGTCGATACCTTCCTGCAGACCACGTTCCGCGGCGCGTCGCCGATGAGCCCCACGGCGGCGTTCCAGCGCGTCGTGGATACGGGCCGCTACACCGAGGTGCTGGACCGCTACCGCGCCTTCGTCACCGCCTTCCAGGCCATTCGTCCGCACACGCCCATCCTGGCGCACACCTACGACTACCCACGCGAGCTGGGCCGCGCGGCGCAGCTGACCCTGGGCAACCTGGGCGCCGCCGCGCTGTTGAAGAAAGGCGTGGGCCCGTGGATCGGCAACAAGGTCGCGCATGTGCTGCCGCGCATCGAGCAGCAGCGCGAATTCGCCCGCCTGCTGATCGACGGCTTCGTCGACCAGGTGCTGGTGCCGCTGCGCGACGACCGCACCACCGGCAAGGTCTTCGACTTCGTCGACCTGCGCGGCGTGCTGACCCGCAGCGACCAGTGGTTCGACGAGATGCACCCCACCGGCGCTGGCTTCGCCACCCTGGCCAATACGTTCCGCCGGCAGATGCGGGCGAAGCTGGAGATCAAGCTGGGCGGCTGAAGACGCGGCTCCCGGACCCTCGTGGCCGGTTTCCCCCCCTATCCACGTATCACGGGTGTGGACAGGGGGAAGGACACCTTGACGAATCTTGATTCGAACCGGCCCGTGCGGCTGGGCATTGTGGGCTGCGGGGCGATCACCCGCGAGGCGCACCTGCCGGTGATTATCGGCGACCGCCGGGTGGATCTGGCCGTGCTCTGCGACCGTGACCGCGGCAACGCCACCCATGCCGCGCATGCCAGCGGCGTCGACGCCGAGATCGCGACCGACATCGCCGAACTTGCCGGCAAGGTCGATGCCGCGATCGTGGCGGTGCCCCCGCGCTTCCATGCGCCCATCGCGATCCAGCTGATGGAGATGGGCATCGACGTGCTGTGCGAGAAGCCGCTGGCGATCACCGCGGCCGACGGCCGGAAGATGGTGGACGCCGCGCGCCGGACCGAACGGGTCCTGGCCGTCGCGCTGATGATGCGGTTCTTCCCGCACAACCGCTGGCTCGCCGACCTGGTGGAGGAAGGCGAGATCGGCGAGGTCCGCGAGGTCATCGTCGAGGACGGCGCACCGCTCGATTGGCCGATGGCCAGCAACAGCTATTTCGACCGCAACGCGACCGGCGGCGGCGTGCTGTTCGACAGCGGCGTGCACCTGCTCGACCGCGTGCTGTGGCTGTTCGGCGACCTCGGCGACATTGCCTACGAGGACGACGCTTTCGGCGGCTTCGAGAGCAACGCCAAGCTGACCGGCACGCTGCAGATCGGCGGGCGCGCGGTGCCGACACGCATGGAGTTCAGCTGGTCGCACCGGCTGCGCCGCAGCATCCGCGTCGTCGGCGAGCGCGGCACGCTGGAAGCGCACACGTCCGACCCTCGCACCCTGACCCTGCACCGGAGCACCCGCCGCGGGCCGATGGAAATGCAGATCCTGTGCGCCAAACGCTGGGACGGACGCAGCCACTATCGCGCGCAGCTCAACGACTTCATCGGCGCGATCCGCGAGCGCCGCGCGCCGTTCGTCACCGGGGAATCGGCCCTGCAGGCGCTGTCGGTCATCGAGACGGCGTACGCACGGCGGACCTCGATGGCGCAGCCCTGGCTGGCACGGCGGGAGGCCACGGCATGACCCCCAGGAAGATTCTCGTCACCGGTGCCACCGGCTTCATCGGTTCGCGCCTCTGTGAAATGCTCTCGCTCGAGTTCTGCGTGCCGTACCGCGCGATGGTCCGCGACTTCTCGCGCGCCGCGCGCATCGCGCGCCTCGACGCCGAGCTGGTCGCCGGCGACATGCTCGACGCCGCCAGCCTCGCCCGCGCGGTGGAAGGCTGCGATGCCGTGGTCAACCTCGCCCATGGCGACGACGAAAGCGCGCAGAAGCAGACCGCCCAACTGATCGACGCCTGCACGCGCGCGGGCGTGCGTCGCGTCGTACACATCAGTTCGATGGCCGTGCACGGCCCTTCGCCGACGCTGGACGTGCTGACCGAGGCCACCGCGCCGATCGAACGCTGGGGCGAAGCCTATTCCGACGCGAAAGCCGCCGCCGAGGCTGTGGTGGTGGCCGCCGGCAAGCGCGGTGCGCTGGAGACGGTGGTGATCCGCCCGACCATCGTCTACGGGCCGTACAGTTTCTTCGTCACGCCGATCGTGCACGATGCGCGCGGCGGCAAGATCAGCCTGATCGACGGCGGCCGCGGCCTGTGCAATGCGGTCTACGTGGACGATGTCTGCGAAGCGATCATGGCGGCGATCCAGCGCGACGACGCCGTCGGCGAGGTATTCCTGATCAACGGCGACACGCGCATGACGTGGGGCGAGTTCATCACCACGTTCGCCGGCATGGTCGAGGGCGAGAAGACCGTCCACGACCATGCGCTCGACGATATCACCGCGTACTGGAAGTCGAAGCAGCCCAACGCGCGCGACAGCGTCAAGGCGGCGATCCGGCTGGCGGCTTCGCCGGCGTTCCATGCGCAACTCGGCACGATTCCCTCGCTGGGCCAGCTGATCCGCGGCGCCAAGGAAATGGTGGCGCGCCGGATCACGCCGGAGCAGAAGCTCAAGATCAAGTCGCGGCTGCGGGGACGCGGCGCGCCCGCACATGTCGACGAAACGCCCTCCGTGCGCATGCCCAGCGAAGGCCGCGTGGTGCGCGAGGCCTATCGTGCGTGGGTCGCCAACGATCATGCCAAGGCGCGATTGGGCTGGAAGCCGGCGCATTCCTTCGAGCTCGGTGCGCAGCGCACGGCGGAGTGGATGCGGTTTGCGCGGTTGATCTGAGCAGCGCGCCGAGTCGGCAACGCCAAGACGATGGGTAACGCCTGCGATTCAAGCCATCTTGCGGGCTAGTGCCAGGTGTCTTCCAGATAGCGTGGCCGGCAGGCCAGGTAACCGCCGACCAGCAGCACGCCGACGCACGCGGCGAGGAACGCCATCGGAAGCGCCCAGCCATGGGTGTATTCGTGCAGCAGGCCGAACGCCAGCGGTCCCGCGCAGGACAAGGTGTAGCCCACGCCCTGCATGAAGCCCGACAGCGCGGCCGAACCCGCCGGCGTGCGCGTGCGCAGGTTGATCATCGTCAGCGACAGCGGGAAGGTGCTGGGGCCCAGGCCGAGCAGCGCCACCCACAACGCGGGCGCCGCCATCGGCGCCAGCAGCAGGCCGGAAAAAGCGGAAGCGTAAAAGCCGGCGCAGACCACGACCACGACGAAAGGATTGCGCATGCGGACCGCGATCAACGGCATGGTGAGCGACGCCACCAGTCCCAGCGTGGAGAACAGCGCCACCATCGTGCCGCCCAGTGCGGGCGTGCCGCCGGCTTCGACCAACAGCTTCGGCAGCCAGGTGAACATCGAATAGGTCACCAGCGAGGTCATGCCGAACATCAGTGCCATGCCCCAGGCCACGGGAGAACGCCGCGCGCGACCGGCGGGGCGCGGTGCAGCGAGTTCGGGCGCCTCATCGTCGACGGTGACGGCGGCATCGTGCGCGCGTGCCAGGGGCGAGGCCTTGCTGCGTTCCTGCCACAGCACCAGGCACCACGGCACCGCCGACGCGGCGGCGAACACCGCCCACAGGCCCAGCGAGATGCGCCAGCCGGCGGCTTCCATCACCGGCACCGCGACCAGCGCGGGCAGGATGGTGCCGGCCTGCAGCACGGTGATGTACAGCGTGCTGACCGTGCCCACGCGATCGGCGAAGTAGCGCTTCACCAGCGGCGGCAACACGATGTTGCCGATGCCCATGCCGGCGAGCGCCGTCAGCGAGGCGGCCATCAACGCGGTGGTGTCGCCTGCCGCACTGCGCAGCAACAGACCCAGCATGGCCAGCAGCATCGCCAGCAACGCGGTCCGCTCCAGGCCGATGCGATGCGCGAGCGCCGGCGTCGCCACGCCGAACAACGCGAACGCGGCCGTTGGCAACATGCCGAATACGCCGGTCATGGTCGCGCCAAAACCGAACGTATCGCCCAGCGTGTCGAGCAACGGCGTCAGCGAGGTGACGGCCGTGCGCAGGTTGAACGCCGACAGCACGATGCCGAGCAATACCAGCCCGCGGCCGGACCAGAGCGCCGCCGGTGCGCCCGCGCGTGTGTTCGTCGAATCCATGGCCGCCATTATCGTCGACGGCATGATCGCTTTCTTCGCGCGCTTGGAGACGCTGTGTCCTGCAGGCCCGGTGCTTGGAAGAGGGACAAAGAAAAAGCGGGCCGAAGCCCGCTTTTCCGTATCGCGTCGCGATGTCGTGCGGCTTATTCGGCCGACACGCCCTCGCCTTCTTCCACGGCCTTGATCGACAGGCGGATGCGGCCCTGCTTGTCGACTTCCAGCACCTTGACCTTGACCACGTCGCCTTCCTTCAGCGCGTCGCTGACCTTCTCGACGCGATCGTTGGAGATCTGCGAGACGTGCACCAGGCCGTCCTTGCCCGGCAGGATGGTGACGAACGCACCGAAGTCCATGATCTTGGCGACCTTGCCTTCGTAGATGCGGCCCGGCTCGACGTCGGACGTGATCTGCTCGATGCGGGCCTTGGCAGCCTGGCCAGCAGCGCCATTCACCGAAGCGATGGTGATGGTGCCGTCGTCCTGGATGTCGATCTGGGTGCCGGTTTCCTTGGTGATGGCCTGGATCACCGAACCGCCCTTGCCGATCACTTCGCGGATCTTGTCGGGGTGGATCTTGATGGTGATCAGTCGCGGTGCGAACTCGCTCAGCTCCTGGCGCGGCGACGTCATCGCGTGGGCCATTTCGCCCAGGATGTGCAGTCGGCCGGCCTTCGCCTGCGTCAGCGCCTGCTTCATGATCTCTTCGGTGATGCCTTCGATCTTGATGTCCATCTGCAGCGCGGACACGCCGTTGGCGGTACCGGCGACCTTGAAGTCCATGTCGCCCAGGTGGTCTTCGTCACCCAGGATGTCGCTCAGCACGACGAAGTTGTCGCCTTCCTTCACCAGGCCCATCGCGATGCCCGCGACCGGTGCCTTGACCGGCACGCCGGCATCCATCAGCGCCAGCGAGCTGCCGCAAACCGAGGCCATCGAGGACGAACCGTTCGATTCGGTGATTTCCGACACCACGCGGATGGTGTACGGGAACTCTTCCATCGTCGGCATCACGGCGAGCACGCCGCGCTTGGCGAGGCGGCCATGGCCGATTTCGCGACGCTTCGGGCCCATCATGCGGCCGGCTTCGCCCACCGAGTACGGGGGGAAGTTGTAGTGGAACAGGAAGTGGTCCTTCCACTCGCCGCCGACGGCGTCGATGACCTGACCGTCGCGCGCGGTGCCCAGCGTGGTGACCACGATGGCCTGCGTTTCACCGCGGGTGAACAGCGCTGAGCCATGGGTACGCGGCAGCACGCCGACCTTCGAGGTGATCGGGCGGACGGTGTCCAGCGCGCGGCCGTCGATACGGACCTTGGTGGCCAGCACGGAACCACGCATGGTCTGGTATTCCAGCTCGCCGAATTCCTTCGACAGCGCGCCGGCAGCCCAGCCGTCGGCTTCGGCACGACCGGCCAGCTGCTGCAGGACGTCCTTCTTGATGGCCGAGATCGCGTCGCGGCGCTGCAGCTTGTCACGCACCTGGAAGGCGCTGTCGAGCTGGGTGCCCACGGCTTCCTTCAGCGCGGAGATCAGCGCTTCGTTCTTGGCGGGCGCGGTCCAGTCCCAGTTCTTCGTGCCGGCTTCGACCACCAGCTCGTTGATGATGTTGATGACCTTCTGCATTTCGCGGTGGCCGAACATCACGGCGCCCAGCATCACGTCTTCCGACAGCTCGGCGGCTTCGGATTCGACCATCAGCACGGCGTTGGAGGTACCGGCGACGACCAGCTCAAGCTTGGAGTCCTTCAGCTCGCTGACGGTCGGGTTCAGCACGTACTCGCCGTTGATGTAGCCGACCTTGGCGGCACCGATCGGGCCGTTGAACGGCGCGCCGGTCAGGGCGACGGCGGCGGACGCGCCGATCAGGGCCGGGATGTCGCCGTCGATTTCCGGGTTCAGCGACATCACCGTGGCGATGACCTGCACTTCATTGCGGAATTCTTCCGGGAACAGCGGACGCAGCGGGCGATCGATCAGGCGGGAGATCAGCGTCTCCTTCTCGGTCGCGCGACCTTCGCGCTTGAAGAAGCCACCCGGGATGCGGCCGCCGGCGTAGAACTTCTCCTGGTAGTCGACCGTCAGGGGGAAGAAGTCCTGGCCTTCACGGGCCGACTTCGCCGCCACGGCGGTGACCAGCAGCACGGTGTCGTCGAACTTGACGACGACGGCGCCGCCGGCCTGACGGGCGATTTCGCCGGTTTCCAGGGTGACCTGGTGCTTGCCGTACTGGAAGGTTTTGGTGATTTTTGCCACGGGGGTTCCTTGAGGTGCCTTGTGCGGGTTGGACCTCACGCGACCCTTGTCGCGTGCGGCTGGCCGGAAGCGTCCGGCCGGTGGTGCTGTGAGGGGCGGGCCCGGTGCGGCCAGCGGGTGCAGCGCATTCCGTTCCCTGAAATGCAAACCGCGGCGCATCTCTGCGCCGCGGTGGGGGGTATATCAGCGACGCAGACCCAACTTCTCGATCAAGGTCTTGTAGCGCTCGTTGTCTTTCTTCTTGAGGTAATCAAGCAGGCTGCGGCGGCGGTTGACCAGCTGCAGCAGGCCACGACGGCTGTGGTGGTCCTTCTTGTGGGTTTTGAAGTGGCCGCTGAGGTGCTCGATGCGGGCGGTCAGCAGGGCGACCTGGACTTCCGGGGAGCCGGTGTCGTTGGTGCCGCGGGCGTTCTCGGCAATCACTTTCTGGGTATCGACGGACATGGTTTCTCTCTGTTGGATGCGTGACCTGCAGGAACGCGGGCTGTCCTCCGCGCGCACCGCCTGGTTCGCCGTTGATGAAGCGGGGAAATGAAGACGGCCGGTGAAAACCGGCGGCGCATTGTACGCCGCGGGCGCCTTGTGGAACAAGGTTTTATTGGCCGCCGCGCACCGTGAGGGCGGCTTTGGCCGTCCAGGTGAACAGGCGCTGCGGCGACAGGACGCCGGCGGGATCGACGGTCGCCAGCCCCAGGACCCGCCCATCGGGCCCATGCACGGCGGCCGGGCCCTCGCAGGGGGGCTGCCCCGGCAGGCGCTGGCCCAGCCCCAGCCGACGGGCGCCTTCGGCGTCCACGTCGACCCGCGGGAACCCCGTCAGACCCGCCTCGATCGGCAGCAGGCAGGCGTCGAGCGCGGCTTCCCCGCCCTCCGCGGCCAGAGTCTGCAAGGCTTCCAGGGTGAACATGCGCGGCTCCCTGAACGGCTCCACCCAGAGGCGGCGCAGCACGCCAACATGGGCGCCGCAGCCCAGCGTCTCACCCAGGTCGCGGACCAGGCTGCGCACATAGGTACCCGAACCGCATTCCACCCGCAGCGACAAGCGTCCAGGTGCGATGTCCAGGATCTCGATGCCGTGGACCTCGACGTCGCGCTCGGGCGCTTCGATGACGTCGCCGCGACGGGCCTTGGTGTAGAGCGGCTCCCCACCCTGTTTCAGGGCCGAATAGATCGGGGCGCGCTGGCGGATGCGGCCGGTCAGCGGCGCCAGCGCGGCCTCGACGCTCGCGCGGTCCAGCAGCGGCACCGGGCGTTCGCGCAGCGGCGCACCGTCGGCGTCATCGGTATCGGTGGTGGTGCCCAGCACCGCGACGGTGTCGTAAGCCTTGCGGGAACCCAACAGCAAACCGGCGATCTTGGTCGCCTCGCCGAAGCACAGGGGCAGCAGGCCGGTCGCCAGCGGGTCCAGGCTGCCGGTATGCCCGCCCTTCTCCGCCCGGAACAGGCGCCGCGCGACCTGCAGGGCGGCGTTCGAACTCATGCCCTGGGGCTTGTCCAGCAGCAGCAGGCCATCCAGCGAACGGAATTTGAGCTTCGGCAGCGACATCGGAGCGCGCGCATTCCTTGGTGGGAGCAGGCTTCCTGGCCCGCATGGGGTCCATGCCCGCGATGCTGGTGCACCGACGCCGCCATGGCCACAGGCCAACGGAGAGCGTGGGCTACCGCCTTACGCGTTGTCGTCGTCGGCCGGCGGCGGCGGCAGGTCGCGCAGCAGGTTCTCGATGCGTTCGCCGCGATCGACGGAATCATCGTAGTGGAAATGCAGCTCCGGCACGTGGCGCATCTTCACCCGACGCGCCAGTTCCATGCGCAGGCCCCAGGCGAGTTCCTTCAGGCCCTTCACGGCCTCGACGGAACGCTCGGGCATCAACGCGGTAACGAACACCTTGGCGTGCGCCATGTCGCGGGTGACTTCGACGTCGGACACGCTGACCGACGGCAGGCCGTGCTCGCGCACGGCCTCGTGCACCAACGTACCCAGCTCCCGGCGGAGCTGGGCGGACACGCGGTCGGTGCGATGGAACGACTTGGTCGGCATGATCAGAGCGTGCGCTGCACTTCGATGCGCTCGAAGCACTCGATCTGGTCGCCCGGCTGGACGTCGTTGTAGGCCTTCACGCCGATACCGCACTCGGTGCCGTTACGCACTTCGTCGACGTTCTCCTTGAAGCGGCGCAGCGATTCCAGTTCGCCCTCGAACACCACGGTGCTGGCGCGCAGCACGCGGATCGGCTTGTTCCGCTTGACCACGCCTTCGACGACCATGCAGCCCGCGACCGCACCGAACTTGGAGCTGCGGAACACGTCGCGCACTTCGGCGATGCCGATGATCTCTTCGCGGATCTCCACGCCCAGCAGACCGGACGCCACCTGCTTCACCTGGTCGATCACGTCATAGATGATCGAGAAGTAGCGCAGGTCCACGCCGTTGGCTTCGATGATGCGACGCGCGGAGGCATCGGCACGCACGTTGAAGCCGATGACCGTGGCCTTCGAGGTGACCGCGGAATTGGCGTCGGACTCGGTGATGCCGCCCACGCCGGAGTGGATGATGTTGATGCGGATCGATTCGTTGGACAGCGCCGTCAGCGAGTGACGCAGCGCCTCCACCGAACCCTGCACGTCGGCCTTGATGATCAGGTTGAGGCTGAGCTGGCCTTCGCCCTTGCCCAGCTGCGCCATGATGTCTTCCATGCGGCTGCCGGCGGACTGCACCAGGCGCGACTCGCGGCGCTTGGTGTCGCGCTGCTGCGCCACGTCCTTGGCCAGGCGCTCGTCGCCGACGACGACGAAGTCGTCGCCCGCCTCCGGCACGCCGGAGAGACCCAGCACCTGCACCGGGATCGACGGACCCGCCGACGCCGGCTGGCCGCCGGTTTCATCGAACAGCGCACGCACGCGGCCGTACTGGATGCCGCAGACCAGGTAATCGCCCTTCTTCAGGGTGCCCTGCTGCACCAACACCGTCGCGACCGGGCCGCGGCCCTTGTCCAGCGAGGATTCGATGACCACGCCGCTGGCGCGGCCGTCTTCCACGGCCTTCAGTTCCAGCAGTTCGGCCTGGATCGAGATGGCGTCCAGCAGGTTGTCCACGCCCTGGCCCGTCTTGGCGGAGATTTCCACCATCTGGGTGTCGCCGCCGAAATCTTCGGCGACCACTTCCTCGGCCAGCAGCTCGTTCTTCACGCGCAGCGGGTCAGCGTCTGACTTGTCGATCTTGTTGACGGCCACGATCAGCGGCACCTTGGCCGCCTTCGCGTGCTGGATGGCTTCGCGGGTCTGCGGCATGACGCCGTCGTCCGCTGCCACGACCAGCACCACGATGTCGGTCAGCTTGGCGCCACGGGCACGCATCGCGGTGAACGCGGCGTGGCCCGGGGTATCCAGGAAGCTGATGACACCCTTCGGCGTTTCGACGTGGTAGGCGCCGATGTGCTGGGTGATGCCGCCGGCTTCGCCGCTGGCGATCTTGGTGCGGCGGATGTAGTCCAGCAACGAGGTCTTGCCGTGGTCGACGTGGCCCATGATGGTGACCACCGGCGGACGCGCGACCTTCTCGCCCTGCTGCTCTTCCGAGTGCGCGAGCAGTTCGTTCTCGACGTCGTTGGCGTCTGCGTGCACGGCCTTGTGGCCGAGCTCTTCGGTGATCAGCGCAGCGGTGTCGTGATCGATGGACTGGGTGATGGTGGCCATCACGCCCATCTTGAACAACGCCTTCACCACGTCGCCGCCCTTCAGCGCGAGCTTCTGCGCGAGGTCGGCCACGGTGATCGTCTCGCCGATCGCCACTTCGCGCACGATCGGGGCGGTCGGGCGCTCGAAGCCGTGCGCACCGCCGCCACCGCGGCTCTGCTCATGGCGGCGCGGCGGCTTGGGCTTGCCGCGCGAAGCGCCGCGACGGGCACGATCGGCCGCGGACAGGTGCAACTGGCCGGCGAAACGGCTGGTGTTGTCGTCGTCCTCGACGCCGGCGACCATCGCGTGGGAACCACGGGTCTTGTGCTTGGCGGCGGCGGCATTGTTGCGGTCGTCGGTGCGCGGCGGATCCTTGCGCACGACCATCTTCGGTACGTGGTGGCCCGGGGTACTGGTCTTGGCCGGACGCGCGGTCTCGTCGCCATCCACGGCCACGGCACCGGCCGCCAACGCGGCGGCCTCGGCATCGGCCTGGGCACGCGCGGCATCGGCCTCGGCGCGGGCAGCGGCCTCTTCCTGGCGGCGGCGCTCGAGCTCTTCGGCGCGCTTGGCATCTTCCTGGGCCAGGCGCTGCTGTTCATCGAGGTTGCGCTGGCGGGATTCCTCCAGCTTGCGCAGGATCTCGGCGCGTTCCGGATCGGCCTCGTTCTGCCAGTTGGTGCTGGCGGATTCGGCGTCGGTCGGCTTCACGTAGGTGCGCTTCTGGCGCACTTCGACGTTGACGGTCGTCTTGCTGCGACCGGCGGCGACGGTCACTTCCTGGACCTTGCGGCGGGCCAGGGTGATCTTCTTGGGCGCGGCATCATCCGCGACGCTCTCGGCCTTGCCGTGCGAGCGCTTGAGGAAGCCGAGCAGCTTCACTTTTTCCATGCTGGTCACGACCTGGTCGGGACCACTGAAGCTCATGCCGGCCTCGGCCAGCTGCTCCAGCAGTTTTTCGACCGGCGTGTTGACCAGTTCGGCAAGCTTGCGGATGGTGGTTTGCTGCGACATTCGGATCCTAGGTTCTGTGTTGCGCCCCTCCAACCCAGAAGGGAACGCGGATTCTAAGCCCTGCGGGTGCCAGGGCGGTGTTCATCGCTGGCTCATGCGCCGCGTTCCAACCGGGCGATCTCCTCGGCGCGGGCGGCGAGGATGAGCGCGGCGGCGCGCGCATCGTCCAGACCCTCGATACCGAACTCGACCACTTCATCGGCAGCCAGGTCGGACAGGTCCTCGCTGGTGCGGACGCCGTGCGAAGCGAGCGCGAACGCGGTCTCTTCGTCCATGCCTTCCAGGGCCAGCAGGTCCTCGGCCGGGTGGTTCTCCTCCAGGCCCTCTTCCTCGGCCAGCGCCTCGTTCAGCAGCGCATCGCGGGCACGCGAACGCAGCTCTTCGACGATGTCCTCGTCGAAACCTTCCACGGCCAGCAGTTCGCCGACCGGCACGTACGCGATTTCCTCGACCGTGCTGAAACCTTCGGCGACCAGGATGGCGGCGATCTCGTCGTCCACTTCCAGCTTGTCCATGAACAGCTGGCGGGCGACGGCCTGCTCGGCCTCGCTCTTGGCCTGGACCTGGTCGGCGGTCATGACGTTGAGCTGCCAGCCGGTCAGGCGGCTGGCCAGGCGGACGTTCTGGCCGCCCTTGCCGATCGCCTGCGCCAGGCGGTCTTCCGCCACGGCCAGGTCCATCGAGTGCTTCTCTTCATCGACGATGATCGACTGCACCTCAGCCGGCGCCATCGCGTTGATGACGAAGGTGGCCGGATTGTCGTTCCACAGCACGATGTCCACGCGCTCGCCGTTGAGCTCGTTGCTCACGGCCTGCACGCGCGAACCGCGCATGCCGATGCAGGCGCCGATCGGATCGGTGCGGGTGTCGTGCGCGAGCACGGCGATCTTGGCGCGGTCGCCCGGATCGCGCGCGCAGGCCTTGATCTCGACCAGGCCCTGGCCCACTTCCGGCACTTCGAGCTTGAACAGCTCGATCATGAATTCCGGGGCGGCACGGCTGATGAACAGCTGCGGGCCGCGCGGTTCGTAACGCACGTCGAACAGGTAGCCGCGGACGCGGTCGCCGGCGCGCAGCACGTCGCGCGGGATGCCCTTGTCCTTCGGGATGAAGGCCTCGGCGTTGCCGCCCAGGTCCACGTAGATATTGCCGCGCTCAGCGCGCTTGACCACACCGGTGACCAACTCGCCCACGCGGTCCTTCCAGGCGTCGACCACCTGTGCGCGCTCGGCCTCGCGGACGCGCTGCACGATGACCTGCTTGGCGGCCTGCGCGGCAATGCGGCCGAAATCCGGGTTCTCGATCTTCTCTTCGATCCAGTCGCCCACTTCGGCGCCTTCGGCTTCGTCCTCGGCGTCCATCAGGCGGATCTGGCGATCCGGCGATTCCATCACCACGTCGTCGGCCACCACTTCCCAGCGGCGGAATGTCTCGTAGCTGCCGTCCTTGTGGTCGATGGTGACGCGCACCTGCACGTCCTGATCCAGGTAGCGCTTCTTGGCGGCGGACGCCAGGGCGGCTTCGATGGCATCGAAGATGACTTCGCGCGGCACGCCCTTTTCGTTGGCCACCGCATCCACGACCAGCAACAATTCCTTACTCATTGATCACTCCGCGCGCGGCTTGCGGGCCGCCGGTTGGTTGGGTTTTTTCTTGGCTTTCTTGGCCGGCGCACGCTTGGCGTCGCCAGCCTTGGCGGGAGCCTTGCGGGCACCACCGGGTTTCTCGGGCGCCAGGCCCAAAGCCGCCCAGTCGGGAACCAGGCGACCCTTGTCGATGTTGTCGAAGGCGACTTTCAGCTCGGTGCCATCGACGGTGAACACGATGTCGCCGCCCTCGATGCGGCTGATCACGCCCTGCAGGCGGCGGCGACCATCCTGCGGAAGCTTCATGACCACCTTGGCCGAGTCGCCGACGAAGCGGACGTACTGGGCCAGACTGAACAGCGGGCGATCCACGCCGGGCGAGGACACTTCCAGCGTGTAATTGCCGGTGATCGGGTCTTCGACGTCCAGCTGCGCGGAAACCTCGCGGCTCACGGCCTCGCAGTCCTCGATGTTGACGTGGCGGGAGGCGCGCTCGGCTTCCTGCACGTCGATGTACAGGCGCAGCGTCGCGCCGCCGGGGGCCGGCAGGTACTCGATGCCGAGCAACTCGAGCCCGAGCGCCTGGACGGTCGGGGCGAGCAGTTCGACGATGTGGTTGGCCTTCTCGCTCACGTGGTCTGTGCCGTGGTGTCGTGGATGCGGATCGGATGACGCCAGAAACGACAAGGGGCCCTACGGGCCCCTTGTCCGATAACGCTGGATGTCGGTGCAACGACGGGAACATGCGTCGTTGCGTGCCCGAGTTGCCCGGACATCGAGTCGGCGACACCGACCGATGAACCGGAAAACTTGGTAGCGGGGGCAGGATACGGGCTCTATCTGCGAGAGACAGTCCGAATCCACCTTGCTGAGGGCCGGCATTCTAAGGGCTCCGGCCTGAACGGGCAACCTTTACGTTTGCGACAGGCCGCAAGCTAGATCCAGGAGGCCCTGCTGCGCCCTCCCGCGTTACGGGTCGGCAACCTTCACTAGGAACCGATGCTCGTACGACCGATCATCTAGCCACACGCGCAAGGTGTACTCCCCTAAGGACGGTACCGGAAACGGTACAAACGACATGCCGAGTACGCTGGGGACGCCCGGCTTAACTTCCGTCTGGCCGAGATCCCCGCCAGCCGGCGCAAGATCCGGGTTCGGTGGTACCAGCTCGACCCGCGTTTGAAACGTGCCATTCCCGTCGACAAATCGAGCCATGATGCCGAGGGACTGCAGGGCGAATCCTTCGGTTTGACCTGGCTTCGGGTGGAGAAAAATCGATCCTCCCGGATACAGGCCGATCAAGGTGACTTTATTGTGTGCCTCTTCCCTGAACTGCTCGGCCAAGAGTACCTGGTCGAGCTTCGGGAATGTCTTCTTTTCGCTCATCGTCCGCCCACAGGAATTGTGCGCAGGTAGTTCACTACCGCGCTGCCATTCTCGATCCGATCACCAGCACCAAACATGCGCGCGGCGCCGGGCGGCGAACTGATTCCGCTCGTGAACCTAACGATGTCACCCGTCGCCAAAGTCACGGCACGACCTCGTGCACGGATCTCGTGGATCCTCATGAAAAGCTCGCGCAGTTCTTCTTCCTGCTTCTCAGAGTCCGACTGCACGGCCGCGACATAGAAGATCAGACCGATCGATGCAACGAGTGCCCAGGGCACCAGCGCGCCATACCCGCCGCCACGAGTCATGAGTTCAAATAGCAGTATCGAAACTGCTCCGATCACCAAGAATGTGACTAGCCAGCCAACCAGGTGTTTCACGTGTAGACGCTCCCGAGCCTCTTGGGTAGGTACAGAGGGTCGTGCCAACCAACCTCTCCGCACAGAAAAACGATGTGGGCAACCGTAGCAATGACAAAAATCTTGTACTCGTGCGTTGCGAACGCTAATGCTCCGACACACCACGTCACGACGATGAACAAGAGTACAGTCGCGAGGTGCTTCGCATCTTTCGGGTCACGCTCGAACAAGCCGCCACCATGGAGTTGCTTGTTGTTAGCGGTTGTCGTGTATAGAGCCCATATGGCGGTCGCCGACACCAAAGCCAAGACCCTACCGCCCCAGAGCTGTAGTCCCGCTTCAGGATCTACGCAGACAGAGCAGTGACCCGCCTGCTCGACCAGCTTCGCAGCGAGCGCGTCATTGCGCCAAATTGCGAACCAACCGAACCCGGCACCTACGTACATAGCCAGGAACGGGGCGAAATGATGAAGTCTGTTGTGCTGGCCGTCCTGCGCAGTCATGCCCCCTCCTGAAGATTGAGTATAGCAATCTGAACGGGCCGCGCTTGCATGTGTCCAGAGCATCGCACTTGCCCCCCAGACTTGCGCCCTGTGAGAGCTAGGCCGCTGATCCTAAAGGGATCGCTCCACTCTTGATCCCGCCATTTGATCCACTTTGAGACCCAACACGATCAATGGCATACAGCGCGCCAGGGAGGAACGTGAGCCCTAAAATTCGGCATCACGAGCCGCGCCCACGACGATGCAGCAAGACCCCCCAACCCCTATATCCACTCCAGCCTTCGCGAGCTGTTCGCCGCACTGAACCAGCGTGCCGGCGAGCTGCTCAAGGGCGCCACGCCTGTCGGGCGCCGGGACACTGCCTACCTGCTCCTGGCCGCTTCCAAGCGTGTCGACGGTCGGGAGGCTTCCCTGGGTAGCCCCGCCCACCAGGTGCGCCACGGGGCCCGGGTTCCGGATGCGTACCTGCCTGAGTACCGCAGAGATCTGCGAGCCCTGTGGCACCACACCCTGGAGCACGCCCGCGAGGCGGCCGGCCTCGATCACGCCGCGGTGCTCGCGCACCAGCGTGCCACCGGCACCCTGCTGGGCTCCCCGGAGACCGAGGCCGAGCTCGAAAAGGCGGAGGCTGCCGTCACCACAGCAGAGCACGACCTGGCCGCGGCGAAGCGCTTCATTCCGTCGACGCTGATTCCCCGCCTGCGCGAACGCTGGCAGGACGCGATCGCAGCGCTCGCTCAGCGCAGCTGCGACATCCCCAAGGCGCGCGCGGCTATCCGCGAGCTGCTGGGCGAACAGATCATCGTCCGCAACGAAAAAGGCGACCTCATTGCTGAGATCGCCTCTTCGTCTGATGCGCAGATAACTGTGGTAGCGGGGGCAGGATTTGAACCTGCGACCTTCGGGTTATGAGCCCGACGAGCTGCCAGACTGCTCCACCCCGCAGCAGAAGCGAAATTATGATGAATACGGCGGTGCATTGCAAGCCTTGCCATACACCAAATTGAAACAACGCGTTCATCGCGCGTCGCCGGTGGAACGCCACCGGCAGCAATCAAGGGCTTGCGCCCCTCAGCCGGCGAACGCCAGCTTGCACCACGCCATGATCGGGTTCCAGGCAATGCCCAAGGCCAGCAGGGCCAGCGCGTTGACGCCAAACACCAGCGGCACCACACGGTCCGCACGCGGCGGCGGCAACTCGCCCACGGGTTCGTCGAAGTACATCACCTTGATCACACGCAGGTAGTAGAACGCACCGATCACCGCGCACAGCACGCCCAGGATCGCCAGCCACAGGAAACCGCCATTCAGTGCGGCACCCAGCACCACCAGCTTCGCCCAGAACCCCAGGAACGGCGGAATGCCTGCCAACGACGCCATCACGCAGAGCACCAGGCCGGCCTGCCAGGGGTTGCGGGCGTTCAGGCCCTTGAAATCATCGATCTTGTCGGCTTCGAAACCCTGGCGCGACAGCACGATGATGGCGCCGAAAGCGGCGGCCGACATGATGGCGTAGCTGATCGCGTAGAACAGGGCCGCCGAGTAGCCGACTTCGCCACCACCGGCGAAGCCGACGAGCAGGAAGCCCACGTGCGATACCGTGGAGTACGCCAGCATGCGCTTGAGGTTGGTCTGCGCGATGGCGATGACGTTGCCGATCACCAGCGATGCCGCGGCAAGGCCAGCGAGCAACCATTGCCACTGGGCGGCCGCGGGGCCCACGCCGTCCTGCAGCAGGCGGAACGCCATGCCGAAGGCCGCGAGCTTGGGCGCCGCGCTGATGAACAGCGTCACTGGCGTCGGTGCACCCTGGTAAACGTCAGGAAGCCACATATGGAACGGCGCCGCACCCAGCTTGAACGCCACGCCGGCCACCATGAACACCACGCCCGTAAGCAACAACAGGCGCTGGTCTCCGCCGCCGGCGAGCGCATCGCCCGTGGCCTGGAAGATCGCGGGCAGGTGCAGCGAAGCGGTGGCACCGTACACCAGCGACATGCCGTAGAGCAGCAGGCCCGATGCGAGCGAACCGAGGACGATGTACTTCATCGCCGCTTCGGTCGACAGCCCGTCGTCGCGGTTCAACGCGACCAGGGCGTAGGAGCAGAGCGCCAGCAGTTCCAGGCCCAGGTACATCATCACCAGGCTGCCCGCGGACACCATCATCATCATGCCGGCCGTGGCGAACATCACCAGCACGGGCGCTTCGCCCGGATACAGGTTGCGCTCGCGCAGGTAGGGCCAGCCGTAGACCAGCGACAGCGCGCTGACCGCGACGATCACGACCTTGCTGACATCGGCCAGGGTGTCGCGCACGAACATGCCGCTGAACACACTGCCCTGCCCGCCCACACCCGTGGCCAGCATCCACACCACGGCGACCATCACGGCCAGCGCCAGGGCGTGGGTGACCACGCGGCGGGAAGCATCCAGGAACAGGTCCAGCATCAGCAGCGCGAACGCGCCGGCGATGAGGGTCAACTCGGGCAGCAGCGGCTGCAGGTCGGCGGCGGAGATGGGCATCGGCGTCGTCATGGTTCTTCCTTACAGCTTGCTGTTGGCGAGCTGCATCGCCAGTTGCGCGATCGACGGTTCCATCAGGTCGGTCAGCGGCTTGGGGTACACGCCCAGCGCCAGCACGCACAGTGCGAAACCACCCAGCACCACCGCCTCGCGCAAGGAGACGTCCTTCAGTTCGGCCACGTGGGCATTGGCCACGTCGCCGAGGATCACGCGCTTCACCAGCCACAGCGTGTAAGCGGCGCCGATCACGAGCGTGGCAGCGGCGAAGAAGGCGATCAACGGGTGCTGCTGGAAGCTCGCCAGGATCACCATGAACTCGCCGACGAACCCGCTGGTACCCGGCAGACCCGAGTTGGCCATGCCGAACAGGATGAAGAATGCACCGAACCACGGCATCGTGTTGATGACGCCGCCGTAGTCTTTGATCATGCGCGTGTGCATGCGGTCGTACAGCACGCCCACGCAGGTGAACATCGCGCCCGAGATGAAACCGTGGCTGATCATCTGCACCATCGCGCCCTGCAGGCCCAGTCGCGCGCCGTCCAGGTTGCCGTAATCGCGCACCAGGGTGAACGCGATGAAAATGCCCAGGGTGACGAAGCCCATGTGCGAGACCGACGAATAAGCGATCAGCTTCTTCATGTCGTCCTGCACCAGCGCCACCAGGCCCACGTAGACCACCGCGATCAGCGACAGCACGATGACGAAGGTGGACCACTCGTGACCGGCATCCGGCACGATCGGCAGGCTGAAGCGCAGCAGGCCGTAACCGCCGATCTTCAGCGCGATCGCTGCCAGGATCACCGAGCCCGCGGTCGGCGCTTCCACGTGCGCATCGGGAAGCCACGTGTGCACCGGGAACATCGGGATCTTCACCGCGAACGCGATCAGGAAGGCAAAGAACAGCCAAGTCTGCTCCTTCGCGGACAGCGGCATCGCGTACAGATCGGCCAGCTGGAAGCTGCCTCCCTTGACGTACAGGTACACCAGGCCGACCAGCATCAGCACCGAGCCGAGGAACGTGTACAGGAAGAACTTCAACGACGCGTAGATGCGGCGCGGACCGCCCCAGACACCGATGATGAGGAACATCGGGATCAGCATCGCCTCGAAGAACACGTAGAACAGCACCGCGTCGCTGGACGCGAAGATGCCGTTGGTCAGGCCTTCGAGGATCAGGAACGCAGCCACGTACTGGGCCACGCGCTTGTTCACCGAACCCCACGCACCCGCCAGCGTCAGCACGGTGATCAGCGTGTTGAGCAGCAGCAGGGCGACGGCGATGCCGTCGGCACCCAGGTTGTAGTGGATGTCGAAACTCGGGATCCACGCGTGGCTTTCGACGAACTGCAGGCCCGGGTTGGCGTAGTCGAAGCCGCTCAGCAGGCCCAGGCTGAACACGAAGGTCAGCACCGCCACCGCGAGGCTCAGCCATCGGGCTGCGTTCGCGCGGGCATTGCCGAGCGCGAGCACCAGCGCGCCGCCCAGGATGGGCAGCCAGATCAGAACACTAAGCAGGGGCCAGTTCGACACGTTGTGATATCCGTTGAGTTCTTCGCCAGGACGTTCCGCGAGCGGCTACGTCAGGTCGTTACTGCCAAAACTTGATGACCGCGCCCAGCAGCAGGATCAGGCCGATGATCATCGCGAACGCATAGTGGTACAGGTAGCCGGACTGGGTCTTGCGCAGCAGCTGCGCTCCCAGGTCCACCAGCTTCGCCGTGCCGTTGACCGCCGCGCCGTCGATGACATGGCTGTCGATCGCACGCGAGGCCTGGCCCAGCTTCACGCCACCACCGGCGAAGCCGTTGATCCACAGGTGGTCGGCCCAGTACTTCTTGTCCAGGATGTTGGTCAGGAAGGCGCCGACCGCACTGCTGCGGATCTTGCCGGGCAGCTCGGGCTTGAACAGGTACAGGAACGTCGCCAGTGCGAAGCCGCCCAGCGCCAGCCAGAACGGCGGCATCTGCATGCCGTGGATCGCGTACTTCACCGGGCCATGCCAGAACTCGCCCTTCAATGCCGCCACCGTGTCCGAACTGGGGGTGATGAAATCGATCGCACCCAGGAAGAACGGCGTCGCCTCATGGTGGCCCGCCCAATCGGTACCGAACAGCATCGGACCGATGGTGAAGAAACCGATCACGATGGACGGAATCGCCAGCAGCACCAACGGCAAGGTGACCACCCACGGGGACTCGTGCGGCTCGTGCGCGCCGTGATGGCCATGTCCGTGATCGTCGTTGGCATGGTCGTCGTGCGCGTGATCGTCATGCGCATCGTGCCCGTGGGCATGATCGTCGTGCGCGTCGCGGAACCGTTCCTTGCCATGGAAAGTCAGGTAAAGCAGCCGGAAGCTGTAGAAGCTGGTGACGAACACGCCGAGCAGCACCGCCCAATAACCATAGTTGGCGATCCAGACGCTCGGGCCGTGCACGTCTTGCGGCGCCATCATGCCCATCTCCGCGATCTGCCCGCCGAACTCGTGCGCCACGTGCTGGTGGTGCTTGGCGGCCTCGATGATGGTGTCCTTCGAATAGAAACCCGAGAATAACGGCGTGCCGACCAGGGCGAGCGTGCCGATCAGGCTGGTGATCCAGGTGATGGGCATGTACTTGCGCAGGCCGCCCATCTTCCGCATGTCCTGCTCGTGGTGCATGCCGATGATGACCGAGCCGGCCGCCAGGAACAGCAGCGCCTTGAAGAAGGCGTGCGTCATCAGGTGGAACACGGCCGCCGAATAAGCCGACACGCCCAGCGCGACCGTCATGTAGCCCAACTGCGACAGCGTGGAATACGCCACCACGCGCTTGATGTCGTTCTGCACGATGCCGATCAAACCGGTGAACAGCGCCGTAGTCGCGCCGATGAACAGCACGAAATCCAACGCGGTCTGCGACAGCTCGAACAGCGGCGACATGCGCGCCACCATGAAGATGCCGGCGGTCACCATCGTCGCGGCGTGGATCAGCGCGGAGATCGGCGTCGGGCCTTCCATCGAATCCGGCAGCCACACGTGCAGCGGCACCTGGGCCGACTTGCCCATCGCACCGATGAACAGACAGATGCAGGTCAACGTGGCCATCGACCAGACGACCGGCTGGTCGAGGATCTGCGTGGTGTGGCCGAACATCGTGACCGCGCCGGACCAAACCGGGGCCACTTTGCCCGCCAACATGGGCGCATTGGCGAACACGGTGGCGTAGTCCAGCGTGCCGAACATCAGCAGCACGCAGCCGATGCCCAGCAGGAAACCGAAGTCACCGACACGGTTGACCAGGAACGCCTTCATGTTGGCGAAGATCGCCGTGGGACGCTTGAACCAGAAGCCGATCAGCAGGTAGGACACCAGGCCCACGGCTTCCCAGCCGAAGAACAGCTGAAGGAAGTTGTTGCTCATCACCAGCATCAGCATGCTGAAAGTGAACAGCGAGATGTAGCTGAAGAAGCGCTGGTAACCCGGATCCTCGGCCATGTAGCCGATCGTGTAGACGTGGACCAGCAGCGACACGAAGGTCACCACGACCATCATCATCGCGGTCAGCTTGTCGATCATGAAGCCGACGTGGCCGGTGTAGTTGCCGACTTCGAAGAACGTGTACAGGTTCTCGTTGAACGGCGACGCGCCCTGCGCGACCAGCTGATACAGCACCCAGCAGGACAGCGCGCAGCTGACCGCCACGCCCAGGATGGTGGCCGTGTGCGCGCCCGCGCGACCCACCAGCCGCCCGAACAGGCCAGCGATGATCGAGCCCAGCAGCGGCGCCAGCACGATGGCCAGCAGCACGTTCTTGGAGAGGAGGACTTCCATACCGGTCATCGGTGCATCAGCCTTTGAGCGTATCGACTTCGGCCACGTTGATCGTGCGCCGGGTGCGGAACAGGGTGACCAGGATCGCCAGGCCGATGGCGGCCTCGGCCGCGGCCACGGTGAGGATGAAGAACACGAAGATCTGTCCGGCGGCGTCGCCCAGTTCGCGCGAGAAGGCGACGAAGTTGATGTTGACCGACAGCAGCATCAGCTCGATCGACATCAGCAGGACGATGACGTTCTTCCGGTTGAGGAAGATGCCGGCCAGGCTGATGCAGAACAGCACCGCACCTAGCGCCAGCAAGTGGCCTACGGAAATCATGCCTTGCCCTCCCCTTCCACCGGCGCGCTGGCCGGCACTTCGCGCACCGGCTTCTCGGCCGGCATCGACACCATGCGGATGCGGTCGCTGGCCTTGACCCGCGACTGCTCCGCCGGGTCCTGCGTCTTGTTACCCGTGCGCTTGCGCAGCGTCAGCATGACGGCGGCGACGACGGCCACGGTCAGGATGACGGCGGCGAATTCGAACGGCAGCAGGAACTCGGTGAACAGCGAGCGCGCCAACCATGCCGTGTTCGAGACGTCGGCGGCAGCGGAGGCGGCGTTGTCCGGGAACGGCGTGGCGGTACGCGCCTTGATACCGATCAGCACCAGCATCTGGCCCAGCATCACCACGGCCACCAGCAGGCCGATGGGCAGGAACTTCACCCAACCCTCGCGGATCTTCACGATGTCGATGTCGAGCATCATCACCACGAACAGGAACAGCACCATCACCGCGCCCACGTAGACGAGGATCAGGGCGACGCCCAGGAACTCGGCGCCCACCAGCAGCCATGTGCAGGCTACCGAGAAGAACGTCAGGATGAGGCACAGCACGGCATGCACCGGGTTGCGCACGCTGATCACCGCGCCGGCGGCGATGACCGCGACGGTGGCGAAGGCGTAGAAACTGATCAGGACCCAATCCATGCTTCGGACCTCAACGGAAGGCGGCGTCGGCGGCGCGGCGCTCGGCGATCTCGGCTTCCAGCCGGTCTCCGATCGCCAGCAGCTGCGGCTTGGTGACGATGTTCTGCCCGCGCTTGTCGAAGTGGTACTCCAGCACGTGCGTTTCCACGATCGAGTCCACCGGGCAGCTCTCTTCGCAGAAGCCGCAGTAGATGCACTTGAACAGATCGATGTCGTAGCGCGTGGTGCGGCGCGTGCCGTCCTCGCGCGGAGCCGAATCGATGGTGATCGCCAGCGCAGGACACACCGCTTCGCACAGTTTGCAGGCGATGCAGCGTTCTTCGCCGTTCGGATAGCGGCGCAGCGCGTGCAGGCCGCGGAAGCGCGGCGACTGCGGGAACTTCTCCATCGGGTACATCAGCGTGTACTTCGGCTTGAAGGTGTACTTCAGCGTCAGCCACAGGCCCTGGAGCAGCTCCAGCAGCATCAGGCTCTTGAAGTAGTGCACAACCTTGCTCATGTCTTACACACCCTTCTCGAACACGCCGAAGAACACCAACAACGCCGTCACCGCGATCCAGAAGATCGTGAGCGGGATGAACACCTTCCAGCCCAGGCGCATGATCTGGTCATAGCGGTAACGCGGGAAGCTGGCACGGAACCAGATGTAGGCGCTGGCGAAGAACAGGACTTTCAGCAGCAGCCACGGCCAACCGCCGGTCCAGATCCAGTTGATCCACGGCGACACGTCGGCCGTGATCCAGCCCTGCAGCGGACTGAGCCAGCCGCCGAGGAAGAACAGCGACACCAGGAAGCTGACCAGGATCATGTTGGCGTATTCGGCCAGGAAGAACAGCGCGAACGCCGCACCCGAGTACTCCACCATGTGGCCGGCCACGATCTCCGATTCGCCTTCCACCACGTCGAACGGCGAGCGGTTGGTTTCGGCGACGCCGGACACCCAGTAGACGATGAAGAGCGGGAACAGCGGCAGCCAGAACCACTCGAAGAAGCCGGAATCGCCCGCCTGCGCCATCACGATGTCGGTCAGGTTCAGGCTGCCAGCGGCGATCAGCACGCCCACCAGCGCGAAGCCCATCGCGATCTCGTAGCTGACGACCTGCGCTGCGGAGCGCATCGCGCCCAGGAACGCGTACTTCGAGTTGGACGCCCAGCCGGCGATGATGATGCCGTACACGCCCAACGAGGTCATCGCCAGCAGGTACAGCAGGCCGGCATTGGCGTTGGACAGCACTAGCTGGTAGTCGAACGGCACCACCGCCCACGCGGCGAACGCCGGTGCGAGCACGATCAGCGGCGCGATCACGTACATCGCCTTCTGCGCGCTGCTGGGCTGGATGATTTCCTTGAACAGCAGTTTGAAGACGTCGGCGAAGGCCTGGAAGATGCCCATGCCCACGTACATCGGCCCGTGACGCACGTGCATCCAGCCGATCAGCTTGCGTTCCCAGACCACGTAGAACGCGACCGAGATGATCACCGGCATGGCGACCGCCAGGATCTTCAGCACGATCCACAGCACCATGCCGATGTCGCCCAGCCCGAAGAACCACTCGCGCAGGGGGCCGACGGCGTTGATCAACAGTTCGTTCATGCGCTCACCACCGTCACGCGTCCGGCACCCAGGGGGGCCGTGGCGCCGTAGCCACTTTCGATCCAGGCCGCACCCGCCGCGACGCGGGCATCGACCACCACCGGCAGCGCCGCGGTACCGATCCCGTTGCCGACCTTCGCGACCTGGCCATCGGCCACGCCGGCGGCCTGCGCATCGGCCGGGTTGAGCACGATGCGCGCGCCGACATTCAACGGATGCGCCTGCAGCGCGTCGGCGCGGCGGACGGTGCCGTCCGTGCGATAGATCGCGGCGCTGACCGCGAGTTCCAGACCTTGCCCCTGCGCCGCGGGAGCCGCGGACTTGGCGACAGAGACCGTCTTCGGATGCGCGATTGCGTCGCGCATGCCCGCGGCGTCGGCAAACTCAAAGCCAGCCAGTTGCAACTCGCCACCCAGTGCACGCAGGACCTTCCAACCTTCACGCGCTTCGCCCGGCAGCTTGCCGGAGGCCTGCGTATGCTGGTTCTTGCCATCGAGATTGGTCAGCGTGGCCTCGATCTCGGGCAGTGCGCCGATCGGCAGGATCATGTCGGCCACGTCGCGCGTGGACTTGCAGGCGAAGTGGCTGAACGCCACGACCTTCGACGAAGCCAGCGCCTTGGTAGCCGCCGGCGTATCGGCGAAATCCAGGCCCGGCTCGATGCCGTAGATGACGTAGGCGTTGCGCGGCTCGGCGAACATGCCGGCGACGTCGCGAGCGCTCGGCAGCACGCCCTGGCGCACCAGGCCGACGGCATTGGCGCCCTGCGGGATGCGGCACAGCGAGGCGCCCGTCGCGCCGGCGAACTCGCCAGCGGCGGCACGCAGCGCAGCGGCCTGCGGATGATTCTCGACGATCCCGCCGACCAGCACGACGGCGCGGTTGGCGCTCTTCGCGACCTCACGCAACACGGCGTCATTGAGGGCGCCGCCCAGCTGCGACGGCGCGACGATGTGCTTGCCGGCCACGCTGAAGGCGAAATCGAAATCGACCGGATTGACCACGTGCACCTTGGCGCCCTTGCGGACGGCCTTGCGGATGCGCTGGTGCAGCAGCGGCAATTCGTGGCGCACGTTGGTGCCGAACAGCACGATGACGTCGGCCTGCTCGATCTCCGCCAGCGGCAGCGTGAACGGCTCGGCGACGGCGCCGTCGGAGAAGTCGCGGTTGTTGATGCGGTGGTCCAGGTTGCCGGTACCGAGGCCTTCGGCCAGCTTCGCCAGCAGGCCACCCTCCTCGTTCGACACCGCCGGGTGCACCAGCACGCCGAGGCTGTCGCCACGGTTCGCGCGCAGGATCTCGGCGGCGGCGGACAGGCCTTCGGCCCAGGAGACTTCTCGCCACTCGCCGTTGACCTTCTGCAGCGGCTTCACCGCGCGGTCCTCGGCGTACAGGCCCTGGTGCGAATAGCGGTCGCGATCCGACAACCAGCACTCGTTGACCGCCTCGTTCTCGCGCGGCACGGTGCGCAGCACCTGGCCACGGCGGGCGTGGTGGAACACGTTGGAGCCCATCGCGTCGTGGAAGCCGATGGATTCGCGTGCGATCAGTTCCCACGGACGGGCGCGGAACTGGAACACCTTGTTGGTCAGCGCGCCCACCGGGCAGACGTCGATGACGTTGCCGGAAATCTCGGTGGTCAGCGGCTTGCCGTCGTAGGTGCCGATCTGCAGGTTCTCGCCGCGATACATGCCACCCAGCTCATACGTGCCGGCGACGTCCGCGGTGAAACGCACGCAGCGCGTGCACTGGATGCAGCGGGTCATCTCGGTGGCGACCAGCGGACCGATGTCCTCGTCCGGCACCACGCGCTTGCGCTCCTGGAAGCGGCTGACCGAACGGCCGTAGCCCAGCGACAGGTCCTGCAGCTCGCATTCGCCGCCCTGGTCGCAGATCGGGCAGTCCAGCGGGTGGTTGATCAGCAGGAATTCCATCACGTTGCGCTGCGACTTCAACGCCTTGTCGCTGCGCGTGGCGATCTTCATGCCATCCATCACCGGCGTGGCGCAGGCCGGTGCCGGCTTCGGCATCTTCTCGACTTCCACCAGGCACATGCGGCAGTTGGCCGCGATCGGCAGCTTCTCGTGGTAGCAGAAGCGCGGGATCGGGATGCCGGCCTTGTCGGCCGCCTGGATGATCATCGAACCCTTGGGCGCGGCCAACTCCTGCCCGTCGATGAAGACGGTGACGTGGTCGGGCGGCAGGTTGGGATTCACGGGCTGCGCACTCACGCGGCCACCTCCAGATTGGAACGGACCACCTTGCCGTCCCGCTCGTCATCGACGAGGAAACGCTTGTTGACGATCGCGTATTCGAATTCGTGCCAGAAATGGCGCAGCATGCCCTGCACCGGCCACGCGGCGGCTTCGCCGAACGCGCAGATGGTGTGGCCTTCGATCTGACCCGCGGCCGCGCGCAGCGTCTGCAGGTCCTCGATCGTGGCCTTGTGCTCGGCCACGCGGGTCAGCATGCGGTACATCCAGCCGGTGCCTTCACGGCACGGCGTGCACTGGCCGCAGCTTTCCTTGAAGTAGAAACGCGCGATGCGCTGGCACGCACGCACCATGCAGGTGGTGTCGTCCATAACGACCACGGCGCCCGACCCCAGGCCGGAACCGGCCTTCTGGATGCTGTCGTAGTCCATCGTCAGGCCCATCATCACCTCGCCCGGCAGCACCGGCATCGAGGAGCCGCCCGGGATGACCGCCTTGAGCTTGCGGCCTTCGCGCATGCCGCCGCAAAGCTCCAGCAGGTCGGCGAACGAGGTGCCCAGGCGGATCTCATGGTTGCCCGGACGTGCGACGTGGCCGGAGACCGAGAAGATCTTGCAGCCACCGTTGTTCGGCTTGCCGAGGCTCATGAACCACTCGGCGCCATTGCGCACGATCGCCGGCACCGACGCGTAGGTCTCGGTGTTGTTGATCGTGGTCGGCTTGCCGTACAGGCCGAAGTTGGCCGGGAACGGCGGCTTGAAGCGCGGCTGGCCCTTCTTGCCTTCCAGCGACTCCATCAGCGCGGTTTCTTCGCCGCAGATGTAGGCGCCCGCGCCGAGCGCGTTGTACAGGTCGATGTCCACGCCGGAGCCGAGGATGTTCTTGCCCAGCCAACCGTGCTTGTAGGCTTCAGCGGTCGCTTCTTCCAGATGCTCGAAGGGCTCGTGGTGGAATTCGCCGCGCAGGTAGTTGTAGCCCACGGTCGAACCGGTGGCATAGCAGGCGATCGCCATGCCCTCGATCACTGCATGCGGGTTGTAGCGCAGGATGTCGCGATCCTTGGCGGTGCCCGGCTCGGATTCGTCCGAATTGCAGAGGATGTACTTCTGCATGTCGCCCTTGGGCATGAAGCTCCACTTCAGGCCGGTCGGGAAGCCCGCGCCGCCACGGCCGCGCAGGCCGGACTGTTTGACCATCTCGACGACGTCGGCCGGCGGGATCTTCTCTTCGATGATCTTGCGCAGCGCGGCGTAGCCGCCGGTCTTCAGGTAGTTCTCGTACGACCACGGCTTGTCGAAATGCAGCGTGGTGTAGACGGCCTGGTGCTCCTTGGGAGCCGGGCCGACCGGGCCGTAGCCTTCGGAATAGTGGGAATGGCCTGCCATGCGCTTACTCCAGCCCGTCCAGCAGCTCGTCGACCTTCGCCGGCGTGAGATTCTCGTGGTAGTGGCCGTTGATCACGACCACCGGCGCGCCGCAGCACGCGGCCACGCACTCTTCTTCGCGCTTCAGGTACACGCGGCCGTCGGCGGTGGATTCGCCGAGCTTGCAGCCCAGCTTCTTCTCGGCGTGCGCGACCAGATCCTGAGCGCCATTGAGCCAGCAGCTGATGTTGGTGCAGAAGGCCACGTTGTTGCGGCCGACTTTCTCGGTCTCGAACATCGAGTAGAAGCTGGCGACCTCGTACGCCCACACCGGCGGCAGGTCGAGATACTTGGCGACGGCAGCGATCAGCTCGTCGGTCAGCCAGCCCTCGTTCTGTTCCTGCGCGGCGTGCAGGCCCTGCAGCACCGCGGAGCGCTTGCGGTCCGGCGGGAACTTGGTCAGCCAATGATCGATGTGCGCGCGCGTCTCGTCGCTCAACGCCACCAGCGGATCGACGTTTTGCGCCGCTTCGAAATTACCCGTGGCCCTCATCGGTCCACCTCACCAAAGACAAGATCATAGGTACCGATCATCGCGACGACGTCGGGGAGCATGTGGCCGCGCACGATTTCGTCCATCGAGGACAGGTGCGCGAAGCCCGGTGCGCGAAGCTTCACGCGGAACGGCTTGTTGGCGCCGTCGGACACCAGGTAGCAGCCGAATTCACCCTTCGGCGCTTCGACCGCGGCATAGGTTTCGCCGGCCGGCACGCAGTAGCCTTCGCTGAAGAGCTTGAAGTGGTGGATCAGCGCTTCCATGTCGTCCTTCATTTCCTCGCGCGAGGGCGGAGCGACCTTGAAGTTCTGCACCATGACCGGGCCGGGGTTGGCCTTCAGCCACTTCACGCACTGCTGGACGATGCGGTTGGACTGGCGCATTTCGGCGACGCGGACCAGGTAGCGGTCGTAGCAGTCGCCGTTGACGCCGACGGGGATGTCGAAATCGACCACGTCGTACTTCGCGTACGGCTGTTTCTTGCGCAGATCCCACGCGATGCCCGAACCGCGCAGCATCGCGCCGGTCATGCCCAGCGCGCGCGCCTGCTCCGGCGAGACCACGCCGATGCCCACGGTGCGCTGCTTCCAGATGCGGTTGTCGGTCAGCAGCGTCTCGTACTCGTCGACGCGCCTGGGGAACTCGTTGGTGAAGTCTTCCAGGAAGTCGAGCAGCGAACCCTCGCGCGCCTGGTTGAAGTGGGCCAGGGACTTGCCCTTGCGCCACGGCGATTCCTTGTACTTCGGCATGCGGTCCGGCAGGTCGCGGTAGACGCCGCCGGGACGGTAGTACGCCGCGTGCATGCGCGCGCCGCTGACCGCTTCGTAGCAGTCCATCAGCTCTTCGCGTTCGCGGAACGCGTACAGCATGACCGCCATCGCACCGAGGTCGAGCGCGTTGGAGCCGATCCACATCAGATGGTTCAGGATGCGGGTGATCTCGTCGAACATCGTGCGGATGTACTGCGCACGCTCCGGCGCCTCGATGCCCATCAGGGTCTCGATGGCGCGCACGTAGGCGTGCTCGTTGCACATCATCGACACGTAGTCCAGGCGATCCATGTAGCCGATCGACTGGTTGAACGGCTTGGATTCGGCCAGCTTCTCGGTACCCCGATGCAGCAGGCCGACGTGCGGATCGGCACGGACGATCGTCTCGCCGTCCATTTCCAGGATCAGGCGCAGCACGCCGTGCGCGGCCGGATGCTGGGGGCCGAAGTTCAACGTGTAGTTGCGGATTTCCTGCTTGGCTTCGGCAGGATTGCTGGCGAACGCGGTGCCGGATTGCGGATTGCTCATGCCTTGCCCTCACGCGCCGCGGCTTCGCCGGCGGCGGTCTGGTAGCGCGCATCGTCGCGGATCACGCGCGGCACGCCGACGCGCGGCTCGACCGAGGTGACCGGCTCGTACACCACGCGCTTCTTCTCTTCGTCGTAACGCACTTCGACGTTGCCGATCAGCGGGAAGTCCTTGCGGAACGGATGGCCGACGAAACCGTAGTCGGTCAGGATGCGGCGCAGGTCCGGATGGCCTTCGAAGATGATGCCGTACAGGTCGAACGCTTCGCGCTCGAACCAGTTCAGGCCCGGCCATACATCGGACACCGATGCCACCACCGGCAGGCCGTCGTCGGGCGCGAAGCAGCGCACGCGGACGCGACGGTTGTGCTGGTACGACAGCAGGTGCAGGACCACGGCGAAACGGTTCGGCCGGGCGGCGTCGCGCGGACGCTGTTCCCAGCTGAAGCGACCCGGGCCGAAGCCTTCGACGCCGCGGCTGAAGCCTTCGGACGACACGTCCGCGGTATCCCACTCGGCACTGCCGTAACCCAGGTAGTCCACGCCGCTGACGTCGACGGCCTGCTCGAAGCCGAATTCGTCGCGCAACGCGAGCGCGACGGCGTGCCACGATGCCGACGGCACTTCCAGGGTGACTTCGCCGCGCGGCTCGGCGACGCTGACCGTCGCGTCGGCGAAGCGCGCGCGCAACTGGTCGGTGAAGTTTGCAGCTTGCTCAGCCATGGGGCGTGGCGTGCTCTAGAAAGGGAACGGGGGAGAGACGGATCAGCGCGCGATGGTCTGCGTGCGCCAGATCTTCTTCTGCAACTGCAGGATGCCGTACACCAGCGCTTCGGCCGTGGGCGGGCAACCGGGCACGTAGACGTCCACGGGCACGATGCGGTCGCAACCACGGACCACGGAGTACGAGTAGTGGTAGTAGCCGCCGCCGTTGGCGCAGCTGCCCATCGAGATCACCCACTTCGGGTCGGGCATCTGGTCGTAGACCTTCCGCAGCGCCGGGGCCATCTTGTTGACCAGGGTGCCGGCGACGATCATCACGTCGGACTGGCGCGGCGACGGGCGGAACACCACGCCGTAGCGGTCCAGGTCCAGGCGCGAGGTGCCGGCATGCATCATCTCGACCGCGCAGCAGGCCAGGCCGAACGTCATCGGCCACATCGAGCCGGTACGCGCCCAGTTCATCAGCGCATCGACGCTGGTGGTCACGTAGCCCTTTTCCAGCAGCGGGTTGTCGCCCTCGGGGCGCAGGATGTCGTCCACCCGCCCTTCCGGGATCGGGTTGTTCATCAGACGATCGACGGTCTGGATCACTCCCATTCGAGCGCTCCCTTCTTCCAAACGTAAATGAAGCCGAGGAACAGCATGCCCACGAACAGGCCCATCGTGACCAACGCACGCGGGCCCAGCTCCTGGAACACCAGCGTCCACGGAACGATGAAGATGATTTCCAGATCGAAGACGATGAACTGGATGGCGATCAGGTAGTAGCGCACGTCGAACTTCATGCGCGCATCTTCGAAGGCCTCGAAGCCGCATTCGTACGGCGACAGCTTCTGCGCGTCCGGACGGCGGGGGCCGAGGAACCGTCCGACCACCATCAGCGCGATGCCGATGCCGGTGGCGACGATCAGGAACAACAGGGTGGGCAGGTAATTGGCCAGCACTCGCTTGTCTCTTCTAGTCCTTTCCGCCCGACCGCATGCGACTGCGTCCGGGCCTGAACGGGGCTCGCGCCATCAACCGGGGCCCGGCGTTCGCCGCGGCCCTGGCCAGCGGCGCAGGGGCATCGGGACTTCCGCACGGCCCGGAGCCCGACGGCACATCCACCTTGGCGTACCGGCGCATACCGCGCCGATCCACCCTCCGCGGGCCCCCTTCCGCAACACGTACCGGGCGCCCGATGAATCGACGGGATTGTAACGGTTGGTGAACTGGGTAGTAAACGATTACCCGCGCGTATCGCGATGCGCGGGCCAACAAAAAACCCGCCTCGCGGCGGGTTTTTCACCAGTTCCGCTGGGTAGCGGTCCTGTTTGCTGCTGGTGCCCAAGAGGGGACTCGAACCCCTACGACTTTCGTCGCTACCACCTCAAGGTAGTGCGTCTACCAATTCCGCCACCTGGGCTTTGAAACCTGCGCGGCTGCGAGCCGCGCCATTGTAGCCGGGCTCAGCCGCCTTGCGGCGGCGTAACCGGCGCCTGCTGCTCGCCGGCGGCCGGCGCGGGCGCGGCTTCCTGCGGAGCGGCGGGCACGGTGCTGGCGGGTGCCGGCGCCTGGATCGGCGTGCTGGGCACGGTCGACGGCTTCGGCAGTTCGCCCACGGGCGCTTCAGCCGGCGCCGGCAGCTGCGACATCACCCCGAGGTTCTGCTGCGTGGTCGGTCGCGCGCTGTGGGTCGCGTACCAGGCCATGAACAGGCTGATGCCGAAGAACGCAACGGCCAGCCACTTGGTGCTCTTGGACAGGAAGTTGGAAGCGCCACGCGCGCCGAACACCGTGCCGGACGCGCCCGCACCGAAGCCCGAACCGGCCTGCGCGCCCGAGCCGCGCTGCATCAGGACCAGCGCGATGATCGCGATGGCCACCAGCACGTACACCACATTAAGGATCAACATCCACATCGGATTCAGTCTCAACCGGTTGAGTCGCCGGGCCCCCATGGGCCGGCGTTGCCGGGGTTACCCCCGACCGGCCGCCGCTTGCGCGATGGCCAGGAAATCCCGGGCGACCAGGGAAGCGCCGCCCACCAGCCCTCCATCGACATCGGGCTGCGCAAACAGTTCCGCGGCGTTGTCGGGCTTCACGCTGCCTCCATAGAGGAGGGTCAGTGAATCGGCAATTCTAGCATCGCGCGCGGCCACTTCGCCACGGATGAACGCGTGCACCGCCTGCGCCTGTTCCGGCGTGGCGGTCAGGCCGGTCCCGATCGCCCAGACCGGCTCGTAGGAAATCACGGCATCGGCGAACGCCTGCGGACCGGCGAGGTCGAACACGGCCTCGAGCTGCTTGAGGATGCGGAACTCGGTCTGGCCGTCCTTGCGCTGCTGCTCGGTCTCGCCCACGCACAACACCGGGATCAGGCCAGCGTGCTTGGCCGCGACGAACTTGCGGGCCACGAACTCGCTGCTCTCGTTGTGGTACTGGCGGCGTTCGGAGTGCCCGACCAGTCCGTAGCGCGCGCCCACGTCGACCAGCATGGAAGCCGACACTTCACCGGTATAGGCGCCTTTTTCGTTGCTGCTGACGTCCTGCGCGCCGAAGGCGATACCGCGATGGCCGTAGTCTTCGATCAGCTCGCCCAGGTAAGGCAGCGGCGGCAGGACCAGCAGGTCCACGCCGTCCAGCGGGAGGCCGGCGACCAGTTCGTCCATCAGCGCGGTGGCGAAACCGCGGTTGCCATGGAGCTTCCAGTTACCCGCCACGAGCTTGCGACGCATAAGACCAATTCCTGTCCAGTTCGGGCCGCGCAGTCTAACGGATGTTGGCCGGCGCACCTACCCGCCGCGGTATCGTGAGGACAAACACGACATCGCCCCGGACCGCCCATGACCGACGCCTCCCCTGCCCGCTCTCCCGGCCACGCCCTGGTTACCGGTGCTTCCAGCGGCATCGGCGAACAGATCGCACGCGAGTACGCGCGCCGCGGCGTGCCGTTGGTGCTGACGGCCCGGCGGGTGGATCGCTTGCAGGCGCTGGCGGACGAACTGGCCGCGCAGGTACCCGTGGATGTCATCGCCTGCGACCTGGCCGACCCGGCGGCACCGGCAGCGCTCGTCGCCGAACTCGAACGCCGCGGCATCGCCGTGCGGATCCTGGTCAACAACGCCGGCTACGGCGTGCCGGGGCGCTACCGCAGCAACGACTGGCCCATCCATGCCGCCTTCCTGCAGGTGATGCTCACGGCGGTCAGCGAACTGTGCTGGCGCCTGCTGCCGTCGATCCGCGCCAGCGGCCAGGGACGCATCATCAACGTGGCCTCGTTCGCCGCGTTGATGCCCGCAGCGGAGGGCCAGACGCTGTACGCGCCGGCGAAGAGCTTCCTGCTCAAGCTGAGTGAGGCCCTTGCACTGGAGAATGCGGATCGCGGCGTCCACGTGACCGCGTTGTGTCCGGGCTTCACTTACTCCGAATTCCACGACGTCACGGGCACGCGCGCCCGCATGCAGGTGTCTCCGACGATGTGGCTGCAGGCCACCGACGTCGCGCGCGCCGGCATCGACGGCAACGAGCGCGGCGACGTACTCGTGGTGCCCGGCTGGCGTTACAAGCTGATGCACGCCATCGTGAAGCTGCTGCCGCACCGGCTGGCGCTGGGCATGATGGCGCGCAACTCCCGCAAGGTGCGCCCACTCGACTGAGGGGCCGGAAACGCACGACGCCGGCAAGCCGGCGTCGTGGGAAGCAGGTGCCGCGGGAAGCGGCGCGCTTACTTCAGCTTGATCTCGCGCAGGCGCTCTTCCAGGTAGCCCTGGGCGGTGATCGCTTCCGGGTAGCGCTTGGGATTCTCGGCGGTGATCGTCGAGGGCAGCACGTCGATCAGGAAGTCCGGGTTCGGATGCAGGAAGAACGGCACCGAGTAGCGCGGCTGGCGCGCCTGTTCGCCCGGCGGATTGGTCACACGGTGCGTGGTCGACGGATACACGTGGTTGGTCAGGCGCTGCAGCATGTCGCCGATGTTGACCACGATGGTGTCGGCGTCGGAGGTGAAGGGCACCCACTCGCCCTGCTTCGACCGCACCTCCAGGCCCGCCGCGCTCGCGCCGACCAGCAGCGTGATCAGGTTGATGTCCTCATGCGCGCCGGCGCGCACGTTCGGGATGTCGTCGGCGGTGATCGGCGGATAATGGATCGGGCGCAGGATCGAGTTGCCCGAGTTCGTCTTGTCGACGAAGTAATTCTCCGGCAGGCCGATGTGCAGGGCCAGCGCCGACAGCACGCGCGAGCCCAACTGGTCCAGCGCCTCGTACAGGCCGTAGCCATGCTCCTTGAAACCCGGCACCTCGACGGGCCACAGGTTCGGCGGCATAACGTCGCGGTACTTCGAATCCTCCGGGATCTCGCGGCCGATGTGCCAGAACTCCTTCAAGTCGAAGTGCTTGGAGTCCTTTGCGGTTTCCACGCCGAACGGCGTGTAGCCGCGTGCGCCGCCGCCGCCCGGCACGTGGTACTGCTTCTTCACGTCGTCGGGCAGTGCGAAGAAACGCTTGAACACATCGTAGGCGGCATCGATCTGCTCTTGCGGGATGCCATGGTTGCGGATGCCGGCGAAACCCCATTCGCGGTAGGCCGCGCCGAGCTCGGCGACGAACGCTTCGCGATCGGTATCGAAACGGGTGATGTCCAGGGTGGGAATGCGGGCACTCATGCGGGTTTGCTCCAACAGGTTTGTTGCGCGGGGAACGCCATGGGAACGTTCCCGCGCCAGAGATTCATTGATCCAGCTCAAGCCGCGGCAGCGGCGCGCACGGCATCGGCAAGGGTGTCCAGCGTGCTGCGTACCAGCGCATCGTCGTCCGCCTCGACCGTCACGCGAACGACGGGCTCGGTGCCGGACGGACGCAGGAACGCACGCCCGCGCCCGGAAACGGCCGCCTGCGCCTGTGCGAGCGCGGCCTGCACGCTCGCCGCCTCGGTCGGCTTCGCGCCGTTGGCCAGCTTCACGTTGATGGTCTTCTGCGGCAGCATCGTCAGCCCGTCCAGGGCCTCGCGCAGCGTCTGCCGGCGACGACGCAGCGCCTCCAGCACCTGCAGCGCGGCGATGATGGCATCACCGGTGGTGGTGCGGTCCAGGCACAGCAGGTGGCCGGAAGCTTCGCCGCCGAGCACCGCATTGCCTTCGACCAGCGCCTGGTGCACGTAACGGTCGCCGACCTTGGTGCGGACGAACGGGATCTCGAGCTTGCCCAGCGCGCGCTCCAAGCCGTAGTTGGTCATCAGTGTGCCGACCACCGGGCCGCGCAGGCGGCCACTGGCCTGCCAGTCGCGCGCCAGCAGGTAAATCAGTTCGTCGCCATCCACGGGCACGCCATCGGCGTCGGCCATCAGCACGCGATCGCCGTCGCCGTCGAAGGCGACGCCCAGGTGGGCGCCGGTTTCGCGCACCTTGGCGGCCAGGCTTTCCACGTGCATGGAGCCCACGCCGTCGTTGATGTTGATGCCATTGGGCTCCGCACCGATCGTGATCACGTCGGCGCCCAATTCGCGGAACAACGCCGGCGCGATGTGGTACGTAGCGCCGTGCGCGCAGTCCAGCACCAGCTTCAGCCCCTTCAGGTCGAAGCGGCGCGGCACGCTGGCCTTGCAGAATTCCATGTAGCGGCCGACTGCGTCGCGCGTGCGGATCGCCTTGCCGAGCTTCTCGGATTCGGCGGTGAAGAACGGCGCGTCGAGCGCGGCTTCGATGGCGAGTTCGGTCGCGTCGTCGAGCTTCTCGCCTTCGGCCGAGAAGAACTTGATGCCGTTGTCGTGGTGCGGGTTATGCGAGGCACTGATGACGATGCCGGCGTCGGCGCCAAGGGTGCGGGTCAGGAACGCCACGCCGGGCGTGGGCATCGGGCCCATCAGCTGCACGTCGGCACCGGCAGCGACCAGCCCGGCTTCGAGCGCGGCTTCGAACATGTAGCCGGAGATGCGCGTGTCCTTGCCGATCACCACGACCGGGCGGGCATCGCCGGCCTTTTCGCACAGCACGCGCCCGAGGGCGTTGCCCAGGCGCAGCACGAAATCGGCGGAGATCGGACTGGTGCCGACACGACCACGGATGCCGTCGGTACCGAAATATTTGCGACTCATGCGGTCACCAGTTCGCTGTCCTGCGGCTTGGGCTGTTTCATCAGCAACGCCAGCAGGTCCGCCAGGCGGTCACGCATCTCGCGGCGGTCGCAGATCTGGTCCACCGCGCCATGCGCCAGCAGGAACTCCGAACGCTGGAAGCCTTCCGGCAGCGTCTCGCGCACGGTCTGCTCGATCACGCGCGGACCGGCGAAGCCAATCAGCGCTTCCGGCTCGGCGAGGTTGATGTCGCCCAGCATCGCGAAGCTCGCCGACACACCGCCGGTGGTGGGGTGCGTCATCACCGAGATGTACGGCAGGCCGGCCTCGCGCAGCTTGGCCAGCGCAGCCGAGGTCTTGGCCATCTGCATCAGCGAGAACAGGCTCTCCTGCATGCGCGCGCCGCCGCTGGCGGAGAAGCACACGAACGGCGAACCGATCTCGAGCGCCTTCTCCGCACCCAGCGCAAAGCGCTCGCCGACCACCGAACCCATCGAACCGCCCATGTAGGCGAAATCGAAGGCACTGGCGACCAGGTCGCGGCCCTTCAACGTCCCCTGCAGGGTGATCAGCGCGTCGCGCTCACCGGTGCTCTTCTGCGCGGCCTTGATGCGGTCGGCGTACTTCTTCTGGTCCTTGAACTTCAGCACGTCGGTCGGGCCCAACGCAGCGCCGATCTCGCGGGTGCTGCCGGGGTCGAACAACGCGGCCATGCGGGCGCGGGCGCGGATCGGCATGTGGAAGCTGCACTTCGGGCAGACCTCCAGGTTCTCTTCCAGCTCCGGCCGGTACAGCACCGCGCCGCAGCGGTCGCATTTTTCCCACAGCCCCTCGGGGACGCTGCGTTTGCTCTTGCCTGCGTTGCCTTCGGTGCGGATGCCCGACGGCATCAGTTTGCTGAGCCAGCTCATGCGTGGTCTTGCTGCCTGCCCCGGGAGGGGCCCAATGGATTAGCGCGGCAGTTTAGCTCAGTCGTCCATGCACAACCGTACGGTGGCTCAGCCGTCCAGGGCCGCGCGCAACGGCGCCAGAAAGGCAGCCGCCCGCGCCGGCGCGCCCTCGCCCGCCTCGGCCAGCGCCTCGACCAGCGCGCTGCCCACCACGACGCCGTCGGCATCGGCCGCCATCGCCGAGGCGCTGGCCGCATCCTTGATGCCGAACCCGGCCACCACCGGCACGCGCGAAGCCTGCCTCAGTTGCTTCACGCGCTCGCCTGCTGCGCGGACGTCAAGGCGATCCGAGGCACCGGTGACGCCGGCGAAGCTGACGTAGTACAGGTAACCCTGCGCGGTCTCGCACAGCATGCCCAGCCGTTCAGGGGATGTGGTCGGCGACGCCAGCGCGATCAGCGCCAGGCCCTCCCGGTTGAAGGCCTCGCGCGTCTCCTGCGCCTCTTCCGGTGGCAGGTCGACCAGCAGCACGCCATCGACGCCGGCTGCGACCGCATCCTTCGCGAACCGCGCGGCACCGTGGATCTCCACCGGGTTCAGGTAGCCCATCAGGACGACGGGCGTGGCGTCATCCTGCTGGCGAAATACTTCCACGGCTTCCAGTACGTAGCGCAGCCCGGCGCCACGCGACAGCGCGCGTTCGGAACTGCGCTGGATGACCGGGCCGTCGGCCATCGGATCGGAGAACGGCACGCCGAGTTCGATCACGTCGGCACCGGCATCCACCAGCGCGTGCATCACCGGCACCGTGGACTCCAGCGACGGGTCGCCGGCGGTGATGAACGGCACCAATGCCTTGCGGCCTGCGGTCTTGAGTTCGGCGAACTTGCTTTCGAAACGGCTCACAGGCTGATCCCCTCGCGTGCGGCGATGGTGTGCACGTCCTTGTCGCCACGGCCGGACAGGTTGCACAGCACCAGCTGGTCCTTCGGCAGCTCGCGTGCCAGCTTGATCGCCTGGGCGACCGCGTGGCTGGATTCCAGCGCCGGCAGGATGCCTTCGGTACGTGTCAGGCGATGGAATGCGGCGAGCGCTTCGTCGTCGGTGACGCCGACATACTCCGCGCGTCCGCTGTCCTTCAGGAACGCGTGCTCTGGCCCGACGCCCGGGTAGTCCAGGCCGGCGGAAATGGAATGCGTTTCGATGATCTGGCCGTCGTCGTCGCAGATCACGTAGGTACGGTTGCCGTGCAGCACGCCGATGCGTCCTGCCGACAGCGACGAGGCATGGCGACCGGTCTCGATGCCGTCACCGGCGGCTTCGGCGCCAACGATGCGCACGCCGGGATCGTTGAGGAAGGCGTGGAACAGACCGATCGCATTGCTGCCGCCGCCGACGCAGGCGGTGATGGCATCCGGCAGGCGGCCGTAGTCGGCCAGCATCTGCGCCCTCGCCTCTCGACCGACCACGGCGTTGAAGTCGCGCACCATGCGCGGATACGGGTCCGGACCGGCGACGGTGCCGATGATGTAGAAGGTGTCGTGCACGTTGGTCACCCAATCGCGCATCGCTTCGTTCAGTGCGTCCTTCAACGTGGCCGAGCCACTGGTCACCGGCACCACGGTCGCACCGAGCAACTTCATGCGATAGACGTTGATCTTCTGGCGCTCGATGTCGGTGGCGCCCATGTACACCACGCACTCCAGGCCCAGCCGGGTGGCGACCGTGGCGCTGGCCACGCCGTGCTGGCCCGCGCCGGTCTCGGCGATGATCCGCTTCTTGCCCATCCGGCTGGCCAGCAGCGCCTGCCCGATGGTGTTGTTGATCTTGTGCGCGCCGGTGTGGTTCAGGTCCTCGCGCTTGAGCAGGATCTGTGCGCCGCCCACTTCGCGGCTCAGGCGCTCCGCGTGGTAGATCGGGCTGGGCCGGCCGACGTAGTGCTTCAGGTCCTTGTCGAAGGCAGCGATGAAGGCCGGATCGACGCGGGCGGTGTCATAGGCCGCGGCCAGTTCCTGCAGCGGCCCGATCAGCGTCTCGGCGACGAAGCGACCCCCGTGGCGGCCAAAATGACCCTGGGCATCCGGGTAGGCGTGGAAGTCGGTGGCAGACGGCATGATCGGTGTTCCAGAGAGCGATGCTTCACGTTATCGCACACCGACCCTCTGGAATATCGACTATTCCGGCTAAATACGTGAGATAAACTCACGACATGGCCCGCCCGCTCCCGTCATTGAATGCCCTCCGTGCCTTCGAGGCCGCCGCCCGCCTGGGCAGCGTCAGCCAGGCGGCGGTCGAACTGCACGTCACCCATGGCGCCGTCAGCCGCCATGTCCGCGCCCTGGAAGAGGCCCTCGGCCGGCCGTTGTTCGTCCGCGACGGACGGGGCCTGGCCCTGACCGCCGACGGCCATCGCCTGCGCGACACCGCGGGCGAGGCCTTCGGGGTGCTGCAGGCGGGCTGGACGGCCCTCCAGCGCGGTCCGCGCGCAGCCGCGCTGGTGCTGGGATGCCCGGGCAGCCTGCTGGCGCGCTGGGTGATCCCGCGGCTGGAGCGCCTCGCCACCGAGCTGCCGGACCTTAGGCTTCATTTGTCCGCTCAGGAAGGTGCGATCGATCTGGCGGCCGCCGGGCTGGATGCCGCCCTCCTGCTGGGCGAGGCGCCCTGGCCGGCGGGTTGGCAGGTGTGGCCGCTCGCGCCGGAACGGATCGGGCCCGTGCTCAGCCCCCGCCATGCACGGTTCGATGCATTGCGCGACGCATCGCCGGAGGCGCTGCTGAACGAACCCTTGCTCCACACCACCTCACGGCCGCAGGCCTGGCCACGCTGGCTCGCCGCCCAGCACTTGGACGACACGCCGCGCCTGGGTACCGGCTTCGATCACCTGACCTACCTGCTTGAAGCGGCGGTCGCCGGGCTCGGTGTCGCCATCGCGCCGCGCGAACTGGTACAGGCCGATCTCGACAGCGGCCGACTCGTCGCGCCGTGGGGGTTCACCGACACCGGCGGGACGTGGGCGTTGTGCGCCGCACGCGGGAATCCGGATGCGCGGTTTCCGTTGCTGGCCGACTGGCTGCGCCGGGATTTGGCGTCCGCCGCCTAGCCGCGGGCATCCGCCACGCGCACGGCGTCGACGAAGCGTCGCATCTTCTCCGCGTCCTTCTCGCCGGGCGCCGTCTCGATCCCGCTGGACACATCCACGCCCCAGGGCCGTGCCGTGCGCAGCGCCAAAGCAACGTTTTCCGGTGTCAGGCCGCCTGCGAGCAGGCACGGCTTTTCGGTCGCCACCGGCATCTGCCGCCAGTCGAAACGCTGGCCGCTGCCGCCCTGCTCACCCGCCGCATGCCCGTCGAACAGGAAGCCGCTCGCGTTCGGATAGGCCGCCAGGCTGGCGAATGCGCTTTCGCCCTGCCCGCCCATCGCGATCGCCTTCCAGAACGGGCGACCCATCGCGACGGCGAACGCATCGTCTTCCGCGCCATGGAACTGCAGCACGTCGGGCTGGAGGGTTTCGACGATCTGCTCGATGTCCTGCCGTGGGTTGTCCATCACCAGCGCGACCACGCCGATTTCTTCCGGCACGAGGTCGCGCAGCATGCGGGCCTGGCCGAGCAGCAACCGGCGCGGACTGCGCGGCGCGAATACCAGGCCGATGTAGTCCACGCCCAGCTCCACCGCCAGGCGGACGTCCTCGGCGCGGGTCAGCCCGCAGAACTTGATGCGTGTATGCATGGCGGCAGGGTAACCCGCCGGCTCAGCCCACGGTGGCGGGCAGCGTCACTTCCGTCGGAAGGCCCCATTCGGCCGGATACAGGGGGCTGACGAAGACCAGCCCGTCCGGCGGCGCCGTGGGCCCGGCGACGGTGCGGTCGCGGCCCGCGAGCAGTTCCGCGATCCACGCCTCGGGGCGTTCGCCCCGCCCCACCACCAGCAGCGACCCCACGATGTTGCGCACCATGTGGTGCAGGAACGCATTGGCCTGTACCTCGACGACCACGCGCTCGCCCTGCCGCGCGACCGAGATCGCATGCAGGTTGCGCATCGCGTGGGGCGACTGGCAATGCACGGTGCGGAAGGCGCTGAAGTCGTTTTCGCCCAGCAGCACCTGCGCGGCGCGGTGCATCGCGTCGGCGTCCAGCGGCATGCGTTCCCAGCTGAGGTACTGGCGCTCCAGCGCGGGTCGCGCGAGCCGGTTCACCAGCGAGTAGCGGTAACGCCGCGCACGCGCGGAAAACCGGGCATGGAAGTCGTCCGCCACCGGCTGGCACCAGCGCACGCAGACGGCAGGCGGCAGGCGTGCGGTCGCGCCCAGCAGCCAGCCCCGCGGCGTGCGCGCGACATCGCTGTCGAAGTGGACCACCTGGCATTGCGCATGCACACCGGCATCGGTGCGGCCCGCGCAGATCGTGTCGACCCGCGTATCCGCCACCGATGACAGCGCGTTCTCCAGCGCCGCCTGCACGGTGGTGTCGTCCGGGGTGCCGGACTTGGTCAGCCGCTGCCAGCCCAGGAATCCGCCGCCGTCGTATTCGACGCCCAGCGCGTAACGCATCAGTGTTTCACCCGGTCATCCGATCTCGCGCAGCAACTGCAGCGCTTCGTCGCGCGCGCCGGCATCGGCGCCCGCGGCGACTTCGTTCAGCAGGTCGCGTGCCGTGGCGACATCCCCCAGATCGAGGTAGGCGACCGCCAGCTCCAGACGATCGCGGCCCGCGGGTGCCGCAGCAGGCGCTTGGGTCGCGGCCGGAGCACCGCCGGAATGCCACGTCGGGCCCGATGCTTTCACGGGTGCCGGTGCAGGCGCCGGTGCAGGCGCGGGTTTCGGCGCCGGCTTGGCGGGTGCCGCGGCCGGCACGATCACCGGCTCGAGCACGGGCGTCGGTTCGGTCGCCACCGGTTCGGCCGCGGGGGCCTGCATGACGGCGGCCAGTTCGGCGGCGCGGCTGGACGAAGGCGCATCGCCGAGTACGGTGCTGCGCGCGACCGGTGCGAGGCGACGGCGGCGCTGGGCGAAGCCCCAGGCCAGCGAACCGACCAGCAACAGGCCGAATCCGGCCCAGGCCCACACCGGCACGCCACCGTCGCTGCCGGATGCCTGCGCCAGGCGCTGCTGCGCGGCGGCCAGGTCGCTGTCCTTCATTGCGAGCAGCTGTTCCTGCTGGGTCTTCAGCTTCTCCAACTCGGCGACCTGGGTGCGCAGCTCCTGCACTTCGGCATCGCGCGCGGCCAGGTCTTCCTTCGATTGCTGCAATTGTTCGTTCGCCAACATCTCGCCCTCACCGCCGGCACTGACGCCGGACTGCGTTCCAGAACCCGATGCGCCTGCGGCGGCGGGTGCGATTTCCAGGCGCGCATCGGCGACCGGCGCCGTGCGCGGTGCCGACGGCACTGCAGCGGCCGGTGCCGGCTCGACCACCGCGGCTGGCTGCGGAATCGGTGCGCGGGCACGTCGCCATTCGGCGATCTGGCTGCGGACCAGTGCGGCCGCCTCGTCCTCGAGGATGGTCTGCGCTTCGGCCGATTCCGGCACGCGCAGCACCGCGCCCTGCTTCAGCCGGTTGATGTTGCCGTTGATGAAGGCCTCGGGATTGGCGCGCAGCAGCGCAACCATCGCCTGGTCCAGCGTATAACCCTGCGCGCGCGCCAGCGGCGCCGCGACCTGCGACAGCGACTGGCCGCGGCGCACGGGCGCCAGTGCATCGCCGGGTGCGACCTGCGGGGCCGGCGTCGCCGCGACGGCAGGCGAAGGGGCGGGTCGCGTCGGCGCGGGTGGCGGCACCTGCTCGGCCGGCGCGGGTTCGGGCGTGGCAGCCACGACAGGCTCGACGGGCCGCGCGATGGTGTCCGCCGGTGCGGCGACCGGCGCGTCGATCACCGGCTGTTCGGCCGCTGCCAGCGTGCCCGGCGTGCTGACGAGCGCGGAGTACTCGCGCACCAGGCGGCCTTGGCCCCAATCCACTTCGATCAGGAAATTGACCGCCGGCACGTCCACCGGCGTGCGGCTGGTGACACGCACGACCGGGCGTCCGGCTTCATCCAGCGCGACGCTGAAGTCCAGCTCGTTGACCAGCCCCTGCGGGCGCGGCAGACCGACGCGCTCGAACGTCGTCGGCGACGCCAGCCGCGCGCGCAGCTGCTCCAGCTCGCCCGGCTCGCTGGAAATAATCGGAATCTCGGCCAGCAGCGGCTGGCCGGGTTGCGATTTGACCTTGATCTCCCCCAGGCCGAGCGCGAGGGCGACATTGCTCAGCAATGCCAGCCCCAGCCCGATCATGCCGGCCAGGCGGAGTCTTGCCGTCCGAGGTCTGTGCTTCGGTTTCACGGCCCTTCCCCCATGTTTCCCGGGCACGACTATAGCCGCTCAGCCGCCGTTCGCCACCAATTCGGCCAATTGCACGGCGTTCAGGGCCGCGCCCTTGCGGATGTTGTCGGCGACCACCCACAGGTTGAGGCCGCGCGGATGCGAGAAGTCCTCGCGGATGCGGCCGACGAACACCGGGTCGCGGCCGGACGCGTGGGTCACCGGCGTCGGATAGCCGCCCGCCTTGTGCTCGTCCACCACTTCCACGCCCGGCGCGGCACGCAGCAACTCGCGCGCCTGCTCCGGGGTGATCTTCTCCTTCGTCTCGATGTTGACGGCTTCGGAGTGGCCGTAGAACACCGGTACGCGCACCGCGGTGGGGTTCACCTGGATGTTGTCGTCCTCGAGGATCTTGCGCGTCTCCCAAACCAGCTTCATCTCTTCCTTGGTGTAGCCGTTGGGCAGGAACTCATCGATGTGCGGGATCAGGTTGAAGGCGATCTGCGCCTGGAACTTCTTCGGCTCGATCTCCTGGAACGCCAGCAGCTGCGCGGTCTGCCGGCCCAGTTCCTCGAGGCCCGAGCGGCCGGCGCCCGACACCGACTGGTAGGTCGCCACGTTGATGCGCTCGATGCCGTACTTGCGATGGATCGGTGCCAGCACCGGCATCAGCTGCATGGTCGAGCAGTTGGGGTTGGCGATGATGCCGCGCGGGCGGTTCTTCGCCGCATGCGGGTTGACCTCCGACACCACCAGCGGCACATCGGCGTCGTAGCGGAAGGTCGAGGAGTTGTCGATCACCACCGCACCGGCGGCGGCGAACTTCGGCGCGTACTCCTTGGACACACCGCCGCCGGCGGAGAACAGGGCGATGTCAACGCCGGTGGGGTCGAACGTGTCGAGATCGAGCACATCGACCTTCTGGCCCTTGAACTCGACCTGCGTGCCGGCGGAACGCGCCGAGGCAAGCAGGACGAGCTTGCCGACGGGGAAATCGCGCTCGGCGAGGATGGACAGCATGGTTTCGCCGACGGCGCCGGTGGCCCCCACGACGGCGACGGTGAAGCTACGGTTTTGGTTGCTCATGGAAGATGGTTTTCGCGAAAAGGGAGTGAAGACAGCGGACAGGAGGGCTGTGTTCGGGGAACCTGCGGGCGTGCCTCAGGCTCCCTGTCGTTTGGCGGTGGTGATGCCGGCGGTGGTGGCGAGCGCTTCCGGATTCACCGGTGTCGGCGGACGTCCGGCCTGCAGGCCTTCGCCGAGCGCGGCGATCAGGTTGTCGATGGCCAGTGCCACCATCGCGCGGCGGGTGGCCAGGCTCGCGCTGGCGATGTGCGGCGTCAGCACCACGTTGCGCAGCGCCAGCAATTCCGGACGCACGGCGGGCTCGCCTTCATACACGTCCAGGCCGGCGGCAGCGAGACGGCCGTTCGCGAGCGCGTCGGCCAGCGCGACTTCATCGACGATGCCGCCGCGCGCGATGTTCACCAGCGTCGCACTCGGCTTCATCTTCGCCAGCGCCACGGCATCGATCAGGTGATGGACCTGCGGCGAATACGGCAGCACCAGCACCACATGGTCGGCGCGACCGAGGAGATCATCGAAGCCGGCGTAGCTCGCGCCGCATTCGCGTTCGACCGTGTCCGGCAGGCGGCTGCGGTTGTGGTACAGCACGCGCATGCAGAAGCCGCGCGCACGGCGGGCGATGCCCTGCCCGATCCGGCCCATGCCCACGATGCCCAGCGTGCTGCCGTGCAGGTCCGCGCCCAGCAGGGTGCTGAACGACCATTGCTGCCACTGGCCTTCGCGCAGCCAGCGCTCGGCCTCGGTGATCCGGCGTGCGGTCGCCATCAGCAGTGCGAAGCCGAAATCGGCCGTGGTCTCGGTGAGCACGTCCGGCGTGTTGGTGGCGACGATGCCCGCCGCGGTCAGCGCGGGGACGTCGAGGTTGTTGTACCCCACCCCGACGTTGGCGATCGCACGAAGATGCGACGCTTCCGCGATCTGCGCCGCGCCGATCTTTTCGTTCAGCGTCACCAGCGCCCCGGCGCTGTCGCGCAGCGCGTCGGCGATGGCCTGGGGGCTGTGTTCGGTGACGGACTCGGTCGCGTGCACGTCGAAGTGCGCCGCCAGCCGTCCGACGAGATCGTCGAACAGCGGTTGCGACACCCAGACGCGCGGCCGCGATTCAGCCATCGACGCTGCCCGGCACATGCGGCGGCACGTCGCCGACGTCGCCGCACTGCGCGCGATGGCGCAGGGCCTGGTCCATCAACACCAAGGCCATCATCGCTTCGGCGATGGGCGTGGCACGGATGCCTACGCAGGGGTCGTGGCGGCCGGTGGTGATGACGTCGACGGTGTTGCCGTCCACGTCCACCGTGGCGCCCGGCAAGCGCAAGCTGGACGTCGGCTTCAGCACGATGGAGGCGGTGACCTGCTGGCCGGTGGAGATGCCACCGAGGATGCCGCCGGCATGATTGGACAGGAAACCGTCCGGCGTCATCAGGTCGCGATGCTCGGTGCCCTTTTGGGTAACGGCCGCGAAACCGTCGCCGATCTCCACGCCCTTCACCGCATTGATGCTCATCAGCGCGGCAGCAAGATCGCCATCGAGCTTGCCGTAGATCGGTTCGCCCCAGCCGGCGGGCACGCCGTCGGCGACGACATTGACGCGCGCGCCGATGGAATCGCCCGACTTGCGCAGCGCGTCCATGTAGGTCTCCAGCGCCGGCACCTGCGCCGCGTGCGGCCAGAAGAACGGGTTGTCCTCCACCGCGCTCCAGTCGAAGCCTTCGGGGGTGATCGGTCCGAGTTGCGACAGGTAACCACGCACGCTCACGCTGTAACGCTGCTGCAGCCACTTCTTGGCGATCACGCCCGCGGCCACGCGCATCGTGGTCTCGCGGGCGGACGAGCGTCCGCCGCCGCGCGGATCGCGGATGCCGTACTTCTGCCAGTAGGTGTAGTCGGCGTGACCGGGCCGGAACTGCCGTGCGATGTCGGCGTAGTCCTTGCTGCGCTGGTCGGTGTTGCGGATCAGCAGCGCGATCGGCGTGCCGGTCGTGCGCCCCTCGTAGACGCCACTGAGGATCTCGACCTCATCGGCCTCGCGGCGCGCGGACGTATGCCGCGACTTGCCGGTGGCGCGACGTTCCAGGTCGTGGCGGAATTCTTCCGGCGCGATCTCCAGCCCGGGCGGGCAGCCATCGACCACGCAGCCGATGGCCGGCCCGTGCGATTCGCCGAACGTGGTGACCGTGAGGAGTTTTCCGAAACTGTTGCTGCTCAAGCGCCGCTCCGCGGATGGGAACTATCGGTGCCGGGTCTTCAAGCATCGCATACCGGCCGCCCTATTGTGCAGTGCGCCAACGTCGTTCGCGACGGTTGCAGGCGCAACCGCTGCGGGCACTGCAGGGGCTTCCGGCGGCTTATTTTCGCGTGGCGGCGAGCGCGGTGATGCGCGCGTTGTGGCGGATCAGTTCCGCGCATTCGACCGCGAAGATGCCCATCTGGCCCACCTTGAATTCGATCCAGGCGAACTCGACGTCCGGCAGCAGCCTCACCAGCGCGTGTTCGGACTCGCCGACTTCGCAGATCAGCAGTCCGTCCTGGCTCAGGTGCAGCGGCGCATCGCGAAGGATCTTCAGCACCAGGTCCAGGCCATCGTCGCCGGCGCGCAGGCCGAGTTCCGGTTCGAAGGAGTACTCCTTCGGCAGCGCATCGGTCTCGTCGTTGGTGACGTAGGGCGGATTGGTCACGATCAGGTCGTAATGGCGACCGGTCAGCCCCGAGAACAGGTCCGATTTCACGAAGTGGACGTTGTCCGCGTGCAGGCGGGCCTTGTTCTCCGCCGACAGCGCGAGGGCGTCGTCGCTGATATCGACGCCATCGACCTGCCAATCGGGGTGGTAGTGCCCCATCGCAATGGCGATGCAGCCCGAGCCGGTGCACAGATCGAGCGCGCGATTGACCTCGCGGCCGCCCAGCCAGGGCTCGAAGCCGGCTTCGATCAGCTCGGCGATCGGCGAGCGCGGCACCAGCGCGCGCGCATCGCTCTTGAAGCTCAGACCGGCGAACCAGGCCTCGCCGGTCAGGTAGGCGACCGGTACGCGCTCGCTCACGCGACGCTCGAACAGCGCCAGCACCTGGGCCTTCTCGGGCGTGGTGACGCGCGCCTGGCCATAGGCCGGGCCCAAGTCCGGCGGCAGGTGCAGGGTGTGCAGCACCAGGAACGTCGCCTCATCCAGCGCGTTGTCGTAGCTGTGACCGAAGGTCAGGCCGGCGGCGTTGAAACGGCTGGCGCCGTACCGGATCAGGTCGATGATGGTGTGCAGTTCGGCGGCGACGTCGTCGGTCATGGCAAGGCTTGTGAAGACGCCGGAACGGCGAAGGCCGCCGATTATAGGGGCTGCCCCGGTATCATGGCCGCCTTGCCGCCGCGCCCATGCGGCCCCGGCCCACGGGCCGCACCCTGTTTCGTGGGAATCCCCAGCGCATGTTCAACAAGAAGATCGGCCTCATCCTCGTCCTGGCGCTGGCCGCCGGCCTGGGCCTGCTGGCCGCGCAGAAATTCTTTGGCCCGGTGACCCCGGCGACGCAGTGGCCGGCCACCGAGGCGGTGACCCTGTTCCCGCAGGCGCGCCCGCTGCCGCCGTTCTCGCTGCGCCAGTCCGATGGCACCCAGTTGGCCGACGGCGAGCTCAAGGGCCACTGGACGCTGGTATTCCTGGGCTTCACCTTCTGCCCCGACGTCTGCCCCACCACGCTGGCCGAACTCGCCCAGGCGCAGGCGCAATGGAAGGACCTGCCCGACTCCACCCGTCCGCGCGTGCTGTTCGTGTCGGTGGACCCGGAACGCGACACGCCCACCCGCATCGGCGAGTACGCGCATGCCTTCCATCCCGACACGATGGCCGCGACCGCGGACGTGCCGACGCTGGAGAACTTCGCCAAGTCGCTGGGCTTCGTCTTCATGAAGGTGCCGGGCGATGGCTTCGACCAGAACCCGAACGACTACAGCATGGACCACTCCTCCGCGATCGGCGTGCTGGACCCGCAGGGCCGGCTGGCCGGCCTGATTCGTCCGCCGTTCCAGCCCAAAGCGATCGCCGCGGACATGCGCGCGCTGACCGAGGCGTCGTCGAAATGAGCCTGCTGACCTCGCTGACCTACGTCCTGCCGCACCGCTTCCTGTCGTCGCTTGCGCGGAAGCTGGCGTACTCCACCTCGCCGGGCACCAGCCGCTGGCTGATCGATACGGTGACGAAGAAGTTCAACGTCGACCTCGGCGAGGCCGCAAATCCCGATCCGCGTTCGTATCCCAGCTTCAATGCCTTCTTCACCCGCGCGCTGAAGCCCGGCGCCCGCGTCGCCGATGCCGATCCGCGCGCACTGCTGATGCCGGCCGACGGCCACATCAGCCAGTGCGGCCCGATCAAGGACGGCCGCATCTTTCAGGCCAAGGGGCAGTCGTTCACGGCGGCCGAACTGCTGGGCGATGCCGCGGCGGCGGAGCCGTTCCGCAACGGCCTGTTCGCTACGGTCTACCTGTCGCCGCGCGATTATCACCGCGTGCACATGCCGTGGACCGGCACGCTGCGGGAAACCGTGCACGTGCCCGGCCGGCTCTTCAGCGTGGGCACCGATGCGGTAGCGAACGTGCCTCGCCTGTTCGCCCGCAACGAACGCCTGGTCTGCCACTTCGACACCGATTTCGGCCCGATGGTTTCGGTGATGGTCGGCGCGCTGCTCGTTTCGGGCGTGGAAACGGTGTGGAGCGGCGAGGAAATCCCCGCTTACGGCACCGCGATCACCCGCAAGGACTACCGTGGCAAGGGCATCACGCTGGAGCGTTTCGCCGAGATGGCGCGCTTCAACTACGGCTCCACGGTGATCGTGCTGCTGCCGCCCGGCGTGGCAACGCTGACGCCGGAGCTGCAGGCTGAATCGCCGGTGCGGTTGGGGCAGGCCTTGGCGTGTCGGGTCGACCAGCCTTCAGGCTAGCCTCGCGGAAGATCGAGCCGTCGCTGGCACGCCGCTCTGCCTGGCCGCGACCACTGAGTGCGCCAAAGCACGGATATGCTCGGCCAGCCGCGCTTCGCTCTCGTCCAAGGCAAGCTCCTGACTGCGCCTAGCAGCGCTTTGTGCGCGCACCAGCATCGCTTCGCATGCCGGAAGATCGCCCGCCAAAGCGCACGCTAGCGCGGCGAAGCGGTACTCGAGGTGTGGCGCACGCCATCGCATCTCCCTTCCCAGAGGCAACGCGAGCAGCGCGCGCACATCGCGCTGGACCACAGCCTGGGAAAACGCCGACTCCACCTGGAGCCATGCGAGGATCCCCTTCAATCCTGATCGCTCCTCGCGCGATATCTGGCCGAGCATCTTCGTCGTCTCCCGCTCGACCTCCTCGACGACGACCCATTCGCCAAGATTCTGCGAAGCTTTCAAACGCACCCAGGCTACCAGCAGGGCGCCCCCATGACCGAGCGATTCGATCTGGCGCAACAGGGCTTCCGGCATCCTGTCGGCGGTAACGCCCCACACTGACAACGACATCAGCTTGAGCACGCTGAGCTCGCGTTGGCCTTCAGAGCACACGCACCGCCACTGTAACCATTGCCAACCATCGCTGGCATGGTGTCGGCCATTGAAGGGAAGAACATTGATGAGAAAGCCCGCCACATTGATCAACAGAAAAGCGGTCACGTATTCCGACCAGGGTGAGCTCCCCCAGATGGCGAATGGCAGGCACATCAATGCCATGACGAGATTGGCCAAGGGACCACCGACCATCAACCAGAGCATCGCGGGCTTGAGCGACCGCTCCGGATCGGGAATGGCATTCACCAGGCCGAGCACGCCCTTGGGCGGCGACGCCAGTCGCCACCGCAGTCCCTTTCGCAAGGGAATAATGTTCAGGAACCCCACGTGGATCTCAAGCACCCGCATGCCATGCAAGCGCGCCGCAAGTGCGTGGCCGACCTCGTGAACCGCCACGGCGGGGAAGCTCATTGCCACGCAGGTCAGCAGCGGCAATGGGTGCGAGCTAGGCAGCGCACCGCCGGCCGCGATCAGCGCACAGATTGCGATCAGGAACGCCAAGGCCCCCATGATCCGGTTGAACACCCGGGCTCCCAGCCAGCGCGGCAATCCATCCGACCACAATCGCGGCGGCGTTGACGCGTCGTCTTTCTTATCGTCTGCGCTCAAGATTCCTCCCTGATGTGCGCGCGCATCGGCGCTACGGAGCGCGCGATGCACGCCTGCGCTATCCAGTAGATTGCTAGCACGAATGTGCTCGCCAGCGGAATCGGCGCGCTGAAGCGATCCAGTGCCAGCAAGGCATCGGACGCCACGAAGAACGCGCCGCCGATCGCCGCCACGCGTGTTTTGGTATCAGGATGTTCGCGCCACACGCTCGCTGCCTGTGCCGCCATGCCGGCCAGGGCAATGACGTACACGATCACGGGCAGCTTCAACTCGTTCGGCAACCCGGGCCACAGCCGGGCGAGTACGCACGACGCGACCACAGCGTAGACGACGACGGGCCAGCGCACACGCCACCATCCGCCGCGCTGGCGCAAGGCCCACAGATACGCGAGGTGGGCCAGCAGGAAACTGCCCAGGCCGAAGACGAAGCCGTCGAACGGCAACATCAGGAAGATGTCGCCCGCCGTGGAGAGCATCAGGCCGATCCCGATCCAGCGTGCGTATAGCCCGGTTCCACCCGTGCGCCGACGCGCCATCGCCAGGATCAACAGCGTCGTCAGCGGCTTGAAGACGTAGTGCAGGCCGCGTAGCCCGTCGATCTCAGCGCCGAGGATCGCCAACGCCGCGCTGGCAGCGATGGCGAGTATCCAGACGACACGACTGCCTTCCCTGGGCGTCGCCATCGGTTACTTCTTGCAGCTTTCCAGCGTGAGCTCCTGGCCCGGCCGCACGGCGTAGGCCGGCGCCTTCAGGTTGTTCGCGCGTGCGAGCTTCTTCTGGTCGCATTGGAAACGCTTGGAGATGCGCCCCAGCGTGTCGCCCTTGGCGACGCGGTACTCGCGGGCCTGCTTGGCCTTGGGCTCAGCGGGCTTCGGCTCGCCGGTCGCCACCGTGGTCGGGACGCCGGCTACCGGCATCACGTCGCCGACGGCGACGTTGCCGGTGAGCTGCGTGCGACGGATGGCGGCGGCGGGATCCGCATTGACCAGCGTGCGTGCCAGCTCGGCGCGTGGACCGTTGATGCAGTAGCGCGCATAGAGACCCGCGATGCGCGCGCTGGCTTTCAGGGTGGTGCCGGCTGGAATCCACGTCTCCGGCTGGTAACGCGGATTGAGGTTGCGCAGCGTGCGCATGTAACCCTCGCGGGTGCCGCCGTTGCCCAGGCAGATGGTCAGCTCGTAGATCGAGGCATCGCGCGCCAGCTTCAGTGGCGCCGGCTGCGCGTTGACCTTCGGGAATTCCAGGCCGTACTGGCGCGGGTGCAGGAACAGCCACGCCGCCGCAATCACCATCGGAACGTAGTCGCGCGTCTCGCCAGGAAACTGGCTGTAGACCACGTCGTCCCAGAACCCAAGACCGCTGTTCTCGCGATAGACACGTGCGGCACGGCCCTCGCCACCGTTGTAGGCGGCCAGCGCGAGCTCGATATTGTTGTTCAGGCCTCGCATGCGCTCGTTGATGTACGCCGCGCTGGCCTGTCCGGAGGCATAGGGGTCGTAGCGCGTATCGAAGCCGCTGGCATCGCGGCCGAGCCCGAAGCGCGCACCGGTGTTGAACATGAACTGCATCGGTCCCGCCGCGCCGGCGCGCGAGGTCGAATGCACCTTGCCGTTGGACTCCTTGGCCATGATGCCGAACAGCAGGGCTTCCGGCAGTCCGCTGCGCTCCCAGGCGGGGTACAGCTCGGCGCGCATGTTCTGGTAGTTCTCGTAGCTGTCGATCAGCGCCGGTCGCATGTCGGTCAGCCAGCGGCGGATACCCGCCTGGATGGCGGGGTTGTACTCGACCATCCGATCGAACGCGTGCCGCTGGTCGTTGAGCAGGGCCGCAGTGCGGGCCGTCTCCGGCACGGCGGTGCCGGCGGGCGTCGCATGGTCGGTGCCGTCGTCCAGCGCGTCGATCGCGTCGCCCTCGTCTTCCGCATCGGCGATCTGCCCGTCCGCATTGCCCTTCAACAGCCGCTTGTAGCTGGCCAGCAACGTGTGCACCTGGCAACCGCGCTGCTTGATGCAGGCGTCCAGCACGTCCTCCATGTCCTCCAGTGCCGCATCGCTCTCGCCCGCACCGCGGGGATCGCTGTTGGCCACCAGCACCAGCCCGTCGCGGTACCGCTTCTCCGCCACGGCCATGCGTTGTTCCAGCGCTTCGACGGCGGCGCGATCGCGCGCGGAGACGCGCTGGGCATGGGAGACGGGCGAAACCAGCAACAGGGACAAGGTGGCCAGGACAGGCCAGTAGCGCAGGCAGGCAGGAACTGCGAAGGACATCAGGCATGCATCCAGAGTGTGAGTCGGGAGGGTAGCCCCGCTCGCGCGCCGCGGGCAAGGTCAGGCGTCATGGAATGTTGCACCGCCGCTCATGTACTGCCGCTAGAATCGCGCCATCACCACGCGAGGTTGAACATGGATCCGATCCTGCTGGGCAAGGGCGTCACCGACGACATTCCGGTCACGCTGCAGCCGAAGTTCGGCAACCGCCACGGCCTGGTGGCCGGCGCCACCGGCACCGGCAAGACGGTGACGCTGATGACGCTCGCGGAGGGGTTCTCGCGGATGGGCGTGCCGGTGTTCATGGCCGACGTGAAGGGCGACGTGGCCGGCCTGGCCGCCGCAGGCGACGGCAGCGAAAAGGTGCTGCAGCGCGCGAAGGACATCGGCATCGCCGACTACGCACCGGGCGCGAATCCGGTGATCTTCTGGGATCTCTACGGCAAGCTGGGCCATCCGGTCCGCACGACCGTCAGCGAGATGGGCCCCACCCTGCTCTCGCGCATCCTCGAACTCAACGACACCCAGAGCGGCGTGCTCGACATCGTGTTCAAGCTCGCCGACGACCGCGGGCTGTTGCTGCTGGATCTGGAAGACCTGCGCGCCCTGCTGGGCCTGGTCGCCGCCGAGCGCAAGGACATTTCCACCAGCTACGGCCTGGTGAGCACGCAGTCGGTCGGCGCCATCCAGCGCGCGCTGCTGCGGCTGGAGCAGGAAGGCGGCGAGATGTTCTTCGGCGAGCCGGCGCTGGAACTGGCCGACCTGATGCGCACGAATACCGATGGCCGCGGCGTGATCGGCATCCTCGCGGCGGACCAGTTGATCCTGAAGCCCCGCCTGTATTCCAGCTTCCTGCTGTGGCTGCTGTCCGAACTGTTCGAGACACTGCCGGAAGTCGGCGACCTGGACAAACCCAAGCTCGTGTTCGTCTTCGACGAAGCACACCTGCTGTTCGACGACTCTCCGCCCGCGTTGCAGCAGCGCATCGAACAGGTCGTGCGGCTGATCCGTTCCAAGGGCGTGGGCGTCTACTTCTGCTCGCAATTCCCCGACGACGTGCCGGACAACATCCTCGGCCAGCTGGGCAACCGCGTGCAGCATGCGTTGCGCGCGTTCACGCCGCGCGACCAGAAGGCGGTGAAGACCGCCGCCGAGACCTTCGTGCCGAATCCCAAGCTCGACGTGGCCCAGGCGATTTCCAAGCTCGGCACCGGTGAGGCGCTGGTGTCGACATTGCAGGACAAGGGCATCCCCTCGCCCGTGCAGCAGACGATGGTGTCGCCGCCCCGCTGCCGGATGGGCGCGATCAACGAAGGCGAACGCCAGCAGGTGCGCAACGGCAGCCCTGTCGGCGGCAAGTACGATACCCGCGTCGATCGCGAGTCCGCTGCGGAAATGCTCGCCAAGCGCGCCGAGACCGCCACGCAGGCCGCCCAGGCGCCGCCCGCGAAGACCGAGCAGGACGATCCCGACGCCGGCGGCTTCGGCCAGGCCGTGAAGGACGCGGTGTTTGGCACCAAGCGTCGCCAGGGCATGATCGAGACGATGGCCAAGCAAACCACGCGTACGGTCGGCACCAAGCTGGGCAACCAGATCGTGCGTGGCATCCTGGGCAGCATCTTCGGCGGACGTCGCTGATCACGCGCATGAAGTGGAGTTTCGTACCGTTGGCCTGCGCGTTGTCGCTGGCGGCTTCCGCCGCCAATCCGGCGCCGTCGACGTTCGCCGGCACGTTCTTCGGCAGCCTGCCGGCCGAAGCCTGCGCATCTCAGGGCGTGTTGCTCGACCTGGGGGCTGACGGCCGATACGTGCTGCAAGCGCATTGCCAGCACGACTTGCAGGTGGCACCCCGGCGCGCCGGCCGCTGGTCGGTGACATGGAACGGCACCTGCGTGCAGCTCGCGCCGGAAGACGGTCAACCTGCGCAGGAGTTCGCCATCCATGACGACGATCTGCTGGTGTTGACCGCGGGTAGCTGCATCGAGCCGGTCGAGGATCCGCGCGGGCGCACGTTGCGCCGCGCGGAAGCCGCCGGAGAACGCTGACGTGTCGCGCTGGCGCCCACCGGGCGAGAAAAGCACCGCCCTGATCACCCGGGAAGGCCATGATCGCCTCAAGGCGGAGCTGGACGATCTGTGGCGCGTGCGCCGCCCCGAGGTGGTGAAGGCCCTGGCCGCTGCCGCCGCGGAGGGCGACCGCTCCGAGAACGCCGAGTACACCTACCGCAAGAAGCAGCTAGGCGAGATCGACCGGCGCGTGCGCTACCTGAGCAAGCGGCTGGAAGTGCTGCGCGTGGTCGACACCGCGCCCAGCGATCCCGACGCCGTGTTCTTCGGCGCCACCATCGAGCTGGAGAACATCGCCAATGGCGAAACCTCGCGTTACCGCATCGTCGGCCCCGACGAGACCGAGGCGGCCCGCGGCTGGATCAGCATCGATTCGCCGCTTGCCCGTGCATTGTTGAAGAAGCGCATCGACGACGAATTCTCGGTCGAACTCCCCGGCGGCGTTACCCACTTCGTGCTGATGGATGTCAGCTACGCGAGCTGATCGTCACAACGGTCGAGGGTAAACGCGGCCGTCCCGCAAGGGACGGAAGTAGTCCTCCTGCCCGTAGAACGCGGCATCCTGTCCTGCGTGCCACCCGGGAATGCCGGCCAGTGGCAGCGGACGCAGTTCGCTTGGCGCAGTGAGGATCGCGCCCGCCGACATCGATTCGATCACCTGCTCGAGCACGTCTGCCGGATCGCCGAGTACCACCAAACACTTGCCGACCAGCAAGCGCCCGGGCACCAGCACCTGCTCCATCAGCGCATGCCCCACCACCGCAGCGACGGTGATGCCGCCGTCATGCCAGCGTGCGGCGTTCGCTCGGAACAGTGTCGCCCAGTCGTGCCGATCCCACAGATCCAGCAGTGCTGCATCGCGCACCTGCACGATGACGCCGCTTTCATCGAACTGGGTCAGTGCCTGCTGCGCGGGACTGCGCTCACGCGAGCCCATGCGCGCGATGTGCCTGCACTGCTGCTGGTTGAGCGCGTGCTTGAGAGCCGGATGACGCAGCCAGACCATCGCGTTGAACAGGTCATGCCAGTTATCCGCACGCGTGGCGATGCACCCCTGCGCGGTCCGTGCTTCGTAATGCAGCCCGTCGGCAAGCAAGCCGGCATCCTGTCTCGCGAAACGAGGCCCGGAGATCGGCATCCGCGCATTGAGGGCTTCGATGTCGGGCCAGTGCGGGGCCGTCAGCAGGTCCCGGTACTCGACATACCCATCGAACAGGGGATGCCGGAAGCATGCGGCATCGACGTGCCCGCGCAGGGGAGCGACGAAACGACGCCGGCCGTTGCCAGCATGCGCGCCCGTCGCCGGCGCGGTCACAGCACCTTGACGTCGAGCGGCCGGCCCGCCGTTTCGACGATGGCATCGCCTATCAGGTCGTGCTCGTCGCTCTCGGTGATTTCCACGTCGACGAACTGGCCGACGCGCAGCCCCAGTTCGCCGCCATTCTGGATATGCACCAGTCCATCGATCTCCGGCGCATCGGCCTTCGAGCGCGCGACGGCGATATCGTCTTCGATCAGGTCCACCAGGCACTGCTGCACCGTGCCGATCTTCGCTTCGAGGCGCGCGGCGGAGATCTCCGCCTGCTTCTCCATGAAACGGGCCAGGCGCTCCTGTTTCACTTCCTCCGGCACCGGGTCCGGCAACAGGTTGGCCGCCGCGCCTTCGACCGGCGAGTAGGCGAACGCACCCACGCGGTCGAGTTGCGCTTCATCGAGGAACTGCAGCAGTTCCTCGAACTCCTGCTCCGTCTCGCCGGGGAAGCCGACGATGAAGGTCGAGCGCAGGGTGATGTCGGGGCTGATCGAACGCCAGCGCTTCACGCGCTCCAGCGTCTTGTCGACGGCGCCGGGGCGCTTCATCAGCTTGAGGATGCGCGGGCTGGCGTGCTGGAAAGGAATATCCAGGTAAGGCAGCACCTTGCCTTCGGCCATCAGCGGAATCACGTCGTCGACGTGCGGATACGGGTAGACGTAATGCATGCGCACCCAGGCATCGAGCTCGCCCAGACCTTCGCACAGCGCCTTCATCCGCGTCTGGTACGCCTTGCCGCGCCATTCCCGTTCGGCGTACTTCACGTCCACGCCGTAGGCCGACGTGTCCTGAGACACCACCAGCAGTTCCTTCACGCCGCCGCGCACCAGGCGCTCGGCCTCGCGCAGCACGTCATCGACCGGGCGCGACACCAGATCGCCGCGCATCGACGGGATGATGCAGAAGCTGCAGCGGTGGTTGCAGCCCTCGGAAATCTTCAGGTACGCGTAGTGGCGCGGCGTCAGCTTGACGCCGTAGTCCGGCACCAGGTCGACGAAGGGATCGTGCTTCGGCGGCAGCGCCGCGTGCAGCGCTTCCATCACGCTCTGGTAGTCCTGCGGACCGCTGATCGACAGCACGTCCGGGTATTGCTCGCGGATCTGCTCCGGGCGCTTGCCCAGGCACCCGGTGACGATGACCTTGCCGTTCTCGTTCATCGCTTCGCCGATGGCATCGAGCGATTCGGCCACGGCGGAATCGATGAAACCGCAGGTGTTCACCACCACCACGTCCGCCGCGTCGTAGGTCGGCACGATGTCGTATCCCTCCACGCGGAGCTGGGTGAGGATGCGTTCGGAATCGACCAGGGCCTTCGGGCAGCCGAGGCTGACGAAGCCCACCTTGGGGTTCTGCAGGGACATGGGAGTACGGCGGCGGCGTGTACGGGGCCGCGGATTATAGCCCCGGGCCATCGGCAGGCCTGGCCGGGCCGTTCAGACTGCACTCCCCGCACACCCCGCGGCGCCTACACTAGCCCGCCCCCAAGAGCGGAGCGCACCCATGGGCCAATGGCTGCCTTTCGAGTCCCCACACGGCCGCATCCATGCCTGGCGGGCCGATCCCGAGGGCGTGCCGCGCGGTGCGCTGGTCGTGGTGCAGGAGATCTTCGGCGTCAATCCGCACATCCGCACCGTGGCCGAGGGCTTCGCGCGGGAGGGTTACATCGCGCTGGCGCCGGCCTACTTCGATCCGATCGAACCCGGCGTGGAGCTGGAGTACGACGCCGCCGGCATCGCACGCGGGAAGTCGCTGATCACGTCACTGGGCCTCGAACGTGCAGCGGACATCACCCGCGCCGCCGCCGAGTCGCTGGCAGGCGAAGGCAACGTCGGTACCGTGGGCTACTGCTGGGGCGGCACGGTCGCTCTGCTGGCCGCACTGCGGCTGGGTCTGCCGTCGGTCAGCTACTACGGGGCGCGCAACCTGCCCTTCCTCCAGGAAACGCCGCGCGCGCCCGTGATGTTCCATTTCGGCGAACGGGATGCGTCCATCCCTCCGGAGATGGTCCGGGCCCATCGGGACGCGCTGCCGCAGATGGAAGTTTTCACCTACCCCGCCGGCCATGGCTTCAACTGCGACCTGCGCGCCGATTACGATCCCGTCAGTGCGCGCCTGGCGCGCGAACGCACACTCGATTTCTTCGCACGGAACCTCGCATGACCGACTTCGTTCTCGATCCCCGCCTGGCTGCCGACAGCGCCTTCATCGCCGACGGACCGCTGTCGCAGGTCCGCCTGATGGACGACACCCGCTTCCCGTGGCTGCTGCTGGTGCCACGCGTGAACGGCGTCAGCGAATGGCTGGAACTGGACGGCGGACAACAGCGCCTGCTGCTTGCGGAGATCAACCAGGCCGGGCAGCTCATCCGTGCGCAGACCGGCGTTGAGAAACTCAACATCGGCGCGCTGGGCAACATCGTGCGCCAGTTGCACGTGCATCTGGTGGGACGGCACGAAGGCGATGCCGCGTGGCCGGGGCCGGTATGGGGCAGCGGGAGCGCCATTCGGCATGCTCCCACCGCCTTGAACGCGCAGGTCGATGCCTGGCGCCAGCGCCTGGCGTAAGGATCAGGACGTCTTGACGACCCGGGTGCCGGCGATCAGGTCGTGCACGCAGCGCTGATCCGGACGGAAGATCATCAGCGAATCGACCAGCAGGTAGATCACACCCAGACAGGGAAGATTTCCGATCGCGTGCGTCGGCAGGTAGCGCTTCAGCAGCAGGTCTGCGAGCGACGGCTTGTTGCCCTGCAGATCGACGATCTTCAGCGACAGCAGCTTCTTGCCCCAGGTCTGTCCCGTCATCTGCAACGGATAGCCCTGGATCAGCACGAACACGAGGAAGCCTACGGCGGCCCACAGCAGCGTGGTACCCAGCGGCATCAGGCCGAATCCGCCCGAGCGCCCCGCTTCGAACGCCGCCTCCCAATAGCCGCCCATGAACATGAGCGGCACCATCACCACCAGGGCGATGCAGCCATCGATCAGGACCGCAACCAACCGCAACGCACGGATTGCCGGGTCGAGCGCGGTGCCGGGCGTCGACGCGACCTCCGCATCAGGCGTGCGATAGGGGTCCTGCGGCATTGGAGGCGGTGCTTGCATCGTGCTTCCCTGCGTTGCGATGGGTGAAATGAACGATCAGGTGCGCGGCAGCGTCACGCCGGTCTGGCCCTGGTACTTGCCGCCGCGATCCTTGTAGCTGGTCTCGCAGACATCGTCGGCATCGGACTGGAAGAACAGCATCTGCGCGACACCCTCGTTCGCGTAGATGCGCGCCGGCAGCGGCGTGGTGTTGCTGAATTCCAGCGTCACGTGGCCTTCCCACTCCGGTTCCAACGGAGTGACGTTGACGATGATCCCGCAGCGCGCATAAGTGCTCTTGCCGAGGCACACCACCAGCGTGTCACGCGGGATGCGGAAGAATTCCACCGTGCGCGCCAGCGCGAAGCTGTTCGGGGGGATGATGCACTCGTCGGCCTCGATGTCCACGAAGCTCTTCGGGTCGAAGTGCTTGGGGTCGACGATCGTGGAGTTGATGTTGGTGAACACCTTGAACTCGCGCGAGCAGCGCACGTCGTAGCCGTAACTGGATGTGCCGTAGCTGACGATGCGCTCGCCGTTGGCGTGCTTCACCTGCCCCGGCTCGAACGGTTCGATCATGCCCTGCTGCTCGGCCATGCGGCGGATCCAACGGTCGCTCTTGATGCTCATGCAAATCCTGGTGTGTGGGGCGAAGGCCACGCGGACGGCGCGCGGCGGACGGGGAATTGTAGGGCGGGCCCCCGCCCGCCGTCTGCGTCGCGCGCTAGACCAGTGAGGACAGGATGGAAAGCGGGGCGCGCGGGCGCTGGGCCAGCGTGGCCGCCATGACCCGTGCCGTCTGCCGGTAGGCCTGCGCCACTGCCGAATCGGGCGCAGCGACCACGACCGGCTGGCCGGCGTCGCCCTGCTCGCGGATGGCGATGTCCAGCGGCAGCGAGCCCAGCAACGGCACGCCGTACTGTGCCGCCATCCGTTCGCCACCGCCCTGCCCGAACAGGTGCTCCACGTGGCCGCAGTTGGAGCAGGTATGGACGGCCATGTTCTCGACGATCCCCAGCACCGGCACCTCGACCTTCTCGAACATCTTCAGCGCTTTCTTGGCATCCAGCGTGGCGATGTCCTGAGGCGTGGTGACGATGACCGCCCCGGCCACCGGGATCTTCTGCGCCAGCGTCAGCTGGATGTCGCCCGTACCCGGCGGCAGGTCGATCAGCAGGTAATCCAGGTCGCCCCACAGCGTGTCGTTGAACAGTTGCATCAGCGCCGAGGTGGCCATGGGCCCGCGCCAGATCATCGGCGTGTCCTGGTCGACCAGCAGGCCGATGGACATGGCCTCCACCCCGAACGCCCGCATCGGTTCGATCGATTTGTTGTCCGGGCTGTCCGGCCGCCCCGATAGGCCCAGCATCGCCGGGATGCTGGGGCCGTAGACGTCGGCATCCAGCAGCCCTACGCGGGCGCCTTCGGCCGCCAGGGCCAGGGCCAGGTTCACCGCCGTGGTCGACTTTCCTACCCCGCCCTTGCCCGATCCGACCGCGATGACATTGCGCACACGCGGATGGGGGGAGAGGTTGCCTTGGACGGCATGGGTGCGGGGGCGCTCGGAATTTTCTTTGTTTTCAGTCACTTGATGGGACTTCACGCCATTGTGGTGACGTCATTGTCGCACTGCGTCCGCAGCCACCGAAACCTGAACAGGCCACTCATAACCGTGAAGGCTGCATCACACACGAGAAATAATTCTGTGATACGCGCAACACATTAATTCCGTGTTAATGTCGGGTTGCATGGACGCTTTTGCGCGGCCTGGACCGATGGGAACGGTCCTCTTGCGAGCCGCATACACGTACGGATTTCTAGGGGATTCACCAATGAACTACGGAAACGCGAAGGCGCTCCGGCGCCATCCGCTTGGCGCGGCGTTAGTCGCCGCCCTGCTGATCCCGGGCGCGGCATTCGCCCAGGACGCCACCACCTCTACGACCGCTGAAACCGAAGCCACCAATCTGGGGAAGGTCCAGGTGGTCGGCTCGCGCATCAAGCGTTCGGAGATTGAAGGGCCGTCGCCTGTCACCGTCATCACGGCGGAACAGATCAGGCAGGAAGGCTTCAACACCGTGGCCGACGCGATCGACTCGCTGAGCCAGAACACCGGTTCGGTCCAGAACGACTTCAACGCCGCGGGCGGCTTCACGCCGAATGCCAGCCCGGTGAACCTGCGAGGCCTCGGCCCCGGCCGCACGCTGCTGCTGATCAACGGCCGCCGCGCGAACGACTATCCGTTCCCCTACAACGGCCGCAGCAACTTCCAGAACCTCAACAACGTCCCCGCCGCGGCGGTGGAGCGCATCGAGATTCTGTCGGGTGGCGCCTCGGCCGTGTACGGCTCCGACGCCGTGGCCGGCGTCGTCAACATCGTGTTGAAGACCAACTACGAAGGCAACATCCTGAAGGTCAAGGGCCAGACCTCGACCGACGGCGGCCGCGATATCGCAGACATCCAGTGGGTGGGTGGCAAGACCGGCGACAACTGGAGCGTGACTTACGCGTTCGAGTCCTACAACGCGGAAGCACTCTGGGGCTACCAGCGCGACTTCATGGATTCGGCCGCTGACAATCCGGCACCTCCGGGAACCTATCCCCTGGCCGCGGGCAACGGCCGCGGTGGCTATCAGCCGCCGATCGGCATCCAGATCCGTCGCCTCAGCAGCACCGGCGCCACGCAGGGTTACGTGCTCCCCGCCGGTCGCGACTGCTCCGCCAGCTCGCTGTACAGCTACCACTTCTACACCAGCTCGGCGACCGGTGCGAACCTGGGTCCGGGTTGCGGTTACGACCGCTTCCCCGCAGAGCAGACGGTATCCAACGGCAGCAACGACCTGTCGGGCTACGTCTACGGCACCTTCAACTTCACCGACAACCTGGAAGGCTGGGCGAGCGCAATGGCGTTCCATTCCCGCAGCCGTCTGGGCGGCGGCGTCGAACAGTGGCAGGGCGGCCCGCAGGCGGGCGCGAACTTCTACGACCCGGGCCTGGGCATGCGCATCTTCCCGATCCGCGCGATCACCCCGGAATCCTACGGCGGCTCTGAAGGCACCTACCAGAAGTTCGAAGAAGACTCGCTGGATCTGGCCTTCGGCATGCGCGGCACCTTCGCCGACCGTTTCGATTGGGAATTCACCCTGGGTGGCGCCCAGTATGAAATCGTCCGCGACCGTCCGCGCCTCACGGTGGCCGGTGCGACGGACTACTTCATGGGTTCGCGCCTCGGCACCACGGGTCAGGGTGCCTACACGGGCCTGGCCGGCGTGCCGAACGGCCTGCCGGTCTACCGTCTGAACCTCGACCGCTTCTACGGCCCGATCTCGCCGGCGGACTACGCCTCGATGTCGACCTTGGTGCATTACGAAGCCGTGTCGCGTAACGCCTCCGCCAACTTCGTGCTTTCGGGCGATCTGTTCGAACTGCCGGCCGGCCCGCTGTCGTTCGCCAGCGTGGTCGAGGCGTCGCGCCAGAGCTACGATTTGGAAAGCGATCGCCGCATCCTCCCGAGCGTCCGCGAGATCTACAACCTGACCGGCACCGGCGGCAGCGGCGAGCGCAATCGCTACGCAGCCGGCGTCGAGTTCAAGGTGCCGATCTTCAGCATGCTGACGGGCACCCTGGCCGGCCGCTACGACAAGTACGACGACGTCACCGATGTCGACGATGCGCGTACGTGGGGTGCAGGCCTCGAGTTCCGTCCGTTCGACAGCCTGCTGATCCGCGCCAACTACGCCACCAGCTTCAAGGCGCCGGACATGCACTACGTGTTCTCCGAGCCGAGCGGCTCCTTCGGCGCGATCACCGACTACTACCGCTGCTACCTCAATGGCATCGGCACCAGTTCGTCGGTTTGCGGCGCGGCGGGCGCGAACTACAACTACTCGGCGTTCACCACCTCGCAGGGCCAGCCTACGCTGGAAGAGGAAACGGGCAAGTCGTGGACCGCAGGCTTCGTTTGGGACGTCACCGACCAGCTGTCGCTGGCCGCCGACTACTACGTCGTCGAGTTGGAGGACGTGGTCAACGTCCAGAGCGGTGCGACCATCCTGGAAGCGGAACTGGGTTGCAACACCGGTCGCTACCCGAATGGTTCCAACTTCCCGTATGAGCTGAGCAGTGCGTACTGCCAGGCGACGCTGGGCCGCATCACGCGCAACCCCGAAACCAACCAGATCACCGAGATCCGTAGCGGCCCCATCAACCAGTCGTTCCTCGGCACGAAGGGTGTCGATGCGACGGTGCGCTACCGCCTCGACACGGATCGTTTCGGCGACTTCAGCGCCACGCTGCAGTGGACCCACGTGCTGGAACAGACGCAGAAGCTTTCGGCCGACCAGGCTTTGCTGAGCTACCGCGACCTGAACAGCAACCTGGATAACCGCAGCCGCGTCCGCCTGACCGTGAACTGGTCCAAGGATGACTGGATGGCGACGGTGTTCATGAACCGTCTGGGCAGCACCCCGATCTGGGATCCGAACGTGCCGGTTGCCTATACGGACTTCGACACCCGCATCGCGCCGTTCATCACCTGGAACGCAAGCGTCGCCAAGGACATCACCGAAAAGCTGAACCTGCGTCTGTCGGTGGTGAACCTGTTCGACAACCACCATCCGATCGACAAGACGAACTACACCTATCCCTACTACTGGCGTGGTTTCGACCCGATCGGCCGTCAGGTGGGCTTGGAAGCGACCTACAAGTTCAACTGATGGTTTGAAGCGTTCTGCAACACAGGGACCCGGCGGCGACGCCGGGTCTTTTTCTTCCGGCGCCGCCATCATGCGGCGTTGGTCATTGACATCGCGGCGGTGACGCGACGATCGCCGCCATTCAAGGAACTCACGATGAAGCACAAGGGAATACTGCTCGTCCTGGCCGCACTACTGGCGGGAGCCGATGCGCAAGCCGCAACGCCCCAGCCTGTCCGCGATTTCGTCAGCCATGCTGCTTTCAGCACCGCAAAAATCTCGCCGACGGGCGAATACCTGGCGATCACTGTGGATCGGGGCGACCAGGATGTCCTCACAACGATGCGGACCAGCGACCTCAAGATCCTCAATGTCAGCCAGTTGCCCGACAAGAAGAGCGTCGGCTCGTTCGAATGGGTCAGCCCCGATCGCCTGATGTTCAACGCAGTGCGCAAGATGGGTGGCTACGCCCAGCCGTTCAGCACGGGCGAATGGTTCGCCGTCAACGCCGATGGTTCGCAGCCTCGCCCGCTGATCTTCTACGGGTCCCAGGACGTGACCCAGCGCTCCAAGACCGTGACCTCGGAGCGCTTCAGCCTGGTCGACACGCTTCGCGACGACGACCAGTTCGTGATCATGGATGCCCGCTCGCCGCGCTCCAGCGAAGGGGCCGGCACCGAGCTGGTCAAGCTCGATGTGTTCAATGGCCGTCGGACGTCGCTCGGCCGTGCGCCGAAGGAAAACTGCAACATCACCCTGGACGAGAACAAGCAGGCACGCTTCGCCGTGTGCTCGTCCAGCCGCAATGAGGAGGGCGAATTCGACGAGCGGACCGAACTCTACCGGCGCGATGGGCGCGAGTGGACGCTGGTGAATGCATCGAAATCGGGCGGAAAGCACCTCGGCGTCATCCACACCAACCGCAACGGTACCGTGTACGTCTCCCAGGACGACGGTGTGGCGCCGGCGGCGCTTGGCACGCTGGATACCACTTCCGGCGAGTTCAAGCCGCTGTTCCACGACCCGGTCGCGCAGATCAGCAATCTGATCTGGTCGACCGACGACACCACGCTCATCAGCGTCGTCACCGAAGCCGGGGCGCCCGCCGTGAAGCTCATCGACGAAGCGCACCCCGATGCCGAGCTCTACGCATCGCTTGCCGCCGCGTTCGAAGGGCAGATGGTCGACTTCTCCAGCTATACGACCGACGGCAAGAAGATCATCGTCAGCGTCTACAGCGACCATAATCCGGGCGAGCTCTATCTGTACGATCGCGAGTCCGGCAAGGCGCGCTTCCTGATGAAGCGGCTGCCCCAGCTGGACCCCGCGAAGATGGCGTCGGTCATGCCCTTCAATTTCGTGGCGCGCGACGGCAAGCGCATCCATGGCTACCTGACGATTCCCAACGGTTCGAACGGCAAGAACCTGCCCCTCATCGTCAACCCGCATGGCGGCCCCATCGGCCCTCGCGACGACTGGGCATTCAGTGGCGAAACGCAGTTGTTCGCAAGCCGCGGCTACGCCGTGCTGCAGGTGAACTATCGCGGTTCCGGCGGCTACGGCCGCGGCTTCCAGAATGCGGGACACCAGCAGTGGGGCCAGGGCATCCAGAACGACATCATCGACGCCACCCAGTGGGCGATCCAGAAAGGGCACGCAGACAAGGACCGCATCTGCATCTATGGAGGCAGTTTCGGCGGCTACTCCTCGCTGATGGCGCCTATCCGAGCACCTGGAATGTTCAAGTGCACGTTCGGCTACGTTGGCGTGTATGACGTGGAAATGATGTTCGAGAAGGGAGACATTCCAAGCACCGAGTCCGGCCAACGCTATCTGCGCCGTACGCACGGTTCCGACAAGAAAGTGTGGGCCGAAAACTCCCCGGCACGACGCGCCGCAGAAGTGAAGATCCCGGTCTATCTGGCCGCGGGTGCCCGCGACGTCCGGACGCCGCCGGAGCAGACGGAACTGATGAACAAGGCACTGATCGCCGCCGGCAACGCACCGGAGGGAATGATCATCCAGTCCGGCGAGATGCACGGCTTCTACGATGTCGACAACCGGGTGAAGCTGTATACCGAAATGCTGTCCTTCTTCGACCGACACATCGGCGGCAAGGCCAGCGCAGGCGCTGCCGACGCGAAATAGCAGGCCGATCGAGCGTGCATCCCATGGTGTCTCGCCCATGACTTCCGAGACGTGACCGGCGCAGTAGCGCCGGTCACACTGCGGATTCAACCGTCAACACACGTGTCGGAGTGCACATGGGCCACCTCAGGACGATCCCGCTTCTCCTACTGCTCGCAGTTGCCGTGGCCACCCCACTCGAGGCGCGCGCGGACAAGCCACCACCCGACCCCACCCGCGACGCGATGATGCTCAGCGCGGGCTTCCTGACCGGGCATCCTGACCTGCGCTATCGCCTGCTGGGGCTCAAGCGCTTCAAGGCCGGCGAATTCGAAGAGGCGTTCCGCTTCTACCAGCGCGCCGCCTACTACGGCGACAAACCCTCCCAAGGCATGGTGGGCGAAATGCTGTGGACGGGCCAGGGCACGACGCAGGATCGCGCACTGGCGTACGCCTGGATGGACCTGGCGTCAGAGCGCGGCTACATGGGATTCCTCGGCCTGCGTGAACGCTACTGGGAACAACTCAGCGCGGAAGAGCGCGCCCGCGCGGTGGAGAAAGGCCAGGCCATCTACGCCCGGTTCGGCGACGAAGCAGCGCAGCCACGCCTCGCCAACGTACTGAGGCGCGAAAAGCGCAGGTCGACCGGCAGCCGCACGGGCTTCACAGGCAATCTGCAGATCTACATCCCGGGTCCGGGCGGCTTCATACCGATCGACGGCAGCAAGTTCTACGACGATCGCTACTGGGATCCGAAGCAATACCAGGCCTGGCACGACGATATCTGGATGAAGCCCCGCATCGGGCGCGTGTCCGTGGGCAGTGTCGAACAGGTGCCTGGCACCCCTCCCCCTGCATCCCGCATCCCCGCCGCCGCCCCGCAAATCGACGCGCAAGAACCCGAGACGCCGGAGGCCGACGAAAGCGGTCTCGGCACCCGCAAGGACGGCTGAACAGGCTTCTTCCATACGCCGGCGGATGCGGTATAACTGCCGCATCCCGTCGGCGTCGCCGGCGGGCCTGACCTACATCCCTGGGAGGGGAACATGCGCAAGACCCTGATGGCCATCTGCCTGGCCGCCCCGCTGATGGCCCTGTCGCTGGTGGCCTCCGCCGCCGACCCGGTGGTGGGCCGCTGGAAGACCATCGACAGCGAGACCGGCAAGCCCAAGTCCTATGTCGAGATCACCCAGGCCGCCAACGGCGCAATCAGCGGGCGCATCGTCGAGCTGATCAACCCGAGCAAGCCCAACCCGACCTGCGACAAGTGCAAGGACGATCGCAAGAACAAGCCGATCACCGGCATGGAGATCATCCGCGGCATGAAGGCCGAGGGTGGCGGCGACTACGCCGGCGGCACGATCCTCAAGCCCGACGAGGGCAAGGTGTACAAGTCGAAGATGGAGCTGATCGACGGCGGCAAGAAGCTGGAGGTGTCCGGCTGCATCGCCTTCATCTGCAAGTCGCAGACCTGGATCCGCCAGTAAGCTTCACGCGCCAACGATTCCTGCGGGCCCGGTCATGCCGGGCCCGCTGCGTTTCGGGCGTCGGAAGGGCCGCTGCGGGTCCATGCGATAATCGCGAACCCCCGTCACGAAGCCCCTCATGAGCCGCACCGCCCTCGTCACCAATGCCCTGCCCTACGCCAACGGCCCGCTCCACCTGGGCCATCTGGTGGGTTATGTCCAGGGCGACATCTGGGTGCGCGCGCGGCGGATGCGGGGCGATACGGTGTACTTCGTCTGCGCCGACGACACGCATGGCACACCGATCATGCTGGCCGCCGAGAAGGCCGGGGTGACACCCGAAGCCTTCATCGCGAACATCCAGGCAGGCCACGAGCGCGACTTTGCCGCGTTCGGCGTGGCGTTCGACCATTACGACTCGACCAACTCGGCGGCCAACCGCGAATTGACCGAAGCGTTCTACCAGCGGCTGGACGCCGGCGGCCACATCAGCCGCCGCACCGTGGCGCAGTTCTATGACCCGGCCAAGGGCATGTTCCTGCCCGACCGCTACATCAAGGGCATCTGTCCCAACTGTGGTTCGGCGGACCAGTACGGCGACAACTGCGAAGTCTGTGGCGCCACCTATGCGCCGACCGATCTCAAGGAACCGAAGTCCATCCTCTCCGGCAGCACCCCGGAGATCCGCGATTCGGAACACCACTTCTTCGACGTCGGCCGCTTCGAGGCATTCCTGCGCGAATGGCTGGCCGGCGACGTCGCCGTGCCGGGCGTGAAGGCGAAGCTGCGCGAGTGGCTGGATGCCGAAGGCGGCCTGCGCTCCTGGGACATCTCGCGCGATGCGCCCTACTTCGGCTTCGAGATCCCGGGTGCGCCCGGCAAGTACTTCTATGTCTGGCTCGACGCACCGATCGGCTACCTGAGCAGCTTCAAGAACCTGTGCGCCGAGCGCGGCCTCGATTTCGAACCGCACCTGGCTTCCGGTACCGAGGTGGAGCTGCACCATTTCATCGGCAAGGACATCGTCAACTTCCACGGCCTGTTCTGGCCCGCCGTGCTGCAAGGCACCGGCCACCGCGCGCCCACGCGCCTGCACGTCAATGGCTACCTGACCGTGGATGGCGCGAAGATGTCGAAGTCGCGCGGCACCTTCATCATGGCGCGTACCTACCTGGATACCGGGTTGGAACCGGAAGCGCTGCGTTACTACTACGCGGCGAAGTCCTCCGGCGGCGTGGACGACCTCGATCTGAACCTCGGCGACTTCATCGCGAGGGTCAACGCGGACCTCGTCGGCAAGTTCGTCAACCTGGCCAGTCGTTGCGCCGGCTTCGTCGACAAGCGCTTCGGCGGCAAGCTGGCCGATGTCCTGCCCGATCCCGCCATGTACCAGCGCTTCGTCGACGCGCTGGGCCTGATCGCCGACGCCTACGAACGCAACGAACCGGCCACCGCGCTGCGCCTGACGATGGCGCTGGCGGATGAAGCCAACAAATACATCGACGAGACCAAGCCCTGGGTGATCGCCAAGCAGGAAGGCGCCGACGCCGAACTGCAGGCGGTCTGCACGCAGGGCCTGAACCTGTTCCGCATCCTGGCCGCCGCGCTCAAACCGGTGTTGCCGCGCACGAGCGCGGAAGCCGAAGCCTTCCTCGGCGCGCCCGTCGAAACCTGGGCGGATGTCGCCGCGCCACTGCAAGCGCACACCATCCAGCCTTACTCGCCCCTGTTCACCCGTATCGACCCGAAACTGATCGACGCCATGACCGACGCCTCAAAGGACACCCTCGCCGCCGCTCCCGCGCCGGCAGCACCCGAGAAGAAGGCGGAGGCCAAGGCGGCGCCCGCACCCGCTGACGCGAAGGACGCGGGCGGCACCATCGGCATCGAGGATTTCGCCAAGCTCGACCTGCGTGTCGGCCAGGTGCTGGAGTGCGGCTTCGTTGAGGGCTCGGACAAGCTGCTGCGCTTCCTGCTGGATGCCGGTGATCTGGGCCAGCGGCAGATCTTCTCCGGCATCCGCGGCAGTTACGGCGAGCCGGAAAAACTCGTCGGCCGCAAGGTGGTGTTCATCGCCAACCTTGCGCCGCGCAAGATGCGCTTCGGCTTGAGCGAAGGGATGATCCTGTCGGCCGGCTTTGACGGTGGCGCGCTGGCGCTGCTGGACGCGGATGCCGGCGCCCTGCCCGGCATGCCGGTGCGCTGACGCCCAGCGCATCATGACGGCGATGGACGCCGCGCTCGTCGAACGCCTCGACCGCCTGCTGCCGCAGACCCAATGCGGCCAGTGCGGTTTCGATGGCTGCCGGCCGTATGCGGAAGCGATGGCCCGCGGCGAAGCGGACATCGACCATTGCCCGCCGGGCGGCGATGCCGGCGCGCGTGCGCTGGCGAACCTGCTACGGGTGCCTGAGCGCCCCTACGATCGCAACCGTGGCACGCACGCGCCACCCATCGTGGCCGTGGTGGTGGAAGAAGACTGTATCGGCTGCACCAAGTGCATCCAGGCCTGCCCCGTGGATGCCATCATCGGTGGCGCCAAGCACATGCACGTGGTCATCGATGCACTGTGCACGGGCTGCGAGCTGTGCGTGCCCGCATGCCCCGTGGATTGCATCGAAATGGTGCCCGCGGCGCCGTGATGCCGCGGCACCGATGTCAGCGGGTTCCCGCTTTGCAGGCAGAACAGATGCGCTCGACCTTGTAGCCGCGCGCACGCAGTTTCTCGACCACCCCATCTTCGCCCAGCAAGTGCAGCGCGCCGACGACGACAAGCGCATCGTCGTCGCCCGGCTGATCGAGGATCTGCCGGATCTTCGGCACCCACGCGTCATTGCGGGCCACGTTGATGCGCGTGTAAAGACGCGGGTACTGGCGCTTCATGTCCGCCGCCATGCCGGTCCAGAGACCTTCCGCGTCGCCACGACGCCATGCGGCATGCAGGCGTTCGGTTTCCACCGAGCCCTTGGCGGCCTGGTCGAGCGCCTCGATGATGAACTGGCGTTGCTCCGCGGCATCCATGCCGTCGAGCACGCCGATCTGTTCCTGGGCGAGCTCCAGTCCTGCCGTGGGCTTGCCCGCTGCCTTGGCCTTGTCCATGAAGTGGTTGTCCAGGCCCAGCTTCGGATCCAGGCCCTGCCGGGTCATCTCCACGATGCTGATGGTCAGCCCGACGAACCAGGGTTCGAAGCTGTTGAACGCCACGATCGGCATACCATTCTTCGCGGTCCACGCCTCGAGCCGCGTCCAGGTCGCTGCATCCAGTTCCTGCTGCAGCGTCTTGCCATCGCTGCGCAGCGCCGCCTGCAGCATCAGCTGCTGCACGGCCGTGGACTGCATCTCCGCCGGCGCCAGTTCGAACATCAACCGCTCCGCATCGGCGAACGCCGCTTCCACATCGCCCGACAGCGGATAGTCGCTCGGCCGGAGCAGATGGAACGACCCGAGCAGGTACACCGCGTTGTCCTTGTCCGACACCTTCCACAACAAGGGCACCGGCGCGGCGGGGGCTTTGGCGGTATCCGCGGCCAGCACGGAGGCGCTGGCGAGCAGACCCATGGCGACCAGGGATTTCAGCAGCATGTGCAACTTCATCGGTTCCTTCCTCAAAGCACTTTGATCGGTTTGGCGTATGCCTTCTCGCCTGCTTCTACCAGCAGGTCCAGGCGGTTCTCCGCCGGCGGCAACGGGCACGTGGCGTACGGCGTGAACGCACACGGCGGGTTGTAGGCGCGATTGAAGTCGAGCACCACCTTGCCGTCGCGCGGCGCTTCGGCATCGAGGAAGCGCCCGGCCGGATAGCTGCCGTGCCCGCTGGTGCGGTCGGCGAGCACGAAGAACAACGGACCATCCGCCGAGCCCAGCGCTTCGAGCAGGAACGTCTTGCCGTCGCGCTCGAACTCCACCGCGCCCGGATTGGGCGACTCGTTCGCCACGCCGATCACATCGACGATGGTCAGCGTCTTCCCCGGCGGATGCGGAATGTAGCGGCCCTCGATGCGCCAGCTTTCCAGCGCGGGCCAGTAGTCCAGGCCGACGAACTGCGTGCGGGATTCCGCATCGGCGTACTTGACGCGCAGGGCATGGCGGCCGCCGCGCTCGATCACCGACAGCGCGCCCTTGCCTTCGTCGAAACCGATCACGCCCGGCGTTGCATCGCGATCGCTTTGCAGTTCGACACGGCCTTTCAGCGGCTCGCCATTGAGCGTCAGATCCACACCGCGCTCGGGCGTGAAGAAGATGCGGCCATCCTGCTGGGTGATCATGCCCATCTTGGGCGGCCCGACGACCAGCTTGATGCCGCTGGCGGGACCGCTGCCGATGAAGTGCGATTTCAGTTCGATCCAGTGCAGGCCCACGAGGCTGGTCCAGCCATCCGCTGCGACCAGTTCGTTCTTGCGCTGCTCACGCCATGCCGTGTTGTCGGCCAGGAAGCGTGCGTCCACGACGTTGCCGGCCGCACCGGCTTTCTCGTCCGCATCGCCACACCCCACCAGCAAACCCAGCAGCATGGCCATCCCCAGCCATCCTGTCTTCATCCCCATGTCAGCGTCCTCGCAGGAACCAGCGGTCAATCTCATTCAAGGAAAAGCGCGCCCAGGTCGGGCGGCCGTGGTTGCATTGCCCCGAGCGCTCGGTGATTTCCATCTCGCGCAACAGGGCGTTCATTTCAGGCAGCGTGAGGCGGCGGTTGGCGCGCACCGCGCCGTGGCACGCCATCGTCGCCAGCAGTTCGTCGCGCGCGGCCGCTACCCGGCGGCTCTCGCCATGTTCGCGCAGGTCGGCGAGCACGTCACGCAACAGCGCTTCCGGATCGGCATTGGACAACAGCGCCGGGATGCTGCGCACGCTCAGCGACTGCGGTCCGGCGCGGGTGATGTCGAAACCCAGCAGGGCCAGCGTACCGGCTTCACGTTCCGCCACGTCCGCCTCGCGCTCGGCGACGGCCAGCACGCGCGGCACCAACAAGGGTTGCGCGCGCAATCCGATGCCGTCGTGCGCGTGCTTCAATTTTTCGTAGCCGATGCGCTCGTGCGCGGCATGCATGTCGACGACGATCAAACCGTCGGCGTTCTCGGCGAGGATATAGATGCCGTGCAACTGGGCGATGGCGAAACCCAGCGGCGGCACGCCGTCCGGATCGTTCGCCGGCATTGCCGGCATGGTGGGCGCGGGATAGTTCGCCATGGCGCTCGGCGACGCGTCGGTCGCCGGCGCATACAGCGCAGCGTAGGCGGCCGGCGCTTCCGCCACCGACAGCCCCAACGGTGACTGCTGCGTCGGCATCCAGGCCGACGGAATCGAACCGGCAGGGCGCACGGCGAAGGACGACGCCACGGTGTCCTGCGGCACGACACCCGCGCGCGTCTCCGCGAGCGCCTCGTGCAGCGTGCGATAGACGAAATCGTGCACCAGCCGCGTGTCGCGGAAACGGACTTCGTGCTTGGCGGGGTGCACGTTCACGTCGACGCGCGTGGGGTCGAGTTCGAGGAACAATACGTACGCGGGCTGGCGACCATGGAAGAGCACGTCCTGGTACGCCATCTTCACCCCGTGCGCGATGTTGCGATCGCGCACGGAACGCCCGTTGACGTAGACATACTGCTGGTCGGCGCTGGCGCGCGAATAGCTGGGTTGCGCGATCCACCCGTGCAGGCGCAGGCCGGCGGCCGCATGATCCACGCGCAGCGCGCTGCGGGCGAACTCTTCGCCCAAGGTTTCGTCCAGGCGCGCGAGCGACTCGAGTTCGTCCGCCTTGTAGCGCCGCGAGGGGCGACCGTTGTGCGACACGCGCAGTTCGATGTCGGGGCGCGCCAATGCCAGCGAGCGCAACCACTCTTCGATATGGCTCATCTCCGTGCGTTCGGCACGCAGGAACTTGCGCCGCGCGGGCACGTTGTAGAAGAGCTCGCGGACTTCCACCGTGGTGCCGATCGCATGCGGCTTGGGCGATACCTCACCGAGCTTGCCCCCGTCCACCTGCAACGAGGCACCATGCGCATCCTGCTCTCGGCGCGAGGTCAGCGAGAACCGGCTGACCGACGCGATCGACGGCAGCGCCTCGCCTCGGAAACCCAGCGTCGCCACCGCTTCGAGGTCATCCAGCGAGGCGATCTTGCTGGTGGCATGGCGCGACACCGCCAGCGGCAGTTCTTCCGGCGCAATGCCGCCGCCGTCGTCGCGGATGCGGATCAGGCGGACGCCACCTTCTTCGAGATCGATGTCCACGCGGCGCGCACCGGCGTCCAGCGCGTTTTCCACGAGTTCCTTGACGACGGACGCGGGGCGTTCGACGACTTCGCCTGCGGCGATCTGGTTGATCAGGGTGTCGGGGAGTTGGCGGATCGGCACGTGCTGGCGGCGCAAGACGCACCGTCTGGGGGATTCAGCCGTGATGATAGCCGAGCGAACGCGCGATCAGGGCGCGCCAGCGGCTCCGCCTGCCGCAACACTGCGTGCCTCGGCCTCGGCCTGGGCGCGCGCCGCGAACAGCGTGCCCGGCGGGGGCTGGCGGGTGAAGTAGGACTGGATGCCATCCAGCACCGCGCCCGCCACCTTGCGCTGATGCGCAGGGTCGAACAGGCGCTTTTCCTCGTCCGCATTGGAGATGAAGCCCGTCTCCACCAGCATCGCCGGCATGTCGGAATTGCGCAGCACTTCGAAGTTGGCGAACTCGATCTGCGGCTTGTGGGTCTTGCCCAGGTCCTTCAGCGAGGTCAGCACGTGCCCTGCCGCGTCCTGCGACGCCTTCATGTGGCCGCTCTGGGCCAGGTCCAGCAGCACGTTGGACAAGGTGTCCTTGGTCAGGCGGACGCCACCGACCAGATCGGAGGCATTTTCCTTGTCGGCCAGCCAGCGCGCGTGCTGCGAGGAGGCGCCGCGCAGCGACAGCACGTAGACGGACGAGCCCCAGGCGCTGCGGTTCTCTGCCGCATCGGCGTGGATGGAGACGAACATGTCGGCCTTCGCCGCGCGGGCCTTGCGGGCGCGCTGCGGGCGTTCGACGTAGACGTCGGTATCGCGGACCAGGTACGCCTTCATGCCGGGCGTGGCATTGATCTGGCGCGCCAGTTCCTTGGAGATGGCCAGCACCGCGTGCTTTTCGTAGCGACCGCTCGGGCCGATGGCACCGGGATCCTGGCCACCGTGGCCCGGATCGATGGCGATGACCAGCGGACGCATGCCGGTGGTGACGACCGGCGACGGCGCAACGACGGTCGCGTCGGGCGCGCCAGTCGCTGCGGGCGAACCCGGCATCGGGGTCGGCTGGCCCGTCGCGATCGTGTAGGTGGGCGGCGGGTTGCCGGTGCTCGTCGTGACGACAGCCGTGGTCGCTTGCCCGTTGAGGATGGCCTGCGGCGACGGCGCTGCACTGGACGTGCTCGCAGGGGGCGACGTGGCAGGCGCCTGGCCCGCTTGCGCCACCTGTGCCGTCAGCAGCGCGGTCGCGCGTGCGGCATCGGCCTGCGCCTGAGATGGGGAGGTCGCGGTGGGTGCCGTCGTCGTCGCGGCCGTCGGTGCGCTTGCCACCGTCTGTGTCGGGGCGGCAGGGGCAGCACCATCGCCCGGCCATTCGATCACCAGGCGCGAGGCGTCGCCGGCCTGTTCCATGCGCGGATTGAGCGCGGCCACCGGCGAGGCGAGGTCGAAGACGATACGCAGCGTGTTCGCATCGGGTTGCCCCGTGCGCACCGCACGGACGATGCCGGCCGGTGCCGGCAGGCGCAGGCCGGCGCGCGCCTTCGACGCGGGCAAGTCCACCACGAGCCGATCAGGGCCTTTCAGACTGATGGTCTTGTACTGACCCGCGCCGGCCAGTTGGATCTCGGCGCGCGTGCCGGTGGCGCCCTGCGCCAGGCTGACGCCGGTCACTTCACCCGCCCAGAGCGACACAGGCAGCACGGCCAGCAGCCCCGCGAGGGCGGCGCGCAGCATGACGGTGGTGGGCATCCCCGGGCTCATGCCGCGGATTCAAGCACCATCAGGTCACGAATGCAAGACGTTTTCCCTTAATAATCCGCAACCTGGAAGATGTTCCTAACCAGGCTGAGCAACTGAAGCCTGCAACTGGGCTTCTTCGGCCGCCCGCGCCAGCCACTGCTCGCCGACCCGGGAGCCCGCTTTGCACAGGACCGATCTTCCGGTGCCCTCGACCGCCAGCGTGACCACCAGGTCCGCCGGCGGCAGGGATGCGCCGCCACGCTCGGGCCATTCGACCAGCCAGAGCACCGCTGCGCCTTCGTCCAGGCCGAGGAATTCCAGTTCCCCCGCATCGCCGATGCGGTACAGGTCCAGGTGCCAAGCTTCGCCGCCTTCGACGGGATAGCGCTCGACCAGGGTGTAGGTCGGGCTGCGGATCGCACCGCCCACGCCCAACGCACGCAACAGCGCACGCGCGAGCGTCGACTTGCCTGCGCCCAGGTCGCCCTGCAGGTGCACCACCGCGAACGGTGGCCGCGTGCGTGCAAGCGCCTGGCCCAGGGCTTCAGTGGCGTCGCTGTCGGCAAGGAACGTGTGCATGCGCCGATTCTAAGTGCTGGCGCCGACCGGCGCAGGCATGGCTCATGGATTGGCGAGGCGCCGCAGGTGCGGCATCAGGTCGGAAGGCAGCAGGCCACGCTGCCCGTCCCATGCTGCTGCGTCGCCCGCGAGCGCATGCAGCAGCGCGCCGGCGCTGGCCGCGTCGAATGCCGCAAGACCCTGCGCGCGCAAGGCGGCAATCACCCCGGTCAGCACATCACCCATGCCGCCGACGGCCATGCCGGGATTGCCGGCATCGATCACGCGCAGCGCACCGTCGGGCGCGGCGATGATCGTACCCGCGCCTTTCAGCACGACGACGCAGGCATGGCGCTGCGCGATCGCGCGGGCGGCGGTGAAGCGGTCGGCTTGCACCTCGGCCGTCGTGCAACCCAGCAGGCGTGCGGCCTCGCCAGGATGAGGCGTCAGTACCGCGTCGTGCAGCGCCTGCGGTGATGCCGCCAACAGATTGAGTGCGTCGGCATCGACGACCAGCGGCCGCCCGCTGCGCCAGGCCTGCTGCAGCAACGCGCGCGCCCATTCGCCCTGCCCCAGGCCCGGCCCGATCGCGATGACGCCGGCGCGCGCCAGCATCGGCGCGAGGTCCTCCGAGGATTCGACGCCGCGCACCATCGCTTCCGGACGGCGCGCGAGGATCGCATCGACATGTGCCGGTCGCGTCGCCACGCTGAGCAGGCCGGCGCCGGCACGCAACGCAGCTTCCGCACACAGGGCGACCGCACCGCCGCTGCCTTCTTCGCCGCCGATGCACAGCACATGTCCCGACTCGCCCTTGTGCGTGTTGCGACGGCGCGGCAACAGCCAGCGCGCCAGCGCCTCGTGATCGAGCAAGGTCGCGTGTTCTTCCACACCATCGAACGCACCGGCCGGCACATCGAGATCGTCCAGGGCCAACGCACCGGTGTATTCCAACGCGTCGCCGGTGTGCAGCCCGGCATGCCGCGCGATGAACTGCAGCGTGCGTGTCGCCACCACGGCCACGCCGGGCACGCCGCCGCGATCCGCATCGACGCCACTGGGCACGTCGAGCGAGAACACGGGCAGCGCCTGCGTGTTGAGCGCATCGATCAGCGCGTGCGCGCCCGCGTCAGGCGCACGCGACAGGCCGATACCGAACAGGGCATCCACCAGCAGGTCGGCGTTCGGCAACGCGCCATCGAACAGGGTGACGCGCCCGCCCGCCGCGACGTAGTCCGTGCATGCGTGCTGGGCAATGGGATTGGCCGGCACGTGCTCGGGCAAATGCACCACCTCCACCGACCGCCCCGCACGGTGCGCGTGCCGGGCCAACACGTAACCATCGCCGCCATTGCTGCCGGGCCCGCACACCACGACGACGCGTTGCGCGTCTGGCCAATGCATCAGCACGTGCTGCCACGCCACCTGGCCGGCACGCTGCATCAAGGTGTAGGCATCGCCGCCCAGCGTGCGCGTGGCATTGGCATCCAGCGCCCGCGCGGCGGAAGTGGAATACAGGGGCACGGTGCCTGACATGCGCGGATTCTAGGACCGCTCCGGGTTGCGCGGAAGTGAATGCCGCCAGGCCACCTATACTTTCCGCATGCCGTCTCCCTCTTCGCCCTCGCTGCCACCCGATCCCGCGACCCTGGCCGCCCGCGTGCGCGCGCTGGCGGGCGAGTTCGGCTTCCAGCGGTGCGGCATCGCCGATATCGAGTTGGGCAAGGACGAGGACTATCTCCGCGACTGGCTCGCACAGGGCCTTTACGGCTCGATGGCGTGGATGGCGCAGCACGGCGACAAGCGCTCGCGACCGCAGGACCTGATCCCCGGCACGCTACGGGTGATCTCGGTCGGCCTCGACTACGGCCGCAACGACAGCGACGACGCCTGGGACACCCTGGCGGATGGCAGTCGCGCCTATGTGGCGCGCTACGCGCTGGGACGCGACTACCACAAGCTCATGCGCAACCGGCTGCAGAAACTGGCGGAGCAGCTGCAGAAGGAATTCGGCGCCTTCGGGCACCGCGTGTTCGTGGATTCCGCACCGGTACTGGAGCGCGCGTTGGCGCGCAACGCGGGCCTGGGCTGGATCGGCAAGCACACCTGCCTGATCGACAAGGACGGCGGGTCGTGGTTTTTCCTCGGCGAAATCTATGTCGACGTGCCGCTCCCCATCGATGCGCCCGCGACCGCGCATTGCGGCACCTGCATGCGCTGCATCGAGGTCTGCCCCACCCAGGCGATCACCGCGCCCTACCGGCTCGACGCGCGTCGCTGCATTTCCTACCTGACCATCGAGCACGAAGGTGCGATTCCGGAAGACCTGCGGCCGGCGATCGGCAACCGCATCTTCGGCTGCGACGATTGCCAGCTGGTCTGCCCCTGGAACAAGTTCGCCAAGCGCACCGACGAACCCGATTTCCGCGCCAGGAACGATCTGGACACCGCGACCTTGCCGCAGTTGTTCGCGTGGGACGAAGCGGAGTTCCTGCGCCGCACGGAAGGATCGGCGATCCGCCGCAGCGGCCATGAACGCTGGCTACGCAATATCGCGGTCGCGCTGGGCAATGCACCGACGACGCCCGACGTGCTGGCGGCACTGGCGAGCCGCCGCGAGGACGCCTCGCCGCTGGTGCGCGAGCACGTGGCCTGGGCGCTGGGCAGGCACCCGCGCCCGGCCGACGACGCGCGGAATTAACCGCGCGCCGCGATCTCCGCCAGCAACGCCTGCGTGACCGGATCCGAGGCAGCGCGTTCGCCCTTGAGGGCCGGCAGCAGGCCGTTGGCCAGCTGCTTGCCGAGCTCGACGCCGAACTGGTCGAACGCGTTGATGCCCCAGAGCACCGACTGCGCATAGACGCTGTGCTCGTACATCGCGATCAGCCCGCCCAGCGACTCCGGCGTCAGCGCGTCCAGCAGGATCAGCGTGCTCGGCCGGCCGCCCGCATAACTGCGGTGCGGGTCGTCGCTGTGCTGTCCGTTGGCGAGCGCTTCGCTCTGCGCCAGCAGGTTGGACAGCAGCGCGAGGTGGTTCTCGGCATACGGCGCATCGCTGTTGATCGTGCCGACGAAATCCAGCGGCACGATGCCCGTACCCTGGTGCAACGCCTGGAAGAAGCTGTGCTGCACATCGGTGCCCGCACCGCCCCACCAGACCGGCACGGTGTCGACGCCGACCGGACTGCCATCCAGCTTCACCGACTTGCCCAGGCTTTCCATCACCAACTGCTGCAGGTAGGCCGGCAGCAGCGCAAGGCGCTGGTCGTAGGTCATCACGCCCTGCGCAGCGTGGCCGAGCACGTTGCGGTTCCACACGGCGGTCAGCGCGTGGCGTACCGCGATGTTGTCGGCCAGCGGTGCGCCGATGGCATGCGCATCGAAAGCCGACGCGCCTGCCAGCAGGCGTTCGAAACGATCGAACCCGATCGCCAGCGCGATCGGCAGGCCCACCGCCGACCACAGCGAATAGCGGCCGCCGACCCAGTCCCACATCGGCAACACGCGCTCTGGTGCGATGTCGAAGGCCGCCGCAGCGCGTTCGGGATTCGCGCTGACCGCATACAGGCGTTCGCTGCCGCCCAGCCAATCACGCAGGATGCCGCCGTTGAGCAGCGTTTCCTGCGTACCGAAGGTCTTGGAGATCAGGATCGCCGCGGTGCGCGCGGGGTCCAGGGGTGCCAGCGCGCGTTGCGCCGCCGCGCCGTCGACGTTGGACAGGAAATGCACGCGGAATCGTCCCGGCAGTGGATCCCGCAACGCATCGGCCACGAGCCTCGGGCCGAGATCGGAGCCGCCGATGCCGACGCTGACGATGTCGGTGACGCCGGTCGCTTCCAACTGCGCGATCAAGGAAGCCATGCGCTGGCGGACATCGAGCGCGCTGGCATAGGCCTCGCGCGCCACGACCGCGTCGGAATGCTGCCCGCGCAGCGCGGTATGCAACGCCGAACGACCTTCGGTGACGTTGACTTTTTCACCGTCGAACAGGCGACGGAACGCATCCGCGAGGTCGGCGGCCTGCGCCTGCGCGAGCAGGGCCTGCCACGCCTGCGCGTCGTAGGACTGGCGTGCGAAATTGAAGTACAGCGGACCGGTACGCAGCGTGTTGGCCGTAACACGGCCGGGCTCGCGCGTCAGCAGTTCGCTCAGCGGGGTGCCGCGCAGGCGCGCGGCGTGGGCGTTCAACGCGTCGGAGCCGATGCTCATGTCAGGCCGCCTGCTTCGGGATGCTGCGGTTGGTGTGGGTGATGCGGTTCTGGCCGTCCACGTACACCAGGGTCGGCTGGAACTGGTCGGCCTCCTGTTCGCTCATGCCGGCGAACGCAGCGATGATGATCAGGTCGCCCACCTGCACGTGGCGCGCCGCGCCGCCGTTGAGGGAGATGATGCCGCTGCCTTCATCGGCCCGGATCGCGTACGTCGAGAAGCGCGCGCCGTTGGTGACGTCCCAGATGTGGACCTGTTCGAACTCGCGGATGCCGGTGGCATCCAGCAGCAGGCCGTCGATGGCGATGGAGCCTTCGTAGTTCAGCTCCGAATGGGTGACGGTCGCGCGGTGGATCTTGGTCTTGAGCAGGCTGAGGTGCATGGGGGCGCAATCTGGATCGGGGACGCGAAGTTTAGCCCCTCGCGCCCGGTGCGGCGTGCACGATCGTGCAACACCGCGTCCACTATCGCCGCCGTCAGAATTCCAGGTTGTCGATCAGCCGCGTGCGCCCCAACTTGGCCGCGATCAGCGCGACCCGCGCGCCCTGCTCGCCCTCGGCCGGTTCGCCCAGGTCGTGACGACGGACGACGGTGTAGTCGACCACGTAACCCACCTCGGTGAGCCTGCGCGCCGCATCCGCTTCCACCTGGGCGCGCGACTGCCCCGCCAGCAGGCCTTCACGCATGGCGATCAGCACCTTGCGGATTTCGGCAGCACGCGGTCGCTCGTCCGCGGACAGGTACTGGTTGCGCGAACTCATGGCCAGGCCATCGGGCTCGCGCACGATGCTGCCGGCGAGGATCTGGATCGGGAAGGCCAGGTCAGTGACCAGCTGCCGGATCACCGCCAATTGCTGGTAGTCCTTCTTGCCGAAGGCCGCCACGTCGGGCTGCACCTGGTTGAACAACCGGCCGACCACCGTGCACACGCCATCGAAATGGCCCGGGCGGTGCGCGCCCTCCAGCACGCTGCTGACACCGGGTACGTGCACCCTGGCAGCGAGCTCGACGCCGAACGGATACATCGACTCCACCGTCGGCAGCCACAGGACATCGCAACCGGCGCCTTCGAGACCGCTCATGTCCGCTTCCGGCGTACGCGGATAGCGGGTGAAGTCCTCGTTGGGACCGAACTGGGTCGGATTGACGAACACGCTGGACACCACGCGGTCGGCGTACTGCCTTGCCAGCATCACCAACGAGTAATGCCCGGCATGAAGATTGCCCATCGTGGGCACGAAGCCCACCCGCAGGCCCTGCTGCTTCCACTCCCTGACGCGTGCGCGCAGCGCATCCAGTTCGGTGATGGTCTCGATCATCGGGGCCCCTGTGGCGTGTCGGTGCGCGCGGCGCGGTCAGTAGGAATGGGCGTCGTCGGGGAACGCCCCGCTGCGCACCGCGTCGGCATACGCGCGTACGGCGCCCGCCACCGAACCGCCTTCGGCCAGGAAATCCTTGACGAACTTCGGCCGGCGATGGCCCGTGTCCAGGCCGATGAAATCGTGCAGTACCAGCACCTGCCCATCGCAGCCGGGACCGGCGCCGATGCCGATGGTGGGAATGGCGATGTCGGCGGTGATCGTCGCCGCCAGCGGCGACGGTACGCATTCCAGCACCAGCAGCTGCGCGCCCGCGTCGGCCACCGCGCGCGCATCCGCGCGCAACTTCGCCGCGGCCGAATCACCGCGGCCCTGCACCTTGTAGCCGCCGAAGGTCAGCACCGACTGGGGCGTGAGGCCGAGATGGCCGCAGACCGGAATGTCGCGTTCGACCAGGAAACGGATCACGTCGAGCTTGTGGCCCGCGCCTTCGAGCTTGACCATCTCCGCACCCGCCTGCAGCAGCACGATGGCCGCATCGAGCGCGCGCTCCGGCGTGGCATCGGACTGGAATGGGAGGTCGGCGACCAGCAGCGCGCGATCAAGGCCGCGAGCGACCGCCCGGGTGTGGTACGCGATATCGTCCACCGTCACCGGCAGCGTCGAATCGTGACCCTGCACCACCATGCCCAGCGAATCGCCGATCAGCACCAGGTCCACGCCGTTGCGGTCCAGGACGCGGGCGAAACTGTTGTCGTAAGCCGTCAGCATCACCAGCTTGCGCCCTTCGCGCTTGGCGTCGGCGAGAGCGGGAACGGTCCAGGGCTTGCTGTCGGCGTGCGTACTCATAGCCCCGCATTATCCACTCATAACGGATGGATGTTGGACATTTCGAGCGCGGACACAGCGTCCCGCGCATCGCCGTAACCCGGGATACGGGCCTCGGGCAGGACTTCGAGCAAGGGCACCAGCGCAAAGGCGCGTTCATGCAGGTGCGGATGCGGCACGTGCAGGCCGGGCTCGTCGACGACGGCATCGCCGTACAGCAGCAGGTCCAGGTCCAGCGTGCGCGGCCCCCAACGCTCACCTTCGGCACGCTGCCGCCCGAACGCGGCCTCGACCGCAAGCAGTTGCGCGAGCAGCGCGCGCGGCGCCAGCGTCGTGTCCACGAGCGCGACCGCGTTGATGAAATCGGGCTGGTCTTCGCGCCCCCACGCCGGCGTGCGGTACAGGCGCGAAGCGCTCAGCAAGGCGATGCCTTCACAGGCATCCAGCGCCTCGAAGGCACGCTGCAGCGTGCCGGCGGCATCGCCGAGATTGGCCCCCAGGCCGATGCAGGCCCGGACTTGCCGCGTCATTCGGCGGAAGCAGCCGCGCCACGGCGGCGACGGCGGCGACGGCGCTTGGAGGGCGGCGCATCGTCGCCCTGCAGATCGTCCACGGGAGCGCCGACGCCCAACGCCGCCGACAGTTCATCGCCTGACTGGGTCTGCGCTTCGCGCCAGAACGCCACGTCCTCGGCATGCTCGGGCGAAGCTTCCAGGCGCAGCACCAGGAAATCGAACGCCGCACGGAAGCGCGGGTGCGAGAGCAGCCGAACCACGCGCTTGCGCTGGCGATTGCCGAAGCGCGTCTGGAGCAGCCAGATTTCCTGCATCGGCAGCGAGAAGCGGCGCGGCAGCGCGACGGTGTTCAACTGGTGCAGGGTGACGCGGTCGGCCGCACGGCGCTGCGCTTCTTCGGCATGCACGCCGGAAGCCTGCAGGCCCATCAGAGCGCGGCAGTACGCCGGCCACAGCAGCAGCGCGAACAGGAACGCCGGCGATACCGGCTCGTCGTTGGCCACGCGCTGGTCGGTACCGGCCAGGCCGGCCATGACCATGCGGCGCAGCGCACCGCTGCGGTTGGAGGCCAGTGCAGCCGCGGTTTCCGGCAGCAGCACCTTCAACAAGCCGAAGCGCTCCAGTCCTTCGAAACTCGCGACCGCGTGGCCGGACAGGAACAGCTTCAGGATTTCCTCGAACAGGCGTGCCGGCGCGGCTTCCGCCAACAGCGGCGCCAGCGGCGCGATCGGCGCCGCCGTATCGGCTTCGATCTCGAAGCCCAGCTTGGCGGCCAGGCGCACGGCACGCAGCATGCGCACCGGGTCTTCGCGATAGCGCTGCTCGGGATCGCCGATCAGCTTCAGCTGGCGCGCCATCACGTCCTCGAAGCCACCGACGTAGTCGCGCACCGAGAAATCATCGATGGCGTAGTACAACGCATTCGCGGTGAAGTCGCGGCGGACGGCATCGTCCTCGATGCTGCCGTATACGTTGTCACGCACTAGGCGGCCGTTCTCCATCTCGCGATCGCCGCTGCCGTCGTCGCTGTTGGCACGGAAGGTCGCGACCTCGATGATCTCGCGGCCGAACACCACGTGCGCCAGGCGGAAGCGACGACCGATCAGGCGGCAGTTGCGGAACTGCTGGCGCACTTGTTCGGGCGTCGCATCGGTGGCGACATCGAAATCCTTGGGATGCCCGCCGACCAGCAGGTCGCGCACCGCACCGCCGACCAGATACGCCTGGAACCCGGCATCCCGCAGGCGGTAGAGCACGCGCAGCGCGTTCGGGCTGATGTCCTTGCGCGAAATGGTGTGCTGGTCGCGCGGGATGGTTCGCAGAGCGGTGGGCGGCGTAATAGCGGCGGTTCCATGCAGAAGGGGTTACGCGGCGGCCCGGATGGATTGCCCTGGGCGGTGCCGCCGCATATACTAATCCGCTACGCCGGTTTCACCAAAAACGCTCCCTTCGTCTAGTGGTTAGGACGTGGCCCTCTCAAGGCTAAAACAGGGGTTCGAGTCCCCTAGGGAGCGCCATCCGGCGAGGCGCCACGGATTGAGAGCCGCGGCCAAGCGATCGTACGAAACCCCGCCACGGCGGGGTTTCGCGTTTCCGGCCCCTGCATTAAAGACGGTTTAATCGCTTCGGCCTAGCATGGGGGCCCGCCGTTCCCGAGGATGTCCCGTGCAGCGCCTGCTCCTGGTCGAAGACGATCGCATGCTGGGCGATGCGCTCGCCGCCGCGCTCGCGCAGGACGGCTGGTCCATCGACCGTGCCGAGGATGCCGCCGCCGCCCGATTGGCGCTGGTGGACCACGGCTATACCGCCGTCCTGCTCGACCTGGGCCTGCCCCGCGGCTCCGGCCTCGACGTGCTGGCCGCCCTGCGCCAGCGCTACGACACCACCCCGGTCCTGATCATCACCGCCCGCGATCAGCTGAGCGACCGCGTGCGCGGCCTGGATGCCGGCGCCGACGACTACATCGTCAAGCCCTTCGAGGCCGGCGAACTCGGCGCACGACTGCGCGCCGTAGTCCGCCGCACCCAGGGTCGGGTGGCGCCGGTGCTGCGCCATGGCGACATCGTGCTGGACCCGGCGGACCGCTCGGTGCGCCAGGGCGATCGCCCGGTCCGGCTGGGCGTGCACGAATACCGCACCCTGCTCGCACTCATGGAACGTCCCGGCCGGGTGATCGCGCGCGAAACGCTGGAGTCGCTGGTCTACGGCGGCGACGGCGCGATCGAGAGCAACACCATCGCCGTGTACATCCACCAGTTGCGCAAGAAGCTGGGCGACGGCGTGATCGCCACCGTGCACGGATTCGGCTACCGCCTGGGAGACGGCGAATGAGTCATTCGCTCAAGTCCAAACTGCTGCTCGCGGTGATGACACCGCTTGCGCTCGGATGGGGCTGCTGGCTGGGCGGCCAGCACCTCCAGATGACGCGCCAGCAGAAAGGTCATGACGACCTGTTCCTGCAGGAGGTCAGCGAGCAGATCCTGCTGTCGATGCCGGCCAACCTCACCGCCTTGGGCGATGGTCCGCGCCTGCGGCTGCCCACGCGCCCCAGCATGGCCGGCCGCAAGTTCGACGCGCTGCGCTACCAGGTGTGGATCCTTGGGCGCGACAAGCCTGTGGTGCTATCCGAAGGCGCGCCGACCCAGCCGCTGAAAGCGGATTTCAAGCCGGGCTTCGTGGTCACCGAAGTGGCCGGCGAACCCTGGCGTGTCTACGCCGTCACCGACGCCGGCGGACGCATCCAGGTGCAGTCCGGCATGTCGTTGTCCGCGATGCGCGCGGAGCTGGCGTACTGGGTGAAGGTCAGCGTGTGGAGCGGGATCGTCATCCTGCTCATCCTCGGCATGACCGTCGGCCTGGCCATCCACTGGAGCCTGCGCCCGATGAACCGGCTGCGTCGCGAGATGGCACAGCGCGAAGCGCACGACCTCGCTCCCCTGCCCTCCGCCGGCCTGCCCCGCGAGATCCGGCCGCTGGTCGACTCGTTCAACCTGCTGCTGGAACGGCTATCGGACGCGATGCGCGGCGAGCGCCAGTTCCTTGCCGACGCGGCGCATGAACTGCGCACGCCGCTGGCGGCTTTGCTGACCCAGACGCAGGTAGCCTTGCGTGCCGGCTCGCAGGCCGACGCGCGCGCCGCGCTGGAGCCGCTGGTGCAGGGCATCCAGCGCACCTCGCGGCTCGCGCAGCAGTTGCTGGATTCGGCGCGCGTGGATGCCTCGCCGCTGCGCGAGGATCAGCCGACCGTGCAGTTGCCCGACGTGGTCACGATGGTCGCGCGCGAGTTCGAATCGATGGCCGCGCGACGCGGCCAGACCATCAGCGTGCACGCCGAGCCTGCCAGCGTGCGCGGCGACCTGGACGACCTCGGCATCCTCGCCCGCAACCTGATCGACAACGCGGTGCGTTACTGCGGCGAGCACGGGCGCATCGAGATCGCCTGCGGTACCGAGGACGATGGCCGCACGGCGTGGCTCGCCGTGCGCGACAACGGGCCGGGCGTGGCACCCGATGAGCGCGAACGCGTCTTCGAACGCTTCTTCCGCGGCAGCCACGGCAATGGCGAACGCGGCAGCGGCATCGGGCTATCGCTGGTCCAGCGCATTGCACAGGCGCACGAAGCGGAGATCGACGCGGGTGACGGTATCGCCGGCCGCGGCTTCGGTTGCCGGGTGCGCTTCATCGCCGCACCCGACAACACCTGACGGCCGCTACTCGGCACGCCACCACGGCTGCGTACCCTCGGGCTGGTGGATCGCCAGCGGTGCACCAATGACGGGCGTGGCGATATCCACGCCCGCATCGCGCGACAGTCCGTACAAAGTCTCCATCGGTTCGCTCCAGCGGTGGAACGCCAGGTCGAACGTACTGTTGTGGATCGGCACCAGCCAGCGTCCGCGCAGGTCGAGATGGGCCTGCAGCGTCTGCGCCGGCAGCATGTGCACGTCCTGCCATCGGCGATCGTAGGCACCGCATTCCAGCAGGGTGATATCGAAAGGCCCGAAGCGGTCGCCGATGGTGCGGAAGCCGTCGAAATAGCCGGTGTCGCCGCTGAAGAACACGCGGGTATCGCCGGCCTGGATCACCCACGACGCCCACAGCGTCTTGTTGCGGTCGAACAGCGTACGCCCGGAGAAATGCTGCGAGGGCGTCGCGGTGAACTGCACGCCGTCGATGTCGCTGTGCTCCCACCAGTCGAGCTGGCGGACCTTCTCCCGCGGCACGCCCCAGCGCACCAGGCGATCGCCGACACCCAGCGGCGTCAGGAAGACATCGGTCTTCGCGGCAAGCGCGATGACGGTGTCGCGATCCAGGTGGTCGTAGTGATCGTGCGACAGCACCACGGCGGACAGCTGCGGCAAAGCCTCGAGCGACAACGGTGGCGCGTGGAAGCGCCTGGGGCCGGCCCATTGCACGGGCGACGCGCGCTCGGCGAACACAGGATCGGTGAGCCAGAAGCGGCCCTGGAGTTTCAGGAGCACCGTGGAATGCCCAAGGCGATACACCGTGCCATCCGGCGCCTGCGCCAGCTGGTCCGCCGACAGCGACTGCACCGGAATTTCGCTGGCGGGCACCGTGCCCGCCGGCTTGCCACCGACCAGGAAATCCCACCAGAGCTTGCTGGTCTCGCGCCAGCCCAGCGGGCGCGGTTTGCGCTCGTTCTGGAAGCCGTCTTCACCGTATTGCGGCGATTGCGGATAGGCGAGCGTGCTGCAGCCGGATGCCCCGGCATAGGCCGCGGCCGTTGCCGACACGCACACCGCAGCGGCCATGCGCTTCCACCGGCGACGCCGGGGCGCCTTGGCCTCGATCTGCTTACTCATCGCGCAAACTCCGCATCGATGTGGGAAACACGTACTGGATCATCGAGGCCGCCGCGGCGTGCCCCGGCAGCATCAGCGCGCTTTCCTGCGCCACCGGCACCTGCCAACGCAGATCGATGCAGCCCAGTTCGTCAGCCATCGCGCGCGCCGCGTCGAACAGCGCCGAGGCGGCATCGGAGGGTCGGGCGTCCGCGGATACGAACAGCGACTCCAGGTTGAAGTAGTAGGCGCGCTCGATCATCGAGAAGCCCACGGTGCCGAACGCATAACCCTGCGGCACGCCATCGCGCTCGGCGATCCACGCCCACGCGCGCAACGGGGCTTCGAACAGGGCCTCCATCAGCTCCAGCACGCGACCGCCGGCGGCGCGCTGGGCGCTGGCTCCCGTCGGTAGTTCCGCCATGTGGCGGTCGCAGAGCTGCATCAGCGCGGCCGCATGGGTGCGGGTCACGCGGCTGACACGGACGTGGGGCACGGGTGCGATGGCGCGGATCGCGGGCGCAGCGATGGCTTCGCGGCGCCGGGGAGCTATGGTCAATGACATGGGGAGTTCCTCAGGAAGGAGACGGGCTTGGCCTAGAAGCCGCGCGAAATACCGATGAACAACGACGACGCCTGGTCCTTGCCCTCCTCCACCAGCGGACTGTCGCGCAGTGCGTCCGGCAGCGCGCGGTACTCCAGGTTGCCGAGCAAGGCCCAGCGCTTGGCGAACGGGTGGACCACGGTGACGCTGGCGCGCGGCATCGTGGCCGCGCCGGGACGGTAAGCGACCACGCCGCGCGCGACCTCTTCGTCGAGCGTGCCGTAGTAGTAGTTGGCCATGTCGTCCGACAGGCGCACGGCACCCACCGAGGGAATCACCCGGGTGCGACCCAACGACAACGGGTAGCTGTAATCCAGCGCGACCGCGTACCCGTCGCTGGTGCCGGTGACGTCGCCACGCACATCGAGCTCCAGCTTGCCGGCGACGCCTTTCCAACTGGTCGCCATGCCGAGGTCGGCACTGTCGTCGCGGTCTTCGAGCAGGTTGCGGTCGATCCCGCGCCGCGCCAGCTCGGCCACGCCGAAGTCGTCCGCATCGATGCCGTCCAGGCGGCCGGCGACGAAGGCACGCAGCTCGAAACGGTCGTCCGCATGCAGGCGATAGCCGAACGCGGCGCCGCGCAGGTAGAAACGGTCGCCGTCGTAGGCGATGTTCGGATACAGGCGCGTGCGCGTGCCTTCGCCGGCGTACTCGCTGTCGCGATGGACGACCGCCAGGCCGGCGCTCCAGCGCGAGGAGACCTCGTCCTGCGCCTTGGCATCGGTGCGCTCGACGATCTGCGCGGCGGCGGACAGGGGAAACAGCAACAACAGGGGCGTGCAGGCGCGCAGCGCGCTCATGGGGGCCTCGACATGGGGGAACCGGATACCCGGCCACGCCATGCTCCCGCAGGCTCTTTAAGAACTCCTTAAGCCCGCTTCAGAGGTCGATGATGCCCCGCCGGACCGCGATGGTGACCGCATGCGTGCGGTCGTTGGCGTCCAGCTTCGCGAGGATGTTCTTCATGTGCGCCTTCACCGTCTCCTCCGAGATGGTGAGCAACTGGGCGATGCGCTTGTTGCCGTTGCCGTCGGCCACCTGCCGCAACACCTCGATCTCGCGCAGTGTCAGCGCGTCGTCGGACGCATGTTCGGCGATGCCGGCGGCGATCTCCGGTGGAATCCGCCGGCGACCGGCGTGCACGCTGCGGATGGTGTCGACCAGTTCGCGGCGGAGCATGCTCTTGAGCAGGTAGCCCGAGGCGCCGGCCTTGAACGCACGCAACGCCTGGGCATCGCCCTGGTAGGTGGTCAGTACGACGACCTTCGCATCCGGGAATTCGCGATGGATCGCACCGATGGCCTCCACGCCGTTCATCTCCGGCATCTGCAGGTCCATCAGCGTCACGTCGGGGCGGCAACCCCGGAACACCTGCAGCGCCTCGACGCCATTGGCGGCCTCGCCGACCAGCTCCATGTCGGACTGGCCTTCGATCACCGCCGCGATGCCTTCGCGCAGCAGGGGGTGGTCATCGACGGTCAGGATGCGGATCGGCATGGGCGTGGTCTGGGCGGATGCCAGGCACCGGATCCCGGACCTGTCTCGCCACGATACGGGGGGCGTCGCTACGCAGGCAACTACACGGCCGTTGGCGCGTGCCGCCCACCCCCATTCGGGGGATCGGGCACTTGCCCCGATTGGGGTTATCGATGACGCAGCCACACCCCACGATGGCGCTGGCTTGCCGCCTCCCTGCTGCTCGCCCCTCCCCCACATCGCCGATCGAGGACACCGCCGTGGATGCCTCCCCGTCCCTGTTCCCGCACGTCTCCGTCGTTGCCGCGCCGTCCGCCTGCTACGTGTCCCCGCCCGATGCGCACCTGGAGAGTCGCGGCTTGAGCCCGCGTGCGTTGACGCGTGCGCTGGACTACATCGAACGCCATATCGGCGACACGATCACGCTCGCCGACATCGCCGGCGCCGCCTGCATCAGCCGGTTCCACTTCGCCCGCCTGTTCCGCGTCAGCACGGGCCGGAGCCCGATGGAATTCGTGCTCGCCAAGCGCATCGCGCTAGCGAAGGAACAGCTGGCCCGCGGCCCGCAGAAGATCTCCGCCACCGCGGCCTCGCTGGGCTTCTTCGACCAGAGCCATTTCACCCGCACCTTCCGTCGGATGACCGGCTATTCCCCACGCGAGTTCTGCCACCTGCACGCGCCGGTAACCCGCACGGCGTGACCCTGCCTGTCGCCGCCGGACCGTGCGGCGACCCTTTCCCCGGAGTCCTGCGATGGCCAAGGTCCTGATCCTCTACTACTCCGCCTACGGGCATATCGAAACCATGGCCCACGCCGTCGCCGAAGGCGTGCGCGCGGGTGGCGCCAGCGTCGACATCAAGCGCGTGCCGGAGCTGGTGCCGGAAGACGTGGCGAAGAAGTCGCACTTCAAGCTCGACCAGGCCGCGCCCGTGGCGACCATCGCCGAACTCGCCGACTACGACGCCATCGTTGTCGGGACCGGCACGCGCTTCGGGCGCATGTCCTCGCAGATGGCGAACTTCCTGGACCAGGCAGGTGGCCTGTGGGCCAAGGGTGCGCTGCACGGCAAGGTCGGCGCCGCGTTCACCTCCACCGCCACCCAGCACGGCGGGCAGGAAACCACGCTGTTCTCCATCATCACCAACCTGCTGCACTTCGGCATGGTGATCGTCGGGCTCGACTACGGCTTCGCCGGGCAGATGAAGCTGGACGAAGTGACCGGCGGCTCGCCCTACGGCACGACGACGATCGCCGGCGGCGACGGATCGCGGCAACCCACGCAGAACGAACTGGACGCCGCCCATTACCAGGGTCGCCGCGTCGCGGAAACCGCGATCAAGCTGCACGGCTGACGTTCGCGGGTAGCGCGCACGCCGATGCAAGCCGGCGTGCGCGCCGGCGCGCCACAGTGGCGCGTTTCCTACACATCTGGAGCCCGACATGCCTACCGCCTCCCCCGCCGCCGGCAAGACCCTGCTCACGCCGAGCGACCACACGCTGGTGCTGATCGACCACCAGTCGCAGATGGCGTTCGCCACCCATTCCATCGACGTGGCAATGCTGCGCAACAACGTGGCCCTGGTCGCGAAGGGCGCTGCCGGCTTCGGCGTGTCGACGCTGCTGACGACGGTCGCCGAGAAGTCGTTCTCGGGCCCGCTTTTCCCCGAGATCCCCGAAGCCTTCCCCCACGCGAAGGTGTACGACCGCACCACCATGAACTGCTGGGAAGACACGGCCGTCATCGGGGCAGTGAACGCTTCCGGGAAAGGCCGCATCGTGCTCGGCGGCCTGTGGACCAGCGTGTGCATCGTCGGGCCGGCCCTGTCCGCACTCGACCAGGGCTTCGAGGTCTACGTGATCGCCGACGCCTGCGGCGACGTCACCGCCGAGGCGCACGAGCGAGCGATGCAACGCATGATCCAGGCCGGCGTGCGCCCACTGACCAGCGTGCAGTACCTGCTGGAATTGCAGCGCGACTGGGGGCGCAGCGCGACCTACGACCTGACCACCGGCATCGCCAAGTTGCATGGCGGCGGCTACGGGCTCGGCATCCAGTACGCCAAGAGCATGTTCGGCGCGTCCGAGGGCGGCCACTGACGGCGCGCGCGATGGCCGCCCACGCCGCTTCCGTTGCGCATGCAGGCACGACATCGGCCGGATTGCTGGTGTTGCGTCTCGCTGCCGGCGGCTTCCTGCTGCCGCACGGCTTGGGCAAGTTGCTGGGTTGGTTTGGCGGGCCCGGTGTCGCAGGCTTCGCCGCCGAACTCCAGCACTTCGGCCTGCCCTCCACGCCACCGTTGCCCCTGCTGCTCGCTGCGCTGCAGACCCTCCTGGGCCTGATGGTGGTCGTCGGTGCATTCACGCGGGTCGCGGCCTTGGGTTCGGCGGCGTTCCTTGGCGTGACTGTCGCCTTGAACCTGTCGCACGGCTGGTTCTGGATGCACGGGGGCATCGAGTATCCCCTGCTGTGGGTGCTGGCCAACCTCGCGGTCGCACTGACCGGCGCTGGCGCCCTGTCCATCGATGCCCTGCGCGCGGCGCGCACGGAGGGCGCGCATGGCCGTTGACGATACGCGCCGCCAGGTGCTGAAGACCGTGGCGGCTGCCGCCACGCTTGCGGCACTGCCTCGCGATGCCCGCCCCGGAGATTCCCGCATGGCTGACCTGATCCTGCGCAATGCGCGCATCACCACGCTCGACACGGCCCTGCCCTCGGCCAGCGCGATCGCCTTCGCCGATGGCCGCGTACTGGCGGTCGGCGACGACGCCCAGGTGATGGCGCATGCCAACGAAGGCACGCGCGTCATCGATGCCGGCGGGCGCCGCCTGGTACCAGGCCTCAACGACAGTCATACCCACCTGATCCGTGGCGGGTTGAACTACAACCTCGAACTGCGCTGGGACGGCGTGCGCTCGCTGGCCGACGCGATGGCGATGCTCAAGGCGCAGGTGGCGATCACGCCGGCGCCGCAGTGGGTGCGCGTGGTAGGCGGCTTCAGCGAATCGCAGTTCGCCGAGAAACGCCTGCCGACGCTGGACGAACTCAACGCGGCCGCGCCGGACACGCCGGTCTTCATCCTCCACCTGTACGACCGCGCGTTGCTCAACCGCGCCGCGCTGCGCGCAGTGGGCTATACGAAGAACACACCGAACCCGCCGGGCGGCGAGATCCAGCGCGACAAGGCGGGCAATCCCACCGGCCTGCTGCTGGCCAAGCCCAATGCCTTGATCCTGTACGCCACGCTGGCGATGGGGCCGAAACTGCCGGCGGAATACCAGCGCAATTCCACCCGGCATTTCATGCGCGAGCTCAACCGCTTGGGCATCACCTCGGTGATCGATGCGGGCGGCGGCTTCCAGAACTATCCGGAGGACTACCGGATCATCGAGCAGCTGCACGCCGACGGGCAGCTGACCGTGCGCATCGCCTACAACCTGTTCACCCAGAAGAAGGGCGAGGAGCTGGCCGATTTCCAGCGCTGGTCCGCGATGCTCAGGCCTGGCCAGGGCGACGACCTGCTGCGCCACAACGGCGCAGGCGAGATGCTGGTGTTCTCGGCGGCGGACTTCGAGGATTTCCGCGAACCGCGCCCGGACCTCCCCGCCACGCTCGAGGGCGAGCTGTCCGGCGTGGTGCGCTTCCTCGCCGAGCAGCGATGACCGTTCCGCATCCATGCCACCTATGACGAGAGCATCACCCGCGTGCTTGACGTCTACGAGCAGGTGAACCGGGAAGTGCCGTTCGATGGACTGCACTGGATCGTCGACCATGCGGAAACCATTTCGCCGCGCAACATCGACCGCGTTCGCGCGCTCGGCGGCGGTATCGCCATCCAACATCGCATGGCGTACCAGGGCGAGTTCTTCGCGCAGCGGTACGGCAAGGAGGCGCTGCGGCATACGCCCCCGGTGCGGCGCATGCTGCAGGCCGGCGTACCGGTGGGCGCCGGTACCGATGCCACCCGCGTGGCCAGTTACAACCCGTGGGTGGCGCTGTACTGGCTGGTCAGCGGGCGCACGCTCGGCGGCCTGCAGATGTACGGCGACGACAACCGGCTGGAGCGCGAGGAAGCACTACAGCTGTGGACGCACGGCAGCGCGTGGTTCTCCACCGAGCAGGCCCGCAAAGGACGATTGGCCGTCGGCCAGTTCGCCGACTGCGCGCTGCTGTCGGCCGACTTCTTCAGTGTTGCCGAGGACGACATTCCCGACATCACCAGCGTATTGACCGTGGTGGATGGACGCATCGTGCACGGCACCGGGCCGTTCGCGCCGCATGCGCCCGCGCTGCCCGCACCTATGCCGGACTGGTCGCCGGTCAACCGCTTCGGCGGCTACCAGGGCGGCACGCTCGCGCAGGCCAGCGCGGCACTGGCGCATGCGCACGGCCCGGCCTGCCGCGTGCACGCGCACGAGCAGGGACACGCCCATGCTGCGCAAAGCGCCGTCCCCGCGGGCGACCTGCAGGCGTTCTGGGGCGCGCTGGGCTGCGCGTGCTTCGCGTTCTGACCATGTCCACGTCCGACACGCATGGCCCCTGGTCGCCACTGGGACAGCCCACGTTCCGCGCGCTCTGGCTCGCGATCCTGGTCGGCAACATCGGCACCTGGGTCCACGATGTCGCCGCCGCGTGGATCATGGCCGAGACCACCAATTCACCGCTGATGGTCGCTGCCGTGCAATCGGCCACCACGTTGCCGGTGGTGGTGCTGGCCATCGTGGCCGGCACGCTGGCCGACATCGTGGACCGGCGGCGCTACCTGATCCTCGCGCAGCTGTGGATGCTGCTCGTGGCCAGCACGCTCGCCGTACTCGCCCACCTCGACCGCTTGGGGCCGTGGACGCTGGTCGCGCTGACCTTCGCGCTCGGGATCGGCGCGGCGATGGCGATGCCGGCGCAGCAAGCCACCACGCCGGAACTCGTGCCCAAGCCGATGCTGGGGCCGGCGGTGGCGCTGGGATCGCTGAGCATGAACATCGCGCGCGCCATCGGACCGGCACTGGGCGGCCTGATCGTCGCGCAGGCCGGCATCGCCTGGGCGTTCGCCGTCAACGCGGTGACCTTCCTCGGCGTGGCCATCGTGCTATGGCGCTGGCGCCGCGCGCCGACCGCCTCGGTATTGCCGCCGGAAACCTTCGGTATCGCCCTGCGCGCGGGGCTGCGCTACGCCTCGCGCGACAGCGTGCTGAAGGCCGTGCTGGTCAAGGCGGGCTGGTTCTTCACCTTCGCCAGCGCGCTGACCGCGCTGCTGCCGATCGTGGTGAAGCAGGACCTGCACGCGAGCGCGGGCACGTACGGCCTGCTGCTGGGTTGCATCGGCGTGGGCGCCATCGGCGGCGCGATGCTGCTGCCCGGCCTGCGCACGCGCATGGATCCGGACCGGATGGTGCTGTACGCGACGCTGACGTATGCCGCGTGCATCCTCGCCATCGCGTTGCTGCGCTGGGTGCCCCTGCTGTATGCCATCGCGCTGCTGGCCGGCTTCGCCTGGATCGCGGTGTTGTCTTCGTTGCAGATCGCCGCGCAGACCGCGGTGCCGGCGTGGGTGCGCGCACGCGCACTGTCGCTGTACATCGTGGTGTTTTCCGGCGGCATGGCGGCGGGCAGCTTGGGGTGGGGTTGGTTGGCGCAGACCTTCGGCACGCCGCGTGCGTTGCTGGCCGCCGCCCTCGGCACCGCGGTGGCGGCCCTCGTGGGTGCACGCTTCCGGTTGGGCGAAGCCGCGCACGTCAACGCGACACCATCCGGCCACTGGCCGCAGCCGGTGGTCAGCCCGGACCTGCACGACGATCGCGGACCGGTGCTGGTGACAATCGAATACCGCGTCGATCCGGCGCGGCGCCACGACTTCCTGCAACGCCTTCAACCACTCGGCCATGCGCGGCGCCGGAACGGCGCGCTCCAGTGGGGCGTGGCGGAGGACAGCACGCAATCCGGCGTGTACCTGGAGTACTTCGTCGATGCCTCATGGCGCGAACACCTGCGCCAGCACGAACGCGTGACCGAAGACGAGCGCGTCCTCCAGGAGGCCCTGCTCGAGACGCTCGTCGATCCCGCGCAACGGCCGCAGGTACGTCATTTCATTGGCGGTGCGCCGGGCGCCATGTTGCCGGCAGCACCTTCGACCCACGGAGGTTTGGCATGAATTGGAAATTCATCGCCGGGCTCCTGCTCGGCTTCGGCATCGGCTTCGGGTGTCGCGTCTTCGGCGTGCCGGTGCCCGCGCCTCCGGTGCTGGTCGGTGCGTTGCTGGTCGTGGCGATGACCAGCGGCTACATGCTCGCCGACCGTGCCATGGTCAGGCGTGAAGCGCGGCATCGACGCGATTGCGGCGGGCCGACCGGTCAGGGCGCGCGGAGCGACGCGCCATGATCACGGCACTGATTGGCATCGCCCTCGCCCTCGCCATCGGCTTTGCCTGCCGCTGGCTCGACATTCCGGTGCCCGCTCCACCGCGCCTCCAGGGGGCACTGCTGGTGGTCGCGATGACGGCGGGCTTCCTCGCCGCGGACCGGCTGCTCGGCTGAAGCAGGCGGATACGAAAAAGGGTGCGACATGCGCACCCTTCGCTTCACCACGCCATCGCGCTTACTGCATCGTCGGCAAATCGAATACCAGCACCTCGGCGCCGATGCCCCGCTCGATGCTGACCAGCGGCTCGTCCCGATACAGCAGCGCGTCGCCGGCCTTCAACGCCTGGCCATTCACGGTCGCTTCGCCGCGCGCGATGTGCACGTAGCCCAGACGGCCCTGTGCAAGGCGCAGTTCGCCTTTTTCGCTGCCGTCGAACAAGCCCACGTACATGCGCGCGTCCTGGTGGATGCTCACCGAGCCGTCGGCACCGTCCGGGCTGATGGCCAACCGCAGGCGGCCCTGCTTGTCGGTGGCGGGGAACGACTTCTCTTCGTACGAAGGCTTTACACCCTGGCGATCGGGGATGATCCAGATCTGCAGGAAATGCGTGGTGCCGGTTTCGCTGTAATTGAACTCCGAGTGCTGCACGCCGGTGCCGGCGCTCATGCGCTGCACGTCGCCGGGCACGATGCTGGAACTGTTGCCCATCGAATCCTTGTGGCCCAGCGCGCCTTCCAGTACGTAGCTGATGATTTCCATGTCGCGGTGGCCGTGTTCGCCGAACCCGCGGCCGGCGGCCACGCGGTCTTCGTTGATCACGCGCAGCGGACCCCAATGGACGTGCTTGTCGTCGAAGTAGTTCGCGAAGGAGAAGCTGTGCCAGGAGTCCAGCCAGCCGTGGTTGGCGTGGCCGCGCTCGTGGGCAGGACGCAGGGTGATCATGGCGGGAACTCCTTCAGTGGTGGATGTGGCGCGCAGCATGAGTGAATGCATTTATGGAATAAATAAGGCAAAATCTAATTGCATGTTCCATTAATGGAATTATAGCTGCTGGGCGACACCAGCGCGCCCATCCATCGAGCCTGCCCGCCCGCTGCGCCGGCGTCGCGGATCCTGGTGCGCGCCGGGGCCATCATCGGAGCCGCGTCATCGCGTCGCAGTGAAGGCAGTCGAGGATGCGGGGCGGCAATTCCCCTCACCCCTGTTGGCCGTGTGCATTAAACTTGCGCGGTTTCCGTTCGAGCCCGTGTCTTCATGCCCTTCGTCGTCACCGAAAACTGCATCAAGTGCAAGTACACCGACTGCGTGGAAGTCTGCCCGGTGGACTGCTTCCACGAAGGCCCGAACTTCCTGGTGATCGACCCGGATGAATGCATCGACTGCACCCTGTGCGAACCGGAATGCCCGATCAACGCGATCTATCCGGAAGACGACGTGCCCGCCGGCCAGGAAGGGTATGTCGCGCTCAATGCGGAACTGTCCAGGGCGTGGCCGGTGATCACCACGCGCAAGGACCCGCTGCCCGACGCGAAGGAATGGGAAGGCAAGCCGGACAAGCTTCCGCTGCTGGAGCGTTGAACATCCCCGATGCAATGAAAAAGGGCGCCGATGGCGCCCTTTTTCTTTCCAGCAATGCTGCCGGCGGGATCAGCCGCCGAGCTTGGCCTTCAGCGCCGCCAGCAGTTTGACCGCCGCCGGGTTGGTGGCCGGCAGACCACGCGGGTCCACCGCGGACACATAGGCACCGGCGTCCACCGCGCTCACGCGCACCAGGAAGCTGGCGCCTTCGTAGCTCACGTCGTACGTGCCGAGCAACTGCGCGCGGCTGGCGATCGTCGCGCCCTCGACACCGGCCAGCGCCTCGCCGACGCGGGTGAACGCATCGTCACGGCTGCCCGCGACGGTGAAGCCACCCGCCGCATTCGACGTGGCACCGGCGGAAGCGGCCGGACCGACGTTCGGCACCTGCATCGCGCCGCTGGTGTTGGGCACGTTGAGATCCGGCGGTACTTCCAGCGGACGGGCTTCCGGCGCGAGCGCGTAGTCGCCCTTCGCATCCTTCTTGAACCACGAGCAGCCGGCGACGGAGACGGCCAGCAGCACCAGGGCAAGCGGACGCACGAGGGAAGACGAAAGACGCATGAAATTCTCCTGGGTTCAGGCCGCGATCGTTTCGCGGCTGGATTGTGCTTCCAGCGACTGGGCCAGCGTGGCCAGTCGGTCGGCAGTGGGGGCATGGGTATCGGACAACGACAGCAGCGGCAGGCGCAGGCCGTGGCCGATGCCCTGGCGCTGCAACAGCGCCTTGACGGGAATGGGGTTGGATTCGACGCCGAAGAAGGCGTAATGCTCTTGCAACTGCTCATCCAGCGTGGCGACCGCATCGGCATGCCCGCCGCGCGCCAGATCGCACAGGCGACGGAAAGTGCGCGGCAACGCATTGGAGCCGACCGAGATCAACCCATCGGCGCCGGCCAGCATCGCGCGACCCGCCGTGGGATCGTCGCCACTGAGGATCGCGAAGCTTTCGCTGCGCAATGCCAGCAACGCGGCCATGCGCTCGGGTTCGGCCCGTGCTTCCTTGATGCCGATGATGTTCGGATGGTCGACCAGCTGCGCCACGGTTTCCGGCAGCAGGTCGCAGCCGGTGCGCCCCGGCACGTTGTAGAGCACGACGGGCAGTCCGCCCTGGTCGGCGACGGCACGGTAGTGCGCCACCAGGCCCGCCTGCGTCGGTCGCACGTAGGGCGGCGTCACGACCAGGGCCACGTGCGCGCCACCCTCGGCGGCGCGACGGGTGGCGGCAATGGTCTTGGCGGTGTTCATCTGGCCGGTACCGGCCAGCACCGGCAGCGCGCCACCCACCGTTTCCACGGCGATGCGCAGCAGCGTGTCGTATTCCTCGTCGGAGAGCGCGGCGGCTTCGCCCGTCGAACCGGCCACCACCACGCCCTGCGTGCCACCGTCCAACTGCTGTTTGAGCAGCGCGCGCCAGGCTTGCAGGTCGAGTTCGCCCGACGCCAGGAAGGGCGTGGCCAGTGCGGTGATGCTGCCGGAAAGGTGCAAGGGAGGTTCTCGGTGGGAGGATCCGGGCGCCCGGCGGCGCAAGTAAGCGCGGTTATCCCGGCACGCCCGCAATGTCCGCCGCATGTTACTTGCGGGCTCAAAGGGCGGGCAAGTATGCTGCCAGCGTCGCCGGGCACTGGCCCGGCTGCCATTCAGCCAGACCGCAATGCCGGAAGCTCCTTTGACCGATTCCACGCCCCGGCCTTCGCCGACCGAAAACCACCTCCTGATCACCGCCTACACGACGCATCCGGAGTCGCCGCTTCTGTCGGTGACGCGCCGGATCGCGGACAGCGGCTGCAATCTGGTGGACGCACGGCTGTCGACGGTGGGCCGCGATGTCTCGGTGACGGCACTGGCCACCGGCTCCTGGGATGCGGTCGCCAAGCTGGAGGCCATGCTGTCTCGCCTGGAGCGCGACGAGGGCCTGAAGCTGGTCTTCTACCGCACCGGTCCGAAGGTGGTGCAGTCCAACCTGCTGCCCTACATCGTGGAAGTGGTCGCCGCGGACAAGCCCGGCATCCTGTTCCAGCTGGCCGACTTCTTCGACCGCCAGGGCATCACGATCGAGAATCTGCAGAGCACGCGCTACCGCGCGATGCAGACCGGCGCGGAGATGTTCTCGGCGCAGGTGACGATCGGTGTTCCCGCCAACATGCACATCGCCGCGTTGCGCGACGATTTCCTTGAATTCTGCGACCATCTGAACCTGGACGCGATCATGGATCCGATGAAGTTCTGACGATGACGGCCAAAGGCGCGAACGCTCTGCCCAAGTCGACACTGAAACTGCCGCTGGCGCTGTCCGGCGGCGAGACTACCGCCCTCGCCGAATATGCCGGCCAATGGCTGGTGCTGTACTTCTACCCGAAGGACAGCACGCCCGGCTGCACTACCGAGGGCCTGGACTTCAACGCGCTGTTGCCGAAGTTCAAGAAGCTCAACGCCACCGTACTGGGCGTCTCGCGCGACTCGGTGAAATCGCACGACAACTTTTGCGCCAAGCAAGGCTTCAAGTTCGCCTTGGTCAGCGACGCCGACGAGAAGCTTTGCCAGGCCTTCGACGTCATCCACGAGAAGAACATGTATGGCCGCAAGGTGCTGGGCGTGGTGCGCAGCACCTTCCTCATCTCGCCCGACGGCCGCATCGCGCAGGAATGGCGCGGCGTGAAGATACCCGGCCACGCCGAGGCCGTGCTGGAAGCCCTGAAGGCCCACCAAGCCCAGTGACCAAATCCTCTTCCACTCCGACCACCATCCCGCGCCGCGGCGGGTCATGGTGGCGCGCTGCTGTGCGCGTTTCCGCGGCACCCGTTGTTGCGTCATGTGTTCACACATCTTCCTCCATGAGGTTGCCTGAATGACCCGTAGCAAGCGTATCTATGTGTTGGACACCAACGTGCTGATGCACGACCCCACCGCGCTGTTCAAGTTCGAGGAGCACGACGTCTACCTGCCGATGCAGGTGATCGAGGAGTTGGACAACGGCAAGAAAGGCACGTCTGAAGCGAGCCGCAACGCGCGGCAGGTCAGCCGCTTCCTCAACGAACTCGTCGAGGCCTCCGGCCTCGACAATGTGGCCGCGGGCATCCCGCTGGTGCAGCCCAACAGCCTTCAGCTGCGCGGCTCGAAGAGCGCCGGCCTGTTGCGGTTCCAGACCAGCCATTTCGAAGCCGGCAAGAGCTTCGGTGCGGTCATCCCGGACAACGCCATCCTCGGCGCGATCCTCGCGCTGAAGGAGCAGGAGCCCGAGATCCCGGTGGTGTTCGTCTCCAAGGACATCAACCTGCGGATCAAGGCGGCGATCGCCGGCATCGTGTCGGAGGACTACGAGAACGACCGCGCACTGGACGATTTCAGCCTGCTGTATACCGGCGCGGATCCGCTGCCCGAGGATTTCTGGCAGCGCTACGGCAAGGACCTGCGTTCGTGGACCGACAAGGGACGCACGTACTACGAAGTGACGATGGAGAAGGATGCTGGCTGGTATCCCAACCAGTTCCTCTACCTGCCTGGCGACGACGAATCCGAATTCCGCGTCGCGCGCGTGGACGGCGACAAGGCCACGCTGCAGATCGTCGACGATTTCCGTCACAGCCAGCACGCGGTGTGGGGCATCAACGCGCGCAACCGCGAACAGAACTTCGCGCTCAACGCGCTGATGGACCCGGAGGTCGACTTCGTCACCCTGCTCGGCACCGCTGGCACCGGCAAGACGCTGCTGGCGTTGGCGGCCGGTTTGGCACAGACGATGGACCAGCAACGCTACCGCGAGATCATCATGACCCGCGCCACCGTCAGCGTGGGCGAGGACATCGGCTTCCTGCCCGGCACGGAAGAGGAAAAGATGACGCCATGGATGGGCGCGCTGACCGACAACCTGGAGGTGCTGACGCACAACCAGGAAGGCGGCGCATGGGGCCGTGCGGCGACCAACGACCTGCTGGCATCGCGCATCAAGATCCGCTCGATGAACTTCATGCGTGGCCGCACGTTCCTGAGCCGCTACCTGATCCTCGACGAAGCGCAGAACCTCACGCCGAAGCAGATGAAGACACTGATCACCCGCGCCGGCCCGGGCACCAAGATCGTCTGCCTGGGCAACGTGGAGCAGATCGACACACCCTACTTGACGGAAACCACGTCCGGCCTGACGTACGCGGTGGACCGCTTCAAGAACTGGGCGCATAGCGCGCACATCACGCTGCGGCGTGGCGAGCGCTCCCGCCTGGCGGACTACGCGTCGGAAGTGCTGTAGCCGGTCTGCGGCGGCATGGGCCTTCACCTTCCCCGCTGGGTATGGATCGGCGCGGTCGCGCTGGCCTGCGTGGCGGGGATGGTCAACGTCATCGGCTACCTCGGCTTCGAACACCAGGCGGTCAGCCACCTGACCGGCACCACCAGTCTTTTGGGTGCGGCGCTCGCGCAGGGCGACCTGCGCGCCGTAGGGCACCTATGGGGCATGCTGATCGCCTTCTGCCTGGGCGCCATGCTCAGCGGGCTGATCATCCAGGATCAGACGCTCAGGCTCGGGCGTCGCTACGGCGCGGCGCTCGCGCTGGAAGCCTCGTTGCTTCTTGCTGCGATCCCGTTGTTCAAGCAGGAGCAGATCTGGGGCGCATTGCTGGCCGCCACCGCGTGTGGCCTGCAGAACGCGATGGTCACCACCTACAGCGGTGCGGCGGTGCGTACCACGCACCTCAGCGGCATGTTCACCGACCTGGGCATCGGCCTTGGCCACCTGCTGCGCGGCATGCCGCTGCAGGTACGGCGACTGACGCTCAGCGGGTTGATCATCAGCGGCTTCCTTGGTGGCGGCGTGCTTGGCGCGCTGCTGTACCGGCAGTTCGGTTACGACGCCTTGCTGGCGCCCGCCCTGCTGACTGGCCTGACCGGCACGGGCTACGTGGTCTACCGGCAGTGGCGACAACGAGGATCGGTCGCCGACGCCTAGGCCAACCAGGGCGACGCGGTGGCACAATCCCCGCATGACGCCTCCTTCCGTGGTTTCCGCCCTTACCATCGCCGGCTCCGATTCCGGCGGCGGCGCGGGCATCCAGGCCGACCTGAAGACCTTCGCCGCGCATCGCGTGCACGGCGTGTCCGCGATCGCCGCGCTCACTGCCCAACACACGCGCGGCGTGACGGCGGTGAACGTGCCGCCGATGGATTTCCTGCGCGCGCAACTGGACGCCTGCTTCGACGACTTCGACATCCGTGCGGTGAAGCTGGGCATGCTCGCCACCGCCGAGGTGATCGGCGTGGTCGCCGGCGCCTTGCGCGATCATCGCCCCGCGACGATCGTGGTCGATCCAGTGATGGTCGCGACCAGCGGCGCCAAGCTTCTCGAAGATAGCGCGCTGCACGCGCTGCGCACGCAGTTGCTGCCACTGGCGCACGTGCTGACGCCCAACCTGCCTGAAGCGGAATTGCTGCTCGGTCGTCCTATCCCGGACGCATCCGCCATGCGGTCCGCCGCGAACGATCTTCTCGCCCTGGGCGCGCGTGCCGTCTTCCTCAAGGGTGGCCACCTGCCCGGCGACGGCGACGTGGTGGACCTGTACGTCGACGGATCGGGCATGACGGAAACATCGCATCCCCGGTTGGCCGTGGAGGCGCACGGCACCGGCTGCACGCTGGCTTCCGCCATTGCCGCGCGTTGCGCGCTGGGCATGCCAATGAAGCAGGCATGCCTGGCAGCTTCGGACTACGTGCATGCGGCACTGCGCGGCGGCTATCGTCCCGGCCGCAGCGACATCCTCGTGCTCGACCACTTCGGAGCCGCGCCCGACGCATGAACACCTTCGACATCGACATCGCGCCGCTGGAGATCCCGCTGCGTTCGCAGGATGGCCATGGCTACACGCTGCTGGCGCGCATTCCCGCGGCGGCAACGTCCGCGCTGCTGTGGATTCCCGCCCTTGGCGTGGCCGCACGCCACTACCTGCCGTTCGCGGACATGCTGGCGGCGCGCGGCATGGCGGTCTTCGTGCACGAGTGGCGCGGCAACGGCAGCAGCACGCTGCGAGCCGGTCGCCGCCAGGACTGGGGCTACCGCGAGCTACTCGGCACCGATCTGCCCCTGAGCCACGCCGAGGTGCAACGCCGCTTGCCCGGCTTGCCGCACGTGACCGGCGGCCATAGCCTGGGCGGACAGCTCGCGGCCTGCCACCTTGGCGCAGAGCCGACGGCATTCGAGCGGTTGTGGCTGGTCGGCAGCGGCACGCCGTACTGGCGCACCTTCCCCGGCTTGCGCGGCTACACCCTGCCCCTGTTCTATCAATTCGCCCCGTGGCTGGCCCACGCATGCGGCGCCCTGCCCGGCCGCCGGCTCGGCTTCGGCGGCGACGAGGCGCGTGGCCTGATCCGCGACTGGGCGCGGGTCGGCCTCAGCGGACATTACCGCGCGGCGGGCTGGCCGGCGGATCTGGAAGCCGGCATGCGCCAGGTGCGCATCCCCATCGACGGCGTGCTGTTCGACGACGATTGGCTGGCGCCTGAAAGCTCGCTGCGCGCACTGATGGCGAAGATGCCCGATGCCCCCTCGCGCATCGAGGTGCTGCATCACGCCGCCCTCGGCACGCGCGCCGACCACTTCGCTTGGATGAAGCAGCCGCAGGCGGTGGTGGACGCGCTGCTCGCCTGACCGCTGGGTCAGCAACCGACGACGATACAGTCGCGGCCTTGGGCCTTTGCGCGGTAAAGCGCGCCATCCGCACTGTTGATCCAGTCGGATACCGACGCGATGCCAGGATGAGGCTCGGACAGACCGATACTGACCGTACAGCGCAATCCGCGGGCCGAAAAGGAATACGCCGCCACCTGCCGACGCAACCGCTCCGCGGCCACGATCGCTTCCTCCCAACGCGTGTTCGGCATGACGATGCCGAACTCGTCGCCGCCGTAGCGTCCGCCGGTGTCGCTATCGCGCAGGCACGCCTTCAGCAGCCGCGCGAACTCCTCCACCACCTCGTCGCCGACGGTGTGGCCGTAGCCGTCGTTGATGTCCTTGAAGCGATCGATGTCGATCAGGACCAGCACGGCAGGACGCGTGAGCCGCTGGTAACGCTGGAGTTCGGACGTCGCCGCATGCAGCCACTGCTGGCGGTTCATCAGTCCGGTGGCGGCATCGAAGCGCGCCATCTTCTCCAACAGCACCTTCTGCTGACGGGCCTTGCGCGACAGCGAATGCGTCGCGATGCTGATCGCCATCGGGTAGATCGCCAGGAACGGCAGGCAGGCGAGCACGACGGGGTAGCTCGTGAAAGGATCGAACGCGAACCCCCATGCCGCACTCGCCGCCAGGCAGGTCAGCACCATCGCAGCAAGCGTGCGCTGCGCGAAGCGGCCGCCACCGATGATGATCTTGTCCATCGTCAGCATCGCCGCCAGCAGGACGCTGGGCAAGGCATCGAAGTGCATCGCGGCGATCCAGAAACCGCCCATCGCCGCGTCGAACGTCAGGTTCTGGAACTCGGCCTGCAGCGGTTCTTCGACCTGGGCCTTGACCCGCAGGTAGGCCACGTGGGGCCACAGCACCGCGTTGGCGACCAGCAACCCCCACAGCCAGGGCGAAGCCCCGTGCTCCCATAGCACCGCTGCGACGCAGATGCCTCCCAGCCCCAGCCCCAGCGCGCGCATCCGGTACATGCGCAAGCCGTAGCGTGAGCGGTTCTGTTCCGCCATGTCGCGCGCAGCATCGATGGGCAAGGGGATCCAAGGGTGCCGGGTTGGCCGGATTTTCGACCAATCGCGCCGATGGCACCAGCCCGCGCCGTACGGTCGCAGGCTCCGTTATGCCAACCCGATCACATCGTCGCACTCAGGCGGCGGGATATCCCTGCGGATTCAACGACTGCCAACGCCATGCATCCCGGCACATGGCCTCCACCCCGAGTTCCGCGCGCCAACCGAGCGTGCGCTGTGCGAGCGAAGGATCGGCGTAGACCTCGGCGACGTCGCCGGGGCGTCGCGCCACCACCTGGTACGGGATCTCGCGCGCCGCCGCGTCGGCGAACGCCTTCACCAGTTGCAGCACGCTGATGCCCTGGCCGGTGCCCAGGTTCACCGTGAGGTTGCGTCGCTCACGCGCGACGAAATCCAGCGCGTCTGCGTGCGCACGGGCAAGGTCCATGACGTGGATGTAATCGCGCACGCCGGTGCCGTCCAGCGTAGGCCAGTCGCCGCCGAAGACGCTCAGTCGCTCGCGGCGCCCGACGGCCACCTGGCAAATGAAGGGCATCAGGTTGTTGGGTATGCCGCCCGGGTCCTCGCCGATCAGCCCCGATGCGTGAGCCCCCACGGGATTGAAGTAGCGCAGGTTGACGGCATGGAAATCCGGATCGCTCTGGCAGAGGTCGCCGATGAGCTCTTCCATGACCAGCTTGGTACGGCCGTAGGGATTGGTGACCTGCAGGTGGGCATCCTCTCGCACCGGCACGCTGGCGGGGTCGCCGTAGACGGTCGCGGAGGAGCTGAACACCAGACGCTTCACCCCGGCCTGCTGCATGCCGTGCAGCAGGTTGAGGGTGCCGCCGATGTTGTTGTGGAAATAGTCCAGCGGCCGCTCGCAGGATTCGCCCACCGATTTCAGCGCGGCGAAGTGGACCACGGCGTCGAAGGGCTGCCGGGCGAAGAATCCGCTCACGGCTTCGCGGTCGCGCAGATCCAGGGGCTGGAAAGGAACCGGTCCGCCGGTGATCTGCTGCAGGCGTGCCAGCACGCCAGGCGAGCTGTTGCTGAAGTTGTCGGCCACCACCACCTCGTGGCCGCGCTCGACGAGCACCACGTAGGCATGCGCGCCGATGTAGCCCGCGCCACCGCACAACAGGATCCGCATCTCGACTCCCCCGGTCGTGTCGCCGTCCATTCCCGTGGACGATCACAAGGGATACGCAAGCGACGCCCCAATCAGGCCAACGACCGCAGGGTTGTCCTGCGTTCGACGGTTTGGACGTTGATCGGCACGACAAGGGGCACGGACCCGGGGAACGTCCGCACCGCGCCACCGTATAGACTCTTCTACACGCGACACCTACAGGGGATTTCCACATCGATGAACGCTCCACTGCCCACCCTGGACCAGGCCAGGATCGCCGTGATCGGACTGGGGTATGTCGGCCTGCCGTTGGCCGTGGCCTTCGGCCGCAAGTACCCCACGCTGGGATTCGACATCAACGGCAAGCGCGTCGGCGAACTGCGCGAACACCACGACCATACGCTGGAAGTCTCCGCCGACGAGCTGCGCGACACGCCGCAGCTTGAGTTCAGCGACGATCCGGCAGCCTTGGCTTCGTGCAATATTTTCATCGTCACCGTGCCCACGCCGATCGACGACTACAAGCGCCCGGACTTGCGGCCGCTGGAGTCGGCGAGCCGGAGCGTAGGCCGGGCGATCGGCAAGGGTGGCGTGGCGATCTTCGAATCGACGGTCTACCCCGGCGCCACCGAAGAAGCGTGCGTGCCGATCATCGAGCGCGAATCCGGCCTGGCCTTCAACCAGGATTTCTATGCGGGCTACAGCCCGGAACGCATCAACCCGGGCGACAAGCAGCACCGCCTGGAAACCATCATGAAGGTCACGTCAGGCTCCACGCCGGCGGTCGCGGACTTCGTGGATGCGCTGTACGGCAGCATCATCACGGCCGGCACCCACAAGGCCAGCAGCATCCGCGTGGCGGAAGCGGCGAAGGTCATCGAGAACACGCAACGCGACGTCAACATCGCGCTCATCAACGAATTGGCGCTCATCTTCCACCGCCTCGGCATCGACACCCACGAAGTGCTGGAAGCCGCGGGGACCAAGTGGAACTTCCTGCCGTTCCGCCCCGGCCTGGTCGGTGGACACTGCATCGGCGTGGACCCGTACTACCTGACCCACAAGGCGCAGCAGATCGGCTACCACCCCGACGTGATCCTGGCCGGCCGGCGCATCAACGACGGCATGGGCAGCCACGTGGCGCGCCGCGTGGCCAAGCTGATGGCGCGCCGCAACCTGCCCACCGCCGGTGCGAAGGTGCTGGTGCTGGGCCTGGCATTCAAGGAGAACTGCCCGGACGTGCGCAATACGCGCGTGGTCGACATCGTGGCCGAGTTGCGCAGCTACAACGCGCAAGTGGACGTGCACGACCCCTGGGTGAACGCAGACGAAGCCAAGCACGAATACGGGCTCGATCTGGTGGCGGAGCCCCAGGCCGGCCAGTACGATGCGGTGATCCTCGCCGTCGCGCACAAGCAGTTCAGCGCGCATGGCGCCGAGGGCATCCGCGGGTTCGGCAAGCCCGGCGCGGTGGTCTTCGACGTGAAGCGCGCCCTGCCCCGCCACGCGGTCGACGACTGCCTGTAATCCCTTCCTCCCCCAGGAGTACCTGATGCGCGTATTGGTCACCGGCGCCGCCGGCTTCATCGGCTCCCACCTCAGCGAGCGCCTGCTCGCCCGTGGCGACGAAGTGCTGGGCTACGACAACCTCAACGCGTATTACGACCCCTCGCTGAAGGAAGCGCGGTTGGCCCGCCTGACGCCGAAGGACGGCTTCAGCTTCGTGCGCGGCTCGCTGGAAGACCGCGCCGCGCTGGACGCCGCGTTCGACGACTTCAAGCCGCAGCGCGTGGTGAACCTCGCGGCGCAGGCAGGCGTGCGCTACTCGCTGGAGAACCCGCAGGCGTACGTCGACAGCAACATCACCGGCTTCCTGAACATTCTCGAGGCCTGCCGCCATCGCGGTATCGAGCACCTCGTCTACGCCTCGTCCAGCTCGGTCTACGGCGCCAACCGCAAGCTGCCGTTCGCGGTGGAGGACAGTGTCGACCACCCGGTCAGCCTGTACGCCGCCAGCAAGAAGGCGAACGAGCTGATGGCGCACACCTACAGCCACCTGTTCAACCTTCCGACCACGGGCCTGCGCTTCTTCACCGTCTACGGTCCCTGGGGCCGGCCGGACATGGCGCTTTTCCTGTTCACCCGGAAGATCCTGGCAGGCGAGCCCATCGACGTGTTCAACCACGGCCGCCACACGCGCGACTTCACCTACATCGACGACATCGTCGAGGGCGTGATCCGCACCCTGGACCGCGTCCCCGGCGCCGATCCGGACTACGACCCGCTGTCGCCGACGCCGGCCAGTTCGCTCGCCCCGTATCGCGTCTACAACATCGGCAACCACCAGCCGGTGGAGCTGTTGCGCTACATCGAGGTCCTGGAGGAGTGCCTGGGCCGCACGGCGGAGAAGCGGCTGCTGCCGCTGCAGCCGGGCGACGTCCCCGACACCTACGCCGACGTGGAGGCGCTGAGCCGCGACACCGGCTACTCGCCCTCCACGCCCATCGAAACGGGCGTGCGCCGCTTTGCCGAGTGGTACCGCGCGTTCTACCAGGTCTGAGGCCCGCACCGCCGGGCGTCGTGCGCCCCGCATTGGCCGGATTCCCGCGTTGCCCCCGTTGTAGTGGGCATCAGCAGATACAGGGGATCCTCGATGAAACGCGTCTTCACCGGCCTCAGCGCCCTCCTCCTGGCCGTGTTCCTGACGTCCTGCGCGACGTCATCCGGCAGCGAGAGCGCTCCGCCCGCCACCAGCACGTTGGCCACGGATGCTTACCACATCGGCGTCGACGACATCGTGCAGGTCTCGGTGTGGCGCAACCCCGAACTGGGCATCACGGTGCCCGTGCGTCCGGACGGCATGATCTCCGTGCCGCTGGTGGGCGACGTCGCAGCCGGCGGCCGCACGCCGGCCGAAGTGGCGAAGGACATCCAGGAGCGCCTGGCCACCTACGTGCGCGATCCGCAAGTGGCGGTGATCCTCACCGACCTCCGCAGCCATGAATACCTCTCGCGCGTTCGCGTCACCGGCGCCGTCCGCCAGCCCGTCTCGCTGCCCTACCGTCCCGGCATGACCGTACTGGACGCCGTGCTGGCCGCTGGCGGCATCACCGAGTTCGCCGCTGCCGATCGTTCCGACCTGCATCGCAAGACCCCTGAGGAAACCCGCACCTACGCCGTGCGTCTGGACCGCATCCTCAACCGGGGCGACCTGAGCACCAACTACACCGTGTCGCCCGGCGACGTCATCACGGTCCCCGAGCGTACCTTCTGATGAGCCAGAGCAACCTTCCCGCACGGCGCGGCTATTCCGCGCCGGCTGCGCCGTCCACTGCGCTTTCTCCCAACGACCTGGCGCCCATTCTGATCCGCGAGGCGCGCCGCCATCGTGTGGCGCTGGTCGGCATCTTCGCCGCCGTCGCGCTGCTGACGCTGGTCGTGGGCCTGCTGGTGCTGCCCAAGAACTACACCGCGTCCACCACGATCCTGGCGCAGGAGAGCGACATCATCCAGCCGCTGCTGGAAGGCCGCGCCGTGGCCACCGAGGTCGTCGACCGCGCGGGCATCGCCCGCCAGGTGATCTACAGCCGCAAGGTGCTCGAGGACGCGATGAAGACCGGTGGCTGGCTGGAAGACAAGCCCAGCGCCATCGAGCAGGACCGCCTGATGGAGCAGATCAAGGGGCGCATCGCGATCACCAGCCCGCGTCCGAACCTGATCCAGATCACCTATCGCGACAGCGACGCCAAGCGCACCTACGATGTCACCGAGCACCTCGGCGAGATGTTCATCAAGGAAAGCCTGGCGGCGAAGGAACGCGAGAGCCGCGAGGCCTACGAGTTCATCGACAAGCAGGTGCAGGACTACCACGCCAAGCTGCTGGAGGCGGAAGAGCGCCTGCGGTCCTACCGCTCGGCCAACACCGATGCGCAGCCCGGCAGCGCCACCGACGCCAACACCCGCATCAGCGCGTTGCGCACCACGGTCGAGCAGACCCGCATGTCGCTGCTGGAACAGCGCTCGCGCGAGGGTGCGATCGCGTCGCAGCTCTCGGGCGAATCCGCGGTGACCGCCGTGCAGACGCGCGAAAGCCTGTATCGCGGCCAGTTGCTCGAGCTGCAGGGCCAGTTGGACCGGCTGCTGCTCAACTACACCGAGCAGCATCCCGACGTGGTCCGCGTGCGCCATCAGATGGCCGACCTTCAGCAGGCCATGGCCAACGAACAGAATCGCCGCGCGTCCGCGCCGCAGGGCACCAGCCCGTTCGACGAAGCGCAGATGAACCCGCTCTACCAGGAGCTGCGCAGCCAGCAGGCGCAAACCCGTCGTGAAGTGGCCGCCACGGCGTCGCGCATGGCGATCGCGGAATCGATGCTGGGCGACGAGCTCAACCGCAGCCGGCGCATCGCCGATTCGGAGAGTGCGCTGGCCGAACTGACCCGTGACTACGAGGTCAACCGCGACATCTATCAGGACCTGCTGCGCCGCCGCGAGAACGCCCGCGTCTCGATGCAGCTCGACCGCGAAGAACGCGGCCTGACCCTGCGCGTGCAGGACCCGGCCACCATGCCGCTGCGCCCGACTGGCTTGCGCTTCATGCACTTCGCCATCGGCGGGCTGCTGATGGCGGTGGGCATCCCGCTGGGCCTGCTGTTCCTGCGCGCGCGGTTCGACCCGCGCATCCGCTCGGCGCAGCAACTCCAGCGCATGACCGACCGTCCCCTGTTGACCGTCGTGCCGACCTACCACTCGCCGCGTGATCGCCGGCAGGAGTTCAGCCGCAACGCGATGAGCGTCGGCTTCCTGGCGCTCGTCATCCTCGCGTACGGGCTGGCGTTCGGCCTCAAGCAGCTCGCTGCCGCCTGAGGCCCTCGCCATGAACCCACACGCCACCATGGAAAAGCCCGTGACCCCGGACAACGATCGACTGCACGGCGTGCCTCACCGCGCCGAACCCTCCCGCTCGCTGGCCCTCATGGACGAGCCCAAGGCGCTGACGCCGCGCGAGCTCGAAGATCGTCGCGTCATCCACCGCAACGACTCGGTCCGCGAACAGGCCGATGCGTTCCGCGAACTGCGCACGCGCCTGCTGACGCTGGGCGGCGAGCGCAATTTCGTCACCCTGGTGGCGCCGGTTTCGCACGGCTGCGGCGGCAGTTTCGTCGCCCGCAATCTGGCGGCCGCCTTCGCGTTCGACGACACCAAGAGCTCGCTGCTGATCGATTGCGACGCGCTGCACCCCACCCAGCACACCGCGCTGCACGTCGATGCAGGCCATGGCGGCCTGATCGACTACCTCGAGGATTCCGACGCCGACCTGGGCAGGATCCTCTACCGCACCGGCGTGCCGCGCCTGCGCCTGATTCCCAGCGGCCGGCAGCGCGAGATGACCGGCGAGGCGTTCAGTTCGTTCCGCATGCGGGCCATGGTGGACTCGCTGCGCAGCCGCTATCCCGATCGTTACCTGGTGCTGGACAGTCCGTCGGTGCTGGGTTCGCCGGATGCACGCATCCTGTCCGAACTGGCGGATCTGGTGGTGCTGGTGGCAGGTTACGGCAAGGTCACTCCGGACAAGCTGGAAAAGGCCATCGGCAGTTTCCCCGCCGACAAGGTGGCCGGCGTGGTGTTCAACGAAATCCCCTGAGAACGCCAAGGAGCCTCGGCATGCGACCTTCCCGCCTCCGCATTTCCGCGCTAGCAGCGTCCGTGCTGGCCGCGTTCTCCGGCCATGCCTCCGCCGCGCGCGTCGACTACACCATCGACCTGGGCATGGAGCGCAACAGCAACGTGACGATGGCGCCGTCCAATCCGATCGAGCAGCGTTACCTGCGGAGCGGCATCGGCTTCAGCATCACTGAAAGCGTCTCCGCCCTCCAGCTCAGCCTGGACGGGCGCGCCGAATACAGGGACTACGAAGACGACATCTTCGCCGATACGGTCGATGGCACGCTGTCGGGAAGGATGAATTGGGTCGCCATTCCCGACCGACTCTTCGTGGTGGTCGAAGACAACCTCACCGTGCAACCGGTGGATTCGCTGGTGCCCGACGGACCCGGCAACCGTCAGCAGGTCAACGTCTTCTCGGCCGGTCCGACGATGCTCTTCAACTGGTCGCCGCAATTGCACGGCCAGGCGGAACTGCGTTACGTGAACAGCGACGCCGAAGTGACCGAGGAGTTCAATTCGCAGCGCCTCGCGGCCGCTTTGCGCACGATCCGGGAGCTGACGCCCACCAGCCGCATCTCGCTGAACCTGCAGGCGCAGCGCGTGGATTTCGATGACGACGTCGTCGCTCGCGACTACAACCGCTACGACCTCTACGGCCGTTACGTCCGCGAACTGGCGAATTTCCGGTTGGGCGCGGACCTGGGCTATTCGCGCATCGATTACCGCCAGGGCGAATCGCGCTCCGAACCGCTGCTGCGCGCCGACGCCGAATGGACGCTGTCGCCGCACAGCCAGCTGACCGCCGTGGTGTCGAGCCAGTTCTCCGACACCGCAACCGATGCACTGGCCGGCATCCAGTCCGAATCCACCGTGCCGGTCAACGTCCTGACCGGCGACGCGGTGGTGAACGCATCCCCCTACGAGGTCCGCAGCCTGGACCTCGGCTACAGCTACACCGGCACGCGCCTGAACCTGTCGCTGACGCCGTTCGTGCAGAAGCGCGACTACGTCGATTCGGACGAGTTCGACCAGAAGACGCGCGGCTCGCGGTTCGACCTGCACTGGCTGATGCGGCGCGGGCTCTCGCTGGGCACCTACGCCACCTGGGAACGCCTGGACTACACCCAGCTCGGGCGCGAGGACAAGACGACGCGGGTCGGTGCCAGCCTGGAATACCAGTGGGTACGTCGCTGGGCGGTGCGGTTGCACGCAGAGCGCTACAAGCGCGAGAGCACCGACCTGAACCAGGACGTCGCACAGAACATCGTCTACCTGAGCGTCGCCTACTCCAACCGTTGAGGGCACCGGCATGCGCGCCTCGCCTTCCAAGCTGAAAACCCATGGCATTCCCAGCGCGATCCTGCTCGGGTTCGCCCTGGTGGCCGCCGCGATCGGCCATTGCGGCGCCGCGGATGCGCCCGAAAGCACGCCACAGTCCGCCGAGCGGGCCGTCGCGGCCCCGCCGCCCACCGCAGCGCCTGTCACGGCCCCGGCCGTGGCGACCGGCGTGGACCAGTTGAAAATCGATCTGTCATCCGTGGACCGGCGATCGCCCGCCTTCGGCCGCTTCCGCAGCTGGGTCGACAGCGCCGTGTCCGGCAGTCCTGGCTATGCATTCTCTGCCAGCGACGCCGCCTTGATGGCGTTGTCGGGCGGCGGTGACAAGTATTGCAAGCTGGCCATCCGCATGGTCGAGCAAGAAGTGAGCGAGGCCGAAAGCGCCATCGCTTCGGGCGGACGTCCGGCCATCGCGGGCGACTCCTATCTCGAGGTCGGACCCCGGATCGCCGATCTGGCGATGACGCTGCATGCATGCCGGCCCGACATCGCTCCCGCCCAGCAACAGCGCTGGTCCGCTCTCGCCGAGCAGGCCGTCTGGAACGTCTGGAACCCGGCGCGCGCGCAATGGGGCGGGCGCACCCACGCGTGGACGGGCTGGTCGATCGACAACCCGGGCAACAACTACTACTTCAGCTTCATCGAAGCCACCATGTACTGGGCGCTGGTGAGCGGCAGCCCGACCTGGATGGAAGAACTGCGGCAGCGGCGCCTGCCGCCGTTGAAGGCCTACTACGCCGACCTGCCGGGCGGCGGCAGTCGCGAGGGCACCGGTTACGGCGCCGCGCAAATGCGCCTGTTCGGTCTCTACCGCCTGTGGAAGGACAGCACGGGCGAAGACCTGGCCGCGGCGAACACGCATGCGCGCGACAGCATCCCTTACTGGGTGCACGCCACGGTGCCCACGCTGGACCGCTTCGCTCCCATCGGCGACCAGGCGCGCAGTTCGGTGCCGGAGTTGTTCGACTACCACCGTCGCCTGGTGCTGGAAGCGCGCCAGCTGACCACGGACGCCGATGCGCTGGCGCTCTCGTCCTGGTGGTTGCGCAACATCTCGGTGCCGCGGATGAGCCAGGGATTCAATTCGCGCTATGACCTCCTGGCCGCCGGCGAATCGAACGAGGCACCCAAGGCATTGGTCTACTACGCGGAAGGCGCCGGCCACCTGTTCGCGCGCAGCGACTGGGGCAAGGACGCGATGTGGATGTCCTTCGTCGCCGGTCCCTACAACGAAAGCCATGCCCACCAGGATCAGGGCGGCTTCACTCTGTTCGCGCGCGATTGGCTGGCCGTGACCGAAAACATCTGGACCCACAGCGGCATCCAGCAGGGCACCCCCGTGCACAACGTGGTGCGGTTCGAACGGGCAAACGCCGATGCGCAGCAATGCGCCGCGCCGCGCGGCGACACCGTCGTACACCAGTGCGAGTCCACCCGCTCCCGCTCGAAGGTGACCGTCACTCCCCGCCCGGATGGCGGCGTGACGGCGCTCGCTGACCTGACCCCGGTGTACCGCGACAACCCCGCCCTGCAGTCCTGGCAGCGCCGTATCGACTTCGGCGGACGCAAGCTGCTGGTCCGCGACGACTTCCGGTTGGGAACGGGTACCCGCGCCATCTTCCAGGTCAACGTACCGGAGCGTCCGGTGGTCCAGGGCAACGAAGCCGTGGCGGGCCGGTTGCGCATCCGCGTGCTGGAACCGGCCAACGCGACCCTGCGCGTGCATACCTGGAGCGACGACGATCCCCAGGAATTCCGACGGGGATGGCGGGTGGACGTGGCCGGCGGCCAGGATGGCTATACCGTCGAACTGAGCGAAAAATAAGGGCCTTCACCGACCTGCCCGGCGCCCCAGAGCGCACCGGGCAGGCCATCACACTCCCGTGAACTCCCCTGCCGCCGGCTGAACCGGCGCGCGTTTCTGTGACCCAGGGCGTCCGTTTTGGAAAATGCCCCACGTTATGATCCGCCCCGCCGTTGCGCGGATCGCATGTAGCGAGGGGGCGCTGCAGCGGGTAGCCACCAGCCTCAGGGCTGTCGTCTTCCAATTCTTTCGTGCGCGGTTTTCTTGCCAGGAGAACCCCCTTGTCGCGCACGTCCGTTTCCCCCCGCACCGCCCGCCGGCTCCCCGTCGCCCTGTTCCTCGGCGCCGCCGCACTCACCTCCTTGACCGCTGCCAGCGCGGCTGGCGGCCTGTTCGGCCAGCGCGCCCAGGCCCTCGCCTCCGACGCCTGGAGCCAGGCCGAGGACGACTTTGCCGACCTGCGTGACGCCGGTCGCGACAACGTCATCCGCTTCTGGACCCGCACCACCTCTTCCGCCAAGGCGGCGCGCCGCGCACGCGAACGCGTTGCCGTGACCCCATCGGTCGGCAGCCTGGGCAGCAGCACCCCCTCCACCGGTACCGACTCCAGCCCCGTGCTGAGCAGCGGTGGGCGGGTCAGCTCCAACTCCTCCCGCCCGCGCGTGGTCAACCTGCCCCTGCCGGTGCCTGCCGTGGACAAGAGCTCCGCCGCCTACACCCGCTTCAAGGGTTGGGTGGATTCGGCCGTGGCCGGCAGTCGCGGTTACGGCTTCAGCGCCGCCGAGGCCGCGCTGATGTACCAGCTCTCGCCCGAAGCCAAGTACTGCACCCTGGCCATCCAGATGGTCGAAGAGCAGGTCACCGCTGCCGAATCGGCGATCGCTGGGGGTGGCCGCCCCGCCGTCGCCGGCGACTCCTATCTGGAAGTCGGCCCGATGATCGCCGACGTCGCGTCGACCATGACCGCCTGCGCAGGCAGCATCACCTCCAGCCAGCGCACGCGCTGGTCGGCCTACGCCGAGCAGGCCGTGTGGAACGTCTGGAACTACAACAGCGCCCAGTGGGGCGGCCGTGCCCAGCCGTGGTCGGGCTGGTCGGTGACCAATCCCGGCAACAACTACTACTACAGCTTCGTCGAAGCCACGATGTACTGGGCGCTGGCCAGCGGCAGCAGCACCTGGTTCAACTTCCTGCGCGACAACAAGCTGGCGGCGATGCAGACCTACTTCGCACGCCTGCCCGGCGGCGGCAGCAGCGAGGGCACCGGCTACGGCACCTCGCACATGCGCCTGTTCTCGCTGTACCGCATCTGGCGCGATGCCACCGGCTACGATCTGGCCAACGCCAGCAGCCATGCATCGGACAGCATCCCGTACTGGATCCACGCGACCGTGCCGACGATGGACCGCTTCGCGCCCATCGGCGACCAGGCGCGCAGCTCCGTTCCGGACCTGTACGACTACCACCGCCGTCTCGTGCTGGAAGCGCGTTCGGTCAACACCAACCCGGTGATCCAGAACCAGGCGACCTGGTGGCTGAACAACATCTCGATCGCGCGCATGGGGTCTGGCTTCAACTATCGCTACGACCTGCTGCCGGCCGGCACCACCGCGACCGTGCCGACCGATCTGGTCTACCACGCGCGCGGCGCCGGCCACTTGTTCGCCCGTACCGGCTGGACGCGCGACGCGATGTGGGTGGCGATCGTCGCCGGCCCGTACAACGAGAGCCACGCCCACCAGGACCAGGGCTCCTTCACCCTGTTCTCCGGCGACTGGCTGGCCGTCACCGCGAACATCTGGAGCCATAGCGGCATCAACCAGGGTACGGACGTGCACAACCTGGTGCGCTTCGTGCGCAACGGCACCGTCGCGCGTCAGTGCGAATCCACGACGAAGGCATCGACGATGACGGTCACGCCGGGCAGCGGCGGCGCGTTCACCGCGGACGCCAACCTGACGCCGTCGTTCTGCAACGCCGACGCGGTGACGAACTGGCAGCGCAACTTCAACTTCGCCAACCGTCGCCTGACCGTGCGCGATACCTTCAGCATCACCAGCGGCACCACCGCGACGTTCCAGGTGAACGTACCGGTCGCGCCCACCCTGGTGAACAGCCGTGAAGCGACGGCCGGCCGCCTGCGCGTGCGCGTGCTCGAGCCGGCGAACGCGACGATCAACTCCAACTTCAGCAGCGGCAAGTACGTGGAAGACGGCGCTCGTTTCCGCATCGACGTACAGGGCGGCACCACCGGTTATGTGGTGGAGCTGAGCGAGATCTGATCCTCAGAGGCCGTACAGCGTCTGCCGCCCGCGCTTGCGCAGGCGGCGACGCATGTCGAGCAAAGGTGTCGGCACGTAGCTGACCGACATCAGGCCGATCCGCTCCAGCGTCGGCCGCTCGAACAGGGCGCGCACCAGCAGCCGGCGTGCCGGCGAGGGGCAGCGTGCATGGATCAGATGGCGCGCGAAGTCCGTGCGGATCGCGCGCAGCTTCCAGCGGATATCGCGACGCGGCAGCCCCAGCGATTCGCCGAGTTCGCGCGCGTTGCGTATCTCCGCCAGCGCACAGCGCTCGATCCTGCTCGTCAGGCTGCCTTCGGCTGGCGTGTAGTGGCCGACCAGTCCTTCACAGGCGCGCACGCGCCAGCCCGCGTGCGCGATACGCAGCCACAGGTTGTAGTCCTCGGCACCGATCAGCTCCGGCGCCTCGAAGAAGCCGCCCAAGCGTTCGAAGACACTCCTGCGCACGACCGTCATCGACGTGCAGATGCGGTTCGCTCGCCACAGCAGATCGAAGTCCATCTCTCCCGGCAGCAGCAATCGACCCAGGCGCGCGGCGCCATGCAGCAGGCCGACATCTTCCTCTCCCGCGAGCGCCAACTGCACCTGCATCTTGTGCGGCAGCCAACTGTCGTCCGCATCCAGGAACGCGATCCACGCGCCGCCCGATGCACGGACCCCGGCGTTGCGCGCGGCCGCAGGGCCAGCATTCTCCTGCTGCAGCAGGACCACGCGGCCGCCGTAACCGGCGACGATCCTGGCGATCTCCGCGCGGTCCGGCGATCCATCGTCCACCACGACCACTTCGCGCGCGGGCAAGGTCTGCGCCATCACGCTGTCCAGCGCATGCGCCAGCGTGGCGGAAGCATTGAAGGCGGGGATCACTACCGTGTAATCGGCGGCCGTCACGGGGGAAGACGGTGCCATGATCAGGCGGGCCTCGACACGGGACTTCGCTTGAGCAGCGCGTGCGCCATGTAGTGCAGCATGCACCAGGCGGAGCGCGGCCAGTTCAGCTGCTCGGTCTCGCGATAGATGCGCCATTGCCACCCGGCCGCGCGCAGCTTGTTCGCCGACACGGAGCCGCCACGCACCAGGTAATACGCCAATGGACGCGCCTCCGGCACGCGCTCGGCGTGGCCGGCGCGGCGCACCCGGTCCAGCCAGAACACGTAGTCTTCGTGCCCCATCTTCTGGAAGGCCACCTCGCCGAGCGAGCGCACGTAGATGCCCGTGAGGTTGCCGATCCGGTTGCTGTAGAGCATGCCCGCATAGTCGACGCGCTCCGGCGGCACCACCATCGTGAGCGCGCGGCCATCCTCGGCCACCCGCTGATAGGCGGTGTAGCAGACGCGGGCGCCGGTGCGGGCCATGTGCGCGAGTTGCAGCGCGAGCTTGTCCGGGTCCCACCAATCGTCGCTGTCCAGGAAGGCGACATGGGTGCCCGTTGCCTCCTGCAAGCCGCGGTTGCGTGCCGCGGCGACGCCGCCATTGGCCTGGTGCACGGCCACCACGCGGGCGTCGCGCTTGGCGTAGGCATCCATGATCGCGGCCGAGCCATCGCGCGAGCCATCGTTGACCAGGATCAGTTCGACCTCGCGATGGCTCTGCGTGAGCACCGACTCGATCGAACGCTCCATGGTCGCTTCCGCGTTGTACACCGGCATCACCACGCTGACGAGCGGGATGCGGATGTCCGTCGCGGGCGCCGCGGCGTTCATGCCGCCGCCTGCGCCTGTCGACCGCCGGCCCACGATGCGCGCGGCGGCGGCAGGTGGTAGTCGCGGTAGTCGCCGGGATTGCCTTGCATGCCGGCTTCGGCGGCCTTCACGATGTTGTATGCCTCGCGCGCGCTGACATAGTGCAGCACGTACTTCTGGCCGTCGTTGTAGGCGGACTCCAGGTAATCGTGCATCGCATCCACCGGCGGTCCCAGCAAGGTGTCGATATCGCCTTCCTGGGTGCCGTGGGTATGGATCTTCACGAAGACCCACTCCGGCTTGCCCTCGACATGGACACCGGCCTCAATCCAGGCATCGACGCGTTCGGGCGTAGGCGGCTGTCCCTTGCGCACGTCGGCATTCTCGATGCGCGGCACCAGGCCCATGCGGCGATCCTTCCAGTTCAGGCCCAGCGGACCCTGGATGAGCATCAGGTCGCCGGTGGCCTGGCCGCCGACGCGCACCGGCACGCCGGTGTCGTGCGACTTGGGCGCATGTGCGTCGTCGGTCGCGTAGTAGATGCTGTTGATCGTGCGCGTCTGCGTGTCGCTCGGCGCCGACGGCAGGGTGAAATCGGCGTAGCAGCCCAGGTCGCGGAGCAGGATCAGTTCGTTGTCCAGCCCGCACCACCGTCCATCGGGACGCGAATTGTCCAGGCACCAGTTGCCGTGGATGAAGCCGAAACGCAGTTCTCCGGTAGCGGGGTCGCGGGGCAGCGCGCCGTGTCGCTCGTGCAGCACGCGGCAGAACCGGGCCATGCCTTCGTTGAAGTTCGCTTCGGTGTCGTTGTCGTGGTGCAGGTGCACCTCGATCTCGCCATAACCATCGCTGCACAGGGCCGACAGCTTGTCGAGATACTCGGGAACGTACTCTTCCTCGGGATAGAAGAAGCTGTGCTGCGGCGGCCGCCCATCGGCGTCGCGGTGACGACCGGCCAGCGTGCGGTAGTCTCGGCACCAACGATCGACGCGCTCGCGCTGCTTGGCTTCGTCGGCGCCATGCCACATCGGCTCGAAGTGGTCGACGAAGCAGAACATCACGTGCACAGGACCCGCCGACGCAGGCACGCGCGGCCGGCGAAGGTAGCTGCCGATCCAGATCTCCATGTTGCGCGAACGCAACAGCTTCCACACGGCCAATGCGGCCACCGCGAGAATCGCGACCGGAACCGCCAGCCAGACCAGGATGTTCAAGCGTCCCCCTTGGTTTTCCAGCGTGCGCTCACGCCTTCGTCACCATCGAAAACGCGGCAACGGCGGCACACCGGCCATCGGGGATCAGTGGAGATGCGGTAGCGCGCGCAGTTCGAATCCTTGCGCCTTCCAGGCAGGGATCAGTTGGCGCAGCAGTGCCAGCGAATGCGCGCTGTCGTCGTGCATCAGCACGATGTCCCCCGCGCGAGGCGGGTGCCGTTGGATCGTTTCGAGCAGGTCCGGGACGGGCCGCCGGCTGTAGTCGAGGCTGTCGTAGGACCAGTAGTCGATCCGATGCTTGCGGCTGGCGAGCTTCGCCAGCATGGGCAACGTCAGCACGCCGCGCGGGGGGCGGAACGCGTGCCGAACGCGGCCATCGATGCCTTGAAGCACGCGCTCGGTGCGATCGATCTCTTCGAGTTGCTGCGCGAGCGTCAGCGAATCGAAGATCGGATGCGAGTAAGAGTGGTTCCCCAGCGTGTGGCCTTCGGCGGCAATCCTACGGGCCAGGTCGGAATGGCGCTCCGCCTCGCGCCCGATGAGGAAGAAGCTGGCCTTGGCATCGTGCTCGGCCAGCAGGTCCAGCAGCTCGGGCGTGAACTCCGGGTGCGGACCGTCGTCGAAGGTCAGGTACAGCGTGCGTCCGTCCCGCGCAGGGCCCGCCGTCGCCAGCCAGCCATTGGGCAGGAAGCGCAGCAGTTTGAGTCGTCGCGGACGTGGATTCATGGTGATGCGCTGGGGGGAGAAGGACGGCTCACGACAGGCGTCCCTGTACGGCCATGGTGCACGAATCGCAATCCTGCGGATCGTAGAGGCCATGGTACCGCTCCGCCATGGTCCGGAACGAGGCCTCGGCCTGCGCCCAGGCCTGGCCCGCGCGCCCCATCCTGCCCGCCTCGTCGCCTCCGCGCAGCAGCGCGATCAGCGCCGTCGCGAGGGCGGCCACGTCGGCGGCCGGCACAAGCCGGCCATTGACGCCGTCGCGGACGATCTCGCGGTTGCCACCCACATCGGTGGCCACGATCGGCAATCCGGCCGCGCACGCCTCCAGCAGCGCGATCGAATAGCCTTCGCTGGCCGACGAGAGCGCGAACACGTCCATGCCCGTCAATAGCCGAGGCACATCGTGGCGGTCGCCCAGGAACCGGACCGCATCCGACAGCCCCGCCTGCTCGGCTTGCGCTTCCAGCGCACCGCGCAGCGGTCCGTCGCCGACGATGGCGAGCACCGCTTCCGGCACCTGCATGCGGACCTTGGCGAACGCGCGCAACAGCAGCGCGTGGTCCTTCACCGGCTGAAGCCGTCCGACGGTGCCGATGACGCGGCTGCCCACCGGCCACCCCAGCTCGGTGGCCAGCGCCTGGCGCCCCGTCGTGTCGGCGGGCTTGAATCGCTCCAGGCGGATCCCGTTCGGCACCGACAGCAGGCCACGCCGCGGTCGAACGCCCTCGGCCGCGAAGCGCTCGCGCGCCGCTTCGCAAACAGCGACGGCGTAGTCGGTGAAACGCATGCTCAGGCGGTACAGCCATTCCTGGCGTCCACTGCGCACCCGCCCACCCATGCCGTGGCGCGTGTTGATGCGGCACTTCAAAGGCAGGCCCAACGATGCGATGACGGCGTAGTAGTGCGCCATCGCGTTATGGGTGTGGAGCACGGCGCCCGGTGACTGCCGGATCAGCGCGCGGGCGCGCCGCAGCGCATGCAGATCCATCCCGGGCCGCTTGCCGCAAGCATCCACGCGCACGCCGCTGGCGAGCAACTCCTTGGCCAGCAAGCCCAATTTGAAGAGGCAGATCACCCGGCACTGGTGCCCCGCTTCGCGCTGACTGGCGATCAGGTCCACCACGGTGCGCTCCAGGCCACCACGATCCAGGTTCTCGACGAAATGCACGATCTCCACGCTAGCCCTAACCCCTTAGTTCAGACACGGTGACACGCTGCTTGCCGGTCGGCGTCAGCGGAATTTCGTCCGTGAAGCGGAAATCCAGGGCAACGCTGTCGCCCACTACCTTGACCAGTTCGCGCCGCACGAGTTCGATCACCGACGGATCGAAGCCTTCGTCGCGCACGATCAGGATCTCGAAGGCATCCAACTGCTTCTGCACCACCTGGTAACGACGCACGCCGGTCGCGGCCAGGAAGGCGTAGACGATGTACTCGCCCGGCACGAACCGCCCATCCGGCGTGCGCAGCGCGTCCAGCTTGCGCCCATCCACGCTGGCCAGCCGCGGCAATCCGCGCCCGCAGGCACAGCGCCCGTGGCCCGGCGTGGCCAGGTCGCCGTTGACGTAGCGCAACAGCGGCATGCCGTAATTGTGCAAGTCGCTCACGACCAGCTCACGCGGACCGTCCGCGACGGCCCCGTCGCCGTGGCCCAGTTCCACCACCAGGTGGTCGGCGTTCACGTGCAGACCGTCTCGATGCTCGCACTCCGCCGCGATCAGCATGAACTCGCGGCAGCCATAGGTGTTGTAGGCTGGCGCACCGAAGGCCTGCTCGATGCGTTGCTTCTGCGATGCGTGCAACGCCTCCGCCGCGCCCAGGATGCGTACCGGCGCGTGCACGCGTCGACCGCTGGCGATCAGCCAGTCCGCCATTTCCACGATCGGCGCGACATAGGACACGATGGTCTCCGGACGGAAGCGATCGATCGCGTCGGCGTACTCGGCCATGCGCGCGCGGTCCATCTCGAACGCATTCAGCATGCAGCGGTTGAAGGCGCTTTGGTAGAGCCGGTCCTTGCGCTTCTGTGCACCGATAGGCGTACCCCACAGGTACAACGTGCGTTGGCCCAGGCGCGCACCCGCCCAACCGTAGCCGCGCCACATGACCGCGACGCGACGCTCGTAGCTCTCGCGCGTGTACCCGAACTTCAGCGGCTCGCCGGTCGAACCGCCGGTGGTCTTGTAGAGCAGGTCCTGCCTGTACGGATCGGCGATGAGGCGATCGAAGTTGGCACGGATCGTGGGCTTGTCGAGTACCGGCAGGCGGGCGAAGTGCGCGAGGTCGCGGATGTCATCCGGCGCCGAGATGCCCAGCGCGCTCCACGTTTCCCGGTAATAGGGCACCTGGTCCCAACAGTGACGGATCAGCTGCTGCAGCTTCTGCCACTGGAGCGCGTCGATCTGCTCGGGCTCCAGCCATTGCTGGCGCTCGTACTCGCGCAAGTAGGACAGCGTCTTGCGTCCGCGCAGGCCCGACTCATAGGCCGGGAACAGCACATGGCGGAAAAGCGGTTCGTAAAGACCTGTCATGAGATCCCCTCCCCTGCTCGATCGTGCGCCCAGGCCAGCAGCCGCGCGCCGGCGCGCGGGCGACCCGCGGCGAATCGCCGGTGCAGTTGCTGGAGATGTTCGATGTCGTCGCGCGTCCAGCAGCGCAACAGCAGCGTGAACAACGCATACGAAAGCACCAGCAGCACGCCGCCCAGCAGCACCGCCGCCCATGGCACCAGGTGCCCACGCAACGGCCATGCCAGCGCCGCGGCCAGCGCGCCCGCCAGCAGCACGCGCCCCAGCGCACCCCAGGCCGGCCGCGCATGGCTCACCTTGATCGCGAGGGAGATGTACAGCGTGGCGTTCACCGCCGCCACGGTCAGGTACGCGGCCACGGCACCTACCAGCGCGTAATGCGCGATCAGCGCGGCGGCCAGCGTCAGCTTGAGCGTGCCGCTGGTGATCGCGAGCACCAGGATGCTGCGCTGCCTGTCCGCACTGACCAGCAGGCTGGACGCGCCTTGCGCCATCGTCGTCATGCAGGTGGCGAACAGGCATGCGGAGAACAGCGGTCCGGCCGCCCAGTACTCGCGCCCGTACAACAGATGGATGACGTCATCGCCGAACACGAGGCCGAACGCCATCAGCGGCACGGCCAGCAGCGACAGGTAATGCGTGGTGCCGACGAAGCGCCGCGCCGCGACCTCACGGCCCTGGCTCAGGGCATTGGCCATCATCGGCAGCAGCAGCGCGCCGAACACGCCCGGCACCAGGGCCGCCGCGCCCACCGCGAGCTGGTAGGCCACCTTGAACTGGCCGGCATCGTGGCTGTCCGCGTACAGGTTGAGGAACATCACCTCCACCTCGCTGGCCACGAGGAAGCTGACCGACACGGTCAGCGCGGTCCAGCGCATGTGGTGGCTGATCCGGGCGCGCAGCGCCGGCGGCAACACCACGCCGGGCTGGCGCGGCGGCAGCAACGGGCGGATCTGCCGCAGCGACATGACATAGAAGACGATGCCCGACAACGAGAACACCGCCAGCAGCCACTCGACGGGGGCGTCCAACTGCCATGCCGCGATCACCAGCAACAGATTGATCGGCGTCGAGACAAGCGCCACGATCGCCGTCGCGCGGAAGTTCTCGAATCCCTTCGCCACGCCGATGTTGAACATGTACGACGAACGCAGCGCCACGCCCACGATCAGGAAGCCGAGCAGCAGCGTGTGGTTCATGCCCGGGGCGACATGGTCGCCGGCGAAGATGAACAACGCGGCGCCCGCCAACAGCACGAACAGCATGAACACCCGCTGCGCTTTCCGCAGGTAGCTCAGGACGTAGGGGATCTGCTCCAAGTGCCCCGCGCCCCGCAGTTCGGCGACAAACTTGATCGCCGCGCTGGCCGTGCCCGAATTGGTCGTCGCCACGCCCATCGCGACCAGCCAGATGACCAGGCTGTAGGTACCGAATCCGTCCGGGCCCAGGTGACGGGCGATGATGATGGACGTGAGCATGCCGAGCACGTACTCGGTGTACATGCCCACCGAGGAGAACAGGGTATTGCTGAGTGTGCGCGAGCGCTCGTTCATGCCATCGCCAACAGGACCTTGACGGTCACATAAAGACCGATAACGCCGATTACGGCGTAGGCGGGCCAACGGATGATGTCCTTCTCCAGGGAGAAGACCGGAAGACTGGGATAGGTATTGCGCATGCGGGTGTAGTGGCCGACGACCATCGCCACCAGCAGGTACAGGATCACCACGTAGCTGCGGCTCAGGAAGAATGCCGCCGTGAAGAAGCCGACCAGCGAGATCAGCATGCACAGAGTCAAGGCCTTATCGGTGCGCCACTCTTTCAGCGCCACCTCGTCGGGCACGTCCATCGGCACGTCGTCGATGATGTCGTCGTTGCGGTTGACGATGGCCATCATCATCCGGAAGCAGTACCCGACGATCGCCAGCCAGACGGTGAAGCCGACGATGCCGGTCTCGGCCAGCACCAGCACGAACGAGTTGTGCGCGGTCAGTTCATGCAGGTCCGAATAGCCGCCCGCGCCGATGCCGAACACCGGGCTGCCGATGAACATCTGGATGCCTTCGTACCAGGATTCCACGCGGCCCATCGCCGAAGCCTCGGAGACGTCCATTTCCTGCATGCGCGAGGGCAGCATCATCAGTCCGCCCAGCGCGCCTGCGCCCAGCAGGGCCGCCCAGAACATGCCACGCGTGCGCCAGACGTATACGCCCAGCATGGCGACCAAAGCCAGCAGCGTGCCGCGCGAGTTGGTCAGGTAGCAGCCCCACACCAGCAACACGATCGCGGTCCACCAGAACAGCCGCTTCAGGCCCAGCCAGCCGCCGCGCGTACTCAGGTAGAACGCCATCGGCAGGCACATCACGAACAGCAGGCCCAGGTCGTTGGGGTCGTTGAAGATGCCCACGTACTGGATGCGCGTGCCCTGCGAGAGCTCGACGCCGGTCCAGCCGATGCCGGTGCTGGCCTGGTCGATACCGTGCACCGCCAGCACCGAAGCGCAGATGACGAACACGCCCATGACCGCCTGCATGCGCGCACGCGTGTCCACCGTGTTGGCCAGCAGTACGTAGGCCAGCAGTACCGGCGCGAAGACGAAGAAGACGAACAGCGCGCCGCCCGCCCAGCCGTTCACCACCTTGGACACCATGGCGATGAACAGGAAGATCGGGATCAGCAGGAATTGCGGCTGATTGAACGACTTGCGCTGCGAGAACAGGAACAGCCCGGCCGCCAGCACCAGCGCGATCGACTGCATCGGCGGACCCGGTGATTCGGCCACCGCCGGGTAGTCCTGGGGCCTGATCAGCACCAGGACGAGGTACAACAACATGAAAAAGAACATGATCCCCTGTCGCTCCCGTGCCTCAGCCTGTGCGCAATCGCGAGGCGTAGGTAAACAATTCCGGCATCGCCATCATGGCCTTGAACCATGGCATGTCCATGTGGCGCTCCACCGGAAGCCGGGGAAGCGAGAACTGCGTGCGCGGCCCGAGCCGACCGATGCCGGCCACGTAGCTGCAGGCCAGGCGGAACCCGGCCGAACGCACGGCTTCGACGGTGTCGTGGTTGAACGCATCCGGGCCACCCACCGGATAGGAGATGACCTGCACGGGTACGCCCAGCTCGCGCTCCAGCGCGTCCTTGGAGCCCTGCACCTCGGCCACCATCCGTTCCAGCGGCAGCTTGGCCAGCATGCGGTGGTCCACGCCATGCGAGCCGATCTCCATGCCACCGCGCTGCATTTCGCGCAGTTGGTCCCAGGTCATGGGCTTGCAGTCCGGGTGCCCGGCCGCACGCGGGATGCCCCAGTCCGATTCCAGGCGCGCGACGAGCGCCGCCTGGCCGTCGTCGTCCAGCAGCTTCACGCGGTACAGCAGGTCGGCGGCCTGGCGGCGGCGGTCGGGCAGGTCTGCTTCGACCGTCCAGTCCACGTCCAGCTCAGGCACGTGCACGCGGGTGCCGGCCGGCGCCGAGCACAGCATGTGGACCAGCCAGTCGTAGGCGTAAGGTCGGCCCGAATCGATGTGGCCGGTGGACACGAAGAACATCGCCGACATGCCCAGCTCGCGCAGGATCGGGAAGGCGATGCGGTAGTTGTCGTCGTAGCCGTCGTCGAAGGTCACCAGCGCTGCGCCTTCGGGCAGCGGCTTGCCCTGCTCGATCAGGTCGACGACCTGATCGAAGCGCATGGGCACGAAATGCGTCTTCAGGTGCTGCATCTGCTGGCGGAAATCCTCCGCCGACGCGCTGATGAGCTCCGGATCGAAGCTGAAGCCCTGCGGGTCCTGCGATTCCAGTACCCGGTGGTAGGCCAGCACGCGCAGCTCGCCGTGCGCCTTCGGCCGCACCCGCTGCAGGAACGGCAGCGCGCCCAGCCGATGGCACCATCGGGCCAGCAACTGCCGGCGCCCGACGCGCGCGGCCACGCTTATCGATGATCCCCTGGTCATCATCTTCCGCAGTTTCGGCAACCTTGCCTGTGCTCCTGAATACGCAGAAAGCACCTCTCAGCGGCCAGTCCACGGGCTGGCCGGATCGCCCCCCGGATCACGTATGAATGGGGAAAGCAGAAATCATGCGCCGCTACGGCGTGAGCAGCGATACAGGGGCGCGGTACTGATGTCGGACGATACCGACTTCGTCAGCATGTACGAAGAGTTGGGGCTGAATGCCGAATGCGGCATGGCCGCCTTCAAGCAGGCCTATCGTCGGCGCGTGGCCTTGCTCCACCCCGACACGCAGGGCCAGGCTTCCGACCTGCCGCGCCTGCAGCGGCTGAATCGCCTGTACGAATCGGCGATGGAATTCCACCGCGTGCACGGCCGCCTGCCGGGCGCCCCGACCGCGCCGCAGCGTCCACAGGCGCCGCGCCTGGAGCGGATAGCGCCCGCAATGCCGGTGGAAGACGATGGCTTCGAACCGCCGCGTTCGCGCCGCCGATATCTGTTGCTTGGCGCCTTGCTGGCAGCCCTGCTGTACTGGCTGGGTGCGAACCGCACCTCGATTCCAACCCTGGATCCAGGCGCCCCCGGCGACAGCGCGTCCGCCGCGTGGCAGCCGCGTTCGCCGAAGCAGCTCGAACTGGGCATGGACCTCGACCAGGCACGACGGATCCTGGGCGAGCCGACCACCGAACACGCCGCGCGCTGGCAATACGGGCCGTCCTGGGTCGATTTCGAGTGTGGCAAGGTCACCGGCTGGTACAGCGCGCCCGCGCAGCCGCTCGAGGTAGGCCGGGACTCCGCGCACCAGGCGAGCGAAGGCCCGCACGGCGCGGCCACGTGCGGTTGAACGACGACGGCGAAGGAGACAGGGACATGTGGAGCGATACCGCCAAACTGCTGAGGAAGGCCCAGCGCCGCCTGTGGATGAAGTACGCCCTGCGTGGCGTGGGCGGCAACGACAACCACGCACGCCTGGAACTGGCGTATCGCATGCCGGACCCCTGGAACATGGAGTCGCCGATGGAGCGTGCGCGCTTCGAGGCGACCAACCGGGTGATCGAGCAGGCGTTCGGCCGCGTCGGCTCCGTGCTGGAGATCGGCTGCGGTGAAGGCCACCAGACGCAGTACCTGGCCAAGCTCAGCGACGAACAATACGGGCTCGACGTCAGCCCCGCCGCGATCGAGCGCGCGCGCGTTCGCTTGCCCCAGGCCCACTTCGCCGCCGCCGACCTGTTCCAGCAACCGTGGGGCGAAGAACGCCATCGCTTCGACCTGGTCACCGCCTGCGAAGTGCTCTATTACCTCAGCGACCCCGCCGCGACCATCGCCCGCATGCGCCACCTGGGCCGTTGCGGCCTGGTGACGTTCTTCGCGCCGGCCTGCGGCCGCGTGGGGCCGCACGTGGAGGCCATCCCCGGCCTGCAGAAAACCTGGATCCACCATGGCGGCACCGCCTGGCTGATCGCCTGGTGGCGCGATGAGTGACCCCTCGGCCGCCCTGCGGGGGCGGGGCGTGGTGTACTTCGGCAACGACTGGAACGCGGAGAACCGTACCAGCAGCCACCACGTCGCGACCCGCCTGGCGCAACGGATGCCCGTGCTCTACGTGGATTCGCCCGGCATGCGCGCACCCACCACCTCGGGACGCGACCTCACGCGCGCATGGCGCAAGCTGACGGCCGCGCTCAAGCCGCCCGTGCAGGTGCGCGAGGGCTTGTGGCACTGCACGGTCCCGCAGCTGCCGTTCCGCCGCATTCCCGGCGTCGACGCCTTCAATCGCGTGTTCAGCCGTTGGGCCGTGCGCCGTGCGGTCCGCAAGACCGGCATCGACCGCTACCTCTCCTGGTTCGTGGTACCGCACCCGGGGTTCCTCGCCCATCGGCTGGGCGAGGATTTCTGCGTGTACTACTGCATCGACGACTATGCCGCGCATCCTGGCGTGGACGCCGACCTGATCGGTCGCCGCGACGAGGCACTGAGCCGTGAAGCCGACCAGTTGTTCGTCGCGCCGCCCGCGTTGCTGCCCATCAAGCAGGCGATCAACCCGACCACCACCTATGCGCCGCACGGCGTGGACCTGGACCTGTTCCTGACGGCGCGCGCGCCGGAAACCCCGATCGCCGAGGGCGCGCGCGGGTTGAGCGGTCCGGTGATCGGCTACATCGGTTCGCTGCACGAGTGGATCGACATCGAACTGATCGCCTGGCTGGCGCAAGCAAGGCCGCAATGGAGCTTCCTGCTGGTGGGCCACGCGGCAGCCGACGTATCGGCGCTGCGCGCGCTGCCGAACGTGCGGCTCGCCGGGCCGCAACCCTATGCCACGCTACCGACGTGGGCGAAGGCCTTCGACGCCGCGATCATCCCGTACCGGATGAACCGCCAGGTCGCCAACGCCAATCCGTTGAAGCTGCGCGAATACCTGGCCACCGGCAAACCGGTGGTGAGCACATACAACCCCGAGATCGCGAAGTTCGCCCAGTGGGTCCGCATCGCCGAAGATCGCGAGGGCTTCCTCGCTGCGCTCGATCAGGCCCTGGCCGACGACAGCGCCGCCGCCGCCGAGGCTCGCGTGGCCGCCGTCGCCGCACAGACCTGGGACCGCCGCGTCGACGACGTGCTGGCCACGGTCGCGCGCGCGCTCGATGGCCGATGACACCCTATTCCATGATGACCCTTTCCCCATGACCCAACCCGCTTCCACCCGCCTCCGCGTCGCCCTCGTCGGCGCCGGCTACGTCGCCACCCATCACCTGGCCGCGCTCAAGCAACTGGACTTCGTCGACGTGGTCGGCATCTGCGATCCGCAGCTGCCCGCCGCGCAGGCGCTCGCCGACCGTTTCGGCGTGAAGCGCGTGGCCGCCCGCCTGGACGACCTTGCCGACCTTCTCCCGCAGGCCGTGTACGTCCTCACGCCACCGGCCTTCCACGCCGCCATCGCGCTGCAGGCGATGGAGATGGGTTGCCACGTGCTCGTCGAGAAGCCGATGGCCGACACGGTCGCCGATTGCGAAGCCATGATCGCCGCCGCGCGCACGCGCAAAGTACAGTTGGGCGTCAACCACTCCGACCTGTTCGATCCGGTGCTGATGCAGGCCGTGCAGGCGGTGCGCGACGGACGCATTGGCGACGTCGTCTCGGTGGAGATCGTGCGAAATTCGGAGTACCCCCCGTATGCGGGCGGCCCGTTGCCGGGTTCGGTCACGCAGGGCTCCTACCCGTTCCGCGACCTCGGCGTGCACGGCCTCTACACCATCGAAGCCTTCCTCGGCCCGGTGCAGGACCTGCGCGTGGACTACCAAGCACGCGGCACCGATCCGAACCTGCACTTCGACGAATGGCAGGCGCATGTCCAGGCGCGCGATGGCGTGGGCCGGCTGCTGCTGTCGTGGAATGCGCGCCCGATGGAGAACCGCGTCTTCGTGCGCGGCACCCGCGGCACGATCGAAGTCGACCGCTTCCTGCAGACCTGCCGCATCCACCGCGTCCTGCCGGGACCGAAGTTCATCGGCATCGTCGCCAACGCGTTCTTCAGCGCGGTCAAGGATGTCTTCCGGGTACCGTGGAACGTGGTGCGTTTCGCCACGGGCATGCTCAAGCCGTCTCCGGGCATCCGCCGCGGCGCCGTCGAATTCGCGCGCGCCGCCCGTGACAACGCCACACCGCCCTTCACCGGTGACGACGCACTGCGCATCGCGCGCTTGCTGGAGCCGGCCTGCGCCGCGCCGGATGCCGAACGCATCGCGCTGTTGGAATCGCGCTACGTCGACCTGCCGCCCGCCGACGTCCTGGTGACCGGTGCCGCGGGCTTCCTCGGCAAGCGCGTGGTGGCACGCCTGCGCGAACAGGGCAAGACCGTGCGCGTGCTGGTGCGCAGGCCCGTGGCGGCCTATAGCGCCGATGCCGGCGTCCAGACGGTCGTGGGCGACCTGGGCGATCCACGCATCGTCCGCCATGCGGTACGCGGCGTGCCGCTGGTCTATCACGTGGGCGCGGCGATGCGCGGCGGCCCGCGCGATTTCGAGGCGGGCACCGTCTGGGGCACGCGCAACATGATCGAGGCGTGCGTGGCCGAATCGACCGCGCGCCTGGTCTACGTCAGTTCGATGAGCGTGTTCGACCACGCCGGTCGCGATCCGGCCGCGGTGATGACCGAATCCTCGCCGCTGGAACCGCATCCGGAATGGCGCGGCGCCTACACCCAGACCAAGCTCTCGGCCGAACGCAGGGTGCTGGATGCCATCGCGCAGCACGGCCTGCCCGCCGTCATCGTGCGGCCCGGCCAGATCTTCGGTCCCGGCGCGGAGAAGGTCACGCCGAATGGCGTGATCGGCCTCGCCGGCCGCTGGGTCGCCGTCGGCAATGGCGCGGTGGCGCTGCCGCTGGTCTACGTGGACGACGTGGTGGATGCGCTGATCTGCGCGGCAGAAGCACCACTGCCGACGCAGCGCGTGTTCAACGTGGTGGACACCTCGCCGGTGACCCAGCAGGATTATCTGGCGCGTTGCCGCCGCAAGCTCGGCAGCGAAGTGAAGGTGGTGCGCGTTCCGCGCTGGACGTTCATGTTGCTCGGCTTCGGCGTGGAGCAATTGGGCAAGGTCCTGCGGCGCGACGTTCCGCTGACGCGCTACCGCGTGCGCTCGCTGCGCCCGCTCGCCAACTTCGACACCACCGCCGCGCGTTCGGAGCTGGGCTGGACGCCGCGAACCGGCGTGGAGAAAGGGCTGGATGCGACGTTCGGTTGATGACGGCGCGCCGACCGCACGTTACGACGTGCGCGTCGAGCGGCTGCCGGACATGGATGTGCTGGAAACCCGCTGGCGTGCGCTTGAAGTGCGCAGTCGCGGCAGTTTCTTCCTGAGTTGGATCTGGATAGGCACCTGGCTGCGCACGCTGTGCCCCTTGCCGCGTGCGCGTCTGATGTCCGTGTGGTTGGACGGCGAATGCGTCGGCATGGGCATCGTGGTCGAGCAACGCCGGTGGTTCGCGCTCGGCCTCAAGCATGTCCGCCTGCACCAGGTGGGCGAACGCGTCGCCGACAGCATTACCGTCGAATTCAACGGCGTGCTCTCGCTCGATGGCTGCGAGCATGACGTGCTCGCCGCATGCGTGGCGCACTTCGAGCACCGCGAACGGCACTGGCTGACCCTGTACCTTCCGGGCCTGGACATGGATGGCATTCCGCTGGAACGCCTTCGTTCGCCGCAGCTGCGCCTGCAGATGATGGCGCGGCCTACGCCTTACGTGGACCTGGCGAGCCTGCGGCTGACCCAGCAGGATTACGTGAGCACGGTGCCCGGCAGCAGCACGCGTGCGCGCCTGCGCCGCACCGCACGCAAACTGGCCGACCAGTTCGGCCCTCTCGCCTGCAGCACGGCGGTGACGCTGCAGGACCGGCTCGCCTTCTTCGATGAGCTCGCGCGACTGCACCAGGCGCATTGGGATGAAGACACCGGCGAGCAGGGTGCCTTCGGCGATCCGCGCGTCATCGCGTTCCACCGCGCACTGATCGCCGCCTCCACCTCGGACGCCGGCGTGCACCTGATGCGGCTCGAGGCCGGCGAGGCGACCGTGGGCTATCTCTACCACCTGGTCTGGCGCGGCACGAGCTGCTTCTACCAGGCCGGTATCGACTACCGGCAGGTGGGCCAGGCCGGTAGTCCAGGCCTGCTGCTGCTCGCCAGCGCCATCAACGAATTCCTCGGCAACGGCTTCGACCGTTACGAGCTGATGGCCGGCCACGTCGATTACAAGCGGGCGCTGGCGATGGCCGAAGGCCGCATGGGCTGGCTGTCGGTGGACCGGGTCGGCTGGCGTGCGCGCATCGTCGACCTCTACCGTCGTCGGCGCGGCGAGGAGATCGTGCCGTGAGCTTGCGCACGCGCTTGCGCCCGCTGGATGACCTGTCCAACGACGATCTGCGCGCGTGGGAAAGATTGGCGAAGTCTTCCGCTGCATCGGTGCCGTTCCTGCACCCGGGCTTCGTGCTCGCCGCCGCGCGCTGGCTGACTCCCGATGCGCCACCGGTCGTCCTCACGGTGGAGCGCGACGATGCCCTGCTCGGTCTCACTTGTCTGCAGCGGCGCGCGCCCAACCTGTTCGTGCCGGTGCCGCACTGGCGTGCCTACCGGCACCAGCACGCCTTCCAGTCCGGTGTGCTGCACCTGCCTGGCGAGGCCATCGAGGTCGCGGGCGCCATCGCTGCACGCATGCGCGAGGGCACCCTGCGCGACCGCGCGATCGTCTGGCACAACGTCGCCGGCGACGGCGAACTGTGGGCCGCGTTGCGCGACCAGGCGGACCTCGCATGGTCGCAGACCGCGCTCTCGCAGCGGCCCGTGCTGCGGCGCCACCCCGACGACGTGCCAGCGGCGGCGCGCGTCCGTGCCGCCACCGCCAAGGACCTGCGCCGGCGACTGCGTCGCTTGCAGGAACGCGGCGACGTCAGCCTGCGCATCCTGCAGGGCGCGGAGGCGGACGCGGCCGCGGCGATGCGGCACCTGACGCTGGAAGATGCCGGCTGGAAGGGCGAGCGAGGAAGCTCGATGTTGGCCTCGGAGGGCGAGCGCACGTTCTTTCTTGAACTGGTGCCGCGACTGGCCAGCAGTGGCGGCATGGTGTTCGTGGAAACGCTGTGCGGCGACCAGGTGGTAGCGAGCAGCAGCAACCTCCACCTGGGCGGCGGACTGAGCGGATTCAAGACCGGGTGGGACCCTGCGTTTGCGACGAGCAGCCCGGGCAAGCTCAACGAGTGGCACCTGCTGCAGGCACTGGACCAGCGATGGCCGGAGCTCGCGCTATTCGACAGCCAGGCGCATGAAACGTCCTACATGGCCGATTTGTTGCCGGACCGGCAGCCGATGGTATCGGGCATCCTGCACGTGGGTCGCCTGCACCGCATCGCAATGGCCGGCGCGAGACCGTTGCGGCCGCTCGCCTATCGGCTGGGGCACGACGACTGAGGCGCGCGGATCAGGCGATCTGCGCGTGGTGCCAGGCGATCTCTTCGGCCGACATGCTCAAGTGCGACTGCCCCGGCCGGAGCTGCGCCGGTGTCGGCAGGCCTTCGGGCGGCAGGCTGCGCCAGAGCCGTCCACGACCCAGGCGCAGGCTGCGCACGGTGGCGAATCGGCTGAAGCCCATGGCCGCATGCGCACGCAACGACGGCCGGTTGGACACGCTCACGTCGGAGAAGTATTCCATCGGTGTGGACTCCACCGTCATGCCCGCGCCCATCATCGCCAGCAACAGGCGGCGGCCGCGCCGCTCGGGCACGACGAAGGCGTCGCGTAGCCATACCTGGGTCTCGTTCAGGGGAACCTGCCAGGCGAATTCGTCCATGTAGCGCGGCACGCCGTGCAGCGCCCAGAACCATGCGACGAGCTGCTCGCCTTCCTCGATGGCGAAGCAGCGCATGCCGTGGTCGTAGCGGCGCTGCAGGCGCTCTGGCTTTCCCGACATGCCGTTGGCGCGATAAGCCTGGACCAACCGCGCCTTGTCGGCTTCGCGCATCTCCAGGAAGCGCTGGTTTTCCGCAAGCGCCAACTGGCAGCTGGTCGCCGCGCGACGGCGCAACAGCGCGATGGCGTTGAACTCGATCATGACGTGCCTTCCCCTTGCCGCGTCCGTATTCCCGGGATCCGCGAACGGGACACCCCGATACCTGCCAGCGCGTCCCCGACCAGGTCGCGCGCGAATCCCCACAGGCCTACACCATACACAACCACGCCGACCAATACTTCGGTGGCCAGTCGCCACGGCGCGCCGATCGCGGGCCCCAGTGCCCAGCGACACGCCAGCACCGCGAGTGCCATCGCCACGCTCGCCGACGCGATGCGCAGCAACGCGGGGCTCAGTCCGCGCAGGCGCAACCCATCGATGCGGCAGGCCTGCACCGTCAGCACCCACTGCACCAGCGCCGCCACGCCGATCGCCGCGGACGCCCACAGCACGCCCCCCTTCGACAACGACCACAGCGCCGCGACGAGGCTCGCCATCGTCGCGACTTCGATCCACATCAAACGATGATTGCGTCCATGCGCCGACAGGAACGCCGACAGGATGAAGCTACCCGGGCCCGGCAGCGACGCGATCGCCAACACGCTCAGCAGTGGCGCCACCTGCGCCCACGTGGGCGGCAGCAGCGCCTCCACCAGCGTCGTCGCGCACACCGCCAAGCCGGCCGACATGGGGAACAGCACCAGCGCCGTGAACGTCAACGCACGCACCATCAATGCCGGGCGCGCGGCAGGGTCGGCCCGCACCATCGCCGGCATCATCACCGTGCCGATGTGGCCGCCGACGTAGACCGCAGGCAGCTGCGCCAGGTTGAACGCCAAGCCGTAACTGCCGGCATCATGCGCGCCGACCAGGCGCAGCATCAGCGGCTTGTCCCAGTAGCGCGCGCCTTCGCTCAGCACGATTTCACCGGTGATCGGTGCACCGAAGCGCAGCAGGTCCCGCAGGCGCGCCAAGGGAATCCTCACGGGCGCCAACCAGCTGCTCAGGCCCGTCGCCGACAGCGTGACGCCCGCGATCACCGTCGACTGCGCGATGAAGGCGAGGATCATCGAATGTCCGCCCAGCGTCGTGGTGCTCACCAGGGTCACCGCGACGATGGCGTAGACGATGTCGCCCAGCGCAGTGCCGGCGGCGATGCGGCCGAAGCGCAGCTCGCGGGCGAGCAACTTGTCGGGGATCGCACCGATCCGGCGGATGCCGATGCCGAGCAGCGCGCCCGGCAGGTACTCGGCTACGCGCGGCGCCTGCAGCCACGACGCGAGCGCCGGCGCGGCGAACCACAGGCCCGCGATCATCGCCAATCCGGCGATCAGGTAGACCACGCTGGCGGCGAAGATCGCTTCGCGGCCCTGGTCGCCCTTCACCACCACGTACTGGCCGCAGCCCCACGCGGCCACCCAGTTGCCGGTCAGTGCGACGACCGTCGCCACCGTGACTTCGGCGACGATGTCGGGCGTCAGGTGGCGTGCGACCAGCAGCGTGGCCACCAGCCCGACTGCGCGGCCCAGCAGGCCGCCGACGATGCCGTAGGCGGCGGACGAAGCGATCTTGGCGAACAGGCCCGGCGCCGCGGTTCCTGCGTCGCTCATGCGTGGCGTGCTCGGGGGATTGGGTGCAAGCGGATGTCCTGGACGGCCGGAATGGAGAATGCGACGGCTGCCGCAGGGTGAGCATGCCTCATCGATTCACCAGTGTGTGCATGCGCGCCGCCTTCCAGTTGCCGCGGATCCATTCCATGGCGGGACGTTCGACCAGCCGGTGCAGGAGCGTGGCCAGCGCCAGCGAGAGCGCGGCCGCGCCCAGGCAGGCCAGCCAGGCCGGCACGCCCAGGCGCTCCAGATGGTGGATCACCACGAACCCGATGGCCTGGTGGACGAGGTACAGCGTGTACGAGATCCCGCCGAGGAACGCGAAGAACCGCGTATCCAGGAACGCCAGCTTCCCGCGTATGAACAACGCGAAGATCGCGCAACACACCAGCGCCACCGGCAGGAAGATCGGGCGCTCCCCGATCGCGATGGCAAGCAGCGCGCACAGCAACATCGCCAGGTTCAGCCGCCACTCCGCCGGGTAGCGGTGCAGACGATAGAACAGGATGCCGATCGCGAAGAACGGGATGAAGCGCAGGATCATCAGCTCCCGCACCCAATACGAAAAATGCCAGTGGTGCTTCTCGCACACACCCTCGATGGTCGCCAGCACCAGCCAGCCGCCGATGATCCAGTGGATCCTCTTCAGCTGCCCCAGCAGGTACCAGAACAGCATCTGCACGTAGAAGAACAACTCGATCTGCAGCGTCCAGTAGGAGCCATCCAGGTGCTCCGCGCCCAGGATCTCCTGCACCATGGTGAAGTTGAGCAACGCCTGCCCGGCGGGCAGCTGCTGCAGCGGCAAGCCCACGCTGTAGACCACGCAAGCGGTCAGCAGTACCGCCACCCAGTAGGCCGGGAACAGGCGGGAGAACCGGGACACCACGAAATCGGCCGCCGTACGGGTACGCTCCAGCGTCATGAAGATCACGAAACCGCTGATCAGGAAGAACAGGTAGACGCCGTACTTCCCCGCCAGCAGATCCACCGGCATGCCCTTGGCATGGCCGATCTGCTCCTCGTAACGCGTTGTGAAGTGGTAACCCAGCACGGCGACCGCGGCGATACCGCGCAGGGCATCCAGTTCCACCATCCGCGAGGGCGAAGACGTTTCGTGACCCACCCTATCCCCCTGCATCGGCATGACTCGGCTTTTACAACGCCAACCACGCCATGCGGCGGACAGTCCGGCGCCGCCGTCATTCCGTTCCCCGCATGCGCATCCTGATCGTCACCTCCCAGTTCCCGATCGCCGGGGAACCGAACCGCGGCCGCCCCGTGTACCAGACCGTGCGCGAGCTTTCGCGCCTGGCGCAGGTGAAGGTGCTCAGCCCGATCGCCACGTATCCCCGCTGGGCGCAGCCGCGCAGCTACCTGTACCGCGCGGCCGATGACGGACACGTGGCCCCCGGCTGCGATGTGGACTACGTCACTTACCCCGCTCTGCCCGCGCTGAGCCGCCCGTTCAACGGCCACCTGTCCGCTCAGGCGCTGGCGCGACCGGTCCGGGCATTCGCTCCGGACGTGGTGCTGGCGTACTGGCTCTACCCCGATGGCTACGGCGCCATGCGCGCCGCGCGCGCGGCGGGCGTGCCTTTCGTCGCCGGCGCGCGCGGTTCCGACCTGCGCGTGCGCGATGCCATCAGTCGCCGCCTGACCCAACCCGTCGTCCGCGCCGCGCAGCGCCTGCTGGTGGTCAGCGAGGACCTGGGCCGCGTCGCCGTCAGCCAGTACGGTGCAGCCCCGGAGCGCATCCGCGCGATTCCCAACGGCTGCGACGCCGCCTTGTTCCACCCGGGCGACCGCCGCGCGGCACGCGAGGCGCTGGGATTGCCGCAGGACGCCGAGATCATCCTCTATGTCGGGCGACTGGTCCCGGAGAAGGGGCTTCGGGAGCTGCTGCACGCGACACGGCGCATAGCCGCCACCCGGCCGCGCGCGCGCGTCGTCTTCGTTGGCGACGGCCCCATGCAAGCCGAACTCGCGGCGGCCCTGGTCGCCGAACCGGGATTGCCGCTGCACCTGGCCGGAGGCCAGGCGCCGGCGGAGGTCGCGCGCTGGATGGTCGCTTCGGACCTGGTGACGCTGCCGAGCTATTCCGAAGGCCATCCCAATGTACTGGTCGAGGCACTGGCCTGCGGTCGTCCGGTAGTCGCCACGCCCGTGGGGGGGATCCCGGAAGTGGTCGATGCCGCCAGCGGACTGTTGGTGCCGGCCCGCGATGCGGATGCGCTGGCCGACGCGCTGGCGCAGGCGCTCGACCGGCGATGGGACGAAGCGGCACTCGCGCAACGTTTTTCCCGCGACTGGCGGCAGGTGGCGCGGGAAACGCTGCTGGCTTGCGAGGAAGCCGTCGCCGGGGCACGAACGGCGCGCAGCGGCTATGCGGCCGATTCGGCCTGACACCAACACGGATACGGACAGGGGATAAGGCACATGTGCGGAATCGCGGGTTTCATGGGTCCCGATGTGGTCACGGCCAGCGCACGCGACGCACTGGAGCGGATGATCCATCCGCTCGCGCATCGCGGCCCGGACGGTTTCGGCTTCCATGCGGCGCCCAGCATCGGCCTGGCGCATGCACGGCTGTCGATCATCGACCTGTCCACCGGCGACCAGCCGATCCACAACCCGCGCCGCACCGTGTGGACCGTCTTCAACGGCGAGATCTTCAACTTCGTCGAACTGCGACAGATGCTCGAGGCCAAGGGCCACCACTTCTACACGCACTCCGACACCGAAGTGATCGTGCACCTCTACGACCGTTACGGCGAGGATTTCGTCCAGCACCTCAACGGCCAGTTCGCCATCGCGCTGTGGGACAGCGAGCGCCAGCGCCTGGTGCTGGCGCGCGACCGCGCCGGCATCCGGCCGCTCTACTACACGCGCCAGCGCGGCCGCTTGTGGTTCGCCTCGGAAGTGAAATCGCTGCTCGCGGTCTTGCCCGAGTGCGCGCACCTGGAAACGCAGGCGCTGCTGCAGACGCTGACCTATTGGGCGCCGGTGGATCCGGAAACCCTGTACCAGGGCGTGCAGAGCCTGCCTCCGGGCCACGTACTGACCGTCGAGCGCGACGGGCGCCAGCACATGCGCCGCTACTGGGACTGGACGTTCCCGGACGCGCAGGACACCTCGCCCGCGCGCTACCCGTTGACACTGGAACAGGCCACCGCCGAACTGCGCGAACTGCTGGTCGACGCCGTGCGCCTGCAACTGCGCGCCGACGTGCCGGTGGGCGCCTACCTCAGCGGCGGCCTGGATTCCTCCGGCATCGTCGCCCTGATCCGCGGCTTCACCGACACGCCGGTGCGCACGTTCTCGGTAGCATTCGAAGACGGCGAGTTCGACGAGAGCGAATACCAACAGGCGATGGTGCGGCACCTGGGTACTGAACACACCACGCTGACCTGCACGCGCCGCGACATCGGCGAAGCGCTGCCGCGCCTGATCCGCCACACCGAGACCCCGGTCCTGCGCACCGGACCCATCCCGCTGATGCTGCTGGCCGGCAGCGTCCGCCGGCATGGGTACAAGGTCGTCCTGACCGGCGAAGGGGCCGACGAAGTGTTTGGCGGCTACGATCTGTTCAAGGAAGCGAAGATCCGCCGCTTCTGGGCTCGCCAGCCCGATTCCCGGATGCGCCCGCGCCTGCTGCAGAAACTGTACGGGTACCTGCCGAACTCGCCCGTCAGCAACCCGGCGTTCGCGCAGTCGTTTTTCGGCCAGGGCATGGAGCATCTGCACCGGCCGATCTTCGCCCACGTGCCGCGCTGGACCACCTCGCAGCGCGCACTCGCCTTCCTGTCGCCCGAACTGCGTGCCACCGCCATGCGCTGGGACGCGCTGGATGCCTACGAACAGACGCTGCCACCGGACATGGCGCGCTGGAGCGACCTGGCCCGCGACCAGTACGTGGAAGCGAAATCGTTGCTGGCCGGCTACCTGCTGTCGTCGCAAGGCGACCGCGTGGCGATGGCGAACTCCATCGAAGGCCGCTTCCCGTATCTCGACCATCGCGTCATCGAATTCGCCAACCGCCTGCCGCCCAGCTTCAAGATCCGCGGCATGACGGAGAAGTACCTGCTGCGTCGCGCACTGGCCGATCTGCTGCCGCCGGACATCGCGCAGCGGACCAAGCAACCGTACCGCGCCCCCGACAGCCAGAGTTTCTTCTTCGATGGCAAGCCGCTGGACTACGTGGCCGACCTGTTGTCGCCGGAATCGATCCGCGAGGCGGGCTACTTCGATGCCGCCGCGGTCGGGCGTCTGGTGGAAAAATGCAGGCAGGGCCGGGCCACCGGCTTCGGCGACAACCAGGCCTTCATGGGCGTGTTGTCCACGATGCTGGTGCACCGGCAGACCGTGGAGACACGCCTGGCGCCGGCCGGGGCCACGGCACAGCCTTCGGGCGCGATCGCGTAACACCGACCACGCGGCATATCGAGGAATCAAGGCATGGATTGGCGGGTCAAGGGCATCATCCAGAAGGTTCTCGGCGCGTTGCCCGGTGGGCATACGATGCACTTCCACCTGCAGCGACGTTTCGGCGGCCTGCGCGATTTCGATGGCGAACTCGCGACCAAGGTGGACGACTGGGAGATCATGGTCGGCCACCTGCGCGATGCCGGCATCGTGCTGCCCGGCGTGCGCGCCTTCGAGATCGGCACCGGCTGGTATCCGACCTTCCCGTTCGCCTGTTATCTGGCGGGTGCGGCGCGCGTGACCACGTACGACCTCAACCCGCACCTGCGCATGGACCTGACGATCCGCTGCGCGGAAGTGCTGGGCGGATTCCTGGGGCGCATCGCGACCGTGGCGGGCACGCCGCTATCCGAGGTCGAAGCCCGTCATCGGCGACTGCTCGACGCCCTGCGGAAAGGGTCGGACCTGGAAGCCGCCAGCGATGGCGTCATCCACTACCGCGCGCCCGCCGATGCCACCCGCAGCGCGCTGCCGGATGGCGATGTGGACGTGGTGTTCTCCAACAGCGTGCTGGAGCACGTGCCGCCGGACGTCATCGATGCGATGTATGCCGAATCGATGCGCGTCCTGTCGCCGCGCGGGGTGATGTTCCATTCGGTCAACTGCGGCGACCACTACGCCTACGTGGACCGCAACGTCCACCAACTGAACTACCTGCGCTACTCCGACGAGGAGTGGCAGCGCTGGAACAACGCCTTCCTCTACCAGAACCGCCTGCGTGCGCACTGGTTCGTCGATGGCGCGCGCCGGCACGGCTTCGACATCGATCTCGACACCCGCACCACGCGGGCGGAACGGATGAAGCAACTGGCGGCCATGCCGGTGCATCCGACGTTCGCGGACGTGCCCGCCGAACAGCTCTGCATCACCAGCGTGGACTTCATCGCGCGCAAGCCGGCGTCGACGACGGCCGCCTGAAGACGGTGCGTTACGGAGCGCCGGCCGCCGGCGCTGCCGGTGCGGGTTCCGATACGGCGGCCGGCGCGTGCGCGATGCGCAACAGCTTGCCATCGGGCGCTGGCGCGTCGACCAGCACGTAGAGCGCGCCGTCCGGCCCTTGCCGCACGTCGCGGATGCGCTGGTTGCGGTCCAGCAGCAGGCGCTCCTCGTGCACGACGCGATCGCCGTCCAGTTCGAGCCGGATCAGCGCCTTCGATGCGAGCGCACCCAGGAACAGATTGCCTTTCCAGCCCGGCAATGCGTCGCCGGTGTAGAACGCCATGCCGCTGAGGCCGGGCGACTTCATCCACACGTGGTGAGGCGGTTCCATGCCGGGCGCCGCATTGCCCTGCGACCCGGGCACCGGCCGCCCGCTGTAGTCCACCCCGTGGGTGACTACCGGCCAACCGTAGTTGAGGCCCGCCTTCGGCAGGTTGAGTTCGTCCCCGCCCATGGGTCCATGTTCGGTGGCCCACAGTTGGCGGGTGACCGGATGCAGCGCCGCACCCTGCACGTTGCGATGGCCGTAAGACCAGATTTCGCCGCGAGCCCCGGCTTTGGCCACGAAGGGATTGTCGGCCGGCACGGTGCCGTCCGGACGGATGCGCACGATCTTGCCTGACAGCTTGTCCAGCTCCTGCGCCGTCGCCGCGCCCACCCGGTTGTCGCCATGGGTGACGAACAGGTGCCCCTGGTCGTCGAACACCAGCCTCGCGCCCACGTGCGTGCCATGGGAAAGCTTGGGTTCCTGCCGGTAGACGACGGCCACGTCGACCAGCGCGTTGTCCTGCAGCTTTCCGCGCACCACCGCAGTCCCGGCCTTGTTGCCGCGGAAGGTGGGTTCGGCAAAGGCCAGGTACACCAGGTTGTCGTTGGCGTAGCCCGGCGATAGCGCGACATCGAGCAAGCCAGCCTGGCCGTCGACGAAGATTTTCGGCAGCCCGGCGACCGGTTCCGACACGCTCCCGTCGGCCGCGATCCGCCGCAGGCGACCCGCGCGTTCCGTAACGAGCATTCCGCCATCAGGCAGGAACGCCACCGACCAAGGATGATCGAGCCCGACCACCTGCTCCGATACCGTGAACGCCTGCTTCTCGGAGGCGTACGTCACGGCCGGGGCATCCAGCACGGTGCGCGGCGGCGCAGCGGGTTCCGCGACGGGCGCGTTCTGCCGGCAGCCGGCCAGCGCCACCAGGGCCAGCATCAGGAAGGAAGCACGCATCGTGGACTCCTGTCAGTGACGTCGGGCGGCGATGGTAGCACCGGGAATGTCCGCGCTGCCCCCCCGTCCCCTTGGCCGGTGAACGTCCGAACCGCCGTTCATCTGGACAGCAACGGAACAGGAAATGCCGGGGACACCATGCCGCAGAAGCAACAGATCAAGACCTTCATCCTGCAGAACTTCCTCTTCTCGGACGATCCGTCCGCCGTGGGCGATCAGGACTCGCTGATCCAGGGAGGCATCATCGATTCCACCGGCATCCATGAGCTCGTCTTCTTCCTGGAAGACGCGTTCAAGCTGCAGATCGCAGCCGAGGAAATGACGCCGGCGAATTTCGACTCGATCCAGACCGTCGACGCGTTCGTTTCGCGCAAGCTCGCCGTCGTCGTCTGAGCGCCCCTGCCTGCCGATGGAGCGCCTGACCGCCCGCCTCGCCCGGAACGCTCGCAGCGCCCCTCAGCGCGTCGCGATGATCGATGGTGCGCGGTCGGTCGACTACGCGACGTTCTGGCAGCAGGCATGCGGTTTCGCCCGCTACCTGCGCCATGTCGGGCTGCAGCCGCAAGACCGCGTGGCCCTCGTGTTGCCCAATCGCATCGAGGCCGCCGCGGCGATCTATGGCACGTGGCTGGCCGGAGGCGTGGTCGCACCCTTGAACGCACAGGCGCGTTCGCGGGACTTCGGCCCCTGGCTGCGGCATTGCGGGGCTCGTTTCGTCGTGCACGAAGCCGGCCATCGCGACATGGAGCAGACGCTCGCCCAGTGGGATGTCGTCGCCCCCCCGCCGCTCGCCATCGAACTCGCCTCCGAGACGGCACTGCCGCAGGTGGACGGTGACGATGCGGACCTTGCGATCGAGGGCGAAGCGGATGCGAGCCTGGCGCAACTGCTGTACACGTCCGGCACCACGGGCGATCCCAAGGGCGTGATGCTCAGCCACGCCAACGTGGCGGCGAATACCGATGCGGTGATCGCCTATCTCGGACTCACGACGCAAGACACGGTCGTCAGCGTGCTGCCGTTCTACTACGCTTACGGCGCGTCGGTGCTGCACACCCACTTGGCCAGCGGCGCCTGCATCGTGCTCGGGCCGAGCATGGTGTTTCCGATCCAGGTGCTCGACGCCGTACAGCGTCATCGCGCCACCGGCTTCTCCGGCGTGCCGTCGACCTACGTGTTGCTGTTGGACATGCTGGAGCGACGTGGCCACGACCTTGCGTCGCTGCGCTACCTGACCCAGGCCGGTGGCGCGATGGCCCCGGCCGTCGCCGACCGCGTGCGCGGCCTGCTGCCCGATACGCGACTGTTCCTGATGTACGGCCAGACCGAAGCGACGTCGCGGATCAGCTGGCTGCCGCCCGAACGGCTCGACGAGAAGCGCGGCTCGGTCGGCATCCCCGTACAGGACACGCACTGGCGCATCCTCGGCGAGGACGGCGCGTCCGCCACGGCAGGCCAACCGGGCGAAGTCTGCGTGCGCGGCCCGGGCATCATGCTGGGCTACTGGAACAATCCCGCCGCGACACAGGCCGTGCTGCGCGACGGTTGGCTGCACACCGGCGACCTCGGTTACGTGGATGCGGACGGCTACCTGTTCCTCCAAGGCCGCCGCAGCGACATGATCAAGACCGGCGCGCACCGCGTGCACCCCACCGACGTGGAGGAAGTCATCGCCGAATTGCCCGGCATCCGCGAAGTCGCGGTGGTCGGCGTCGACGACGACGCGCTGGGCCAGGTGATCAAGGCCTTCATCGTCGCGGACGAAGTCCTGCCGCGCGCGGAAGACCGCATCAAGGCGCACTGCCGCGCGCGCCTGGCCGCCTACAAGATCCCCCGACACATCACCTTCGTCGATGCCCTGCCGCGCACTGCGTCCGGCAAGGTCCGACGTGTCCAACTGACGGAGCAGACCGCAAGCCCATGAGCCAGCTCGACCACCACGTCCTCGACATCGATTACCAGAGCGAAGCCGACCGCATCTGCGCCCGCCTGCGCGAAATCACCGCACGCCAGTTGCACCGGCGTGGCCTGGTCGTCGCGATCTCCGGCGGCATCGACAGCTCGGTCAGCGCCGCGCTCGCGGTCCGCGCGCTGGGTCCCGATCGCGTCTTCACGCTGATCCTTCCCGAGCAGGACTCCTCCGACGACAGTGCGGCGCGTGCGCACATCCTGGCCGAGCATCTCGGCGTGCGGACCGAAACCGTGGACATCGCGCCGGCGCTGGCGGCCATCGGCTGCTACCGCGCGCGTGACGAAGCCGTGCGCAACACGCTGCCCGAGTACGGCGAAGGCTGGAAGTTCAAGATCGTCATCGATGGCGGCACCGAAGGCCGCATCAACCGCTTCCGCCTGATCGCGCAGTCGCCGGATGGCGCCATGCACGAGCGCGACCTCGCGTTGGCCGACTACCTCACGATCGTCGCCGCCACCAACTTCAAGCAGCGCATCCGCAAGACGCTGGAATACTTCCATGCCGACCGCCTGAACTACGGCGTGGTCGGTACGCCGAACCGCGTGGAGTACGACCAGGGCTTCTTCGTCAAGAACGGCGACGGCTCGGCCGACGTCAAGCCGATCGCCCACCTGTACAAATCGCAGGTGTACGGCATGGCACGCCACCTCGGCCTGCCCGAGCGCGTCTGCGCCGCCATCCCGACCACCGACACCTACAGCCTGAGCCAAGGCCAGGACGAGTTCTACTTCGCCCTCCCGTACCAGCAGATGGACCTCGCGATCTGGGCACTCAACCACGACCGTCCGGCCAGCGAGCTCGCCATCGCGCTGGGCATCACCCCAGCGCACGCGCAGGCGGTCTACGACGACATCCGCAACAAGCGCCGCACCACGAAGTACCTGCACATGGCGCCGGTGCTGGCCGGCGACGTTCCCGAACTGGACTGAGCGATGAACGCCATGCCCACCACACCGCAGTACCTCGTGGAGGCCGGCCAGCCGGCGCGCGACCGGGAGACGGTGCTGTCGCTGTGGCGAGGCAACCTGGGCCAGGACGCCCGGATGACGGCGAAGTACGAATGGTTCTATCTGCGGTGCCCGCACGGCGAGCCGCTGCTCGAGCTGTTGCTGGACGTACCGGGCGCGGCCCACGTGGGTACCGCATCGGCCGGTCGTCGTCGCCTCGTATGGCAAGGGCGCGAGCTGCGCGCCGGCGTGCTGGTCGATCTGGCGGTATTGCCCCAGCACCGCTCGCTCGGTCCGGCGCTGATGCTCCAGCAGGGCCTGATCGCCGCCGCCGACCAAGCGCTGGACGTGCTGTACGGGTTCCCCAACCCCAAGGCCGCGCCGGTGTTCAAGCGGATCGGCTACGCGCAGCCGGCGCACCTGGTCCGCTACGCGCGCGTGTTGCGCCATGCAGGCTATCTGCGCGGCCGCGTGCCGGGCTGGCTGACCAAGCCCGTGGGTTGGGCCGCAGACGTGGCCATCGCCTGCCGCGATGCGTTTTCCCGCCTGCGTGGGCCATCGCTGTGTTCCGCCTGGGCGGACCAGGCCGATGCGCGCATCGATGCGGTATGGGCCCAATCGCCCAAGGACGACGCCGTGATGGCGGTGCGCGACGTCGCCCACCTGCGTTGGCGGTTCGACGAATCCCCGCTGGCGAGCACGCGCTACTTGCTGGTCAAGCGCGAACAGGATCGCGCGTTGCAAGCCTGGTTCGCCGTACAGCGCATCGAAGGCACGCTGCATGTGCGCGATTTCTGGTCGGTGGATGGCGCACGCGGCATGGCGGCGGCGCATGTCGGCGAATTGCTGCGTGCGGCACGCAAGCTGGGCTGCACTGCGGTCTCGGTGGAAATCTGCGCACCCGACGCGCAACGCGCGGGCTGGAATGCGGTCCACTTCGTGGAGCGCGGCCGGCGCCCGGTCTTCATGCGCTGGACCGCGCCCGACGCCGCGTTCGCATCGGCACCGATCTTCCTGACCTCGGCCGACGAGGACGAGTGACGCGTTGCCCCGCGATGCGGGGCGGGCCGTCGGATCAGGCCAGGCGGCGTGCCTGCCGCCGGAACAGGTACAGCGCCAACCAGTCGTCGCGGAAACGGCCCTGCGCGTCCACCACCGCGTCGGTCTCGAAACCCGTGCGCCCCAGCAACCAACCCACGTCGGGCGCGGTCGGGTTCAACACGGGCACACTGGTGAACACCAGTTCGTAGCCCGACTCGCGTGCGCGCTGCGCGATATCCGCATCGAACGACCCATGCGGAAACGACATGGATTCGGCATTCGCGTTCGCGTGCCCGAGCTGATGTGCCAGCGACATGCGAGCGCCAGAGAGTTCCGCATCGAGATCGGTCGCGAGCCTCATCGGCGTATGCGTCTTGCCATGCAGTCCGAGTGCAACGCCGCCGGCCTGCAATCGCTGCAACTCCTCGACCGTGACCATGTGCCGGTGTCCGTCATCGAGCTGCGCCATGAAGGGCGCCAGGATCTGCTTGCGGACGCCGGCTTCCAGTGCTTCCAGGCGGGCGATGACGGCGCGTAAGGCCGTCATGGATTCCTCGTCGGTGGAGGTCGCCGCCGCCTCGCCCGCAGGCAGCGCCGCGGCCAGACCGCGCACGGTCACGGCGCCCCGCCGCCACGCGGCGATCAGTCGCTCCTGGAAGAAGGGCTGACGCGTCCCGATGGCATCGGCCACGACGAACATCAGGGCGGGCAAGCCTGCTCGCTCCAGCGCGGGCAGCGCGTAATCTGCGTTGTCGGCCCAGCCGTCGTCGAAGGTGATCAACAACGCGCGCTTGGGCAGCGCCGCGCCTGTCCGGCGCGATGCGAGCACCTGCTCCAGCGATACGACGTTGTAGTGTCGCCGGAAGAAAGCCAGCGACTGCTCGAGCCACCCGGTGGCGAGGGTGTAGTCCGGATCGCACGTGGTCCAGCGCGGATCGTCCGGACTCAGGGTACGATGGAACATCACGACGGTCAGGCTGTCCGCATTGCGCAGCCGATGGTAGAGACCGAGCAGCCCCGTGGTATAGAGCAGCTTCTTGGAGACGTCCTTCAGCATGGCGGCCCGCATCGAAGTTTCAGTGATTATACCGACGTACAACCGTCGGGACCTGTTGCCGCGCGCGCTCGATTCCGTGCTCGCGCAAACGCTGGCGGTCGACGAGATCATCGTCATCGACGACGGCTCGACCGACGGTACCGACGACATGCTGCGCGCGCGCTACGGCGATCGGGTCCGCTACGTGTGGCAGCCGAACGCGGGCGTTTCCGCTGCGCGCAACCACGGCCTGCGACTGGCGCAGGGCCGTTACCTGGCCTTGCTCGACAGCGACGACCTGTGGCTCCCCGCGAAGACCGGACTGCAGGTGGCCTTCCTGGACGCGCACCCCGATTTCGGGATGGTGGTGTGCGACGTGGAGCGCGTCGATAGCGAGTATCGGCACATCGACGTGTTCCGCCGGCGCGACACCCTGCGCGAGGATGGCTGGGTGTTGCGATGGGTCTTGCACAACCCGGCGCTGGCTCCCGCTTCGGTGCTGATGCGCCGGGAGGTCGTCGAACAGCTCGGCGGCTTCGACGAAGGACTGCGCACGGCCGAAGACCTGGAATTCCACCTGCGCGTGGCGCGGCACTGGAAGATCGGCGTGGTGGAGCAGGCGCTCGTGCGCGCGATGCGTGGCCACGACGGCCTGTCCGCGGCCGACAGCACGTACGACGACTATGTGCGGGTGATGGAGGCCGCCGTTGCCGGCGCGCGTGGCACCGTCGACGACCGGGAGCTGGACGAGGCTCTTGCAGGCACCTACGCCCGGAATGCCCGCGGCATGCTCATCCGTGGCCGCTGGAAGGAAGGCGCCGCGCTGGCGCGACGCGCCTGGCACCTGACCCGCGACGCGGAGCTGCGCGGCCAGATCAAGGCGCTCGTGCCCTTCGGCATCAAGCGACTGCTGCGCAGCCTCGTGCCCGGCTGATCCGACGGCACGGTGCAGCGGCCGGATGCGCTCAGCGCGCACCACGACCGAACAGCACCACTTCCACGGTCTGCAGCAAGATCATCAGATCGAACACCAGTCCGTGGTTCTTCACGTAGAAGAGATCGAATTTCAGCTTCTCTTCCGCGTCGCGCACGGAAGCGCCGTAGGGATAGCGCAGCTGCGCCCAGCCCGTCAGGCCCGGCTTCACGCTGTGGCGAACGCCGTAGTAGCGCACCTCATCGTTGAGCATGTCGACGAAATGGGGCCGCTCGGGCCGGGGGCCGACGAAACTCATGTCGCCACGCAATACCGCAACGAGCTGCGGCAGTTCGTCCAGGCGCGTCTTGCGGATGATGCGTCCCACCCGCGTACTGCGGTCATCGTCCTTGCTGGCCCAGACCGCCACGCCGTTCTTCTCTGCGTCCACCCGCATGCTGCGGAACTTGGTCAGGGTGAAGTGGCGCCCGCGCTCGCCGACGCGCGTCTGGCTGTAGAACACCGGCCCGCCCGATTCCAGCCACACCGCCAAGCCCACCAGGATCATCAGCGGCCAGCTCACCAGCAGCAGCGCGCTGCCGGCGATGAGGTCGAAGAATCGCTTGCTGAGGCGACGCGGCGTCGAGTAATCGAAACCGCCCGAGAACACCAGCCAGGACGGATCAACGGCGTTGAGCTGGACCATGCCGGCCTCGCGCTCGAAGAAACTGGACAAGTCGACGACCGACATGCCGCGCTGCACGCACAACAGCATCTGTTCCATGGGCAGACCGCCACGGCGTTCGTCCGGCGCGATCACCAACTCATCGATCTGCAAACGCTCGGCCAGGTCATGCAGGCCTTCCTCACCGCGATGGATCAGCAGGTCTTCGCGCACCTGCACCGGCTGGCCCGGGACGGGCACGAATCCCACCACCGTGAACGTGCGGCGATCCGATCGGCGACGCATGCAGGAATTGATGAGGTCGGCATTGCGGCCGGCGCCGAGGATCAGCACGCGCTGTTTCAGCACGTCGGAATGGAAAAGGCGTACCCATGCCACGCGCACCAGTACGATGCCCGCCAGGCCGATGGCCAGCGAGATGGCCAGCACGCCGCGACCAAGGTAAGCCTGCGGCAACAGGTAGTACAGGACCACCAATACGATGCCGCCGAAGGCGAAGGACAATGCCACGCGCAGCACGAAATCCATGCGGGTGTGCCGGACATGCGTCTGGTACAGCCCGAATGCGGTCATCGCGCCGGTAAGGGCCAGGGCGACGACGAGCGCACGCCACGGCGTCTGCTCCAGGAACTGCACCTGGTATTCCGGATCGGTGTGGAAGCGGATCCACACCGCCGCCATCACGGCCGCGAACAGCACGACCACTTCGCCCAACCACAGGAACCGGATCACCCGGTCCTTGCGGCTCTTGTGTGTTGCCTTCATCGACATCCCCCTGATGCGGCGCAGGTCCCGGCTCCCAAGCCAGGGCGCGCTACGTTCGTTCCGACAGCGGCGGTGGTGCCCCCTCCGGAGCCTGAAACCGCCGCGTCCCAGTACGCATACATGTCCGACACATCACTTCCAACGCGACTTGCTGCCATCGCCGGACAGCCGCGGCAAAAAAAAGCCGCCCACGAGGGGCGGCTTGGGTGATGCGGGAGATCCGACGACTCAGGGCCTGACGACGCCCCTGCGATAGCGGGTGACCGGCGACTGCCGCCAGCGCGGGCGATCCCGGGGCGGGATCGGCGCGGTGGCGTCGGGGGACGTCACCGCCGGCTGGGAGGCCGTGACCGGCTGTGCCGCGCTGCCCGACGTTCCACCGGGAATCAACGGCTGGGAGCCGTTCACCCGGATCGGGTCGGAGACCTGATCGATGTCGAACTGCTCGAATGCACCGACGTCGATCCTGTTCTCCAGCATCAGGCGGGCATGGGCGTCGCCGATGGCGAGCTTGGTCCGCAGCGGCGGATCGAAGGCCGGCAGCAGCTGGGGCGACGGGAACGGGAATGCCGCCGGGGTGGCCGGCGTGTTGTTGCCTGCGTTGAGCAGCGGGCTGCCTGCGCGCGGGCGCAGATTCCGCTGGGCCAGGTCGACGAACATCGGATCGGTGCCGCGCAGCGTACCGCTCCACTCGGTCGGCACCAGGGTGGCGGCCGATTGCACCCAGTTGTTGGAACCGGCCACCTTGCGGCCATCCGACCATGGCTCGCGGCTCTGCGGGCCGCAGTACGGCGTATCCACGTTACTGGCGGGGTTCTCCCGCACGATGGCAGGTGCGCTACCCGAGGCCGGCTGGTAGACGACGTTGTTGTGCATCTCCAGCGAGCCCTGGCCGAGCTGGACCAGCACGGCGTTCGCCGAGCCGGAACGGTCCAGCAGGATCGTGTTGTTCACCAGGCGCGTGCGGCCCTGGTTGCGCCCGTTGAGATCGCCGCCAATGCGAAGCGCGTTGCCGGAGCGACTGGTCGAACGGTGGATGATGACGTTGCCGACCAGCTCTGCGTCTTCGCGGCGAAGGTCGGCGGTCCAGCCGGACTTCTGCGTTTCGCAGTCAGGCCCGATCAGCTCGACTTCGTGCAGGTCCGAGCCCTCGATCCAGTTGTAATGGATCTCGGCCCGCTGGTGACGCACGCGGACCAGCACGCCGCCGGTGGCGCTGTGCACGTAGTTGTAGCGCATGCGGAACACGGTATCCGGATACGCGACCTCATCCGATTGTATGTAGAGGGCGTGCCGACGATCGCCCTGTCCGGAGCGCGCGATTTCGCTGTACTCCAGGGTGAAGGAGCCGGAGTTCTGGTCGGCAGCGAGGATGCCGTGCGAAGGGCAATCGTGTACGTAGGCGTCGCGCACGGTCGCGTTGTGGGCTTCGCTGAAGATGCAACTGCTGGTGCCGCCGGTGACTTCGAAGCCCTCGAAGACGATGTGGTTGGACTGCTGGAACTTGATCGTGTGGGAGCCGCCCGACAACACGGGTCGCGTGGCCCCCGCGACGCGGCGCCAGCGGATGGTCACCGGGCTGGCCTCGGTCCCGCTGTCGTCGTCGCCCACCACGATGTTGCCCGCGTAGGTGGTGTTGCCGTCCACCTCGACGATGTCGCCCGGCGCGAGGTTGACGCTGTTGAAGAACGTGGTGAGCTGCGTGTACTGGCGGCCGGGTCCGACGTTGTACGTCGCCGCCGCGGCACTCAGCGGCACAGCGGCCAGCAGCCCCAGCCCGAGCAGGGGTTTGGAAAGAAGCATCAATTCGACTCCCGCGACTTCGCGCGTTCTGTATCCCCTGCCCGGACATTCTCGCGGCTCGGGCGTGAATGCCCTGCTAATCCGGGCGCCTATTCGGCAAAGCGTATGAGACGCCTTCCTCAAATCCAGCACACGATCACCGTCATCACGACATGAGCAGGCATCTCCGGCCGCCTCGCCACCGAAAAATGTTGCCGGGAAGTTATTGACGGGTGAAACCGCTTCGTGCAGAATTCCGCGTCTAACGAAACGCGCCCGTAGCTCAGCTGGATAGAGTACCTGGCTACGAACCAGGCGGTCGGGAGTTCGAATCTCTCCGGGCGCGCCATTTTCGAAACAGGCAGACTTAGGTCTGCCTGTTTTTTTTCGTCCTCGCGACACCTTCGCGCAATCGCAAAAGCGCGCACAGGAAAGCGGAAAAAAAGAAGGCCCCGCAATGCGGGGCCTTCTCGTCAAACTGGCGGAGTGAGAGGGATTCGAACCCTCGATAAGGCTTTTGACCCTATACTCCCTTAGCAGGGGAGCCCCTTCGGCCACTCGGGCATCACTCCGGGGTTTTTCGCTCGCCGCAGGCATCCTGCAGCGGCCGCATAGGATAGCGGCTCGCCGCTCATGCGGCAAACACATTCACTCCGAAGTGACGTTCTCGGACGCCGAAGGCGAACCGATCTCTTCGCCACGCTGGATGCGTTGGTAGATTTCTTCGCGATGCACGGCCACATCCTTGGGCGCGGTGATGCCGATACGCACTTGGTTGCCTTTGACGCCAAGCACGGTCACCGTGACCGAATCGCCGATCATCAGGGTTTCGCCGACACGGCGGGTCAAGATCAACATGTTTCTTCTCCGTAATCCGGCAAAGGATAGTGCCGGGGGCGCGCCGACCCCGTGAAAAGGGGGTGGCGGCTTCCTGGTACATTCATGAACCTAAAGCATGTTAGCGGCCGGAGGCGCACGGCCGCAAGCACCGGATAGTCCAATAAGGGGGTTAGCCGAGGCGCTGCTGAACCCATTCAGGAATGCCCTGAAGGGCCGTGGCAAGGGCGGGTCCGTCCTCACCACCACCCTGGGCGAGGTCCGGGCGACCACCGCCCTTGCCCCCGATCTGACTGGCGACGTGGGACAGGAGTTCCCCCGCCTTCACCCGCCCGGTTGCGGCACCGTTCACGCCGGCAACCAGGGCCGCCTTGCCGTCCGAGGCACCGGCCAGCACGATGACGGCGTCGCCAAGCTGCTGCTTCAGTCGGTCCACGGCATCGCGGAGCGCCTTGGCATCGAAGCCCTCCAAGCGCGACGCGAGGACCCGGATGCCGGCCACGTCCACCGCCGCGCCAGCCAGGTCGGAGGTGGCGCTGGAAGCCGCCTTGGCCCTCAGGGACTCGAGCTCACGCTCGAGCTTCTTCTGCCGATCGGCCAGCGAACGCACCTTCTCGACGAGCTCGGTCGCGTTGCCGCCCAGCAGGGTAGCGGCCTCGGCCAATCGATGCTCTTCGTCGGTGACGTAGTCCAGCGCGCCCTGCCCCGTGACCGCTTCGATGCGACGAACGCCCGCGGATACACCGCCTTCGCTGACCAGCTTGAACAGGCCGATGTCACCCGTGCGACCGACGTGCGTACCGCCGCACAACTCCGTGGAGTACCCGCCCATCTTCAATACACGGACGTGTTCGCCGTACTTTTCACCGAACAGCGCCATGGCGCCGAAATCCAGCGCCTCCTGCATGCCCATGTGGTGGACCTCGGCCTGATGATTGGCCCGGATCTGCGCGTTGACCCGGCGCTCGATCTCGGCCAACTCGTCCGCCGTCATCGGCTGGAAGTGCGAGAAATCGAAACGGAGCCGATCCGGCGCCACCAGCGAACCCTTCTGCTGGACATGCGTCCCCAACACTTCACGAAGGGCCGCATGGAGCAAATGGGTCGCCGAGTGGTTGAGGATGGTGCTGGCGCGTCGCGCGGCATCCACCGACGCGACGACGTGGTCGCCGACTTTCAGGCTTCCCTTGGCGACGCGACCGACGTGACCATGGAACTGACCCGCGAACTTGAGCGTATCGGCGACGTCGAATTCGACGCCCTGCTCCGCCAGCACGCCGGTATCGCCTACCTGGCCGCCGGACTCCGCGTAGAACGGCGTGCGGTCGAGGATCACTACCGCTTCCTCACCCGCATCGACGGACACTACCGGACGACCCTCCTTCAGCAGCGCGACGATCTGCAAACCACCGGCATCCAGCTGGTCGTAACCGAGGAATCCCGTCGGCGAGAGTTGCGCCACCAGGTCGGCAGGCAGGCCGGTCGTCGAGGCGAACTTGCCAGCGGCGCGCGCGGTTTCCCGCTGCTGCTCCATGGCCGCGTCAAAACCCGCCATGTCCACCGTCAGTCCGCGCTCGCGCGCGATATCGGCGGTCAAGTCGACCGGGAAGCCGTAGGTGTCGTACAGACGGAAGGCATCCGCGCCCGGAATCACGCCATCAGACACGCGAGATGCGACGTCGCCGAAAATCCGCATGCCTGCGTCAAGCGTCTCGGCGAAGCGCTCTTCTTCCGCCTTCAGTGCCTTTTCGACCAGATCCCGCGCCGCCGGCAGCTCCGGATACGCGTCTCCCATCAGCTCGGACAACGTACCGACCATCTTGTGGAAGAACGATTGACGCACGCCCAGCATCCAACCGTGCCGGAGAGCGCGGCGGATGATACGGCGCAGCACGTAACCACGCCCTTCGTTGGAGGGCAGCACGCCATCCACGATCAGGAAGCTGCAGGCGCGGATGTGGTCGGCAATGACGCGGAGCGACTTGTTCTCGAGATCGGCTGTGCCGGTCAGCTCGGACGCCTTTTGAATGAGCGCCTGGAACAGGTCGATCTCGTAGTTTGTATGGACGTGCTGGAGTACGGCGGCGAGACGCTCCAACCCCATGCCGGTGTCGACGCAGGGTGCCGGCAGCGGCACCAGCGTGCCATCAGGCTGCCGATCGAACTGCATGAAGACGTTGTTCCAGATCTCGATGTAGCGATCGCCATCTTCGTCCGGGGAACCCGGAGGGCCGCCGGCGATGTGGTCGCCATGGTCGTAGAAGATCTCGGTGCACGGGCCACACGGGCCGGTATCCGCCATCTGCCAGAAGTTGTCCGATGCGTAAGGCGCGCCCTTGTTGTCACCGATACGGACAATGCGTTCGGCCGGCAGGCCGATCATGTTGTGCCAGAGGTCGTAGGCCTCGTCGTCGGTGTGGTACACCGTGACCAGCAGGCGCTCCTTTGGAAGCTTCCAAACCTCGGTCAGCAACTCCCACGCCCAGGCAATGGCATCCTTCTTGAAGTAATCGCCGAAGGACCAGTTGCCGAGCATTTCAAAGAACGTGTGGTGGCGGGCCGTGTAGCCCACGGAATCCAGGTCGTTGTGCTTGCCACCCGCGCGCAGGCAGCGCTGTACGTCGGCCGCGCGGACGTAACTGCGCTTCTCCGCGCCAAGGAACACGTCCTTGAACTGCACCATGCCGGAGTTGGTGAACAGCAAAGTGGGGTCGTTGCCGGGCACCAGGGAAGCGGAGGGGACAATGGTGTGCCCCTTGCCGGCAAAGAAATCGAGGAAATCCTGGCGGATCTGGCGGGTACTGAAGGTCTTGGACGTGGTCATCTGGCAGGCATTGGCTGGAAGGCGCATCCTGGCGCCGCGATACCCGCGATATGCGGGTGCGGCCGGGCGGAAGCAACCCAATGCACTAGATTATCAGGCCGCCCCGTCCCAGTCCTCCGCCCCTGCCTGGCTGGCGGCCCTGACGCTGGCGCCGTCGAAACCACGACGAATCAAGAAATCGGCGATTTTGCGCCGCTGTGCGATATCGGCCGGATCGACTGGACCGAAACGCCGGCGGACGAGGTCGCGCGCCGTTTCGGTCCAGTCGCCGTCGAAGGTGGCCATGGCGGTTTCCACCGCCTCACGGTCCAGCCCATGCGTGGACAGTTCGGCCCGGATCCGTACCGGGCCATGGCCACCGGCAGCCCGGCTTCGGACCAGGGTTTCGGCAAAGCGCGTGTCGCTCTGCCAGCCCTCATCCTCCAACCGATCCACGGCCGATCGCACTTCGGCCGCGTCCAGGCCGCGGGCGGTCAACTTGCGGGACAGCTCGCGCCGGGAGTGTTCCCGGCGCACTAGCAGACCCAGGGCGCGCTGCACAGGTGTTTGCTCGGCTATCCGTCGGCGTGGTTTTCGACCGCCTGCGTTCTGATCTGCCACGCTACACACCTCGTCGCGCCATCAGCACTCAATCGTCGCTATCGTCGTCGGCGCTCTCATCGCGCTTGGCTTCTTCCGGCTGGAACTTCTCACGAAGCTCTGCCTCCAGCTTGGCTGCAACGGCCGGGTTCTCGCGCAGGAATGTCCGCGCATTGTCCTTGCCCTGGCCGATGCGTTCACCGCCATAGCCATACCAAGCGCCGGCTTTGTCGACCAGCTTGGCCTCAACACCCATATCGATGAGTTCACCCTCGCGGCTGATGCCTTCGCCGTACAGGATTTCGGTAACGACCTGCTTGAAGGGGGGCGCCAGCTTGTTCTTGACCACCTTGATCTTGGTCTGGTTGCCGATGATCTCGTCGCCCTTCTTGATGGCACCGATGCGGCGGATGTCCAGGCGCACCGAGGCATAGAACTTCAGCGCGTTGCCACCGGTGGTGGTCTCGGGGCTCTGACCGGGCATCATCACGCCGATCTTCATGCGCAACTGGTTGATGAAGACGACCAAGGTATTGGACCGCTTGATGTTGCCGGTCAGCTTGCGCAGCGCCTGGCTCATCAGGCGGGCCTGCAAGCCCGGGAGCTGGTCGCCCATTTCGCCTTCGATTTCAGCCTTCGGCGTCAGCGCTGCCACCGAGTCGATGACCACGATGTCGATGGAGCCGGAACGGACCAGCATGTCCGCGATTTCGAGCGCCTGCTCGCCGGTATCGGGCTGCGACAACAGCAGATCGTCCACATTGACGCCCAGCTTGGCGGCATAGACGGGATCCAGCGCGTGCTCCGCATCGATGAAGGCTGCCGTGCCTCCCTGCTTCTGGCACTCGGCGATGGCCTGCAGGGTCAGCGTGGTCTTGCCGGAGGACTCGGGGCCATAGATCTCGACCACGCGCCCCTTGGGCAGGCCGCCGATACCCAGCGCCAGGTCCAGCATCAGCGAACCGGTCGGAATGATCTCGACAGGCTCGATGACCCGGTCGCCCATGCGCATCACCGAGCCCTTGCCGAACTGGCGCTCGATCTGGGTCAGGGCGGCGGAAAGGGCTCGCTTCTTGTTCTCGTCCATCGTCGTGGTCCTAGTCAATGTGGTCAGGTGCGATCAGTGTGGGGGGCGCCCATCGCACAGGCTGCGACGGAGCGGGCATGGAAGAAATTAATCGTCGACACAGGCGCAGCGGATCGGCGGCTGCCGCATGCATGGGTCGGGGATTGCCGCGTGATGGCACAGGGAGGACCCGAAGCAACGGGTGCATTCACCGGTTCGGCCTCACCAGGCCGCAGTACAGGCCCTCGATCGCGAAGTCCTGATCCGGCAACACTTCGATGGGGGCGTAATCGGGGTTGCGGGGCAGCAGGCGGATGCGATCCTTGCCGATTTTCAGCAGTTTGACGGTGATGGCGTCGTCGATGCGGGCCACCACGATCTGGCCGGAACGGGCGTCGCGTGTGCGATGGACACCAATCAGGTCGCCATCGAAGATGCCTTCATCACGCATCGAATCGCCCTTCACCTTCAACAGATAATCCGGCGCCGGGGCGAAGAACGCGCGGTCCAGCAGGACATAGTCATGATGGTCGGCATCGGCCCCGATCGGGGCACCGGCGGCCACCTGCCCGAGCACGGGCAGGCGCAGTCCTTCGTCGTTGGCAGCTACCGGGAACGCCAGGTCGGGCTGGGGCGACGGCGGTGCCTTGAGGACCCGGATGCCTCGCGCACGACCCGGCACGCGCTCAATGGCGCCCGCCTGCTCCAATGCCTCCAGGTGGTATTGGGCCGCACGCACGCCCTTGAAACCGAAGGCTTTGGCGATCTCGGCCTGCGAGGGGGGCATGCCCTCGGCCTCGAGCCGTTCGGCGATCAGGGCGAGGATGGCAATCTGGGTATCGGTCAGGTCCATGGTTAGTAGTATTACTACTAACCGCGCCTGCTGGCAATAGCTTTTGAAGTAGACCTCTCGAGTAGCCCTTGGCAGGTCGAGCCGCTACAGCAACTCCAGACCCTGAAGGGCCTTGGCGACGGTCTGCCGGCGTACCGCGTCGCGATCTCCGTCGAAGTGGAACACCTCTGCCCGGGCATATCCGCCCCGGCGCTTCCAGCCGATCCACACGGTGCCGACCGGCTTGTCCTCGCTCCCGCCTCCGGGCCCCGCGATGCCGGTCACCGCCACCGCGATGCTCGCGCCTGAGTTGACCAATGCCCCGGACACCATTTCGATGACCGTCTCGCGGCTGACCGCCCCGTGCGTCTCAAGCGTCTGCGGCCGCACGCCGAGCAGCGCCTGCTTGGCTTCGTAACTGTAGGCCGCCATGCCGCAATCGAACCAGTCCGAAGAGCCCGCGATGTCGGTGACGCATTTGGCGATCCAGCCACCCGTGCAGCTCTCTGCCGTGACCAGATGGTCGCGCGCCTGGCGCAATCGATCGCCCAACGCCTGGGCGAGGATACGCAGCTCTTCATCCGGGGGAGCGGACATCGGGTTTCCTGATGGTGGGGGCCTGCGTGTTGTAGCCCATTTGGCCGTCGCCTGTCGCGCCACCGCGAATGCCGGAAAGAAAACGGCCCGCCAGGGGGCGGGCCGCTCGCCACGATCAGCGAAGGGGGATCAGTAGCGGACGCGCAGGGTCACGCCGTACATGCGGGGCGCGCCCAGGAAGGCGTTGAAGGTATTGAAGGGATTGTTGGGTGCCGGCGACACGTTCTGCAGCGGGCCGTCGAAACCGACCTGCACGTAGTCCTCGTCGGTGATGTTGGTGCCCCAGAACTCCAGCATCCAGCGCTGGTCCTGCGCGCCGATGCCGAAACGCGCATTGGCCACGGTGTAGGCGTCCTGCATCTTCTCCGGATCCAGGTCGGAACCGGTGTTGTACTTGGACACGTACTTGGCGCCGATGTTGAAGCGCGCCACCAGGCTGCCCACGTCCCATTCGTATGTCACGGACGCGGAACCGGACCACTTCGGCGCGAAGCTCATCTGCGCACCCGGCAACTTGTACAGCGCGCCGGTCGGTGCGACGAAATCGCCTCCGGGGATGTTGTCGCCGTACTTGGTGTCGGCGTACATCAGGCCGCTTTGGAACATCAAACCCTTGATCGAGCGCGGCTGCCACAGCAGTTCCGCATCCAGACCTTGCGAGGTGACCTCCGGGATCGAGCGCACCACGAAGCTGGTGCCCAGGAAACTGTTGAGCTGGAAGTCCTCGTACTTCTGGTGGAACAGCGTGGCGTTCAACAGCAGGTTGCCGTCCAGCCACGTGGTCTTGGTGCCCAGCTCGTAGCTATCGACGAACTCGCCCGGGAACGACGTGTCCAGCACGGGCAGGATACCGGTGCCGCCGCTGGACAGGCCATTGGAGGACTGCACGCGGTCGAGATTGAAGCCACCGCCCTTGTAGCCGCGCGCGAACGAGGCGTAGGTCATGATGTTGTCGTTCCAGCGGTAGGCCGCCTTCACCGTGCCCGACCACTCCTTCTCCTCGCGGTCCTGCACGGTGTCGCGCGTGGCCGCGTTGTGCAGTGGGTTCGCCCACGGCAGACAGCCGTAGCCGACCACCGTGGGTGCTGCCGCGGACGCTTGCGCAACGGTAAGGCCGCGCGCGACCAGGGCCGCGACGACCTGCGAGGGATTGGCCAGCATCGCCGCGCAGCCGGCACCACCATTGGGGTTGCTGTAGTTGGAGATCAGGGTCTTCTTCTCCCGGGTGTAGCGCAGGCCCAGGGTGATGTCGAGCGCATCCGTGGCATGCCAGGTGTTGTTGGTGAACAACGCCGTGCTCTTGGCATTCTGCTTGTAAGTATCGAGCGCACCCAACCCTGCGAATACCGTGCCGAACGGACGGCCCGTGGCCTGCGACAGGAACAGCGGCGCGGTCGGCGATGTGCCCAGCGCGGGGTTGATGATCGACAGCAGCGCGACCGACAGGTAAGGCTCGTAATGCGGGCCGATGCGGTAGGTCTCGGTGCGGTCGAGGTCCTCGTCGGAATAGAACGCACCCACCATCCAATCGATGCGGTCCGTCGAGCCGGTCAGGCGGAACTCCTGGCTGAAGGTGTCGAACCCAGTGAAGGACTCATCCTCGTCCGCATTGCGGTACAGGATGTCGGCCGTGCTGAAGTCGTAATCCAGACCGTTGATGGCCTCCCACTTGCGCTGGGCCGTGATCGAGGTCAGCGTCGCATTGCCGAACCACGGCGAGTCCCAGTTGACCTCCACCGACACGCCGCTGTCCTTGATGTCCTGCGTCGTCGGGCGGTTGCTGTAGGCCACGCGATCGAACGGATCGTCGCCAGGCGCAGCGACGGCCTGGCCGCCGACGAGGCGATTGAGGATGGCGGCGGTCGCACCGACCGTGGTCTGTACGGCGGTGCAGCAGTTCTCTTCGCGGCTGGTGTAGTCGCCGGCCACCAGGATGTCGAGGTTCTCGCTCGGCTCCAGCAGCAGTTTGCCGCGCACGGTATGGAAGTTCTGGTCGTAGTCGTCGGTTTCCTGGCGCGGACCGCTGCCGGTGCGCACGTCCATCCAGCCATCGCGCTTGCGCTTGGCCGCGTAGATGTTGAACGCACCCGCGTCGCCCAGCGCGTCGTTGTAGCTGCCGGACACGCCCATGGAACCGTAGTTGCCCACGGTCACCTCGCCCTCGGCGCTCTGCGTGTAGCTCGGACGGCGCGTCACCACATTGATGACGCCGGCGGAGGTGTTCTTGCCGAACACGGTGCCCTGCGGGCCTTTCAGGACTTCGATCCGCTCGAGCTGGCCGAGATCGCCGAAGCCCACGCTGTTGCGCGGACGGTAGACGCCGTCGATCACCACGCCGACCGAAGATTCCAGACCCACGTTGTCGCCGACCGTGCCGATGCCGCGGATACGCGCGGTGGTGATGGCTTCACTCTGCGTGCTGGTCACCGTCATGCCGGGCACCAGGACCTGCAGGTCCTTGATGTCGCGTACGCCGGTGTCCTGCAGCAGCTGTTCGGAGATCGCGGTCACCGCGATCGGCACGTCCTGCATCGCCTCCTCGCGCTTCTGCGCGGTGACCGTCATGGTCGCCAGCGTGGTGGGCTCCTCCTCGGCGGCGGGCGCGGCCGCTTGCTGCGCGTGGGCCTGCGAAGTTGCGCATAGCGCGCCGAAAACGGCGAGCGAAAGCGCTTTATGCCTGGGCGATGCCTTGACCATGTTCTCCCCTCCCAAGGGTCATGTTCTGACGACGGGTGCTTGCAGCAATGTCGATGTGATGGGCGGCGCGACCGCCAGCGAAAGACGCAAGTCCCCCTTGCGTCAACGCGAAATTAACACTCCCCTTCACGAAACAGCATTCTGCACTGCGTCGATACGCAGGCCATCACTTTGGCACGGATAACCCACTGATTTTTCGAACGATCGTGCGGAACCTCGATTACGCCGAACCCGCTCACGCGGTCTGCCGTATCCACAAAACGGATACCGAAACGGATGCCCAGGCCCATCGAGACTCTCCGGTGCCGGAGCAGCCAGCGGCTACAATCAGCGTCCTTTTGCCTCCCCTTCCCTGCTGGCCTCGTGAGCAAAGACAAATCGGAACACACGCCCCTGATGAAGCAGTTCTTCGCCGCCAAGGCGGAGTACCCGGACCTGCTTCTGTTCTTCCGGATGGGCGACTTCTATGAGTTGTTCTACGACGATGCACGCAAGGCCGCACGGCTGCTCGACATCACCCTGACCCAGCGCGGCAGTTCGGGTGGCGCGCCCATTCCGATGGCGGGCGTGCCCGTGCATGCCTACGAGGGCTACCTCGCCCGCCTGGTGGCGCTGGGCGAATCGGTGGCGATCTGCGAACAGATCGGCGACCCGGCGCTGGCCAAGGGCCTGGTGGAGCGCAAGGTGGTCCGCATCGTCACACCCGGCACGGTGACCGACGAAGCCCTGCTCAACGAGCGCCGCGACACGCTGTTGATGGCGGTGGCGCGCGGCCGTTCGGGCTACGGCCTGGCGTGGGCCGACCTGGCCGGGGGGCGCTTCCTGGTCAACGAAGTCGATAGCGACGACGCGTTGGAAGCCGAACTCGCACGGCTCGAACCAGCCGAACTGTTGCTACCCGACGAAGAAGGCTTGCCCGCGTTCCTGCAGCAGCGCACGGGCATGCGTCGGCGCGCACCCTGGCTGTTCGATCCGGATAGCGGTCGCCGGCAATTGCTCCAGTTCTTCGGCCTGCACGACCTCACCGGATTCGGGATCGAGGACAAGGCCCTGGCCACGGCCGCCGCCGCGGCGCTGCTGGGGTATGTGGAAGAAACCCAGAAGCAGCGGCTGCCCCACCTCACCGCGATCGCGGTGGAGTCGGCGGGCGATGCCATTGCGATGAATGCCGCCACCCGTCGGCACCTGGAGCTCGACACGCGTGTCGACGGCGATACCCGGCACACCCTGCTGGGCGTGCTGGACACCACGGTCACGCCAATGGGTGGCCGCCTGCTTCGCCGCTGGCTGCACCGTCCGCTGCGCGACCGCCGTGTCCTCGGCGAACGCCACCATGCCGTCGCCACGCTGATGGATGGCGCCGAACGCGATCTGCGCACGGGCTTCCGCGCGCTGGGCGACCTCGAACGCATCCTCACCCGCGTGGCGCTGCGTTCAGCGCGGCCGCGCGACCTGTCCACGCTGCGCGACGGCCTTGCCCTGTTGCCGGACGTGCAGGCACACCTTGCCCCCTTGGACTCGCCCCGCCTGCGCGCCCTGGCAGCGGAGCTGGGCGAACATGCCGCTACCGCTGCGCTGCTCGTCGCCGCGGTAGCGCCGCAGCCGCCATTGAAGCTCAGCGACGGTGGCGTGCTGGCCAACGGCTACGACGCCGAGCTCGACGAGCTGCGCCAGCTGAGCACGAACGCGGACCAGTTCCTGGTCGACCTCGAGGCACGCGAACGCGAAAGCAGCGGCATTGCCACGCTGAAGGTCGGCTACAACCGCGTACACGGTTATTACATCGAGATCAGCAAGGGTCAGGCCGAACGCGCGCCGGTGCATTACACGCGCCGGCAGACGCTGACCGGCGCCGAACGCTACATCACCGAAGAGCTGAAGCAGTTCGAAGACAAGGTGCTGTCCGCGCGCGAACGCTCGCTGTCGCGCGAGAAGCTGCTGTACGACGCGCTGCTGGACATCCTCAACGCAGCCCTGGAGCCACTCAAGCGCTGCGCCTCCGCGTTGAGCGAGCTCGATGTGCTGGCCGCCTTCGCTGAGCGCGCGCAGGAACTCGACTGGACAAGGCCCGAGTTGAGCGAGGCGCCCGGTCTGCGCATCGAGCGCGGCCGCCACCCGGTGGTGGAAGCCGTGCGCAAGGAGCCCTTCGAGCCGAACGACCTGCTGCTGGCCGGCGACGATGGCGACGGCGGCCGCCGCATGCTGGTGATCACCGGCCCCAACATGGGCGGCAAGAGCACCTACATGCGGCAGAACGCGCTGATCGTGCTGCTCGCCCACATCGGCAGCTTCGTGCCCGCTTCGCGCGCCGTGCTCGGTCCGATCGATCGCATCCTCACCCGCATCGGCGCCGGCGACGACCTTGCGCGCGGGCAGTCCACCTTCATGGTGGAAATGGCGGAAACCAGTTACATCCTCCACCACGCCACAGCGCAGTCGCTGGTGCTGATGGACGAGATCGGTCGCGGCACGTCCACCTACGATGGTCTCGCGCTGGCCGATGCGGTTGCGCGCCACCTCGCCATGGCGAACCGTTGCTACACGCTGTTCGCCACGCACTACTTCGAGCTGACCGCGCTCGCGGGCGAACCGGGCAGCGGCATCGCCAACGTGCATCTGGACGCCGTCGAGCATGGCGATGCCCTGGTCTTCATGCATGCCGTGAAGGAAGGCGCGGCAGACCGCAGCTTCGGTCTGCAGGTGGCGGCGCTGGCCGGCCTGCCAAGGACCACCCTGCAGCAGGCACGTCGACGCCTCGCGGAACTGGAACAACGGGGCCGCGAGACGCACGCGTCCGAGATGGCGCCGCAAGCATTGGATGCCCCCCAGCAATTTGGTCTCTTCGCTGCCGCACCGTCGGCCGCGCAGGAGGCGCTCGCCGCGCTCGATCCCGACGACCTCACGCCCAAGCAGGCCCTCGAAGCGCTCTACCGCCTCAAAGCCCTGCTCTAGACCCCGCGCCTTCCGCAAGTAAGCCCGCTCAGCGCTTTGCGGCGGGCGATGCGCGCACGTCACTACAACACACGCGTAACGCACGCGGAGTATCGTGGCGCCCTCCCGATGGCGTAGCTATTGCGCATTGCACCATTGAATATCGCTATCGAATCGTTCGCCACAAACGATTTTCATTGATCGCCCGCAGTACCTAGTCTGGTCGCCATCCGCCAACGCCCTTGAGGACGTGAGCCCATGCTTCCCACGACGGTCCGCCCCGACACCGCGCCTGCGGGTCGTCCCCAGCCTCCCTAGACAACAACCGCACTCGAAGACCCCACGGGTCTTCTCGAGTGCGGTCGTCATTCGCGCTGCGACTCCATTCCATTACCCACCCACCGCCATAGGAAGGAAACCCATGACCACCGAATCCAAATGTCCGTTCCACTCTTCCGCCGGCGGCGGCACCGGCAACCGCGACTGGTGGCCCAACCAGTTGCGCCTCGACCTGCTCAATCAGCACTCCGCGCGTTCCAATCCGCTGGATGAAGGCTTCGACTACGCCGCTGCCTTCAAGAAGCTCGACTACCACGCGCTGAAGAAGGACCTGCGCGACGTGATGACAGATTCGCAGGACTGGTGGCCGGCGGACTTCGGCCATTACGGTGGTCTCTTCATCCGCATGGCGTGGCACAGCGCGGGCACCTACCGGATCGGTGACGGGCGCGGCGGCGGCGGTCGCGGGCAGCAGCGCTTCGCGCCGCTCAACAGCTGGCCGGACAACGTCAGCCTGGACAAGGCGCGCCGCCTGCTGTGGCCGGTCAAGCAGAAATACGGCCAGGCCATCTCGTGGGCCGACCTGATGATCCTGGCGGGCAATGTGGCGTTGGAAACAATGGGCTTCCGCACGTTCGGATTCGGCGGCGGACGCGAGGACGTATGGGAACCGGACCAGGACGTGTACTGGGGCCGCGAGACCACATGGCTGGGTGGTGACATCCGCTACGCGCACGGATCGGAAGGCGTCGAGAAGCCGGCCGACGAAGGCGTGCTCGTCTCCGACGACAACGCCGACGGCAACGTGCATTCGCGCCGGTTGGAGAATCCGCTCGCCGCCGTGCAGATGGGCTTGATCTACGTGAACCCGGAAGGCCCCGACGGCAATCCCGATCCGTTGCTTGCCGCGAAGGACATCCGCGACACGTTCGGTCGCATGGCGATGGACGATGAAGAGACCGTCGCACTGATCGCTGGCGGCCACACCTTCGGCAAGACGCATGGCGCCGGTCCGGCCGACAACGTGGGCGCCGAACCCGAGGCCGGTGATCTGGAGCAGCAGGGTTTCGGTTGGCACAACAAGTTCGGCAGCGGCAAGGGTGGCGACACCATCACCTCGGGCATCGAGGTCACCTGGACGCAGACGCCGACGTTGTGGAGCAACAAGTTCTTCGAGAACCTGTTCGGCTTCGAATGGGAACTGGAGAAGTCGCCGGCTGGCGCCCACCAGTGGGTCGCAAAGGATGCGCCGGAAGACGTGCCGTTCGCGCACGACAAGACGAAGAAGCAGCGGGTGAAGATGCTGACCACCGACCTGTCCCTGCGCTTCGACCCGATCTACGGCCCGATCTCCAAGCGCTTCCTCGAGAACCCGCAGGCCTTCGCCGATGCCTTCGCGCGTGCGTGGTTCAAGCTGACCCATCGCGACATGGGTCCGCGCGCGCGTTACCTCGGCCCCGAAGTGCCGAAGGAGGAACTGGTCTGGCAGGACCCGCTGCCCAACGCGGACTACGCCGCCATCGATGCGGCCGACGTCGACGCGCTGAAGGCCAAGATCGCCGCCTCCGGCCTGTCCGTGGCCGAACTGGTCTCGACCGCCTGGGCCTCGGCATCGACGTTCCGCGGCGGCGACAAGCGCGGCGGTGCGAACGGTGCGCGCATCCGCCTGTCACCGCAGAAGGACTGGGCGGTCAATCGGCCGGAACAGCTGGCGAAGGTGCTCAAGGCGCTGGAACGCATCCAGATGGAATTCAACCTGGATGCCGGCGGCGGCAAGAAGGTATCGCTGGCTGACTTGATCGTGCTTGCCGGTGGCGTCGGCGTCGAACAGGCCGCGAAGGCCGGTGGTGTTTCCCTTGCCGTGCCCTTCCGTCCGGGCCGTACCGACGCGCGCCAGGACCAGACCGACGTGGAATCGTTCGCCGTGCTGGAGCCGTTCGCCGATGGTTTCCGCAACTACCTCAAGGGCCGCTCGGCCGTGCCGGCCGAACACCTGCTGGTGGATAGGGCGCAGTTGCTGACGCTCAGCGCGCCCGAGCTGACGGCGCTGGTCGGCGGCTTGCGCGTACTGGGTGCCAATGCCGACGGCGGCGACGCGGGCGTGCTCACCAGCAAGCCCGGCACGCTCAGCAACGACTTCTTCGTCAACCTGCTCGACATGGGCACGGAGTGGAAGGCCACCGGCGCCAACAGCTACGCCGGCCACGACCGCAAGACCGGTGCGAAGAAGTGGAGCGGAAGCCGCGCGGACCTGGTGTTCGGCTCGAATGCGGTGCTGCGTTCGCTCGCCGAGGTCTATGCCAGTGCGGACGGCAAGGACAAGTTCGTGAAGGACTTCGCCGCTGCCTGGGTGAAGGTCATGGAGCTGGACCGCTTCGACCTTCGCTGATCCCACCGGCCCCGCACTACAACGCCGCATGGCCGGACAGGCATGCGGCGTTGTTGTCTCCGCCGGTCGGCCGACTGCAATTGTGAGTCGGTGAAGGGTCAGATTGGCGCTAGCATCATCCGCGGCTTCCCACCCCCGTCCAGGAGGACGAACGCACGATGAGCAACGCTTCCCTCGCAGAAGAACTCTTTGCCCAGTTGCAGGGCGCGCCGATGCAGCAGGTCTCGCAGCAACTCGGCATCGGCCAGATGCAGGCCTCCAGTGCCGTCGGCGCGGCGTTGCCGCTGTTGCTGGGCGCGCTGGGCCGGAACACGGCGCAGCCCCAGGGCGCGGAAGCGCTGTTCGGCGCCCTGCAGCGCAACCACAGCGGCCTGGACATCGGCAGCGTGCTGGGCGCGGTACTCGGTGGCGCGGCGTCGCCGCAGGCCAACGGTGCCGGCATCCTCGGCCATGTCTTCGGCGGCCAGCAGAACCGCGCCGAACTCGGCCTCGGCCAGGCGACCGGCCTGGGTGGCGAACGTGCGGGCCAGTTGCTGAAGATCCTCGCCCCGATCGTGCTCGCCTTCATTGCCCAGCGCATGACCCAGGGCAGCGCGCAGAACAATCCGCTGGGCTTGGCCGAGGTGTTGGGCCAGGAGCAGCGCCAGGTGCAACAGCAGGGCGGCCTGGGCGGCGGTCTGCTCGGCGCCGTGCTGGACCAGGACGGCGACGGCCAACTGGGCCTGGGCGACATCCTGAAGATCGGCAGCGGCATGTTCGGCGGCGGACGCTGAGCCCCGCACATGCTTGAGAAAGAAGGGCGCCCAGGCGCCCTTCTTTTTTTACATAGCGTCGATGTCACCCAGCGCGCGGATCAATCGCCGCGCACGCTTGTCGGGTTTGGACTGCGGCGCCTGATAGCCGGTGCGTTCCGCGCGGCGTTGGGTCGCGGCCGCCTCGCGGCGCAGGCGTGAGGCTTCGGATTCGACATACAGCGCCTGGGCGACGGGCGCCGGCCCGCGTTGGTCGCTGATGCCGCGCACTTCGATCTCGTAGGCTTCATCGCCGCGCGCAATCACGAGCACATCGCCCACGCGCACCGCGCGCGACGACTTGGCGCGCTGGCCGCCCACGTCGACCTTGCCCGTCTCGACCGCCTGTTTGGCGAGGCTACGGGTCCTGAAGAAACGCGCGGCCCAGAGCCAGATATCCAGCCTGACGGCATCCACTGTCGAATCTGTTTGTTGCATCACAGGTTGGTGGCGCGCTGGCCGCAAGCTCGAAGATCGGGTCGGCAACGACCCGGGAGGATGATGCCACCCGCACGACATTCCGGACAGGCGCGCCAAGCGAGAAACTAGGGCAATTCGTAGAGCCCCGCCTTCTCGGCGATGACGCGCGACAGTTCCACGCTCCGTGGCGCGGCGAGCCCGCCGTATTGCGCGTCCAACGGCGCGAGTAACCGCTGGGCCTCATCGAGCTTGCCTTCGGCTACTTTCTCCGCGACCGCATCAAGCTGCGCGCTGATGTTCCTGGCCAGGTTGGCCATGCAGGCGCTGCCTTCGGCTGTTTGATCCACCGGTCGCTCCAGTTCATTCATCACTCTCCTGAAGCCACGCCCATCCGGAACCCAGTGCTCCACACCGTTCTGGGGCACGGACCGGATGCCCTGCATGCACAGCGACTCGAGGTTCTTCCGCGTGCGGGAGTCCTTTGCCCGATTGGGAAAATCGTTGCCTCCGGTAGAGAACACGAAGCGCGTCTGTCGCTGCATCAGCTGGGAGAGCGCAGCGGACGGGAGGGTGAATCCGCTTTCACCGCCCAGCGAATCGCTGCCACCGACCAGGAATACGCCGCTGAACACGTCCGGGTAGGCCATCGCCACCCGTTGCGCGGTCCGCGAGCCGCCCGAAAAGCCGCCGATGTAGACCCGCGCGGGATCGATCGGATAGCGGCTGCGCACGTACTCGTAGCCGTGCAGCGCCAGGGGCACTCGCCTGTCGAAGATGTTCTCGACGTTGCTCGACCTGCGCGACGCCACGTAGATCATGTGTTCATCGCGGAACACCCTCCACCAGCCCTCGGGCACCTGGATGTCGTCGGCGGGCCAGACGAACACCATCAGACCGTACTTGCCGTCGGCGCCGGGCTCCGGAACGAATACCTCGAACGGCTCCTCGCCTACCGTGATCGTCTGCTCCCTGAGGCTTACGTCCACTTTTTCACGGAACTTGGCGATGCGTTCCTGCGTCACCGGCGACAACAGGCGCGATGTCAGCTCGGGGGCGGACGCCAGCGGCGAGAGAGTGTCCAGCGTGACGTTCTTGCTGGGTGAATTGGCCGCGTGAACGCTACCCGCCATGAGGAGGCCGCCGAGCGCCATGAGCGTGCGGAGTAGCGAGAGAAAGGGGTTATCCATCGGCATGCAGGCACTCGCTCGGCAAATGACGCGGACCGCCTCGGCGATCAGGAGTGAACACGCAACGCCCAAACGCAAACGGCCACCCGAAGGTGGCCGTCTCGGACGCGCAACCGGCGAGGATTACTCGGCGGCGGCGGCAGCCAGGCGGGCGGCCTTGGCGGCGGCGTTGGCGGCCAGGTCTTCCTTGATGCGGGCAGCCTTGCCTTCCAGGTCACGCAGGTAGTACAGCTTGCCGGCGCGGACCTTGCCGCGGCGCTTCACTTCGACCGAGTCGATGGTGGCGCTGTGGGTCTGGAAGACGCGCTCGACGCCGTAGCCGTGCGAGATCTTGCGCACGGTGAAGGCGGAGTTCAGGCCGGCGTTCTTCTTGGCGATGACAACGCCTTCGTACGCCTGCACGCGCTCGCGGTTGCCTTCCTTGACCTTCACGTTGACGACAACCGTGTCACCGGGGCCGAACGCGGGCAGCTCGCGCGTGATCTGGGAGGCTTCGAATTCCTGGAGGAGCTTGCTCATGTTGGCACCAATGCTTGTATGCGTGATCGTGTCTTGCGACAGCGGAAAACTGATGCAGTCGCCGGATTGCGCTGCACGATATTGTTATGGGATCCGGGGGCGTGAACCGCCCAAGGGTCGCGCATTCTACCGGATTTCCCGGCCGGGTGGCTACCCTGCCCCGTCCCGGCCCGCCAGAGCGGCCCTGAAGGCCTCCAGCAGCAGCCGGTCGGCCTTGGACAGTCCGGCCTCGTCCAGCAAGTCCGGACGGCGAAGCCAGGTTCGGCCCAGCGCCTGCTGGCGGCGCCAGCGCGCGATGGCCGCATGGTCGCCGGAGCGCAGGACCGCTGGCACGTCGCCCAGCGGATGGCTGGACGGCTGGGTGTAATGCGGGCAATCCAGCAACCCGTCGCCCTCGAAACTGTCCTGGACCGCGGACTCGGCATCGTTCAGCGCTCCCTCCTGCAACCGGCCGACGGCATCGATCACCACCGCGGCCGCCAGCTCGCCCCCGGACAGGACGTAGTCGCCGATCGACAACTCCTCGTCGACTTCGGCCTCGAGGAAGCGCTCGTCCACGCCCTCGTAGCGGCCGCACAACAGGATCATCCTCGGCAGCGCCGCCAGCTCGCGCGCCTTCCTCTGGGTGAGCGGAGCGCCCTGCGGGCTCATGTAGATCACCGGCGCCGGGGCCGGATCCGCCGCACGGATCGCCGTCAGGCAGGCCTGCAGAGGCTCGATCAGCATCACCATGCCCGGGCCGCCACCGAACGGCCGGTCATCCACCCGACGATAGCCGCCGGTGGCGTAATCGCGCGGATTCCAGCCATGCAGCGACAGCAGTCCACGCTCCTGCGCGCGCCCTACCACGCCCACGGCCGCGGCCTGGGCGATGAAGTCGGGAAACAGGGTCATGACGTCGATGCGCATGGCGATCGGCTGCGGCTCGTTGGGGAAGCAGGGTAACCGCCAGGACGACGACGGGCGAAACGGCTAGAACTCGGGGTCCCAGTCCACCGTGACCACGCCCGCCTCGAAATCCACGGAACGGACGAACTCGGGTTCGACGAAGGGAATCAGTCGCTCGCGATCGCCGCGCGCCACCAGCACATCGTTGGCGCCGGTGGAGAACAGATGCGAAACGGTCCCGAAATCGGTCCCGTCGGCATTCACCACCCGCAGACCTTCCAGGTCCACCCAGTAGAACTCGCCCGGTTTGGGCGGCGGCAGTGCCGATCGCGGGACATGGATCTCGGTGCCGTGCAGTGCTTCAACGGCGTCCCGGTCTTCCACCTCGGGCAGCGTGGCCACCAGGTGCTTGCCGGACGCTTTGCCGCGCACGCCGGTGAGCTCGCGTTCGCCGCCGCGCGCATCGCGGAGCGTCCAGGGCTGGTAGCGGAAAATCGCGTCGCGCGGCTCGGTCCAGGATTCGATCTTCACCTGACCGCGCACACCAAAAGCGCCCAGGAACCTGCCCAGCAGAATCGTTTTCTGCGGGTCGGTCGGGCGCTCTTGGCTCATGCGAAAAGGCCGCGCGCGGAGCGCGGCCGGACCACTCAGGCCGCCGGAGCGGACTTGGTGGCTTCCTTGTACAGGTTGCGGACCTTTTCGGTCAGCTGGGCGCCGTTGCCGACCCAATGGTCGACGCGCGCGATGTCGAGTTCGACACGCTTTTCGTTACCGGCGGCGACCGGGTTGTAGTAACCCACGCGCTCGATGTTGCGGCCGTCGCGCGCGCTGCGCGAGTCGGTGACGATGATGTGGTAGAACGGACGCTTCTTCGCGCCGCCGCGGGTGAGACGGATCTTGACCATGGTGTTTTCCAGTGTTGCCCAGTCGCCAGAATGGCGAGGTAAGCCGGCTATTCTAAGCCATTGAATCGGTCAGGAAAACCCACCCGGGGCCTTCGGCCTCCGCGATCAGGCCAGCGGCTTCCAGGGCGAGGCCTCCAACGCCCCGGCCATCCGCGCCATCAGGGCAGTATCAATGCCCCATGCGACCCCATCGACGCCCACCACCGGCTGTAACCCACTGGCGTTACAGGCAAAAGCGGCCTTGAACCGACCCAGGTCAGCCTGCCGGACCCGTGTCGACCGCTGCGACACGCCGGCCCGGGCCAAGGCGGCCTGCAGCAACCGTTCGGTCGTGCCCCGCAGGGCCGGACCCTCGGGCCAGGTCACGGTGTCGCCGTCCCACAGGGCCAGGTTCCAGATCGAACCCTCCACGACCTGCCCCGCCGGATCGACGAACAACGCATCGTCAAACCCCTCGGCCAACGCCTGCCGGCGGTAGTGGAACAACGGAAACGTGCCCACGTGCTTGAACTGCGGCAGCGGGCGGACGAACGGATACGTCTTCACCCGTAGCGCCGGCTTTTCCGTTGCCGACGAGGGCGACAAGGTGACTAGTACATCGGGCACGACGGCGCGCGCCGGATCGCGGTAGTCGAAATGCAGGGAGAACACGGTGATGCGCACGGACGCATCGCGCAGTCCGGCCGATGCCAGCGCGTGCGCCGCCTGCTGAAGCGCCGACTCGCCATCGAGCGATGCGCCGAACAACGCCTGCGTGGCGTCTTCAAGCCGTTGGATGTGCAAGTCACGACCCTGCACCGCACCGTCGCGCACCTGCATCGAGGTGAAGTGGCCGTAGTTCGCCAACGCCAGCGCGCGCAGCGCGTCCGCGAGGGCCGGTTCACCGTTGAGGAAAGCGAGGGTCATGGACCGGAACTCCGCTTCAATCAAATGTGGGAGCGACGTAAGTCGCGATGAACGGAGGCAAGATCGCGACTCACGTCGCTCCTACAAGAAGCAACACTCAGCGGAACGGCATGCCGCCGCGGCCGCCCATCATGCTCTTCATGTTGCGCATCATGCCCTTCATGCCGCCGCCGGCCAGCTTGCCCATCATCTTTTCCATCTGCTGGAACTGCTTCATCAGCTTGTTGACGTCGGCCGGCGTCAGGCCCGCGCCCTTGGCGATGCGCGCACGGCGCGAACCATTCAGCAGCGCCGGGTTGCGACGCTCCTTCTTCGTCATCGAATTGATGATGGCGATCATGCGCGGCACTTCCTTGCCCTGCTGCACCTGCTGCTTCACGTGCTCGGGGATCTGGCCCATGCCCGGCAGCTTGTCCATCAGGCCGCTGATGCCGCCCATGTTCTGCATCTGCTCCAGCTGGTCGCGCATGTCGTTGAGGTCGAACTTCTTGCCCTTGATGACTTTCGCGGCGAGTTTCTCGGCCTTCTCGCGATCGACGCTCTGCTCGACCTGCTCGACCAGCGACAGCACGTCGCCCATGTCGAGGATGCGGTTGGCCACGCGCTCCGGATGGAAGACATCCAGGCCGTCGGGCTTCTCGCCCACGCCGATGAACTTGATCGGCTTGCCGGTGATGTAGCGCACCGACAGCGCCGCACCGCCGCGCGCATCGCCGTCGGTCTTGGTCAGCACCACGCCGGTGAGCGGCAGCGCTTCGCTGAAGGCCTTGGCGGTGTTGGCGGCGTCCTGGCCGGTCATCGCGTCGACGACGAACAGCGTTTCCACCGGCTTGACCGCGGCGTGCAGCACCTTGATCTCGGCCATCATGGCCTCGTCGATCGCCAGGCGGCCGGCGGTGTCGACAAGCAGCACGTCGACGAAGGACTTCTTCGCGTCGTCGATGGCGGCACGCACAATGGCTTCCGGCTTCTGCCCGGCATCGGACGGGAAGAACAGCACGTCCACCTGCTCCGCCAGCGTCTTCAACTGCTCGATCGCGGCGGGACGGTAGACGTCCGCGCTGACCACCATCACTTTCTTCTTGCGCTTCTCGCGCAGGTGCTTGGCCAGCTTGCCGACCGTGGTGGTCTTGCCGGCGCCCTGCAGGCCGGCCATCAGGATGACGGCCGGTGCCGGCACGTTGAGGTTCAGATCGCTGGCCTGCGACCCCATCACCGCGGTCAGTTCGTCGCGCACCACCTTGATGAGCGCCTGGCCCGGCGTCAGCGACTTCAGCACTTCCTGGCCGACGGCGCGCACCTTGATGCGCTCGATCAACGCCTGCACCACCGGCAGGGCCACGTCGGCCTCCAGCAGGGCGATGCGTACCTCGCGGGTGGCCTCGCGGATGTTCTCCTCGCTCAGGCGGCCACGGCCGCGCAGGCGTTCGATGGTGCCGGAGAGTCGCTGGGTCAGGGATTCGAACATGGAAGCAGTCACGCCAGGGGAAAACGGAGGGCGATTATAGCGGTCCCGCTCTCCGCCTCCTCTCCGCGCAGCGCGGGCCGCCTTCGCCCCTGCGCCGGCGCCGCCCGCTGTGCGACACTTCCCCGATGACAGTCATTCTCATCGCCGTTGCGCTCTATCTGCTCGCCGCCGGCCTGCTGGTCCGCTCCGTGGCCCGCGACACCGGCGAGGCCTCGCGGCCCTGGGTGTGGCCTGCACTCGGCGCGGTGGTGCTGCACGGCGCCTACCACCTGCTGGTGGCCTGGCGCACCCCCGGCGGCCCGGACATGCATTTCTTCGCCGCGCTCTCGCTGGTGGCGCTGGGCATGGCGGCAATGACGCTGCTGGTCGCCATCCAGGGCCGGATGGCCGCACTGGGCGTGGTGGCGTTCCCGCTGGCGGCCGTCCTGCTGGCGGCCTACCACTTCTACGGCCACCAGGCCTCCAGCGGATTGGACTGGCGCCTCCAGCTGCACGCCTGGCTGGCGCTGCTGGCGTACGCGGCGCTGGCCATCGCCGCGCTGCTGGCGGTGATGCTGTGGGCACAGGAACGCGCCCTGCGTCGGCGCGAATTCCACCTCTGGCTGCGTGCCCTGCCGCCGCTGACGGAACTGGAAGACCTGCTGTTCCGCACGATCACGGTCGGCTTCATCCTGCTGACCGCCACGCTGCTGACCGGCGTGCTGTTCGTGGAGAACTTCCTGGCCCAGAAACTCAGCCACAAGACGGTGCTGAGCGTGCTGTCATGGCTGGCGTTCGGGGCGCTGCTGGTCGGCCGATGGCGCTACGGCTGGCGAGGCGTGAAAGCCGTCCGCTGGACCCTCGCCGCGATGGTGCTGTTGCTGCTGGCGTTCTTCGGCAGCAAGTTCGTGTACGAGATGGTGTTGAGGCGCGCGTAAGCGCCCGCTTCTAATGTGGGAGCGACGTGAGTCGCGATCGCACGGCCAGCGCTCGCGATAGGGTTGTCGGTGGGCTCGATCCCGCTGTCGCGACTTACGTCGCTCCCACAACGTTCTCCGCCGCCCTACTCCGCCGCCGCCTCCAGCGCCTGCGACAGCCGCTCCACCGCCACGACTTCCAGGCCCTTGAACGTGCCCGACTTCGGCGCGTTGCCCTTGGGCACGATGGCGCGCTTGAAGCCGTGCGTGGCCGCTTCGCGCAGGCGCTCTTCGCCGTTGGGCACGGGGCGGATCTCGCCCGAAAGGCCCACTTCGCCGAAAGCCACGGTCTTCTCGGCCAGCGGACGGTCGCGCAGCGAGGACAGCACCGCCAGCAGCACCGGCAAGTCGGCCGCGGTTTCCTGCACGCGGATGCCGCCGACGACATTCACGAACACGTCCTGGTCGCCCACCACCACGCCGCCGTGCCGGTGCAGCACGGCCAGCAACATCGCCAGGCGATTCTGTTCCAGGCCCACCGCCACGCGACGCGGGTTGGACAACGGTGAGCTGTCCACCAGCGCCTGCACTTCCACCAGCAGCGGGCGCGTGCCCTCGCGGGTGACCATCACGCAGCTGCCGGGCTGCTGCGCGCTGCCGGAGAGGAAGATCGCCGACGGGTTGGGCACTTCCTTCAGGCCCTTCTCGCCCATCGCGAACACGCCGAGCTCGTTCACCGCGCCGAAGCGATTCTTGAACGCGCGCAGCACGCGGAAGCGGCTACCGCTCTCGCCTTCGAAGTACAGCACCGCATCGACCATGTGCTCCAGCACGCGCGGGCCGGCGATGCCGCCTTCCTTGGTCACGTGGCCCACCAGGAACACGGCGGTGCCGGTCTCCTTGGCGTAGCGCACCAGCCGCGCTGCGCTCTCGCGCACCTGGCTGACGGAACCCGGCGCGGCGGTCAGCGATTCGGTCCACAGGGTCTGCACGGAGTCGGCGACGATCAGTTTCGGCCGCGCCACCGAGGCGTGCTGCAGGATGGTCTCGATACCGGTCTCGGCCAGTGCCTGCAGGTTGTCCAGCGGCAGGTCCAGGCGCACGGCGCGGCCGGCGACCTGGGCCAGCGACTCTTCGCCGGTGACGTAGAGCGCCGGCAGGCTGGCCGACATCCGGGCCAGCGCCTGCAGCAGCAGGGTGGATTTGCCGATGCCGGGGTCGCCGCCCACCAGCACCACGGCGCCCTCCACCAACCCACCGCCCAGCACGCGGTCGAACTCGCCGATGCCGGTGGTCACGCGCGCTTCTTCGCTGTGGCGCACGTCCTTCAGGGCGGTGATCTTCGGGGCTTCGGCCTTCCCGGCCCAGCCCGAGCGGCGGGCCGCGGGTGGTGCGCCAGCGGCGGTCTCCAGCACGATCTCGCTGAGCGAATTCCACGCCCCGCAGTCGGCGCACTGGCCCTGCCATTTGCTGTGGTCGGCCCCGCATTCGGCGCAGACGTAGGCGGTACGGGACTTGGCGGAGGTCTTGGCCACGGGAAACCTGTCAGGACGGCGAGCGGCTACTGTATCGGCCCGCCGTCTCCGTAGGCGAGACCCGGAAAAAACAAAGCCCCGCCGAAGCGGGGCTTTGTCACGACTGGTGCCGGAAATAGGAATCGAACCTACGACCTACGCATTACGAATGCGCCGCTCTACCAACTGAGCTATTCCGGCGGAGCCGCGAATTTTAGGGGGTGGGGTGGGCCCGGTCAATGTGGGGGTGTTGGAGGGATGGGGTGGTAAGCCGTTGGGACGCCGGGGTGGCTTACGTGCCTTGGTCCGCTGTAGTCGGTTGAAAGCCTTGAAGGCCCCTAACGCGCTTGGTCAGGGTGATACGCATGTTGGGCACCGATGTAGGGTCGATGCCCAGAGCGTAGGATGGCCCGGCTTACGGTGTTTGGATGAGGACCGTCCGCATTGGCTTGATCCAGATCACAACAGAAAGCCGCTCATCGCAGACGCACAAAAACGCATAAGACTATTTCACGCCGGGAAAACTCTTTACATACTTGATCTTGAAGTCGGCGAAATTTTTCACGATCTGAATTTTGTAGTCCGCAAAATTGTTCACCAATTTCCACTTCCCAGGCGAGTCCGCGAAGTGATCGACGATCTGAACGTGAAGATCAGCGAAGTGCTCAACCACCTGGACTTTGAAGTCCGCGAAATGATCCACAATCTGGATTTTTCCGTAAACACGAGAAAGATCGATATTCTTTGCCATGCCTGCCTCCTATCGACATTTTCATACTGAGTGAAGAACGACCTGTTCGCTTGTAGTGCCAACCACTTTGTACCGCACAAACATCCAGAAGGGATGGCAGCATCCTAGCCCAACGTTCGATCCAGTAAACTAACGACCTAAACTTTCTTACTATTGATGAGCTCGGCAATCTCGCTAGCGATCTCTCCAACGGTATGCGTTGCCGTGCTGCGAGCAAGCTTGTCCGCAAGTGATGGGCTAAAGTCCATAACCTGCTGCTTTGTAATGTCATGCCAAATTGGAAGCAATATCTGCTCACCAGATATCGTCCGCATGACGATTCCGTCGAGTTCATAGTTGGTCCAACCTTTGGCAATGAAGGCCGGGGATAGAACCACTAGACCTACGCGACTAGTGGCCAATCCACGATCAATTTTTTGCCTAAGACTGTCACCGATTCTCAATGTGAACTCGTCATACCAGACTTTTAGGCCGTTACCTGCCAGAGCATCGGCAAGAGAACGAACTATTGCCTCCTTGTCTTCCGATGCATGCGATATGAAAACGTCGTAACTCTCGCCAGCGCCATCCGCGACGCTCGGAGGGATGTCACGAACCAAGCTTGGAATTGAAGATAGGGGCGCTTCGCGCAGTTCGGGGAGCGGCGATGGCAAAATCCTCACTGAGGCCCGAGTGCTACCTCGTAGTCCCTGCATATCAACCGCGACATGCCAATGACCAGAACTAGGGATTTGCAGGCGCACGGGGGATTTCCTCGCCAATCCACCGATGTACCGATGTTGCCGTCCATTCTTGTAACTTGAAAAATCCGAACTGCTCAGGAGACGAACGTTCGCGCTGCTAGTCAGCGTGATCTCCACCAACTCTCCCCGCTTCCTTTGCCCTAAATCCATATGAATGAAATTCATCACCCCCCCTATGCGGTCATCGCGTTGTATGTCGTGGTGGAATCATATCCAGATGAACGAACCATGTAATTTCAAGAACAATGACCAAGTTATGGCCAACAACATTCCTGGAATGCGGCAGGCCGCACCATTGCTACATGCTGAAGTTATTTTGGTGCTATCCGATCCGCATGCACTGAAGCTCGAATTGGCACGACCTGACGACCAGCGCCCAAGCCGCAAACATCCCACCAACCAATTGTGGCGCTAGGTCCATCTCACTGGTTGAGACTGACGGTTCATCTGCCCCCTGAGGAAAATCTGTTGGCCGATCTTTCACCCCAGGGCCATAGGTTGGGGTGAGCAACGCGAACCCCAACACCGTCATCCCTCACCGACACGTACCGCCTGATCCACCTGGGCCGCCCAATCGAGGGGCATCAAGCCAAGCCCGATATAACGATGGATCGAACTGTACGGCCAGTCAGACGCCCTGACCACATGGCCATGCTTCACGGGATCTATGTGCACGTAATCCATGTGATTCCGCAAGTTGCTCTCGTCGGTCATCAGGCGCTCCAAGAATCGGCGCTGCCAGATTCCACGTTCACCGTTGCGGCGACGCGAGGCGCGTATCCGCTCCCCTCTCGGGATCGACCTAGAGAAGCCGGCTTTGATCAGCATCAAACGGATGGCACAGTCGCCGTCGCCGTCCGGCAACGTCCAGATCGCATGCAGATGGTCAGGCAGCACGACCCACGCCACGATATCGAACGGGTGCCTCTGCTTTACGGTGCGGACCGCATGACGAAGGTCGCCGACCCTACCCACCAACAGCGTGCTTGAGCGCTGGGCAAGATTGACGGCGGAGAAGTATGTGCCGCCTTCCTGGCGGATACGCCGGTATTCCATGGCTCATCATTATCTCGGCATGTTGGGGTTCGCAAGCTCACCCCAACCTATGGCCCTGCCCGCATATTGAGTCTCGCCCTCCCCACGATAGCCCTACTTCTTGCACGCTCGCAGTGAGGCGCCAACGGCGGCCCGCATTGACAGCACAGCCTCTTTCTGATCGGCGAAATCACCGCCATTTCCTGGCGAGAACTGAGCAACCAGAACCAAACCGAAATCGTCAATCGACGCTGAGCACTCAGTAACAGGCTTCTTCATCAAAACTCCACTCTCGCACTGCACCTGAGGAACCGATGGTGATTCCAACTTCCAAAGAGATGCCCGTATCAGACGCGGACCTTTGAGCGCGGAGAAATATTCTTCCCTTAGAAGTATTCCCAACGCCGGCCGAGTTGGACCATGCCCGCCATCAATCGGTGCGTAGAAAACTCGCTCGTCTATGCTCACCTCTAAATCTGGTTGGAGGACTGCGGACTTACACCCAGTCTTCTCGGTTGCGCACGAAGAAAACGCCAATACACATAACGTTGCAAATGCCAAGTGGCGCAACGAATCTATCAAATTCATATCAGCACCCCCCCTTTAGACCATTTCTGCACATATAATTATACATGTGCCAGTCTGCTTCTTTCTCTGTATTCAGCCCATCTGGGACGGGGGTTTTCAGGAAAATTTCGAACTTAAGATAACCTTTAAAATTGAGAACATCTTCACTAAAAATATGCCCCATTATGGGACTTCGACCCATTTGATGCTGCCAAGAATGTCCAGCCTCATGGATGAACCAACCAACATGTGCGCCCCTATCGCATGTCACGAAGTCTTGGCACCCCCTCATACTGGAAGGAAAATAGATTGTGTTTCCGGGCGTGAATGCACCGCCTATAGCGCCGTAGGAGATTTGCATCACCTCAGTATCTATACCCGGATACTCTTCTTCCGCCGCATCCCGCTCGTTATCTGTCAAATTTCTTGTGCCATTCACATTGTTCCATGTACTTGGCTGCAGCCAATTTCTTACCTCCGATCCTGATTGCGCACCCCCGCCCCCTGCCGTCGTCGCCATCATTGCTTTAGCAACCGAGTTACCAGGAATATTGGAGCCAGTGACCTTTTCTTCGCGCTTGGTCTTCTCCTGCCGCCCATCCGGATCAACAAATCGATACGGATTGTTCGCCGCGTACTTGTAGCGATTGAACATGCCCACAGGACTGCTTAGCGCCGTTACCGGGTCCACCGACAGGAACCGCCCCACCGTCGGATCGTAGTAACGCTGTTGCATGTACGTTAGGCCGGTGGCCGCATCCTGCACATGCCCCGTATAGCCTATGCCCTGGTAGTTGGGCTTGCCGATTACAGTACCGTATGCCTCGTAGTGGGTTCGATCAATGACCGCACCAGCTTGGTTAGTGACAGCGACCGGACTACCTAGAGCATCCGTGTGCTGATATTTGGTCGTCACAACACCAGTGGTTACGTTCTGCTCCTGTGTTGCCACAAGACTCCCAGCAAGGTAAACGTGCATGTCCTTCTGAACACCCGCAACACGGTGATTCTCTTGGAAGTACAAGACCCCTGCCTGACCATACACCGACAAGATGCCACCCGCAGGAGTCCATGACTCAATTCGCCTCCCATGCGCATCGTACTTGTGATGCTCGGGCCCAGCTGCAGATCGCAGCCTGTTCCCAAAGTCGAAGTCATGAGTCGCACCATTCTTATTGTTTACGTTTCCTTGCAAGTCGTACCCGAATCCAACGACTGTTGCTCCCGACTCGTCCTTAAGATTGACAAGTTGGTTTTGCAGGTAGACGTAGTGACGCTGAGACGTTGTCGCGCCATTGAAGTGCTGCTTGATAGTTAGGTTATCCAATGCGTTGTACGCAAAACTGTCGATCTGCTGCCAATGCAGATGAGCTTCCGTAAGCCGATCGAGACCGTCGTAAGACATATCGCGATTGCCTGAATACACTCCAGACACCGCGCCGACATCTCTGATGGTTGCGACATTGCCGTTGGGATCAAATGCGTAAGTCATATCCAGAATGCCCGCACTGGTTACCCTCGCCGGCAACTGACGGGCGTTCTGCTGCATTGAATGCACGACGCCGTTTCCGTAGGTGAAGCTCTTGATTGCACCATTCGGGAAGTACGATGCGCTGTGAGCAAAGCCTCCTGCTTTCGTTGCCTGCCCCAGTGCATTGGGCAAGAAATCCACAGATTGACCGTTCGGATAAGTCAGAGCACTTAAGTGCCCTAATCCGTCGTACGCATATGCGAGACCATATGCCGGCCATGGGCGAACCTGGGACTCAGATGTCAGGAGACGCCTCTTGTTGTATGTGTAATTGTTGGTCACCTGATCTGTGGGACCGTTGTTGCTTGTGGTAATGGCCTGCGGAAGCCCATCCGGCCAATAAGTCCACGACTGGCTGCCTCGCCCATCCGGGAAAGCGAGTGAAGTGAGTCGATTCATGTTATTGAAGGTCCGCACGACTGCGCGTCCGCTGGCCCACGCTTCGGCGTGATTGCACTGATTGAGATCATCGTACCCAGTCAGGCCGGATGCGCTGTGCGTCAAGTTTCCAGCATCGTCGTACCCCAAGACGGTAGCGGCCGTCTCAGGCTCGATGACCTTACATAGCAGTTGATTAGCGTGATAAACGTAATGTCGATCGACAAAAAGGCTGCCATTGGCATTCCGCTTACGGATGCGCTGCGGCTTGCCGAAATTATCCCGATGAATCTCAGTCGCTGAAGTATCGGCGCCAGCGAATTGAGTCACACCGCTGGGATAGTCCGTGGTAGGGACATCGAAGGCTTGGTACTCGGTCAGTGTCGAGAAGCCACGGGGATTGGTCACCTGCTGCTGGAAGCCCGTCAGATACTGGATCGTGGTCGTCAGGAGGCTTGGAGACAGCTCACTGTCCTGGCTGGTAGACGTGGGACGACCCAATGCGTCGTATGCGGTCCAGTTACCCGTCGTCAGCGCATCCGTGGTGCCGGGATAGGATGCAAAAGCCGTACGGCCCCTGGCATCGTAGGAGAAACGCTGGAAGCGCTTCGTCCCCGCTTCGTTGGCCGCGTCGTACTCGCGCGTCACCACGGGACGCCAAAGCGCGTCCAGATAGCTGATCTTTACCCCATTGCCCGTCGTGGTGGTTTGTCGCCAATGGCCCGCGGGAATCCCATACTCGGCCGTCGCAACTTGTTGAAAGTTCAGCGTGGTCGAATTCCAGGCAGTCGTGTCCCCCGTTGGATACACGATGCTGGCCAAGCGCCCGACGGCATCGTATCCATAATTGGTCGTGAAGCCGTTCTGATCGGTCGTCGAAGTCAAAGAACCCCAGTCATCAACCACGGCAGATCTGGACGTCGAATCCGCATACTGAATCCCCTGCGGGATACCTCGCTTCCAACTGCTTAGCGTCGTGACGTTGTTATTCCCGTCTTTGACGGTAGCCACGGTTCCATTGGCGTTGTAGGCGAGGGTCTGATTCAGCTTCTCAAATGATCGCTGCTCTGTCGTAAGCGCCGTAACGGGATCGAAGGTCGCCCGATACTCAATCAACCCTGTATTGACGTTGGTGGACGTCTGCACCTGACCCAAGACCCACTTGGACAGATTGTGGTGATAAGCGAGCTGATCCGTCCTTGAGCCCAACGTACTGAACTTGGCCACCGTCGTCGGGTTGGCGAATTGATCGAAGGCCTGATTCTGGCGAGTGAAGTTGACGCCATCCTGCGTGGTCACAATCTGCGTCGTCGGCCGAATCGCAGACCGTAAGGGGTCCTGGTTGTTCAGCCACGAGGTGCCGTAGGACGGCGCGAACGGCTGGGGCGGTACCGCCGAGGCCGGCATATACGTCTGCGCCACAGACTTCTTTACCACGCTAGCCGCGTCCCGTATTTCCGTGCGGACGAGTTGGCCTTCGTTCTGCGCCCACGTTACGCCATAGGTGAAGTATGTCTTGACGCCATCTTCCCGCGTCAGCACAACATCCTTGGTCGTCTGGCACCCCATGCAATCACCCGCCGTCTGCGAGATATGCAACGACCCGGTTTCGTAGTCGTAATCCCACGTGGCAAGCGGCACACCGGGACCGCTGATGGTTTTGCGTGTCAGCGCGTAGTTGTCGAAGAAATTGTTGATGGGGAGGAACTGATACCCCACACCACGCACGACGCAGTTTCCGGGCGTGCCATCTCGCCGATGGCGTGCGGACGTGAAGGTGAATTCGCCGACCGCACTGGAGGGATGCTTCATGGTCATCGTCATGCCGCCCGCCATTCCCGGCGGCTCGGGGCAGTCGGGCCGCTCTTCCTCCGAAGGGAAATAGTCTTCGAATCCGCCGGTTCCAGGCAGACCCGGCCATGCGAACGACCAGGTGGACGTATCCGGCAGGGTAACCGTCTTCAGAATTTCGGACTGATTGACCGAGGGCGCCTGATAGGCGTAAGTCCATGTCCTGCCGTGCGCCGACGCCTGCGTGACCTTCGAACCGCTGTAGGTGAACGTGATCTGCCGGCCGTCGCTGGCGGTGATAGCCGTCAGCAGCTTTCCCGAGTAGGTGTAGTCCACATAGTTGCCGAAGCGATCCTCGACACGGGTGGCGCGAAAATAGACATGTCGCCTCTCGGTTGTCTCCCAGGGATACTCAGCACCCTTGCCGAGTGTCGAGGCGAGTTCATGACTGCCATGATTGAAATAGTACTTTTCGCCCTGCGGACTGAGGACGAGAAACCCTTCCCCCGCGTAACCATTGACGGTGCTGGCCAGGCAGCGGACGCGGTAGAAGCTGCTGGTGATCCATGGGTAGGTATTGCCGTCTGCGACCGCAGGCACCTTGGCCTGGTCGTTCTTCAGTAGTTCCATATCCCCCGCGCCGGGAATATGAAGCTGGTTTCCGCTCCAGACTTCATCGAGGCTGTGGTACGAGGAGATTCTGGGGGGTGCCCCAGAAGAGCAGCGCGCATTTGGATTGCTGCCCGCCACTGTCCAGCCAAAGGCGCTGTCGACCACCGCATGGACGTAGGGAACATCGAGTTCCCAGTCGGCGAAGCCCCCAATGGTTTCCCCCGCGCCGCGCGTGGTGACGTTCAATCTACGCGTCAGTCGGACAGGGAGCGCATTGTTTCCCGGGATGTCGATGTCCACCTGTACGAATTCGGCGGCACCGCTATAGGTGCTTAGGGAATCACCGAAGAGGCCGTCTTCCAGCGGACCCACTCGTTGAGCGGCCTGGATCTTCTTGTCGTATTCCTGATACGGGATGATCACACTCTGCGCGCGAACACTCGCGAGCTGCAGGATCATCGCGCCCATACCAACAACGCTGGCAAGCCAAAGCTTCCTGGACATCTTCCGCTCCCTTCCAGCCCCTTGCAGGCCAGAGTCCATGCGTCCGCCACCCCGGCGGGACACCCCTTGCGAGTGAAGCTACATCGGCTGCATCAGGCTTGGGAAGCAGACAACGAACGTAAATGCACTTACCTATTGAGCCATTCCACTTGTCGCCACACAACATGGAGCTTGCCCAACATGACCGCTAGGTATGTGTTCGAAGCGCGCCCACCATCGTCACCTCACAAGTGCATGGCGCGCGACTTGAGCCGGCACACGACGCGGCTCACCGCGATTGGTAGAAGCCGCCGATCTGGCGAATGAACCGTTGCGGGTTGGCGCCGGCGAGATTGGTCAGCACCACCACTGCCAGGTCTTCGTCGGGATAGATGACGAAGGCGGCGCGGGCGCCGCCGATGCCGGCGATCTGGCGCGGGGCATCGGACTTCAGCACAGGCCACCCCGCGGCCCATTCACCCTCGGCACCATTGTTCAGCCGCTCGGGTCGCCACATGCGTTGCACATGCGGTGCGTCCAGCAGGCGGTTCTCCGTCAGCGCGATGATCCAGTGCGACAGCTCCTCCGCCGTGGTCTGGATGCCGCCGCCCGCCCACAGGCTGTAGGGCATGTCGTAGATCCAGTGCGACAACCGGTCCGCGTCGTTCGGCGCCATCGTGCCGCGCGGCGAAACGCTGTAGATCGTGGCCGCGCCGGCCACCAGGTCGTAGCTGTCGCCGAACGTGGTGGACGCCATGCCCGCGGCATCGAATTGCCGCTGCGCGACGAACTGTTCATAGGGCTGCCCGGTCAGGGTGGAGATGATCCGCGACAGCAGGCCGTAGTTCGTCTGGTTGTAGGCGAACTGTTCCCCGGGGCGGGCCTCGATCTGCCGCGCCTCGACCGCCGTCCATGCATCGCGTTCCTTCAAGCCACCCAGCGAGCCCTGGGCATCGACGATCTCGGGAAGGCCCGACGTGTGCCCCAGCAGCTGCCGGATGCGTACTTCGCGCCACGCGTCGGGCACGTCGTCGAGATAGCGGGACAGCGGCGCGTCCAGGTCCACGCGCCCGTCCTGGACCAACTGCATGACGGCCACGCCCGTGAACGCCTTGGTCGCCGAGTTGATGGGGAAGAGCGTCTTGCCGGTGACCGGCACCCGGTTCTCGACATTGGCGAAGCCGAAATTTTCCAGCAACACGATGCGCCCCTGGCGCACGACGGCCACCTGCAGTCCCGGGATGCGCTGCTGTTCCATCGTGGCCCGAACGAACGCCCGGGTCTTCCCGTTGGCCTCCTCGAGGGGAGTGGCCGCACATGCGAGGGACGACAACCCCGCCCACAAGAGAACGGTGAGGACGGCGGTACGCGACAGTGCAGACAACATGCTTTCCCCTTGTATCGAATCGTCTTGCGGACGTGCGGGCGCCATCGATCGCACCACGTCGGCCGGCAAGCCTCGGCCAGTCGCGCGCGCCAAGGCAGTGCAATGAGTCATGGATATTGAACGGCACACGTCAGAGCGTGTCGTTTTCGGGATCAACAGAGGCACGGGAACCGAACGCGCGGCGGAAAGCCGCGCGCGACCAGCCGCTGACAGACCGGCGCGCCAGGACAGCGCCGCCTCCTTGTTGCCCGCAGACGGCACGACCGGGTCGGGCGCCGCAGGATACGCGGCTGCTACTTGCTCGATGCAGACGCGAAGCCGGCTCAGGCCGTCGCCTTCGCCGCTTCGTCGATGAGCGCCGCGACCTCCTTCGCGCGTGATGCCAGCGACGCATGACTCGCGTCCAGGGTGATCACCTTGCGCGCATCCATGCGGCCGGACATGCGCTGCTGGTTTTCCGGCGCAATCATCCGGTCCTTGCTGGATATCTGGTACCAGTTGGGTTTGTGCTTCCACGCCGGATCGGTGATCGCGTCGCCAAACGTGCCTGCCAGCGGCGCCTTCTGGGTGACCGCCATGACGAAGCCCTCATCCGCCGGGAGGTCCTGGCAGAAGCTCTCGTGGAACTTGTCGGGCTTCAGCCACAGATAGCCATCGCTGTCGGGCGCGAGGTTGGGCGCTGCCTCGGGGAGATGTTCCTGGGTGATGCCCCCCGGGCTCTCGCCGGCGTCGGGAGCGAACGCTGCGATGAACACCAACGCTTTCACGTTCGGCAGGTTGCCCGCCTGGGTGATGACGGCACCCCCGTAGGAATGTCCCACCAGTACGACCGGGCCCTCGATCTGCGCCACCATCTTGCGGGTGCGCTCCGCATCGTCCGCCAGGGACGTCAGGGGATTCTCGACCGCGCGGATGTCGGAGTGTCCCAGCGCTTTCAGTTCGAGGATGACGCGGGTCCAATGCGCCGCGCCGCCCCAGAAGCCATGCACCAAAACGATTGCCGGCTTGCTCATGACCTGCTCCCAAGGTTCGACGGAAGCACGCACCGGAGTGCGCGTTACGCGCGCGGCGCCATTCCCGTCATCGCAACCCCTGCGGATTGAAGTGTCCTCCGCTGCGGTTAAGTTGGAGTGATGCGGCGGAAGGCACGGGGGGCACATCCCGTCATTCAGCGCCAACTCCAACAATTCATGGGCTTTCCGACGATCCCGACTGCTGACTAGTCGCCGTCGTCAATCAAGACATTGATGGCATAAGGATCGAACTCGAACCCCGCCTGTTCAATCATGAGCGCACACGCAGTGCGCGCGTCTTCTATCTCTGGGACCTCGATGGGTTCGCACCGGATGGTTGTCCGGTACACCATGCCGCTCTCGGTCTTCATCGCATAGTGACCCACTTCCTCTATCCCAACGCGAATGGAGTTGCACTTCATCGGCCCCAATGAAGTGGAGATATGAAACTCGTAGAACGCATTCTTTCCTGAGTGGTAGGACAGCGTCTCGCCGGGCAAAGGACGCATCGGGATCGCATGACTTGCGAACAGAGTACATACCGTCTGCGGTGGCTCGTTGCCGGTGCGCAGGAGAACATCGATCCAGATATCAATCTCGTTCAAGCCCATCTCTCCGTAGTGGTCGTCACTTGATTGAGTCAAGCAAGATTGAAAGCGGGCGTCCGAGTGCACTTTCTCGGGTAGAGGGCTGCCGCAGCGACCCCGACCCACGAACAACACACCTCAAGGACACAGCCCATGCTGCTTCGCCAGCGCCGACTTCTCCGGGTCGGTCTTCGCCAGGTAGTCGCAGACCAGGCTCTTGCCGTAGTCCGACGACACCTGCTGGGCCTCGTCCGAGTTGATGTAGGCCAGGGTTTTCTTGAAACAGGGTGCTTCGAACATGGCGGCGATCGCGTCCTTCTTCGGGGCGGGCAATCGTTCCAGCTCCGGCAGCAGGTCGTCGAGCGTGGCGGCCCGGCGTCCGGCCTCGGCCAGGTCGGTCGCGCTCTCGGAGGCGATCAGCGCCAGGCAGTGTTCGGATTCCTGCGGCGTCAGCAGGCGCGACAACGGCACGTCGAGGCGCGCGGCCAGCGCGTTGACGTCGAACGCGGCCATCGAGCCTTCCATCATCGCCCGCTCCGTGGGATCGGTGGGCATCTGCTCCCGCATCGACTGCAGGATCGCCTCGTCCCCGCGGAACACCTCGAACAGATACGTCACCAACTTCGCCGCCCCCGGCGGCGCGGCCGTCTGGGCCGCCAACGTGCCGCACAGGCAGAGCAATACGGCCCCTGCCGCCATCATCGAACGCTTCATCAGATCCCCTTGTCATCCCCGCATGCGGCAGCCCGCCAACCGCCCGACTGCCCCGTGCATCCACGGCGCCCCGATACGGCGCGCCTCCCCTGGATGCAGGGTCGATCTTAGGCGGCGCGCCGACCATCGAACAAGCGCGGGTGGGCCAGGATCAGCGCGTGGCGGTGGCGCCCGCCGCCGGTGCGGCCTTCAGCTCGCGCCAGGCGGCGCGCAACACGCGCGAGGAAGACCGCAGGAACATCACCAGCAGCGCGGCCGCGATCAGCAGATCAGGCCACCCGGCCCCGAACGCCCAGACCAGCGCGGCGGCCAGCAGTACCGCGCCGCCCTCGACGATGTCGTTGCGCGAGCATTCCCACGCCGAGGCCATGTTGACGTCGCCGGTGCGGTACGGCGTAAGCAACCATAGGCAGACTGCGTTCGCCGCCAGGTTCAACGCGGCGGCGATGCCCATGCCTTCGAACAGCGGCACCGCGGGATTGGCCAGCCGCCACGCGATCTGCACGCCCACCGCGACCGCGGCGCCGAGGATCAGCAGCCCCTTGAAGAACGCGACCTTCGCCTTCGCACGCAACGACGCGCCCACCACCGCCAGGCTGATCGCATAGGTCAGCGCATCACCGAGGTTGTCGAGGCTGCCCGACAGCAGCGACGACGAATGCGCACGCCAGGCGGCGAACATCATCATCGCGAAGGTGGCCAGGTTGATCGCCAGCACCCACCGCAGCACGCGGCGCTGCTTCGCCTCCAGCGCGGCGACATCGACGACCTTCCCGCAACCGCAGCATTCGGACATTCGCCTATCCCGTTCCGCGTGCGCGTGAGGCCGCGCCTCAGCCGACCAGCTGCAGGCGCAGTTCCTTGGGCAGGGCGAACACCATGTTCTCGGGTTCGCCGTCCAGTTCGCTGACGCCGGCGGCGCCGAGGTCGCGCAGGCGCTGGATGACGCCGTCGATCAGCACGTCCGGCGCGGAAGCGCCGGCGGTCACGCCGATGCGTTGCTTGCCGTCGATCCAGCGCGGGTCGATCTCGTGCGCGCCGTCGATCAGGTACGACTCCACGCCGTCGCGCTCGGCCAGCTCGCGCAGGCGGTTGGAGTTGGAGCTGTTCGGCGAACCGACCACGAGCACCAGGTCGCACTGCTTGGCCAGGTCGCGCACGGCATCCTGGCGGTTCTGGGTGGCGTAGCAGATGTCATCGTTCTTCGGTCCGTGGATGGCCGGGAAACGCGCCTGCAGCGCCTGGATGATGCCCACCGTGTCGTCGACCGATAGCGTGGTCTGGGTGGTGTAGAACAGGTTCTCGGGCTGGCTGACTTCCAGCGTGGCCACCTGGTCGATGTCCTCCACGAGGTAGATCTGCCCTTCCCCGCCCTCGCGGTTCCATTGGCCCATCGTGCCTTCCACCTCGGGATGGCCGGCGTGGCCGATCAGCACCACGTCGCGCCCGGCGCGGCAGTGGCGTGCCACTTCCAGGTGCACCTTGGTGACCAGCGGGCAGGTGGCGTCGAACACTTTCAATCCGCGCCGCGTGGCTTCGCCGCGCACCGCCTGCGAAACGCCATGCGCGCTGAAGATGACGGTGGCGCCATCCGGCACTTCGTCGAGTTCTTCCACGAAGATCGCGCCGCGTTGCTTCAGGTCGTCGACGACGAAACGGTTGTGCACCACTTCATGGCGCACGTAGATCGGTGCGCCCAGCGTTTCGATGGCGCGCTTGACTATCTCGATGGCGCGGTCGACACCGGCGCAGAAACCACGGGGATTGGCGAGCAGGACGTCCATAAAACCGATCTTACCGAAGGCAGGGAAATGAAAAGGTAAATCTGTTGCCGGCGCCGATCCCGCATGGCACCTGTGCCCCCCGCCCGGCTGCGGAAGAAGGGAACGAGGTGAGGACCAGACCGCCGCGACGCCGTAGGGTGGGCCTTGGCCCACCATAGGGGTGTGTCACCGAGCGGCGGGCCAAGGCCCGCCCTACGCGGCCTTCTTCTTGCCGTCGAACAGGCCGAACAGCGCAATGCCGATGGCTCCGCCGACGACCGCGCAGTCGGCGATGTTGAATGCCGGCCAGAAGTGGTCGCGCCAGTGCCACTGGATGAAATCGATCACGTGGCCGTGGATCTGGCGGTCGATCACGTTGCCCAGCGCGCCGCCGATCACCAGCGCGTACGGCAGCGCCTGGCGCCAGTCGCCCCGGCGCGTGCGCGACAGCCAGTAGCCCAACAGGCCGCTGATGCCCACCGCGAGCACGGTGAAGAACCAGCGCTGCCAGCCGCCCGCGTCGGCCAGGAAGCTGAATGCCGCGCCGGTGTTGTAGGTGCGGAACCAGTTCCAGAAGCCGTCGATCACCGGGATGGCGGTGTATTCCGGCAGCGACGCCAGCACCCAGGCCTTGGACCACTGGTCCAGGCCGATCACCACCGCCGAGAGCAGCAGCCAGAGCAGCGCGTTGGGCTTGGGGGCGGCCGTCATCAGAACCACTCCCGGGTTTCGCCGGCGCCGTCGATGTTGCTGACGCAGCGACCGCACAGTTCCGGATGCTCGGCATGCGCGCCGACATCGGCGCGGTAATGCCAGCAGCGCACGCACTTGCTCTTGGTGGTCGGCGTGGCGAGCACGAAGACCTCGTCGGCGCTGACTTCGGAGACGGTGACGTCGCCGCTGATGAAGAAGAAGCGCAGTTCTTCCGCCAGCGGCTGCCACTTGGTGGCGGTGGCGGCGTTCACGGACACCGCGATCTCCGCTTCCAGCGCGGCACCGATCAGGCCGTTGGCGCGCATCGGCTCCAGCACCTTGGCGACCTGTTCGCGCAGGGCCAGCAGCTGGTCGAAGTCGGCGGCGTTCAACGCGGCGTCGGCCGGCAGCGGCGCCAGGCCGTCGTACCAGGTGGCGAACAGCACGTTGCCGGCGCGCTCACCGGGCAAGTAGCCCCACATCTCGTCGGCGGTGAAGCTGAGCACCGGCGCGATCCAGCGCACGAAGGCCTCGGCGATGCGGTACATCGCGCTCTGGGCGCTGCGGCGCCCGCGCGAATCCTCGCGCATCGTGTACAGGCGGTCCTTGGTGACGTCCAGGTACAGCGAACCGAGGTCGACGCTGCAGAAGTTCAGCAGCGCCTGCACGATTTCGGCGAAGTCGTAACGGTCGTAGGCGGCCTTGATCTTCTCCTGCACTTCGAACGCGCGGTGCACGATCCAGCGGTCCAGCGCGACCATGTCGGCCGGCGCCAGCAGATCGCGGGCGGGATCGAAGCCGTTGAGGTTGCTGAGCAGGAAGCGCGCGGTATTGCGCAGACGACGGTAAGCGTCGGCGTTGCGCTTCAGGATTTCCTGCGACAGCGACATCTCGTTGCTGTAGTCGGCGCTGGCGATCCACAGGCGCAGGATGTCCGCGCCGAGGGTCTTCATGATGTCCTGCGGCTCGATGCCGTTGCCCAGCGACTTGGACATCTTGCGGCCGTGCTCGTCCACGGTGAAGCCGTGGGTGAGGCACTGCTTGTACGGCGCCTGCTTGTCGATCGCCACGCCAGTCAGCAGCGAGGACTGGAACCAGCCGCGGTGCTGATCCGAGCCTTCCAGGTAGAGGTCGGCCGGCTTGCCGAGACCACGCTCCAGCAGCACGCCTTCGTGGGTCACGCCGGAGTCGAACCAGACATCGAGGATGTCGGTGATCTTGTCGTAGTCCTTCGCTTCGTCGCCCAGCAGTTCGGCGGCGTCCAGCGTGTACCAGACATCGACGCCGCCCTGCTCCACGCGGTCGGCGACCGCGCGCATCAGCTCGACGCTGCGCGGATGCGGCTCGCCGGTCTCGCGATGCACGAACAGCGCGATCGGCACGCCCCAGGTGCGCTGGCGCGAGATGGTCCAGTCCGGACGGCCATCGACCATGCCGGCGATGCGGGCTTCGCCCCATTGCGGGAACCAGCCGACCTGCTTGATCGCTTCCAGCGCGTCGGCGCGCAGGTGGGCCTGCTCCATCGAGATGAACCACTGCGGGGTGGCCCGGAACGCGATGGGCGTCTTGTGGCGCCAGCAATGCGGGTAGCTGTGTTCCATCTTGCTGAAGGCGAGCAGCACGCCGCTCTGCTTCAACACATCGATGATGACGTCGTTCGCCTTCCAGATGTGCAGGCCAGCCAGCTCCACGCCATGCGCGGCCGGCGTGGACGGCAGGTAGACGCCGCGGCCATCGACCGGGTTGAGCTGCGCGGCGGTGTACTTGTCCAGCAAGCCGTACTGCTTGCTGACGACATAGTCTTCCTGGCCGTGGCCGGGTGCGGTGTGCACGGCGCCGGTACCGTCTTCAGCCGACACGTGGTCGCCCAGCAGCACGGGGATGTCGCGCGTGTCGTAGAACGGATGCGCAAACAGCAGGCCCTCCAGCGCACTGCCCTTCACCCGCGCGTGCACAACCACGTCGGTGACGCCGTAGCGCTGCAGCGCGCGCGCCGCGAGCGCATCGGTCAGCACCAGCCAGCGGCGCTTGCCGTCGTGCGCGGGGCCTTCGACCAGGGCGTATTCCAGCTCGCCGCCGATGGAGATCGCCAGCGACGCGGGCAGCGTCCACGGCGTGGTGGTCCAGATCGGCAAAGCGACCTCGACATCCGCCGGCACCGTGGCACCGAACGCCGTCGCGACCGCCTGCGCATCACGCGCGGCGTAGGCGACATCGACGGCGGGCGACACCTTGTCGGCGTACTCGATCTCGGCCTCGGCCAGCGCCGAGCCGCAATCGAAGCACCAGTGCACCGGCTTCACGCCGCGGGTCAGGTGGCCATTGGCGACGATCTTCGCCAGCGCGCGGATCTCGTTCGCTTCGAAGCGGAAATCCAGCGTCTTGTACGGATTGTCCCAGTCGCCGATCACGCCCAGGCGCTTGAAATCCTTGCGCTGGATGTCGATCTGCGACTCGGCGTATTCGCGGCACTTCTGCCGGAACTCGACCGCGTCCAGCTTGACGCCGACCTTGCCGAACTTCTTCTCGATGGCGATCTCGATCGGCAGGCCGTGGCAATCCCAGCCGGGGATGTACGGCGCATCGAAGCCGGCGAGGTAGCGCGACTTGACGATGATGTCCTTCAGGATCTTGTTGACCGCATGGCCCAGGTGGATCGCACCGTTGGCGTACGGCGGGCCGTCGTGCAGCACGAACAGCGGGCGGCCCTTGGCGTTCTCGCGCAGCTGCGCGTACAGGCCCTGGTTTTCCCAGCGGGCCAGCGTGTCGGGCTCGCGCTTGGGCAGGTCGCCGCGCATCGGGAAATCCGTGGCGGGCAGATGGAGGGTCGCTTTGTAGTCCTGGCTCACGCCGTCGCTCGTTCTTTGTGTTCGGAAAGGAGTGCGCGCGCCTGGTCGGCGTCGCGGTGCATCTGCTCGGTGAGGCTGGGCAGATCCGGGAATTTCAGTTCGTCGCGCAGCTTGGCGACGAATTCGACTTCGATGTGGCGCCCGTAGAGGTCGCCGGCGAAGTCGAACAGATGGGCTTCCAGCAGCGGCTCGACGCCGTCCACCGTGGGGCGCGTGCCGAAGCTGGAGACCGACGGCCACGGTGCATCGCCCACGCCGTGCACCCAGGTGGCGTAGATGCCGGACAGGGCCGGCGTTTTCGGGAAGCGCAGGTTGGCGGTGGGGAAGCCGAGCGTGCGGCCGAGCTGCTTGCCGCGCACGACCCGGCCACCGATGGCATAGGGTCGGCCGAGCAGGCGGGTGGTGGTGGTGAAGTCGCCGCTTTTCAGGGCTTCGCGAATGCGCGTGCTGGACACGCGTTCGCCCTGCACTTCGACCGGCGCGATCGCGTCGGCGCTGAAGCCCAGTTCACTTCCCATCGCCTGCAGCAGCGCGACATCGCCGCCGCGACGATGGCCGAAGCGGAACTCCGGACCGATCCAGACTTCGCGTGCGGCCAGGCGGCCGACCAGCAGGGTGCGGACGAAGTCCTCGGCGGACATCGCCGAAAGCTTGGCATCGAAGCGCAGCAGGCCCACGCGATCGGCGTCCAGGTCCAGCAGGCCTTCGACCTTGGCGCGCGCCAGGGTCAGGCGCGGCGGCGGATGGTCCTTGGAGAAGAACTCGCGCGGCAGGGGCTCGAACGTGACGACGACGCACTCGACGCCCAGTGCACGCGCACGCGCCACGGCATGCCGCACCAGCGCGCGGTGGCCCGAGTGCAGGCCATCGAAGGCGCCGATGCAGACCACGCTACTGTGCGGGCACAGAGACCCGCCATCGACGTCACGGAACAGCCTGCTCATGGAATCCTGTCAAGGCGGACCGGCCGATGCGGGCGATCCGGGAAGAATGCAACAACCTTGAAGTATAGCCGGGCGTACCGGCTCTCAATGGCCACGCAGGTCACGGGGGCGGATGCCCTGCACCCACAGCAGGCCGGCATACAGTGCGCCGCCCGCACCCACCATCACCGCCAGGCGCCAGCCGCGGTCCCACCAGGCCCAGGGCGTCCAGTCCGGCCAGAGCACGCGGAAGGCCAGCACCACCAGCGTCATCGCCACCGTCGCCACGCCGATCTGGCGCAGGAACCGGCCCCAGCCGGGCTGGCGCCGGTACACGCCCGCCTTGCGCAGCAGCCAGGCCAGTTGCAGCGCATTGACCCAGCCGGCGACGGCGATGGCCAGGGCCAGCAGCGCGTGCGCGCCGTGCACCTGGCCCAGGGCCAGCTTCAGGTCGCCGCCGGCAGCCTGCAGCGCCTGTCTGCCGGGCTCGGTGCCGTAGAGCATGGCGGCGAAGAACAGCAGCATGCACAGCGCATTGGTCAGCACCGCCACCACGGCCGCTTTCACCGGCGTACGGGTGTCCTGGCGCGAATAGAACGCCGGCGCCAGCACCTTCACCAGCAGGAAGGCCGGCACAGCGATCGACTGGGCCATCAGGCTCCAACTGGCCATCCGGACGTCCTCGGCGTCGAACTTACCGTACTGGAACAGTGTGGCCAGCAAGGGGCCGGCGCACAGGATAAGGCCGGCGCAAGCCGGCAGGCCGATCAGCAGGCAGAGCCGGAAACCCCAGTCCAGGCCTTTCGAATAGCCTTCCGGGTCGGTTTCGGCATGGCGGCTGGACAGGTGCGGCAGGATCACCGTGCCGATCGCGACGCCGAACATGCCCAGCGGGAATTCCAGCAGCCGGTCGCTGTAGTACAGCCAGCTGACGCTGCCGCTGATGAGCGCCGCGGCGACCCAGGTGTTCAGCAGCAGGTTGAACTGGGCCACCGAGGAGCCGAACAACGTGGGCACCATCAGGGTGAGGATCCTGCGGACGCCGGCGTGGGCGAAGTCCAGCTTCGGGCGGGGCAGCAGGCCCAGGCGGGCCAGCGAGGGCAGTTGGAAGCCCAGCTGCAGCACGCCGGCGGCGAAGACGCCCCATCCCAGCACCATCACCGAGTAGTCCATCAGCGGCGCCAGACCGACGGCGGCGGCGATCATGGACAGGTTCATCAGCACCGGCGACAGCGCCGGGATGGCGAAGCGCTGGTAGCTGTTGAGGATGCCGCCGGCCAGCGAGGCCAGCGAAATGAACAGCGCGTACGGGAAGGTGATCCGCAGCAGGTCGGTTAGCACCCCCATCTGCTCGGCGTCGAAGTTCGGCGCGATCAGGCGGGCGATCTGCGGGGCCAGCAGGATGACGACGCCGGTCAGTACCAGCAGCGCCGCGGCCAGCGTGCCGGTGACCCGGTCGATCAGCGCCTTGACCTCCTCCGGGCTCCGGGTGGCCTTGTACTCGGCCAGGACCGGGACGAAGGCCATCGAAAACGAGCCCTCGGCCGAGAGCCGACGCATGAAGTTGGGGATGCGGAACGCCACGAAGAAGGCGTCCATCATCCCGCCCGCGCCGAAGACATGGGCGTAGACTTGGTCCCGGACCAGTCCCGAGAGCCGGGACAGGAAGGTCATGGAGCTGAAGACGGCGGCGGAGCGCAGGAGCTTCCCGCTCATCGGGGCATATCCCCCGACAGAATCACCAGCTTGACGCAACCCATTGAATGCCCCATAATTTCCGGCTCGATTATCCGTCTTCCGTTCAACCCCTGAATTCTCTCAGGTATTCACCAGGAATCCCACTGTGGCCAATATCAAGTCCGCCAAGAAGCGCGCCAAGCAGACCGTCGTGCGCAATGCGCGCAACGCCGGCCAGCGTTCGATGCTGCGCACCGCCGTCAAGAAAGTCCTGAAAGCCCTCGATGCCAACGACGCCGCTGGCGCCCAGGCCGCGTTCGTCTCGGCCCAGCCGATCCTCGACCGTCTGAGCTCGCGCGGCCTGATCCACCGCAACAAGGCCGCTCGCCACAAGAGCCGCCTGAACGCCCGCATCAAGGCGCTGCAAGCCGCCTGATCCAGCGGTACACGGACGCGAAGACACGGAACCCGCCGAAAGGCGGGTTTCTTTTTGCCTGCCCGCCGCACACGACCCGCGCGGGGCGCAGACGAAAAACCCGCCTTCCGGCGGGTTTCGAACATCAGCCGTCGTAGGCGGCCTCGTCGGCCTCTGCCTTCTGTCGATCGAAGAAGGCCATCACGTCCTTCATGATCGGCCAGGTGCCTTCGCGTGAGATCGCCGAGACCTGATACCAGGGCTGGGTCCAGCCGAGGCTGGCGATGATCTGCGCCGCGCGCTCCTTCGCTTCGTCCTCGAACATCAGGTCGGCCTTGTTGAGCACCAGCCAGCGCGGCTTGGCCAACAGCTCCGGGTCGTGCTTTTCGAGTTCGCGCTCGATCGCGCGCACCTGCTCGACCGGGTCGATGCCTTCCACGCCGCCTTCCATCGGCGCCATGTCCACCAGGTGCAACAGGATGCGCGTGCGCTGCAGGTGGCGGAGGAACTGCGCACCCAGGCCAGCACCGTCGGCCGCGCCCTCGATCAGGCCCGGGATGTCGGCGATGACGAAGCTACGGTGGGCTTCCACGCTCACAACGCCCAGGTTCGGGTAGAGCGTGGTGAAGGGATAGTCGGCCACCTTCGGCGTCGCCGCCGAGACGGCACGGATGAAGGTGCTCTTGCCGGCGTTCGGAAAGCCCAGCAGGCCGACGTCGGCCAGCAGCTTGAGCTCCAGCTTCAGCAAGCGCTCTTCACCCTCTTCGCCCGGCGTGGCCTTGCGCGGCGCACGGGTGATCGAGCTCTTGAAATGCATGTTGCCCAGGCCACCCTTGCCGCCCTTGGCGACCAGCAAGCGGTCGCCGTGCTGGGTGAGGTCACCGATGACTTCATCGGTACTGACATTGGTGACGACCGTGCCGACCGGAACGGTGATCGTCAGGTCGTCGCCCGCCTTGCCGTACATCTGCCGCCCCATGCCGTTCTCGCCGCGCTGGGCACGGAACGTGGTCTGGTGGCGGAAGTCGACCAGGGTGTTGAGGTTTTCGTCGGCCAGCAGCCAGACGCTGCCGCCGCCGCCGCCATCGCCGCCATCGGGGCCCCCCAGCGGGATGAACTTCTCGCGGCGGAAGCCCACGCAGCCGTTGCCGCCATTGCCGGCGGTGACCAGGATTTCAGCTTCGTCTACGAGTTTCATGGCGGGATCGGTTCAATCGTTGGAGGGTGGGACGCGGGGATCGGCGTCCCCGCAAACGAAAAGCCCCGCACGCGGCGGGGCCCTTCGCGACGCGTGTGCGCGAAGCCTCAGGCTTCCGCCACCACGCTGACGGTGCGGCGCTTCTTGGCGCCCTTGATCGAGAACTCGACCTTGCCGTCGACCAGCGCGAACAGCGTGTGGTCGCGACCCAGGCCGACGCCCGGACCCGGATGGAACTGGGTGCCGCGCTGGCGAATGATGATGTTGCCCGCGTCGATCGCCTGACCGCCAAAGACCTTCACGCCCAGCATCTTCGGGTTGGAGTCGCGGCCGTTGCGCGATGAGCCTACGCCCTTTTTATGTGCCATGACTGCTTCTCCTTACTTGTTGATGCCGGTGATTTCGATTTCGGTGTAATGCTGCCGGTGACCCTGGCGCTTCATGTGGTGCTTGCGGCGGCGGAACTTGATGATGCGCACCTTGTCGGCGCGGCCATGGCCGACGACCTTCGCGGTGACGTTGGCGCCCTTCAGGGCGTCGCCCAGGCTGATGGTCTCGCCATCGCCCAGCATCAGGATGTTGTCGAAGGTGATCTCGTTGCCGGCTTCGGCTTCGAGCTTCTCGACGCGGAGCGTCTCGCCCTTCATCACGCGGTACTGCTTACCGCCAGTGACTACGACTGCGTACATGTGGATTCCTTGGTTTCTGTAGTTATTTTCTGGAGCCTGCCTGCCATCGAGGGCGGACAGAAGCGGAATTCTAAGGGATTCAGGCGGTTAGGGTCAACCACCCCCTCCTCCTGACGATCCCGTCCCGATTGCGGACGGAATCCGCCCTCGGTGGGCCTCCACACTGGCCCGCTCAGACCAACCGCCCCTCCCAGAGCCCTTGAGAATCATGGACTTGCCCAGATCTTCCAGCCCGCCTCTGCCCTCAGGGGCTACAGCGCAGGTCCGCGTCGAGTCCGTGCGCGCCAGAACGGGGCTCGGCAGTCCCACTCCCGCCTGACCGCTCCCATCTCTCCGCGTCTCCCTGCACTGGTGCATGGGGCGATTTGCCCCCATCTGAGCAGATCGCTACGCTTCCTTGTTCGCTTTCCGGATCCCCCACCCGATGGCCATGGACTTCATCCGCATCCGCGGCGCGCGGACGCACAACCTCAAGAACATCGACCTCGACCTCCCGCGCGACAAGCTGATCGTGATCACCGGCCTGTCCGGCTCGGGCAAGTCGTCGTTGGCGTTCGACACGATCTACGCCGAAGGCCAGCGCCGCTACGTCGAATCGCTGTCGGCCTACGCGCGGCAGTTCCTGTCGGTGATGGAAAAGCCCGATGTAGACCACATCGAAGGCCTGTCGCCGGCGATCTCGATCGAGCAGAAATCGACCAGCCACAACCCGCGCTCCACCGTCGGCACGATCACCGAGATCTACGACTACCTCCGCCTGCTGTACGCCCGCGTGGGCTTGCCGCGTTGCCCGGACCACGGATATCCGCTGGAGGCGCAGACGGTCAGCCAGATGGTCGACCAGGTGCTGGCGCTCGACGGTGAGCAGCGCTACATGCTGCTGGCACCGGTAATCCGTGAACGCAAGGGCGAGCACGCACAGGTGTTCGACCAACTGCGCGCCCAGGGTTTCGTCCGCGTGCGCGTGGACGGCGAGTTGTACGAGATCGATGCCGTTCCGGCGCTGGCGCTGCGCCAGAAGCACACGATCGAAGCGGTGATCGACCGCTTCCGTCCGCGCGAAGACCTCAAGCAACGCCTGGCGGAAAGCTTCGAGACCGCGCTGAAGCTGGGCGACGGCATGGCCCAGGTGATGTCGCTGGACCAACCCGAATCCGCACCGCTGCTGTTTTCGTCGAAATATTCCTGCCCGGTCTGCGACTACTCGTTGCCGGAGCTGGAACCGCGCCTGTTCTCGTTCAATTCGCCGGTTGGCGCCTGCCCGACCTGTGATGGCCTGGGCGTTGCGCAATTCTTCGACCCGGCGCGCGTCGTCGTCCATCCGGAGTTGTCGCTGGCCGCCGGTGCCGTGCGTGGCTGGGATCGCCGCAACGCCTACTACTTCCAGCTGATCGCTTCGCTGGCGAAGCATTATCGCTTCGACGTGGACGCGCCCTGGCAATCGCTGCCGGAGAGCGTGCAGCAAGCGGTGCTCTACGGCAGCGGCGAAGACGTCATCACGTTCACCTACCTCACCGAATCGGGCGGACGCACGCAACGCAAGCACCGCTTCGAAGGCATCGTACCCAACCTCGAACGCCGCTATCGCGAGACCGAATCGCCCGCGGTGCGCGAGGAACTCGCGAAGTACATCAGCGACCGGCCGTGCCCCGATTGCGCAGGTGCGCGACTGAACAAGTCGGCGCGCAATGTGTTCGTGGCCGACCGCCCGCTGCCTTCGCTGGTGGTGCTACCGGTGGACGAAGCATTGGCGTTCTTCCGCGGCCTCGACCTGCCCGGCTGGCGCGGCGAAATCGCGTCGAAGATCGTCAAGGAAATCGCCGAGCGCCTCGGGTTCCTGGTCGATGTCGGCCTGGACTACCTCACCCTCGAACGCAAGGCGGACACGCTGTCCGGCGGCGAAGCCCAGCGCATCCGCTTGGCCTCGCAGATCGGCGCCGGGTTGGTCGGCGTGATGTACGTACTGGATGAGCCCAGCATCGGCCTGCACCAGCGCGACAACGAACGCCTGCTCGGCACGCTGACGCGCCTGCGTGACCTGGGCAACACGGTGATCGTCGTCGAGCACGATGAAGACGCCATCCGCATGGCCGACTACGTGCTCGACATCGGGCCGGGGGCGGGCGTGCATGGTGGCGAGATCGTCGGCCAGGGCACGCTCGACGACTTGTTGAAGGCGCCTCGCTCGCTGACCGGTCAGTACCTCTCCGGCAAGCGCCAGATCGAAGTGCCGAAGGCGCGCCACAAGGCGAACCCGAAGATGACCTTGCACCTGCGCGGTGCGACGGGCAACAACCTGAAGGATGTCGACCTCGACGTGCCGTCGGGGCTGTTCACCTGCATCACCGGCGTGTCCGGCTCGGGCAAGTCGACGCTGATCAACGACACCCTGTACGCGCTGGCCGCCAACGAGATCAACGGTGCATCGCACAAGCCCGCACCGTACCGCGAGATCGAGGGCCTGGATCTGTTCGACAAGGTCGTGGACATCGACCAGTCGCCGATCGGCCGCACGCCGCGTTCGAACCCCGCGACGTACACCGGCTTGTTCACGCCGCTGCGCGAACTGTATGCGCAGGTGCCGGAAGCGCGCGCGCGCGGCTATTCGCCGGGCCGCTTCAGCTTCAACGTGCGCGGTGGCCGCTGCGAGGCCTGCCAGGGCGACGGCATGATCAAGGTCGAAATGCACTTCCTGCCGGACGTGTACGTGCCCTGCGACGTCTGCCACGGCAAGCGCTACAACCGCGAGACGCTGGAGATCCTTTACAAGGGCTACAACATCAACGACGTGCTGGAAATGACGGTCGAGGATGCATTGACCCTGTTCGAGCCGGTGCCGTCGATCTCGCGGAAGCTGGAAACGCTCGTGGACGTGGGCCTGAGCTACGTCAAGCTGGGCCAGAGCGCGACCACGCTGTCCGGTGGCGAAGCGCAACGCGTGAAGCTGTCGAAGGAGCTCTCGCGCCGCGACACGGGCCGCACGCTGTACATCCTGGACGAGCCCACCACCGGCCTGCACTTCCACGACATCGAACACCTGCTCGCGGTGCTGCACAAGCTGCGCGACGAAGGCAACACGATCGTCGTGATCGAACACAACCTCGATGTCATCAAGACCGCCGACTGGGTCGTCGACCTCGGGCCCGAAGGTGGGCACCGGGGCGGACGCATCCTCGCCACCGGCACGCCCGAGGACATCGCGGCGCATCCGGAATCGCATACCGGCCGCTTCCTCGCCAAGCTGCTGCCCGCGGCCAAAGCACCCAAGCCGACGAAGCCCGCCGCCATGGCGAAGCCCGATGTGCTGCCGCCCCGCAAATCCGCCACCAAGACCACGAAGAAGAAGGCCGCGTCATGAGCCAATCCCACGATGACGGCCGCAAGCTGCTGGCCAAGATCCCGATCAGCGTGCGCTGGCGGGACATGGACAGCATGGGCCACGTGAACAATGCCAAGTACATTTCGTACTTGGAGGAAGCGCGCGTGCGCTGGATGCTGACGGTGCCGGAGGTCTCGATGACCGACCGCATCGCGCCCGTCGTGGCCGCTAACAACATCAACTACAAGCGCCCGCTGACGTGGCCGAACGACGTGGTGGTGGAACTCTACGTCGACCGGCTCGGCACCAGCAGCGTCACCATCGGGCACCGGATCGTGTCGGCGAAGGACGACAGCGTGCTGTATTCCGACGGCAACGTGGTGGTGGTGTGGATGGACACCCAGACCGGCCATAGCGCACCGCTGCCGGCGGCGATCCGGGCGGTGTCGGAGTAGTCAGTGGATCAGGGTGCGCTCTTGCGCGCCTCGAACTGCACCGGCACCGAGCGCCCGTCGGCAAGTTTCAGCGTGATCACCACCTTCTCGCCGGCAGCCACGGGCGCATAAGCGCCATGCAGCATCAGGTGCAGACCGCCGGGCTTCAGCTCAACCTGCTTGCCGGGCGCGATGGGTAGACGCCCCACTTCACGCATCCGGCTGACGCCGCCTTCCTCGCGCGTTTCGTGCAAGGACACGTCCGCGAAGGCCAGGCTCTCCGCACCCACCACCGTGACCGGCGCGCGGCACGGATTCTCGATGCGGACGAAGCCGGCCATCATGGGCATGGCCACCGGCGGTACGCGCACCCAGGCGCCCTGCACCTTCGGCAGGCATTCGGCGGCCATGGCGGGAAGCGCGCTGGCAAACGCCAGACCCAGTAGCGGGAGCATCACGAAGCGTCGGTTCATGCGCCTATGATAGCGACCTGACTCCAGGGAGATGGTGAATGAGCGCCCTCATCGAAACCGCCGATCGCGGCGACATCCGCGAAATCCGCCTGGCGCGCGCGCCGGTCAACGCCCTCAATACGGACTTGTGCCGCGCTCTGATCGATGCGCTCAATGCGGCACTCGACGAAGGCGTGCGCGGCATCGTGCTGGCCGGCAATCCGAAGATCTTCTCCGCCGGCATGGACGTGCCCTACCTGATGTCGCTGGGCGAGGACCGCAAGTCGCTGCTCGACGCCTGGCAGGCATTCTTCGGCGCAGCGCGCACGCTGGCGGAATCACGCGTACCCGTGGTCGCCGCGATCACCGGCCACGCGCCGGCGGGCGGCTGCGTGCTGGCGCTGTGCTGCGACTACCGCGTGATGGCACGCAGCCCCGATCCGGCGCGCCCGTTTGCGCTGGGACTCAATGAAACGCAAGTCGGCCTGGTGGTACCGGAAGGCATCCAGCGCTTGATGCGCCGGGTGGTGGGCCCCTATCGCGCGGAGCGCCTGTTGGTGGCCGGCGAGATGGTGCCCGCCGAGCGTGCACTGGAAATTGGTCTGGTCGATGAACTCGTCGATCAGGACAACGTCACCGCGCGCGCGACTGCCTGGCTGCAACACCTGCTGGCACTGCCGCATCATCCGATGCTGCAGACCCGTGCCCTCGCCCGTCGCGACCTGGTGGAAGCGCTCGATCCGGCGCTGATCCAGCTCGAGCGCTTCGTCGATGCCTGGCATGCGCCGGATACGCAGGCCGCGCTGCACGCGTTGATCGATAAATTGAAGAAGTAGCGCGTTGCTCTTCAAGCACCGCGTGCGACTGGGCGCGCGGGATCGCTGATCCAGCCGCTCCACGAACCGGGATAGATCCGCGCACCGTGCAGGCCGGCATGTTCGAAGGCGAGCAGCAGATGGCAGGCCGTCACGCCGGAACCGCACATCAGCACACTATCGGAACTCTGGCGATCGCCCAGCAGGGACGACAGCAAGGAACGCAGCTCGGTGGCCGATGCGAAGCGCCCATCGCGGAGTGCCTGAGCGAACGGCAGGTTGACCGCACCCGGCACGTGGCCCGCGATGGGATCGATGGGTTCGACTTCGCCGCGGAAACGTTCGCCCGCGCGCGCGTCGAACAACCACCCCGAGTCTTCGCCCAGGCGCGCCACCACCTCATCCGCACTCACGCACTGTCGCATGTCGAAACGTGCCGGATACGCCGGCGTCGGCGCGATATCAGGAAGCGCATCGGTCTCGGCACCCCCCGCGGCACGCCAGGCGGCCAGCCCGCCGTCGAGGACGGCAACCCGCTGATGGCCGAGCAATTTCAACAGCCACCACGCGCGCGCGGCCGCCATGCTGCCGTCGCCCGCGTCGTACACCACGACCTGGTCCGCCGGCGTGATGCCCCACTCGCCCAGGCGGCGCGCGAAGGCTGTTTCGTCAGGCAAGGGATGCCTCCCCTCGCCGATCTTGGACAGATCCGACAAATCCAGATTCAGGTCGGCGTAGACCGCGCCTGGCAGATGTCCCTGCGCATAGGCCTGGCGGCCTGCGTCGGGGGCTGCGTTGAGCATGACGAAGCGCGCGTCCATCAATCGCAGGTCGGGTGCACCGATGGCGGCCAACAATGCCTGTGCATCGACGAGCGCGGTCCAGTTCATGCGAGTTGCTCCAGGCGTTGCCGCAGGTTGAACAGGATGGCGGCCGTTGCGCCCCAGATGCGCTGCCCTGGCCAGTCGTACTCAAGTACCGCCCGCCGGCGGCCACGGTAGTCGACCTCCACGCGGCGCAGATTGTCAGGCGCCAGCAGGTAATCCAGCGGCACTTCGAACACGTCGGCCACTTCGCCCGGTTCCGGCTTCGGCACGAATGCGGGATCGATGACCGCGACCACCGGCACGACGCGAAATCCGCTGATCGTGGTGAACGGATCGAGGAAGCCGAGTGGAACGGCCTGTGAGGCCTGCAACGCGATCTCCTCGCGGCTCTCACGCAGTGCAGCCGCCACGACGTCCGCGTCGGTGGGCTCGATGCGTCCGCCGGGGAAACTCACCTGTCCGCCATGATGGCGCAGGCCGTCCGTGCGCCGCGTCAGCAGCACCTGGGTGCCGCTATCGCGCGGGACCAGGCCGGCGAGCACCGCGGCCTCCGCCAGCGGCCCGGGCGGTAGGAGATCGATGAGTTCTTCGTGGTTCCAACCCGCCGTGCGCGGTACCGCGCCCAACGGATGGAGGGCGCGCTGCAGGCGGGCGCCTTCGTGCAACTGCTCGACAAGCGGCGCCCGCGCGCGTTCGCGTGCGGGCAGCACGGATTCCATCAGGCGCAGGCGTTCGTCATCGTTCATCTGCGACCAGCGTGCGATCTCCGAGGTGGTGCGCAGGCAACCCTGGCAGAGGCCGGCGTCGTCGAGCGTGCAAACGCCGATACAGGGACTGAGCACGGCGCGGAAAGCGGTATTCATGTCGTCGGACACCTGCGGAGGGTAGCGCGAAAACGCTTCCTGCCGCGAAAAGCACTGCGCCGGCACGAGGCCGGCGCAGGGATGGAACGATCAGGCGGGAATTACTTGGCGCTGACCAGCTTGATCTCGAACACCACCGCCACGTTCGGCGGGAAGCCCGTGCGCGGATCGGCGCCATACGCCTTCTCCGGCGGCAGCGCGACTTCCCACTTCGAGCCGACCGGCATCTGCAGCAGCACTTCGCGCATGGCCTGCATTTCGATGGCGCTGACCTTCACGTCCTTCATCTGCTGCGGCGGACGGGCTTCGGTCGGACGCTGGCCGAACGGGTAGGCACCCGCGACCTGCAGTTCCACCGTGCTCGCCTGCGTGGGCTTGGCGCCGGTGCCGTTCTCCAGCACCTTGTACGGCACGCCGCTGGGCAGCAGCTTCACGCCGGCCTGACCCTTGAAGCTGGCGATGAACTGGTCGCTCTTGGTCTTGTTCTCGGCCGCAACCTTGTCGTACTCGGCCTTGGCCTGCTGCGCGCGGGCCTGCTCACGCTTCTGGAAAGCTTCCAGCGCCGGCTTCAGCTGCTCGCTGGTCAGCGCGGGCTTCTGCTTCGCATACGCGTCTTGCAAGCCCTTGACCACGGAATTGATGTCCAACTGCTCGCCACGGGCGGTCAGCTCGGCCAGGTTGTTGCCATAGTCGTAGCCGAAGTAATAGCTCAGCTTGCCCTTCTCGGACGAGACGTCCTGAGCCAGGGCACTACCGGCCATGGCGAATGCCGCAACAGCGACCACTAACGAACGCAACTTCATCAAAACACTCTCCGGGATGGGCGGCGTACCGCCTGGAATGGACGCGCTAGGATAGCGGCCGGGGCGCTTAACCGCCACTGACAGCAGGCTGCTCTGACCGGCCCTCCGTGGCAGAGTTCCCCCTTTACCGAATTTTTACAAAACCCCTGAAAATCCCATGTCCGAAAGCCTTGTCCTCGTTAGCGATGCCGATGGCATCCGCCGCCTCACCGTCCATCGTCCCGACAAGCTGAACGCCCTGAACGCCGCGACGCTGGATGCGTTGCAGGCCGCCTTCACGGCCGCGGCCGACGATGCATCCGTGCGCGTGGTCGTCCTGACCGGCGCGGGCCCGAAAGCCTTCGTGGCCGGGGCCGACATCGCCGAAATGGCGGACCTGCGGCCCACCGACGGCCGCGACTTCTCGCTGCGCGGCCAGCGGTTGATGCGCACCATCGAAACGCTGCCCAAGCCTGTCATTGCGATGGTCAACGGGTTCGCCCTGGGCGGCGGCCTGGAACTGGCCATGGCCTGCCACCTGCGCATCGCCGCGGACACCGCCAAGGTCGGACAGCCGGAGATCAACCTGGGCCTGATACCCGGCTTCGGGGGCAGCCAGCGCCTGCTGCGCCTCGCCGGCCGTGCCGCGACCCTGGAACTTTGCCTGCTGGGCACACCGATCACGGCCGAACGCGCGCTGCAGTTGGGCATCGTCAACCGGGTCGTGCCGGCGGCGGAGCTGGAGGACGAAACCCAAAAGGTCGCCACCCAACTGGCGGCCTCCGCGCCGTTGGCCCTGCGCGCCACGCTGGATGTGGTCAACATCGGCGGCGAGTGCGGCATCGAGGAGGGCCTGCAGTATGAAACCGCGCAGTTCGGCCTGATGTTCTCGACCGATGACATGCGCGAGGGGACGCGCGCCTTCACCGAACGCCGCAAGCCCACCTTCACCGGCCACTGAGTCGCATGACCGCGCCTTGCCCCGGCTGCGAACAGGCACGCGACCTGGCACGTCTGCTGGCCGACGACGAGGTCGATGCCGCGTTGCAGGCCGGCCTCATGGCGTGGGCGCCGTGCGCAGGTGGATGTACCGCGCCTGCGGATGCCGAGGCGATCACCCGTGCGCAGGGTCGGCTGCGCACCGCATGGGCCGCGCGTGAACGCTATCGCCAGCGCGCGACGCGATTGGAACGTCGTGCCGCCGAACGCGAGGCAAGGCGCGTCACGCTGCAGCCCGCCGGCCCCACGGCACCCGCGCGGCCTGCGTTGCCGGCCGCCGCCGCCGCCATCCTGGAGCGTGCACGCGCCAAGGCCGCAGAGCGCACCAAACCATGAGTGCACCGCGGCGGAGCCCGACGCTCAAACGTGATGAAGTGGTGGAATTGTTCTCGCGATTGCGCGAACTCAATCCGCGTCCGACCACGGAACTGGAATACAGCACGCCCTTCGAGTTGCTGGTTGCGGTGACCCTGTCCGCGCAGGCGACGGACGTGGGCGTCAACAAGGCGACGCGACGGCTCTTTCCCGTGGCCAACACCCCGGCCGCGATCCTCGCACTCGGCGAAGAGGGGCTGAAGAAATACATCGCCACGATCGGTTTGTTCAACGCCAAGGCGAAGAACGTGATCGCCACTTGCCGCATCCTCATCGATCAGTACGGCGGCGAGGTGCCGCGCTCGCGCGAAGCGCTGGAAGGCTTGCCTGGCGTGGGGCGCAAGACCGCGAACGTGGTGCTCAATACCGCCTTCGGTGAACCGACCATTGCGGTGGACACGCACATCTTCCGCGTCGCCAACCGCACCGGACTGGCTCCCGGCAAGGACGTACGCGCCGTGGAGGACAAACTGCTGAAGGTGGTGCCGGCGGAGTTCATGCTGGATGCGCATCACTGGTTGATCCTGCACGGCCGCTACGTGTGCAAGGCGCGCAAGCCGGATTGCCCGCAGTGCGTTATCCGCGATATCTGCCGCTTCAAGGAGAAGACGGCGGCCTGACGCGGCCGCCGTCGCTTGCGCTTACTGCTCGTCCCGCTCCACGAACGGCTTGCGCGGCAGGCGCTCTTCGCGCATCGCGGCGTGGTACGCGAACGAGGCGATGATCGCCGCCGCCTGCTTGAGGTCTTCCGGCACCACGTGGTCGTAGGTGTCCAGGTGCGTGTGATGGACGTGGGTGAAGTAGTCCGCCGGGTCCTGCACGAACTGGAAACCCGGCAGGCCGACACGATCGAACGAGATGTGGTCGGTGCTGCCGGTGTTGCGGGTGGTCACGATGGTCGCGCCGATGTCGGCGAACGGCTCCAGCCACGCCTTGAAAATCGGCACGGCGGCGTGGTTCTCCTGCGCATAGATCCCGCGGATGCGGCCCGTGCCGTTGTCGAAGTTGAAGTACGTCGAAAAGCCGCCGTAACCACGCTGGCGCTGCAGCGGCCCGGTGCCACACTGGTACGCGCGGGGCAACGCCTTCTGCTCCGGATCGGTCGGGGCCGGATAGTCGGCCAGGTACTTGGCGACGTAGCCCGCCGAGCCGTGCAGCCCCTGTTCTTCACCGCCCCACAGCGCCAGGCGGATGGTGCGGCGGGGCTTCACCCCGATCGCTTTCAGGATGCGCATGGCTTCCATCATCACGACGACGCCGGCGCCGTTGTCGCTGGCGCCCGTCCCGGTGTGCCACGAATCCAGGTGCGCGCCGATCATGACGACCTCACCTGCCTTGCCGCCGCTGCCCGGGATTTCCGCGAACGTGTTGGTGGCTGGCAGGTCCTGCTCGCTGGTGAAGCGGGAGTCGACGTCGATGCGCAGGCGCACCGGCTGCTTCCCCTGCACCGCACGCACCAGCGGGTTGTAGTGTTCGGTAGGCAGGACCAGTTCGGTCACGCCCACCGGCTCGTCCGCCTTGCGCGCGCCTCCGCCGGTGGCGCGGATGATGCCGTTGTCCCATGAGCTGAGCGACAGCGTCGCCAGTACGCCCTCTTCCGCGAGGAAGGCATTCAGCGCCTTGGTCAGGGCCTGGCGCTTGCGGTACTCCTCCAGGCGCTTCTCCTGCGCATCGGGTGCGGCGTCTTCAGCGATCGGGAAGGTCTGCAGTTCGCCCAGGTCAGCCTCGCTGTAGCGGCGGAAATCGGCCTTGTCAGCGGGCTTGTAGGCTCGCGCGTCGTCCAACAGCACGATCTTTCCACGCAGCTTGCCGCGCTGCTTGTCGATGTCCTCCAGCGTCTTGAACGAGGCCAGGACCACCTCGCCCTCCACCGGGCCGCCGGTGCCGCGCGTCCAGGCCTTGGGCAGCGCGTGCACAGGCGCTTGCCTTGGCGACACCATCTCGACGCGCGAGGATTCAAACGCCCAGCCCCGGCCGAAAGCAGGATCGAAGACCTCCTCATGCACGCCGGACAGCCCCCAGCCGGACAGCTTGCCGCGCGCCCACGCGCTGGCGCGCGTGTAGTTGGGTGACGCGGTCAGGCGCGGCCCGACGGTCTCGGTGAGCTCCTTCAGGTTGGCCGCTGCCTGTGAGCGGTTGAACGCCTCGTAACGGATCCTTGCGACCACATCGAGGTCAACCGGTTCTCCGGAACCTCCCCACGCCGGCTGACAAAGCGCGATCCCCAGCGCCAAGGCGCCGATCCCCCTGCGGATTCCCGTCATCGTTTTTCAATTCCCCTGAAGATGTGGCTTGCGCCGGCGGACACCCTCGACACCCGGCCTGTCACGGCTCGGTCACGCCGGCGAAATAAGACAGCGCTGTAACAATAACGCAACTTTCACACCCTAGTCTTCGCGGCATCTTCCACCTCGCCCGAAGGGCTACCCCATGAAACTGTCCCGCAGCACCCTGTCCCTGGCCCTGCTCGCCGCCCTTGTTGCCCCGGCTGCGCACGCCGAGATCACCATCGACGTCATCGGCGGCTCGGAAGTGAGCTTCGAAGGCCTGGTGCAGGCCGACTTCTACAAGTTCGACAGCGACACCATCGATTACGGCGCGGATTCGTCGACCGATCTGGACGGCAAGGACTATCTGCAGGAACTTCGCCGCGCCGAGCTCGTGCTGAAGGGCAAGGGCCCGGGCAACATCGAATGGGTGCTGGGCTACGACGCCAAGGACGACAAATGGCTGGACACGAACGTCAAGTACAAGTTCGGCAACAACGCCAACCACTTCATCCAGTTGGGCCAGTTCAAGCAGCCCGGCGCGACGATGGAAGAGCTGTCGAGCACGAAGAACAATGATTTCGTCGCCAAGTCCTCGATCACCAACACGCTGGGTACCCCGCGCCGCGTTGGCTTCCAGTACAACGTCGGCGACGCCGACTGGGCCGTGACGGCCAGCTACTTCGGTCGCGAGCTGACCCGCAACCGCGAGCACGGCAGCGGCTACGCCCTGCGCGGCTACTGGGCCCCGATCAACGAAGCCGGCAACGTCCTGCACTTCGGTGCCTCGTACCTGGACAAGGACACGGACGGCGACGTAATCCGTCTGCGTGCCCGCCCGATGGCCGACATGGTGCCGACGCGTTTCGTCGATACCGGCAGCAGCGGGCTGCGCGCCAGCGACCGCGCCAGCGTGATCGGCGCCGAGGGCCTGTGGATCAAGGGTCCCTTCAAGCTGCAGGCTGAGTACATGACCATCGACGTCCAGCGCTACGGCAGCTTCGATGACTACAGCGGCGACGGCTACTACGTCTCGGGCCTGTGGAACCTGACGGGCGAGACCTGGGGCTACAAGTCCGGCACGCCGACGACGGGCCTGCCGAACGACCCCAGCAAGGGCATGTGGCAGCTCGGCCTGCGCTACGACACCATCGATCTGACCGATGGCGCCGTGGTCGGCGGCAAGATGGACAGCTGGACCGCCGGCGTGAACTGGTACTGGCACTCCAACTTCAAGTTCATGCTGAACTACGTGACCGTGAAGCAGGAAAAGGGTGTGCTCGAAGACAACCCGAACATCCTGGAAGCCCGCGCGCAGTTCTTCTGGTAACCCCCAGAGCCAAGCAAGGTACCTGCAAGGGGCGCGACGCGAGTCGCGCCCCTTTTTTTTGCTATCACGCGGCGCGAGGCCGTCACGCGACTGTCATACATGAGACACCGGGCTGTCATGGAAACGTCGTGAAATGCGCCCTGACGGCAGCACTTGCCGCTTTTTCCTCCAGGAGCCTTTCGTGTTCAAGTCCTTCAATTCCCGCGCCGCGCTTCTTGCGCTCGCCACCGCGGTCTCGGCCAACGCCGCTGCCGCCGACGTGACCGGCGCCGGCGCCTCGTTCGTCTATCCCGTGATGTCCAAGTGGTCGGCCGACTACGCCAAGGCCACCAACAAGCGGGTCAACTACCAGTCGATCGGCTCGGGCGGCGGCATCGCGCAGATCAAGGCCGGCACGGTGGACTTCGGCTCGTCCGACGCCCCGCTCAAGCCGGAAGAACTGGCCAAGTTCAATCTCGCCCAGTTCCCGTCGGTGATCGGCGGCGTCGTGCCGGTGATCAACGTTCCGGGCGTGGCCTCCGGCGCGCTCAAGCTGGACGGCGAGCTGTTGGCCGACATCTTCCTGGGCAAGATCAAGGCCTGGAACGATCCGCGCATCGCCGCCCTGAACGGTGGCGTGCAGTTGCCGAACCAGAAGATCACCGTCGTGCACCGTTCGGACGGTTCCGGCACCACCTTCAACTTCGTCAACTACCTCTCCAAGGTCAATCCGGAGTGGAAGAAGTCGGTCGGCGAAGGCACCACGGTGCAGTGGCCGACCGGCATCGGTGGCAAGGGCAACGAAGGCGTCGCCGCCTATGTGAAGCAGATCAAGGGCGGTATCGGCTATGTCGAACTGTCGTATGCGCTGCAGAACAAGATGGCCTATGCCCGCATGAAGAACGCCGCCGGCAACTTCGTCCTGCCGAGCGATGAAACCTTCGCCGCCGCCGCCGCTGGCGCCGACTGGGGCTCGGCCAAGGATTTCTACCTGGTCATGACCAACGCTCCTGGCGCGAATTCCTGGCCGATCACCGCCACCAACTTCATCCTGGTGAGCAAGCAGCCGAAGAACCCGCAGGGCACCCGCGATACCCGCGATTTCTTCACCTGGGTCTATGCCAACGGTGATGCGCAGGCCAAGGCGCTGGATTACGTCCCGTTGCCCGACGCGCTGGTCAAGCAGATCGAGGCCTACTGGTCGCAGAACGTCAAGTAACTGCACGGCTGGCACGGTCTCTTCCCCGTGCCGGCACCGAAGCTGCGCTCCCTCCCGCGCAGCCTCAACCGGCGGGCCTTCGGGCCCGCTTTCTATTTGGTCCCGGGCGAAAGGCCGTGGCGGTCGCATGACAGCGCGAGACCGCGATGTCATCACCCTGTAACAAAAACATCATTTCATAGCGTGGATCACAAACGACCCGTCTGGAGAGCCCATGCACGTCCGTAACGCCCGCCTGGCCACGCTGGCCCTGGCCACCGCCTTCTTCACCGCCGCCTGCGGTGGAAAGACCGATGCCCCGGCCACGAGCACGGGCGCCGAAGGCGCTGCCGCTCCCGCCGAAGGTGCGCAGAAGATCTCGGCCGAAATCACCGGCGCTGGCGCCTCCTTCATCTATCCGCTGATGGCGCGCTGGTCCACGGACTACAACAAGGCCACCGGCGCCAAGATCAACTACCAGTCGATCGGTTCCGGCGGCGGCATCGCGCAGATCAAGGCCGCGACCGTCGACTTCGGCTCGTCCGACAAGCCGCTGTCGCCGGAAGAACTGGCGCAGGCCGGCCTGGGCCAGTTCCCGTCGGTGATCGGCGGCGTGGTCCCGGTCATCAATGTGGAAGGCCTGCAGCCGGGCCAGCTGAAGCTCAACGGCGCCGTGCTGGCGGACATCTTCCTGCACAAGATCACCACCTGGAACGACCCGGCGATCGTCGCCCTGAATCCGGGCGTCACGCTGCCGGCCGGCAAGATCAACACCGTGCACCGCTCTGACGGCTCGGGTACCACCTTCAACTTCGTCAACTACCTGTCCAAGGTCAGTCCGGCGTGGAAAGACACCGTCGGCGAAGGCACCAGCGTCAACTGGCCCGGCGGCGTCGGCGGCAAGGGCAACGAAGGCGTGGCTGCGTACGTGCGCCAGCTGAAGGGCTCGATCGGCTACGTCGAACTGGCCTACGCCGAACAGAACAAGATGTCGTACGCCTCGCTGCAGAACGCGGCCGGCCAGTTCGTGCTGCCCACCGCCGAGAGCTTCGCCGCCGCCGCGGCCAGCGCCGACTGGGCCAACGCGAAGGACTTCAACCTGGTCATCACCAACGCGCCGGGCGAGCACGCGTGGCCGATCACTGCGACCAACTTCATCCTGGTCTACAAGCAGCCCAAGGACGCGGCGAAGGCCAAGCACACGCTCGAATTCTTCAAGTGGGCCTACGCGCAGGGCCAGGCGCAGGCCAACGAACTGGACTACGTGCCGCTGCCGCCGGAACTGGTGGGCCAGATCGAGCAGTACTGGAGCACCGAAATCAAGCTTTGAGAGTTGCGCACCGGGCTGCCGTGATCGGCGGCCCGTTGTCATCACGCGGTAACGACGTACCCGTGCACTAGCCAGACCGCTACACCGCCCTCCCCCACCCATCGGGTTGCATGAACGCCACTGCCCTCCCCGTTTCCCTGACGGACGTGCGCACCGCCAAAGATGCGCGCGCAGACACGCTGTTCCGGCTCACGCTGACCGGCGCCGGCCTGTTCGTCCTGATCTCGCTGATCGCCGCCGCCGTGTCGATGCTGTGGGGCGGTCGCGAAGCCCTGCAGACTTTCGGCCTGGGTTTCTTCACCAGCACCGAGTGGAATGTCGGCACACGCGAATTCGGTGCACTGGTGCCGATCTTCGGCACGCTGGTCAGCGCCGGCATCGCCATGCTGATCGCGGTACCGGTGAGCTTCGGCATCGCCGTGTTCCTGACCGAAGTCGCGCCGGGCTGGATGCGCGGCCCGGTCGGCATGGCCATCGAACTGCTGGCCGGCATTCCCTCCATCATCTACGGCATGTGGGGCCTGTTCGTGCTGGCACCGCAGCTGAGCGAACACGTCTATCCGTGGATCAACGACAACCTCGGCCAGTTGCCGCTCGTGGGCGTGCTGCTCTCCGGCCCGCCGCTGGGCATCGGTATGATGACCGCCGGCCTGGTGTTGGCGATCATGGTGATCCCCTTCATCTCCTCGGTGATGCGCGAGGTCTTCCTGACCGTGCCGGGCCGCCTGAAGGAATCGGCTTACGCGCTGGGCTCGACCAAGTGGGAAGTGATCTGGGACATCGTGCTCCCTTACACCCGCTCCGCGGTGATCGGCGGCGTGTTCCTCGGCTTGGGCCGCGCGCTCGGCGAAACGATGGCGGTCACCTTCGTGATCGGCAACGCCTACGCGATCAGCCTGGCGCTGTTGGAACCGGGCACCTCGATCGCCGCAACGATCGCCAACGAGTTCGCCGAAGCCACCGACCCGCTGCACAAGGGCTCGCTGCTGCTGCTCGGCTTCACCCTGTTCGTGCTGACCTTCATCGTGCTGGCGATCGCCCGCCTGATGCTACGCCAGCTCGCCAAGCGGGAGGGCAACTGATGTCCGCTTCGCTCTACACCTGGCGCAAGGTCAAGAATGTCGTCGCGCTCACGCTGTCCATCGCCGCGGCCCTGTTCGGCCTGATGTGGCTGGTCTGGATCCTCTGGACCACGATCACCAAGGGCATGGGCAGCCTCAACCTCGATCTCTTCACCCAGATGACGCCGCCGCCGAACGAACCGGGCGGCCTGGCGAATGCGCTGTTCGGCAGCGTCGTGATCAGCCTGCTGGCGATCGTGCTGGGTACGCCGATCGGCATCGCCGCCGGCACCTACCTGGCCGAGTACGCCAACAAGCATTGGCTGGGCGAAACCGTCCGCTTCGTCAACGACATCCTGCTGTCGGCCCCGTCGATCGTGCTGGGCCTCTTCATCTACACCGTGATGGTGGCGCAGATGGGGCACTACTCGGCGTGGGCCGGTGCCGTGGCGCTGGCGTTCATCGCGCTGCCGGTGATCGTGCGCACCACCGACGAGATGCTCCGGCTGGTGCCGCAGCAGATGCGCGAGGCCGCGCTCTCGCTGGGCGTGCCGCAGTGGAAGGTCACCACCCAGGTCCTGATGCGTTCGGCGTTGCCGGGCATCGTTACCGGCATCCTGCTGGCGCTGGCGCGCATCAGCGGCGAAACCGCGCCGCTGTTGTTCACCGCCTTCAACAACCAGTTCTGGAGCACGGACCTCAACCAGTCGATGGCCAACCTGCCGATGGTCATCTTCCAGTACGCGATGAGCCCCTACGACTCCTGGAACTCGCTGGCCTGGGCCGGCGCCTTCCTCGTCACCGGCATGGTGCTGATCCTCAGCTTGATTGCGCGAACCATCCTTCTTCGAAACAAGGTGACCCATGAATGACGCCGCCCGCATTGCCGTGGTGACGCCGCAACGCCACGACGACCTCGCCGCGCCCGCCAGCGTGAAGCTGGCCGCCAAGGGCCTGGACTTCTACTACGGCGACTTCCACGCGTTGAAGAACATCAATCTGGAGATCCCGGAGAAGCGCGTCACCGCGCTGATCGGCCCCTCCGGCTGCGGCAAGTCCACCCTGCTGCGCGTCTTCAACCGCATCTACTCGCTGTATCCGAAGCTGCGCGCCGCCGGCGACGTGCTGCTGGATGGCGAGAACATCCTGGACCCCAAGTACCCGATGAACCGCCTGCGCAGCAAGGTGGGCATGGTGTTCCAGAAGCCGGTGCCGTTCCCGATGACGATCTATGAAAACGTCGCGTACGGCATCCGCCACCACGAGCGCCTGAACAAGGCGGACATGGACGTGCGCGTCGAACAGGCGCTCCGCCAGGCCGCGTTGTGGGAAGAAGCCAAGGACAAGCTGAAGCAGAGCGCGCTGGGCCTCTCCGGTGGCCAGCAGCAGCGGCTGTGCATCGCGCGCGCCGTCGCCCTGCGCCCGGACGTGATCCTGCTGGACGAACCGACCTCCGCCCTGGACCCGATCTCGACCAGCAAGATCGAACAGCTGATCGAAGAACTGAAGCACCAGTACACCATCGCGATCGTGACGCACAACATGCAGCAGGCCGCGCGCGTGTCCGACTACACGGCCTTCATGTACCTGGGCGAGCTGGTCGAACACGACGCCACGTCGACGATCTTCTCCAACCCCGGCAAGCAACAGACCGAAGACTACATCACCGGACGTTTCGGCTGAGGACGCCCATGAACACACAACCCAACGACCATATCGTGAAGAGCTACGACGAAGAACAGCGCCGCCTGGTGGCCGAGATCGTCCGCATGGGCGAGACCGCCGTTGCCCAGCTGGAGGCCGCGCTGGACGTGGTCGAACGCCGGGACGACAAGGCCGCCCAACGCATCATCGCCAACGATGAAGCCATCGACGCCATCGAGCACCAGGTCAGCCACGACGTGATGCACCTGGCCCTGCGCGGCCCGATGGCGCGCGACTTGCGCGAGATCCTCGCCGGCCTGCGCATCCCGGCCGACATCGAGCGCATCGGCGACTACGCCGCGAACGTCGCCAAACGTTCCATCGCCCTCAACGTGTCGCCGCCGATGCCGCAGATCACCGGCCTTCGCGCGCTCGGCAAGCTGGCAGCCCGCCAGGTACGCGATGTACTGGTCGCGTACCAGAACGGCGACGCCGAACAGGCCGTACAAGTACGCGAGCGAGATGCGGAGCTGGACGCGCACTACACCGCGCTGTTCCGCGAGCTGCTGACCTACATGATGGAAGACCCGCGCAACATCACGCCGTGCACGCACCTGCTGTTCATGGCCAAGAACCTGGAGCGGATCGGCGACCACGCCACCAACATCGCCGAGAACGTGTGGTTCCTGGTGCATGGTGAACAGCCGCTGCCGCCGCGGGCCAAGCGCGACGACACCAGCACCACCGGCGCCGTCTGATTCCTGCGCCGCACCGCAACACGCGACAAGCCCCGCTCCGGCGGGGCTTGTCCGTTCAGGGCCTGACACCAACGGGCCGCTAACGTCCGGCCGCTACAATCCCGCCACGCTGGTGCGGATCCCCCGCACGCCCTGGGAGAGAACACGATGTCCAAGACCACCAAACCCGCTGCCGTCGCTGTCGCGCTGGCGGGCGGCATCCTGCTGGCCGGTTCGAGCTTCGCGATGGAGCCGCTCGCGCAGGGTTACCTGCTGGCCGCGCCCGAAGCTGCGAAGGCTGGCGAAGGCAAATGCGGGGAAGGCAAGTGCGGCGAGGGCAAGTGCGGCATGGCCAAGGCCGACACCGACAAGGACGGCAAGGTCTCGCAGGCCGAGTTCGCGGCCGCCCATCCGGACAAGGCGGCCGACTTCGCCGGCATCGACACCAACAAGGACGGCTTCATCGACGCTGCCGAGCACAAGGCCCATGCGGGTGCCAAGGGTGCCGAGGGCAAGTGCGGTGAAGGCAAGTGTGGCGAAGGCAAGTGCGGCGGCGACAAGAAGACCGGCGACAAGTAAGCCTGCGCGAAAGGGTCCCGGCGCCACCGCCGGGACCCGATGCCTTTCTGCATGACCACACCCCTACCCACCGCCTCCGCAGGCCTCGGCCTGCGTCGTGCGCTGCTCGACGACCTGCTGGATGCGCCCGCGGGCAGCTTCGACTTCCTTGAGTGCGCGCCCGACAACTGGATCGGCGTGGGCGGCCGCTACGGCGAGGCATTGCACGCACTGTCCTCACGCCACCCGCTCACCTGCCACGGACTGTCGCTGTCGCTGGGCGGCATGGCGCCGCTGGACGACACGTTCCTCGCACGCACCCGTCGCTTCCTCGACCAGCACGGCGTGTCGCTCTACAGCGAACACCTGAGCTATTGCAGCGACGACGGCCATCTGTACGACCTGATGCCGATCCCGTTCACCGAGGAAGCCGTGCACCATGTCGCCGCGCGCATCCGCCAGGCACAGGACGCCCTGGGCCGGCGGATCGCGGTGGAGAACGTTTCCTACTACGCCGCGCCTTACCAGGCGATGGCGGAAGCCGACTTCATTCGCGCGGTGCTCGACGAAGCCGACTGCGACCTGTTGCTGGACGTCAACAACATCTTCGTCAATGCCATCAACCATGGCTACGACGCGCGCGCCTTCCTGGCCCGCATGCCGTCGGCGCGGATCGCGTCGTACCACATCGCCGGCCACTACGACGAAGCCGACGACCTGAAGGTGGACACCCATGGCGCACCGGTGAAGGACGATGTCTGGTCGCTACTGTCGCTGGCGTACGAACAGCATGGCGTCCGCCCCACCCTCCTCGAACGCGATTTCAACTTCCCGCCGCTGGCCGAGCTCAGCGCCGAAGTGCAGCGCATCCGCCACGTGCAGGTCGCACACGCAAGCGCGAGCGTACGCACGACCCATGGCTGACACCCTGCATGACCAGCAGTTCGCGCTGTCGCGGCATCTGCGGGACCCCTCCGCGCATCCGCCGCCGCCCGGCATCGAGGAGCGGCGGCTCGCGGTTTATCGCGACTTGTTCTTCAACAACATCGAAGGGCTGTTGGCCGGCAATTTCCCGGTGATCCGCAAGACCCTGGGCGATGATGCCTGGCGCCGCCTGGTGCGGGATTTCTACGCCAACCATCGCAGCCACACGCCGCTGTTCCCCGAGGTCGCGCGCGAGTTCATCCGCTTCCTCGACACCCGCACGGACGACAGCGATACGCCGTGGTTGCGCGAACTCGCCCACTACGAATGGGTGGAGCTGGCGCTGCAGATCGCCGACGACACCGTGCCCCCGCATGATCCGGAAGGCGACCTGCTCGCGGGCGTGCCCGTGGTGTCGCCGTTGGCATGGGCGCTGGCGTACCAGTGGCCGGTGCATCGCGTCGGCCCCGACTACCAGCCCGACGTACCTCCCGCCGAACCCACGTGTTTGCTCGTGCGGCGTGGCGACGACCAGCAAGTCCGGTTCGCCGCGATCTCGCCACTGGTCTACCGGTTGGTCGAACTCCTGGGTACGCGAGAACGCAGCGGGGCCGACGTCCTTCGCCAGCTCGCCGACGAGGCCGGCGTCGATGATGTGCCCGCCTTCATCGAGCAGGGCACCGCCATGCTGCAGCGCATGCGCGAGGAAGGCACGCTGCTGGGTGTGGAACCAGCCCCACTGTAGTCGCGACCGGCGACACTCACGCGCGGTTGTGGTTCCAGCACAGGAAGCGGCCGCGCCGTCTGCTACCCTTCCGCGCATGGAAAACGCCGCCGAAACCGCCCGCATCACACCCATGGCCCACCGCTTCCGCGGCTACCTGCCGGTCGTGGTGGATGTGGAAACCGGCGGCTTCGATTGGAACCGGCACGCCCTACTCGAACTGGCCGCGGTGCCACTCGACCTGGACGAGAACGGCCTGTTGGTGCCCGGCACCACCTCCAGCGTGCACCTGCATCCGGCGCCCGGGCTGGAGATCGATCCCAAGTCGCTCGAAGTCACGGGTATCGACCTCGACCATCCCTTCCGCTTCGCCAAGCACGAGAAGGACGCGCTGGACCACGTGTTCGCGCCGGTGCGCGCGGCAGTCAAGAAGCACGGCTGCCAGCGCGCGATCCTGGTCGGCCACAACGCGCACTTCGACCTGAACTTCCTCAACGCCGCGGTCGCACGCGTCGGCCACAAGCGCAACCCGTTCCATCCCTTCAGCGTGTTCGACACGGTGACGCTCGCCGGCGTGGCCTACGGCCAAACCGTGCTCGCGCGTGCCGTCGCCGCCGCCGGTTTCGATTGGAACGCCGAGGACGCGCATTCCGCCGTCTACGACGCCGAACAGACCGCCCGCCTGTTCTGCACGATCGCGAACGCGTGGCCGCGGCCAGCGGCCTGAGATTCCGCGTGAGCCTGCGATGCAGCTGACTGCGCTCCTGGCCGACCTCACGACGCTGCACGTCGACGCCATCGTCAATGCGGCGAACTCATCGCTGCTCGGCGGTGGCGGCGTCGACGGCGCCATCCATCGCGCCGCCGGGCCGGAGCTCGTCGCCGAATGCCGCCTGCTGGGCGGCTGCCGCACGGGCGAAGCGAAGATCACCCGCGGCTATCGATTGCCCGCGCGCTACGTGATCCACACCGTCGGCCCGGTCTGGCGCGGCGGCGATGTGGGCGAACCCGCGCTGCTGGAAGCCTGCTACCGCGGCAGCCTCGCGCTGGCGGCGCGGCATGGCGTGCTCAGCATCGCGTTTCCCTGCATCAGCACGGGTATTTACGGGTATCCCGCCGATCTCGCGGCGCGCGTGGCGGTCGATACCGTGCGCACCACCCTGGCCAATGCGACGCTGCCGTCGAGCGTGATCTTCTGCTGCTTTTCCCAGGACGATCTGGCGCTCTACCGCGCGCTGCTGGCCTAACCTTCGCCGCTGCCCGCCGACTCCACCGGCGCACGCGTCGTCATCGCGGCGCCCGCGGATGCGACGATGATCGCGACGATCGCCAGCCACTGCAGCATGGTGAGTTGTTCGTGCAGGAACAGCAGGCCGCACAGTGCGCCGATGGCGGGTTCCAGACTCATCAGCATGCCGAACGTACGGGTCGGCAATTTCGTCAACGCGACCATTTCCAGGCTGTAGGGCAAGGCCGTCGACAACAGCGCGACCGCGAGCGCGATCGGCAGCAACGCGGGCGACAGCAGCGCGGTGCCGGCATGCGCGACGCCGAACGGCACCGCGACCACCGCGGCAATGCAGGTACCCAGCGCGACGGTCTGCGGGCCGTGTTCACTACCCGCTTTCTGCCCGAACACGATGTACAGCGCCCAGCACGTGCCCGCCCCCAGCGCATACGCCACGCCCATCGGGTCCAGCGCTTGCGTGCCCTGCTTGGGCACGAGCAGTACCAGCCCCAGCACCGCGAGCGCCACCCAGACGACGTCGCGCAGGTGCCGCGAGCCAAACAGCGCCACCGCCAGCGGCCCGGTGAATTCGAGCGCGATGGCGATGCCCAGCGGCACCGTTTCCAGCGACTTGTAGAACATCAGGTTCATCAGGCCCAGCGAGATGCCGTACGCCAGCAACGCGGGCCACTGGTGTCGCTCGACGCGCATGCGCCAGGGGCGGAACACCGCGACCAGCAGCAGCGTCGCCAGGGCCAGGCGCAGCGCGGTTGCCCCCGTCGCACCGACGGCGGGAAACAGATGTTTGGCCAGCGATGCACCCGACTGGATGGAGACCATGGCGACCAGCAGCAGGGCGATCGGCTGCCAGCGCGATGCGGCGGGAGAAGACGAGACGAAGTTCATGGGGAGGACGGCCTGCACAGGGCACGCGGAGCGCCCTGTGCTTGTGGGGGGATACGATTGCGCACTATATTGCGCAATCGAAGCTTAGCTGATGCGCAATATATTGCGCAACCCCTCTCCATGAGCGTACTTGAACACGTGGCCGAGAACGTCCGCCGCCTGCGGACCGCCGCTGGCCTCAGCCAGCAAGCCCTGGCCGAGACGGCCGACGTCAGCCGGCGGATGCTGGTCGGCATCGAATCCGGCGACGCCAATGTCAGCCTGAACACCCTGGACCGCATCGCTGAAGCCCTGCAGGTCAGCTTCGCCGACCTGGTGAAGGCACCGGCCAGGGACCTGCGCCGGATCGAAGCCCTCGCCTGGAGCGGTACTACGCCCGGCTCGCAGGCCGTGCTGTTGGCCACCGCGCCCGCGGCGCACGATGTCGAACTCTGGGCCTGGACACTGATGCCCGGCGATCGCTACACCTCGGGTGCCGATCCTGCCGGCTGGCACGAGATGTTCTACGTCATCGACGGCCAGCTGACGGTGGAACTGCCCAGTGGCGAGCAGGTGATCGACGCGGGCGACTTCTTCGTCTTCCCCAGCGACTGCAAGTACGCCTACCGCAACGACGGGCAAGCGCCGTTGCGCTTCATCCGCAACGTCGTGCACTGAGCCACGAGAGCATCACTTCGCCGGTGCGATGCCGTGCCGGCGCAGGACATCGCGCACGCGATCCAGCGGGATCGCTTCCACCGTCTCGCCGTTACCGCTGACGGTGGTCGCCATGAACAGCGCGTTGTAGATCGCTTCCTCGACCGCATCGACGCTTGCCTGGAACACCGCGGTGGTCTGTTCGTTCGCCAGTTCGCTGGTGTCCAGTCGCGGTGCGTCGAATGCACGGCGCACGGAGTCCGCGGTGGAGAACGCGATGATGTAGTCGCCGCTGCCGTTGGAGGCAGCGCTGCCGGTGCGCCCCAGCCCCATCATGCCGCGCGAGGCGAGCCGGCGGAGGTTGCGGTCGCCGAGGGGCGCATCGGTGGCGATGACGATGATGATGGAACCGTCGCCTCGGTCGTCCGCACGGCCGCGCGCACCGTTCGCGTTCGCCGCTACGGCGTTCTGGAAGGCGTAGCGGTCCAGCTCGCGCCCCACCGGCGCGCCGGACACCTGCAGCACGCCACCGAAATTGGCCTGCACCAGCACACCCACCGTCCACCCGCCCAGCGATGAAGGAAGTTTGCGCGACGACGTGCCGATGCCGCCTTTCCAACCGAACGCCACGGTCCCCGTACCCGCGCCGACGCTGCCTTCCTGCACCACGCCATCGCGGGCGGTGTCCAGTGCGCGTCGCACGGCCTCGGCGGTGACAGGGCGCGCGCGGATGTCGTTGAGGCCACCATCGTTGGTCTCGCCGACCACGACGTTGAGCGACCGCACCTGCTGCATGTCGGGACGCTCCAGCATCCAGGCCGCCATCGCATCGGCGGCCTTCCACACGCACAACGTGCAGGTCAGCACGATGGGGGTTTCGAGTTCGCCCAGTTCGTTGACCTGGGTGCTGCCGATGAACTTGCCGAAGCCGTTGCCGACATGCACGGCAGCAGGCACGCGCGAACGATAGGTGTTGCCAGGATGCGGCAGGATCGCAGTGACGCCCGTGCGCACGGTGTCGCCTTCCACCAGCGTCACCTGGCCGACCCGCACGCCCGCCACGTCGGTGATCGCGTTGTGCGTGCCGGGGGCGAAGATGCCCGGCGCCACGCCCAGATCGCGAGCGCGTGCACGCGGCGCGTCCTGCGCGAAAACGCTGATGGAAACGGCGGCGAGCAGCAGCGCCGCCAGCCGGATCGAGGAACGGTGCGGCGCAGCGGGCATGCGGATTCCTTTATTGGCGTTGGCGGACGGCTTCGAACAGGGTGACGCCGGCGGCGACCGACACGTTGAGGCTTTCGATCTCGCCGGGCATGGGAATCTTCACCAGGCCATCGCAGTTCTCTCGCGTCAACCGGCGCAGGCCGTCGGCTTCGCCGCCCAGCACCAGCGCCACGTTGCCGCGCAGGTCGAGCGAGTACAGCGATGCCTCCGCTTCGCCGGCGAGGCCGTAAATCCACACGCCCAGCTGTTGCAGGTCGCGCAGGCAGCGCGACAGGTTGGTGACCTGCACCACCGGGATGGTGTCCGCGGCACCGGCCGAGGTCTTGCGCACGGTGGCATTCACGCCTACCGACTTGTCCTTGGGAATCACGACCGCGGTGACGCCGGCGGCCGCGGCGCTGCGCAGGCAGGCGCCCAGGTTGTGCGGATCCTGCACACCATCCAGCACCAGCAGCAGTGCCTTGCCCTCGGCGGCCTCGACCAGGCCCTGCAGCTCGCCCTCGTCCCAGGTCTTCGCGGCGGCATAACGCGCGGCGACGCCCTGATGGCGCAGCGAACCCGCCACGCCGTCGAGCGCCTGCCCGGTGACGCGTCGCACGTCGATGCCCTTGCGGCGTGCGTTCTCTTCGATCTCGGTCAGGCGCGCGTTCTTGCTGCCACCCTCGACCAGCACCTCGCGCACGTTGTCGGCATCGTTCTCGATGGCCGAGGCCACCGCGTTGACGCCGACGATCCACTGGTTCTGCTTGCTCATGCGCTGTACGGCCGCCCTGGAAAGGCCGGCATTATCGCACCGACCCGCCGCTCAGCGCGGCGGCCAGACCGGCGTGTCATGGTCCGGGTGCTGGAACGACACCACGTCGGCGAGGAACGCGGCCGCGGCCTCGTCCTCCTCGGTACGCCGCTGCGGCAGCGCCGGCAAGCCATCCACGTAGGGAAGCTTGCCTTCGATGCCGTACTGCACCCTGGGGGCCAGCCCGGCCGGATCGTCGAAGGCGCCCGCTGCCACGGCCACGCCGTCCGGCGCTTCGTAGGTGAGCGGTGTACCGCAATCGCCACAGAAGCCGCGCTGGACCACGTTCGACGAGCGGAAGCGCTTCGGCGCTCCGCGGGTCCATTCGAGCCGCGCGCCGCGCGTCGACACCAGCGGCGCGTAGTAGGCCCCGAACGCCTTCTGGCACATCCGGCAATGGCAGATGGACGCGTCCGTCAGTTCGCCGGTGACACGGAAACGGATCGCGCCGCACTGGCAGCCACCGGTACGGACCGCCTCGCCCATGGCTCAGTACTTCTTCTTGGTGCGCTTGGCGGGTTGGCCGCGCGGCGGGGGCGGCGGCAGGCCGCTGTCCTTGGTCTTGTCCTCGACCAGGCGGAAGTCGATCTTGCGGTCCTCCAGGCTGGCCTTGAGCACGACGATGCGCACGCGGTCGCCGAGGCGGTACGACAGGCCCCGGCGCTCGCCCGACAGCGTCTTCCGCGTCGGGTCGAAGTGGTAGTAGTCCTGCGGGAGCTGGGTCACGTGGACCAGGCCGTTGACCTTGGACTCGTCCAGCTCCACGAACAGACCGAAACTGGTGACGCCACTGATGACGCCATCGAACTGGCCACCGACGTGCTTCTCCATCCAGGCCGCGCGATAACGCTCGTCGACTTCGCGCTCCGCCTCGTCGGCACGGCGCTCGCGCTCGGAACACTGCAACGCCAGCGCCGCCATGTCGCGCGACGAATACTGGAAGGCGTCGGGCTTCTGCTTCGTCAACCCGTGCTTGATCGCACGATGCACCAGCAGGTCGGGATAACGGCGGATCGGCGAAGTGAAGTGCGCGTAAGCCGCCAGCGCCAGCCCGAAGTGGCCGACGTTCTCGGGCGCGTACACCGCCAGGCTCTGGCTGCGCAGCAGCACCGATTCCAGCAAGGCGGCGTCCGGACGCTCGCGTACCTTCTTCAGCAACTGGGTGAAATCCTTCGGCTGCACCTTGCCCCAGGACGGCATCGACAGCTTGAATTCCTTCAGGAATTCCAGCAGGTCCGCGTACTTGGTTTCCGGCGGCTTGTCGTGGATGCGGTACGGCGCGGGGATATGCGCGGCGAGCAGGTATTTCGCGGCTTCCACGTTGGCGGCGATCATGCACTCCTCGATCAGCTTGTGCGCGTCGTTGCGCACCAGCATGCCGGCCTGGGTGACCTCGCCGCGATTGTCCAGCACGAAGCGGACTTCCGAACTTTCGAACTCGATCGCGCCACGCTGCGTGCGCGCCTTCGCCAGCACATGGTAGAGCTGATACAGGCGCTCGACGTGCGGCAGCACCGGCGCGATCTGCGCGCGAGTCTCTTCGTCGTTCTCGCCTACCGCCTTCCACACCTGCGTGTAGGTCAGGCGCGCGTGCGAGTTCATCACCGCTTCGTAGAATTTCGACTGCGTCACTTCACCGTCGCGATTGACGTGCATGTCGCAGACGAAGGTCATGCGATCGACCTTCGGGTTCAGCGAACAGATGCCGTTGGACAGCGTCTCCGGCAGCATCGGCACCACGAATCCGGGGAAGTACACCGAGGTCGCGCGCTTCTGCGCCTCATCATCCAGCGGCGTGCCGGGACGCACGTAGTGCGACACGTCGGCGATGGCGACGATCAGACGGAAGCCGTCGCGCGTGGGCTCGCAGTAGACGGCATCATCGAAATCCTTCGCGTCTTCGCCGTCGATCGTCACCAGCGGCGTGGATCGCAGGTCGACGCGGTCGCCGATCATCGCCGGCTCGACCACCAGCGGCACCGCGGTGGCTTCGTCCAGCACTTCCTGCGGAAACTCATGCGGCAGGTTGTGCCCGTGGATGGCGGCCTCGACGACGAGCGACGGCGTCAGGCTGTCGCCGAGCACGGCGATCACCTTGCCGATGGGCGGGCGGCGCGCATCCGGTGCCTGGGTCAGTTCGACCACGACCAGTTGGCCATCGCGTGCGCCACCGGTCGCGTCCTGCGGGATCTGCACGTTGCGCTGGATGCGCTTGTCGTCGGGCGCCACGTAGGCGATGCCCACCTCGAAACCGAAGCGCCCGATCAGGCGGGTGACGCCGCGTTCCAGCACGCGCGCGATGCTGCCTTCACGGCGGCCGCGGCGATCGATGCCGGTGACGTTGGCCAGTGCGCGGTCGCCATGCATGACCTTGCGCATTTCGTAGGGCGGCAGGAAGAGATCGTCGCCACCGCCGGTGTCCGGCCGCAGGAAACCGAAGCCGTCGGGGTTGGCGATCACCGTGCCGGCGATCAGGTCAGTGTGCTGCACGGGCGCGAAACCGCCGCGGCGGTTCTGCACCAGTTGGCCGTCGCGGACCATCGCGCCGAGCCGCTTGGACAGCGCATCGAAACGGTCGGGCGCGTCCAGGCCCAATGGGCCCGCGATTTCCTCGGCCGTCTGCGGGCCCTCGGCCGCTTCCAGGAAGCCGAGGATGGCTTCGCGACTGGCGATGGGCTGGTCGTAGCGCTGCGCCTCGCGCTGTGCGTGCGGATCGATGAAGCGTCCCGCAGCGCGCGGAGGCGGACCGGCGCGACGGGGGGCCGGCGCATCGTGTTTGGTACGGCCGCCCGATGCGGGAAGATCGGGCATCCAGGGCGGGAGGCTCTTCTTGGCCGGTTTGCCCGGCTTGCCGGCGGGCTTGCCCGCCTTGCCGAAGGTGTTGCGGGGGGCCGGCTTCGCGCCGGCCTTGGCGGACGCGGCGGGCTTCTTGCCGCCGCCAGTGGGGGTCTTCTTGGTCATCGGCGCATCGTACACCCCGCCTGAACAACACCGCGCGAAGACACCCGTTGACATTCCCCGGCCCTGTCCTCAAAATGCGCGCCTCGCTTACCTGCCCAGGTGGCGGAATTGGTAGACGCACTAGTTTCAGGTACTAGCGGGTAAAACCGTGGAGGTTCGAGTCCTCTCCTGGGCACCACGCAAAACGAAACCCTCGCGCAAGCGGGGGTTTTTCGTTTCCGGTCTTCTGAAATGCGCGCTCAAGCGCTGAGACCGCGACGGGTAGAATTGCGGCAGGACACTGCTGCAGACGAATGCACCCGATGAGCGACACCATCCGCCCCACCTTCCACGGCTTCGAACAGATCCCGCTGCGCGAGTACGCCGAGCGCGCCTACCTCGACTACTCGATGTACGTGGTCCTCGACCGCGCCCTGCCCTTCATCGGCGATGGGCTCAAGCCCGTGCAGCGCCGCATCATCTATTCGATGAGCGAGCTCGGCCTCAGTGCGGGCGCCAAGCCGAAGAAGTCCGCACGCACCGTCGGCGACGTGATCGGCAAGTACCACCCGCATGGCGACAGCGCCTGCTACGAAGCACTCGTGCTGATGGCGCAGCCGTTCTCGTACCGCTATCCGCTGATCGAAGGCCAGGGCAACTTCGGTTCGCCGGACGACCCGAAGTCGTTCGCGGCCATGCGCTACACCGAATCCAAGCTCACCCCCATCGCCGAAGTGCTGCTGGGTGAACTCGGCCAGGGCACGGTGGACTGGGCTTCCAACTTCGACGGCACGCTGGAGGAGCCCACGTGGCTGCCGGCGCGCCTGCCGCACCTGCTGCTCAACGGCACCACCGGCATCGCCGTGGGCATGGCCACCGACGTGCCGCCGCACAACCTCAACGAGATCGTCAGCGCATGCATCCGCCTGATCGATGATCCGGACGCGACGGTCGCCGACCTGTGCGAACACGTGCGCGGCCCGGACTACCCTACGAAGGCGGAGATCATCACCGCGGCGTCGGATCTGCGCACGCTCTACGAGAACGGGACCGGCAGCGTCCGCGCACGCGCCGTGTGGCGCAAGGACAACGCCAACCTCGTGATCGATGCGCTGCCCTACCAGGTATCGCCCTCGAAGGTCATCGAGCAGATCGCCGCGCAGATGCGGGCGAAGAAGCTGCCCTGGCTGGAAGACATCCGCGATGAATCCGACCACGCGAATCCGGTGCGCGTCGTGCTGATCCCGCGCTCCAACCGCGTGGACGCCGAACAACTTATGGGCCACCTGTTCGCGACCACCGACCTGGAGAAGAGCTACCGGGTCAACCTCAACATCATCGGGCTGGACGGCCGTCCGCAGGTCAAGAACCTGAAGATGCTGCTGACCGAATGGCTGGCCTTCCGCAGCGACACGGTGACGCGCCGCCTGAAGCACCGGCTGGAGAAGGTCGAGCGCCGCCTGCACCTGTTGGAGGGCTTGCTGGTCGCGTTCCTCAACCTGGATGAAGTGATCCGCATCATCCGCACCGAGGACGAGCCGAAGGCCGCGTTGATCGCCCGCTTCGCGTTGAGCGAGGAGCAGGCGGACTACATCCTCGAGACCAAGCTGCGACAGCTCGCCCGCCTCGAGGAAATGAAGATCCGCGGCGAGCAGGACGAATTGCAGGCCGAACGCGAGAAGATCGCCGGCATCCTGGATTCCAAGGCGAAGCTGAAGAAGCTGATCAAGGACGAACTGACGGCCGACGCGAAGAAGTTCGGCGACGCCCGCATGTCGCCGCTGGTGCAGCGCGATGCCGCGCAGGCGCTGGACGAAACCGAACTGGTCGCCAGCGAACCGATGACCGTGGTGGTGTCGGAGAAGGGCTGGATACGCGCCGCAAAGGGCCACGACGTGGATGCCGCCACGCTGTCCTACCGCGAGGGCGATGGCCTGCTGGCGGCGGTGCGCTCGCGCAGCACGCAACAGGTCGCCTTCCTCGACTCGGAAGGCCGCAGCTACTCGACCGCCGTGCACACGCTGCCGTCGGCGCGCGGCAATGGCGAACCACTGACCGGCCGCTTCTCGCCTGCCGCCGGCGCGTCGTTCCAGGCGCTGGCCAGCGGCGACAACGACAGCCGCTTCGTGCTGGCCTCGTCGCATGGCTATGGCTTCGTCACCCGCTTCGAGAACCTCACCGGCCGCCAGAAGGCGGGCAAGGCGATGCTCAACCTGACCGCGGGCGCGAACGTGCTGCAGCCGGCGCAGGTGCCCAACACCGAGACCGATCGCATCGTCGCCGTGACCAGTGCGGGCCACCTGCTGGCCTTCCCGGTCAGCGAGCTGCCGGAACTGGACAAGGGCAAAGGCAACAAGATCATCGAGATCCCGAAGGCCAAGCTTGGCACCGAGCGCGTGGTCGCCATCGCGGCCGTCACGCCGGGCAGCACGCTGCTGGTGAAGAGCGGGCAGCGCACGATGAGCCTGTCGTTCAAGGACCTGGACGAATATGTCGGCGCGCGGGCGACGCGGGGTGGGTTGTTGCCGCGTGGGTGGCAGAAGGTCGACGGGCTGGATATCCAGTAACGCACCCACGACGCTTCGAAGACCCCGGGAGGATCCACCAATGGACGCCGATTTCTGGTTGCAGCGTTGGCAGGAAGGCCAGATCGGCTTCCACCGCAGCGACGTGATGCCGTTGCTCGAGAAGCATTGGCCGTCGCTGCAACTGCCGGAAGGCGCGCGCGTGCTGGTACCGCTGTGCGGGAAATCGCTGGACATGCACTGGCTGGCAGCGAAGGGACATCGCGTGCTCGGCGTGGAGCTGTCGCCGCTGGCGGTCACGCAATTCTTCGAGGAAGCCGGACTCGAACCGGTGCGGACCACCAGTCGCTACGGCGAGCATTTCAGCGCGGGGCCGGTGGAGATCATCCTGGGCGACGCCTTCGGCGTGGATCCGGCGTTGTTCGCGGACGTGGCCGGCGTCTACGACCGTGCGGCATTGATCGCGCTGCCCGCGGACCTGCGGTTGCGCTATCGCGACACGGTCTACGCGTCGCTCCCTGCGGGAGCGCAAGGCCTGCTGATCACGCTGGAATACCCGCAAGCCGAAAAAGCCGGACCACCGTTCTCGGTGGAGCAACCGGAGGTCGAGGCATTGTTCGCCGCGCCGTGGCGGCACACCCTGCTGGAGCGGCGCGACATCCTGGACCAGGAGCCGCGCTTCCGCGAAGAAGGCCTGAGCGCGCTGGAGACGGCGGTCTACCGTCTCCGTCGCGGCTGATCACTCGGCGGCGGGTTCGCCGTCGAGCTTGGAGGTCAGGTACAGCTGGATGCCCAGGCGCTTGATCAGGCCCAACTGCTGTTCCAGCCAGTGCGCATGGTCTTCTTCGGTGTCCTGCAGCTGGGTCAGCAGGATTTCGCGGCTGACGTAGTCGCCATGCTGCTCGCACAGCGCCACGCCCTTGGCCAGGTGCGCGCGCACCGCGTATTCGACTTCCAGGTCGCGCTGGAGCATTTCTTCGACGGTCGTGCCGGCGGTGAAGGCTTCCGGGCGCATGTCCGGGTCGCCTTCCAGGAACAGGATGCGGCGCAGCAGTGCGTCGGCGTGCTGGGTTTCTTCCTGCATCTCGTGGTCGATGCGGTGGAACAGCGCCTTCAGGCCCTGGTCCTCGTAGCGCCGCGAATGGATGAAGTACTGGTCGCGCGCGGCCAACTCGCCGCGCAGCAGGAACTTGAGGTATTCGACGACGTCCGGGTGGCCTTTCATGGGGGCGGCTCCTGTGGCGAGGCGCACAGGATGCCCGATCCCGTGCGCCGGCGACCGAATCGGAATCAGTCGCGTTCGTCGTCGCATCGCGGCATGGATGGTCATCGCTTCCGTGGAATAATCGGCCCGCCCGCCCCTACCCTCAGGACCCGCAATGCTGAAGTGGACCCGGCGCATCGCGCTGCTGCTGTTGGCCATGATCGTGGTAGTGGTGCTGGTCGCATGGTGGATGCTGCGGGGAAGCCTGGCGCAGCTGGACGGCGAGTCCGGCTTGGCCGGCCTGTCCGCGCCGACCAGCGTGCAGCGCGACGCGCTGGGCGTGGTGACCATCGACGCGGCCAGCGAGACCGATGCGGTCCGCGCGCTCGGCTACGTGCACGCGCAAGAGCGCTACTTCGAAATGGACCTGATGCGCCGCAGCTCGGCGGGTGAGCTGGCGGAGCTGTTCGGCCCCATCGCCATCGACCTGGACAAAGAACGTCGCGTACACCGCATCCGCGCACGCGTGTCGGACCACCTGGACGCGTTCGCGGGCAACCGCATACCGCAACTGCAGGCGTATGCCGACGGCGTGAATGCCGGTCTCGGCAACTTGCGCGCGCGCCCGTGGCCCTACCTGCTGTTGCGACAGGAGCCGCGTGGCTGGGAAGTGCTGGATTCCGCACTGACGGGCTACGCGATGTATTTCGACCTGCAGGATGGTCAGAACGTGCGCGAGCTCGGCCTGTGGCAGATCCGCCAGCACGTGCCGCAGGGCCTCTACGACCTGCTCGCGCACGACGGCACCGAATGGGACGCGCCCCTCTTCGGAGAGCCGCGCGGCAACGCCACGCTGCCCGATGCCAGCGAGGTGGACCTGCGCACGCTGCCGATGCCGAAGACGGATTCCCATCAGCGCTTGGCCGACAAGGGCACCCCTGGCAGCAACAACTGGGCGGTCGCCGGTGCGCTGACCGCCGATGGCCGCGCCATCGTCGCCGACGACATGCACCTGGGGCTGCGCGCGCCCGGCATCTGGTTCCGTGTACGCCTGCGCTACCCCGATCCGCACGCGCCGGGCGGCAAGGTCGATGTGTCCGGCTTCAGCCTCCCCGGCTTGCCCGCGATCATCGTCGGCAGCAACGGACGCGTCGCCTGGGGCTTCACCAACAGCTACGCGGACACGGCCGACTGGTATCCGGTGGTGCCGTGCGAGGGCAGGACGGCCGAAGGCTGCGAAGCCGTGGAGCGCCACGCCGAGACCATCAAGGTCGCCGGCGGTGACGACGTGGCGTTCGAGGTGCTCGATACGCGCCACGGCCCGATCGTCCATCCCGCAAAGGGCAATCGGCCCGCGCTTGCGCTGCGCTGGGTGGCACAGCAACCGGGCGCGTTGAACTTCGGCCTGTCGGAACTGGCCCGCGCCGACGATCTGTCCGCCGCCCTCGCCGTGGCCCAGCGCACTGCCACGCCCGCGCAGAATCTGGTCGTCGCCGACCGCAACGGCCGCATCGCCTGGCGCATCCTCGGACCGCTGCCTTCGCGCGCGGGGGCATGTACGCATGCCCTCGATGGCATTGCGACGACGACGCCCGCCGACGCTGCGGCCCCGCCCTGCAAGCCGTGGGATATCTCCTTCCAACTCTCGCCGGTACTGACGTCGCCGGAAAACCATCGTCTCTGGACCGCCAACGCCCGCGTTCTGGACGGCACCGCCCTCGCCCGCGTGGGTGATGGCGGGTATGCGCTGGGCGCACGCGCCAAGCAGATCCGCGATGGCCTGATGGCGAAAGATCGCTTCACCGAGAAAGACCTGCTGGCGATCCAGCTGGACGATCGCGCGCTGTTCCTGGAGCGTTGGTGGACGCTGCTGCAGGACGAAGCGAAGAAGCTGCCGGCGGATTCCGCCGTGAAAGCCCTCGCCGACGCCGGCAAGACCTGGAACGGCACAGCGAGCGTCGATTCGGTGAGTTACCGCCTGGTCCACGCGTGGCGCCTGGCCGTGCATGCGCGCATCGCCGACGGCCTCACCGCGCCCGCACAGGCGGCACTCGGCGAGGACTTCATCATGCCCGACCTGCCGCAGCTGGAAGGCGTGGTGTGGCCGTTGCTCGAGCAGCGCCCCGCCCATCTGCTGTCGCGTCGCTACCAGACCTGGGACGCGCTGCTCGAAGACGCGGCGAAGGAAGTGCGCGACGACCTCGCTCAGCAGGGACCGCTGGCCGAGCGCCGCTGGGGCGAGCGCAACACGGCGAAGATCTGCCATCCGCTGGCCAACGCGCTGCCCGCCTTCCTCAAGCCGCGGCTATGCATGCCCGGCGAACCGCTGGCCGGCGACGGCGCCATGCCGCGCGTGCAGGGCCCGGCGTTCGGTGCGTCCGAACGCATGGTGGTCTCGCCGGGGCATGAGGCCGACGGCATCATCCACATGCCCGGCGGCCAGAGCGGTCATCCAATGTCGCCGTTCTGGGGGGCGGGCCATGACGATTGGGTGCACGGCAGGCCGACGCCCTTCCTGCCGGGCGAAGCGACCCACACGCTCACGCTGCGGCCCGCCAACGCTCAACCCAAATAGTGATCCGGCACCGCCAGCCCCTGCTGGCGGAAGAAGCTGAGCTGGTCGAAGTAGCCGCGCTGGAACACGATGCGGCCTTCGCGCACGTGGAAGAAGCCGCAGCCGCGCAGTCCGAGCGGATCGCGCCATTCCATGACGGCCCACTCGCCGTCCTCGAGGATCTGTTCCACCTCGCACACCATCGTCGCGCGCGCGAATTCGGTGCGAAACAGGTTCGCAATCGCCTCGCGGCCGTGCAGCGGATCGGTCACCACCTGGTGGTTGATGGCATCCTCGGCGTACAACGCCGCCAAGCCGTCGACGTCCGCCGCATTGAAGCGGCGGACCCATTCGCGCACGACGTCGGACGGCGTCATGTCGTCGTCGCCTGCAGCGCGGACGCATGCACGCCGGCGACGGCACGACCGGATGGATCGGCCATCTTCGCGAAGCTGGCGTCCCAGGCGATGGCGGCCGGCGACGAACACGCGATCGATTTGCCGCCCGGCACCGTCTCGGCGCAGGCCTGGCCCGGATAGTGCTGTTCGAACAGCGTGCGGTAGAAGTAGGCTTCCTTGGTCTGCGGCGGGTTCACCGGGAAGCGCTTGTCGGCTGCCGCCAGTTCGCGATCGCTGACCTGCGCTTCGGCGTGCGCCTTCAACCCGTCGATCCAGCCATAGCCGACGCCATCGCTGAACTGCTCCTTCTGCCGCCACAGGATCGATTCCGGCAAGTAGCCATCGAACGCCTCGCGCAGCACGCCTTTCTCCATGCGCTTCGCGCCCTGGCTCGTCTTGTCGATCATCTTGTGCGCAGCGTCCATCTTCATCGCCACGTCAAGGAACTCGACGTCCAGGAACGGCACACGCGGCTCCACGCCCCACGCCATCATCGATTTGTTGGCGCGCAGGCAGTCGTAGTTGTGCAGCGCATCCAGCTTGCGCACCAGCTCTTCGTGGAATTCCCGCGCGTTTGGCGCCTTGTGGAAGTACAGGTAGCCGCCGAAGATCTCGTCGCTGCCCTCGCCCGACAGCACCATCTTCACGCCCATCGCCTTGATCCGCCGCGCCAGCAGGTACATCGGCGTGGACGCGCGGATGGTGGTGACGTCGTAGGTCTCGATGTGGCGGATGACTTCGGGAATCGCATCCAGGCCCTCCTGGAACGTGTAAGTGAAGCCGTGGTGCACGGTGCCCAGCGCCTTCGCCGCGACTTCAGCCGCGGCCAGGTCGGGCGACCCGTCTAGGCCGATGGCGAAGGAATGCAGGCGCGGCCACCACGCTTCCGTCGTGTCGTTGTCCTCGATGCGATGGCGTGCGTAGCGCGCGGCGACCGCCGCGACCAGCGACGAATCCAGCCCGCCGGAGAGCAATACACCGTACGGCACGTCGGTCATCAGCTGCCGGTGCACGGCACGCTCGAAGGCTTCCCGCAGTTCTTCCTTGGGCACCTGTGCGCCTTCGACCGCGGCGTAGTCGCGCCAGGGCTTCTCGTAGTACTTCACCAGTTCCCGCGTGGCGGTGTCGTAGTAATGACCGGGTGGGAACTGCGCCACGTCCGCGCAGATCGGCGCCAGGGCCTTCATCTCAGAGGCCACGCACAAGCGACCTTCGCGATCATGGCCCCAGTACAGCGGGCAGACGCCGATCGGATCGCGTGCGATCAGCGCACGTCCCGTCGCACGGTCCCACAGTGCGAACGCGAAGATACCGTTGAGGCGGTTGAGGAAGGAGGCCGGCGCATCTTCGCGATACAGCGCGTTGATGACCTCGCAGTCCGAACCGGTCTGGAAGGCGTAGTCCTGCGCCAGTTCGCCCTTCAACTCCCGGTGGTTGTAGATCTCGCCATTGACCGCCAGCACCAGCGCACCGTCGGCCGAGCGCAGCGGTTGCGATCCGCCGGCCGGATCGACGATGGCCAGGCGCTCGTGCACCAGGATCGCGCCGTCGTCGTGGTAGACGCCACTCCAGTCTGGCCCACGGTGGCGCTGCTTCTGGGAAAGCTCGAGGGACTGCCGTCGCAGCGCCGCGATGTCGTCGCCGGGCTGCAGCCCGAAGATGCCGAAGATGGAACACATGGGTGGAAGCTCCTGGGTGGGGTTCGGGATCGGAGGCCTGAAACGAAGAAACCCGCATCTTGCGATGCGGGTTTCTGGAATCCGGCAGGTCTTTCTTTGCCTAGTCGCAGAGCCGCATCGCCCGCGCCCCGTTGTTCGGGCGCAGGTTGTTGCGGTTATTGGCGATGGTGGCGCGGCAAGGCATGGGGCGAACGTAACCGGTCCCGGCGGGGCCGCGCAACTGTTTCATCCGTAAGGGAACCCGCTCGCCTGCCGCCATCAGCTGGCGGGCCGGGTCAGCATCAGGCGTTCCACCAGCGCTTGGTACAGGCCCGGCAGCGCTTCCAGATCGGACACCCGGACATGCTCGTCGACTTTGTGGATGCTGGCATTGACCGGACCGACCTCGATGCATTCCGCCCCCAGGGGCGCGATGAAGCGGGCATCCGAGGTGCCGCCCGCGGTGCTTTCTTCCGGCGGCGCACCGGCGAACTCGCCGAGCACCGCGCGCGCCGTGGCCCGCAGGTGGCCCTCCGGCGTGTAGAAAGGTTCGCCGCCACGCAGCCAGGTGATGCTGTACTCCAGCCCGTGCTTACGGAAGATCGCCTCGATCTCCTGCTCCAGTTTCTCCGCCGTCCATGACGGATTGAAGCGCAGGTTGAACACCACCTGCAATTCACCGGGGATGACGTTGCTGGCGCCGGTGCCGGCGTGGATGTTGGAAATCTGCAAACTGGTCGGCGGAAAGGTTTCGTAGCCCTCGTCCCATTGCCGCGCCGCGAGCTCGTCCAGCGCCGGCAGCGCCTTGTGGATCGGATTGAGCGCCTTGTGCGGATAGGCCACGTGGCCCTGCACGCCATGCACGCTGAGCGTGCCGGTCAGCGTGCCGCGCCGGCCGACGCGCAGCAGGTCACCGAGTAGTTCCTTGGAGGAGGGCTCGCCGGTGATACACCAGTCGATCCGCTGGCCGCGCTCGCGGAACAGCGCCGCGACCTTCTTCACGCCGTCGTGCGCATCGCCTTCTTCATCCGACGTGACGAGCAGCGCGACGGTGCCCGGATGGTCTGGATGCGCATCGACGAAGCGCTCCAGCGCGATCGTGCACGCGGCCACGCTGCATTTCATGTCCGCCGTGCCGCGCCCGTACAACACGCCATCGCGCACGGTCGGAACGAACGGATCGCTGGTCCAGGCGGAGAGCGGCCCCGGCGGCACCACGTCGGTATGGCCGAGCAGCACCAGCACGGGCTCGCCGCTGCCGTGCGTCGCCCACAGGTTATCGGTATCGCCGAAACGCAGGTGCTCGCAGTGGAAACCCCACTGGTTCAACCGCGTCGCCAGCACCTGCTGGCATCCGGCATCGTCGGGCGTGACCGAATGGCGACGGATCAGTTCGCTGGAAAGCTCAACGACGTCGCTCACGAGCCGGCTCCAAACAGTTTCTTGAAGCCATTGTCGCTGAAGCCCTGTGAAAAGCCCGCCACGCCACCGATCACCACCGGACGGCGGATCAGCTGCGGATACTCCTTCAGCAGCAGCTTCCATTCCGCATCGGAACCGGGCGACTTGCGGTTCTCCGGCAACTGCCGCCACGTCGTCGACGACTTGTTGATCAACGCGTCCCAGCCACCCGCTTTCTCCGCCCACTCCTTCAGCGTCTCCGGCGCCTGCCGGTTGTCGCGGTAGTCGATGAATTCATACGCGACGCCGAAGCGGTCGAGCCACTTCGTCGCCTTCTTGCAGGTGTCGCAGTTCTTCAGGCCATAAAGCGTCGTCGCCATCGATCAGTCCGCCAGCCCGCGCAGCAGTTCGTTGACGCTGGTCTTGCTGCGGGTTTTCTCGTCGACCTGCTTGACGATCACGGCGCAGTACAGCGAATGCGAACCATCGGCGGCCGGCAGCGAGCCGGACACCACCACGCTGCCCGGCGGCACGTACCCGTAGGTGATTTCCTTGGTCGCGCGGTTGTAGATGCGGGTGGACTGGCCGATGAAGACGCCCATGCCGATCACGCTGTGATGCCCGACCACCACGCCTTCGACGACTTCCGAGCGTGCGCCGATGAAGCAATGGTCTTCGATGATGGTGGGGCTGGCCTGCAGCGGCTCCAGCACGCCGCCGATGCCGGCGCCGCCGGACAGGTGGCAGTGCTTGCCGATCTGGGCGCATGAACCCACCGTCGCCCAGGTGTCGACCATGGTGCCCTCACCGACGTGCGCGCCGATGTTGACGAAGCTCGGCATCAGCACCACGTCCTTGCCGAAGTACGTGCCGCGGCGGGCAATGGCGCCTGGCACCACGCGTACGCCCAGCTTGCGGAAGTCGTTCTCGTCGAAGGCGCCGAAACGCGCTTCGACCTTGTCCCAGAACGGCGCGGGATAGGCCTCGACCAGTTCCATCTCGTTGACACGGAAATACAGCAGTACGGCTTTCTTCAGCCACTCGTTGACCTTCCAGCCGCCTTTGCCGTCCGGCTCGGCCACGCGCAACTTGCCGGCTTCCAGGCCTTCGATGGCCAGTTCGACGGCGGTGCGGGTGGAGCCCTCGATCTCGGCCGGTGTCAGCTCGGCGCGGCGCTCGAACGCGCTCTCGATGGTGGACTTCAGTTCTTCGGTCTTGGTGGCTTTGCGGGTCATCAAACGTCCTGCTGGGTTCTGCTCAGGTGGGGGTATCTAGGCCGGCGCGCAGCGCGTCGCGCAGCGCGTCCTGTTCGACGGTATCTGTAAGGGGCTGGTCGTGCTCGTCGGTGATCTGGAATACGTCCTCGGCGCGTTCGCCGAAAGTCGCGATGCGCGCGTCGTGCACGCGCAGGCGCTGGCGGCGCAGCACCTGGGCGACGTCGGACAGCAGGCCGGGCCGGTCGGGCGCGACCAAGCCGAGGATCGTGCGGCGACCATCCGGCGTGGCGCCGAATTCGATGCGCGGCGCGAACCGGAAATGCTTCAGCTGGCGCGGCACCGCGCGGCGCGACGTGCGCACGCTATCCAGCGGTCGTGCCAGCGCTTCGTCGAGCCCGTGTTCGATGTCGGCCGGGTCGCGCGGCGCGTAGGTATCGGCCGGCAACACTTCGAAGGTATCGAAGATGGCGCCCTGCGGCCCCACCAGCACGCGCGCCTGGTGGATCGCGAAGCCCATGCGATCCAGCGTGGCAAGAATGGCGGCGAACAGGCCGTCACGGTCCGGCGAATGGACGAACACCTCCATCGCATCGGCGTCGTCGGCGATGCGACGGGCACGCACGCGGGTCTCGCCGACCGCTGCACCGCGGATGGCATGGGCCTGCCACGCCAGTTGCTCGGGGCGGAAGCGCAGGAAACTCTCTTCCGGCATCGTGGCGAACAAGGTGTCGGCCTGTGCCGCCGTCATGCCCTGCACCTCCAGCAGCGCGCGCACGCTGCCGCGCGCCTCCGAGAGACGTTCTTCCACGGCCACCGGATTCTCGAGCCCCTCGCGCAGCACGCGGCGCGCAGCGAAGTAGAGGTCGGCGAGCAGCCGGTCCTTCCACGCATTCCAGAGCTTCGGGCTAGTGCCCGCGATATCGGCGCACGTGAGCAGGTAGAGATAGTCCAGCCGCTCGCGGTCCTTTACCAGGGCGGCGAACGCATGGATCACGTCGGGGTCGGCGATGTCCTGCTTCTGCGCCGTCACCGACATGCGCAGGTGCTGCTCCACCAGCCAGGCCACCAGTTCGGTATCGGATTCGCTGAGTGCATGCGCGGCGCAGAACTCGCGTGCGTCGACCGCACCAAGTTCGGAATGGTCGCCGCCGCGACCCTTGGCGATATCGTGGAAGAGCCCGGCCAGCAGCAGCAGTTCGGGCTTGCGCAGCCGCGGCCACACTTCGTGCGCGATCGAGAAGCGCTCATCGGCGCGACCGGCGGCGAAGGCGGCGATGTTCCGCAGCACCATCAGCGTGTGCTGGTCGACGGTATAGACATGGAACAGGTCGAACTGCATGCGTCCGGAGACGCGGGCGAAGGCAGGAATCCACTGCCCCAGCACGCCCAGCCGCGCCATGCGGGTGAGCGTTTCCACCGCGCGCGGTCCGCGCAGCAGGGCCATGAAGGCATCGCGCTGACTGCGGCCCGCCTGCGGATACGACGACAGCTTCGGCAACGATTCGGCCAGTGCGCGCGCGGTGCGCGAATGCAGCCCGCGCACCTGCGGGTTCGCGGCCCACGCCGCGAACAGCGCGAAAACCTGCGAGGCATCGCCGGACGGCCAAGCGGCGTCGCGCGCGGCGAGGTAGCCACGGCGCAGCGCGAAGTCCGCGTCCAGCGGTTCGGCCAGCGCTTCGCCGTCGAACTGCTCTTCGAAGCGCTGCAGCAGGCGGTCGCTGATCCGGCGCACGATGGCGGCGCTGCGGTAGAACCCCTGCATCATCTTCTCGACGCCGAGATTTTCCGCGTCGTCGGCGAAACCCAGCCGCTGGGCCAGGGTCTTCTGATAGTCGAAGCGCAGGCGTTCTTCCGCACGCCCGGCCACGCGATGAAGCCCGTAGCGCAGGCGGCCCAGCGCACGGCGTTCGCGAGCCAGGGCCACGGCTTCGTCCTGGCCCAGGTGGCCCATGCCCACCAACGGCTCCAGGTCGCGCACCCCGAACGTGCGCAGCGCCATCCAGCCCAGTGTGTGCAGGTCGCGCAGGCCGCCGGGACCGTCCTTGATGTTGGGTTCGAGATTGTCCGAGGTGTCGCCGAAACGCGCGTGGCGGATGCGCAGTTCCTCGCGCTTGGCCACGAAGAAATCGCGCGGCGGCCACACACGGGCCGGGCCGATCGCATCGATCAGCAGACCTTCGTCGACGGGCTCGCCGACGATCAGGCGCTCTTCGATCAGCGCGGTCAATACGGTCTGGTCCGCGGCCGCCGCCGCAGTGCATTCGGCGGCCGAGCGCACGCTGTGGCTGATCGGCAGGCCGGCATCCCAGAGCGTGGCGAAGAAACGCGCCACCGCATCGTGATGGGCCAGCTGCACGTCGCTACCGGCCAGCACGAGCACGTCGACGTCCGATTGCGGGAACAGCTCGCCGCGCCCGTAACCGCCCACGGCGAACAGGGCCATCGGCGCGTGCTCGGGGATGCAGCGCAACCACGCGTCTTTCAGGAGATGGTCGACCGCGCGCGCGCGCAAGGCCAGGATGCGGTCCATGCCGTCATCCTGGTCGAAACGCTTGTCCAGGCGGGCATCGGTGTGGCCCAGCGAGATACGGGCCGCGGCAGACCAGGCCGCGTCATCGGCGACATCCGGGCCGATGTCCGGAAGCCGCGTCGCATGTCCGTTCGCGGCTGCCGGGACGCTCACAGGTCGTTGTCGTCGCCCGGCACGCGGGTCAGGATTTCGACGCCATCCTCGGTGACCGCCACCGTGTGCTCCCACTGTGCCGAGAGCTTGCGGTCCTTGGTCACCACGGTCCAACCATCGGGCAGCACCTTGGTATGGCGGGCGCCCTCGTTGATCATCGGTTCGATGGTGAAGGTCATGCCCGGCTTCAGGACCACGCCCTCGCCCGAGCGGCCGTAATGCAGCACCTGCGGTTCGTCGTGGTAGACCTTGCCGATGCCGTGGCCGCAGTACTCGCGCACCACGCTGAAGCGTTCGCCCTCGGCGTATTGCTGGATCGCGTGCCCCACGTCGCCCAGGGTGGCCCCCGGCTTCACCGCACGGATGCCGCGGAACATGGCCTCGCGGGTGACGTCCACCAGGCGCTTGGCCATCACGGACGGGGTGCCGACGACATACATGCGGCTGGTGTCGCCGTGCCAACCGTCCTTGATGACGGTGACATCGATGTTGAGGATGTCGCCGTCCTTGAGGACCTTCCCTTCGCTGGGGATGCCGTGGCAGATGACGTTGTTGACCGACGTGCAGACGGTGGCCGGGAAGCCCTTGTAGCCCACGTTCGCCGGGATCGCCTTCTGCACGTTGACGATGTGATCGTGGCAGATGCGGTCGAGTTCGGCGGTGGTCACGCCCGGCTTCACGTGCGGGGCGACCACCTGGAGCACCTCGGCGGCCAGCCGGCCGGCGATGCGCATCTGGGCGAGGTCTTCGGGGGTTTTCAGCTGGATGGCCATTGGCCGATTATCCCCCATTTGGCCCGCCAGCTGAACGCCCCGGGACCTCCGCCCCCGCCGCGGCCCACCCTCGGTTTGCGGCCAGCCGCCGATGACGGCTATAATCCCGCGGCTTCGCGCCCGGGCACGCCCGGCCGGACCGCCCACGTCGGGCGTCACCGACGAATCCACACCTGTCGCCACCGCCCGTGCCGGGGTGCCCTTCGCCAGAAGGGTTCGGTCACGGAAGCGACAGGGAGGCCCAACCCCGGAACCCTGCCCTCGCGGGCACCGCCTTCCTTTTGCCTGGCGGCAGGTTCCTTATCAGGAGTAGAGCAATGCCCCAAGTCACCATGCGCCAGATGCTGGAAGCCGGCGTCCATTTCGGCCACCAGACCCGCTACTGGAACCCCAAGATGGCGCCGTACATCTTCGGTGCCCGCGGCAAGATCCACATCATCAACCTCGAGAAGACCGTTCCGCTGTTCAACGACGCGATGAACTTCCTCTCGGGCGTTGCCCAGAAGCGCGGCACCGTGCTGTTCCTGGGCACCAAGCGCAGCGCGCGCGAAGCCGTTAAGGAAGAAGCCGTGCGTTGCGGCATGCCGTACATGACCCAGCGCTGGCTGGGCGGCACGCTGACCAACTTCGCCACCGTGAAGAAGTCGGTCGCCCGCCTGAAGGAACTGGAGTCCGCCGAAACCGACGGCACCTTCGAGAAGCTGGTCAAGCACGAAGTGCTGGGCCTGCGCCGCGAGCGCGACAAGCTGGAAGCCTCGCTGGGCGGCATCAAGGACATGAACCGTCTGCCGGACGCGCTGTTCGTCATCGACATCGGCCATGAAGACATCGCCATCAAGGAAGCCAAGAAGCTCGGCATCCCGGTGATCGCGGTGGTCGACTCCAACTACGACCCGGCCCTGGTCGACTACGCCATCCCCGGCAACGACGACGCCATCCGCGCCGTGCAGCTGTACGCCCGTGCCGCCGCCGACGCCGTGCTGGAAGGCAAGGCCGCATCGCCGAACGCCGCGACCGTCCGCGAGGAAGAGTTCGCTGAAGGCGGCGACGACAAGGGCGCCCGTCGCGCCCCGGCCAAGAAGGCCGCCGGCAAGAAGTCCGACGAAGCCGCTGCCGAGTAATCCGGCTGCAACGCCGCCGCGCCATGCTGCGCGGCGGCTTTCCTCCCGTCCGGCGCGATCCGCGCCGACCGGGATACGACAGGACGGCATCCGTACCGTCCACCGAATTCGCTAACCGAGGTAATCCCGTGGAAATCACCGCTTCCCTGGTCAAGGAACTGCGCGAGCGCACCGGCGCCGGCATGATGGAGTGCAAGAAGGCGCTCACCGAGAACAAGGCCGACATCGACGCCGCCGCCGAGTGGCTGCGCAAGTCCGGCCTGGCCAAGGCCGACAAGAAGGCCGACCGCGTCACCGCCGAAGGCCGCATCGCCGTGGCCCAGGACGGCGGCAAGGCCGTGCTGGTCGAGATCAACTCCGAGACCGACTTCGTCGCCAAGGACAGCAACTTCATCGCCTTCACGGACGCGATCGCGCAGGCCGCGCTGACGTCCGGCGCCGCCGATGCCGATGCGCTGAAGAGCGCCAAGCTGGCCTCCGGCGAGACGGTGGAAGAAGCCCGCGCCGCGGCCATCGCCAAGCTGGGCGAGAACATGCAGATCCGTCGCCTGGTCGCCATCGACAGCACCAACAGCGTCGCGGCCTACGTGCACGGCGGCAAGATCGGCGTGCTGGTCGAGGTCAAGGGTGGCGACGCCGACCTGGCCCGCGGCCTGGCGATGCACATCGCCGCGATGAACCCCCCGCACAACAAGGCCTCCGATGTGCCGGCCGAGTTCGTGGCGAAGGAAAAGGAAATCGAGCTGGCCAAGATGTCCGACAAGGACAAGGCCAAGCCGGCCGACATCCTGGAGAAGATCATCTCCGGCAAGATCAACAAGATCGTCAACGAAGTCACCCTGTACGGCCAGCCGTACGTGCTGGACAGCGACAAGTCGGTCGAGCAGGTGGTCAAGGCCGCCGGCGCCGACGTGATCGGCTTCCAGCGCCTGGTGGTCGGCGAAGGCATCGAGAAGGTGGTGGAAGATTACGCCGCCGAAGTGATGAAGCAGGCCGGCCTGGCGTAAGCCATCGCCAAACCTGTCGTATGCAAGAAAGCCGCGGGGAACCGCGGCTTTCTTGTTTTCCGGGAGCGCATCCCCTGATGACCGCGACCGTTCGTCGCGCGCCACTAAAGTTTGTCCTTCCTGCGCCGAAACTGGTTACAAAGGTGACACTTCGTCACGCTTTGCTGGCATGCTGCCGGCAACTCCTTTCAACGCAGTGCGCACCCGGATGCGTCCCGAACTCGAAGCCCAGCTCCTGAATTGCCGCAACCTGCCAAGCCCCCCGGGCGTGGCATTGCGCATCATCGAGCTCGCGCAGGACCCCGAGGTCGTGATGGCGACCGCAGCCGATGCGATCGGACTGGATGCTGCGCTGAGCGCGCGCATGCTGCGCATCGCGAACTCGCCGCTATACGCAAGCCGTCGTCGCGTGGAGAACCTGTCGCAGGCACTGACGGTGCTCGGCCTCAATGCGACGCTGACGCTCGCGCTCGGTTTCTCGCTGGCGCGCTGCGGCAGCGGCAGCCATCCGGTGGCGCAAGCGCGCGTCTGGCGCCGCAGCGTGATCGCCGCACTGGCCAGCCGCCTGCTCGGCCAGCATGCGGGCATCCGCAAAGCCGAAGAACTGATGCTGGCCGGCCTGCTGCAGGACATCGGCATGCTGGCCCTGCTCGAAGTGCTGGGCGAGGATTACGCACGTCTGGTGGAGAGCGCCGAGGACAACGCGGCGCTGATCGCCGCCGAGCGCGACTTGCTGGGCTGCGACCACGCCACCGTCGGCGGCTGGTTGGCGCGCCAATGGAATCTGCCGGCGCTGTTGCGCGAGGCGATCATCGAAAGCGAGCACCCCGCCTCCGATACCGGCTTCAATGCCTGCGTTGCGGTATCGGGACACATCGCTGATATCTGGCTGGCGGCCGACGACGCGGCTCGCACCGAAGCCGCGCATCGCGATGCAGCGCTGCATGCGGCCACCCGCCTCGGGTTGGATTACGCCGCGTTCCTCGCCCTGACCGAGGAGATGGTGGCCGCCCTGCCCGACGTCTGCGTGATGTTCGATGTGCCGCCTGCCCCCCCTGCCCGCATCCAGGCGCTGCTGGACCAGGCGCGCGAACTCCTGGTGGTGCGCAATCTCCGCGAGATCCAGGAAGCCGCGCGCGCGCGCAAGGAAGCCGATGAACACGAAGACCGCGCGCGTCGCCTCGCCGAGGAAGTGCGCCGCGATCCGCTGACCGGTGCGTACAACCGCAGCCAGTTGGAAGAGGTGCTGGAGAAGGAGTTCGAGGCCGCCACCCGCCATGGCTGGCCGCTGTCGATCGCCTTCATCGATCTCGATGATTTCAAGCAAGTGAACGATCGCTGGGGCCACCTGGTCGGCGACGAAGTCCTGCGCAACTTCGCCAAGGTGCTGATGCGGCGGGTGCGCAGCAGCGACATCGTCGCCCGTTACGGCGGCGAGGAATTCCTGGTGGTGCTGCCGGGCATCGGCGAGGAGGCTGCGGCCCTGGTCGTGCGCCGCATCCTGTCGGAGGTCTCCGGCTCGGCCATGGCCGAAGTCAGCGGCCAGCCGCTACACGTGACCTTCTCGGCCGGATTGGCCACGCAGGGCACGCTGGAACAGTTCCGCCACGTCGACGACCTGCTGCGCGCGGCGGACGAAGCGCTCTACGGCGCCAAGCGCGAAGGGCGCAATCGCGTCTCGGTGGGTGCGGTCGGCCCCTGAGGTGGCCGCATCGGGCCAGCCGATTACGCTTCAGCTGCTCCGATGACCCTTCACGCCCCGTCGAGCCGTTCCCGCAACGGCACGAGGTGCCGTTCGTAAGCGCGCCATTTGGGGGTCTCCTGCACCTGGATGCGATCGCGCACCTGCACGGCGCTTGCCGTGACGATGCCACGCGTCCGCGACTGCATCCCCAGCATCCCGGGTTCGAACGCAATGCCGATGAAGTCGCAGACCCGTCGCATGACCTGCTCGGGGTCGCGCGTGAGCTGCGCATAGTCCACGTCCAGAATCCTTCCTGGATATCGCGCATGCCAGTGGGCCATCAGCGCTCGGTAGTTCCGGTAGAAGTCGGCAAGTTCGAGTTGGTCGTAGCTGTAGGGATTTGCGTCGGAGAACAACTCCCGCAGGTTCGAGAAGCAGGTTTCCATGGGATCGCGGACCATGTGCAGGATCTTCGCCTGCGGCAAGGCTTCGCAGATGAAACCCGCGTTGAGGAAGTTCGAGGGCAGCTTGTCGGTGAAGCAGCGTTCGTCCGACAACCGCCACGCCATGCCGTCCAGATAGCGCCTACCCACGGAAGACAAGTCGACGGCCGCTGCGCGCTCGACAATCTCCGGATCGATCACGCCGGCGCAATGATGATCGGCGGCATGGCGCATCGCGCTTGTGAAATCGTAGAGCTCACCCAGACCGCGCACCTCGGAATGGCCGTCGAGCAGCTGCTCGATCAACGTGGTGCCGGAACGATGCATGCCCACGATGAACACCGGCGTGGCATGGACCTCCGACGACTCCGCAACGGGGAAGGCACCGGGCTCGAAACGCAGCAACCGCTCGAACACGTCCCGCGATCGCGCTGCGTCGTAGCGCAGCGACGAGCGCTTGCTGGCACACCCTTCCCGCAGGGCATCCCAAGCCTCGTCGTGCCGACCCAGATCGTCCAGTTCCTTGTGCAGCGCGAAGGCCAGCAATGCACGGTCCTGTGCGGTCCGTTGGGGCGCCTGGAGTTGCACCTTGATCTGCGCAAGATGATCCTCACCGCCGGCTTGTTTCCGTACCTGCGATCGCAGCCAGTACGCCTGCGCGATCCGCGGCGCGCGCGCGATCGTCCGCGCGATGTCGTCCGCGGCTTCGGCGAAGCGCCCCAGGAACATCAACACATGGGCCCGCGACAATAGTGTCGGGGGATAGTCGGGATCCCCGCGCAGCGCTTCGTCGAGGAAGACGATCGCCCGCTGCGGCAACCCGGCGTAGGTCAGTTGCGCAGCGATGGTAATCAACGAGGGGATCGGGATACGGGAGATGGGCAACATGCGCTCGATGCATGCCAGCATCGCCGGGATTTCGTTGAAGGTGCGCAATCGCGCCAGCAACTCCTTCAAGACGTCGGCACGCGTCGCCTGAAGCTTGCTGGCCTGCAGCACGTAGCCATGCGCAGCCCGATAGTTCCCCGCGAGCGACTCGATGTAGGACAACTGCAACAGGATGTCCGGATCGTCGGGCGAAAGCTCCAGCGCTCGCAGGTAGCACTCGGTCGCTTGCCTGAAGTCCTTGGCCGCGGCATGAGCCTGCGCCCGCGCCGTCAATCCGGCCACGCGACTGGAGATCGACTCAACCTGCATTCTCGATCCTTTGCGCGTCCAACATCAGCCGCAGAGGCTCCAACTGCGGCGCATATCGCTTCCAGGCGCCGATGCCACGGCCGTGTATCGGCGACCTAACCTGAGAACTGCTCGCCGTCGACACCGGCGACGCATTCGCGGTGATGTCGAGCATCCCACCGACAGGCGACAGCCCGCAGAACGCGAGCACATCGATCAGTGTTTCGTCTCCGGCCTGCACCAATGCTTCGTAATCCAGGATATGCACGGCTCCCGGCGCGCGTTCCTTCCAGTGCGCCATCAGTTTCTCGAACCCCCGGTGATGGGCGGCCAGATCCTCGAGGCCGTAGCTGTAGGGGTAAGCACCGCCCTCGAACAATTCCTTCAGGTTCGAGAAGCAGGCATCCATGGGGTCCCGCCGTACACAGAGGATGCGCGCCTGTGGAAGCGCCCGCAGTATCAGCCCGACATTGAAGAAGTTCTGTGGATTCTTGTCGATGAAACAACGGCGCCCCGCGACCATGGGCGCCAAGCGTTCCAGATAGCGCGCGCCGATCCGGGCGGGATCGGCCGCTTGCACTTTCTCCCAGCGCGACTCTTTCAGGCCACCCTTGTAGAAATGGTCGGAGATCTCGCTCACGGCAGCATCCAGGTCGTTACGTTCGCCCAGCGACACCACCTCGGGATGATTGTCGAGCACCCGATCCAGCAACGTCGTGCCCGTCCGCGGCAAGCCAACGATGAAGATCGGGACGGCGCCCGCTGGTTCAGCGACCAACGGCGACGACATCGCCCATGGGTCGGGACGCAGCAGCCGTTCGAAGCCCCGCGCCTCCTCTTCCCGATCATGCCGCAGTGCGCGATGGACCACGGCAGCGCCTTCCTGTAACGCGTCCCACGCGGCGGCCGTCTGATCCGCCGCATCGAGCTCCTTGAACAAGGCGTACAGCAGCTGGGCGCTCTCGGGGGAGCCGTCCGCATGCTGGCGGCGCGCCGCTGCGACCCTCGGCACGCGAATGCCCGGAGGGTTGGAGGCCTGGTGGTACGCCAGTGTTCGATGGACGTAAGCGTCGTTCGGACTGAGCCGTAAAGCGTACTCGTAATGCTCGGTAGCTTCGCCCAGCTTGCCCAACGACCTGAGTATGTTGGCGCGCGTGTAGCACAAGAGGGCATTGGGTTTGACGCGCGCCCCGACATGCGTCAGGAACTCTAGCGCCGTGTCGTGCTGATTCACCAGCCAAAGATGCTGTGCGAGCACCGCCGCCTGCTGCAGGACGTCACGATTGGACCAGTCCATGGATCGGATCAGGCGAACGATCTCCCCATCCTCGGCAAACGCCAGCAATCGCAGGCTCACGAAGCCCACGCTTCTTGCATCCTGCGTTTCATCGCAAATCACGGCGGCCTGCAACGCATGGCGGCGGGCGTCGACGTAACGATCCGCGATCTGCGCAAGCCGTGAAAGTCGCAGGTGTGGCGCCACCAGCTTGGGCTCTATCGCGAGCATCGCCTCATAACACGCGCGGGCCGCCGCCTGATCCGCCGCCGCTTCATGGCGGCTCGCCTCGTTCCAGTGGCGCTGCAGCGCTTCGTTCATGGTCGCCATCAGGGTGGGGTTTGGCCAAGCATATCCGCCCGGACGTCACCGCACCCATCCGCGCAAAAGAAAATGGCCGCCCGAAGGCGGCCAAGAAGAGAGCAATCGCTAACCATCTTTTTGCGGAGCGAACGTCTTGTCAGAAATCGTACTGGACCATGAAGCGGACCGAGCGCGGTGCCTGATAGGAACGCGGCAGCAGATAGGTGCTCAGGGGGTTGCCCGTCGCCGAATCCTCCGCCACTTCGCTCACGGACGTGACCTTCTGCGAGTTGAACACATTGAACACGTCCATCTTGAACTGCAGTCCCGACGCCCAGTTCGGGCGATACGCGAGGTTCAAGTCGAGCGTGGTCGTGGTCGGCAGGCGACCCGCGGTACCGCGCGGCACCGCGCTCACCGTGGAGTCGTCCGACGCGCCGTTCTCCGAATTGCTGCAACGCATGAAGCCGGAGCCGTAGGGGTGCGGGTTGTAGTTGGTGACCGTACCGACGGGTTCCAGCGGGTTGCGGTCCAGCACGCCGAGGCAGTTGATCGGCCGCCCGGTCTGCACCAGGACGTTGGCGCCGAGCGACCACTGCTCGCTGAAGTCGTAGTTGCCGAACATCTTCAGCGCATGACGACGGTCGTTGGGCAGGTAGCCGTAGGTGTCGACCGTCAGCTCGATGTAGTCGAAGTCCTGCGTGGTGTTGGTGTCGCCCTGGCCGATGTCCGACTTCACGCCGCCTTCGGTATTGCCCTTGTTGTAGCCGAGGGTGTACGAAGCCTGGAAGAAGAACTTGTCCCAGCTGCCATCCAGGAACAGCTCCAGCGCCTTGTACGAGCGCCTGGCCGGCGGACTCAGACGCGCGCCGTCTACCGTGTAGGTCGTGTAGATACCGTCGCCATTGAGGTCGGTGACCAGCACTGCGTCCTCGCCCGGGTTGAACAGGCGGCAATACGGGAAGCCGGGGTTCGGCACCGTGTAATCGAGCCCGTCGGCGTCCGCCAGTTCGGTGATGGCGGTGTAGTCGCAGTTGTCGTCGATGGCCGCCTTGAGCTTGCGGTAGATCGCACGTGCGCCGAAGTTCAGGTGGTCGGTCCACGCGCTCTGGAAGCCGAGGATGAACTCGTCCTGGTACATCGGGTCGAGGTTCTTGCTGGCGATGGTGGCCGGGTCATGCGCGCTGCCGTCCTCGCCGTTGATCAGGTTCAGCGGATTCAGCGGATTGATCAGGATCGGCGCGCCGGTCACCGGGTCTACGCCCGAGAAACGGTTGTTGTTGGAGCGCTGGTAGATCGAGGCGCTGGAACCGCGCACCGCGACGCTCGGCGTGAGCGGCAGCGCGTAGCGGCCGGCGTTGCCGTAGATCTTCAGCGACGAGTCGCCCTTCGCGTCCCACGAAAAGCCCAGGCGCGGACCGAACTGGTTGTCGATCTTGACGAACGCGCGCCCATCGGCACCCAGGTTCTCGAACGTATCCCAGCGGGCGCCGAGGTAGGCCAGGAAGTTGTCAGTGATCTTCCAGGTGTCTTCGATGTAGTACGCGCGCTGCTTGACCTCGATGGTCGTACCGCGGGCCGTGGTCTGCCGACGCACCACGTCGAACTCGTCGCCGGTGTTGGCCAGACCGTCGGGACCGTTGTTGGTCGAGTAGCGCCACAGCCAGCCGCCCGGATTCGCTTCACCGGCGATAGATTCGAAGTTGTCCACGTCCACGCCGAAGCGCAGTTGGTGCGGGCCCAGGATCCACTCGGCGTCGATGCGGTACTGGTCGCGGGTGTCCTTGTTGTTGGACGCCTGCAGCAACCCGTCTTCGGTCAGGTTGCAGAAACTGCCGTAAGTGCCTGTGATTCCCTTGCGGTAGCCGGGGCGCACGTCCAGGATCACCGGGCAGCCGCCCAGCGACGTGGTGCCGTTGATGTCGGTGGTGTAGGCCGTGGTGATGTCGCCGTTGTAGGAGACCCGCGAACCATCGGGATTCACCAGGTACTGGCTGCGCTTGAACTCGCCATGGCCGGCCAATGCCGTCAGGGTGAAGGTGTCCGTGAGGTAGCCGGTGTACTTCAACACGTAGTTGGTGCCGCCCTGTTCGTCGAACAGGCTGCCCGCGTAGGCCGTGCGGTCGACCTCGCCCGGCGTGTTGGCGTACACCCGGGTCTCGGTCTCCTGCTTGTCCGAGAACGCGGTGAACTCCAGCTTGTTGCTGTCGTTGATGTTCCAGTCGAACTTGGCGAGCCAGGTCGGGTTCTTCAGGTCCGCGTCGCGGTTGGTGAACTTGTCGACGCTTCCGTAGGTGGTGGATTCCGTGTTGCCGTACGACAGCAGCGCGTAGGCGAACAGGGTGTCCTTCACCAGGGCGCCGCCCGCCCATACGCTGGTCACCAGCTGGTCGGTCTCGTCCTTGCTGTTGTCCTCGGCGACGTCGCCGTAATCGCCTGGCACCAGCGGATTGGAGTACTTGAAGTCGTCAACGTCCGAGCGCAGCGACTTGGGCGCCCAGAACACGTTGGCGCCGGCCTTGAACTCGTTGGTGCCGCGCTTGGTGATCTGGTTGACCACGCCGCCCAGCGAACGGCCGAACTCGGCACCGTAGCCACCGGTCTTGATCTGCTGCTCGGCGATGCCTTCGAACGGCACCTTGGAGAAGTTGAGGCTGCGGAACGAGTTGGTGACGTTGAAGCCGTTGATGTAGTACTGGTTCTCCGCCACGGACGAACCACCGAACGAAGCGAGATTGCCGAAGGCGGTATCACCGCGCACTGTGCCCGGGGCGAGCAACGCCACCGAGGTCGTATCGCGGGGTACGGGGATCCGGGCGAGCTGCTCGGCGGTCAGGATGGTGGTGGACTCGACCGACGACACGTCGATCGGGTTGACCAGTTGGGAGCCGGTGACCGTGACCGTACCCAGTGTGGTGGCACCGCTCCCGGAACTTTCCGCAGCGAAATTGACGGCCGTACCGGTACCGACGTTGACCGCCACTTCGCGCGTCGACGTGGTGCCGTCTGCGCGCTGGAGCGTCACGCGGTACGTGCCGGGCGACAGCGCGGATACACGGTAGGTACCGTCGGCGCCGATCGCTATTTCACGGCTGAAGCCGGTGGCCGGGTTCTGGACCAGGACTTTCTCGCCCGCCGTGGCCTGGCCGAAGACCGCACCGGAGGTATTGGACTGGGCATAAATCGAAGAGTTGAAGCAGACGCCGAGCGCCACGGTAAGGGCGCTGCGTTTGAGTGTTCGATTGAACGTACGCTTGGACACTGTGCGACTCCCTGCTGCAGGTTGATTCACATGAGCGTCCGGACGGGCCCGCCCTCCGACCAGCGTGACCTTGATCGTGCGATGCAAGTCACGGGCCTTAATAGCAGGTTAATCAAATGTTGGAATTAGGTTACGCAACACTCAAGTAATATTGCCAAATCCATCACAAAATGCTGTGTAGTTTTGCCCCCCCTGAGGGGCATTTTTCGGACGCCTCCGAACGTAATAGCGGTAACAGAACACGCCTCCGCGCGGCTTCGACACGCCGTTGCGGGTCGCGAGGGTTGTCGGAGGTCCGCCTTGCCAGGCGCCGCTTTTGACGCACGTGGCCGCGCGCCCGCGCCTGGGAAGCCTCGGCAGCGCGGCAGCGGGCTGGGCGCCGGCTGTGCAGGTGATTTCCACCACTGCAATCGAAGCCGCCCCTCCATGCACCGGCGGGCGACCCCGGAACAGAGAGAAACGCCGGGCGCTTATTGCCTCGGCTGGTACACGACTTCTTCGTAGGGCTGCACCACCACCCAGCCGTCGCCCGCGAACCTGAGCTGCACGCTTTCCCCGGACCCCCGTCCCAGCAGCGTGCCCAGCGAGATGTCGGTAACGATTTCGGGCGTCAGGCCGCCCGACCACGCAACTGTCGCGTTCGGGTCGGTAAACACCGGTCCGGTCTGCGCATTTACCGGCAGTGTCAGCGGTTCGTAGTGCGAAGTGATCGCAACGATGCCGTGCCCGCTGAGGCGAACGTTGAAGAGACCGCCGGACAGCATGCCGGCGACCTTGCGCATCATGGTGATACGGCTCTCGATGCCCGACTCCACGGCCAGGACGTCGTTCCCGTTGACGAAGATCGATTCGCCCGCGAGGCGCAGCAGCGTGATCTTCTTGCCCGCATCGGCCAGGTAGACACGCCCCTGCCCCTCGATCTTCATCAGCTGCATGCCCTCACCGCTGACGGCTTTTTTCAGCAGATTGCCCAGGCCCTGCTCCAGCACGCCCTGCCGGGTGAACTTGACCGCCCCCTTGCGCGCCACCATCGCCCCGGCCTTGGCCCAGACCAATCCGTCCAGGCGCACCTCGAGCAGGTGCGGGCTCTCCAACTCGAAGGCGTCCGCACTGGCATCCTTTTCCCTGGAAGACGCGATGAATTCCTGCAGCGTGCGCACGCTCATGTCGAAGCCTTGATGGTCGCCTGATGGGAGTTCCATCATAAGCCGCTCTTCCAGAGGCCCTACCATGCCCCACATCCTGCCCGTCCCCCATGCGCTGGACGATGTACCGCGCGAAGCCGTCGCGGCCGACCGGCTGCTGTCCGGACAGCCGACGCAAGCGGTCGCCAATGCATTCTCGTCCCCGGATGCGCGCTTCCACTGTGGCGTCTGGGAGGCCGATGCCGGGGCGTGGCGCGTCCACTACACCGAACACGAGTTCTGCCATTTGCTTGCGGGCCGACTGAGACTGCGTGGCGAGGATGGCGCAGAGACCGTATGGGAGGCCGGCCAGAGCTTTGTGGTGCCCGCCGGCTTCAGCGGTACCTGGGAAGTGCTTGAGCCGGCACGCAAGTTGTACGCGATCTACGAGCCCGGCGACTGACGCACTACGTGACGCTCGGATAGAATTACGCTGTTTGCCCCCACGCCGAGATCCCCATGACCGCACGCCTTGCCTATCGCCGCATCCTGCTCAAACTTTCCGGCGAAGCGCTGATGGGGGCCGAGGACTACGGCATCGACCCGGCCGTGATCACCCGGATCGCCAAAGAGATCATCGAGGCGCGCGACGCTGGTGCCGAAATCGGCCTGGTGATCGGCGGCGGCAACATCTTCCGCGGCGCAGGCCTGGCCGCCGGCGGCATGGACCGGGTCACCGGCGACCAGATGGGCATGCTGGCCACCGTCATCAACGCGCTGGCCATGCAGGACGCCCTGGAAAAACTGGGCGCCAAGTGCCGCGTGATGAGCGCCATCAAGATCAATGACGTGTGCGAGGACTACATCCGCCGCCGCGCCATCCGTCATCTGGAGAAGGGCCGCATTGCGATCTTCGCCGCCGGCACGGGCAACCCGTTCTTCACCACCGACTCCGGCGCCGCGCTGCGTGCGATCGAGATCGGTGCGGACCTGCTGCTGAAGGCCACCAAGGTGGACGGCGTCTACGACAAGGACCCCAGCAAGCACGCCGACGCCAAGCGCTTCGATCAGCTGACCTATGACGACGTGATCGTCCGCGACCTGCAGGTGATGGATACCGCCGCGTTCGCGCTGTGCCGCGACAGCGACGTGCCGCTGCGCATCTACGACTTGTCGGTGCCGGGCAACCTGATGCGCATCCTGCGCGGCGAGCACGTGGGCACCCTGGTGAAGGGCCGCAACTGACGCAAGCCCGCTGTAATAGTGTCCGTGCCGGTCCGCCGGCACCCTAGGCGGATGGGACACGGACACGGACATGGGGCGCATGCGCACGCCCACGGCTCGGCCACGCGCGCTTTCGCGCTGGTCACGCTGATCAATCTCGCCTACACCGCCATCGAAGCGGGGTACGGCTTCTACACCAATTCGCTGGCCTTGCTGTCCGACGCCGTGCACAACCTGGGCGACGTGCTGGGCCTGGCGTTGGCCTGGAGCGCGGCCGCGCTGGCACGCCGCCCGCCCCGTGGACGCCATACGTATGGCTGGCGGCGCGCCACCCTCCTCTCTCCGTTGGCCAATGCCTTGCTACTGGTGGTCTTCTCCGGCGCACTGGGCTGGGAAGCCGTGCGTCGCTTCAGCGCGCCGCCCGAGATTCCCGCCACGCCCGTGATCGTGGTCGCGGCGCTTGGCATCGTGGTCAACCTCGGCGCCGCTTGGCTGGTGCGCGACGGGCATGCGCACGACCTGAACAAGCGTGGCGCCTTCCTGCACCTGATGGCTGATGCGGCCGTCTCGCTGGCGGCGGTGCTGGCCGGCGTCGGCATGGCGACGCTCGGCTGGGCATGGCTGGACCCGGCCACGGCGCTGCTGATCGCCGTGGTCGTCGCCGTTGGCTCCTGGGGGCTGCTGCGCGACAGCTTCGACGCGGCCATGGACGCCGTTCCCGGCAGTGTCGATCCTGAAGAGGTCGGCGCGTTCTTGCGCGAGCAGCCGGGCGTCTCCGCCGTCCACCACCTGCACATCTGGTCGCTTGGCGCCAATGAGATCGCCCTGACCGCACATCTCGTGCGCGCCCGCGAGGACGATCACGACACCTTCATCGATGCCACCGTGCACGCACTGGACCACCGCTTCGGGATCAACCACGCGACCCTCCAGATCGAACGGGGCGCGGCCTGCGGCCACGACCTGCACGATGCCGCGCCGCATCATTCCCACTGAGGGGCCTCCGGGCGGTCGGCAACGGCGTCGAATCGCCCTATAATCGGTCGTTTACAGGCTTTGCAACGGAAAGGGCGATGCTCAACGACATCAAGAAAGACGCGCAGGCGCGCATGACCAAGAGCATCGAGGCGCTCCGCCACACGCTGGTCAAGGTCCGCACCGGTCGCGCCTCCACGGCCCTGGTCGAGCACCTGAAGGTCAATTACTACGGTTCGGACATGCCGCTGAGCCAGGTCGCCACGGTGACCATCTCCGATTCCCGCTCGCTGACGATCACCCCGTGGGAGAAGCAGATGGTCGGCGCGGTCGAGAAGGCCATCCTGGCCTCCGACCTGGGCCTGACCCCGAACACTGCCGGCACCACCATCCGCCTGAACCTGCCGGCCCTCACCGAAGAGCGCCGCAAGGAGCTCTCGAAGGTGGTCCACGGCGAAGGCGAAGACGCTAAGGTCGCGATCCGCAACATCCGCCGCGATGCCAACCAGCAGGTCAAGGACCTGCTGAAGGACAAGCAGATCACCGAGGACGAAGAGCGCCGGACCGAAGACGAGATCCAGAAGCTCACCGACAAGTCCATCAAGGACGTCGATGACGTCGTCAAGGCCAAGGAACAGGAATTGATGGCGGTCTGAGGACTGCCATGTCCCCTGCCGTTTCCCCGTCCGTGCCCCGCCACCTGGCCGTCATCATGGACGGCAACGGGCGCTGGGCCGAACGCCGCCGCCGCCCGCGGGTGATCGGCCATCGCGCCGGTGCGCGCGCGGTGAATGTCTGCATCGATTTCTGCCTTGAGCGCGGCATCGGCGCGCTGACGCTGTTCGCGTTCTCGAGCGAGAACTGGGGCCGCCCGGAAGAAGAAGTCGGCGCGCTGATGAAGCTGTTCCTCAATGCGCTGGACCGCGAAGTGGAGGAACTCCACCGTCGCCAGGTCCGCGTGCGCTTCATCGGTGACCGCGCGCGTTTCTCCGCCGACATCCGTGCGCGCATGGAAGCGGCCGAAACGCTGACCCAGGGCAACACCCGGTTGCACCTGGTCATCGCCGCAAGCTACGGCGGCCGTCAGGACATCGCCCACGCGGCACGCGCCTTGGCCGAAGAGGTCGCTGCAGGCCGCCTGCGACCGCAAGACGTGGACGAAGCCGCGCTTGGCCGGCATGTGGCGCTGGCGGACCTGCCGGCGCCCGATCTGTTCATCCGCACCGGTGGCGACCACAGGATCAGCAATTTCCTGTTGTGGCAGCTGGCCTACACCGAACTCTGGTTCACCGACGTGCTCTGGCCGGACCTGGATGCCGCCTTGCTGCAGCGCGCCCTGGACGACTTCTCCGGTCGCGAGCGCCGCTTCGGCCTGACCAGCGCCCAAGTGGCCGATGGCGCCACGGAGGACAGTCCCGCATGAGAGCGAGCCCCGCATGAGCGCCACCCGCACCCGCGTCATCGCCGCGCTCGTCATGGCCCCGTTCGCCATCGGCGCGATCCTGCTGCTGCCGACGTCCTGGCTGGTCATGCTGGCGGCCCTGGTTTTTCTGGTCGGCCTGTGGGAGTGGTTCAAGCTCGCCGAGATCGACGACACCCTGCAGCGAACGGTACTGCTGACCGCCAACCTGCTGCTGATGGTGCTGTTGGTCTGGGCCTCGCGCGGGTCCACGGACCTGGTGCCGCTGCGCCTGATGGCGCTGGCCGGCGCCGTCTGGTGGCTGCTCGCGCTGTTGTGGCTGCGCTTCTTCCATTTCGCCTCCGACCACGAGACGTGGGCGCGCGTGTTCAAGCTGGCCGCCGGCACGCTCGCCGTCGTGCCGGCCTGGTGCGCCCTGGGACTGATCCATTCGTCGGAGCCGAACGGGCATATCTGGCTGTTCATCGCGTTGGCGATCGTCTGGGCCGCCGACAGTGGCGCCTACTTCGCGGGTCGCCATTTCGGCGGGCGCTGGTTCGCAGGCCGCAAGCTGGCACCCCGCATCAGCCCCAACAAGACACTCGAAGGTCTGCTCGGCGGCCTGGCGGCGGGCCTGCTGGTTGCCGCTGTCGGCGCCTTCATCGCAGGAGCGGGCGTCGCCCACCTGCCGGGCGTGCTGCTGGTCGCCATCTTCACCGTGCTGTTCTCGGTCGTCGGCGACCTGTTCGAGAGCCTGCTGAAGCGTCACGTGGGCGCGAAGGATTCCGGCGACGTGATCCCGGGCCACGGCGGCGTGCTTGACCGTATCGACGGTGTGCTGGCCGCGCTGCCCATCTTCGTGCTCGGCAAGGAAGTCTTCGGATTCTGAGCATGGCTGCGCACGCACCCCGCAATGTGGCGGTCCTCGGCGCGACGGGCTCGATCGGCGCCTCGGCGCTAGACGTCATCGCCCGCCATCCCCACCGCTACCGGGCCAGCGTGCTGGCCGCCGGCCAGAACGTGGATGCCCTGGTCGCGCTCTGCCTCGTCCATCGTCCCGACCATGCGGTCATCGCCGACACCGCGTGCTACGCGCGCCTGAGCGAAGGCCTCGCCGATGCCGGCCTGTCGACGCAACCGCATGCGGGCAATGCGCCGCTCGACGCGCTCGTTGCCGATGCCGCCTGCGATACCGTGGTGGCCGCCATCGTCGGGGCCGCGGGCCTGTCTTCGACGCTCGCCGCCGCGCGCGCGGGCAAGCGGCTGCTGCTGGCCAACAAGGAGTCGCTGGTGCTTGCCGGCGAGCTGGTGACCGCCGCGGCGGATGCCGCTGGCGCCGAAATCATCCCGATCGACAGCGAGCACAACGCCATCTTCCAGTGCCTGCGTTCACGGCAGGCTCAGGCCGAGGTCAAGCGCATCGTGCTGACCGCGTCCGGCGGACCGTTCCGCGGACGCAGCCGGGCGGACCTCGCGCAGGTCACGCGCGCGCAGGCGGTCGCGCATCCGAAGTGGTCGATGGGCCCCAAGATTTCGGTCGACTCGGCCACCCTGATGAACAAGGGCCTGGAGTTGATCGAAGCGCACCACCTGTTCAGCGTGGACCGCGCGCGCCTCGATGTGCTGGTGCATCCTCAAAGCCTGGTGCACTCGCTGGTGGAATTCGTCGACGGCTCGACGCTCGCGCAGCTCGGCCTGCCCGACATGCGAACCTCGCTGGCGGTGGGACTTGGCTGGCCCGAACGGATCGCTTCCGGCGTGCAGGGGCTCGATCTGTTGCAGCACCCGCGACTGGACTTCGAGGCGCCGGACACCGACGCATTCCCTTGCCTGCGCCTGGCCTGGGAGGCCATGGCGGCGGGCGGCACCGCGCCCGCGGTCCTGAACGCTGCGAACGAAGTCGCAGTTTCAGCCTTTCTTCAGGGCCGCGTGGGTTTCCTATCCATTCCCGCGCTGGTCGAGGACGCCCTCGCCGCGCTGCCTGCAACGCCGGCCGATTCGCTGGAGGCGTTGCTGGAAGCGGATGCGCAGGCCCGACGACTCACCGAACGCAACCTCGCAGGCCATCTCTCCCCCATGAGCGCCGAGAACCGATGAGCGACCTGTTGGGCTCCGTCTGGTGGATGATCGTGGCGCTGGGCATCCTGGTGACCTTCCACGAGTTCGGCCACTACTGGGTCGCGCGCCGCTGCGGCGTGAAGGTATTGCGCTTCTCCGTGGGCTTCGGCAAGCCGCTGTGGTCCCGCCGCGACCGCCACGGCACGGAGTTCGCGATCGCCGCGATCCCGCTCGGCGGCTACGTCAAGATGCTCGACGAAGCCGAAGGCGAGGTCCCCGCTGCACAGCTGGACCAAGCCTTCAACCGGAAGTCGGTCTGGCAGCGGATCGCGGTGGTCGCCGCCGGACCCGCGGCCAACATCGTGCTGTGCGTCGCCCTGCTGTGGGCGATGTTCGTGCTGGGCAAGCAGGATTACTCGGCCACGCTCGGCGGTGTCACGGGCATCGCAGAGGCGGCGGGTCTGCAACGCGGCGACCGCATCGTGCGGATCGGCGACCGCGCCATCGATACGTGGACGGATGCCTCCATCGTGCTGACCAAGGCCGCCATCGACGGCAAGGACGTGCCGGTGGAAGTGGAGACCGCCACCGGCACGATCGCCACGCGTCAACTCGCTCTCTCGCGCCTGCCGGTGGATTTCGACCAGGAGAACGTGATCGGCCTGACAGGCCTGACATGGCGCCACTGGGTCGTGCCGGCGACCGTCGGCAAGGTCAGCCCGGGCGCGCCGGCTGATGGCGTGCTGCAACCAGGCGATGTCGTCACCGCCGTCGACGGTCAGCCGGTGCATGGCTTCGGGGACATCGCCACGCAGGTCGACTTGCTGGGCAAGCGCGGCGGCCCCGCGATGGTGGAGGTCGACCGGGCGGGCGAGCGCTTGGCCTTCGAACTCGAGCCACGCCGCATGAAACGCCCGGACAACGGTCAGGACTACTGGGGCCTGGGACTGGCGCCGCCGGACGCCGCACAGATGCCCGGCTACGACGCGACCCTGCATTTCGGACCCCTGGCCGCCATCCCGGCCGCATTCCGCGAGACCGGCAAACTGACGGCGGACTCTCTGGGCATGATCCGTCGCATGCTGACCGGCGACGCGTCGCTGAAGAACGTGTCAGGGCCCATCACCATCGCCCAGGTGGCGAATGTCTCGGCCAAGCGCGGGCCTGACTGGTTCCTCTGGTTCCTGGCCGCCATGTCCCTCAGCCTGGCCATTATCAACCTGTTGCCGATTCCCGTCTTGGACGGCGGGCACCTCCTGTATTACCTTATCGAGTTGGTCAAGGGCAGTCCCTTGAGCGAGCGCCACATGGTGGCTGGACAATACGTAGGCTTGGCCGCGCTGGCGGGCCTGATGGGATTGGCGTTCTACAACGACATCCTGCGTCTGGTGACCTGATGCCCCTGAACTTTCTCGGGCCGGCCCGCTCCAAGGGTCGCCCCCGACCGGCAAGCCCCGGGAACGCAGCCCTGCGCCCCATTCCTGCATTGCAGGAACTACCCCAATCGGAAGTGATGATGACGCGACTGCCCTCCCGCCGCCTGCTTGCCCTCGCCCTGGCCTCGGCCATCGCCATGCCGGCACTGGCCCAGACGACGGACACCGCCCCCGCGCCCGCGGCGGCCGCACCGCTGAGCAGCGAGACGTTCACCGCCACCGATATCCGCATCGACGGCCTGCAGCGCATTTCGGCCGGCACCGTGCTGACCTACCTGCCGATCGAACGCGGCGAACAGGTCACGCCGTCCGGCGTCTCCGAATCCATCCGCGCGCTCTACAAGACGGGCTTCTTCGAAGACGTGAAGCTCGACCGCCAGGGCGACATCCTGGTGGTGACGGTCACCGAGCGCCCGGCCATCAACAAATTGACGCTCACCGGCAACAAGGACATCAAGACCGATGACCTGATGTCGGGCCTGAAGGACATCGGCCTGGCCGAGGGCGAGACCTTCGACCGCCTGAGCCTGGACCGCGTGACGCAGGAACTGGTGCGCCAGTACAACAACCGCGGCAAGTACAACGTCGAGATCACGCCTACCGTCAGTCCGCTGGACCGCAACCGCGTGGACGTCACGATCACCGTGAAGGAAGGCAAGGCGGCGAAGATCAAGCACGTCAACGTCGTCGGTGCCGAGAAGTTCGAGACCGAGGATCTGCTGGAGAACTGGGAATCCAAGGAATCCAGCTGGCTGTCCTGGTACCGCCGCGACGACCAGTACTCCAAGGAAAAGCTGTCGGGCGACATGGAACGCCTGAACTCCTACTACCTGGACCGCGGCTACGTGGACTTCAACATCGACTCCACCCAGGTGTCGATCAGTCCCGACAAGCGCGACATGTTCATCACCGCCGGCATTACCGAGGGCGAGCAGTACAAGATCTCCGAGGTGAAGGTCACCGGCGACACGGTGCTGCCCAAGGAGGAGATCGAGAAGCTGGTGATCGTCAAGCCGGAGCAGACGTTCTCGCGCATCCTGCTCGAGATGACCTCCGATTCGATCACCGCGACGCTGGGCAACATCGGCCACGCGTTCGCGCAGGTGAATCCGATCCCGACGATCGACCGCGATAACCGCACCGTCGCGATCAACCTGCAGGTGATCCCGGGCCCGCGCGTGAACGTGCGCCGGATCGTCTTCAAGGGCAACACCCGCACGTCCGATGAAGTCATGCGCCGTGAAATGCGCCAGTTCGAAGGCAGCTGGTTCTCGCAGGTCGCGGTGGACCGCTCGCGCGTGCGCCTGCGCCGCCTGGGCTATTTCGAGACGGTCGACGTCGAAACCACGCCCGTCCCGGGCACCACCGACCAGGTGGACGTGGTGTACACCGTGAAGGAAACCACCTCGGGCAGCTTCGTGTTCGGCCTGGGCTATTCGCAGCTCTCCGGCCTGACCACGTCGATCCAGCTGTCGCAGAACAACTTCCTCGGCGGCGGCAACCGCGTCGCCGTCGAGGCGCAGCGCAGCGACTACCTGCAGCGCTACTCGTTCTCGTATACGAACCCGTTCTTCACCGACGAAGGCATGTCGCTGGGCTACAACCTGTGGTGGCGCGAGTTCGACTACTCGGACTTCAACACCGCGCAGTACTCCACCACCAGCGCCGCCGCACAGGGCGTCCTGGGCCTGCCGATCACCGAGAACGACACCGTCTCGCTGCTGTTCGGCGTGGACAGCAACGAAATCCTGACCTTCCAGGGCTCCACGCCGCAGTCGATCATCGAATACATTGACGCCGTGGGCCAGCGCACGTTCCATGCGTGGCGTACCGAAGTGGGTTGGGCACGCGACACCCGCAACGATTACTTCATGCCCACCGGCGGCACCTACCAGCGCGTGTCGGCTGAGATCGCGCTGCCCGGCTCCACCGTCGAGTACTACAAACTCAATTACGAGTTCTCGAAGTACTGGTCGCTGAGCCCTTCCTTCGTGCTCAACACCCGCGCGGAAGTCGGCTACGGCGACAGCTACGGCTCCGACATCTACCGCTATATCTGCCGCGCCACCGGCTCCGATCCGCAGATCCCCGGCCAGGCGACGACGACGGCACCCGCAGCCGACGGCACGTGCGCCGATGGTGGCACGCTGGACAAGACCCTGGTCGCCGGCGGCCTGCCGTTCTTCGAGAACTTCTATGCGGGCGGTACGCGCTCGGTGCGCGGCTTCCGCGACAACACGCTGGGTCCTCGCTCGGAGGTCATCAGTGGTTACCGTGGCCAGCCTCTGGGTGGTTCGCTGAAGACGACCGGTTCGGTTGAACTGATCTTCCCGAAACTGTTCGACTCGAATGCCGCCCGCGTGTCGGCGTTCTTCGATTTCGGCAATGTCTTCGACGGCGCGGACAATTTCGATGCCGGCGAGCTGCGCGCCTCCACGGGTGTCGCGCTGTTGTGGCGTGCGCCGGTCGGCCCGATCTCGATCAGCTATGCCTTCCCGTTGAAGAAGGAAGAGGGCGACGAGCTGGAACGCCTGCAGTTCACCTTCGGCGGCGCGTTCTGATCCTGGCGACGCGTTGACAGGCGGGGGCAACAGCCCCCCGCCTGTCGTCCACCATACGCCCCCGTGAAAGCGGTTTGGCGGTCGCTGGCGCTAAACTACGCGCCTTATGACGCTGCCCACCCATACCGCCCGCGCGCTGGCCGACCGCTTCGGCCTCGAGCTCCGTGGCGATCCCGACCTGCACATCGAAGGCGTCGCCACCCTGGCGCGGGCCGAGCCCGGCCACTTGGCTTTCCTGGCCAACACCCGCTACCGGGGCCAACTGGCGGAGAGCCAGGCCAGCCTGATCGTGCTGCGCGCCGAGGATGCCGACGCCGCCCCAGGCGCCGTCCTGATCGCAAAGGATCCGTACACGGCCTTCGCCAAGATGGCGGCGCTGTTCGACAGCAAGCCCGTGCGCACGCCGGGCATCCACCCGAGCGCTGCGATCGACCCCAGCGCCCGCATCGCCGCGAGCGCACACATCGGCCCCTTCGTCACCGTCGGAGCGCACAGCGTGATCGGGGATGGCTGCGTCGTCGGCCCCGGTTGCGTGATCGGCGATGACTGCACCGTAGGCGACGGCAGCGAGCTGATCGCCCGCATCACCCTGGTGACGCGCGTCCGCCTCGGCAAGCGCGTACTGGTCCATCCCGGCGCCGTCATCGGCGCCGATGGCTTCGGCCTGGCGATGGACAGCGGGCATTGGATCAAGGTCCCGCAGCTGGGCGGGGTGGTCATCGGTGATGATTGCGAGATCGGCGCGAACACCACCATCGACCGCGGCGCGCTCGACGACACGGTGCTGGAAGAGGACGTTCGCCTCGACAACCAGATCCAGATCGGCCACAACGTCCGCATCGGCGCGCACACGGCGATGGCCGGCTGCAGCGCTGCGGCCGGCAGCGCGCGCATCGGCCGCTACTGCCTGATCGGCGGCGCCGCCGGCGTGCTAGGCCACCTGGAGATCTGCGACCGCGTCGTCGTCACCGCGATGTCGCTGGTGACGAGTTCGATCACCGAGCCCGGCGAATACTCGAGCGGCACGCCACTCACCGACAACCGAACCTGGCGCAAGAACGCCGCCCGCTTCAAGCAACTGGACGCCTTGGCACGACGCGTGCTGGCGGCCGACAAGGAAAGCTGATGACCCTAGACCTGCAACTACCGATCGACTCCACCACCATCCGCAAGCTGCTGCCGCATCGCTACCCGTTCCTGCTGGTCGATCGCGTGGTGGAGTTCGAGAAGGACAAACGCGTACTGGCCTACAAGAACATCACCCAGAACGAGCCCTTCTTCACCGGCCACTTCCCTGACCGCCCGATCATGCCCGGCGTATTGATCATCGAGGCGCTGGCGCAGGCCGGCGGGCTGCTGACCCAGCTGTCGCACCAGGGCGATACCGCGGGCCGCATGTTCTACATGGTGAAGGTGGAGAACGCGCGCTTCACCAAGATGGTGGTGCCGGGCGACCGACTGGACCTGGACGTCACCCTGAAGCGGCTGATCCGCAACATGGCCTTCTACACCGGCGTTGCGTCGGTCAACGGCGAACAGGTCGCCTGCGCCGACGTGCTGTGCGCCGAGGACACCCGCTGAGATGGGCGCCCCCACCGCCATCCATCCCAGCGCGGTCGTCGATCCCGGCGCCTGTCTGGGTGAAGGCGTCAGCATCGGGCCGTTCGCCTATGTCGGCCCCGAGGTCGAGATCGGTGACGGCACCATCATCGGTCCCCACTGCACGGTCAGCGGCCCGACCCGTATCGGTCGCGACAATCATTTCGTCGGGCATGCGGCGATCGGTGGCGATCCGCAGGACAAGAAGTTCAAGGGCGAGCGCGTCGAACTGGTCATCGGCGACCGCAACCAGGTGCGCGAGTTCGTCACGCTGAACCGCGGCACCGTCACTGGCACGGGCATCACCCGGATCGGCAGCGACAACATGCTGCTGGCCTATACGCATGTCGCCCACGACTGCGTCATCGGCAACCACTGCGTGTTCTCGAACAACGCGACGCTCGCGGGCCACGTGACCGTGGAGGACTGGGTGATCCTGAGCGGCTTCGCCGGCGTGCACCAGTTCTGCCGCATCGGTGCGCACGCCTTCATCGGCATGGGCGTACTGCTCAGCGGCGACGTGCCGCCGTTCACCATGGTCGCCGGCGAAGCCTCCGGCCGGCCGCGCGGCATCAACAGCGAAGGCCTGAAGCGCCGCGGCTTCGATACCGATCGCATCGCCGCCATCAAGCGCGCCTACCGCACGTTGTACGTCGCCGGCCTGCCGCTGGCGGAAGCCAAGCAACAGCTTGCCGAACAGGCACAGGCCAGCGACGACGTGAAGGCCCTGCTGCACTTCATCGACAGCGGCGAACGGCCGTTGCAGCGCTGATGGACGCGGCACCCGCGGCCCGGCCGCTCCGCATCGCGCTGTGCGCGGGCGAGGCGTCCGGCGACGGGCTGGGCGCGGGCCTGATCGCGGCATTGAAACAGCGGTTCCCGAACGCCGAATTCGCCGGCATCGGTGGCGACGCCATGCGCGCCGCCGGCTGCGATACCTGGTACGACGCGGGCGAGCTCGCCGTGATGGGCCTGGCCGAGGTGCTACGCCACCTGCCGCGGCTGCTGCGGCTGCGCAAGGCGTTCCGCCAGCGCATGCTGGACTGGAAGCCCGACGTCTTCGTGGGCATCGACGCACCCGACTTCAACCTCGGCGTCGAAGCCTGGCTCAAGCAACGCGGCGTGCGCACCGTGCATTACGTCAGCCCCTCCGTCTGGGCGTGGCGCGAGAAGCGTGCGGAGAAGATCGGCCACAGCGCCGACCGGGTGCTGTGCCTGTTCCCGATGGAACCGCCGATCTACGCCCGGCACGGCGTGGATGCGCGTTTCGTCGGACACCCGATGGCCGACGACATTCCGCTGCATCCGGACCGCGATGCCGCACGGACCGCGCTGGGATTGGCGGCCGATGCCCCGGTGCTGGCCGTGCTGCCCGGCAGCCGGCTGGGAGAAATCCATCGCCTAGCGCCGGCGTTCTTCGATGCCGCGCGACGTGTCGCCGCGGAAATCCCGGGGCTGCAGATCGTCGTGCCTGCTGCAAACGCGGCCTGCCGGCAGGCGCTACAGGCGCAGTTCGCGGCGCACGGCGCGGACGCCGCGTGGCACCTGCTCGATGGCCAGGCGCGCACGGCGATGATCGCCAGCGATGTCGTCCTGTTGGCCTCCGGCACCGCCACGCTGGAGGCGATGTTGTGCAAGCGGCCGATGGTGGTGGGTTACCGGATCGCACCGCTGACCTACCGGATCGTGAAGGGCCTGGGCCTGTTGAAGGTGGAGCGCTATGCACTGCCCAACGTGCTCGCCGGCGAGGACATCGCGCCTGAGCGCATGCAGGATGACTGCACGCCCGAACACCTCGCCACCGACGTAGTGCGCTGGTTCCGCTCGCCCGATGCGGTCGCCGCTCTGCAACCCACTTACCAGCGCCTGCATGCGCAGTTGAAGCAGGACGCATCGGCCAGCGCCGCCGCTGCGGTCGCTGGCGTGCTCGGCGGGACATCGCGCGCATGAGCATGGAAGGCCTCTTCGCGATGCCCATCGCCCGCCTGGTCGCGGGCGTGGATGAGGCAGGCCGCGGCCCGCTCGCGGGCCCGGTCGCCGTCGCCGCCGTGATCCTGGACGATGCCCGCGCAATCCCGGGCCTCAACGATTCCAAACAACTCAGCGAGAGCAAACGCGAAGCCTTGTTCCCATTGATCCAGGAACGTGCGCTCGCTTGGCGTGTGGAATTCGTCGAACCCGACGAAATCGATCGTCTCAACATCCTGCAGGCCACGCTGGAAGGCATGCGCCGTGCGGTGATGGCGCTGCAGCCGTTCCCGGACCTGGTGCGCATCGATGGCAACCGTGCGCCCAAGGGCCTCAACTGCATGGCCGAAACGCTGGTCGGGGGCGATGCCATCGAGCCGGCGATCATGGCGGCCTCGATCCTCGCGAAGGTGTCGCGCGACCGCCTGATGGTGCAGCTGCACGCCACATTCCCGCAGTACGGCTTCAACGTGCACAAGGGCTATCCCACGCCGGCGCATCTGTCGGCGCTCGCGCAACATGGGCCCTGCGCGCATCACCGGCGCAGCTTCGCTCCCGTACGCGAGGCACTGCTCACGCGCTGAATCGCGTGACCATCGGCACCGTGCCCATCGTCACGATGGCTTTTTGCAGGCGCGCTGCGCCGCCGCGCACGGCAGCATGACGGTCATGCCCGCTCCCTCCCCCTGGACCGCGGGTTCCTCTCCCCCACGAGGCCTGCATGACCCTGATGCATTCCGACGTCGCGCCCGCGACGTCGCACCCTAGCTACCACCATCCCGACGACGAGCGCCTCGCGCTGTTGCGCTGCCTGCTGGCCGACCGTACGTGGACGCCAGACGCCCTCCAGCGCGCGCGCCTCCAGCAGGTACTGGCTGCGCTGCGCACCCCCGGCCTCGCACCCCTGGACGAAGGTCTGTGGACGGTGTTGGCGGACGAGACCGCGCGCTACCTGGATTTCCGCCGCCAGCGGAGCCTGGAGCGCCTGCTGCACTGACTGACCCCGGCCACGCCGCTGAAGACGGCAGGCCTTCCGCTTCCCCCTGCCGCTCCCCTGGGCGGCCTTTTTTTGTCTGGCGGGGCCGGCCGGCGGTGTCGGAATGTCAAGCCTTGCCCCACCCCACCCCCGCCGTTACGCTGGCCCGACAGTACCCCGAGCCGGCATGTCTTCCCGTTTCGTCCACCTCCACCTGCACACCGAATTTTCGTTGGCGGATTCGATCATCCGCGTGCCCGAGAAGCCGGATCAGGCCGACCCGAAGAAAGCCAAGCAGGCGAACCTGCTGAGCCGCGCGGTGGAGTTGGGAATGCCCGCGCTCGCGGTGACCGACCGCAACAACCTGTTCGCGCTGGTGAAGTTCTACAAGGCGGCCGAAGGCGTGGGTCTGAAGCCCATCGCGGGCGCCGATCTGCTGGTCGCGGAAGGCAACGAAACCCCTTGGACGGTCACGCTGTTGTGCCGCGATCGCGAAGGCTATCTGTCGCTCTCGCGCCTGCTGACGCGCGCCTGGATGGAAGGCCACCGCACCGACGGCGTGGCCATCGACCCGGACTGGCTGCGCCAGGACCACGCGGGCCTGTTCGCGCTGATGGGGAGGCAGAGCCTCGCCGGCCGGATGGCGCTGGGTGGCCGCCACGACCTGGCCGAGCAGCACCTGGCCGACTGGCAGCGCAGCTTCGGCGAGGACCTGCACCTGGAGCTGACGCGTACCCAGCGCGATGGCGAAGAAGCGTTCAACGCGTTCGCCCTGCACGCGTCGGGCGTACGCGGCCTGCCGGTGATCGCCAGCAACGACGTGCGCTTCCTGTCGCCGGACGATTTCGACGCGCACGAAGCACGTGTCTGCATCGCATCCGGTCGCGTGCTGGACGATCCGAAGCGCCCGCGCGACTACAGCCCCGAGCAGTACATGAAGTCGGCGGTGCAGATGGCCGAGCTGTTCGCCGACGTGCCGGATGCGATCGACAACACCATCGCGCTGGCGCAGCGTTGCAACATCGAGATGCGGCTGGGCACGTACTTCCTGCCTGCCTATCCGGTACCCGACGACGAGACGCTGGACAGCTGGATCCGCAGCCTGTCGCATGACGGCCTGAAGACGCGCCTGGAGAAGAACCCGCTCGCGCCCGGCCACACGCGCGAGGACTACGAGAAGCGGCTGGACTTCGAGCTGGACACCATCTGCAAGATGGGCTTCCCCGGCTACTTCCTGATCGTGGCCGACTTCATCCAGTGGGGAAAGAACCACGGCATCCCGATCGGGCCGGGCCGCGGCTCGGGTGCCGGTTCGCTGGTGGCGTGGGCGCTGCAGATCACCGATCTCGATCCGCTGCCCTACGGCCTGCTGTTCGAACGCTTCCTCAACCCGGAACGCGTGTCGATGCCCGACTTCGACATCGACTTCTGCATGGATCGCCGCGACGAGGTGATCGACTATGTCGCGCGCAAGTACGGACGCGACCGGGTCAGCCAGATCATCACGTACGGCACCATGGCCGCCAAGGCCGTGGTACGCGATGCGGGCCGCGTGCTGGGCTTCCCGTACGGCCTGGTCGACGGCGTCGCCAAGCTGATCCCGAACATCCTCGGCGTGACGCTGAAGGATGCGATGGGCGAAGGCAGCAGCGAGATGGCCTCGCAGGAGCTGATCGAACGCTACCGCGACGAGGACGACGTCCGCGACCTGATCGACCTGGCACGCCAGCTGGAAGATCTCACCCGCAACGCCGGCAAGCACGCCGGCGGCGTGGTGATCGCGCCCACGCCGCTCTCGGACTTCTGCCCGTTGTTCGCCGAACACGACGAAGGCGGCCGCGGCCGGAACCCGGTCACCCAGTTCGACAAGGACGACGTCGAAGCCGTCGGCCTGGTGAAGTTCGACTTCCTCGGCCTGCGCACGCTGACGATCATCGACTGGGCCGTGAAGGCGGTGAACGCGCGCCGCGCGCACCTCGGGGTGATGCCGGTCGACATCGCCACGATCCCGCTCGACGACGCAAGCGTGTATCGCGACGTGTTCGCCAACGGCAACACGGGCTCGGTGTTCCAGTTCGAATCCACCGGCATGCGGCGTGCGCTGAAGGAAGCCAAGCCCGACCGCTTCGAGGACCTGATCGCGCTGAACGCGCTGTACCGCCCCGGCCCGATGGACATGATCCCGTCGTTCGTCGAGCGCAAGCACGGCCGCGAAGAGTTCGATTATCCGGACCCGCGCACCAAGACCATGCTGGAAGAGACCTACGGCATCATGGTCTACCAGGAGCAGGTCATGCAGATGGCGCAGATCGTCGGCGGTTACTCGCTGGGCGGCGCCGACCTGCTGCGCCGCGCGATGGGCAAGAAAGTGCCGGCCGAAATGGCCAAGCAGCGCGAGATCTTCCGCGAAGGCGCCGCGCAGGGTGGCGTCGACGAGCGCAAGGCCGACGAAATCTTCGACCTAATGGAGAAGTTCGCCGGCTACGGCTTCAACAAGTCGCATGCCGCCGCGTACTCGCTGGTCGCCTACCAGACCGCGTGGCTGAAGAAGCACTATCCCGCCGAATTCATGGCCGCCACGCTGTCGTCGGACATGGACAAGACCGAGAAGGTGGTCGGCTTCCTCGACGAAGCACGCGGCCTGGGCCTCAATGTATTGCCACCGGACGTGAACCACTCGGACTTCATGTTCGTCGCCACCGATGCCAACACCGTGCGTTACGGCCTGGGCGCGGTGAAGGGCGTAGGCCAGGGCGTGTGCGAGAGCATCGTCGAAGCACGCCGCGGGGGCGACGCCTTCCGTGACCTGCTGGACTTCTGCAAGCGCGTCGATTCGTCCAAGCTCAACAAGCGGGCGATGGAGGCGCTGATCAACGCCGGCGCACTGGATGCCCTCGGGCGGAACCGGGCGTCGCTGGCCCTGCAGCTGCCGGAAGTGCTGAAGGCCATCGACCAGATCAACAAGAACCGGAATGCGGGCATCGTCGACATGTTCGGCGCCAGCGCCGGCAGCGACGACATCCACGTCGAACTCCCGGTGACGGACGAATGGCCGCTCACGCAGAAGCTGCATGGCGAGCGCGAGACGCTGGGGCACTATCTCAGCGGCCATCCGATGGACCCGTATCGCGATGACTTGCGCACGCTGGTGGGCAGCGACCTGAGCGAGCTGGACCGCATCTGGTCGAGCGGTTCCAGCGGCGAGAAGAAAGGCTGGCGTCCCGAGGTCAATGCGATCGTCGCCGGCCAGGTGGTCGGCGTGCGACGCAAGGGCGACAGCCAGGTGTTCGTGCAGCTGGAAGATGGGCGCGGCCGCATCGAATGCAGTGCGTTCTCCGATGCCTTGAACGAATTCGGCGCGCTGATGACACGCGACCGCGTACTGGTGATCAAGGGCGGCCTGCGCGAAGACGAATTCAGCGGCGGCTACAGCCTGCGCATCCGCCAGGTGTGGGATTACACCGCGCTGTGCCAACAGCACGCGCAACGCCTGCAGCTGCGCCTGGACCTGCGCGTGCCGGGCCTGTGGGAACGCGTGGATGCGCTGCTGTCGCGCCATCGCCCCGGCGGCACGCCGCTGCGCCTGGACCTGCTGATGGGCGCCGGCGGCAACACCATCGCCGGCATGCTCGACCTCAACGGCCAGAAGGCCGTACGCGTGGACGCGGAGCTGCTGGACGCCCTGCGTGCCATGCCCGGCGTGCGCACCGCCAAGCCCGCGTTCTACCGCCCCTGGGCTAACTGACGCGGGCCGTGAGGGGCGTCACGGCCCTACCCCCCCGTACGTGACCGCCGGACGGCTTCGGCTACACTTCCCCCCTTTCCGGCCCATGGCCCGCAGATGAATCCGAACTACCTCGATTTCGAACAGCCCATCGCCGATCTGGAAGCCAAGATCCAGGATCTGCGCGCCGCCAGCACTGGGCCGGCGGTGAATGTCGATGCCGAGGTGCACGCGCTGCAGGACAAGCTCCGCATCCGCACCGCGCAGATCTTCCGCGACCTGTCGCCGTGGCAGGTGTCGCAGCTGGCACGCCACCCGGCGCGTCCCTACACGCTGGACTACATCAAGGTCTTCTGCGACGAGTTCCAGGAACTGGCCGGCGACCGCGCGTTTTCCGACGACGCCGCCATCGTCGGCGGCCTGGGCCGCATCGACGGCCGCAGCGTGGTCATCATCGGTCACCAGAAAGGCCGCGACACCAAGAGCAAGATCGCGCGCAACTTCGGCATGCCGCGCCCGGAGGGGTATCGCAAGGCGCTGCGCCTGATGAAGATGGCCGAGCGCTTCAAGCTGCCGCTGCTGACCTTCATCGACACGCCGGGCGCCTATCCGGGCGTCGGCGCGGAAGAGCGCGGCCAGTCCGAAGCCATCGCGCGCAACCTGATGGAGATGGCCGAGCTGAAGATCCCGATCATCTGCACGGTGATCGGCGAAGGCGGCAGCGGCGGCGCACTCGCGATCGGCGTCGGCGACCGCACGCTGATGCTCGAGTACGGCACCTACTCGGTGATTTCTCCGGAAGGCTGTGCCTCCATCCTGTGGAAGGATGCCGCCAAGGCCAAGGACGCCGCGGAGCAGCTGGGCCTGACCGCCAAGCGCCTCAGCGCGCTGGGCCTGGTCGACAAGGTCGTGCGCGAGCCCATCGGCGGCGCCCATCGCAACCCGCGCCAGATGGCCGTGCGCCTGAAGGCCGTGCTGCTCAACGAACTGGATGCGCTGGAGCAACTGCCCGTCGAGGAGCTGCTGGCCAAGCGCTACGCGCGCCTGCGTGGCTACGGGGCGTACGAAGCCGCCTGATCGGCCCTGTTGCACGGCCGCCGACGCGGCCTGACTGGCGGATCGGCCAAAGATCGCGGATGCTGCGCGGCACGTCCTGATCGGCCGCCCACCGCGCATGAGCCCCCTTATCCTGCTGTCCCTCGCCCTGCAGATCGCCTGTTGCGTGCACGTGGTCCGCACCGGGCGACCGCTCTACTGGGTCTTCATCCTGCTGGTGTTCTCCTTCATCGCGGTGATCGTGTACTTCATCGCCGAGATCCTGCCCGACCTGCGCCACAACCCGTCAGCGCGCCGCACCGTTCGCAACGTGCGCAACCGGATCGATCCGGATCGCGACCGGCGCGATGCCGCCAAGCTGCTGAAGGCATCGGACACACCGGACAACCGTCGCCGCCTGGCCGAGGAAAGCCTGCGCAGCGGCGACTACGCCCATGCCGTCGAGTTGTACGAGCAGGCGTTGAAGGGCCTCTATGCCACCGATCCGGACCTGATGCTCGGGCTGGCGAAGGCGCAGTTCGGCCTGGGCGATTCGCAGAAGGCGCGGGCCACGCTGGATGCATTGATCGCCGCAAATCCCGCCTTCCGTTCTGCCGACGGACATCTGTTGTACGCACGCACGGTGGAAGACACCGGCGATGCGGCGGCGGCCATCCACGAGTACGAAGCGGTCGTGCAGGGCTACCCCGGCGAAGAGGCGCGGGCGCGCTTCGGCTTGCTGCTCAAGCGTGCCGGTGAGGGCAGCCGCGCGCGCGCCGTGTTCCAGGAAATCCTCGATCGTTCCGACGTCGCGCCGCGCTACTACCGACGCGAGCAACAGGACTGGATCGACGTGGCCAAGCGCGAACTCGCCGCGCTGGAACGCTGATCCTCCGACGGGTGGTTGATCGGAATCAATGCGGGCGGCACCGCCGCGCGGGATGATGCGGTCAACGGACGGCGCACCGTCCGCCCGAAGGGAGGACCGTCATGGACCTGCTCTCGTTGCCCTGGTGGCTGTTGCCCGCCGTACTGTTCACGTTGCCGGTCCTGGTCGCGCTGGGTGTCAACCGCTGGCGCTTCCACCGCACCGGCGTGAGCCAACACCTCGTGCTCGGGCTGTTCGTCAGCACCTGCTGGATCGCGGCGCTAATCGTCATCCTGCAGCAAGTGCGTTGAGCGCGGTCAGGCCGCCTCGCGACCGCTGGCCAAGGCATCCTTCTGCGTGCTGAGATCTTCTTCAGCGCGCAAATAGACCTGCAACACGGCTTCGCCGTGCGTCGCCGACGCGGCAGCGCCGACCAGCAGCACCAGCGCGTTGCGATGTGCCGCCTGACGCGCAGCGGCCCGCAACGCATCGATGCGCGCTTCGACATCGGCGCCCTTCAGCAGCACGACGAACTCTGCGCTATCGGTGACCCGGCTGACATGGTCGCCCGCCTCGTGACGGAGGCAGGCGTCGAACAGAGGTTCCAGCCCCTGCAGCGTCTTCTCGAGCGCGCGCTCGCCCAGGCGACGCCCCGCTTCGGCCATGCCCTGCACTTCGATGAGCACGACGCTATAGGTATCGGTGGGCGCAAGCGCCGCATCTTGGCCCTGCAGCGCGACCAATGCCAGGCCTTCGTGCTGCGCGCGATGCGCGTCCAGCAGCGTGGCCGTGATGCGCGCGAGCGCACGCAGCGAGGTCTTCTGCTGGTTGTTCAAGCGGCGCGGTTGGGTGTCGACCACGCACACGGTCCCGAGTGCCTCGCCGGTGCCGGCGACCAACGGCATGCCGGCGTAGAACCTGGCCTTCACGTCACCGGTGACGATGGGGAAGCTGGAAAAGCGCGTGTCCTCGACGAGGTCCTGGATCTCCAGCAGTTCCTCCGGCTGCCGGATCGCATGGTCGCAGACGGCGGTATCGCGCGTGGTTTCGTGCCCGTCCAATCCGATGCGCGCCTTGAACCACTGACGTTCGCGATCGATCAACGACACCACCGCGATCGGCGTGCCGCAGACGGCGGCGGCCAGCGCGACGAGGTCGTCGTAGACCGTGCTGGGCAGCGTGTCGAGGGCGTGGTAGCGGTCGAGCGTGTGCTGGCGGGCGCGTTCGCTGTCGGCGGTCGGATTCACGGAGGCTCCTGTGGGACGGTCGGTGCGATGTTCGCGGCGTAACGGTTCAGATCCCGTCAACGCATCAGAAAACTCCAACGCCCATCACAGAGTTTCCCGCGCGGCACGCATCACCGCTAGCATGCGCGCATGGACGCTGCACCCACGTCACTGGACCTGTTGCCTGCCCCGACGGCGGGCCGCGTCTGGGTGGCCTTCAGTGGCGGACGGGATTCCACCGTGCTGTTGCACCGGCTCGCCGCCGATATCGCGATCCGCGCCCGCGGCTTGTGTGCGCTGCACGTCCATCACGGTCTGATGGACGAAGCCGACGCCTGGGCCGACCACTGCGCGCAGGTCTGCCGTACGCTCGATGTGCCGCTGCGCATCGCGCGCGTCCGGGTAGACCGGCAAGGCGAAGGTCCCGAGGCCGCCGCGCGTACGGCACGCCACGCCGCATTCGTCGAGGCGATGGCGGAAGGCGACATCCTCGCCACCGCGCACCATCGCGACGACCAGGCCGAAACGTTCCTGCTCCGCGCCCTGCGTGCCTCCGGCCCGGACGGCCTGGCCGCCATGCGCCCATGGCGCACGTTCGGCCCCGGCTGGCTGTGGCGGCCGCTCCTGGAAACACCGCGCGGCGATCTGCAGGCGTACGCGCACGCGAACGGACTGGCGTGGATCGAGGACCCCAGCAACGCGCAAACCGACCTCGACCGCAACTTCCTCCGCCATGAGGTGCTGCCGCTGCTGGCGCGACGCTGGCCGCATGCGGCGGCGGCCTTTGCGCGCAGCGCAACCCTCAATGCGGAGAGCGTCGACCTGCTGGCCCGCCACGATGCCCGACTGCTCGCGCATGCGGCCACGGCAGACCCCGCCGCACTGCGCATCGATCCCCTGCGCGCATCGGATCCGGCACAGCGTGCGCGCATCTTGCGGCGCTGGATCGACACCTTGTCGCTGCCGCCGTTGCCTGCCGAGGGGGTCGCGCAGATCGAAGCGCACCTGCTCGATGCCCGCGCGGATACGCAGGCATCGTTCGCCTGGCAGGACGCCGTCGTGCGGCGCTGGCGCGACCTGCTGCATGCGGAACGCCTGCGACCCATGTTGCCGGAAGACTGGCAGGCCGCCTGGGATGGCAGCGCACCGTGCACGTTGCCCGATGGCGGCCAACTGAGCCTGGAGGGCGGCAGCCCTGGCTTCGACGTACCGCTGACGCTCACGGCGCGCCAGGGCGGCGAACGCATCACGCTGCCCGGGCGCACGCACACGCATGCCTTGAAGGATGTACTGCAGTCGCTGGGCGTGCCGCCGTGGGAACGCCGCCAGCTTCCACTGCTATGGCGGCAAGGCGCGCTGTGGGCCGCGGGCGACCTCGTGCTTTCAGCGGATGGCGATGCGTGGCTCCGTGCGCGGGGCGCCCGCCTCGCCTGGCAGCGTGGCTGACGCCCCGCGTTGACCTGGCCGGAGTCGATCCCCACACTTGTCGCATGGCCAAGAAGAACACCCCGGACGCCTCCCCCGTCGCCCACTTCGAGCAATCGCTGGACGAGTTGGAGAAGCTGGTCGACAAGATGGAACACGGCGACATGAGCCTGGAAGAATCGCTCGCCGCCTACGAGCGCGGCGTGGGCCTTTACCGGCAGTGCCAGACCGCGCTGGAGCAGGCCGAACTGCGGGTCAGGCTCCTCAGCGATCCGGAGCAGCCCGAGAGCGGCGAGCCCTTCGCCCCGGCGCCCGATGGCCGCTGACCCCCGCTTCGTCGCCTGGGCGGCGGGCCTGGAAGATCACCTCGACCGCGTGCTGCCCCCGGCCGATGCCGCGCCGCAGCGCCTGCACCAGGCGATGCGCCATGCTGTTCTCGAAGGCGGGAAGCGCATGCGCGCCCTGCTCGTCTACGCGAGCGGCACACTGATCGGCGCCGACGAAGCCGACCTGCACGCGCCCGCGGTGGCGGTGGAGCTGATCCACGCGTATTCGCTGGTCCACGACGACCTGCCGGCGATGGACGACGACGACCTGCGTCGTGGCAAGCCCACCGTCCATATCGCCTTCGACGAAGCCACCGCGATCCTGGCCGGCGACGCCCTGCAAACACGGGCGTTCGAAGTACTGGCCTCCGCTCCCGCACCGGCCGCGCGCCGCGTGGACTGGCTGGCGACGCTCGCGCAGGCCTCGGGCGCGGCCGGCATGTGCGGCGGGCAGGCGCTGGACATCGACGCTACCGGCGCGGTGCAGGCACTCGATGCACTGGAACGCATGCACGCGCTGAAGACGGGGGCATTGATCCGCGCGTCCGTGCGGATGGGCGCGTTGGCCGGCACGGTCGGGCCCGACACACTGGCGCACCTGGACGCGTTCGCCACGGCGCTGGGCCTGGCCTTCCAGGTCCGCGACGACATCCTCGACATCGAGGCCAGCTCCGAACAGCTCGGCAAGACCGCCGGCAAGGACCAGGCACAGGCCAAGTCCACCTATCCCGCGTTGCTGGGCATGGATGGGGCGAAGGCGAAACTGGAAGAACTGGCCGCCACGATGCAGGCCGCGCTGGCGCCTTACGACGCGCGCGCCGATGCGTTGCGCGCGTTGGGTGAACTGACGGTGCGGCGCGCGCATTGAGCGACGCGGCGCGCGCATAGAAAAAGCCCGGCGATGCCGGGCTTTTTCATGGGCCATGTGCGTGGCGCTTACTTGATCAGGCGCAGCGCGAACGGATAACGGTAGGCCTCGCCGTTGTTCGCCTTCATGCCCGCGATGATGCACAGCACCAGGTTCGCGATGCCGATCAGCGGCATCAGCAGCAGGCCGATCAGGACGAACGCCAGGATCCACGAGATCACGAAGGCGATGAAGACGGTGATCTGGAAGTTCAACGCCTCGATGGCCTGGTCGTTCAACCAGCCCTTGTCCGTCTTGTCCTTGTTAACCAGCCAGATGATCAACGGCACGATGAAGCCAAAGAGGATGCCCGACAGGTGCGTCAGCAGGGCAATGGTGCGGTCTTCCTGCGGCGCGGCGCCCGAAGGCGGCGGCGGCGGTGCGGTGACGTTCTCGAATTCGCTCATGCAAGTTTCCCCGGAATGGATGCGGTGGTCGGGCCCCGTGGCTGCGCTACGGGTACCCCTCGGCAAGGATAACGGGAATCAGGGACGGTTTCGGTCAGGGTTTCCCCCAACCTGCGATCACTCGCCGGCCACCGTCATGCGACCGACCAGGACCGAACCGATGGCCACGTGCGAGCGGCGATCGACGTCAGTACCCACGGCCTCGATGCCGGCGAAGATGTCCTTGAGGTTGCCGGCGACGGTGACGCCGTCGACCGGATAGGCGATGGCGCCGTCTTCGATCCAAAAGCCCGCCGCACCGCGCGAGTAGTCGCCGGTCACGCCGCTCACGCCCTGCCCCATCAGCTCGGTGACCAGCAGGCCGGTCCGCATGCCCGCGAGCAGGTCGTCGAAGCCGCCCGCGTTCGCCTTCACCTGCAGGTTGTGCACACCGCCGGCGTTGCCGGTGGTCTGAAGGCCCAGCTTGCGCGCCGAATAGCTACCCAGCAGGTAGCGCTCCAGCACGCCGTCGCGAATGATGTGCGAACGCTTGGTCGCCACGCCCTCGGCGTCGAAGGCGGCCGAGCGCAATCCGTGCCGCAGCAACGGCAGCTCCTCGATGGCGAACCACGCCGGGAAGATCCGCTGGCCCACATGGTCCAGCAGGAAACTGGCACGTCGGTACAGCGCGCCACCCGACACCGCGCCCAGCAGGTGACCCACGAGCGAGCGAGCGACTTCGGCCGAGAACAGCACCGGATGCTGGCCGGTGGCCAGCGAGCGCGGCTGCAGGCGGGACAGCGTGCGCTCGGCGGCCTTGCGCCCGATCGCGTCCGGCGCCTCGAGCGCCAGGTGCGACAGCGCGGTGCTGTACCACCCGTCGCGCTGCATGGCATCGCCCTGACCGGCGATCAGCGCACAACCGATGGTGTGCTGGGTCTCGCGTTCGCGGCCGATGAAGCCGTGCGAGTTCGCGTACACGGACAGGCTTTCGCCACTGCCGACCGAGGCGCCGTCCGAGTTGGCGATGCGCGCATCCACGTCGCGGCCCGCGGCCTCGCAAGCCAGCGCCAGGTCCACGGCCTGGTCCATGTCGAGCGCCCAGGGGTGCCACACGTCCAGGTCGGGGAATTCCCGCGCCATCAGCGCTGCGTCGGCCAGGCCGGCGGCTTCGTCGTCCTCGGTGAAGCGCGCAATCGCGCAGGCCTGCGCCACCGTCGCCTCCAGGCTCTCTTCACGCAGGTCGGCGGTACTGGCGCTGCCCTTGCGCTGGCCGAAGTAGACGGTCACGCCGATGCCGCGGTCGCGGGTGGATTCCACCGTCTCCACGTCGCCCAACCGCACGTTGACGTTGAGCCCGGTCTCTTCGCTGCAGCTCACTTCCGTCTGGGTGGCGCCGGACGCTTTTGCGCGCGCCAGCAGGCGCTGCGACAGCGATTCCAGGCGTTCGAGCCTTGCGAGGCTATCGTCGGCGGTGGTCGGGAGGGTGGCGTTCAATGCTTTATCCTTGTGTCCTGTGATCCGCGCCGTGGCGCCGGATCGGTACCCTGGTCAGGCTCCCGCGCGATGCGGGAGCGAAAGAGAGGCTTCACCATGCGCGGACGCGACCCCGAAACCGGCGAATTCCTTGGCCCGAGCCGCACCCAGCAGCGGGGCGAAGCCCTGGAGATCCGCAGCCTGGCCGAGAAGCTGGTGGCGCTGCCGGCCGCGCAATTGGCGCGCCTGCCGATTCCGGAAGAGCTGATGCCGCACATCGTGGAAACGCAGCGCATCACCTCGCACATCGCCCACAAACGCCAGCTTCAATTCCTCGCCAAACAGATGCGGCGCGAAGAGGACGACGTGCTGGAAGCGATCCGCGACGCGATGGACGAAGGCGGCGAAGCGGCGCGTCGCGAGACGGCCCTGCTGCATCGCGCCGAACAGTGGCGCGACCGCCTGCTGTCCGGGGGCGACGACGCGCTGGCGGAACTGCTGGGCGAGTTCCCCACGGCCGATCGTCAGAAGCTTCGCCAGTTGGTGCGCAACGCCACCGACGAGCGCGCCAAGAACAAACCGCCGCGTGCGTTCCGCGAACTGTTCCGCGAGATCAAGGACGCCCTCTCGGTCCCCGGTCACGACGACGAAGCGGGCGAGGAAGACTGAAGGCATCGCGTCGCGACGCGGCTTCACGCCTTCGTACCACCCACTGTCAGGCCTTCGATCAGCAGCGACGGTTGGCCTACGCCCACCGGCACGCTCTGCCCGTCCTTGCCGCACACGCCCACACCGGCGTCGAGCGCCAGGTCGTGGCCGACCATTTTCACCTTCTGCATGGTCTCCGGTCCGTTGCCGATCAACGTGGCGCCCTTCACCGGCGCGGTGATGCGACCATCTTCGATCAGGTAGGCCTCGGTCGCCGAGAAGACGTACTTGCCGCTGGTGATGTCGACCTGGCCGCCACCGAAGTTGACCGCGTACAGGCCCTTCTTCACCGAACGGATCATGTCTTCCGGATCGTGTTGCCCGGCCAGCATGTAGGTATTGGTCATGCGCGGCATCGGCAGGTGCGCGAACGATTCACGGCGGCCGTTGCCGGTCGGCGCCACGCCCATCAGGCGCGCGTTGAGCGAGTCCTGCATGTAGCCCACCAGCACGCCGTCCTCGATCAGCGTGGTGCAGTTCGTCGGCGTTCCCTCGTCGTCGATGTTGAGCGAACCGCGGCGACCCGGCAGCGTGCCGTCGTCGACGATGGTGACGCCCTTCGACGCGACCTGCTCGCCGATGCGCCCGGCATACACGCTGGTGCCCTTGCGGTTGAAATCGCCTTCCAGGCCGTGGCCGACGGCTTCGTGCAGCAGCACGCCGGGCCAGCCGCTGCCGAGCACCACCGGCATGATGCCGGCAGGCGCATCGATCGCTTCCAGGTTCACCAACGCCTGGCGCAGCGCTTCGCGCGCGAGGTCTTCGGGCTTGCCGTCGGCGAACAGTTCCGCATAGCCGTAGCGCCCGCCCATGCCGGCATAACCGGATTCACGGCGCCCGTTCTGCTCCACGATCACCTGCACGTTGAGGCGCACCAGCGGCCGCACGTCGGCGCCGAGCACACCATCGCTGCGCGCCACCAGCACCGTGTCGATGCCGCCTGCCAGGCTCACCGTCACCTGCTGCACGCGAGGATCCGCCGCGCGCACGAAACGGTCCACCGCGCGAAGTGCTTCGACCTTGGCCTCGTTGCCCATTCCGTCGATGGGATCTTCGCTGGTGTACAGCGCGCGACCTTCGCTGCGCACCAGCGTGCGCGGCGCATGCGCGGCACCGTCGCGTGCGATGGCGCGCGCGGATTTCGCCGCGCCCAGCAAAGCTTGTGCGTTGATGTCGTCGGAATAGGCGAAGCCGGTCTTCTCACCGGAGATCGCGCGCACGCCGACGCCCTGCTCGATGGAGTGCGCACCGTCCTTGACGATGCCGTCCTCGACCGTCCAGCTCTCGCGGCGCGCGTGCTGGAAATAGAGGTCGCCGAAATCGACGCCGGGCCCCAGCAGGGCACCGAACGCGCGATCCAGGCTGGACGAAGCCAGGCCGGCAGGCAGGAGGAGACGGGATTCGGCGAGGGCGATCGGCAGGGTCATGGACATCACAATGGGGGTGGAGGACGGCGACAGCAAGGACAGCCGTGCGTCCGGCCGGTTCAGGGGGCGCCGGCGGCGTCGTTGCGCTTGTCGTTCGCGACGCGCGACTGCTCACGGCCGACGACTTCGACCTTCGGCGATTTCCAGGGGCCGGTGACGCGGTAGGTCTTGGCGCCCATCTCGGCCAGCGGCTTCTTCAGCACCGCATTGGCCACCGCGCCCACCGCCGCGCCGATCGGGCCACCGGCGACGGCGCCCACGGCGGTCAGCACGTTGGCGGACTTGGGCTTCACGTCGACGATCTGATCGAAACGTTCGCTGCGCAGATCGGTGTCGCCGCGGATCTGGATCTCGGCCGCGGGGCCGTCGATCACCAGGTTATCGCTGCGCGCCAGCCCGCCGGCGATGCGGATGTCGCCATCGATGCGGTTGAACGCGAAGCCCTTGGAGAAGAAGTCGCTGAAATCGAGCATCAGGCGGCGGCGCACTTCCGCCACGCTCAGCAGGCCCAGCACGCGACCCGCACCGGGCTCCACTTCCAGCAGGTGGCCATCGCGCGCGGCGAGCTTCACGCTGCCCTCCAGCGAAGCCAGGCGGAATGCTGCCGGACTGCCCGGCCAGCCGGCCTGGGCGGTGATCTGGCCGTGGCCGCCGCCGACGCGGTCGCCCAGGCCCAGGTCATCGAGCAGCACGCCGAAGTTCTCGCTCTTCACCTCGGCGGTGAAACGGGTGCGCGCCGCCTCGCCCATGCCGGTCCACTGCCCGCTCACGTCGATGTGCTGACCAGGTGAGCGCAGCTGCAATTGGTCGATGTGCATGCCATCGGCCTGCTGGCGCGTACGCAGCTTCGCTGCGCCGAGGCTCGCATCGCCGAAACGAAGATCTTCGATATCCAGCGACAACGGCGGAATCTCGGCCGGATTGATGTCGTCGGTCACGCCACGTGCGTTCGCGGCGGTGGCGCCCGTATCGGCGGCAGGTGCTTTGCGCCAGTGCACGCGGGCCAGCTTGCCGGCGATCGCCGCGCCCTTCGCATCGGGCACGAGCAGCGCCCCGGACAGCGCGTCGCCATCCAGCGACACGGCCAGCGCCTGCTGCGCGGGCGCCAGTTGCAATCGCGTATCGGGGAACACGGAACCGATCATCAGCAGGCGTTCGGCGGTGATGTCGATATGCCGCAGCGGCAGCGAATCGCCTTCGCCACCGCCCTTGGCCAGCGCCACCCATTCCATCGCATCCAGCGTACCGGCGCGGCCGGTGGCGATCAGCCCCGACGCGGGCGCGGCGTCCTTCACTTCATCGCTGCCCAGCACGACGCGCACGCCGGTCTGTCCGTTGCTGGCGCGGGCGCGCAGTGCGAGCAGCTCGCCGAACGCCACATCGATCTGCCCGCTGCCCATCGGCAAGGGCGCGCGCACCGTCGTCTGCAGCGGCGCGGTCGCCGCCTTGCGCAACGGCGCCGGCAGGCTCATCGCCGTGCCGACAAGGTCGGAGGTGAGATTGAGCTGCGTGGGTGCTTCAGGCTTCCCGGTCGGCGTGCGCGGAATGTTCACGCCCACCGTCCACGAAGAACGCCCGTCCATGTACGGCTTGAGCCAGGCCACTTCGGGTGCGCGGTCAAGCAGTCGGTCGGCATCCACGACGGCGGTCAGGTCGGCTTCGAACGCCTGGTTGCGATCACGCGTGCCGCTGCCCGCTCGCAGGCCGAGCACGCCTGCCTGCCCGTCGTGCATCACCTGCAGCGGGCCGGACGCGAATCCGCCATCGTCGTACTTCGCCTTGCCGCGGACATTGTCGAATACCAGGTCCCAGCGTTTCTCCGCCAGTTGCGCGCCCTTCAGCTCCACGGTGCCGGCGAGCTTCTTGCGCGCCTGTTCGTCGGCATGCAGCGGCTGCAGCAGGTCGAAGGTCGCCGCCACCGGGCCCTTCGCCTGCAGATGATCGAGCGTATCGCCGTAGGTCTTGTGCAGCGGACTCTGCCGCAGCATCGCGAGCAGCTTGCCTGCGTCGGTATCGGTGCGCGCGGCGATCTTCAGGTCGCCCGCACCGAAATCGGCGATGCCGGCCTCGAACGCGGGAATCACGACGTCCGCCAGTGCACCACGGCCCTTCAACTGGAAACCGTTGCCGATGAAGGCGATGTCGCCATGCACCTGCTCCAGCTGCGGCCAGTCGTGCTGGAACTTGAACTGCCCGCCCTCGATACGCGCCACCGCTTCGAAACGGCCGTTCTGATGGGTGAACGGCCAGTCGTCCAGGTCGCCGGTCACGATCGCGCGTCCATCGCGGACCGTGCCGCCGACCAACGCGCCGTTCAACCAGTCCACGGCCGCCTTGGGCATCTTGTGATGGATCCAGAACCCTTTCGCCACCGGCACCGGCGCGTCGGCGAGATCGGCGGCCAGGTCGATCCAAGGTCGCGTGCCATCGCCCTGGAACCACATCCCGCCACGCACGTCGGCGGCGTAGTCCTTGCCCTGCACCTGCAAGGCGGGTGTCCCCACGCGCCAGCCCTGGCCTTCGCGCCACCCCAGCACCTCGCCCTGCAGCCTGACGTCATGGACGACGGCGAAGCCGCTCGGCCAGTCGAAGCGCATGCGCGAGGCCGGATCCAGCTTCAGGCGGAAACCGGCCGCGTCGCCGTCGAAGTCGCCCGCCAGTCCGCTGAGTCCCGGCGCATCGCCGACGGCCGCGAAGGAAATGTCGCGCAGCGTGCCTTCACCATGCATCGCGCCATCGCGGCGACCCGACAACGCGAGCCGCGCGAGCCGTGCGCCCGGCTTCGCCTGGACCAGCCAGCGGCGCAGGCCCGGATCAACCTTGTCGCTCAGGCCCAGCACCGCGAACAACGGCGCGGCATCCACTTCATCGGCCAGCAATGCGTATTGCGCGCCGCCGGCCAGCACCAGGCCATCCAGCGTCTGTACTGCCGGTGCACTGCCCGCGCGCAAGTGCGGTGCATCGAGGCGCCAACCGCCCTGGACAAGCCGCCAACGCATGCGACCTTCCAGCTGATCGAACGCCACGCGTGTCGGCGCAGCGGATGCCGGCAGCGGTGCGCCGCGCAGACCCACCTGGCGCAATTGCGCGTCGGCGGTCACCAGCACCACGCGATGGCGCCGCAATTCCGTCCACGCGCGCACCCGGCCGTTGCCGCGTTCGGCCACCACGCCGGCGTAGCGCAGCAAGGGGGCCCAGGCGCCGATGTCGTCGGCCACGACGTCGAGGTACGCGCGGCCATCGCCGGCCTTGCGATCGAAATCCACCGCGACATTGATCGGCGCCGCATCCTTGCGGATCCAGGCACGGGTCCCGGCACGCACGCGATCACCTTGCACACGCAGTCGGAGATCGATGTCCGGCACCTGGATATCCCAACCCAGCGAAGGCGCCACGATAGCGAGCCGACCGTCGATCACCTGCAATTCGCCCAGCCCTTCCAGGCTCTGCAACGGATCGTCGCCGGCCTGCTGCTGGCCCGGCAGGCCACGCACCGACCATTTGCCGTCATCGCCGCGCTGCAGCGTCAACGCCAGGCCACGCAGCCGCAACTCGGTGAACGAACGCCCGGGCAGCAGTCCGCCGTACATCGATACCAGCACTTCCGCCTGGCCGATGCGCACGCCGGCATCGCCTTCGCCCAGGCGCAGGCCATCGAGCTGCAGCAATGGGCCGCGCCGCGTCCACTGCGTCTTGACCGCATCGAAGGCCACCGGGCGGCCAGCGCGCTCGCTGAGCCACGCTGCGATGCGATCCGGGTGGCGCTCGGCCAGCGGCAACACCTGGCTGGCGATGCCGAGCACCACGGCCATGCACACGAGCACGACCGCGATGCCGTAAACGGCACCCCGGCGGGCCAGGCGCAGGCGGCGGCGCAGCGGCGTGGGCATCAGCGGCGCGCCCCGCTCCGTGTGTCAGAGCAGCACGACATCGAACTGCTCCTGCAGATACTGCTCGTCCGCCTGGAAGCGGATCGACTTGCCAAGGAATTCCTCCAGCTCGGCGACCGCGGCGGATTCCTCGTCGGTGATCCGCGTCACCACTTTCGGTGACGCGATCACCAGCAAGCGCGCCGCCTCGAACTGGCGCACCGCGCGGGTGATCTCGCGGAAGATTTCGTAGGTGACCGTCTCGGCGGTCTTGATGCTGCCGCGACCGCTGCACTCCGGGCACGGTTCGGACAGCTGGCGTGCCAGGCTTTCCACCGTGCGCTTGCGCGTCATCTCCACCAGGCCCAACGGCGAGAACTCGTACACCGTGGTCTTGGCATGGTCCTTCGCCAGCGACTTCTCCAGCGTGCGCAGCACCTGGCGGCGATGCTCCGGATCGGTCATGTCGATGAAGTCGATGATGATGATGCCGCCCAGGTTGCGCAGCCGCAGTTGGCGGGCGACCGCCTGGGCAGCCTCCAGGTTGGTGCGGTAGACGGTTTCTTCGAGGTTGCGTTGGCCGAGGAACGAACCGGTGTTCACGTCGACCGTCGTCATCGCCTCGGTCTGGTCGATCACCAGGTAGCCGCCGGACTTCAGCGGCACCTGCTTGTCCAGCGCGCGGCCGATCTCGTCCTCGACCCCGTACAGATCGAAGATGGGGCGCTCGCCTGCGTAGAGTTCGATGCGCTCCGCCAGCACCGGCATGTACTTGGCGACGAAGGCCTGCAGCCGCTCGTGGGTTTCCTTCGAATCGACCTTCACCTTCTCCACGTCCTTGCGGATCAGGTCGCGCACGGCGCGCAGCGGCAGGCTGAGGTCTTCGTACAGGACACTGCACGAGGGCGATTCGCGGCCGCGGCGTTCGACCACGTTCCAGACGCGCGACAGATAGGCGATGTCCTCGGCCAGCGCCTCGGCCGGCTGGCCTTCGGCATTGGTGCGGATGATGTAGCCGTGGCCGCCGTGCAAGCCGGCGAGTTCGGTGACGACCTGCTTGAGGCGATGGCGCTCGGCTTCGTCCTCGATGCGCGCGGACACACCGATCACCTTGGACTGCGGCAGCAGCACCAGGTAACGCGACGGGATGCTGATCTGCGTGGTGAGGCGCGCGCCCTTGCTGCCGATCGGGTCCTTCACCACCTGCACGACGATGTCCTGGCCGTCGCGCAGCAGATCCATGATCGGCGCCGGCGGCGGCGCGGGCATCGGTGCCTCTTCGCCTTCGACGACGGCGCCCGGCGAAGACCGCACGATGTCGTTCGCGTGCAGGAACGCCGCGCGTTCCAGGCCCACTTCGACGAATGCGGCCTGCATGCCCGGCATCACCCGCTGCACCTTGCCCTTGTAGATATTGCCCACCACCCCGCGACGCCAGCCGCGCTCGATGTGCAGTTCCTGCAGCATGCCGTTTTCGATCACCGCGACGCGGGTCTCGCGCGGGGTGACGTTGACCAGGATTTCTTCCGACATCGGGGTCCTTCCCTCAGGCTGTGGCGTGGGCGGCCGTGGCCGGCGACGGGTGGATGCCGAATTCGCGCAGCAGCTTCGCGGTCTCATGCAGGGGCAGGCCCATCACCGCCGAGTAGCTGCCGGCCAGGCGGGTGACGAACTGCTCGGCGCGCCCCTGGATGCCATAGGCGCCGGCCTTGCCCATCGCTTCGCCGCTGGCGACGTACGCCGCGATCTCGGCATCGTCGAGCTCGGCGAAGCTGACCTCGGTGACCACCAGGGCCTGCGCTTCGCGGCCGGCGCTGACCACCGATACCGCCGAGACAGCCTGGTGGGTGCGGCCGGAGAGCCGGCGCAGCATGGCGGCAGCCTCGGCTTCGTCGGCAGGCTTGCCGAACACCTCGTCGCCCAGGATGACCTCGGTGTCCGCCCCCAGCACGACCGCGCCGGGCGTGGCCACGACCTTCAGCAGGCCGGCACCGGACTTCTCACGGGCGACGCGGCGCACGTAGTCGGTGGCCGGTTCGCCGGGCTGGCGGTGTTCGGGGATGTCGAGATCGATCCGCCCGAACACGAAGCCCAGGCGGGTCAGCAGTTCGGCGCGGCGGGGGGATTGGGAGGCCAGGTAGAGCATCGAAGAAGAATAACCCGCGGCACCTGACTGAATGGGTCCTGATGCGGGGCCGACATGCCTAACCCTGCCGTAGATCACGACCCGTTCATGTCATCGTGAACACCCTTGCGCGTCGACGACGACCGGGTGCTCCCTCACCCGAATCACGAAAAGGAGATCCCATGCGTCTGCCCCTGATCCGCCCGCTGCTGCTCGCCCTCACCCTGTCCCTGGGAACCACTGCCGCCATGACCAGCCACGCCCAGACCGCCCCCGCCTACGCGATCCCATCCGACGGCACCCTGCTCAACGTGTCCGCTCAGGCCGAGGCCTCGCGCGTGCCGGACATCGCGACGATCTCCGCGGGCGTCGTCACCCAGGCCGTGGACGGCAATACCGCCATGCGCCAGAACAGCGAGCAGATGGCGAAGGTGGTCGCGGCCATCAAGGCCGCCGGCATCGCCGACAAGGACGTGCAGACCAGCGGGATCAGCCTCAATCCGCAGTACCGCTACGCCGAGAACGAGGCCCCGAAGATCACCGGCTACCAGGCCAACAACACGGTCAGCGTGAAGGTCCGCGACATCGCCAAGCTGGGCAAGGTGCTGGATGCGCTGGCCGGCGTGGGCGCCAACCAGATCAACGGCCCGAGCTTCGAGATCGACAACCCGGAACCGGTCTACGACGAAGCCCGCCTGGCCGCGCTGAAGAAGGCCCAGGGCCGTGCCGAGACCTATGCGAAATCGCTGGGCCTGAAAGTGCGCCGGATCGTCAGCATCTCCGAGGGCAACGGCGGTTTCCGCCCGGTCCCGATGATGGCGATGGCCAAGATGGAAGCCCGCGACGCCAGCGGCGCGCCGCCGGTCTCGCCGGGCGAAACCACCGTCTCGGTCAATCTGGACGTGGTGTTCGAACTGGGCAAGTAAGCCCGGTCACGCAACAACCCAGACGGCGCCCTCCGGGGCGCCGTTTTCGTTGGGGCGGGTCCCCCGGCCTACGCCCAAGGTCGAAGCCCTCCCCTCTTGCAGCCAACGTGCGGCGGAGTACAGTCTGGGCTTGCGGCGCGGGGACGTTGCAACCCCACTCTTCGCGGCCGAGCGTTGTTCCGTTCACAGCCCTCAGGAGGTGGATCATGGTTCGCGCACTACCCCACGGTTCCGACAACCGCATCGATTTCGGTCGTATTGCCGCCTTCGCCGCCGCCATCGCGGTCCACGCGGTCGCCCTCCTGATGTTGCTCGCCCCCATGGCCGCGCCGCAGTTGCAGGCCGTGGCAGATCCCAAACCCGTGGTCCGGTGGATCGAGAAAGATCCGCCCCCGCCCGAGGTCGTCGAGATCGAGGAGCAGCAGATCGTCAAACGCGTCGAGCCGAAGCCGGTGGTCACGCCGACGCCCACCACGATCGCACCGGTCGTCGATACCCCCGTGATCGTCGAGGGCGGCAACCTGCCCGCCGTCGAGCATGCCGTGGTCGATTCCGGCGACATCAGCGGCCCCGTTGTCACCGGCCCACTGCCCTCGGCGACGCTGGAATACGTCCGTGCCACCTCACCGCGCTACCCGATCAACGAACTGCGCAACGGTGTGCAGGGCACGGTGATGCTGCGCGTGCTGGTCGATGTCGATGGCTCGCCGGTCAGCGTGACGGTCGAGACCAGCAGCGGCAACCGCAACCTGGACAAGGCGGCGCTCCAGCACGTGCTGAAGACCTGGCGTTTCAAGCCCGCCATGCAGAACGGGCAGGCGGTGCAAGCTTACGGCCTGGTGCCGATCGCCTTCAGCCTTCAGTGATGCGTCGCATGTGAAAGAAGAAAGCCCGCCGGAAGGCGGGCTTTCTGTTTGCGCCGATGGATTCAGGCGCGGTGGTAAGGATGGTTGGCGAGCATGGCGGCCGCGCGATACACCTGTTCGGCCACCACCAGCCGTACCAGCATGTGCGGCAGCGTCAGCGGACTGAGCGACCACTTTTCGTGTGCCGCGGCGACCACATCGGGCGCATGGCCCTCCGGTCCACCGATCAGCAACGCGATGTCGCGCCCCAGCGTGCGCCAGTGTTCCAGCCGCTGCGCGAGCTGTTCCGACGAATAAGGTTTACCGGTGACTTCCAGCGCGACGATGTGGGCGCTCTTCGGCAGCGCCGCGAGCACGCGCTTGCCTTCGTCCTCGATCGCGCGTTGCGGATCTCGGCCTTTGCCGCGCAGCCCCGGCTCGATCTCGACGAGCTCGAACGGCAGCCAGTGCGACAACCGCTTCTGGTATTCGGCGAAGCCCTGGGCGACCCAGCTGGGCGCGCGCTCGCCGGTGGCGATGAGACGGCATTTCATGGCGTCATGATAGCGGGCGCCGGAAACGACGAAGGCGCCCTCGGGCGCCTTCGCGACGACGTTCGGACGCATCGCTCAGAGACGCGATTCGTCGGCGGTCTCGATGTCTTCCGGTGGCTGGTCGCCCACCGTCCACAGGCGCTCCAGCGCGTAGAACTCGCGCACGCGGGGCAGCATGACGTGGACGATGACGTCGCCCAGGTCCACGAGCACCCATTCGGCCTCGCGCTCGCCCTCCACGCCCAGCGGCATGACATCCAGCTTCTTGGCGAACTTCACCACTTCGTCGGCGATCGACTTCACATGGCGCGTCGAGGTGCCGGAGGCGATCACAAGGTAATCGGCGACGCTGGACTTGCCGCGCACGTCGATTTCGACGACATCCTTGGCTTTCAGCTCCTGGACCGCGGCGTGCACCGTGGCGAGCAGGTCCGGCAGGGCCGGGGGCGGGCTGGGCAGGCGGGTCTTGATGACGTGGGCTTGGCTGGACAAAGGCTTGGTGGCTCCGGAGGTACGGACGGGATTATAGCGGACCCGGCGTGGCGGCCCCTTCCAGGTAAAGCCTTTCGTCGGCGATGGCCTCCGCCACGCGCACGGGGACCAGATGCCGCCAGGCGTCCCCCGCCGCGATCCGGCGGCGGATCTCGGTAGCCGACTCCGGCTGCAGCGGATGGCTCAACCGATACAGCAGGCCGGATGGCCTGCTGCCCAACGCTTCTGGCGAGGACGTCCAACGCGACGAAAGCGCAGCGCTGAGTTCGGGGGGCAGACCGTCGTCCAATGGGCTTCCCGGCCGGTCGGCCACGACGAAGTGCGCCAGTTCGAACAATGACCGCCATTCCCGCCAGGTCGGCAAGCCCAGCAGGCTGTCCGCCCCGATCAACAGGGCCAGCGGCACCGCGTCGCCCTGTTCGGCACGCAGTTCGTGCAGCGTATCGACGGTGTAGGAGCGGGCCTCCGGCATGCGTTCGGCTCTGAAAAGCTCACGCCGGTCCACGCAGAGGCCGGCTTCGTCTTCCACCGCGAGGTCGAGCAGGCGCGCTCGCTGCTGCGCGCTTGCACCCGGCGGCGCGCGATGCGGAGGGTCCGCGGCAGGCATCAGGCGTACCGGTACCTGCAATTCGTCGCGCGCGGCGCGCGCGATGGCCAGGTGTCCGTTATGGATGGGGTCGAACGTGCCGCCGTAGAGGAGCTGCAGCATCCGGCGCGCCCGTCAGGCCACCAACAATCGCACGGCCTTGGCCTCGGCAATGGCCAGCAGCAAGCGCTCCAGCGCCACCCAGGCATCGCCCTCGCCGCGCCCTTTCGCGGTGCGATCGATCTTCGAGGCCTCGGCGACGAAACGGTCCCAGCGCGCGGGCGAGGCATGGCGCTGCAGCGCGCGCTTGAACGGCGCCTGCTTCGCTTCCCAGATGCCCTGCGCCTTCATCTCGGCGGCGAGATTGCCTCCAGCGGCCTGCACGCGCGCCAGCGCAGCGGTACGGAGCAGCTCCTTGACGATCATCGGCATCAGGCCGGCGACCACATCGCCTTCGGCACGCAGGCCGTCGAGGACGCGCGAGACCTGTGCGCCCTGGCCTGCGAGGACGGCATCGGTCAGGCGGAATACGTCGTAGCGCGCGGCGTTGGCGACCAGCGCCTCCATGCGGTCGGCATCGAGTGTCTGTCCGTCGCTGAGCAACGCGAGCTTGTCGATCTCCTGCGCGGCGGCGAGCAGGTTGCCTTCGACGCGTTCGGCCAGCAACTGCACGGCATCGCGTTCGGCGCGAAGACCCTTGCTACGCAAGCGGCTCTCGATCCAGCCCGGCAATTCATGCGGTTTGATCGCCCATGCAACGGCGATCACGCCGACCCGCGCGATGGCATCGCTCCACTTGCCCTGGTAGGCCTTGCCCCATTCGCCGGCAGTGATCAGCAGCACCACATCCGGCGGCGGATTGGCGCAGAACGCGGAGATGACCTCGCCGCCCTCCTTGCCCGGTTTTCCACCCGGCAGGCGCACTTCGACCAGTCGCCGCGCACTGAACAGGCTGGGCGCGTTGAAACTGGCGTCCAGTTGGCCCCAGTCGAAATCGCGGCCGTCGGCATCGAACACCTCACGCTCGCCGATGCCCTGCGCGCGCGCCTGCGCGCGCACCGCGTCGGCGGCTTCGAGCACGCGCAGGATCTCGGGGCCCGCGATCAGGTAGACCGGATGCAACGGCTCGGACGCGCCACGCGCGGCCAGCTGTTCCGGCTTGAGCTCCATCAGGGCGCCGTGTTTACCGGGCCGGAACGCACCACGCCATCGACGCGCCGCAGGATGGACGCCGCCATCTCGCGGCGCAGCTCTTCGGCCAACACTTCACGCTCGGTGGTCGTTCCGGTCGCGTCCTGCGGCGGCGAGACGTAGTCGCGCGAGAGTTCCACCACCTGCTGCGGCACCAGATCGGTTCCGTCCGCCCTGGTGAAGGCGAATACGACCGCGTAGCGCAGGCTGAATTCCTGTGCGCGGCCGAACTGGTCGACCGCGATCGGCAGGTCGCCCCACCGCTCGGACGTGATCCGCAGCGTGGCGACCTGTTCGCCGGCAGCAGGATCTTCGTCTTCGCCGACTGGCGCCGCGAGCGTCGCGCCGGCGGCCTGCAGGCCGCGCGAGAGGCTGGTGGCCAGCGCGCTGTAGGAGGTCGATGCGCCCACCACCCTGACCGGCCCCAGATCGGCCGGCAGCGCGATCTGGTTGCGCAGGTGGAAGCCACAGCCGGCCAGCAGTAACAGGGCGGCGAGGAGCAACGGCAGGCGGAATCGGGTCATGGGCGAAGTCTGGACGAGGCCGTCATGGGCGGCAATAGCGTAGCCCGCCCGCAGGTGAACATGGAGGCAAGGCGCCGCCGGCGCCCATCCTCAGCCCGCGACGATATTGACGATCTTGCCCGGCACCACGATGACCTTGCGGATCGCCAGGCCGTCCAGGAACTTGGCCGTGTTCGGCTCGGCCTTGGCCAGCGACTCGATCAGGTCGCGCGGCGTATCCGCGGCCACGTCGATGGTGCCGCGCAGCTTGCCGTTGACCTGCACCGCCAGCGTCACCGTATCGCGCACCAGCGCATCGCTGTCGACCTGCGGGAACGGTTCATCCTCGATCAACGTCTCGGCATGGCCCAGCGCCTGCCACAACGCATGGCTGGCGTGCGGGGTGATCGGGTTGAGCAACAGCACCGCCGACTCCAGCGCTTCCTGGCGTACGGCGCGGCCCTGTGGCGTCGCGTCGTCGAACTTGCCCAGCGCGTTCGACAACTCCATCACCGCCGCGATGGCGGTGTTGAAGCTGTGGCGCTTGCCGTAGTCGTTGCCGACCTTGTCGATGGTCTCGTGGGTCTTGCGGCGCACCGCCTTCTGCTCGGCGGTCAGCGCGGCGGCGTCCACGGCGGGCGTAGCGCCATCGGCGGCGCGGCTTTCATCCGCGTGTCGCTGCACCTGCGTCCACAGGCGGCGCAGGAAGCGCGCCATGCCTTCCACGCCCGCCTCGTTCCACTCCAGCGACTGCTCGGGCGGTGCGGCGAACATCGAGAACAGGCGGACGGTATCCGCACCGAACTTGTCGACCATCGATTGCGGATCGACGCCGTTGTTCTTCGACTTCGACATCTTCTCGACCGCGCCGATCTTCACGGGCTGGCCGTCGGCCTTCAGCGTGGCACCGACCACGCGCGCTTTCTCGTCGCGCTGCACTTCCACGTCGATCGGGTTGATCCAATCCTTCGAACCATCGGCGTTGTCGCGGTAGAACGTCTCGGCGATCACCATGCCCTGCGTCAGCAGGTTCGTGGCCGGCTCGTCGCTGTCCACCAGCCGCGCGTCGCGCAGGAGCTTGTGGTAGAAGCGGAAGTACATCAGGTGCAGGATCGCGTGCTCGATACCGCCGATGTACTGGTCGACCGGCAGCCAGTAGTTGCCGCGCTTGTCGACCATGTCCTTCGCGCCGGGCGAGGTGTAGCGCGCGTAGTACCAGCTCGACTCCATGAAGGTGTCGAAAGTGTCGGTCTCGCGCTCGGCGGCGGCACCGCACTGCGGACACTTCGTCTTGCGCCATTCCGGGTCGGCCTTGATCGGCGACTTGACGCCGTCCAGGGTGACGTTTTCCGGCAGCACGACGGGCAGGTCCGAGTCCGGCACCGGCACCGCGCCGCAGGCGCCACAGTAGATGACCGGGATCGGGCAGCCCCAGTAACGCTGGCGGCTGACGCCCCAGTCGCGCAGGCGGTAGTTCACCCGGCGCTGGCCCTGGCCCTTGCGCTCGAAGCGCTCGGCCAGCGCTTCGAAGGCACCGCGGTAGTCCAGGCCATCGAATTCGCCGGAATTGACCAGTTCCAGATCATCGCGGGTCTTGTCGCCGTACCAGTCGCGCCACGTGGTGGCGTCGTAGGTCTTCTCTTCGTCGTTTTTCGGCGCCTTCAGCGCGATCACCTGGCGGATCGGCAAGGCGTACTTGGTGGCGAATTCGAAATCGCGCTCGTCGTGTCCCGGCACGGCCATCACCGCGCCGGTGCCATAGCCCATCAGCACGAAGTTGGCGACCCACACCGGGATCCGGTCGCCGGTGACCGGATGCACGGCCACCAGGCCGGTATCCATGCCCCGCTTCTCCTGCGTCTCCAGTTCGGCTTCGGACACGCCACCCTGCTTGAGTTCGGCCAGGAACGCGGCCAGCGTCGGATTCGACGCGGCGGCCTTCTGCGCCAGCGCGTGCTCGCCCGCAATCGACACGGACGTCACGCCCATCAACGTGTCAGGACGCGTGGTGAAGACGGTCAGCGGCTCGTGGCCGTCGACGGCGAACTGGATCTCCAGGCCTTCCGACCGGCCGATCCAGTTGCGCTGCATGGTCTTCACGGCATCGGGCCAGCCCGGCAGGTCATCCAGGCCGTCCAGCAGTTCCTGCGCGTAGTCGGTGATGCGCAGGAACCACTGCGGGATCTCGCGCTTCTCGACCACGGCGCCGCTGCGCCAGCCGCGGCCATCGATCACCTGCTCGTTGGCCAGCACGGTCTGGTCGACCGGATCCCAGTTCACCACCGAGTTCTTGCGATAAGCCAGGCCCTTGCGCAGCAGGCGCGTGAACATGCGCTGCTCGTGCACGTAGTAGTCCGGTCGGCAGGTGGCGAACTCGCGCGACCAGTCGATCGCGTAGCCCAGCGATTTCAGCTGGCTGCGCATATGGTCGATGTTGGCGTAGGTCCACTTGGCCGGCGCGGTCTTGTTCTTGATCGCGGCGTTCTCGGCCGGCAGGCCAAACGCGTCCCAGCCCATCGGCTGCAGCACGTTGTGGCCGGTCATGCGCTTGTAGCGGCTGATCACGTCGCCGATCGTGTAGTTGCGCACATGGCCCATGTGCAGCGCACCCGACGGATACGGCAGCATCGAGAGGCAGTAGTACTTCGGTTTGTCCGAACGCTCGTCGACCTCGAAGGCGCGCCGGGCCTCCCAGAAGGACTGGGCCTGGGACTCGACGGATTTCGGATCGTAGGAAACGGGTTCGGCGGCAGTGGACATGGCGGCGTGCGGAGACGGCTACGGCAAAGCCGCCAAGGGTACCGCAGCGCACCATGACCCGCCATGCCACCGGTTAGCATGACGGGGTCGAAACAGGGGATCCCAGATGAACAAGACCGTCCTTGCCCTCGCCATGGCCGCTTGCGGCCTGCCCGCCTGCATGACCGCGAGGGCTGCCGAACCGGCTGCGCCGGCGACGCTGGCCCTGCATTGCGAACGGGTGTTCGATGCCCGCAGCGGCAAGGTCCTGGGTGAGCACACCATCCTGGTCCGCGACGGCCGGATCGCCGAGGTCATCCCCGGCCGCGCCAAGCTGTCCGATGCCGAATCGATCGTCCTGGCGGATCACACCTGCACACCGGGCTGGACCGACCTGCACGTCCATCTGGACGGCGAATCCAGCCCGCAGAGCTATTCGGAGGGATTCCGCCTGGATCCGGTGGATTTCGCCTACCGGTCGGTGGGCTACGCCGAGAAGACGCTGATGGCCGGCTTCACCAGCGTGCGCGACCTCGGGGGCGAGGTGACGCTGCACCTGCGTGACGCCGTGAACCAGGGCACCGTGAAGGGCCCGCGCATCTTCGCCGCCGGCACCTCCATCGCCACCACCGGCGGCCACGCAGATCCCACCAACGGCTTCAACACCCATCTGGCGCACCTGATGGGCCCGCCGGGACCGACCGAAGGCGTCATCAACTCCATCGACGACGCCCGCCAAGCCGTGCGCCAGCGCTACAAGGACGGCAGCGACGTCATCAAGATCACCGCCACCGGCGGCGTCCTGAGCTACGCCAAGTCCGGCGACGCACCGCAGTTCACCGTCGAGGAAGTCAAGGCGATCGTCGACACCGCGCGCGACTACGGCTTCCGCGTCGCGGCGCACGCGCACGGCAAGGAAGGCATGAAGCGCGCCATCCTGGGTGGCGTGACCAGCATCGAGCACGGCACCTACATGGACGACGAGGTGATGCGGCTGATGAAGCAGCACGGCACCTGGTACGTGCCGACGATCTCGGCCGGCCGCTTTGTCGCCGAAAAGGCGAAGATCGATGGCTACTTCCCCGCCGTGGTGCGGCCGAAGGCCCAGCGCATCGGTGCGCTGATCCAGGAAACCGCGGGCAAGGCCTACCGCAACGGCGTGAAGATCGCGTTCGGTACGGACATGGGCGTGGGGCCGCACGGCGACAACGCGCGCGAGTTCGTCTACATGGTCGAGGCCGGCATGCCGGCCGCTTACGCCCTGCAGGCGGCGACGATCCGTGCGGCGGAGGTGCTGGGCGTGGACGACCAGGGCGTGATCGAAGCCGGCAAGCGTGCGGACATCGTCGCCGTGCCGGGGAACCCGGTGGACGACATCAACGCCGTGCTGAAGGTCGACTTCGTGATGAAGGACGGCAAGGTCTATCGCCAGCCGCGCCTCGACGCTCCCGCCCGATGACGCGATGGCGAACGCGCCGCAGCGCGCCCTAGAGTGGAAAGGCCGGAATCAGGTCATGCTCGCGCTCCGGAGGCATTCACCTCCCGAAGCGCGACGCAACGCACAGCCAGCCGAGCCACGCGGCATAACCCAACCGCTGCGCGATGCCCGCCGGCATCAGCGCAACCGCGATCAGCGCACTGAACAGCACGACCATCGCCGCGACCGCACTCGCCGTCACGGTGGGACGCCAACCACCCCGCCGCCGCATGCCGAGGGCGAACAGCATGGCGCCTGGCACGAACGCCACCCACCACAGCAGCCACGCCGTCGCATGCAGGCTGCTGGCGTTGTTGTGCAGGTCGTCCGGGTCCAGAGGAAGCACGCCCAGGCTGATGAAACCCAAGGCGGACAACAGCAGGAACTGCGCACCCACGCGGGCCGGCCAGCCCGCGTCGGCAGGCAAGCGATGGCGCAGGTCCAGGGCCACGATGGCAGCGAGCACACCGGTGAGCACGAACCCGAGCAGATTGAAGCCGGGTGCGTGCGGCACGCCTTTCGCACCCAGTACCGCGACCGGGTGCCAGACCTGCGAATACCCGGACAACGCCAAGCCAAAACCGAGCACGGCGAAGGTAAAGACGCAGGCGGCAATCGCGCCGTTCCAGGGCAGCAGGCGGGAGAGAAAAGGCGACATGCGAAGGGCTACCAAGGCGGAAACAACGCGGGCAGGCCGTCGTGGCCTGCCCGCTCGGATGTCCATGTTAACGCCGCGGCTTCATTCCTTTTCCCAGCCGGTCCGGCCGCCCTGTGCGGTCGCCTGGTTGTCCTTCAGATAGTCCAGCGCGAGCGAGGCGCTGCGCACCAGCATGCTGTTGTCCGTCGCGCCGAAGGTCCAAGCGCCCGCCATGCCCTTCGCGTGCTGGTAGAACTCCGGCGTGGCGACGACCTGGCCGGTCGCCGCGTCGGTAAGCTTCATGGTCACCAGGATCCGCGAGCTGCCGGCGAGCGCGCCGGCCCAGAAGCGCGCGCCGCCGCTGATGAAGCGGATCTTCTCGATGCGGGGTTCGACCACCAGCGTGCGGACCGGCGTATGCGTGGCCGCCACTGCGTTGCGTTGGGCCACCCAGGCACCGACGCGTTCATCGAGGTTGCGCTGGAACGAGGCCAGCGCCTCCTGGTTGGCCTTGTGCCCGGCGTACGCGTCGGAGAGCGTGGCAGGCTTGAGCTCGTAGCGATCGAACGCGGCCAGTGCTTCCGCCGGGGGCGGATTCACCTCCGCCGATGCCTGGATTTCGTCCTTCGCCAGCGCTTGGCCGATCACGGCCCCCGCCAGCACCATGCCCAGCACAAAACGACGCACGCCCATCACAGCCTCCGGTCTGATCGATGATGCGGCCGATGCCGCCGCGCGACCTTAGCAGAGCCCCTGGTTGGCGCCCTATGCCATAGGTTGCCACCGGAAAACCTCCTCCACGCCCACGCCGAAAGCGCGGGCGATGCGGAAGGCCAGCTCGAGCGACGGCGCGTACCGACCTGCTTCCAGCGCGATGATGGTCTGGCGCGTCACTCCACAGGCATCGGCCAGCGCCTGCTGGGTCATTTCGCCATGTTCGAAACGCAGGCGACGGATGTCGTTGGCGATGGGGGTGCCGCTCATGCGGTGCCGCGCCGGTCACGCCAGTACAGCACCGCCGTGGCGAAGTATTCGCACAGCCAGCCCCACATCAGCGCGAACACCAGCAGGTTCGCGATCATGAAATGCGTGGCCCACGCCAGACGGTCGGGCGGCGAGAACGCCAGCATCAGGGCCAGCCCGACGATGCAGGCGATCAGCGCGCCACGCCCCCAGCCCGCGGCCTGCTTTTCAATGTCGCGGTCGCGCTCGTCCTCCTGCACGCGCCCCTTCCAACGCGCGCCGAGCATGCCGGACAACACACTCCAGGCCACCAGCAACAGCACGAGATTGCGCCCCACGGCCGCAGCTTCCGGGTTCTCCCGCCAAGGCGCGGCAGCGAAGACATCCGCGTGGACGAGGAAATAGCCCGTCGCCGCCAGCATGAACGCCACGCCGATCCATGCCCGCCATTCGCCTGGCGAGAGCCCGCGCTCCGCCTCGCCTTGGGGCATCCGGGAAATACCGTACAACGCCGCCCACGCCACCAGCACCAGCGTTGCGGTGCCGGCCTTGCCCAGGTCGAACCCCATCAGGGTCGATGGACCCGCCAGCAATGCCCAGAACGCGAGCAGCCCAAGCACGAGCAATCCGAACCACCTGCCCCGCTGCCATGCCATGACGTGTGCTCCACCAGACAATATGTAAATCAAACATTACATTTCAGCCAAAGAATGTCAAATGCTTTTTACATCTCCTTGTATCCTGCGGCCCGCGCCACCATGTGAACGCGACCCCCCGTAGCCACGAACCTGCCCGATGAGCGAGCTGCCCCACGTTTTCGACGCCACCACCGAGACCTTCGAGGACGAGGTCCTGCGCAAGTCGCTGGACGTACCGGTGCTGGTGGATTTCTGGGCCACCTGGTGCGGTCCGTGCAAGACCCTGGGGCCGATCCTCGAGAAGCTGGCCGGCGAGTACAACGGTGCCTTCGTGCTGGCCAAGGTCGATGTCGACAAGGAGCAGCAGATCGCGGCGGCGTTCCAGATCCGGTCCGTCCCGACCGTGTTCCTCGTCAAGGGCGGTCAGATCGTGGATGGCTTTCCCGGCGCCCTGCCGGAAGGCCAGTTGCGCGAATTCCTCGCGTCGCATGGCGTCGTGCCGGCCGAAGGCGCGCCCGCCGAAGAAGAACCGGCACCCCTGGATCCTCATGCCCAGGTCGCCGCGCTGCGGGAGGCCGTCAGTGCCGAGCCGGACAAGGACGAGCTCAAGCTGGACCTGGTCCTCGCACTGCTGAAGACCGGTGAAGCGCCCGAGGCCGAGCGCCTGCTGGACGCGTTGCCGGCCAATCTGGCCACCGACGATCGCGCCGTGAAGGCGCGCGCGCGACTGGGCTTCGCCGCGGCGCTGAAGGACGCGCCGCCGCTCGAAGCCCTGCGCACTGCCGTCCAGGCCAACCCGGACGACCTGCGCGCACGCCACCTGCTGGGCGTGCATGCGCTGGTCGCCGGCGATTCCGAACCGGCCCTCGAACACTTCCTCGAGATGCTGAAGCGGGATCGCGCCTACGAGGACGGACTTGCCCGCAAGAGCCTGATCGATGCGTTCCGGGTGATCGAAGACGACGCGCTCGTCAGCCAGTACCGCCGGAAGATGTCCTCCCTGCTGTTCTGATCACCGAAACCCTTCGTACCGACCCTTGCACGTGCAGTACCCATGAAGCCCTCTACCCTGCGGCACATCTTCAATGTTTGGCCGCCGTTCCTGCTCAGCGGCATCCATGTCACCGAAATGGCCCACGACTGGAGCTTCGCGCGCGTGGAGCTGCGCATGCGGCCTTGGAACCGCAACTACGTGGGCACCCATTTCGGCGGCAGCCTGTTCGCCATGACCGATCCGTTCTGGATGATCCTGGCCAAGGAGCGCCTGGGGCCGGACTACTACGTCTGGGACAAGGCCGCCGAGATCGAGTTCGTGAAACCCGGCAAGGGCACGCTGCACGCCGAATTCCGCTTGGACGAGCGCGTGCTGCAGGAGATCCGCGCCGAAGCGGCCAACGGTCAGAAGCACCTGCGCTGGATGCCCGCGGACGTCTTCAATGCCCAGAACGAAGTCGTCGCCCGGGTGCGCAAGCAGATCTACGTGCGCCTGAAGCCCGAGGCACGCACGACGACCGGTTGAGCCCCGGACGGCGTCACGGCGTTCCACGGATGGCGCTACAGCCCCAACCGTGCGGCGGCCTACAATAGGCCCATGCCCCCCGACCATCCGCAGCACCGCGCCTCGGTGCAGAAGCTCTTCATCACCGGCTTGCTCACCCTGTTGCCCATCTGGCTGACCTGGGTCGTCGTCAAGTTCGTTTTCGTCCTGCTTTCGGACATCAGCAAGCCGTGGGTGGAACCGCTGTCGCATCGGATCGCGGCCACGTTCCCGCAGTCGCTGGGCTGGTTCAACGGCCTATGGGTGCAAAACACCATCGCGATGGTCGCCACGCTGTTCGTGATCCTCGCGGTCGGCGCGCTCACGCGTCGCGTCGTCGGCCAACGGTTGCTGAGCTGGTTCGAGGCGCTGATCGCGCGGGTTCCCCTGGCGAACGTCATCTACACCAGTGCGCGCAAGCTGCTGGACATGCTCGAGACCAAGCCGGGCAGCACGCAGCGCGTTGTGCTGATCGACTTCCCGCACCGGGACATGAAATCGGTCGGCCTGGTGACGCGCGTGATCCGCGAGGAAGGCAGTGGCCGCGAACTGGCGGCGGTCTATGTTCCCACCACGCCGAATCCGACCTCGGGGTATCTGGAGATCGTGCCCGTCGAACTGCTCACGCCCACCGACTGGACCGTGGACCAGGCGATGAGCTTCATCATCTCCGGCGGCGCCGTGGCGCCGGAAACCATGCCCTTTACCCGCGCCGGGGAGCGCTGACCGATGAACGCACCGCGCACGCTGGATGATCGCGCGGTCCGCCTCTTCATCGTGCTGGCGGCGGTGTTCTGCGCCAACGCGGTGCTGGCCGAGTTCATCGGCGTCAAGATCTTCGCACTCGAAGACACGCTCGGCATCGCACCGCTGGAGTGGAACCTGTTCGGCCAGACGGGCTCGCTCAGCTTCACCGCCGGCACGCTGCTGTGGCCGTTCGTGTTCGTCCTGACGGACACCATCAACGAGTTCTTCGGCAAGCGCGGCGTGCGCTTCATCTCATGGCTGGCGGTAGCGTTGATCGTCTACGGCTTTTTGTTCGCCTTCGCTGCCATCGCGCTGGCGCCGGCAGGGTGGTGGGTGGAAGCGGCGCAGGCGCAAGGCGTGCCGGATTACCAGAAGGCGTTCGCCGCGATCTTCGGGCAGGGCATGTGGACGATCGCCGGCTCGGTGGTGGCCTTCCTGGTCGGCCAACTGATCGACGTCTCGGTATTCCATCGCATCCGCGAGGCTACCGGCGAACGCTGGGTGTGGCTGCGCGCCACCGGCTCCACCGCGATCTCGCAGCTGGTGGACAGCTTCGTGGTGATCTACATCGCCTTCGTGCTGGGGCCGCAGAAGTGGCCCACATCGCTGTTCCTGGCGGTCAGCACGGTGAACTACGCCTACAAGATGCTCGCGGCCATCGCCCTGATCCCGCTGCTGTACCTGATGCGCCACGGCATCCGCCTCTACCTGGGACGCGAGCGCGAACAGGCGCTGCGCGACGAAGCTGCGGCAGACTGATCCTCTCGACCTGCACCAGGCTTCCTTCGCTCCATCACGGGGATGGCAATGAAAATCGCTTTTGCGCTGGGGGTGATGCTGATGGTCACGGGTGACACAGGCACCGCATCGCGCGCTGTCACGATCGACACATGGATGCGCGACTACGACGGCGACGCGCCGGGGGCATCCGTGCTGGTGCTGGAGGACGGGAAGCCCGCGTTCGAACGCAGCTACGGCATGGCCGAGCGCGAAACCGGCCGCGCTGCCACGCCTTCCACGCAGTACCGGCTCGCGTCCATCAGCAAGCAGTTCACCGCTGCGTGCGTGCTGCTGCTCGTGGAGGACGGCGCCCTCAGCCTCGATGACCCGGTGCGACGCTGGTTGCCTACCTTGCCGTCGTCCGCGGACGCCGTGACCCTGCGCCACCTGTTGAGCCACACCTCGGGCCTGATCGATTACGAAGACCTCGTTCCGGAAGAACAGACGGCGCAAGTGCACGACGCCGATGTCCTGCGCCTGCTCGAACGCCCGGAGCGCCTCTACTTCTCTCCCGGCAGCGACTACCGCTACAGCAACAGTGGCTACGCATTGCTGGCGCTGGTGGTGGAGCGGGCATCCGGCAAGCGCTATGCCGAGTTCCTGCAGACACGCGTGTTCCTGCCGCTCGGCATGACGCAGACGCTTGCGCGAGAAGACGAGGGTCCCACCGTCGCATCGCGTGCGTACGGATACAGCTTCCTGCAGGGACGCTGGCAGCGCACCGATCAGAGCACGACCAGTGCTGTGCTCGGCGATGGCGGCATCTATTCCTCGCTGATCGACCTGGCGCGGTGGGACGCTGCCTGGTACGACGATCGCCTGCTCTCCTCTTCCTCGCGGGCCTTGGCAGTGCATCCCAGCACGTCGACCCCGGAGGCGGACGTGGCGCATTACGGTTTCGGATGGCGACTACAGGGCAGGATGCATTGGCATTCGGGCGAGAGCATCGGTTTCCGCAACGTGCTGCTGCGCTTTCCCGACCGCCGTTTGACGGTGATCGTGCTGACCAATCGGAACGAACCGGAACCCTATTCGCTGGCACGCCGGATCGCGGCGCTGTGGGGCGCGACGCCCTGACATGGGACGGCCCGCACGATCAGGACTAATGTGACGTGAGAAAGGCCGTCTGTCGGCCAGTCGCCTGCAACGTTTCTTCTATAATTGTGACCGACGCAACACTTTTGTGACAGCGGGGGACATCAATGCAGAGGGAAGCGACCCAACGGAACGGGTGGCAAGCGTGGGGACTGGTGCTCCTGCTTGCCCTGGTGTGCCCGGCAAAAGCCCAGGAATGGACATACCGCGTCCGTCCTGGCGACACGTTGTGGGATGTCGCCGGTGAATACCTGACGCCGTCCGTGCCGTGGCAGCGCTTGCAGGAACACAACCGCGTCGCCGACCCCTACCAACTCGCACCCGGCAGCACGTTGCGCATCCCCGTGCGGTGGCTGCATCGCCAGCCTGCGCGCGCCAAGGTCGTGGCGGTGCGGGGCGACGCCGAGGCGCAGGCGACCGCCGGCCGCGCCGCGCCCGTGACGGCCGGCATGTCGCTTGGCAGTGGCGCCGTCGTGAAAACGTCGCCTGAAGCGACCCTGAGCCTGCAGTTCGCCGATGGTTCGCGCCTGCTGCTGCTCGGCGACAGCGAGTTGCTCCTGGAGCGGCTGACACGTCTTGGTCGTTCCGGTATCGCCGACACGCGCCTGCGCCTGCGCCGCGGACGCATCGGCAACGATGTACGCCACCTGCGCGGTCCTGCCGCGAACTTCATCGTCGATACGCCGAGCGCATCGTCCGCCGTGCGTGGTACCCGCTTCCGCGTGGAGGCCGATGCGACAGGCACACAGACCGAGGTACTGGAGGGACGGGTGGCGGTCAGCGCCGGTGCAAAGAGTGCTCTGGTGCGACGCGGCTATGGCGCCGTGGTGGCGCCCGATCAGCCCGGGGTGACACCGGTCGCCTTGTTGGCCGCACCGGACCTGTCAGGGCTCGTGCCCGCTCCGCAGGTGACGCGTGCACCGCTGACCTGGCCGGCCGTGGCGGGCGCGCGGCAGTACCGCGTCCAGATCAGCGAACACGTGCGTTTCGACAGCCTCCAGGTGGACACCTTGGTCGACACGCCCGGCTACGCACTGCCGCCGCTTGAGGAAGGCCGTTACCACGTGCGCGTTCGTGCCATCGACGTCCGCGGGCTGGAAGGCCGCGACGCGGTGGCGCAGCTGCAGGTCGACGGGTTACTGCAAGCGCCGTATTCGATCGCGCCGGTGGCGGCCAGCGTCGTGCGCACTCCCGACGTTGCGTTGAGCTGGACCCAGGCACCCGGCGCGGCGGCCTACGACTACGAGGTGGCGGGCGCCACAGGCTTCGCGCAGCCGATCGCGCACGCCCGCGTGGAAGACGCCACGTCGGCTGCGCTGCCGCAATTGCCGCCGGGCGACTACACCTGGCGTATCCGCAGCGTGGACCGCGCCGGCAGGACGGGGCCGTTCGGGGACCCGATCGCCTTCACCCTGCGCCCGCTGGCCGAGGTCACCTCCATCGACGGCAGTGCCGCCGAAGCCGGGGACAGGCGGCACGTGACGTTCCGCTGGCCCGCGGGCCAGCCGGGGCAGCGCTACCGCTTCCAGATGTCGCGGACGCCGGATTTCCGGGAAGTGACCGTGGATGAGACGGTCAGCGAGGCCGAAATCACCCTGCCCCGCCTGCGCAGCGGTACGTGGTACCTGCGTGCCCAGACCATCGACGCCGACGGCTTCGAAGGCCCCTTCCCCCGTCCGCAGGTGGTCGAAGTGCCCTGTCGCCTCTGCAAGATTGGCGCTGGGGCGGGGGCCTTGCTCATACTGCTCACCCTGTGAGCACCCCTGCGCCCGCGCCCAAGTGGAAACCCCGCCTGCTGACGGCGGTGGGGGCGGCTGCGCTCGCCGTACTGGTCACGCTGTCGGGCCTGACGGCGGCGCCCGATGCCTGGGTCTATGACAGGCTGGTCCGCGGCGCGGCGCCCGAAGCGGATCCGCGCATCGTCGTGGTCGACATCGACCAGAAGAGCCTGGCCGAACTCGGCCGCTGGCCCTGGTCGCGTCGCGTGCATGCGCAACTGGTCGATCGCTTGCGTCTGGCGGAGACCAAGGGCATCGCCTTCAACATCCTGCTGTCTGAACCGGCGCTCTTCGATCCCGAAGGCGATGCGCTGCTGGCGCGCGCGATCAGCCGCAGCGGCCGCGTGGTGCTGCCGGTGCTCGCCGAGCCCGTCCAGCGCAACGGCGCCAGCGTGGAGCTGATGCCGATTCCGGAGTTCGCGGCCTCGGCCGCCTCGTTGGGCCACGCGGAGATGGTGCTCGACGACGACGGCGTGGCGCGCAGCGTGTACCTGCGTGCCGGCCTGGGGTCGCCGCATTGGCCCGCCCTGGCCCTGGCGCTGCTGCAGCTCGATCAGCCCAACGGCGGCGCGCCGGAGCTGCCAGGCCGTCGCCTGGTGACGACGGACGCACCCGCCCCCGCCCAGGACGACTGGGTGCGCGACCATGAAGTGCGCATTCCGTTCGCTTCACCGCCCAATGCGTTCCGGCACGTCTCCTACACGGATGTGCTCAACCAGCGCATCCCTCCCTCGACATTGCGGGGCAACTGGATCGTCGTGGGCGTGAATGCCACCGGCATGGGCCAGTACGCGCGCGCGCCCGGACAGCCGCTCAATGCCGGCATGAGTGGAGCGGATTACCAGGCCAATCTGCTCAACATGCTGTTGAAAGATGCCGCCATCACGCCGCTGGGTGAAGGGTGGCAGGCGCTGCTGTCCGCACTGCTCGCGGCGCTGCCGCTGCTGCTGTCCGCACTGCCTGGCCTGCGTCGCGTGTGGTTGCCTACCGTGATGACGATGGCCGGTGCGGTGGTGCTGTCGGTGGTACTGCTGCGCTACGGACACGCGTGGTTCTCACCGGTTCCGGCGCTGCTCGTGCTCGCGCTGGGCGCGTCGCTGTGGATCTATCGGCTGCTGCGTCGCACTCACAAGCAGGCCCAGTCCGATGCGCTGACCGGCTTGGCCAACCGCTCGCGCTTCGATCAGGCACTGGACCAGGAGTTGCGCGTCGCGCGCCGCAGCGGCCAGCCGTTGTCGCTGTTGGTGATGGACATCGATCACTTCAAGCAGCTCAACGACACCCAAGGGCATACCGTGGGCGACGCGGCATTGAAGGCGCTGGGCCGCGTGTTGCGCAGCCGCGCACGGCGCCCGCGTGATCTCGTGGCACGTCTGGGCGGGGACGAATTCGCCGTGCTGCTGCCGGAAACCTCGGCGCAGGCGGCAGCGACCATCGCCACCACGATCCATGTGGACCTCGCCAACCTTGGCCGCAAGCCGCATGGCGCGAATGCGAGCGCATCGCCGCCGTTCACCGCCAGCATCGGCATCCACACCTTCCAGTCCGGGGACGACCTCGGCCCGGAGGATGTATTCGACCGCGCCGACGCCGCGCTCTATCGCGCCAAGCAAACCGGCCGTAACCGCAGCTTCAGCCATACCGGCGAACACGAACCCGTCGGCATTTCCGCCACGCGCGTGTAGGGGCCGCGGCCCCCGGCCACCTCAAACGTCGACCGTCATTCCCGGACGCGCCAATTCCACCGGCGCACCATGCCGCTCGCCTATCTCACCGGCGAGCGCTTCGCGGGCTTTGTCCTCGCCGTGCACCAGCACGAGCGGTGGCGAAGGTTGGAACTGGCCATACCACTCCATCAACCCATGCTGATCGGTGTGCGCGGACAGCCCACCCACCGTGTGGCGCTGCGCATTGACGCGATAGTCGCGACCATGGATGCGGACCCACGCCGCGCCATCCACCAGCCGTCGGCCCAGCGTGCCTTCGGCCTGGTAACCGACGAACACCACGTGCGCATTGCGGCGTCCTAGGTTGTAACGCAGGTGATGCTGGATACGTCCCCCGTTGGCCATGCCGGAGCCGGCGATGATGATCGCGCCGTTCTCGACCTGGTTGATCGCCATCGATTGCTGCGTGGTTTCGGCGACATGCAGGTTCGGCAGTCGGAACGGGTTCGGCGACTGCGACCACACCCGGCGCGCATCTTCGTCGAACAGGCCATGGTGGCGCGCGTAGACGTTCACCACCTTGGCGGCCATCGGACTGTCGAGGAATATCCGCCAGCGCTCGAGCTTCCACGCATCCCAGTTGCGCGCGAACCAATACAGCAGTTCCTGTGTGCGTCCTACCGCGAACGCGGGGATGAGCACATTGCCGCGGTCGCGCCAGGCGTGCTCGAAGATGTCGCCCAGTTCGCGCACCGTCTCCGGGCGGTCGCGGTGGTTGCGGTCGCCGTAGGTGGATTCCATCAGCAGCAGGTCGGCCTGCCGCACCACGGCAGGATCGCGCAGGATCGGCGTGCCTTTCGGGCCGAGATCCCCGGAGAACACCAGCTTGCGGCCGTCGGCCCAGAGTTCGACGATCGCAGAGCCCAGGATATGGCCCGCATCGCGCAAGGCGATATCCACGCCTGGCACGATCGTCGTGCGCGTGTCGTAAGGCAGTGGCTGCACCTGCTGCATCGCCTGCTGCACGTCGTCGTCGGCGAACAGGGGTTCGGCCGGGATTTGTCCCTTTCGAAGACGTCGATTGGCGCGCTCGGCCTCCGATTCGGAGAGCGAGGCCGCATCCATCAGCATGATCCGCATCAGCTCGGCGCTGGCCTGCTGGGTGTAGATCGGGCCGCGGAACCCGCGCTTCACCAGCAGCGGCACGCGCCCGATGTGATCGATGTGGGCGTGACTGAGCACCAGCGCATCGAGCGTCGACGGATCGAAGGGGAACGGCTCTGCGTTGCGCGCCTCCGCCTCCCGACTGCCCTGGATCAAGCCGCAATCCAGCAGCACCCGCTTGCCTGCCGCCTCGACCAGGTGCATCGAGCCGGTGACCTCGCCGGCCGCGCCATGGAAATGGACCTGCATGGGTATTCCCTCCTCCGCCTGGCGACGAGTATGCGGCCTGCCAGGGGGCGAAATCGGCCGTTTTTGCACCGCCGATGGCGCGGGGCTGAAGGCGATGCGCCTACCACCGGTTTCCGTGGTGCCACCCATGACCTTCGACACACCTGCCCTCATCCGGGCAGGCGTAGAGTCCCCGCACGCCCCCGCCCGGGGGTTCCTTTTTTCCATTGCCCCTCCCCGGGGCCGGAGTAGACCGTGATTGCCCGCAAACCCCAGATCCTGATGCTTTCGCTCGCCGTGGCCGCCGCACTGGCCGCGTGCGCCAAGAAGGAAGAGGCCGCCCCGGCCGCCGACACGGCCGCGAAGGCGCCCAACGCGCTGGAACTCAAGCTGGACGAAAGCACCCTGCCGGGCGTCAACCGCTTCCAGATCGCCGACCTCGACACCACCAAGAACGCCTGTGCCGACTTCGCCGGCTACGCCAACGGCAAGTGGCTGGCCGCCAATGCGATCCCGAGCGACCGCACCAGTTGGGGCGCCTTCGAGATGCTGGACGAGCGTTCCACCGCCGTGCAGAAGCAGTTGGCCGAGCAGGCCGCTGCACACGCCGGTGCGACCGGCGTGGAGAAGATCGTCGGCGACCTCTGGGCGACCGGCATGGATGAAGCCAAGGCCAACGCGCAGGGCATCGAGCCGATCGCACCGATGCTGAAGTCGATCGACGGCCTGCAGGACAAGGACGCCATCGTGGCGTACCTCCAGCAGACGGCGGCCAAGGGACAGAATTTCCTGTTCGGCTTCGGCGCGCTGCCGGAATTCAGCAATCCCGACATGAACACCGCGGTCGCCATGCAGGGCGGCCTGGGCCTGCCGGACAAGAACTATTACTTCGACGCCGACAAGAAGGACATCCGCGACGCCTACGTGGCGCACATCGCGAAGGTGCTGGAACTGTCCGGCGTGGCCACTGCCGACGCCCAGAAGCAGGCGACCGGCATCATGGCCTTCGAAACGCGCCTGGCGAAGGCGTCCAAATCGCGCGAGGACCTGTCGCGCGATGTCAGCCTGTACAACAACATGGTGTCCGTCGCGGACGCCGACAAGCTGACGCCGAACTTCTCGTGGACCAAGTTCCTCGAGTCGCAAGGCGTGACCGGCCTGCAGCAGTTCTCGCTGGCTATCCCGTCCTTCCACCAGGAAGTCAGCAAGATGCTCGGCGATACCGATGCGGCGACGTGGCGCGCGTACCTGCGTTTCCACACCGTCGATGGCGCCGCGCCGTACCTGAGCGACGCGTTCGCGAACGAACAGTTCAACTTCTACAACATGACGCTGCGCGGCCAGAAGGAAATCGAGCCGCGCTGGAAGCGCGTGCTGTCCACCATCGAGAACCAGAGCGGTGAAGCGCTGGGCCAGATGTACGTGAAGGTCGCGTTCTCGCCCGAAGCCAAGGCCAAGATGGAAACCCTCGTTGCGAACCTGGGCGCCGCACTCAAGGCCCGCATCCAGAACCTCGCGTGGATGAGCGACGAGACCAAGGCCAAGGCGACGGAGAAGCAGGCCGCGTTCACCACCAAGATCGGCTACCCGGACAAGTGGCGCGATTGGGCGGGCCTGTCCACCGGCCGCGACAGCTACATCGGCAACGTGCTGGCCGCGCAGGAGTTCAACTACAAGTTCGACCTGGGCAAGATCGGCAAGCCCGTGGACAAGACCGAATGGGGCATGCCGCCGCAGATGGTCAATGCGTACTACAACCCGTTCCAGAACGAGATCGTGTTCCCGGCCGCCATCCTGCAGCCGCCGTTCTTCGATCCGAACGCCACGGATGAAATGAACTACGGCGGCATCGGCGCGGTGATCGGCCATGAGATGACCCACGGTTACGACGACCAGGGCAGCCGCTTCGGCCCGACCGGCAAGTTCGAGAACTGGTGGAGCGAAGCCGATTCCAAGGGCTTCAAGGCGCTGACCGGCAAGCTGGTGGCGCAGTTCGATGGCTACCGCACCGCCGACGGCCAGAAGATCAACGGCAACCACACCCTGGGCGAGAACATCGCCGACCTGGGCGGCTTGGCCACGGCCTACGACGCGATGAAGAAGGCCACCGAAGGCACGCCGGACCCGAAGACCGACGGTCTGACCCGCGACCAGCGCTTCTTCCTCAACTGGGCCACGGTGTGGCGCCGCAACTTCACTCCGCAAGAGCTGAAGAACCGGATCGCCACCGACGAGCACGCCCCCGCGCAGTTCCGCGCCATCGGTGCGCCGTCGAACCTGCCGACGTTCGCGGCGGCGTTCTCCTGCAAGGCCGGCGACGCGATGGTGCGCGGCGGCGACCAGCAGGTCGTGATCTGGTAAGCGAAGACTTGGCGTCACCCGAAAAGGCCCGGCTTGTCCGGGCCTTTTCCTTTTCCGGCGGCGCAAAACCCGTCCTGTCGGCGGAGTCTGTGACACAGGGCCGGTTGGCGCCGCCAAATGCGACGGGATTTGCGCGATGGCATGACAGGAGGCCCGCGGCGCCCTTGCTAGAATCGCCCGACCCCTGAATCACGGAAGCCCCCTGATGTCCCTCCCGCGCACCGCACTCGGCCGTCCCACCCTGATCGCTCTCGCCCTGGTCCTGGCCCTGGGCGCCCCGGATGCCGATGCACAGCGCAAGAAGCGCGCCGCGCGTGCCCCCGCCATCAGCGCGGAGTGCACCGATTTCTACAGCGCCACCAACGCCGCCTGGCTGAAGAGCCACCCCGTCCCCGCCGGCGAAGGTGGCGTGAGCGTCCTGGGTGCCTTCCGCGAGCGCACCCTGGAGCAGCAGCGCGCCCTGCTCGACGCGGCGATGAAGTCGCCGCAAGGCAACGTGCAGAAGCTGCTGGGCGACTTCTGGGCCAGCGGCCTGGACGAAGCCGCGGTGGAAGCCGATGGCGCCAAGCCGATCGCCCCCTTGCTGGACCGCATCAACGCCATCAAGAAGCCCAAGGACGTCGCGCCGGCCATCGCCGCGCTGCACCAGGTCGGCATCCCGGTGGCCTTCAACTTCAGCCCGGACGTGGACCTCCAGGCGCTTGACCGCCACATCGGCTACTTCATGCAGGGCGGCTTGGGCCTGCCCGACCCGGCCTACTACACCCGCAGCGACGCCGATACGCGCGAACTGCTGGGCCGTTACCGTGCCTACGTGAAGCAGGTGCTGGCCCTGACCGGCACGCCGGCCGCGAAGCTGGATGCCGAATCCGCCCTCGTGATCGATCTGGAATCGCGCCTGGCGCAGGTATCGAAGCCGATCGTCGACCTGCGCAGCCCGTTCGCCAACTATGCACCGGTGCCGACCAAGGACCTGGGCAAGCAGTACCGCAACCTGCAGCTCGATGCCTTCCTCAAGGCGCAGGGCGTCAGCGACGACACCGTGTCGCTCGCCGACCCGGCCCTGTTCAAGCGCCTCGACGGTCTGGTCGCCAGCCTCAAGCCCGACCAGTGGAAGGCCTACCTGCGCTGGCGCGTGGGCGATGCGATGGCGCCTTATCTGGCCAAGCCGTTCCGCGATGCGGAATTCGACTTCCGCGGCCGCGTGCTGCGCGGCGATGCCGCACCGGCACCGCGCTGGCGCCAGGTGCTCGACGCCATCAACCTCGCCGCCGGCCCGATGCTGGGCAAGGAGTACGCCGAGCGTTACGTCCCCTCCGACCACAAGCGTCGTGCCGAGCAGATCGCCGGCCAGGTGCGTGATGCGCTGGGCCGCGGCATCGAGCGCAGCAGCTGGCTGAGCGACGCCGCCAAGGCCGAGGGCAAGGCGAAGCTGGACAAGCTGAAGATCGAAGTCAGTACGCCCAGGCGCGACCTCGACTACAGCGTGCAACCGATGGGTCGTGGCAGCTTCGGCGGCAACATCCTGATCGCATCCACGTGGCGCCATCGCGAAGAGATGAAGCGCATCGGCAAGGGCAACGCCGATCGTCGCTGGGACGTGCTGCCGCAGCAGCCGGCACTGGCCTACGACCTGGCGCAGAACCGCCTCATCGTCACCGCCGCCGTGCTGCAGGAAGAAATCTTCGATGCGAAACAGCCGGTGGCCGTGCAGTACGGCGCATTCGGCGCACTGGTCGGCCACGAGCTGAGCCGCGGCTTCGACAGCAAGGGCCGCATGGTCGATGCCAAGGGCCAGCTGCGCGACTGGTGGAGCCCGGCCGACGTGGCCGCATGGAATGCGTTGGGCAGCAAGGTCGCCACGCAGTACGGCGCGTACGCGTATCCCGACCTCAAGAACGTCAAGGTCAATGGCGCGCTGACCCAGGACGAGAATCTCGCCGACCTCGCGGGCGTCGAACTGGCGTGGGACGCGTTCGCGACCGCCGAACCGCAGGCGAGCGCCGCGGCGAAGCAGTCGTTCTACAAGGCCTGGGCCACGCTGTGGGCGCAAAACCTGTCCGAGACCGAAGCCGCGCAGCGCGCAGCAGTGGATGTGCATGCCCCGGGCCAGTGGCGCGCCAACGGCCCGCTGACGCAGCAACCGTCCTTCGCGCAGGCGTTCACCTGCAAGGCCGGCCAGCCGATGCAGGCCAACGAAGCCGAACAGATCCGCGTCTGGCGCTAAGGCCTTCGCGAAAGACGGTACGGAAACGGCGCGGAATTCCGCGCCGTTTTTCTATCACGGCATCACTTGACGATGCGCATGTGCGGCGGGCCCTTCCGACCGCGCCCGAACGGCGGCTGGCCACGCCAGTAACGGATCATCAGCCAGCCGAACACCATGCCGCCGAGGTGGGCGAAATGCGCCACGCCGGGCTGCAGGCCGGTGAAGCCCATCAGCAGGGCCAGCACGGCGTAGATGATCACCAGCGTCCTCGCGCGGATCTCCATCGGCAGCGGGAAGATGATCATGCGATTGTTCGGGAAGAGCATGCCGTAGCCGAGCAACAGGCCGAACACGCCGCCCGACGCGCCCACCGTGGGATACGGCATGCCGCCGTTGCTCACCATCCACCAACCCACGCCGAGTTGCAGCAGACCTGCACCGACGATGCAGACCAGGTAATAGGTGAGGAAACGCTTCGGACCCCAGGTCTGCTCCAACGGACTGCCGAACATCCACAACGCGAGCATGTTGAACGCCAGGTGTGCGAGTCCCGACGTATCGTGCATGAAGCCATACGTCAGCAACTGCCACGGCATGAAGCCATAACCGACCGGCCTCAGTGCAAACAACATGTCGAACGCCCCGCCCAGCAACAATTGCAGGACATAGACGGCGACATTGGCAATCAGCAGGTTACGGGTGACGGGCAGCAATCGGGGAAACATGGCGATCCTCATGGCATCTGCCGCCATGATACGTGTGTCACGTTAAGGCTGGCCCGGGCCCCACAAGGCCTCATCGAGCGTGTCGGTCCTGCGCGGACGCTTCACCCGCCCGTTCTCCACCTTCACGCCCTCCGAGCGCAGGCGCTGGCTCTGCTCGCGGTAGGCGCGGGAGCCTTCCGGGAACGCGATGCGCCCATCCGAGCGCAGCACGCGGTGCCAGGGAAGCGCGGGATCCTCGTTCTGGCTGAGGATGCGCGCCGTCAGCCGCGCCCGTCCGGGCAGGCCTGCGCGGTGCGCGACTTCGCCATAACCGGCCACCTGCCCGCGCGGGATCGCGCGGATCGCGGCCAGGATGCGGTCTTCGGGAGACTTGGCGCTCATGCCGGATTAGCATAGCGGTATCGGCAACATCGGAGCACGCCATGGAAAACTTCGAACAGGTTCGCGGCCACCTGAATTCTTCGGGCTACAAGGTCACCATGCACGACCCCTTCGTGGCCTGCGTGGAACTGTCGCTGGGCAACGGCAAGCGGCACCAGGCCATCTTCCTGTCCGAACTGGGCAACGACGACGAACGCGGCTACCTGCGCGTGAGCACGGTGATCGCCCCGATGACCGGTATCGATGCCAAGCGTGCGCTTACGTTCAATTGGCAGAGCAGCGTGGGCTACCTGGCGATCGGCGAACTCGATGGCGTGCCCTACCTGCAGCTGTGCGAGAACCGCCCCTACGAAAGCCTCAGCCCGGCCGAGGTGGACCGCCTGGTGCTGGAGATCGGCGGCCTCGGCGACAGCATGGAGCGCGCACTTTCCGCAGAAGGCGACCTGCTGTAGGGCCGCCCCAGGCTCGCCATCGCGCACTCAGCACCAAAAAAAAAAGCCGGGCAAGCCCGGCGTTTTTCATGGCATGGATGTAGCAGGCATCATGCCCAACCGATCGATTCCAGCAGGCGCAGCAGACCGTAGGCGATGCCGCCGGCCGCGGGGATCGTCAACACCCACGCCCACAGGATGCGCTCGATCACGCTGAACTTCAGCGCGCGCGGGTTCTTCGCGAAGCCCACGCCCATGATCGCGGTGGAGATGCTGTGCGTGGTCGAGACCGGCATGCCGAAGTGCGCAGCGACGGTCAGGATGGTGGCCGAGCTGGTCTCCGCGGCGAAGCCGTTGATCGGGTGCAGCTTCACCATCTTGTGGCCGAGGGTCTTGATGATCTTCCAGCCGCCCGAGGCGGTACCCAGCGCCATCACGATGGCGCAGGTGATGACGATCCACATCGCGATGTCCTGCTCGCCGGCGCTGCCGGGATGCAGGAACGCAAGCCAGCCCGGCAGGTCATCCAGCGCGCCGGTCGCTTCGGCGCCGAACAGCGTCAGCGCGATGATGCCCATGGTCTTCTGCGCATCGTTATGGCCGTGCGCATAGCCCATGTAGGCGGCGGACAGGATCTGTGCCTTGCCGAAGAACTTGTTGACGAAGTGCGGGCGAGCGAGCCGGCCCAGCCAGCCGCCGATGCGCGCGAACAGGACGATCAGTCCCCACAGCGCCACCATCACCACGATGCCGAGCAGGAAGCCCGCCACCGGCGAGGTGATCATCGGCAGCACGACCTTCCACAGGATGCCCTTGTTCTGCGTCCAGTCGCCGGCCGCCTGCGACCAGATCAGCGCGGCCCAGTCGTTGTGCGCGGCCGCGAGCGCGGCGCCGCACAGGCCACCGATCAGCGCGTGCGAGGACGAGGACGGCAGGCCCTTCCACCAGGTGATGAGGTTCCAGATGATGCCGCCCAGCAGGGCGCACAGGATCACCTGCGAGGTTACCTGCACCACGTTGGTATCGATCAGGCCGGAGGCGATCGTCTTGGCGACCGCGGTACCGGTCAGCGCACCGATCAGGTTCATGCCGGCCGCCAGCATCACCGCCTGGCCCGGTGACAGCACCTTGGTGGCGACGACCGTGGCGATGGAGTTGGCGGTGTCGTGGAAGCCGTTGATGAACTCGAAGACGAGCGCGGCGAAGATCACCACCAGCACGAGGGTAAGCATGGGCGCGACCCGTCAGCTGTTCTTGAGGACGATCTGGTACGCCACCACGCCGGCCTCGCGGCAGCGGTCGATGGCCTTTTCCAGGATCTCGAAGAACTCCTTCAGCAGGAACATCTGCAGGTGGTCCAGGCGACCGGAGTAGATGTCGCGGTACAGCTCCAGCATGAGCCGGTCGGCCTCGTTCTCGATCGCGCGCAGCTTCTCGTTGAGCGAGGTCATCCGATCGATGTTCATCTTCTTGATCTCGTGGACCATGTCCACGACCACGGCGGCGGCCTGCTCCAGCATCGCCGCGCGCGGCGCGAAGTCGATGCCTTCCAGGTGCTGGATGGCCAGCGAGTAGCGGTCGGCGAACTTCTCGACCTGCTTCGGGATCTTGTACAGCGCCGAGCCCAGGGCCTCGATGTCCTCGCGCTCGATCGGGGTGATGAAGCTGTCCACCAACGCCTTGCCGATCTTGTCCGAGGCCGCACGCTCGCGCAGGCGCGCCAGCTTGAAGGCATCGAGCGCCGGCTGGCGGTCGGTGGCCTTCATCATGGTGTGCAGGGCCTTGGTGCTGTCGTGGGCAGCTTGGGCGGCCTCGTCCAACAGCGTGTAGAACTGCTGGCCGGAGCCGAAGATCGTCTGGAGGGAGAACATCGGGCGGTCCCACCGTCACGGGATGGACGGCTTCAGGGGCGGAATTATGACCGTTTCATGACTCGGACGGACAGTCCGACGCGGTTCGCCGGGAGGTTTCCGGGGGCCGCATTGGCCAAACGTCTTGTTCAGCTTCGCGTCTCGTCCACGGGACCGTTTGCTAAACTCGTCCCGCGCCCCCTGGGGTGCACCCTATGGACGACGACCCTACTCCCCCCCACTGTCCCCCGCGACAGACCCCGCCCGCCTCGCCGGCCCTCCACCTTTCTGACCGGGAGGCGCCGTGCTCGAGCTGCTGATCGTCGCCTTCCTGATCGTCATCAATGCTTTCTTCGCCCTGTCGGAGATGGCGCTGATGACGTCGCGCAAACTCAAGCTCAAGCAGATGGCGCAGGAGAGTCGCGGCGCTCGCGTGGCCCTGCATCTGGCGGAGCATCCGGACAATCTGCTGTCCACCGTGCAAGTGGGCATCACCGGCCTGGGCATTCTCACCGGCATGTTCGGCGGCGATGCCATCGGCCAGATGATCTCGTCATGGCTTGCGGATATCTGGCCCGGCGCACAGCGCTACACCACGCCGATCGGTGTCGGCACGGCAGTGACCCTGATCACGGCCAGCTCGGTCATCTTCGGCGAATTGATCCCGAAGCGCCTCGCGCTGACAAACGCCGAGTCCATCGCTTCCGTCGTGGCGATCCCGCTGGACTGGCTGTCGCGCATCGCGCGCCCGGTCGTGTTCGTGCTGGGTGCGATCAACCGCGGCGTGCTGCGCATGCTGGGCATCCGCGACGACAACCGGGCAGCCGTGACGGAAGAAGAGATCCGCATGCTGGTGACCGAGAGTCATGAGCAGGGCGTGATCGACGCCGACGAGCGCAACATGGTCAACCGTGTGCTGCGCCTGGGCGACCGCACGGCCGACAGCCTGATGACCCCGCGCAAGAAGATCGTCTGGCTGGACGCCGCCGCCTCCTACGAAGAAAACCTGGAGACGATGCACGAGTCTGCGTTTTCGCGCTTCCCGGTCTATCGCGGCAGCGACCAGGATGTGGTCGGCGTGCTCGAAGTGAAGTCGCTGCTGCCGGCACTGGGGGCGGCGAAGCCGGACCTCTTCATCAAGCTGCGCGAACCGCTGTTCGTCTCCGAGTCCACCCACGCGATGAAGCTGCTGGAGATCTTCCGCGAAGAACAGCAGTCGTTGGCGTTGGTGGTCGACGAGTACGGCGAGATCCAGGGCCTGGTGACCCAGAGCGACCTGATGGGCGCCGTGGTCGGCCGCCTGCAGGCCGCCGAACACAACATCGACGAAGCCCCGCTGGTCGTGGTCCGCGACGACGGCTCGCTGCTGGTGGACGGCTCGCTGCCCAACGACGACCTGCGCGAACTGCTGGGCGGCGTGGCCCTGCCCGATGATGACGAGTACAACACCCTCGCCGGCATGATGATCGAGCGCTTCGGCCGCATCCCGCACGTGGGCGAGCAACTGGAATGGGCCGGCTGGCGTTTCGAAGTCGTCGACCTGGACGGCGCGCGCATCGACAAGCTGCTGCTGCAGAAGCTGCCGGAAACCGACGGCGAAGACCTGGCGGTCTGATATGGCCGCCGACGACGCGCCGCGACACACCAGCACCGCCACCCTGATCGACGGCTTCGCTGCCGGCGATCCCGACGAAGTGTTGCGCCTCGGCGACCTGCTGAAGGGTTTCGGCCCGGCGGCCTTCGGCATGCTGCTCTTCATCGGCGTGCTGCCAGCCTTCATTCCGGTGCCCGGCGTCGGCGGCGCGATCGGCGGGCCGATGGTGATCCTCGTCGGCGTGCAATTGCTGTTGGGCATGCGCAAGGTCTGGCTGCCGGACTTCCTCGCCCGCCGCGGGCCGCATCGGAGCGCGATGATGCGTTTCCGCCAGCGCATGGCGCCGTGGCTGCGCCGCCTGGAGAAGCTGGTGCGTCCCCGCATGGCGGGATTCCTCGACAACCGCATCGCGCTCAGCTTCACCGGGCTGCTGCTGGTGCTGCTGGGCATCCTGCTGGCATTGCCCATCCCGTTCACCAACTACGTGTTCGGCTTCCTGTTGCTGCTGTTCGCGCTGGCGTTGCTGGAACGCGACGGCGCCCTGCTCTTGGTGGCATGGATCGCCGGCGCGATCGCCGTCGTGGTGTTCGGCTTCCTGTCCGGCAACCTGGTCGAATCGCTGGCCCGTCTGGTCGACGGCTGGTTCTGAGCAAGTCGCGCTGTTGTGGGAGCGACGTAAGTCGCGAGCTTCTTCTCAGCGGCACGTCATCGCGACTTACGTCGCTCCCAGGGCGGCCTCGGCGGACGTGCTTCAGGCGATCAGCTGCGTGAATTCCGCCGCCGTGACCGGGTAACCCAGCCAATAGCCTTGCGCCAGGTCGCAGCCGCGTTCGCGCAGCAGGTTGAACTGGCCTTCCTTCTCCACGCCTTCGGCCACCACGGTGATGCCGAGCGAATGCGCCATCGCGATGATGGCCGTGGTCAATGCGAGGTCGTCGGGGTCGCGCAGCATGTCGGCGATGAAGCTGCGGTCGATCTTCACGCCATCCACCGGCACGCGGCGCAGGTGGCTCAAGCCGGAGAAGCCGGTACCGAAGTCGTCCAGCCACACTTTCACGCCGGTGCGGTGCAGGGTGGCGAGCAATGCACTCGCGTGCGCCTCGTCGGCGATCACTGCGGTTTCGGTGAGCTCGAGGTGCAGGCGCGAGGCAGGCAGCCCGGTGTCGCGCAGGCAATCGGCGACCACGTCGGGCAGGTCGCCGCTGCGCAGTTGGCGTGGCGACACGTTCACCGAAACGAACAAAGGCTCCATTGCATCGCGGTCGGTGCCCCAGCGCGCGGCAGCGGCGCAAGCCGCGCGCAGCACGCGTGGACCGATGCTCTCGATCAGCCCGCTCTGTTCGGCCACGTCGATGAACACCGACGGCGCCACCATGCCCAGCTCCGGATGCTGCCAACGCAGCAACGCTTCGGCGCCGATGATGCGACTGTCGGACAGGCGGAAGACGGGCTGGTACATCAGGCTCAGTTCGCCACGCTCCCACGCGCCGCGCAGCTCCTGCTCCATCCGCACGCGGCGCTCCACCGCCTGGTCCATCGCACGGCTGTAGAAGCGGTAGCAGTTCTTGCCGGCCACCTTCGCCTGGTACATGGCGATGTCGCCGTTCTTCATCAGCGCCGTGGCGCCCGATGCATCCTCGGGGAACAGGGTGATGCCGATGGAGGTGCCCAGGAAGACCTGGCGCTCCTGCACGACGATCGGGCGGCCGAGTTCGGCCACCAGCTTTTCCGCCAGTCGCGTGGCGCTGCCGCGTACATCGCCGTCCTGGATCAGGATGACGAACTCGTCGCCACCAAAGCGCGCGAGCAACGCGTCGTCGCCGCCGAGCTGTTCGACCGCATCGCGGATGCGGTGCGCGAACTGCTGCAGCACCTCGTCGCCGGCTTCGTGGCCCAGCGTGTCGTTGACGCGCTTGAAGTCGTCGATGTCGGCGAACAGCAGCGCCAACTGGCGGCCCGCGCCGCGCAGCATCATCAGGCGATGATCCAGGCTTTCGCGGAACGCCAGCCGGTTGGTCAGGCCGGTCAGCGAATCGGTGTACGCCATGCGGCGCACATCGCGGTCATGCCGGGCGATGCTGTCGCTCATCGTGCCGAACGCGCGCACGAGCTCGCCGACTTCGTCCTGGCGTGCGCTGGCCATGCGCTCGCCGTTGTAGTTGCCCACCTCGATGTCGTGCGCGGCGCGCGCCAGCTGCCGGATGGGCCGCACCAGCGTGCGCTGCACGTACACCATGGTCGCCACGCTGACCCCCGCCAGCGCCGCAAGCAGGAGCGCGATCCAGCCCAGGTGTCGCGCGCCGAGTTCGTTCAGGCGCGCACGCGCAGCGTTGATCGCCTTGTCCTCGTAAGCGCGCACGGAAGCCACCGAATACCCCACCCGCACGCCACCGATGCGCTCGCTGCCGATCATGATCGGCTCGGATACGTCGACGATCTGGGTGGACCACTGCGTGTGCATGGCCCGGGCGTTGATCGCCTCATAGGCCAGCGGATCGGTCATGGTCTGGCCGTAGACGGCGATGTCGGCCGTGCCGTCGTGGATGATCCGGCCCTGGTTGTCGTACACCAGCACGTAGCTGACGTCGGGCTCCTTCTGCGCGGAGCGCACCAGGCTGCCGACGGCATCGAGATCGAAGTAATAAAGCGGATTGGCCAGCGCATCGGCCAACTGGTCCACGGTGGCCTCGCCGTGCCGGCGCAGGCTGTCCTCGACCATGCCGTGCATGGCATCGCGGCCAAGCTCGGCGACTTCCTTCTGCATCACCTTCTGCCGGTGCAGCAGGGTGGCGACCAGTGCGATGACCACCAACAACATGATCGCCATGGCGGCGAGGAAGCGCGCCTGCAGGCCGAAGCGCAGGGCCTTCATTCCACCTGCTCCCTGACGCGGGCGACGCCGCGACGCAGGTTGTCCAGCGCCTGCTGGGAGGCAGGGTCCACCGGCATGAAGCGGGTCGTGCGGAAGAACACGTTCAGCGCATCGCGCGCGGCCGGATCGTTGGCGGCCTCCAGCAGTACTTCGCGCAGGCGCGCCTCCACCTTCGGGTCGAGGTCGCCGCGCACCATTTCGAGCGCGCGCGGAAAATCCTGCGTTTCATGGATCACCCGGAAGTCGCGACGGAACGCCGGCGGCATGCGGCGCACGTCGTCCCAGTCGAGGTTGCTCACCACGCCGGCATCGACCAGGCGCTTGTGCACCCAGGCGGCGATGTTCAGCTCGGAGCGCGCGAACACGTAGCCGACCGAATCGGCCGACGGGCGATCCATCGGTGAGAGCAGGATCTCGAGGCGCTGGCCGGCATCGAGCAGCGCCGTCGCCGGTGCGAAGTACGCGCTGGTGGACGCCGTGTTCTGGAAAGCGACGGTGCGCCCCCCCAGGTCTTCAAGGCGTTCCAGGCCGCTGTCGCGCCGGACGAAGAACACGCCGTGGTAGCGGCTCACGCCGCCACGCTCGGTGAGCAGCAGGGGACGGGCACCCGCCCGTTCCTGCAGGCGCATGCCCGTGCCGGCGGTCTCGGTGACCCAGTCCACGCGTCCACGGCGCAGATAGCTGGTCATCTGCTGGGTGTCGCGGGCCATCAGGATGCGGCCCTCGGTGATGCCCACGTCGCGCATCCGCGGGACCACATAGTCCAGCAGCGGTTTGAGCTGCTCGTAATGGGCCTTCGGGTCGTCGCTGATGCGTCCCAAGACGAGGACGCGGTCGTCGCCGGCCGCACTGGCGGGCGCGATGGTGGCGGGAATCAGCGCTGCGCCGATCGCGGCCAGCGCCAGGCTGAACCAGGTTGTACGCAACGATAGGTGCCCGCCGAAACGATGGCGGCAGCCTATCGGAAATCGTGTGAGTTAGACAGCCATCAGCCGCCTGCACCGCCCGCCAGACGGGCCATGCGCTGGGCGTCGGCCAGGATGCCGCGCAGCAGCCTGACCTCCTGTTCGTTCAGGGCTGCCTTGTGAAACAGGCGCCGCAGCTTGCGCATGGCCGAATCGGGGGTTCGGCCCTTGTGGAAGTCGATCGCGTCCAGCGTGTCGCCCAACTGGGCGTAGAAGCCCTCCAGGTGCGCGTGGCTGGCGGGGGCCTCGTCCGGCGCCGCATCGGCGGCGGGGACGGCCTGCACGCGCTCGAGCAGGGCCATCCGCAGTTCGTAGGTCAACACCTGGACGGCCGCCGCCAGGTTCAACGAGCTGTAGTCCGGGTTGGCGGGGATGTGCACCGCGGCCTGGCACAACTGCAGCTCCTCGTTGGTCAGGCCGGTGCGCTCGCGGCCGAACACCAGGGCCACCTCGCCCCCCGCCTCGGCCTGGCCGACCGCGACAGCCGCCGCCTGCCGGGGCGCATGTTCCTCCAACTGGACGCGCCGGCTGCGCGCTGTGCAGCCCATCACCAGGTGGCAGTCCGCCACCGCTTCGGCCAGCGTGGCGACGACGGGCGCGGCGGCAAGCACGTCGTCCGCGCCGGCCGCACGCCGGAACGCCTCGTCTGCCGGGTAGTCCTCGGGCGCCACCAGCACCAGGCGCCCCAGACCCATGGTCTTGAGCGCGCGGGCCGCCGCGCCGATGTTGCCGGGGTGTTGCGTGCCGACGAGCACCACGCGGAGGCGGGCGGCGAGCGCCGCGGGAACGGGATCGGTGATGGCGGTATCGATGACGGAGGGGGGCGTGTTCATGGGGGCAAATGGTAAACTGCGCGGGCCGGCCTCTGCGCCGTGCTGCTCTTTTCCACTCGTTTTGCCCCACCCCACGCCTGTCCGAGGTTCGTTCGCATGCAAAAGCCCGTCGTCACCGTCATGACCAAGGCCGCCCGCCTGGCAGGCAACGTGCTGTTGCGCAGCATCAACAAGCTGGACGCGCTGAACGTGGTGCAGAAGGAGCGGATGGACTACGCGAGCGAAGTGGACGCGGACGCGGAAAAGGTCATCATCAAGGAGCTGCGCCGGGCCTACCCGGACTACGGCTTCGTCGGCGAGGAAAGCGGTGCCCAGATCAATGGCCGCTATACCTTCGTGATCGACCCGCTGGACGGCACCAGCAACTACCTGCGCGGTTTCCCGCACTACTGCGTGTCCATCGCGCTGGTGGACAACGGCGAGCCGACCGACGCGGTGATCTTCGATCCGCTGCGCAACGACCTGTTCACCGCCAGCCGCGGCGCCGGCGCCCAGCTCAACGAGCGCCGCATCCGCGTGGCAGACCGCAAGGAACTGGCAGGCGCGATGATCACCACCGGCTTCCCGCCGCGCGAGCGCGCCCGCGCCGGTGCGCAGCTGGAATGCGTGCGCGAACTGCTGGTGCACGCCGAAGACATCCGTCGCACCGGCTCGGCCGCCCTGGACCTGGCCTACGTGGCCTGCGGCCGGTCGGATGCCTATTTCGAAGCGGGCGTGAAGGACTGGGACATCGCCGCCGGCGTGCTGCTGGTGCGCGAGGCCGGCGGCAAGGTCTGCGACTTCCGCGGCGCCGCGCTGGGCAAGATCGACGGCCGCACCGCCCTGCCCCGCCAGATCGTGGCCGGCAACCTCAAGGTCGCCGAAGCCCTCCAGAAGACCATCGTGTCGTCGGGTTACGCGGCCTCGTTCAACGGCTGATCACCGCCCCGAGCGCAGCCCCCGTCGTTCCCGCGGCGAGGGGTACGAAAAGAAAAAGGCCACGCATTGCGTGGCCTTTTTCGTACCTGATGGAGGGCGATTACGGGCGGCGCGCCAGCGCCGCTTCATCCTTGGCCTTCGGCATCAGGTCCTGCTTGGTGACCTTCAGGAAGCCGATGGTCAGCAGCGGGCAGGCCACGAAGATCGAGGAGATCGTGCCGATCACGATGCCGATCATCTGCGAGATCGCCATGCCTTCCAGCGAACCGCCGCCGTACAAGTACAGCGCCAGCACGGTGAGGAAGGCTACGAACGAGGTGATGATCGTGCGCGACAGGGTCTGGTTGACCGAGCGGTTCAGCACTTCCACCGGTTCGACGCGCAGGCTGCGGAAGTTCTCGCGGACGCGGTCGAACACCACGATGGTGTCGTTGATCGAGAAGCCCATCACCGACAGCAGGCCGGCCAGGATGGTCAGGTCGAACTCGCGGCCGGTCAACGCGAAGAAGCCTGCGCAGATCAACACGTCGTGCAGCGTGGTGACGATGGCCGCCACGGCGAACTTCCATTCGAAACGGAAGCCGATGTAGATCAGGAAGCCGGCCACCACGAACAGCAGGGTGTACAGGCCGTTGAGCGCCAGCTCCTTGCCGATCTGCGGACCGACGAACTCGCTGCGCATGATGGTGGCGGTGTTGCCATCGCTGGAGGCCAGCCGGACCACGTCCTGCGCGGTGCGGTTGGTGGCGTCTGCGGCGTCGGGCGCAGCGGCGCCTTCCTCGCGCGGCTGCAGGCGGACCAGCAGGTCGCTGCCGGTACCGAAGGTCTGGACCTGGGCGCTGCCGTAGCCGGCGGCCTCCAGGCGGGAGCGCACCTGGTCCACGTCGGGCGGGTTCTGGAAGCGGAGTTCGACCACCGTGCCGCCGGTGAAGTCCAGCGCGAAGTTGAAGCCCTTGACGGCGATGGCGCCGATCGCGACCACCGCCAGGATCACGGCGACCGCGATGGACACCCACCGCAGGCGCATGAAGTCGATGCGGGTGTCGTTCGGGACGAGATGCAGGGGAAAGAGTTTCATGGTTCGTGTGCTCTCGTCAGATGGCCAGCGACTTCAGCTTGCGGCGGCGGCCGTAGATCAGCGTGGCCAGGCCGCGCGACACGGTGACCGCGGTGAACACCGAGGTCAGGATGCCGATCACCATGGTGATGGCGAAGCCCTTCAGCGGACCGGTGCCGAACGCGTACAGCGCCACACCCGCCAGCAGCGCGGTCATGTTGGAGTCGAAGATGGTGCCGGAGGCCTTCTCGTAGCCGGTGGCGATCGAGGTCAGCGGTGGCACGCCCGCCCTGAGCTCTTCGCGTATGCGCTCGTTGATCAGCACGTTGGCGTCCACCGACATGCCGATGGTCAGCGCCAGGCCGGCGAAACCGGGCAGCGTCATGGTGGCGCCGAACAGCGACATCACCGCGACCACCATCACCAGGTTCAGCAGCAGCGCCACGCAGGTGATCAGGCCGAACATCCGGTAGTACACCAGGAAGAACGCCAGTGCGAAGACGAACGAGTAGACCACCGCCTTGGTGCCGCGGGCGACGTTCTCCGCACCCAGGCTCGGGCCGACGACGCGCTCTTCGATGAAGTCCATCGGCGCGGCCAGCGAACCAGCGCGCAGCAATTTGGCGAGGTTCTCGGCTTCGGTCTTCTCCAGGCCGGTGGTCTGGAAGTTCTTGCCGAACACGCCGGCGATGCGGGTCGGCGACAGGGCTTCCTCGCGCACGCGCACGCTGCGCACTTCCTTGCCGTCGACCATGGTCACCGTCGGTACGCGCTCGATGTAGACGACGGACATCAGCTTGCCGACGTTGGCGCTGGTGTAGTCGAACATGCGCTGGCCGGCGATGTTGTTGAGGGTCACGTCCACCGCGGGCAGGCCGTTGTTGTCCACGCCGACGCGGGCATTGACCATCTCGTCGCCCGAAGCGAGCACGCGCTTGTTCAACAGCACCGGACCGGCGTTGTCGCGCAGCTGGAACACCTTGGCTTCCGGCGGAATGCGGCCGCTGGCGACGGCGTCGGCGGCGTTGCCTTCCACCACGGCACGGAATTCCAGCGTCGCGGTCGCGCCGATCAGACGCTTGGCTTCGGCCGTGTCCTGCACGCCCGGCAGCTGCACGACCACGCGATCGTTGCCCTGGCGCTGGATGATGGGTTCGGACACGCCGATCTCGTTGACACGATTGCGCAACGTGGTGAGGTTCTGCTCGATCGCCTCGCCGGCGATCTGGTCGAGCTCCGCCTGCGGCAGGCCGATGATGATCTGGTTGCCGCTGGTCTGGTACGACAGACCGGTGCCCGGCAGCGCGTTGGCGCTACCGCGCGCGCTCAGCGTCGCCGCCAGCACCTTCTGCGCCGCCGCAGTGTCCTGGCCCTCGGCCAGTGTCACCACGATGCTGTTGTCGGGGCGGCGTTCGACGGCGGTGTAGCGCACGCTCTTGTCGCGCAAGGTGACGCGGGTGTCTTCCAGGTAGCCGTCGATGCGCTTGTCTAGCGCGGCCTTCTGGTCGACCTGCAGCACGAAGTGCACGCCGCCCTGCAGATCCAGGCCCTGCACCATCGGGCGCGCACCCACGTTGCCCAGCCAGTCCGGCACGGTCGAGGCCAGGTTCAACGCGACCAGGTAGTCCTCGCCGAGCGCCGTGCGCAGGGCATCGTTGGCCTTGGTCTGCGCATCCAGGCCCGGCAGGCGCACCAGCATGCTGGCGGCCTCGGCCTCCACGGCCTTGGGCTGCACGCCGGCGGCCTTCAGCGCGGTATCCACGCGGCCGCGCAGGGCGGCGTCGATGGCGAAGCCGCGGTTGGCGGTGATCTGCACGGAGGGATCCTGCGGGTACAGGTTGGGCAGCGCATACAGCGCGCTCGCCAACACGACGATCAGGATCAGGACGTATTTCCAGCGTGGGAATTCAAGCATCGGGGCGACCCGCACAGGCCCTTCCCGGGCATGCGCTCAGCAGTGGTTCGGAATGAAACGGGAAACCGTCCCGCCGCGCGGGCGACGGGACGGGATGGATCAGGCGGACTTCAGCGTGCCCTTCGGCAGCACGTTGCCCACCGCGGCCTTCTGCACGCGCACGCGCACGTTGTCGGCCACTTCGATGGTCACGAAGTTGTCGCCGATGTCGGTGACGGTGCCGGCGATGCCGCCGGAGGTGATGACTTCGTCGCCCTTGGACAGCTTGTCCAGCATGGAGCGGTGGTCCTTGGCGCGCTTCATCTGCGGGCGGATCATCAGGAAGTACATGATGGCGATCAGCGCGATCGGCATCAGCAGGCCGAAGCCCCCCATGCCCTGCTGGGCCGGAGCGGCCTGGGCGAATGCGGGTGCAACGAAGAAATCAAGCAGATTCATGGACTTGTCCAGTCGGTATCAAAAGCAGCCGGGGATTATGCCACGCGCCGACGGGGGCCGTCCGGGCATCCCCTTGGCCCGGACTGGAAAAGACCGCCCCGGCGCCGGATGGTTCCCCGGCGGAGAGGGGAGCCGGCCTCAAAGGGGCGGCACGGCGGCCCCGCGGGCGGCATAGAACCCGTCCCGGAACGCCTGGAACCGGCCTTCCGCGATGGCCGCCCGCATCTGCGCCATCACCTGCTGGTAGTACCAGAGGTTGTGCAGGGTGCCGAGCATCGGGGCCAGCATCTCGTTGCAGCGGTCCAGGTGGCGCAGGTAGCTGCGGGTAAAGCCGTTGCGGCAGGCGTAACAGCCGCAGCCGGGCTCGATCGGCTGCAGGTCGTGCTCGTATTTGGAATTGCGGATGCGCACCGTGCCGAACGAGGTGAAGTAGTGCCCGTTGCGCGCATTGCGGGTCGGCATGACGCAATCGAACATGTCCACGCCGCGCGCCACCGCTTCCACCAGGTCCTCCGGCCGGCCCACGCCCATCAGGTAACGGGGCTGGTCCGTCGGCAGCTGCGGGCAGGTGTGCTCCAGCATCGCGTTGCGTTCTTCCTCGGTCTCGCCGACCGCGAGGCCGCCGATCGCGTAACCGTCGAAGCCGATGCCCTTCAGCCCGTCCGCCGAGCGCGAGCGCAGGTCGTGGTGCACCCCGCCCTGCACGATGCCGAACAGCGCGGCGTCGTTGCCTTCGTGGGCGCGCTTGGAGCGTTCCGCCCAGCGCAGCGACAGTTCCATCGACCGTTCGATCACGCGCTTGTCCACGGGCTTGCCGTTGACGTTCACCGGCGGGCACTCGTCGAAGATCATCACGATGTCGCTGTCCAGCACCTTCTGGATGCGCATGCTCTCTTCGGGCCCGAGGAACACCTTCGCCCCGTCCACCGGCGAGGCGAAGGTCACGCCCTGCTCGGTGATCTTGCGGCGGTGGGCCAGCGAGAACACCTGGAAGCCGCCGGAGTCGGTGAGGATCGGCTTGTTCCAGCGCGCGAACCCGTGCAGGCCGCCGTGCTCGCCGATCACGTCCAGCCCGGGCCGCAGGTACAGGTGGAACGTGTTGCCGAGGATGATCTCGGCGCCGAGGTCCTCGACGTGTTCGGGCAGGATCCCTTTCACCGAACCGTACGTACCCACCGGCATGAACGCCGGGGTTTCCACGGTGCCGCGCGGGAACGTCAGCCGGCCACGGCGGGCCGCGCCGTCGGTCGTCAGCAGGTCGAAGGAAAGCCGGCTCACGCGGCCACGTCCGGGAACAGCAGCATCGCGTCTCCATAAGAGAAGAACCGGTACTGCTCGCGCACCGCATGGGCGTAGGCGGCCATGATCCGGTCCTTGCCGGCGAACGCGCTGACCAGCATCAGCAGCGTGCTTTCCGGCAGGTGGAAATTGGTGACCATCGCATCGACGCTGCGGATGCGGTAGCCGGGGAAGATGAAGATCTGGGTCTCGCCGGCGAACGGTTGCAATTCGCTTTCGCCGGCCTCCGTACGGCGCGTCGCGGATTCCAGCGCGCGCACGACCGTGGTGCCGACGGCGATCACACGCCCGCCCCGTGCACGCGTCGCACGCACCTGCTCGACCAGCGCTGCGCCCACGTTGAGCCATTCGCTGTGCATGTGGTGCTCGTGGATGTTGTCCACGCGCATCGGCTGGAAGGTGCCCGCGCCGACGTGCAGGGTCACGTGGCCGAACTCCACGCCTTGCTCGCGCAGCGTGGCCAGCAGCGCATCATCGAAGTGCAGGCCGGCGGTCGGCGCGGCGACCGCGCCCAGTTCGCGCGCGAACACGGTCTGGTAGCGCTCGTCGTCGTCCTGGCCGGGCGCACGCTGGATATAGGGCGGCAACGGCAGGCGGCCGGCCTTCTGCAGCCAGCTTTCGAGTGCGCCGGGCACATGGAAGCGCAACTGGTAGAACTCGCCGTCGCGGCCAACAACTTCCGCCTCGCCGCCGGCATCCAGTTGGATGCGGCTGCCGGGCTTGGGCGATTTGCTGGCGCCAACCTGGGCGCGCGCGGCGTTGTCCGGCAGCAGGCGCTCGATCAGGATCTCGACCCGTCCGCCGCTTTCCTTCTGCCCGAACAGGCGCGCCGGGATCACGCGCGTGTCGTTGAACACCAGCAGGTCGCCGGGCCGCACCCACTCGGGCAGGTCGCGCACGTGGCGGTCCACGAACGGCGCTTCGCCCGGCGGCACGACCAGCAGCCGGCTGGCGGAACGCTCCGGCAGCGGCGCCTGGGCGATCAGCGCCTCGGGCAACTCGAAATGGAAATCGGACTTCTTCACGGTCGGGGCCTTGCGGGGGCGTGCATTGTACGTGACCGGCCCGCGCGGCCCCGGGCCGCTCAGCGCTCGAACTTGGTCGACAACACGATGGACGAGGTGGTGCGCTCCACGCCATCCAGCGCGCCGATGCGGTCGGTCAGCACGTCCATGTCGCCCACGCTGGGCACCGCGCCCACCGCGATCAGGTCGTGGCTGCCGCTGATCGAGTGCAGCACCCGCAGTTCCGGCATGGCGCGCAGGGCGGCGACCACCGAGGTCATCTGCTTCGGATGCACCGCGATCATGATGTGCGCACGCAGGTGGCTGCGGTCGTACTCATCGTGGACGCGGACGGTGTAACCGCTGATCACGCCCTCGCGCTCCAGCCGCTCGATGCGGCTCTGCACGGTGGTCCGCGACAGGTTCAACCGGCGGGCGATCTGGGCGGTGGAGGCGCGCGCGTTCTCACGGAGCACTGAGAGCAGTTGCTGGTCGGCGTCGGTGAGCTTCATGAGGCGGGTTCGTTTCGTCGAATCGACGAAATATCCATGAATTTCGCGCAGATCACAACTGTCAAGCGACGAGTTTATCCAGATAATAGGGGTTTGCCCTTCCTTCCGGAGCTATCCCATGGCCCTGACCGACGCCCTCGCCCCCCTGCGCGCCCACACGGGCCAGCGCCTGACCCTCGGCCTGGACGATGCCGCCGTCGAACGCCTGGCCAAGGGCCACTCGGACCTGGCCGCCGTGATCGAGGCCGCTGCCGCCGAACATGCGCGCCTGACGGACGAGTTCGCCGAACTGTTCGACCTGGACGAAACCGAGCAGCTGCGCGCCGTGCAGGCCGGCTACGTCAACTTCTATGCCGATGACGCGATCAACCCCTACATCGCGCTGGCCGCGCGTGGTCCGTGGGTGGTCACCCTCAACGGCGCGGTGCTGTACGACGCGGGCGGCTACGGCATGCTCGGCTTCGGCCACACCCCGGCCGCCGTGCTGGACGCGATGGCCCGCCCGCAGGTGATGGCCAACATCATGACCCCCAGCCTGTCGCAGCTGCGCTTCGACCGCGCCCTGCGCAAGGAGATCGGCCATACCCGCGGCGGCTGCCCGTTCGCGAAGTTCCTGTGCCTGAACTCGGGTTCCGAATCCGTCGGCCTGGCCGCGCGCATCGCCGACATCAACAGCAAGCTGATGACCGACCCGGACGGCCGCCACGCCGGCCGCACCATCAAGCGCATCGTGGTGAAGGGCAGCTTCCACGGCCGCACCGAGCGCCCGGCGCTGTACTCGGACTCCTCGCGCAAGTCCTACCTGCAGCACCTGGCCAGCTACCGCGGCGAAGACTCCGTCATCGCCATCCCGCCGTATGACGTGGATGCGCTGAAGCAGGCGTTTGCCGACGCCGAGGCCAAGGGTTGGTTCGTCGAAGCCGTGTTCCTGGAGCCGGTGATGGGCGAAGGCGACCCGGGCCGTTCCGTGCCGCCGGCGTTCTACGCCGCCGCCCGCGAACTGACCCGCAGCCACGGCAGCCTGTTCCTGGTGGATTCGATCCAGGCCGGCCTGCGCGCGCATGGCGTGCTGTCCATCGTCGATTACCCGGGCTTCGAGGGCCTGGATGCGCCGGACATGGAGACCTACTCCAAGGCGCTCAACGCCGCGCAGTACCCGCTGTCGGTGCTCGCCGTGAACGAGCGCGCTGCCGGCCTGTACCGCAAGGGCGTGTACGGCAACACGATGACCACCAACCCGCGTGCGCTCGACGTGGCTTGCGCCACGCTGTCCCAGCTGACCCCGCAGGTGCGCGAGAACATCCGCAAGCGTGGCGTCGAAGCCGTGCAGAAACTGCAGCAGTTGCAGGCGGAGCTCGGCGGCCTGATCACCAACGTGCAGGGCACCGGCCTGCTGTTCTCGTGCGAGCTGTCGCCGGCGTTCAAGTGCTACGGCACCGGTTCGACCGAGGAATGGTTGCGCCAGCAGGGTCTGAACGTCATCCACGGCGGCGCGAACTCGCTGCGCTTCACCCCGCACTTCGCCATCGACAGCGAGGAGCTGGACCTGCTGGTCGGCATGGTGGGCAAGGCGCTGCGCGAAGGCCCGCGCATCAGCCAGGCCGCGGCGGCCTGATCCGCACGATGGATGCGACGAAAAAGGCGAGCCTCGGCTCGCCTTTTTCTTTCGTAGGGTGGGCCTTGGCCCACCCTACGGTTGTGCGGTGAAGCGATCCAGCGAGGCCTGGATCAGCGCCTTCGCTTCCTTCGCATCGCCATAGCCGTTGAGCTGCACCGGATTGCGGCCCTTGGGCAGGTCCTTGTAGACGCGGAAGAAGGCCTCGATGCGCTGCCGTTCGATCTCCGGCAGGTCGGACAGGTCGCGGATGCCGGCATAGGTCGGATCGATCTTGTCGGTCGGCACGCCGATGATCTTTTCGTCGTGCTTGCCATCATCGAGCATGCGCAGCACGCCGATCGGCCGAAACTTCACCAGCACGCCCGGATGCAGGGGCTCGCGCGTCAGCACCAGCGCATCCAGCGGGTCGCCGTCGCCGGCCAGCGTGCGCGGCATCGAACCGTAGTTGGCCGGATACGCCACCGGCATCGACTGGAAACGATCCACGAAGACCAGGCCTTCGTCGTTGATCTCGTACTTGGTGAAACTGCCCGCGGGAATCTCCACGGCCAGCAGCACCTCTTCCGGCGCGGCCTTTGGCTGCTGGGCGAGGAACGGATGGCGGATGTGCGCTTCGCGGGCGAAGGCAGCACCCGCCGGTATGGCGAGCACCAGCGCGAGCAACAGCGGCGTCGTGTGCTTCGACATGGCGAAAGTCCTTGGATGGTCGGAGGGAGGATTCATTCCCAGCACCGGTCGGCGCGACCCTTCAGGGTCTCGGCGCGGGTGCAGGTTCGTTCCTCGATGCGACCTTCCGCATGTTCGAGGAGCTGTTTGCCCGCGGCGCCGCCATCGACAAGGTCGAATGCGTCGTAGAGACGACCGGTCGCCGTGCGCGCCTCATAGCGTAGGCGCGGGCCATCGAAGCGGAGCACCTGGAACAACTGCGTGTCTTCGGCGACAGGACGCATGGTCTTGCGCGCTTCATCCGAAAGCCGGTACTGCTTGGCGCCGGTGACCGAGACGACGAATACCGGTGTCGGTGCTTCGTTCTTCAAACGACCATAGACGTGGTCGTGCCCCTGCAGCACCAGGTCGACCTTGCGCTTGCGGATCACCGGCAGCAGGTGCTGGCGCAACAGCACGTTGTCGCGCCCCTCGCGCGGCGAGAAGAACGGCTGATGGGTCAGCACGATGCTCCAGCGCTTGGGGTTGTTCGCCAAGACCCCATCCAGCCATGCCGCCTGCGCCTTCGCGGTACCGAGGTCGAGTGCGGAGGTGCCATCGATCACAACCACGCGCACATCCTGGTAATCGAACCAGTACGTGGTCCGCTTCGCCTGCGCCACGCCGTTGTCCGGCAGCGCGAACGTCACCGGCCAGTGCGCTCCCAGCACGCGACGTTCCTGCGGGGTGTCCTCGAATTCCTCGAAATACTCGTGATTACCCGGCGCCGGCGCGACCACCAGCGAGGTCGGCAGCACTTCGTTGGCTTCGAACCACTCGCCCCACTCGTTGTCGTCCTCGCCGTCGCCGCCACTGACCAGGTCGCCGGCGTACAGCGCGAGACGTGCATCCGGCGCCGCGCGCATCGCTTCGCGGACGACGCGGGTGGTGAGGCTGACGTTCTTGTTCTGGGTATCGCCGAAGTACAGCAGCGTCAGCGGCGCGCTTGCGGCAGCCGCCGTGCGCGTGTGGTGCCAGGCGCTCCAGGTGCGGTCGCCCTGCACGCGCCAGGCGTACAGCGTATCCGGCTGCAGACCGGTCACATCCGCGCGATGGTGATGGGCTTCGCCACTCTCGGTCTTCAGCGGCGTGCTGATCGCCGCGATGCTGCGCGGCTCACCCATGTCGGGCGAATCGCCCGCGACGACGATCTCCAGCGAGGGCGTACCGACACGCGCATCGGTACGCCACGCCACCGAGAAACCCGTAGCGGCGTCCTGCGCGGGCGAGGCCACGATGCGATCCGGGAAACCGCTCGGTACGTAGCGCACCACGCCCTGCGGTACGCGTGTATTCGGTTCGGGCTGGCGCGCCGTCGCATCCTGCGCGAGCGTTGTCGCGCAGGTCCCCAGCAGCAGCGCGGCCAGTATCCACTTCATCCCCGCATCCCCTGCATGTTTCATTCGGCGCGGCACTCCGGCAGCGACAACGCCTTGGCGATATCGCGCCAGTCGAACGCCGCCACTGCCTGGTCGTCGTCGACGGCATAGAACGCACCCTGCGGGAAGCGCGCATCGGCGCTCTGGTCCAGCCACACACCGTCGGTGTTCGCCGTCTTGTTGCCGGCGAACGCGCCCTTATAGGCCAGCGTCTTGCGCTCGAACACGTGGAATACGCTGCGGTCCTTGAACTGGTCGGTGGCGATCCAGTAGCCGCTGCCCCCCGCGCACTGCGCCAGTGCCATGCCTTCGGCCTGTGCCTTGAACAGGTCCGCGCCGAGGTCGCGGCCGCGGTACGTGCCGTCCAGGCCGTACTCGCGCAGGCGCGTGCCAACGGCCACATCCTCTTCCGCGAGCAACAGGCGGTCGTTCGCCGCATCGCCGAACACGGACTCCGCGATGCGGATCGCGCCGGCTTCGCCGGTGTCCCCGAAAGTGCCGGCGAGCGTGGCCTTCCAACCGCCCTCGGCGCGCTGCAGGTGGTAACGCTTGAAGCGCTGGCCCAGTTCGGCCAGCGGCGGCGGCGCATCTTCGTTCTGGGGCGACATGTAGTTGTCGCTGACGATCACCTCGTACGCGTCCTTCTGCGGTCGCACCCACAGGCCATACGGCTGCTTCAGGTCTTCCGCGCCGAACACGAGCAAGGGCGTGAAGTCCGGCAGCTGGAACACCTGCACGCGCCGATTGTCGCGCTCGACCACCAGCGCAAGATCATCGATCACGGCGATGCCGTTCGGCCGCTGCATCTGCCCCAGCGCGCTACCCGGACCGGAAACGGTGCGCAGCTGCTTGCCCGTACTGCCGTCGTAGACGACCAGGCGATGCGTGTCCTTGGCGGTGGCGATCAGCCAGCGGCGCCCGTCGGCCGCGCGCCAGCTGGCCGGCGAATCCACGTTCTCGGCCGGCGTGGCCGCGGTGATGAAGGCTTCCGGCACCACCACATGCGCGACCTTCGCCTCGCTCAGCAACGGATCCTTCTCTACGTGCTCGTCCGGCTCTTTCTCGCGCGTCTGCAGCGGCGCGTCGACGGCGGGTGCGGCAGGCTTCCCGCCGCAAGCGACGAGCAGGAAAGGAATAGCGAACAAGGCAAGACGTGGTTTCACTGGGTTCCCCATGACATGAAGGCGTCAACAAACCGCCATGTTCTACGCAGGCGCGATGACATTTTCGTGTCAGTGCACTGCATGCGGATACCTGTCACCACACGGGAACCTGCGTGTCATGTTTCCGCCATGTGACGTGCTTACAAAGTGGCGTTTACTTTCGTCACGGGGACGACACACATGAAACGCAATGCCTTGGCCGCCTCGCTCGCGCAGGCGCTGTTCTGCGCTGCCCTGCTTCCGGCCAGCCTCGCCGCCACCGCACAGAACCAGTCGCCGGACGCCGGCGCGGCCGGCGACCCGAAGCAGCTCGACACCGTCGTGGTCCAGGCCGAGATCGCTTACCGCGACCGTACCGACGACATCGCACCCACCCTGGTCTACGACCTGGAATATTTCCAACGCTTCGAGCCGAACACCGTGGGCGACATGCTCAAGCGCGTACCGGGCGTGGGCTTCGTCGGTTCCGACATCATGGAATACGACGGCGTGCAGTTGCGCGGCCTGGGCGGCGGCTACACCCAGGTACTGATCAACGGCAAGAAGGTGCCGGGCGCCGGTGACGACCGCTCGTTCTACGTCGATCGCATCCCCGCGGAGATGGTGGACCACATCGAGATCAAGCGCAGCGCCAGCGCCAACCGCAGCGGCGATGCGATGGCCGGTGCGATCAACATCGTGCTGCGCGACGCGTACGAGTTCACCGGAAGCTACATCCGGGTCGGCGTGAACCGCTGGGACGACGGCGAGATCAACCCCACCTTCGGCGCGGTGACCTCGTTCGAAGCGTTGGGCGGCCGCCTGCTGGCCGGCATCAACGTGCAGGACCGCTACCGCGCCAAATCCAAGCGCTCCGACCGATTCACCGACAACACCCGCGAAGAAAAAGTCAGCTGGGAAGACCAGACTGAGGTCAAGGATGGTCGCGATTACTCCGCCAACCTTTCTTACACCGCGGATGTCGGCGAAACCGGGCGATTCAGTATCGACGGCTTCTACGTCAAGACCGATCGCGACGTCACCGAGGTGTCGTTCGAAGAGGAACTGGACGACGACGAGACGATCAACATCCGCGTACCGGGTCTGGATCCTTACGACCAGAAGAACTACGGCATCGGTGCCGAATACAAGTTCGACATGGCCGGCGGCACGACGGCCGTGAGCGTCGACCATGCGCGCTTCGAGAATTCGCAAGCCACCACCGAAGGCGAGCAGGTCTACGTCAGCGGTGCGGAGAACTGGGACGACACCTGGAGCATCCCGGCGGACGCCGAGTGGGACGAAACCGTCTACGAAGCCGAATCCGTGAACGCGAAGGACGCCGAAACCGGCTTCAGGCTCACCCATGCGCGCCCGGTGGGCGGCGCCGAGCTGGAGTTCGGCGTGGACTACCGCACCAAGAAGCGTGAAGGCCTGGTCGTCAGCTATGAGTGGGAAGCGGATGAAGACGGTCAGACGCCCGCCTCCCTGGCGGACTACGATCTCGACGGCAGCGTCGCTTCGGTGATCGAGGAAAAGCGCCTGGACCCGTACATCATGCTCAGCGGCAAGGGCGAAGCGTTCTCGTGGGAAGCGGGCCTGCGCTACGAGACCACGAAGTCCAAGGTCGAGTACCTCGAAGACGAGGAAAGCGAAGGCCGCGTCAGCAAGGATTACAACGAGCTGCTGCCGTCGGTGAACCTGCGCTGGAACCTGGGCGATGCGGACCGCATCAGCCTGTCGCTGGCCAAGACCATCAAGCGTCCGAACTTCAACGAACTGCTGCCGGCCCTGCTGGACGGCGAGTTCGGCGACAACGACTACATCGGCAACCCGGAACTGGACCCGGAAACCGCCAACGGCCTGGACCTTGGCTTCGAGCACCGTCTCGGTCGCAAGGGCGTGGTCGGCCTGAATTTCTTCTATCGCGACGTCAAGGACCTCATCGAGATCGTCAACACCGGCGAGCCCAGCGAAGAGATGCAGGACACCTGGGAAGAGATGATCGAGGATGGCGACGCCGTCGACCTGGCCGATGCGATGGCCCAGGAACCGGCTTCGAGCTGGCTGTACACGTCCTCCAACGTCGGCGACGGCAAGGTCTATGGCTTCGAGTTCGACGTATCCACGCCGCTGTCCGCCATCGGTTTGGAGAACACCGGCGTCTTCGCCAACTACTCGTGGGTGAAGTCCAAGGTGGACGACTTCCTCGGCGAGCGCCGCTTCAACGACCAGGCCAAGTCCGTCTACAACATCGGCTTCATCCAGGACCTGCCGACGCTGGGCGCCAGCTTCGGCGCGACCTACCGCAAGCAGGGCGACGCGTACACCCGCCTGCTGGGCGAAGAAGTGCTGATCCGCTACGGCGGCGAGCTGGATGTGTTCGTGGAGAAGCGCTTCGGCAAGAGCGTGTCGGTGCGCCTGAGCGCCAACAACCTGCTGGATGCGAGCAAGGACGAGTTCTTCGACAAGTTCAATACGCTGCAGGACCAGGTCGACCGCGACTACGACGAGTACGAGCTGGAAACCGAAGAGGCCGGACCGAGCTACCAGTTGGTCGTGCGCTGGGCGTTCTGATCCCCGACGTCTCCACGCTCCAGGCAGAAAGCCGGCTCGCGCCGGCTTTCTGCTTTGTGGGACAGCGGGGTTTGATGCAGACTTCCCGCATCGCCTGCTGCCCTGCCCTCGCCATGAAGACCGTCGAAGTCCGCCACCCGCTCGTCCAGCACAAGATCGGCCTGTTGCGGAACGCCGGCCTCAACACCAAGGATTTCCGCGAACTGGTGACCGAGCTGGGCACACTGCTGGCTTACGAGGCCACCGCCGACCTGGAACTGACGACCGAGACCATGCCGGGCTGGGCTGGGCCGGTGGCGGTGAAGAAGATCGCTGGCGCCAAGATCACCCTGGTGCCGATCCTGCGCGCCGGCCTGGGCATGCTGCCCGGCGTACTGGCGCTGATCCCCACCGCGCGCGTCAGCGTGGTCGGCTTGCAGCGTGATGAGGAAACGCTGCAGCCGGTGCCCTACTTCGAGAAGTTGACCGGGCGGCTGGAGGAGCGCGATGCGCTGATCCTCGACCCGATGCTGGCAACCGGCGGGACGCTGATCGCCACGATCGACATGCTCAAGCGCGCCGGGGCGAAGCGGATCAAGGGCATCTTCCTGGTCGCCGCGCCCGAAGGCCTGAAGGCGCTGGAAGCGGCGCACCCCGATGTCGAGGTCTACACCGCCGCCATCGACGAACGCCTCAACGACAAGGGCTACATCCTGCCGGGCCTGGGCGACGCGGGCGACCGCATCTTCGGCACACGGATCGGCTGAGGATCCGCACTCAACGGCGGAGCCAACGCTCGTTCTCCGAGTCCTCTGCCGCCAGTACCTTCGCGGCGGCATCGTCCTTCAGCACTTCGGCGCGCAGAAACGCGGTACCGACATCGCGGGCACGGAGATAGGTCGCTTCGGATTCGCCTCCGATCAGGTTGTGCTCGCCCCCGGCCAGCACCAGGGCGAACTTGTCGCCGGCCGGCGCGGTTTCCACCGGATACAGATGGTCCTTCGCATCGCTGACGAAGCCGGGCACGAGATCCTTGTCGCCGGTGACGAGGAGCACCGGCACCGCGACGGTCGTATAGGTAGCGGGCGTGACCAGGCCGGGAATCCTGCCCGGCGAGGAATAGCCGACCACGGCCGTCACCGATGGATCGCGCAGCGGCGCCATGTCGGCCATCGCGCCGCCGAGCGCCAGTGAGATCAGCGTGCCGTAGCTGTGCCCGGCCGCCGCGACCGGCACGCCTGGCCAACGCGCCGCCGCGTAGGCGCTCGTCGCCTTCATGTCGGACAGGCGTTCCATGAAGCCCTGCTGCGGCGAGAACTTTTCGCGCCCCGGGTACTTCATCGAGTCGACGTGCAACGGCGCCACCACGGCGAAGCCCGCCTCGCGCCACGCCTGCAGCAGGCCGTCGTAACGCTCCGGCCACGAGCCATGGCCCGTGGAGAACAGCACCACGCCGCGCACCTGCGCCGGTTCCCATACGGCCAGCGTCGTGGCGCGTTCCGGCGACACCTGCAGGGGCACCGTGGCGGTAGGCGCGGCGAAGGCGGCCTGCGCCATCGCCAGCGACGCGAACGCCAGGGCAACGATGCGGCGGAAGGAGAAGCGCTTGTTCATGCCGGACCCCGTATGGAAGACCGGGCCAGTGTGCCGGCGGAGCCGCGCCGCGACAGGAGCCGGTGGTCACCCGCAGCGGGTGCCGGAAGTCACTTCATGCTGCCAGCGGGCGCGCGTGCAGTTCGGCGACCTCGTGGGCAACGCCGAATTTGCCCTTCTCGTCGCGGGTCACCTGCGCCAGTGCGCAACCCGGGTCGTGGGTGAAGAACAGATGGACGTTGCGCGCCAGCTTGTCTTCCAGGAAGGCGCGCTTCTCATCGATCAGCAATTCGGCATTGCGGTCGTAGCCCATGGTGATCGGCACATGCACCCACGACCGGCCCGGGATCAGGTCGGCGCAGAACACCACACCGCCATGCGGCTGGCCGTCGGCACCTGCCGCACCGATCACCTCCGCCAGCATCAGTCCCGGCGTGTGGCCATCGCTGAAGCTGAAACGGACCGCGCTGCCCAGCGCATCCGAGTACTCGCCCGAAACGAGTTCCAGTCGCCCACTGGCTTCCAGCAGCGGCTGCAATTCAGGGATGAAGCTGGCGCGATCGCGCGGGTGCGGCTTCAGCGCCCGCTGCCAGTGGTCGGCACCGACGATGAAGGTCGCGTTGGGGAACAGCAGTTCCGGCGCACGTCCGTCCTGCCACGGCGCGAGCAAACCGCCGGCGTGGTCGAAGTGGAGATGGCTGAGCACCACCACGTCGATGTCCTCGTGGGAGAAGCCCGCGTCGCGCAAAGAATCTAGCAGCACATGCCGTTCTTCCTGCACGCCGAATCGCGCGCGCATCTTCGGCTCGAAGAACGCGCCGATGCCGGTTTCGAACAACACCGTCTTGCCGTCGAGCGGCTGCACCAGCAGCGCGCGACAGGCCAGCTCGATGCGGTTCTCGGCGTCGGGCGGCGACCACTTTTCCCACATGGCGCGCGGCGCGTTGCCGAACATCGCACCGCCATCGAGTTTCTGGGAATTGCCCAGCAGCGACCAGAGTTTCATGGCCCCGATTCTACGCCTCTCAGCGCGACGGGGCCGACTCGACGACCTTGGCCGCGCCGACCGGATTGCGCGGGTCGCTGCCACCCATCAGGGTGTTGGTGGTCTTGTCCCATTCCACCGTCTGCAGGTTGCCCCACACATGACTGGAGCCGCGACCGCCCTGGGCGCTGTTGCCGGGCACTTTGAAACGATGGCCCATGGCTTCCAGCGTCTGCTGCGTGGCCGGGCTCAGCGCATCGGTCTCCATCTCGATCAGGTCCGGCATCCACTGGTGGTGGAAGCGTGGCAGCGCGGCGACGGCCTGCGGCTCCAGCCCGGCGTCGTAGCCGAGGATGCCCAGCAGCACCATGGTGATGATGCGGCTGCCGCCCGGCGTGCCGAGCACCGCGACCTTGTCCGGCGACTCGAGGAACGTCGGCGTCATCGAGCTGAGCATGCGCTTGCCCGGTTTCGGCGCGTTCGCGTCGTAACCCATCACGCCGAAGGCGTTCGGCGTACCCGGCTTCAGCGCGAAATCGTCCATCTCGTTGTTCAACAGCACGCCGGTGCCCGGCGGCACCAGGCCGGAGCCGTACAGCAGGTTGACGGTCTGGGTACCGGCGACGCGGTTGCCTTCGGCATCGATGATGGAGAAGTGCGTGGTCTCTTCGTCCTCGAGCGGCGTCTGCAGGCCGGACAGCTGGTCGCTGGGCGTCGCCTTCTGCGGATTGATCGTGGCGCGCAGTCCGGCCGCGTAGTACGGGCTGGTGAGCGTCTTCATCGGGATTTCGGCGAAGTCGGGATCACCCAGGTAGAAAGTGCGGTCGCGGAACGCGCGGCGCATCGATTCCACCACCAGGTGCGTGCGCTGCGCTTCGTCCAGCTTGGACAGGTCGTAGGCATCGAGGATCTGCAGCATCTGCGTCAGCGCCACGCCACCGGATGACGGCGGCGGCGCGGTGGTCACCTGCCAGTCGTTGTACGTGAAGGTCAGCGGGGCGCGCTCGCGCACGGTGTACCCGGCCAGCTCCTTCGCGGTCCATTGCCCGCCCTCGGCCTTCACGCCGGCCAGCAGCAGCTTGGCGGTTTCGCCGCGATAGAACCCGTCGAAGCCCTGCGCAGCCAGGCGTTCCAGCGTGCGCGCCAAGTCGGGCTGCCTGAAGACGTCGCCCTCCTTGATCGGCTTCCCGTCCACCAGATAGACGGCACGCGTGCCCTTGTAACGCTCCATGACCTCGCGGCGCGCCTGGTAACCGCGTGCCATGCGTGCATAGACGGGGAAACCTTCGCGCGCGGTGCGGATCGCTGGCGCCAGCGACGCCTTCAGAGGCAGTCGTCCGTATTTCTCCGCCAGATGCACGAAGGCGGCTGGCAAGCCGGGGATGCCGGCCGCCCACGGGCCGTTCTCGGCGCGATCACGGTTGAAGTCGCCATTCGGCAACAGGTACTTGTCGGGTGTGGACGCGGCCGGCGCGGTTTCGCGCGCATCGATGAAGACGTCCTTGCCGGTCTTGCCATCGTGAAGCAGGAAGAAACCACCGCCACCCAGGCCGGAACTGATCGGCTCCACCACGGAGAGCGTCGACGACACCGCGATGGCGGCATCGAACGCATTGCCGCCCTGGGCGATGACCTCCTGGCCAGCCTGCGTGGCGAGCGCATGCGCGCTGGCGATGGCGGTGCCGGGAGGATGCGGCGAAGACGTGCGGGTGGCATCGGCCGCCCATGCGGCGGGCACGAAGGCGACGACGAACAGCAGGGGGAAAAGACGGCGGTGGATCACGATCGCTCCTGTTGCGAAAACCGGCACGAAGCGACGGCGCGTGGGCGTTGCTCAGCCGGCTTGCAGCCGCAGCATCTTCGCCAGCAAGGCTTCGTGGGTCTCAGGATACGCCGGATCGGGATCGATGCACTCGACGGGGCACACGACGACACATTGCGGTTCGTCATGATGGCCGACGCATTCGGTGCAACGCGCCGGGTCGATCACGTAGATCGTGTCGCCCATCGAGATGGCCTGGTTGGGACAGGCCGGCTCGCAGACATCACAGTTGACGCAGAGCTCGTTGATCTTGAGGGACATGACACCCTGTGCCCTCCTCCGGCCAGGCCGGAGGAGGGACTTGGGAAATTACTTGGCTTCGACGAACACGTACTCGGCACCGCTCGGGGCCACTGCGGCCTTCACGCGCTCGCTGTCTTCGGCCTTGCCGATGAACAGGATGCGCACGCCCTTGAACGTATCGGCCTGCACGCCTTCGAATGCGGCCACGGCCAGATCGGCGATCTTGAGGCTGGACGGCGAACCGAACGCAACCAGGTTGCCGCTGGTCACGCCACGCGCCACGGCGCCCTTGGCCTGCTCCAGCTGGCGGCCGTACTTGGCCTCGAACTCCGGATCGGTGTCGGCCGGCAGGTAGTACACGTACGGCGTGTTGGTGATCGTGCCCATGTTGGCGTCGACGACCTTGCTCAGGTATTCCTTCCACGGACCGTCTTCGGTCGTGGTCGGGGCGACCAGTGCGACGTCGGCCGGCTCAGCCGGGGCTTCGTCCTGCTTCTTGCACGCCGCGAACGGCAGCACGAGGCAGGCGGTGAGCAGCATGCGGGTTGCGATGTTCTTCATGGGTCTTCCCCCTCCTGTTGGATCTGTTGTCGGAATGCGGGCGCTCAGGCGCCCTTCTCGGTGTGCCATTGTGCCTTGAGTGCGGCGACCACCGCCGGCGGCACGAAGCCGGACACGTCCCCGCCCAAGCGCGCGATCTCGCGCACCAGCGACGAGGAAATGAAGCCGTACTGCTCGGCCGGCGTCAGGAACAGCGTTTCCACCTCGGGAATCAGGTGGCGATTCATGCTGGCCAGCTGGAACTCGTACTCGAAGTCGGACACGGCGCGCAGGCCGCGCAGCAGCACGCCGCCACCCACGTCCTTCACGAAATGCGCAAGCAGGCCATCGAAACCCCGCACTTCCACGTGCGGATGCCGCGCCACGGCGTCGCGCGCCAACGCGACGCGCTGCGCCAACGGCAGCGCCGGGCCTTTGCCGGGACTTTCGGCAACGCCGATGATCACGCGCTCGAACAGCGGCGCAGCCCGATCGATCAGGTCGATATGGCCATTGGTGATCGGGTCGAACGTGCCGGGATAAACGGCCGTCCGGGTGCGTGCCACAGTCATGCAGTCGTCGCCGGCGAATCGTCGGGCCGCAGTGTACCAGCGGCCTGCGCCCCGGGGGTGCGGTAGAGCGCGTAACGGACGTCGCGGGTCTGGCCTTCGCGGTGCAAGACCCAGCCCGGCGGAACCGCCGGGATCGTCCCGGCCGGCGATTCCATATAAACCCATGCGTCCGACGCCAGTCGCGGCAAGAGCGCCGCCAGCGCCTGCTCCCATAGCCCGTCGGCGAACGGCGGATCGAGGAAGACCACGTCGAAGCGGGCCTCCTGTCCGCCAAGCCACGCCAGCGCATCCTGTGCGATCACTGTGGCCTCGGCACCCAGGCGATCGGACGCCTCGCGCAGCGCGGCCGCCAACCCTGGATCACGCTCCACCAGGGTGGCATGCGCGGCTCCCCGCGACAGGGCCTCGAACCCCAGCGCGCCGGTCCCTGCGAACAGGTCCAGCACGCGCGCGCCCGGCAGCACCGGCATCAGCCAATTGAACAACGTCTCGCGCACGCGGTCGCTGCTGGGCCTCAGGCCAGGCCGATCCGGCACCGACAGCTTCGTCCCGCGCCAGCGTCCGCCGATGATCCGCACCTGGCCCACACCGCGCGCGGCGGGAGCGGAAGGCGTCTGGCGTGGCGATGGGAGCTTCCGGGGCATCAGCGGCAACGTGCGGAGGGCCCCGCATGATAGCGGCGCGGCTGCTTCCATCGGGCCTCGACGGTTGAAAACCCCGGTCGAACCCATACACCTGTCCCATCGGCCGCACCGGCGGCCCACGTCCGATTCCCTGGAGCACGACCGCAATGACCGTTGAAACGCGCAAGGAAACGCTGGGTTTCCAGGCCGAAGTGAAGCAGCTGCTCCAGTTGATGATCCACTCGCTTTACTCGAACAAGGAAATCTTCCTCCGCGAGTTGGTCTCCAACGCCGCCGATGCCGCCGACAAGCTGCGGTTCGAAGCGCTGAAGGAGCCCGGTCTGCTCGAGGAAGACCCGACGCTGCGCATCCGCATCGGCTTCGATGCCGCCGCGCGCACGGTGACCATCGACGACAATGGCATCGGCATGAGCCGCGACGAGGCCATCGCCCACCTCGGCACCATCGCCAAGTCCGGCACCGGCGAGTTCCTGCGCGCGATGTCCGGCGACCAGAAGAAGGACGCCAACCTGATCGGCCAGTTCGGCGTCGGCTTCTACAGCGCTTTCATCGTGGCCGACCGCGTGGACGTGTTCAGCCGCCGTGCCGGGCTGCCGGCCGGCGAAGGCGTGCACTGGGCCAGTGCAGGCGAAGGCGATTTCGAAGTCGCCACCATCGACAAGCCCGAGCGCGGCACGCGCATCGTGCTGCACCTGAAGGACGGCGAGGAAGGTTTCGCAGACGGCTGGACACTGCGCGGCATCGTCAAGAAGTATTCGGATCACGTCGGCCTGCCGATCGAGATGCCGAAGGAACAACCCGGCGAAGAGGCGTCTGCCGAGGTCGAGTGGGAAGCCGTCAACAAGGCCAGCGCGCTGTGGACGCGGGCCAAGTCCGAGATCAAGGACGAGGAATACACCGAGTTCTACAAACATATCGCCCACGACTTCACCGATCCGGTCGCGTGGAGCCACAACAAGGTCGAAGGCAAGCTGGAGTACACCTCGCTGCTGTACGTGCCGGCCCGCGCACCATTCGACCTCTATCATCGCGATGGCGCCAAGGGCCTGAAGCTCTACGTGCAGCGCGTCTTCATCATGGACCAGGCCGAGCAGTTCCTGCCGCTGTACCTGCGCTTCCTGCGCGGTGTGGTGGATTCTTCGGACCTCTCGCTCAATGTGTCGCGCGAGATCCTACAGTCGGGCCCGGTGGTCGATTCGATGCGCTCCGCGTTGACCAAGCGCGCGCTCGACATGCTGGAGAAACTGGCGAAGGACAAGCCTGAAGACTACAAGGCGTTCTGGACGAACTTCGGCCAGGTGCTGAAGGAAGGCCCCGCCGAGGACTACGGCAATCGCGAGAAGGTGGCGGGCCTGCTGCGGTTTGCGTCGACCCACGCGGCCTCGGCCGACCCCTCGGTATCGCTCGCCAATTACGTGGGTCGCCTGCAGGAAGGCCAGGACAAGCTGTATTACCTCACCGGCGAGTCGTACGCGCAGATCAAGGACAGTCCGCACCTGGAGATCTTCCGCAAGAAGGGCATCGAAGTGCTGCTGCTCACCGACCGCATGGATGAGTGGATGATGGGCTACCTGACCGAATTCGATGGCAAGTCGTTCGTCGACGTGGCCCGCGGCGACCTGGACCTGGGCGCGCTCGACAGCGAGGACGAGAAGAAGGCGCAGGAAGAGACCGCTAAATCCAAGGAAGCGTTGACCGGCCGCCTGAAGACCGTGCTCGGCCTGGACGTGGCCGACGTGCGCGTCTCGCATCGCCTGACCGATTCTCCCGCGATCCTCGCCATGGGCCAGGGCGACCTCGGCGTGCAGATGCGCCAGTTGCTGGAAGCCAGCGGCCAGCAAGCGCCCGAGAGCAAGCCGGTGTTCGAGTTCAATCCGGAACATCCGCTGATCGCCCGGCTGGATGCCGAGACCGACGCGAACCGTTTCGCCAGCCTGACCCGTGTGCTGTTCGACCAGGCAGCACTCGCCGCGGGCGAGAGCCTCAAGGACCCGGCCGGCTACGTGAAGCGGCTCAATGCGCTGCTGCTGGAACTGTCGGCCTGAGCACCTGGCGGGTGTTCGCGCCTAGGCTTTGACGTCGAGCAGGCTGCCCAGCGTCTGGTCGGCGACTTTCAGCACGAACAGGTTGGCGCCGAACATGGTCCGGTACGACAGCATCGCGCCGATGTCCTCGACCGGTGCCGACGGATCGGCCTCGGCGCCGACCACCGTCGCGGACACCCCGTTGCCCGGACCGGCCGACAGGGCCACGCCCTGCCGCGTGGCATCCGGCGTGGCGAGATTGGCGATGTTGTGCGCCGCCGCCTGCATGCCGAGCGAGGCGGCGCGCAGTCCCGAGGTGGCGATGCCGGCGATGGGAGTCATGCGAAGGCTCCGCAGGGTATCCAGCCTCGATATCGGCCGCGCCTGGCCCCACTTTAGCCTCGCGTCCACGGCCTGCCGACGGACGGGTGGTAGCATGTCGCCCTCTTCGAGATACCCCCTGAAATGATCGGTTTTTTCCGCCGCAAGAAGCCCCAGGACGGCCCGGACGCCGCCCCGCCCCGCCCCAGCACCGAGGACCTCGCCGCCGCGTTCCCGCGCGCGCCGGGCGAATCGCCGGCGGAGCTCCCTGCAGCGGCCGAACCGACCGTCGCACTGCCGGAGCCGGCCACAACCGCCCTCGATATCGCCGAACCCGATGCCCTGCCCGCCGCCGCGGCCGGCAAGTCGGGCTGGCGCGACCGCTTGCGCCGCACCAGCGCCGCGCTCGGCCTGGCCGGCTTGTTCACGCGCAATCCGCGCCTGGACGACGACCTGCTGGATGAAATCGAGACCGCGCTGCTGACCGCCGACGTGGGCGTGCCCGCCACGACCGCGATCATCGAGGACCTGCGCAAGCGGATGAAGGAGCGCGAGTTCACCGACGCACAAGCACTGCTGAAGGCGCTGCGTGCGGACCTGATCGCGCTGATCGCGCCGGTCGCCAAGCCGCTGGTGATCGATGCCAGCCGCAAGCCGTTCGTCGTGCTGACCGTCGGCGTCAATGGCGTCGGCAAGACCACGACCATCGGCAAGCTCGCGCGCCGTTTCAAGCAGGATGGTCACAGCCTGATGCTGGCCGCTGGCGATACGTTCCGCGCCGCGGCCGTCGCGCAGTTGCAGACCTGGGGCGAACGTAACGGCGTGCCCGTCATCGCGCAAGGCCAGGACGCGGATGCCGCGTCGGTGGCGTTCGACGCGCTGCAGTCGGCCAAGTCGCGCGGCTTCGACGTGCTGATCGCCGATACCGCCGGTCGCCTGCACACGCAGACCGGCCTGATGAATGAGTTGGGCAAGATCCGCCGCGTGCTCGGCAAGATCGACGACACCGCACCTCACGAGGTGCTGATGGTGATCGACGGCACCACCGGGCAGAACGCGCTTTCGCAGCTGCGCCAGTTCCACGCCGCGGTCGGTGTCACCGGCCTGGTCGTCACCAAGCTCGACGGCACGGCGAAGGGCGGCGTGGTGTTCGCGCTGGCGCGCGAGTTCGGCATTCCGATCCGCTACGCCGGCATCGGCGAGCGCGTGGAGGACCTGCGCGTGTTCGAAGCGGAATCCTTCGTGGATGCGCTGCTGCCCGAGGCGCTGGGTGGCTGAAGCCGGGGGCGACGCGTTCGCGCCACGCCTGCTGGCGTGGTTCGACCGACACGGCCGGCACGACCTGCCCTGGCAGCACCCGCGCACGCCGTACCGGGTCTGGCTGTCGGAAATCATGCTGCAGCAGACGCAGGTGGCCACGGTCATCCCGTACTTCCTGCGCTTCATCGAGCGGTTCCCCACGCTGCCCGACCTGGCGGCGGCCTCCACCGACGACGTGATGGCGCACTGGGCAGGCCTGGGCTACTACGCCCGCGCCCGCAACCTCCACGCCGCGGCGAAAGCCTGCGTCGCCGAGCACGGCGGCGATCTGCCGCGCGATTTCGACGCCCTGCACGCGCTGCCCGGCATCGGTCGCAGCACGGCAGGCGCGATCCTGTCGCAAGCCTGGAACGACCGCTTCCCCATTCTCGATGGCAACGTCAAGCGCGTGCTGACGCGGTTCCACGGCATCGCGGGCTGGCCCGGGCTGCCCGCGGTGGAAAAGCAGCTGTGGGCACTGGCCGAGGGACATCTGCGCCATGTGCCCGATGGACGTCTGGCCGACTACACGCAGGCCCAGATGGATTTCGGCGCCACGCTGTGCACGCGCGCCAAGCCGGCCTGCGTGGTGTGCCCCGCGCAGGAGGACTGCGTGGCGCGTCGCGATGGGCTCACCGGTGCGTTTCCCACCTCCAAGCCGTCGAAGACCTTGCCCGAGCGCGAGGCCGTCGCGCTGTGGCTGGAGAACACCGCCGGCGACATCCTGCTGCAACGACGCCCGGAAACCGGCATCTGGGCGTCGCTGTGGACGCTGCCGCAGGCCGACACCGAGGCGGGCATGCGCGACTGGTTCGCGCGTGAGATCAAAGGCAAGTTCGACGCGGCAGAAGACCTGCCGGTGGTCGTGCACACGTTCAGCCACTACCGGCTGCACCTGCAGCCGCTGCGCTTGCGCAAGGTCGCCCTGCGCGACGCGGTGCGCGACAATGACGACCTGCGTTGGGTGGCGCGCGGCGAACTCGCCACGCTGGGCCTGCCGGCGCCGATCCGCAAACTGCTAGGAAATTGACCGATGGCCCGCACCGTCTTCTGCCAGTACGAACACCGAGAAACGGAAGGCCTCGATTTCGTGCCCTATCCGGGCGAACTGGGCAAACGCATCTTCGCCAACGTCGGCAAACCCGCGTGGGCCGCATGGCTGGCGCACCAGACCATGCTGATCAACGAAAACCGGCTGTCGCCGCGCGATCCGAAGCACCGCGCGTTCCTCGAGGCGGAACTCGAGAAGTTCCTGTTCAACGGCGGCGCCGACAAGCCGGCGGGCTACGTCCCGACCCCGTAGCCCGTCCCGGCACGCCGTCAGTTCTTCGCCTCGCGCTCCACCGCGGACGCCTCGCGCAGCTCCTTCTCGCTGGCCCGCAGGGCCTTCACGTCCAGCGGGCGGATGGTGTCGATGCGGCAGGGGATCTTGATGCTGGACGTGCCCGGGCCCACCGGCAGGACGTCGTCGAAGCGCGCATTCACCCGGTTGGCGAACTGGGTGATGCTGATCGCCGCCGCGTATTCCAGGTCCTGGCAGCGGCCGGCGAACTCCAGCAGGTAGGCTTCGTTGGGCTTGGTCCAAACCGCCAGCGCGGAATCGCCCACCGGGGTCCAACCGTTGAGGTGACCGAGATAGCGGAAATCCTTGACCGTTTCGCCGGCATGGGCGCGGTAGAGGGCCAACCTCTCGGCCGTGCTGAGATTGCCGGTGGCGCAGCCCGCCAGCAGGGTGGCGGCCAACAGGGTCAGGGGGATCAGGTGTTTCATGGTCGGACTCCTGTCGTTCCAGAGGGGACTGTCGATAACGCCGATCATGCGCCGGCGGTGGACAAGCAGCGCGGAGCCGCCGGAGACGCGTTCAGCCCCGGGTGCGGCTTGCCATCCCCCACGCCGATCCGTATCATTTGCGGCCTTCGCACCGGCTCGGCCGTCCTGCGACAGATCTTGGCCTGGTAGCTCAGTTGGTAGAGCAGCGGATTGAAAATCCGCGTGTCGGTGGTTCGAATCCGCCCCGGGCCACCATATCGATCACGGAAGGCCTGCAGCGATGCAGGCCTTTTTCGTATCCGTCGCCGGCCGCGCCTTGCGTGCCTCCCTGCGGCCCCATCCGCCACGGCGCGATGTCCTTCCCTTCCGAGATACCCGGTGCCATGTCCGAGCCTATCCGCCTTGCCAAGCGCGTTGCAGAACTGACCGGTTGCTCGCGCGCCGAGGCCGAGCAGTACATCGAAGGCGGCTGGGTCACGGTGGACGGCGAAACGGTAGAGGCGCCGCAACACCCGGTCACCACCGAGCGCGTGGAGATCGATCCGGCCGCCGAACTCGGTGCCGCCGAACCCGCCACGCTGTTGCTGCACAAGCCCGAAGGCATCGCCTGGCAGGATGCCGCTGCGCTCGCAGTGCCGGCCACGCACATGACGGCCGACGATAGCGGCGTCCGCCCGCTGAAACGCCACCTCCACCGTCTCACCGCGCTGGTGCCGCTGGACACCGAGGCCAGCGGATTGATGGTGCTCAGCCAGGATGGTCGCGTGTGGCGCCGCCTGACCGAGGACTATGCGCAGATCGAGCAGGAGTTCGTGGTGGAAGTCCGCGGCGAAGCCGGTCCGTACACGCTCAGCCGCATCGGACACGTGAGCGCGTACCAGGGCACCGGGCTGGCGCCGTGCAAGGTCAGCTGGCAGAACGAGGTTCGCCTGCGCTTTGCGATCAAGAACGTGCAACCCGGCGAGTTGGCCCACCGGTGCCGCGAAGGTGGGCTGGACGTGGTGTCGATCCGCCGCCTGCGGATCGGCAGGGTCGCACTGGCGAAGGTGCCTGTCGGTCAATGGCGCTATCTGCCGGCGGGCGTGCGCTTCTAGGGTCTTCCTGGCGGGAACGCCATCCTTGGCCCGTCGTCGTCCTCTCCCGCCCTGCCCTCCTACCCGCGACTGGACACTCTGTCAGACCGACAGTGGTGCATGCCGCGCATCGAACACCACCCGCAATCGCGCGGTGTTTTCTTCACCGAAAGCGTCGACAGCCAGTGCGTAGGACTGCGTGTGCTTTACCGGCCACCGCGACAGCGGCGTTTCATCGGCATAGAAGAAGTAGTCCCAGAGAATGGCATCCCAACTGTTGCACCGCATGCTCAGCCCTGCCAGCTTCCCTTCAGGCTGCATCGGGCACGCGTTCGGCGGCGCGTCCTCGATCTCATAGGCTTGGCCATTCCAGCACGCGGGCTCGCAGTCGAGGAGCACGCCCTGCAACTCCGCGAGGAATCCGTACTCCGTCGATTCGCTGAGGCAGCCGCCAAGCGACTCGATCAGCTCTATGAACTCGTCCTTCCGCTCATCGGGAAAGGTCAGGTCGATGTCCTCGTGCTCGCGCGTGATGCGTCCAAGTCGCGCGTCGATCGCCCAGCCACCGCCGATCCACAGCGGCATGCCGCGCTGACCGGCCGCGTCCAGCAGTTCACGGATAAGGTCCAGATGAAGGTCGTTCATGCCGCGTGGCTCACCTTCGCGCGTGCGTGGCAGCGCACCGGCCGCTCAAGACGTCGCAGGACGCGGACGCGGCTTCGGAATATCCGCCTTCGGCGCGCGTCCCGATCCGATCATCGCCACGGCACGCATCTCCACTACCGCGCCCGGCGACAGCAATGCGCTGGTGCCCACTGCGCTCCATGCGGGGTAATGCGTGGGGAAGAACGCGTGGTGGATCGGCGCGAAGCGGGCGAACTCGGCCTGGAAGCTCTGCGGATCGGTGGGGCCGGTATGGAAGGTCGTCAGCTCGACCACGTCGGCATAACTCGCGCCGGCTTGTTCGAGCTCCTTGCCCAGCGCCACGAACATCCGTCGCACCTTCTCTTCGTAGGTGCCCGGACCCGCGGCCGGGATGCCGGACACGATGACCATGTCGCCGACCTTCACCACCGGCGTGTAGTGCCAATCGTGGTACGCGGCCTCTTGGCCAGCGCGGGCGAAGTGTTCGCGGGTCGGGGCTTCCTGCGCGAATGCAGGCAGGGTGGCGAGCGACAGAAGCAGGCAGGTCAGGCGCAGCGGCATGGGCGGGGCTCCGTCAGGGAAGCGCGAGTCTCGCGTCGCTCCCGCGGACCTGCCATGTCCCATCCGTCACGCCCCGCCCACCTCGTTCACCTCCGACTGAACGAGGCAAGACCCGTCGCTCGCCCCACCCTCCGCTTGACGCTACCTGCACGCTTCCTGCCGCAAGGTCCTTGCAGCCTTCCGCCGGAGCCGCCCCTTGGACATCGTGATCAAGAACGCGCAGCAGACCCTCCCCGAGCGCTTCGCCTGGCACCGCAGCCCGGTCGGCTACGACCTGCGACTTGATGACGTTCCGATCGCCGAGATAAGGGCGCTCAATACGGGGTTGGTGTTGCGCATGCTCGTACAAGGCGGCGATATCGCACCGTTCGAAATGGTGGTGCGCTGCGAAGAGCGCGCCATCGGCTGGGCGACGCAGTGGACGCGCCAACGCGCAAGACTGCTTTGCCGGCTGGTGGATCGTCAGCACGCCCAGTCGTGCAGCGCTCCGGACACCCCGGATGCCGCACAGCTGGCCGTCGCAGTCTGAGCCGATCTCAGGGGTGCTCGACCGCGCTGCGCTCCAAGCCTTCCAGGAACGCCACGCTGCGATCCATCGCTTGCCGGCCCGCGTCGGTATCGAGATTGAACTGGTATTCGTGGGCCAAGCCGGGCGTGTAATCCTTCGCGAAGAACAAGGCATCCACGTGCACGCCTTGCGCGCGCAGCGCGTCGGCCAGCGCGCGCGAGTGAGGTTCAAGTGGATCGGCATTGCCCGCACTGATGAACGCCGGCGGAAATGCGGGCGTGACGTGCCGCACGACGGAGAAGCTGTCCAGTCGTGGATCCTCACGGAAATCCTTGCGCCCGGTATAAGCCCACAAGACCGTACGCATGAAGCCGGCGAAGGGGCTATCCCACTGCACCAGCTCGGTGTCGTAGGGACCGCAGAACAACAGCACGCCTGCCAACTGCCGGGGCTGCAACGCAGGCGACACCCCGACGCGCCCTGCATGCGCGGGCGAGGTGATGGCATTGGCGGTTTCGGCCGCGATCTGCGCGCCCGCAGAGTCGCCGGCCAGCACGATGCGTGAAGCATCGATGTTCAACGCGCCTGCGTGTTGCTGCAGATAGCCCAGTGCGGCATTGAGCTGGCGCGTGGGAGTTGGCCAGGTCGCGCCAGGGGCGATGCTGTAGTCCACGTTCACCACGACGAAACCCCGCGCGGCGAGGATATGCAGGTAGTTGGCGACGTCCTCGCGTCGTCCTGACACGAAGCCGCCGCCGTGCACCCACACGACGGTCGTCAGGCGCTGTGCACTGCCTTGCACCTTGGGTGGAAAGTACACGTCCAGCCAAGCGTCGGGATCGGCTGCGTCGTAACGCAGACCACGCTGCTCGGTAACGCCCGTAGGCAGGTGCTTTCGCAAGGCGTCGCTGGCTTCGGCGGCACCGCGATCGAAGACCCAGCGGATGGCCAGCACCGAGGGCCAGGGACTGAGCTGGAACGCGACCCACGTCCCCAAGCCAAGCAGGCCAAGTGCCACGACCAGTCGGATCGCCCACCGGCGCCACCGCCCGCCTCCACCTTCCGTCGCCATGTCCGACCCCGGGAATCGACGCCCGGGGCGGATGTTCCTCTTTTGCGCCCGGCGCGCAATATCCCGGCCTCAAAAAAAAAAGCCACCGGGCTGGAGAGTTGCCCGGTGGCTTGGGGGATGCGCGCCGGCCTCTCTCCGGCGCGCACCGCACTCAGTGGCCGTTGCCGGCGGCGAGCTTGTCCAGGTCGATGCCCTGGTTGCGCAACGTGCGGGTCGCCGCGATGGCGTAGTACGCCAGGTAGGCGAAGCACAGCACGCCGACGATGAAGCTGTAGTGGATGCCGACCTTGTCCGCCAACGCACCCTGGGCGAGGCTGACGAAGCCACCGCCCATGATCATCATGATCAGCAAGCTGCTGCCCTGGTTGGTCTTGTCACCCAGGCCGGTGATGGCCAGCGCGAAGATGCAGGGCCACATGGTGCTGCAGAACAGGCCCACGCTGATGAAGGCGACTACGCTGGTCCAGCCGGTGGTGAACATACCGATCAACAGCGCCGCGATACCGCACGCGGCGAAGTACAGCAGCATGCGGGCCGGGTTGCCCTTGCTGGCCAGCGTCGCAGCGATCATCAGGACGATCACCGCCGCATAACCCAGGAACTGCGAGACGTCGTGCTTCATGATGGCGTTGACGGCGAGGAACACACCGAACGCGAGGTACGGCAGCAACAGGGTCAACCAGCGCTTGGCGCCGGCGCCGACACTGAACGCACCCGCGGCACCGCCCCAGCGGCCGATCATCAGGCTGGCCCAGTACAGCGAAACGAAGGGCGCGATCTGCGAGGTATCCAGGCCCAGTCCATCCGGCGATTCAAGGTAGGCCGGCAGGTTGCTGATGGTGGAGACCTCGACGCCGACGTAGACGAAGATCGCGATCATGCCCAGCACGAGCTGCGGATAAGCCAGCGCGGACTTCTTGTGGATCAGCTTGCTGCTGTCCTGCGCTTCGGTTTCGGAGAGCTTCTCCAGGTCGATGTGGTTGGGCACCGAGGAGAACTTCAGGAAGATCGCCACCAGGATGAAGGCCACGCCCAGTACGAGGTAAGGCGTCTTGACGCTTTCGATGCTGGCCTCGGTGTTGCCGGTCGCCACCGAGCCGAAGATCGCCAGGCTGACCAGCAGCGGGCCGATGGTGGTGCCGAAATTGTTGATGCCACCGGCCATGGTCAGGCGTTGTGCGCCCGTCTTGGGGTCACCCATGACGATGGCCAGCGGATTGGCGGCGATCTGCTGCAGCGAAAAGCCCAGGCCGACGATGAAGAGGCCCGACAGCATCAGGTTGAACGAACCCGTATTCGCCGCCGGATAGAACAGCAGCGTGCCGAGCGCGGAGACCACCAGGCCCAGGCAGATGCCATTCTTGTAGCCGATCTTGTTGAGCAGGTCCAAGCCTATGATCTTGGAGATCGCCACATAGATCAGCGAACCCACGGTGTAAGCCACGTAGAACGCGAAGGCCACGTACTGGCTCTGCGCCTGCGTCAGGTTGAACGCCTTCTTGAACACCGGGATCAGGATGTCGTTGCTGGCCGCAACGAAACCCCAGAAGAAGAACACGGTGATCAGCACGCCGAACTGCGACCATCGGGTGGTTTGTGTGGTCATGGATTGGTATGCCTGCTGGTAGGGAATCCGGACGGAACGGCCAGCCTACGGGGCCGCCGCGCGATTGCAACTTGCACTGCGTCAGTCGTGCCCCGTGGCGATATCGCCATGGGGCACGACTCGTTTACTGGGCGCACTTCACCACGTCCGCCCCGTCGGCCGCACCGGCCACCACCTGGATGTTGGTGAAGGCGGCTGCGAACGGTGCGTCGGCAGTGACGCTGAAGGGCGTATCCACGCCGGTCAGGTCAGCCCCGAGCTTGCCGAAGCAGGCCAGCGGAACCTTGACCGTCTGCTTCTTGCCGACGGCATCGCCCGAGAACGTCGCGGTCAGATCGAGGCTGGCGCCGCAGTTCGCGCCGCAGCCCACGGTGAACTGTACCGGCTTGGTCGGCGCCTGCTTCACCACGACATCGAACTGCACCACGCCACGCGCAGTCGCCATCGCCGCCAGGTTGTTCTTCGACGGATTGCGGGCGAAGAAGCGCGCGGGCGCCAGCCAGGTCACTTCCTTCGCGTCCTGCTGCGTGTTGACCTGCACGGTCGCCACCTGCAAGGCCGGCTTGGCTTGTGGCCAGCGCTGGGTGGTGTTCATGTCCGAGCCCACTGCCTTCTCTTCATTGCCTGCCGCCATCTGCAGGCTGAAGGGCGCGATGTCGGACTGCTTGAAGATGCCGAGCGCCGTGGCATCGCCACAGCTGGCCGTCGCATCTTCCGGCAGCTTGCCGACCGTCTTCGTGTCGCCGTAGCGCAGGCCGCTGTCCAGCGCGAACTGCGGCGTGCTGTCCGCCTTCGGACAGGCAACGGCGGGCCACGGGAACGTCAGCTTGCCGCGGAAGTCGTGTGCGGCCTTGCTATCCGCTCCCGCTACCAGCACGTCGGTAACACCCTTGCCTTCCGTGCCCGGCAGCCAGGCTGCGACGAAACTGTTCGACAGGTTGATCAGGTCGTTGGCGTACAACGCGCGCCCGGACAGGAACACCGCGACCACCGGCTTGCCCGTCGCCGCAGCGGCTTTCAGCACCGCCAGGTCTTCAGGGTGGCGCCGGCTGTGGGCCATCGAGTCGGACGGCACGATGTCGCCGTTGGTCTCGGCGTACGGCGTTTCGCCGATCGCCGCGACGATGACGTCGTAGCTGGCCGGGTCAACGCCCTCGGCGCTGTCGCGCAGGACGACGTTGGCGTCGCCCAGTTGCTCGCGCAGGCCGGCTGCGATGCTGTCGGCGTTCGGGAAATCCGCATTCGTGTTGTCGGTACCTTGCCAGGTCAGCGACCAGCCGCCGGTCTGGTTGGAGATGCTGTCGGCGCTCTTGCCGACCAGCAGCACGCGCTGCCCCTTCTTCAGCGGCAGCGTGGCGCCGTCGTTCTTCAGCAGCACCAGCGATTCACGTGCGGCACGACGTGCGAGATCGCGATGCACCAGCGATTCCGGTTTGCCGGCGAACTGGCTGGCAGACGGCTTGTGCTCCCACAGGCGGGCGCGCAGTTTGACGCGAAGGATGCGGGTGACGGCGTCGTCGATGCGCGCCAGCGGGATCTCGCCGGACTTCACCTGGGCGATGGTGTTGGCGATGAAGGTCTTCCACTTGTCCGGAACCATCACCATGTCGATGCCGGCATTGATGGCCTGCGGACAGCTGTCGTCGCTGCAGCCGGTCACCTGACCGATGCCGTTCCAGTCGGACACGACGAAGCCATCGAAGCCCATCTTGTCCTTCAGCGCGACCGTCAGCAGATCGCGCGTGCCGTGCATCTTGCCGTAGTCCTTGCCGGCGGAAACGTCGTTCCAGCTGTTGAACGACGCCATCACGGTCTGCACGCCGGATTCGATGGCGCCGTAATAGCCTTGGCCGTGGATGTTGATCATCTGCGACTGGGTGACCGTCGCGTTGCCCTGGTCCTTGCCGCCGTCGGTCGCGCCGTCACCGATGAAGTGCTTGGCGGTGGCGACGACGTTGCCGTCCTTGTCCAGCATGCCCTGCATGCCCTTGACGTAGGCAGCGGCGTACTCCCGGATCAGCGCGGGCTGCGAGGAGTAGCTTTCATACGTCCGGCCCCAGCGCGCGTTCTGCGCGACGGCGACCGTCGGGGCGAATGTCCAGGTCACGCCCGTGGCGCGCGTCGACTGGCCCGTGGCTTCGGCGATGCGCTCGATCAATTCGACGTCGTGCGCGGCACCCAGGCCGATGTTGTGCGGGAAGATGGTCGCACCGTACACGTTGCTGTGGCCGTGGACGGCGTCGGTGCCCCAGATCACCGGCACGGGGATCTTCGCATCGGTCGACATGGACGCGTCGTAGTAGGCGTCCGCGAGCTTCACCCAGTCCTCGACCGTGGCGTGCTTGTTCATCGCCGGCCAGGAACCGCCCCCGTTGAGTACCGAGCCGATGTAGTACTTGCGCACGTCGGCCGGGCTGATCGCCTTGATTTCCGGCTGCACCATCTGCCCGACCTTCTGCTCCAGCGTCATGCTGGCGAGGATCTCCGCCACGCGCGCTTCGATGGCCGGATCTTGCTTGAAACGGCTTTCCAGCGCCGGCCAGTCCTTCAATTCGGCCGTCGCATCGGCGGCGGCAGCCACCGGCTCGCTTTCGGCGTCCTTCTTGCCGGTGCAGGACAGGCAGGCCAACAGGCTGGCCCCCAGCAGGGTCATTCGGATCGGCTTCACTCGCATCTCCCTCTGTTTGTCGGCGCGCATGCGATCCCCGACAGGATCCGCGCCACGTCAAAAAATCCGACGGGACGCGGGGGCATGCCCCGCATCCCGTCAGGTGTTGCGGCGTTCAATCGTTGCGCGCGGTCACAGCTTGTAGCGGAAGCCGAGCAGGTACTGCCGGCCGTACTCGGTGTATTCCTCGGGGAAGAACAGGTCCGGGTGCGTGCCGGAGCTGACTTCGGTGCGGAAGGGTTCGTTGTTGACGTTGTTCACCTGGAACAGGATCGAAAGACCCGACAGGCGACTGGACTCCGGGAAGTCGTAGCCCAGCTGGAGGTCGATGGTGCGCTCGTTCAAGGTGTAGCGGTACGTGCGCTGGTTGAAAATCGAGCCGTACTCACCACGGTAGGGATCGCGGAAGCGCTGGCTGACGCGTGCGGAGAAGCCGTGCTTCTCGTAGTACACCGTGGCGTTGGCGACGATCTTGGACAGACCCGGGAACGTGTCGGTACCCGAACCGATGCCCGGGCCATCGGGGTCGATCGACGACTCCGTATACGACGCGTTGAGCAGCAGGCCGAAACCGTCGAGCGCATCGTGGATCAGCTCGCCACCGAGCGCGGTGGAGAACTCATAGCCGCGCATGTAGCCGCCGGTGCCGTTGGCCGGCGTCGAGAACACGCCGATGTTGGACGCGGGCGGCTCATCGCCTTCGTAGTCGTAGCCGGAGAAATCCCAGGGGATCTCGCGCGTATAGATGTACGAGTCCATGTCCTTGTAGAACGCCGCCAGTGCGACATAGCTCGCTTCGCCGAAGTACTTCTCGATCGAGAGATCATAGGCATTGGCGCGGTACGGCTCGAGCGCCGGATTGCCGCCGCTGCCGCGCCACTCGGACGGACCGCCCTGCGAGGTCTGCACGTAGACACTGGCGCGCGCACCCATGTCGTTGATGCGCGCGCGCATCATCTCGCGGGCCGCGCCGAAGCGAACGTTCCATCCGTTGCCGAAGTCGGCCACCAGGTTCAGGCTGGGCAGGATGTCGCCGTACGACGCGCCCGCAGTGCCGGCCACCAGCGCCTGGCCGTCCTCGTTCTGCTGGATGACGACACCTTCGGAGGTCTGCTCGGTACGGATGTACTGCACACCGGCGTTGCCGCGCAGGCGGACCGTATCGGTGAGGTCCATGTCCAAGTTGGCCTTGAAGTAGAACGTCTTCACATCCTCATCGGTGATCGCGTCCTTCTGCAGGTCGTCGTTGGACTCGCTGATGTACACGTCGTAGTAGCGTGACAGCAGTGCGCGCGGATCGTAGGTGATGACGTGGCCCATGCCTGCGAAGCCGAGATCCGTGGGCGAGGACAGCAGCGAGGGGTCGATCAGCGTCGGCGTGCGACCCGGCAGGTCGGCGAAGTAAACCTCCGCGCTCTTCTCCTTGGTGCGCTTGCTGACGTGGAAGCCGGCATCCCAGCTACGCAGGAAGTCGGAGGACTCGATCACGCGGTTGACGGCCACGCGGAACGCTTTCATCTCATCCTTCTGATGGCTGTCCTCAAGGCGGCCGTCGTGGCCCCAGCTCTGCGGGTCGCGCAGGTACACCGCAGAGGGATCCGACATGTCGGGCAGCGCGTAGTAGCCGTAGCCGGGAGACAGGCGCACGCGGAAGTCGGCCGAGACGCCACCCAGACGGCCCGCATAGGTTTCGAGTTTCGAGTCCTCGACCTTGGCGCGCGAGTAGCTCAGGTCGCTGGTCAGCGTCCACGTGTCGTTGATCTTGAACTCGTTGTTCCAGCCCGCCGAGAACAGGCGCGACTCGCGGGTGTTGTTGTCGTTGCGGATCGCCGGCTGGATGCCGTTCAGCGTGCCGCCGGTGACCACCGGGGTGCCGTGGTAGTCCGTCGTGCTGACGTTGCTGTAACTGACCGCGCCGCCGTTGAACCAGGGGTCGTTGCTCCACATCGCACCGCGCATCCACTCTTCCTGGTCGAAGCGCGACGCATACACGTCCAGCACGCTGTGCCAGCGGTCGTTCGGCTTGAATTCCAGGACCGCCATGACGCCGTCGCGCGTGGTGTCGCGCGACTTCACCCAGGCCTCGGCACCCTGAAGGGCGATCGCGTCCGCCGGCTTGCCGGGCTGCGGTGCGCCCCACATGTCGGTGTTGGCCCACCACCACGACTTGTAGTGCTTCTCCTGGAACGGCGCGTCCATCCGCGCCACGCCGATGGCAAAGCCCACGGTATCGTCGGCGAACTGATCCACGTACGACGCCGACACGCGGTAGCCCTTGTTGTTTCCGCCCTCGGTCAGTTCGTCGAACGAGTTCAGTTCGCCCTGGCCGGTGAACACGATGCGCTGTTCGCCGAACGACAGCGGACGGATCGACTGCAGGTCGACAGTGCCCGAAATGCCCTGCCCGATCAGCGAGGCGTCCGGCGTCTTGTATACGGTGACGCCATTGATCAGCTCGGCGGGGTATTGGTCGAGTTCGACGCCGCGGTTGTCGCCGGTGGTGACCTGCTCGCGACCGTTGAGCAGCGTGCCTGCGAACTGCTCGGACATGCCGCGGATGTGGATGACCTGTCCGCGGCCATCAAGGCGCTGCATGGTCAGGCCCGGCAAGCGGGAGATCGAATCCGCGATGCTGATGTCGGGCAACTTGCCGATGTCTTCGGCGGAGATGGCCTCGACGATCGACGTGGATTCGCTCTTGGTTTCTACCGCAGTCGCGATGGCGGCACGAATACCGGTGACCTTCACCGTATCCAGCGTTTCGACGGTCTGGTCGGAGGACGATGCCTGCGCGGCCTGCTGCGCCAGCGCCGTCATCGGAAGCGAGAGCGCCAGGCAGCACGCCATGGCCAGATGCTGCTTGCGCAGGGCGCGGCGCGGTGCGCGCAGGGCGACGCCCGCGATGTGGTTCGAGTACTGCATAGGGTCCCTCTCCGACCGTTGTTGACAGCGCTGTCATATACAAGCTCAAATGCAGTGTCAACAAATTCCTAACATCCCGCGACGCAGCGCGCGCACAGGATTGAATTTGCTCGACGCACTCCGACTCACATGAACTGTTTCGCTGCAATGCAGCACCCGCCAGCGCGGATTCCGGAGGGGATTCGCCACACCGAATCCGCATTACGGGAGGACTCCACCATGACGCGACTTTTTTTCCTGCAGCGACCGCTGCTGGCAGCCTGCATCGCCTCGTTTGCCGCCACGTTGGTTTCGCCTGTGCATGCGCAAGACGTATCCGTATGGATCACCACGGCCGACCATGCGACGGCATTGAAACCTTCAACCGCCGCTCGCTTCGGGGATGACAAGGCCGCGAAACTGTCGATCACCGTCGACGATGCACAACGTTTCCAGGAGATGGTCGGCTTCGGCGCGTCGCTCACGGATTCGTCCGCGTGGCTGATCCAGCACAAGCTCGATGCCGGCCAGCGCGATGCGTTGCTCAAGGAACTGTTCGGTCGCGACGGGAGTGGTCTAGGCCTGAGTTTCTCGCGCCTGACCATCGGCGCTTCCGATTTTTCGCGCCATCATTACAGCCTCGACGACACGCCGGACGGCAAGCCGGACCCCGAGCTCAAGCACTTCAGCATCGATCAGAATCGTGGCGACGTGATCCCGGTCGCGCGCGCGATGCTGGCCATCAACCCGCAGCTCAAGTTCATGGCCTCGCCATGGAGTGCGCCCGGCTGGATGAAGGACAGCAATAGCCTGATCCAGGGCCGCCTGCTTCCCGAGTACTACGACGCGTTCTCGCGCTACTTGCTGAAGTACGTGGATGCCTATGCCGCGGAAGGCGTCCCGATCTTCGCACTGACCGTGCAGAACGAGCCCGACTACGAGCCGAAGGATTATCCGGGGATGCGCCTAAATGCGCCTGCGCGTGCGCGACTCATCGGCGACCATCTTGGGCCGATGATCGCGCGGCGCGGCAATGGACCGTTGCTGTTCGACTGGGACCACAATTGGGACAAGCCGGAGGAACCGCTGGGCGTGTTGTCCGACCCCGCCGCCGGCAAGTACGTCGACGCGGTGGCATGGCACTGCTATGGCGGCGACGTGGCGGCGCAATCGCCGGTCCACGAGGCGTTCCCCGACAAGGACGCCTACATGACCGAGTGTTCGAGTGGCGACTGGGAACCGGTGCGTAGCGGTGGGCTGCCGCTGCAGGCGAAGAACATCATCATCCGCAGCGCGCGGAACTGGGCGCGCGGCGCACTGTTCTGGAACCTTGCGCTGGACGAGAGCAACGGCCCTTACGCCGGGGGCTGCCATACCTGCCGCGGCGTAGTGACCATCGACTCGCGCACCGGCGCCATCACCCGCACCGATGAGTACTACGCCCTGGCGCATGCCAGCCGGTTCGTGCGCCCGGGCGCGCACCGCATCGCGACCACCGAGTCCGGCGGCGAGCTGGACAACGTGGCCTTCCGCAACGCGGACGACGGCTCGTTGGTATTGCTCGTCACCAACGCCGCCAAGCAGGCGCGTCGTTTCTCTGTCGACCAGGGCGGCGTGCGCTTCTCCTACACCCTGCCTCCGCGCAGCCTGGCAACCTTCGTATGGACGCCTGACGCAGTGCAACAAGACTGATCGAGGCGGATCACCTGCACCGCACCGTCGTCCGAGTCGCCATACGCCGTAGTATCCTGCCGCTTTCCACGATGGAGCCGCGGCATGATGCGTCGTATTCCCCTGCTGGGCCTGGTGCTGGTGTCGATCCTGTTGGCCGGCTGCGGCAGCGGCATGGTGCGGCGTGTGTCCGACCCCGCCATCAGCGTCCAGCAGCTCACCGTGAAGGCGGATGGCCAATGGATCGTGGAGCTGCGCCTGCAGAATTACAGCAGCATTCCGATGCGCTTCGACAGCGTGAAGGTCGATGTGCAGGTGGGCGATCAGGCGGCCGGCACGTTGCAGGCCACCCCCGCCCTGTCGGTCGGCCCCGAGTCCGCCGACGTGGTGAGTGTGCCCTTCAACCCACCGAGTGCGGCGCGCATCGTCGTCGCCGACGCACTCGCCGGGCGTCGTGCCCTGTCCTACACGTTGAAGGGCACCGCCAGCGCAGCACCTGAAGACAAGAAGGTCCGCACCTTCGACGTCGATGCCCGCAACACCCTCAATCCTGTTCCCGGCCTGGACGGCGTGCTGCGCTGAGCCGCACACCGCCCCTTCCCGCATCTCGAGATCCTGCATGAGCGCGTCCTACAAAGCCCCCCTCACCGACATCCGTTTCGCCCTGTACGACGTGCTGGGCGTCGAGCCGCTCTTCCAGCGCCTCGGCTACCCCGACGCCACGCGCGACATCCTCGATGCAGTGCTCGACGAAGCGGCGCGCTTTTCCGAGACCGTGCTGGCACCGCTGAACAGCGTGGGCGACGAGATCGGCAGCACGCTGGACAAGTCCACCGGCGACGTGACGACGCCGCCGGGCTTCAAGGCGGCGTACGCGCAGTTCATCGAGGGTGGCTGGACCGGCCTGACGGCCTCGCCCGACTTCGGCGGCCAGGGCCTGCCGCACACCATGGGCGTGCCGCTCAACGAACTGGTCAACGCCAGCAACCTGGCCTGGGGCAACTTCCCGTTGCTGTCGCACGGTGCGGTGGAAGCGCTGAAACACCACGGCGAAGCCTGGCAGCAGGAGGTCTTTCTGAAGCCACTCGTCGAAGGCCGCTGGACCGGCACGATGTGCCTCACCGAACCGCATTGCGGCACCGACCTGGGCCTGTTGAAGACCAAGGCCGAACCCAACGCCGACGGCAGCTATGCGATCACCGGCACCAAGATCTTCATCACCGCGGGCGAGCACGACCTGACCGACAACATCGTACACCTGGTGCTGGCGAAGCTGCCCGATGCACCGCCCGGACCGAAGGGCATCTCGCTGTTCGTCACGCCGAAGTTCAAGGTGGCGAAAGACGGCACCTTGGGCGAGCGCAATGCGCTGTCTTGCGGGTCGATCGAACACAAGATGGGCATCAAGGCATCGGTGACCTGCGTGATGAACTTCGACGGGGCGCAGGGCTATCTCGTCGGTCAGCCCCACAAGGGACTGCAGGCAATGTTCACCATGATGAATACCGCGCGGCTGGGCGTCGGCCTGCAGGGCATCGGCTTGAGTGAACGCGCCTACCAGAACGCGCTGCGCTACGCGCGCGACCGCCTGCAGACGCGATCGCTGAGCGGCCCGAAGTTTCCCGACAAGCCAGCCGACCCGATCATCGTGCATCCCGACGTGCGCCGCATGTTGCTGACGATCAAGTCGCTGATCGAGGGCAGCCGCTTGCTCGCGCTGCATGCCGGCACCCTGATCGACGTGGCCAACCATGCCGAGGACCCGGCCGAGCGCGAACGGGCCGACACGCTGGTCAGCTTCCTCACGCCGATCTCGAAGGCCTGCCAGACCGAATGGGGCATCGAGAACACCTACCACGCACTGCAGTGCTTCGGCGGCCACGGCTACATCCATGAGCACGGCATGGAGCAACTGGCGCGCGACGCACGCATCACGACCCTGTACGAAGGCACGACCGGCATCCAGGCACTGGACCTGATGGGCCGCAAGACGGCGGCCACCCAGGCGGCAGGCCTGAAGCTGTTCCTCGCCGAGGTGCATGCGTTCGCCCAGCAGCACAAAGACGACGCAACGCTGCGCGAGTTCATCGATCCGCTGCAGCAGAAGGCCGCCGAGTGGGCCGGCCTGACGAAGAAGGTGCTGGAGCGCGCGGCCACGAATCCGGAGGAGATCGGCGCCGCGAGTACCGACTACCTGTTCTATTCCGGCTACGTCGTGCTGGCGTATTGGTGGGCGCGCAGCGTGGCCGCAGCGGATGCCTCCACGCATGGCGAGGCCTTCAAACAGGCCAAGCGCGAAACCGCGCGCTTCTACTTCGCCCGCATCCTGCCGCGCACGCTGGCGCACGCCGCCGCGATCGAGTCGGGTGCGGACACGCTGATGGCAATGGACGACGCGCGCTTCGGCGACTGATGCGCAATGCCGGGGGAGCGCAAGGCGCGCTCCCCCGATGAAATACCTGCGCGAGATACACATTTCGTCAACATTTGGGTATAACCTGCTTCTCCATGGAAGCAGACAGAGCTCAGCTTCACCTGGTCCAGGCCGGTTTCCCGCAACCACCGGCCCCGCCCCCGTCGTCTCCGCGTCCCCACCCCGCTGCCCTCCGCCTGCTGTCGCTCGACGCGCACGGCCGCGTGCTCGACTGGATCAACTGGCAGGACGCCACCTGCCTGTATGCCCGCGGCGCGGTCGCCTGGACGCTCGGCGAACCCTGCCTGCACGTGCACGGCGGCTTGAGCCGACTGACCGGCGAACAGAGCCTGATCGAACTGCATCCCATCGTGGCCTCCCGCGGCCACGCGCGGGCGCATGCGCTGTCGCCGACGCCCACGCTGACCAACACCGCCCTCTTCGCCCGCGATGCGCACCTGTGCCTGTATTGCGGCCACGAATTCTCGCGCCCGCACCTCACGCGCGACCATGTGCTCCCTATTTCCAAGGGCGGCAAGGACGTGTGGGAGAACGTCGTGACAGCGTGCTTCCACTGCAACTCGCGCAAGAGCAACCGCACGCCGCAGCAGGCCCACATGCCGCTGCTGGCCGTGCCGTACCGGCCGAGCTGGATCGAGCACCTGATCCTGTCCAACCGCAACATCCTGGCCGACCAGATGGCGTTCCTGAAGGCCCAATTGCCGAAGAAGTCGAAGCTTTCGGCCTGATTTTGCGGTCCTTCGACCGGCGCGGCAGCTAGCGCGCACCCGCAGTTTCCTGAACCCCGCACCCGGCTTCCGGCCGGCTTCACCCCTTTGCTTGCCCCGCTTCACACAAGAGGGGGAAAATAGCGGGCCAGACCAATACCAGCCCGATGATCGACGCCGCCCGCTACCCCCGCCTTTCCCGGATCCAGATCCCCGCCGACCTGCGCCAGTTCGACGAATCCGAACTGCCTGCCATCGCCGAGGAACTGCGCGGCTACCTGATCGAATCGGTCGGCCGCAGCGGCGGCCACTTCGGCGCCGGACTGGGGGTGATCGAGCTCACGGTCGCGCTGCACTACCTGTTCGAGACGCCGAACGATCGCCTGGTGTGGGACGTCGGCCACCAGTGCTATCCGCACAAGATCCTCACCGGCCGCCGGGAGACCATCCATACCGTCAAGCAGAAGGACGGCGTGGCGCCATTCCCGAAGCGCGAGGAAAGCGAGTACGACACATTCGGCGTAGGCCATTCGTCCACGTCGATCTCGGCCGCGCTGGGCATGGCCATCGCGCTGGCGCAGCAGGGCGACGACCGCAAGGTGGTCGCGGTGATCGGCGACGGCGCGATGACGGCCGGCATGGCCTTCGAAGCGCTCAACCATGCCGGCGGCATGGAGCCCGAACCCAACCTGCTGGTGATCCTCAACGACAACCAGATGTCGATCTCCGAGAACGTCGGCGGTCTGACCAAGATGCTGGGCCGGCTGAGCAGCAGCCGCACGCTCAACGCGTTGCGAGAGGGCGGCAAGAAGCTGCTTGGCGACAAGAAGAAGCCGCCGGCCCGTTTCATGCGCCGCTGGGAAGAACACTGGAAGGGCATGTTCGTGCCCTCGACGCTGTTCGAGCAGATGGGCTTCCACTACACCGGACCCATCGACGGACACGATGTCGAAGCGCTGGTCGGCGCGTTGAAGACGCTCAAGACCCTCAAGGGCCCGCAGCTGCTCCACATCCTGACCACCAAGGGCAAGGGCTACGAGTTGGCCGAAGGCGACCAGATCGGCTATCACGCCGTGGGCCCGTTCGATCCCGAGAAGGGCCTGGTCAGCAAAGGCGGCGCGAAGAAGCCCACGTACACGGACATCTTCAGCGACTGGCTGTGCGACATGGCGGCTGCGGAACCCAAGCTGCTGGGCATCACCCCCGCCATGCGCGAAGGCTCGGGCCTGGTGCGCTTCAGCAAGGAGTATCCGGAGCGCTACTTCGACGTCGCCATCGCCGAACAGCATGCCGTGACCCTGGCCGCGGGCATGGCCTGCGAGGGCAGCAAGCCGGTAGTCGCGATCTATTCGACCTTCCTGCAGCGCGGCTACGACCAACTGGTGCACGACGTCGCCATCCAGCAGTTGGACGTGCTGTTCGCCATCGACCGCGGCGGCGTGGTCGGCCCCGACGGCGCCACGCATGCCGGCAACCTGGACCTCAGCTACTTGCGCTGCGTGCCGCACATGGTGGTCATGGCGCCGGCGGACGAGAACGAATGCCGACAGATGCTCAGTACCGGTTACCACTTCAACGGCCCCGCCGCCGTGCGCTACCCGCGCGGTACGGGCCCTGGCGTGGCGCTGCAATCGAACCTGGATACGTTGCCGATCGGCAAGGCCGAGCTGCGTGCGCGTGGCACGCGCGTCGCGCTGCTTGCGTTCGGCTCGACCGTCGCGGCCGCCGAGCAGGCGGGCCGCGAGTTGGGCCTCACCGTGGTGAACATGCGCTTCGTGAAACCGCTGGACCGCGACCTGATCCTCGAGTTGGCGAAGAGCCACCAGGGATTCGTCACCATCGAGGACAACGTGGTGATGGGCGGCGCGGGCTCCGGCGTGGCCGAGCTGCTCAATGCCGAAGGCATCGTGCTGCCCGTCCTGCACCTGGGCCTGCCTGACGAGTTCCAGCACCACGCCAGTCGCGAGGATCTGCTCGCCGAGGCCGGCATCGATGCCGCCGGCATCCGCGCCAGCGTGCTCAGGCGCTGGCCCCAGCTGGGCGCCGGCCAACCCGCGATGACGGCGGCGGGCTGACGCCTGCGGCAACGCGCCGGATCACTCCGGCGCTTCGACCTCGTAACCCTTGGCCTGCAGAGCGGCGAGATAACCTCCCGGCTTGACCAGCTGCCAGACCGGCACCGTGGCAAAGGTGATCCGGTTTTTCTGCAACGCGCCTTCCGCGACCTCCATCCAACGCGCCTGCATGCGCGCTTCGATGTCGGAAATGCCGCGCTTGCGCGCCGTCTCGGTGTTGAACCAGGCGGTTGCGCACGCCTGCTGCCAATCCTGCCGCGCCCCGGAACGCAGCGCCGGCCAGTCCCCCACCGCCCAGGCATTGGCACGCGCAGCGACCTGTGGCAGATCGCCCTCGATGACATCGAGCGTCTTGCTGAAGCAGGCGAGATCTTCGGGCTTGAGTGTTTCCTTGCGGAAGTCCGCCAGCGCCCCACGCGGATCCTCCAACTTGACCTCCAACAGCGTGGGCGTGCGCTTCATCTTTCGCTGCTTCAGCACCGCAGTGATGACGGGATCGATCACGCCGCCCTCGCGCAGGCCGGCATCCGACAGGGCTTCGGAGTAAAGCTGGAACGCCGCGATCAGCGGACGCTTCTTCTCGATGCCCCCGTCACGTCCCATGTGCCGCTGCTTGAGCGCGCTCCATCGGGCGTACAACTCCGGCGGCAGGACGTCCTGCAGCTTCTGTCCGTCAGGGTTCTTGGAGGCCTTCATCGCGGACGGCAGCAAGGTCAATCCCCGGAAAAAGCCGATATCGGCACCGACACTGATGCCCGGCGAAGCCAGCACCTCGTCCGCGAGCTCCAGCACCTGGTCGACCTCATCGGAGCGCCAGGTGATGTTCTTGGGCAACGGCGACTGCGTGCCCAGCACGTACATGAGGTGATCGCCATGGCGCACTTTCCACAAGCCAGGACCGGGCTGCACGCCGGCGACCACCACGGTATCCATTTCGATGACGCCGTCCTTATCCATCACGACGGTCGCATCCGGAGGTGACTCAACCTCCTGCGCGCAGGTCGTATCGGCGATCAGCAACGACAGGCACAGCATTCCGTAAAGCGGCACGCGCATCCAGGCGACTCCATGCGGAAGATGCCGAGAGTGTGCCCGTGCAGCGAGTGTGCCGAGCATGCCGGCGCGATGCGCCGGGGGTATTCGTTCAGGCGACCTTGCCGCCCGCGTCGAGCAGATGGCGGGCGACTTCGCTGCCCGCCTGCATCAGCTCGAAACCCTTCCAGGAAAAGCCTGGCGACACCGAGCAGTCGACCAGCGTGTAGTCGCCCAGCGAACGCGCGCTCTGCCAGATCCCGGCCGGCACTACCTGGTTGGCTTGGCCGCCGCGCGCGGAGGTGTCCAACTGGACCCGGGTGAGCGTGCGTTGCTCAGGGTCGAACAGCGACAGCTCCATGGCCCCGCCTTCGCTCCAGTCCCAGACCTCGGTCGCATCGACCCGGTGCCAGCGACTGGTCACCCCGGCCGGCAACAGGAACTTGATGGCGGTGAGCGTGGGCCGCTCGATGCCATTCACTTCGGTGCGCTTGGCCGACTCGTAGATGCGCCGGAAGTAGCCGCCCTCGGGGTGCGGCATCAGCTGCAGCGTCTGGATCAGTTCGTCGGCGCGTGTCGGCATGCGGCGATCCTAACCAGCGCCCGTGCGTTTGTCTCGTGAAAGAAACAAAAAAGCCCGCGAGGCGGGCTTTCGTGCGACAGATGCCGCGAATTGGTCGGGGTAGCCGGATTTGAACCGACGACCACTTGTCCCCCAGACAAGTGCGCTACCAGGCTGCGCTATACCCCGGATGGGTCCGCCGTGAGGCGGGCGCTGATTATACCGGCATTGCCGCGCCCATTCCTAGGCGCGTGCTGCGCGCTCAGCGGCGCAACAACTGCAGGATTTCTTCCAGCTCCATGCGCACCTGGCGCACGATCTGGTGGCTCAGCGCGGCTTCCTGCTTCGCGCCCTCGCCTTCCAGGCGCAGGCGGGCGCCGCCGATGGTGTAGCCCTGTTCGTACAGCAGGCTGCGGATCTGGCGCACCATCAGCACGTCGTGGCGCTGGTAGTAACGGCGGTTGCCGCGGCGCTTGGCCGGTTCCAGGCTGGGAAACTCGGTCTCCCAGTAACGCAGCACGTGCGGCTTCACGTCGCAGAGTTCGCTGACCTCACCGATGGTGAAGTAGCGCTTGGCCGGGATCGGCGGAAGTTCGCGGTTACTGCCCGGATCCAGCATACGTTTCCACCCGCTCCTTGAGTTTCTGGCCCGGCCGGAACGTCACGACGGTCCGGGCCGAGATCGGGATTTCCTCGCCGGTCTTCGGGTTGCGGCCGGGGCGCTGGTTCTTGCGGCGCAGGTCGAAGTTGCCGAAACCGGACAGCTTCACCTGACGCCCCTGTTCCAGGGCTTCGCGCAGGACGTCGAAGTAGGCGTCGACGAATTCCTTCGCCTCGCGCTTGTTCAGACCGACCTCGTCAAAGAGACGTTCGGCCATCTCTGCCTTCGTCAACGCCATGGATTACTGCTTCCCCGTTGCGGCCGTCGCCGGCCTTGCCACTGCCTTCACACCGTTCATCCGCGGATCCGGGAGCCGTGCGCCTCGCCGATCGCGGCCACCACCGTGGCCACTACCTGCTCCACGTCGCGGTCGGTCAGAGTGCGTGAGTTGTCCTGCAAAATCAAGCCCATAGCGAGACTCTTTTGTCCCGATTCGACCCCCTGCCCGACGTACCGGTCGAACAGCAGGATGTCCCGCAACAGCGGGCCTGAGGCCGTCCGCACCGTGGCTGCGATGGCCGTCCAGGGCACGTCGTCGGCGACGACGAACGCGAGGTCCCGGCGGACGGACGGGTACCGCGACAGCTCCCCGGCGCGCGACAACGCGCGGGCGCTGAGCGGCGCCAGATCCACTTCGAACGCGAACACATCCGCATCCAGGTCCAGGGCGCGCTGCAGGCGTGGATGCAGCTGGCCGATCCAGCCGATCTTCTCGCCGTCGCGGTAGATGTCGGCCGAACGGCCGGGGTGACCGTGCGGAGCGCGGGAAGGGCGGAATTCCAACGTGGCGCCGGACAACGCCGCGACGCTCTCGAGATCGCCCTTCAGGTCATGGAAATCGACCTTGCGGGTCGGCTCGCCCCATTGTTCGCCCACTGCATCGCCGATCACCGCGGCAGCCAGGCGGGTGGTCTCGCGCGGTGCCGCACCGGCCACCGCCTCGAAGACGTTGCCGATCTCGAACAGGCGCACGCGACCCGCCTGCCGGGCGGCATTGCGCTGCAGCGCGGCCACGACACCCGGCAACAGCGCCGTCCGCATCACGGCCAGTTCCGCGCTCAACGGATTGGCCAGCGGTACCGCACCTTCCGACAACTGCCATTGCGTGAGCCACTGCGCGTCGACGAACGCGAAGTTGACGGTTTCCATGCAGTCACGCGCCGCCAACTGGCGGCGCACGACACCGGCCTCCACGCGCGTCTCGCTCGGCGAGGCGATGCGCGTCGCGCCACCGGGCAACGTGGTGGGCACGCGGTCGTAGCCATGGATGCGGGCGAGTTCCTCGATGAGGTCTTCTTCGATGGCGATGTCGAAACGGCGCGTCGGCGCCACGACGCTCCAGCCCTCGGCGACCGCCGCGGCCTGCAGGCCCAGCGCACGCAGGATGCGCTCGACCTCGGCGTCCGCGATTTCCACGCCCAGCACGCGGGTGATACGTGCGCGACGCAGGCGGATCGCCGTCGGCGCGGGCAGATGCTCGGCATGCTCGACCACCGTCGTCGGGCCCGGCGTACCGCCGGCGACATCGAGGATCAGGCGGGTCGCGTACTCCACGGCCACGCGCGGCAGCTCGGGGTCGACGCCGCGTTCGAAACGGTGGCCAGCATCGGTATGCAGGCCCAGCTTGCGGCTGCGGCCGATGATGGCCGACGGGATCCAGTGCGCGGCTTCGAGGAAGACATTCGTCGTCGCGTCGGTCACACGCGTATCGAGACCACCCATGATGCCGCCCAGGGCGACGGCGCGCGCGGCACGGCCGCTGCGGCTGTCGGACACCACCAGGAAGTCGTCATCCAGCGATACGGTACGGCCGTCCAGCAGCTTGGCTTCCTCGCCGGCGCGCGCGGGACGCACGACGACCGGGCCCTCGAGCGCGTCGCGGTCGAAGGCATGCATCGGCTGGCCCAGTTCGAGCATCACGTACTGGGTGACGTCCACCAGGAAGCTGATCGGGCGTACGCCACTGCGGCGCAGGCGCTCGGCCATCCACACCGGCGTGGCCACCCGTGCGTTGACGCCTTCGATCACGCGGCCAGCGAAGCGCGGCACCTTCGCACCGGCCTCCAGCGCAACGTCCATCGTTACCGGGCTCTGCGCCGGCACCGGTGCGGCGTCCAGCGGCTTCACTTCGCTGCCCAGCGAGGCCGCCACGTCGTACGCGATACCGCGCACACTGAAGCAGTCGGCGCGATTCGGCGTGAGCTTGATCTCGATGCTGGCATCGGGCAGGCCGAGGTAGTCGGCGACCGGCATGCCGACGGGCGCGTCCGCGGGCAGTTCCAGCAGACCGGAGGCATCGGCGTCGATGCCGAGTTCCTTGGCCGAGCACAGCATGCCGTTCGATTCCACGCCCCGCAGCTTGGCCGCCTTGATGGCGATGCCGCCGACGTTGGCGCCGACCATCGCCAGCGGCGCGATCAGACCCGGGCGCGCGTTCGGCGCGCCGCAGACGATCTGCAACAGGCCGCCCTGCCCCGCATCCACCTGGCAGACCTGCAGGCGATCGGCTTCGGGATGCTTCGCGCATTCGACGATGCGCGCCACCACCACGTTCGACAGGCCATCGCCCAACGCGGTGACGTCTTCGACCTCCAGGCCGATCGCGGTCAGCGTCGCGGAAAGTTCGTCGCGGGTGGCCTGGGCAGGAACATGGCTGCGCAACCAGTTTTCAGAAAACTTCATCGTTCGTGATCCGTAGGGCGGGCCCGGGCCCGCCGTCTTCAAGAGTCAGGTGTCGTCGTGCCGGCGGAGCGTTAAGCGAACTGCCGCAGGAACCGCACGTCGTTCTCGAAGAACGCGCGCAGGTCGTTGACGCCGTAGCGCAGCATCGCGAAGCGCTCGACGCCCAGGCCGAACGCAAAGCCGGTGTAGCGCTCCGGATCGATGCCGCAGTTGCGCAGCACATTCGGGTGCACCATGCCGCAGCCCAGCACTTCCAGCCAGCGCGTGCTGCCGTCCGGCTGCTGCCAGGCGATGTCGACTTCCGCACCCGGTTCGACGAACGGGAAGTAGCTGGGGCGGAAGCGCATCTCGAAATCGCGCTCGAAGAACGCGCGCACGAACTCGGCCAGCGTGCCCTTGAGGTCGGCGAACGTGGAGTGCTCGTCGACCAGCAGGCCTTCGACCTGGTGGAACATCGGCGAATGGGTCTGGTCGCTGTCGCTGCGGTACACCTTGCCCGCCGCGATCATGCGCAGCGGCGGCTGGTGCGCGTCCATGTAGCGCACCTGCACTCCGGAGGTATGCGTGCGCAGCAGGCGGCCATCGCCGAAGTAGAACGTGTCGTGCATGGCACGCGCCGGATGGTGCGGCGGGAAATTCAGCGCCTCGAAGTTGTGCCAGTCGTCCTCAATCTCCGGACCGTCGGCCAATTCGTAGCCCAGGCGGCCGAAGATGTCGGCGATGCGCTCCAGCGTGCGACTGATGGGATGCAAGCCGCCGCGCGTGCCGTTACGGCCTGGCAAGGTGATGTCGATGGTCTCGCCCGCCAGGCGAGCGTCGAGCGCAGCGTCTTCCAGGATCGCCTTGCGGGCCGAAAGCGCGTCACCAATGGCATCGCGCGCGCGATTGATCGCTTCGCCGGCCGCCTTGCGCTGGTCGGCGGGCAACGCGCCCAACTGCTTCAGCTGCGTGGTGACACTGCCACTCTTGCCGAGGAGGGCGACACGCAGCTGCTCCACCGCATCCGGCGACTGCGCCGCCGCGATGTCGGACAGGGCTTGCGTGGACAGGGCCTCGATTTCGCTCATGGACGATCCTGGTTGCCGCGGCCCGTACCGGCGCCGCAAAAAACAATGGGGAAGGACTCGCGCCCTTCCCCACGTGTTCCCGACGATGGACTGCCGGAGTGCTTTACGGTGGAGACGCGGCTTACGCCGCGAGTGCGCCCTTCGCCTTTTCAGCCAGGGCCGCAAAACCGGCCGCGTCGTGCACGGCGATGTCCGCCAGCACCTTGCGGTCCAGGGTGATGCCAGCCTTCAGCAGGCCGTTCATGAAGCGGCTGTAGCTGAGGCCGTTCAGACGGGCAGCCGCGTTGATGCGGGTGATCCACAGCGAACGGAAGTTGCGCTTCTTCTGCTTGCGGCCGATGTAGGCGTACTGACCCGCCTTGATGACCGCCTGCTTGGCGACGCGGAACACCTTGCGACGGGCGTTGTAGTAGCCCTTGGCCAGGTGGAGGACTTTCTTGTGACGGCGACGCGCCGTCACGCCACGCTTAACTCGTGCCATGTCTCAAATCCTCAGAGGTAGGGAAGCATGCGATTCAAACGGCCGCTGTCCTCGGCGCGAATGATATTCGTCGCACGCAGGCCGCGCTTACGCTTGGTCGCTTTCTTGGTGAGGATGTGGCTACGGTTGGCGTGGCCAGCCTTGAACTTGCCGGATGCGGTCTTGCGAAAACGCTTCGCCGCCGCCCGGTGGGTCTTGATCTTGGGCATTGCTATGTCCTTGACGGGTTTATGTCACTGATCCGGGCGGCAGTCTGACGACCACGCTTTTCATCCATGCCCATATCGGCTTGTAAGTCGTTGATTCCAGGACGGAATCAACGACGGGTCCATCGGCTGCGAGCAGCCTCCCGGCGTACCGGGCCGCGTATTATGCCCGCTGCGGTTTTCTCTTGCAAATCCGGCCACTTAGCCCGGGGACTGGTGGCGGCCGGCAACAGAAAGGGCGCCTTGCGGCGCCCTCCCGGTGACCCTGCGCCCGGAGGCGGCCGGGATCACTTCTTCTTCGGCGCGATCATCATGACCATCTGGCGGCCTTCGAGGCGCGGACGGGACTCGATGACGATCTCGTCGCCCAGCTCCGCTTCGATGCGGGCGGCCATCTCGCGACCCAGCTCCTGGTGGCTCATTTCGCGGCCACGGAAGCGGATGTTGACCTTGACCTTGTCGCCCTCTTCCAGGAAGCGGCGGATATTGCGCATCTTGATCTGGTAATCGCCCTCGTCGGTGACGGGACGGAACTTCAGTTCCTTGATCTCGACCTGCTTCTGCTTCTTCTTGGCCTCGTTGGCCTTCTTCTGCATTTCGAACTTGAACTTGCCGAAGTCCATGATCTTGCAGACGGGCGGTTCGGCATTAGGCTGGATCTCGACCAGATCCAGGCCTTCTTCCTCCGCCTTGGCCAGGGCTTCGTCGCGCGTAAGCACGCCGATCATCTCGCCATCGGAACCGATCACGCGCACCCGCGGCACGCGGATCTCGTGGTTTTTACGGTTTTGCTTGTTGTCAGGGATGCTGATGTTGCAGTCTCCAGGGATGAGTGCGCCGGCCCTCGAAGGACCGGAACCAATTATTGCGCGGCGTGCTCGTTCCGCAAACGTTCGGCGAAGGCGGCAACGGACATGCTGCCGAGATCTTCTCCCGAACGCGTACGCACGGCGATGGCGCCATTTTCCTTCTCGCGGTCTCCGACCACCAGCAGGTATGGCACCCGCTGCAGCGTGTGCTCGCGAATCTTATAGCCGATCTTCTCGTTCCGCAAATCCGCTGCCACCCGGAAGCCTTGATTTGCAAGGGTTTTCCGGACTTCGGCCACGTAGTCGGCCTGGGCGTCGGTGATGTTCATCACCACGGCCTGCTGGGGGGCCAGCCAGGACGGGAATGCACCAGCATGGTGCTCGATCAGGATGCCGATGAACCGCTCCATCGAGCCCACGATGGCCCGGTGCAGCATGACCGGCTGCTGGCGCTGGCTGTTCTCGTCCACGTACTCGGCGCCGAGGCGGCCCGGCATCATGAAGTCGACCTGCATCGTGCCCAGCTGCCAAGTCCGGCCGATCGCATCCTTCAGGTGGTACTCGATCTTCGGACCGTAGAAGGCGCCCTCACCCGGCAGCTCCTGCCACTCGACCCCGCAGCTGCGCAGGGCGGCGCGCAGGGCGGCCTCGGCCTTGTCCCAGGTGGCGTCGTCGCCCAGGCGGGAATCGGGGCGCAGGGCGATCTTGATCTGGATGTCTTCGAAACCGAAGTCCGAGTACACCTTCAGCGCCTGCTGGTGGAACGCCGTGACCTCGGCCTCGATCTGGTCTTCCGTGCAGAAGATGTGGCCGTCGTCCTGGGTGAAGCCACGCACGCGCAGGATGCCGTGCAGCGCGCCCGACGGCTCGTTGCGATGGCAGGCGCCGAACTCGCCGTAGCGGATCGGCAGGTCGCGGTAGCTGTGCAGACCCTGGTTGAACACCTGCACATGGCCGGGACAGTTCATCGGCTTGACCGCGTAGGTGCGGTTCTCCGACTCGCTGAAGAACATGTTTTCCTTGTAGTTGTCCCAGTGGCCGGACTTCTTCCACAAGGCGACGTCGAGGATCTGCGGGCAACGCACTTCCTGGTACCCGCTGTCGCGGTAGACCTTGCGCATGTACTGCTCGACCACCTGCCAGATGGCCCAGCCCTTCGGGTGCCAGAACACCAGGCCCGGCGCCTCTTCCTGCAAATGGAACAGCTCCTGCTGCTTGCCGATCTTGCGATGGTCGCGCTTCTCGGCTTCCTCGACCCGCTGGATGTAGGCCTCCAACTGCTTCTTGTCGGCCCAGGCCGTGCCGTAGATGCGCTGCAGCTGCTCGTTTTTCGCGTCGCCGCGCCAGTAGGCGCCGGAGATGCGGGTCAGCTTGAATGCCTTCAGGAAGCGCGTGTTGGGCACGTGCGGGCCGCGGCACATGTCCACGTATTCCTGGTGGTAGTACAGGCCCATGGCCGTCACTTCAGGCCCCATGTCCTCGATCAGGCGCAGCTTGTACTCCTCGCCACGCGCCTTGAACACGTCCACCACCTCCGCGCGGGGCGTCATCTTCTTGATGACGTCGTAGTCCTGCGCGATCAGCTCCTGCATGCGCTGCTCGACCGCCGCCAGGTCTTCCGGCGTGAACGGGCGCTCGCTGTAGATGTCGTAGTAGAAGCCTTCGGCGATGACCGGGCCGATGACCATCTTCACGTCCGGGTACAGCTGCTTGACCGCGTGGCCGACCAGGTGCGCGCAGGAGTGGCGGATGATCTCCACGCCCTCTTCGTCCTTCGGCGTGATGATCCGCAGCGCGGCATCATGGTCGATGACGTCGCTGGCATCGACCAGCACGCCATCGACGGCACCGGCGACGGTGGCCTTGGCCAGGCCGGCGCCGATGGACTGGGCCACCTGCATGACGGAGACGGGATTCTCGAACTCGCGGCGGCTGCCGTCGGGGAGCGTGATCGTGATCATCGGGTACGGACTCGATTGGGAGGGGCGCCAGCGCTCGGGGCAGCCAGGCAGGGAAGCGGACATGAAAAAAGCGCCGCGAGGGCGCCTACGGGATGCAGTGCCTCGGGCAGTACCAGTTTCAGGCGGTGGTAGTGCTCATGTCGCACGCTCGGCCGGCGTTTCCGCGGGCCACCTCGTGAATGCGGATGGCGCGAAGGGAAGGCCCGGCTTGCCGGAATCCACGCTTTGGAAGCGTGGTGGGCGGTACAGGGTTCGAACCTGTGACCCCTACCATGTCAAGGTAGTGCTCTACCGCTGAGCTAACCGCCCGGTCTTGCCCTTTGCAGGGGCGCGAATTCTAGCCCGGAAGCGGGGTCGCCGACAACCAGGGTCCGTGCCCGGCGTTTCAACCGCCGAGGCTGGCCTCCTTGAGCCGCTGGATCTGGTCACGCAGGCGCGCAGCGTCCTCGAACTCCAGGTCGCGGGCGTGCTGGTACATCTGCTGCTCCAGCAGCTTGATCCTGGCCACTGCCTTCGCCGGATCCATCACGCCGTACTCGGCAGGCTCCTCGGCCACGCGCCGCGCCTTACCCCGGCCACCCTTGCCTTCACTGGCGGCCTCGCTGCGCGCGCCTTCCAGGATGTCCACGATGGGCCTGGCCACGGACTGGGGCGTGATGCCATGCGCTTCGTTGTACTCCACCTGCTTCTCGCGGCGACGGCTGGTCTCGTCCATCGCTGCCTGCATCGAGCGGGTGATCCGGTCCGCGTAGAGGATCGCCTTGCCGCGGAGGTTGCGCGCGGCGCGGCCGATGGTCTGGATCAGCGAGCCGGTCGACCGCAGGAAGCCCTCCTTGTCCGCGTCCAGGATCGCCACCAGCGAGACCTCGGGCATGTCCAGGCCTTCACGCAGCAGGTTGATGCCCACCAGCACGTCGAACTTGCCCAGGCGCAGGTCGCGGATGATCTCCACGCGCTCGACCGTGTCCACGTCCGAATGCAGATAGCGCACCTTGATGCCGTGGTCGCCCAGGTACTCGGTGAGGTTTTCGGCCATCCGCTTGGTCAGTGTGGTGACCAGCACGCGATCGCCCCATCCCACCCGCTCGTTGATCTGCGACAACAGGTCGTCGACCTGCGTACCGACCGGACGGATCTCCACCTCAGGGTCGATCAGGCCCGTCGGGCGCACGACCAGTTCGACGATCTCGTCGCTGGATTCGCGCAGCTCGTACGGCCCCGGCGTGGCGGACACGTAGATGCTGCGTGGCGACCGCGCCTCCCACTCTTCGAAGCGCAACGGCCGGTTGTCCAGCGCCGAGGGCAGCCGGAAGCCGAATTCCACCAGCGTTTCCTTGCGCGAGCGGTCGCCCTTGTACATGGCACCGATCTGCGGAATGGTCACGTGCGACTCGTCGATCACCAGCAACGCGTCGGCGGGCAGATAGTCGAGCAGGGTCGGTGGCGGCTCACCCGGCGCCTTGCCGGTCAGGTGGCGCGAGTAGTTCTCGATGCCCGAGCAGAAGCCCACTTCGGCCATCATTTCCACGTCGAACTGGGTGCGCTGCGCCAGGCGCTGCGCTTCGACCAGCTTGTTCTGGGCGTACAGCTGCTCCAGCCGGTCCTTCAACTCCACCTTGATGGTGTCGATGGCCGCGAGCACCCGTTCGCGCGTGGTGGCGTAGTGGGTCTTGGGATAGACCGTGTAGCGCTGCAACTTGCGCAGCGATTCGCCGGTGAGCGGATCGAACAGGCTGAGCCCCTCGACTTCGCCATCGAAGAGCTCGATGCGCAGGGCCTCCGCATCGCTTTCCGCCGGGTGCACGTCGATGATCTCGCCGCGAACACGGAAGGTGCCGCGCTGCAGCTCGTATTCGTTGCGGGTGTACTGGAGTTGGGTCAGGTGGCGGATCAGATCGCGCTGGTCGATGCGTTCGCCCAATGACAGGATCAGGCGCAGCGACAGATAGTCTTCCGGCGCGCCCAGGCCGTAGATGGCGGACACCGTGGCTACGACCAGGGCATCCGGACGCGACAGCAGCGTCTTGGTCGCGGCCAACCGCATCTGCTCGATGTGCTCGTTGATCGAGCTGTCCTTCTCGATGAAGGTGTCGCTCGCCGGCACGTAGGCTTCCGGCTGGTAGTAGTCGTAGTAGCTGACGAAGTATTCGACCGCGTTGTGCGGGAAGAACGCCTTGAACTCGCCGTACAGCTGCGCCGCGAGCGTTTTGTTCGGCGCCATCACCAGCGTCGGCTTCTGGATCCGCTGGACGACATTCGCCACGGTGTAGGTCTTGCCCGAGCCGGTCACGCCCAGCAGCGTCTGCTTGGCCACGCCGGCCTCGAAATTCTCCACCAGCTTCTCGATGGCCTGGGGCTGGTCACCGGCCGGGGAATAGGGCGAAACAAGCTGGAAACGATCGGTCATTTCAGGTCGCCAGGGAGCCGACCGAAGAGTATAGCGGCGCGATCGTGATCGCTTCGCGGGCGATTTCCTACACGCGGACAGGGGCTGACCTGATGGCGCACACATGCCCTTCCGGTCGAGGCTGGCTCTTCCGAACAAATCAAGGAGATACGCCATGGCAAGGATGCCGGCGTCGATGGCGTCGTCCGCTTCATGTCCGCTCGGCACTCGCTCAAAAGGCGTCACGCTCATCGAGGTGACGGTGGCGATGGGGGTTCTCGCCATCCTGACGGCGTTGGCCGTCCCCTCCTTCCAGGCCCTGTCGAGACGCAGCCGGGTCGATGGTGCCCTGCACCTGCTGACGTCCCACTTTGCCTCCGCGCGTATCGCAGCTATCACGCATAACGTGCCCGTCGTCATCTGCCCCAGTCGCGGAGACGGCGTATGCCGCCAAGACAGCGACTGGAGTGATCACTGGCTGACGTTCCGCGATCCGGATGGCAACCGGCAACCAGACGAAGCCATCGACATCTACAGGAACGATCCGGCGCCCCGGAACCCTATGCTCCGGATCCAGTCCACAGCGGGTCGCCGCCAATTGCGCTACCTGCCCTCGGGGTACAGCTCCGGCAGCAACCTGACCCTGCGGGTGTGCTACGACGGCGTGGTGAGCGGCCTGGTCGTGGTCAACAATGCCGGGCGCGTCCGTACCGCTCGCCCCCATGATTCGGAGCCTTGTCCCAACGAAGCCGCCAGCCTTTGAATTCAAGGTTTTGCGGCGCGCTGCCAATCGGCAAGCACGGCACTGACCCGCCCCATGCCCGGATGACTTGCCCCAACAGGGAACCCGCCGCTACAATACGCGCCCCGCCCGAATAGCTCAGCCGGTTAGAGCACTTGACTGTTAATCAGGGGGTCGTTGGTTCGAGTCCAACTTCGGGCGCCATGATTTACAAGTACTTGGGCCGCGCATCGTCGCGGCCTTTGTTTTTTTGGACTAGTCCAAACACGTTCTGGTCACAAATCGCTCGGGGGCCGTGGAGCGCGGGCAAAGAGAGCGGCTTGGCACCCCCTCTTCTGTCCTGCCCAGCAAGCCTTCAGGTCCAACTCCGCGCATCAGACAAAACTAAAAAGCCCGCACTGAAAAGCGCGGGCTTCCTGTTCTAACTTGTCGCGCGGAAACACCGGGGTTCCGCGACTACCAGCAGTCAGTAATCGCGGCCGCCGAACCCGTGCGACCACGGATGCCTGTACTGGTGATGCTTAGCGTACCGCACTGCGTATCGCGTGCCAGCTGGCCACTGATAGGCCTTGCACGCAAGGTGTATGCGCGAGGCGCTGCTGCTGTTGGCGTCACCTGATACTCGATCACGTAGTGTGCAGCTATCTCCGGGTCGCACTGGACCAGCACGGGCGCAGCATTGGCTGCCGTATCAAAATAAGAGAGATTCGTCGTATAGAACCTCTCCATGAACTGAGCTCGCTCCTGCAAACAGGCAGCTCCCGCGGCTCGACGGCCCCTAACTATGAATTCCTGGTATGAGGCATAAGCAATCGTCACGAGTATCGCGACGATCGCGATCACGATCACCAACTCAATTAGAGTGAAGCCCAGCTGCTCCCTCTGGATGGCAGCACGAATCGCTCTGTCTCGAAAGTATGGCTTACGCATGAGCAACTCCTCCACTAATCCCGAATGACTTCGCGCCAAGAAACGCGCCCCACCTGCCGTGTCTCGCGGATGCGCTCGCACTCGACGGAAGCGTCTGAAATGTTAAGGCAGATCTGACCACCGCCACCACCGCTACTGCTATTCCCGCCGAAAATTGCACCCAGCGTGCCCATACCACTGAGTGGCACAGAACCAATCGCAGTGCCCGCGCCAGTACCCGTCGTTATCCTTTCGTCGTTGAAATCGCCATCGCCATCCAGGTCGAACAGCGAGGTGGAGAGGCTGGCCCCAGTAAAGGCATTCAGCGCATTCAGGTAGCCGCTACCACCCGGAAGACAGGGATCTTGGCTTGGAATGATGCTCGAAAAAATCAAGATTCCAGCCACGACCTGCGTGTCACTGATGACGCGCTCGCCGACCGCCCCACCAGGGGGATAAGGTGGATTTACGAGATCGATGTACCAGCCCTGGGTTCCCGCCGTTAGATCTGACGCAGCCTCAAACGCTCGAGCGCCATTCTCGGTGGCAACAATCGTCCTACGCTGCAGTGCACCGCGCCCAGCGACCGTGGCCGTCCCATCCTTTACCCCATAAACGCTTTGTACCTGCACGTTCGTGAGGTCGCCCTCAGTGATGAAACGACCGGTACCAAAGAACACCCACAGCTGGAATGTGGCAGGATCGCGCACGATGGTGGGAGCCGCAGTAATTGGCTGCCTCTGCCCGGCATCATTCACTGCCGTATACAACACGACACGACTTCCTGCAGCTGACCACGTAGCTGAACTACCCGAGGTCAGATTGAAACGCCAGACGTTACCCTGCATGTCGCCTGCATAAACATAGTCGGCTGTACCATTACCGTCGTTGTCTCGCGCGGTCGCGGAGAGCAGTCCATTCGGTGCCGCCGCGCTGCCAACCCCGGTATTGATCTCCGCTAGCAGCTGACCGTCGCTGAGACGATAGATCATCAGGGCAGCACGGTCGCCCGTACTGTTGATGCCATTGGGCACGATGACGCCCGTATCACCGTTGTTGAGTTTGGTGATAATGGGCTGCCCCACAACGAGCCCCATGTTGTTGCCGGGCGTCTCAAGTCGCTCCCACATCACGTTACCCGCATCGAATCCCGCAGGATTTGTGACGTCAAGCGCAAAAATACCCTTGCCGCCGCGCCCAAGCGCCCCCACCAAGTTGGTTGCCCCGGGCGTCTGCACGCGCGTCGACAGCGCGATGGCGCCGTCCACAAAATAACGATGCTCGTAGTCCGGGTGACTCAACGTCGATAGATTTGCCAGGCTGATTCCGCCAGGCACATACGCGAAGCGCTCGCTGCCATCGTTGACATTGATCGCATGGAGCATTCCGTCGTTCGCGCCGACATACAAAGTCTCCTCACGCGCGGCATAAGCAGGAGAGGAATTGATGATGTCGCCCAGGAGCTGGCTCCGGTTACGCAGAGTGCCACCATTAGCCTGCTCAAGAGTGCGATCGCCGGCTATGTACGCGGCGTTATTGGCGCCACTCACAATCGGCGTGGTGGCGCGACCGAGTGCAGCCACTTGATTAGCCGTGGGGAAGGTAGATCCGGTACCGCCATCTATCGTAAAAATACGCCGTCCTGCGGTTGGAATGCCCGCAGAGGCATTCCAAAGCGGCGTCGCCGTATCGATCCCCGAGGTGGTTACCGGGAACGCACGCACATTGCCCGTCCACAAACCGGCTACAAAACTGGCCTGGTATGAACGCGTACTCGAGTCTATGCGTGTCGAGCTCGCGGCCAAGTTCGAGAACGACCCTGTGCGCTCGAGAATGGTGGACAGCGTACGACGAAGAGCCGAGGTGAACTCAGCCGGATCGTTGGCAAGCACGTAACTGCCACGACCGTTGACGGAAGCGTGCCACAAATCATCGATGGTTTCGGGCGTCAGATTTGCGCTTGGATTCGGCCAACTCAACGCCCCCGAGGTAAGCGCAGGGAGATCCGTTTCGGGATTGAGCGTGCCCGCCGCACCGATGGAGATGGAGAACGTCACCATGTGCTGCCAGAACGCTGGATTGGCGGCACTGAAGCGGACATTGTTCGGCAGATCCGTTCGCAAGTCGGTCTTCCAGTACTTCATCGCGACGTCAGCGAGCGTGTCCGAGTAAGCGCTGCTGTAAGGCCGGCTTGGTGAGTAGGAATAGGTCTGGCCGGCCACGGTGCCCGTAATCGTGGGTCCCGCCACGTTATCTTGCTCGCCGACGGAGTTGCTGTACCCGCTGTCGTTTCGATAGCCGTCGGTGGTCAGCAGGGTGAAGTTCTGGCGACAGCTCAGCTGAGCCACGCCGGCTTCCGGCCCCCAGGGTCCTGAAGCGGTAGTATCGTTCTGAAACAGTCGCCCCGCTTCATTGAGCGCATCGCGGAGCGGCGTGGAACTACTGGCCCCCGTTCCGTACAAGCGCTGGTACCACGCAGTACGGTTATTGTTCGCGCCATCATCGATGAACAAACCGCTATTGCGGCTGATCAAAAAAGGCTTGTCGAACGTGATGGGATTACCTGTCAGGTTCCGTTCCCAGATCGTGCGGAAGCCAACCCGCAAGTTCGTGCCGATCTCGCTGAATGCGGCACCAGCACCAGCTTTGGCAACCTTATTGCGCGTACGATGATATGAATACCAGGTCGCATAGTTGCTCCGTTCGGCAGCCTCGCTGCGGGTCACCGTCGCGCCCTGCGCATTAACGAAAGTAGGCGTGGCCTGAGTACAGTTTCGCCAAGTGGAAACGTTGTTCGTATTCGTGCACCCCGAAGCCAGCGCCGGACCATTGTTGTAGTTCGGTGCGCCACCGGTGCGTGGCAACCATTGGCTCCTGATGATTCGACCATCACTCAGGATCTGGAAGCGATAGTAATTCGCGCCATCCCCCAGATATGCGGCCGTCGTATTGGTTAGATCGATTGGAATGTAGAACGTGCGCGTCGAGACATAGAGGTTCAGTGCACCTGTGGCCGTGGTCGCACTATCGTAGACGGCCGCATAGTCGGTGCCCCCCGTCATCAACGTGCCATTGCCACTCTCTGCCATCCACGGCTGATAGTTGATGGTGGGATTGTAAGTAATGGTGTTGCGGGTGAAGGCCAAGCTGGCGACGTTTACGGTGCTTGTGCCAGGAACATTGTCTGGCATGAAGTCATCGCCCATCGACCCCGAGTCATCCAGGATGAATAGGATGTTGGGGGGAATTCTGCCACCGGTTTGAATCGGTTCAGAGGGGACTGTTATGCCCGCATTGGCTGGCAACGCCAGTAGCGTCGCAAGAAATGCGGCCCACCCCGCTGACCAAAGCTGACTTGCCGACCGGGCATGTTCGTGGCGTGTATTCGGCTTCATACGTTCATCCTATGCCTTCAACTCAGGGCGCAATGAAGGACGACTGCAAGATCACGCTAGCGCGACCCACGGCCTCGCTACGTGCGGTGATTTTATAGACCGGCCTGATACATAGGTCCGATCCTCGGTACTTCGGATCCAGATTGCATTCAAACCAGGTTTCCGACCACCCAGCATGTTCAACGAAGAATTGCGGCGCCGAGGGCTGCGCACCCGCTGCGTTGCTGACGTTCACGGCTGCGTTGCGCCATCCAGCGAACGCCGTGTCAGTGGCACGATCAGCAGTGCCCGCCGCGGGTGCGCCGCACATGCCATTACTGCATGCTGCACCTGCCGCAGGTGGATTCACGCCCCAAGCATTCGCCGCGATAAGACCTTCCGCCTCGCGCAGTGCTGCTTCAGTCGCCTGGAAGTTCTGACTACGATCTAGAAGATTTGCGCTCATTCGCTCCTCGAGCAGAACGCCCCGCAGCACCGCCAGTCCCAACAGTGTCATCACCAGAAGGAGAATCAGCACTACGACCAGCGAGGCTCCTTCCTGTTTTGCGCCATGAGTAGATGGGCTCATCACAGACTCCTGTTCCGCACGTTCACCACTTGCTCCAGGCGCCGGTCGATACGACGACCGTCTATTGCACCGGGCCCACGGAGCGTCAACTCGATCCTGACCGCGGAAACTTCGCCCCATCGACCCGCAGGCACCGCAGCCGCAGCAACATATCCCGTCGCCCCGGGCAGCAAGTAGGTCAAGTTCATAGCCTGGACACCCTGGATGATCTCCTGGTCGACCATCACGTCATTCGGGGTACGCACGCGCTGATAGAGAGAATTGCCCAATGTGGCATCGGTACCGTTGCCCACATACCAGACCGAGGATTGGACACGCGCCAGTACGGCATTGGGTCCATAGTTGAAGAGCGTGTTCGCGGGACCCAGATTGGCTGTAGCGTTTCCAGGGCTGGCACCACCCGATACGTTGCGAACCGTGGTGCTTCCTCCTGCATTACTCATCTGGAATAGACCTGCGAGACGCACGGTCCCAACGCCGCCATCAGTAATATTGGCCAAAGACGTGATGTCACCGTCTTGTCCGCAGACCACGAGGAGGTCTCCCGCTTGGAAACCATGGTTCGCGTTCTGAACGGTGAAAGTCTGACTTGCTGGCGTGTGGGACACTATGATCGCCACGCGCTGTTCCGCCGAAATGGTGATCAGCGCAGGCGTGCCGGCCACCCGCTCATTTGCTCCGCTACCCGAGTTGAGACCACCAACCGCAGTAGCGCCGTCAACGCCGATCAATGCACTTCCCAGCACCACATTGGCAGGCGAAACGCCCCAGCGTGTCCACCAGTTGTTCGCTGCATTGTTCGTGAGATTGATCAGCGGTGTGCTGCCCGTACTGTTGCAAGGATTTCCGCCCGCCTCGCGCACGTTCCGCGCCATGACCTCGAAAGCCATGCGCGCCCCTTCCTGCACACGCCCAAGGCTCTCCGTAGCCCGGTAGGACTGCTGGTTGGAAACAAAGATACCGATCGCTGCAGTAACCACCAGTAACCCGAGCACCATTGCAACCATCAGCTCGATCAAACTCAATCCCATTTCGTGGCGGCGCACGCGGGGGCTACCCGACCTCGGACTCTTCATAGCTGCGTCCTGGTCGAGATGGTGTAGGTGGCCGAGCTGGCGCCTGCGTTGTCGGCACCCCGACTGTCGTCCCATTGGACCGTAACCAAACAGTTGCCTGCGTTGCACGCGATCGCGCCGCAGGTGTTCGCGGAGTTACCCAGCGTCTGTTCGAGCTGGGTGATCCAGTTGCGCACATCATTCTGCGCCAGTGTCGCGTTCGCGGCGGGCGGATCACAGGTCTGCGCGAGGTTGTACTGGTTCGTCAAAGCAGCGGCGCGATTCGCTCTCATAGCCTCGAGGATCGTGTACGACTGGATTACCGCCTGGCTACGCTCAAGAGAGCTTTGACTGTTCCTCAAAGCGGTGGCCTGCATTGCAGCAATGCCGAGCAAACCGATGCCCATGATCAGCACAGAGATCATCACCTCAAGTAGGCTTGCACCGCGCTGGCGGACGAGCGATGTTCTTGGAACAGAATGATGATTGCGCATATTCAACCGTGCGTATCAGGGGCCGGAAGGGCAAGAGCCCGGCGTCGAGAAGGTGCCGGAGGTGATCGAAACTCGAGCCCCCGCGGCAAGCTGGACACTTCGTATGTTCTCCGCCGGCGTCGAGGTCGGCTGACAGACGGTCAGCGTCGCGTTCAACAGGTTGCCGGCTGCGTCACGCGACATACCATCGGGCCGGAAGACGATCGTTGTTGTACCGCCGCCCGACAACTGCACAGGAGGCTTCGCTGCACTGACGCGGATCACCTCGGTGCCCCCAGCGGCGGTTGGCGCGGTAATGATTCGATTCCCCCAATTGCCCGCAGCAGCGCAACTCGTGTTGTTAGTGCTCGGACAGAAAGTGACGCGTTGGTTGCGGCGAATGGCTTCCGCGCGCGCGAACTGCAGATCGGCCACCAACTCATTTGCTTGGCCAGTGAGGCGATTGGTATTGATGATGGACGTGAAGCTCGGAACAGCCATTACCAAAAGAATGGCCAACACTGCCAGGGTGATCATGAGCTCGACCATCGAGTATCCACGATCGTCGCGAACGCGACAGACACAGCGACACCCAGACGACCGATTGATTGGCAGCATGGTCAGCGCCCCCCTTTTTGACTGATGGGTACCCTAAACGGTGTCCGTCACCCACGCCAACGAAGGACCGATGAACGGGCATCTGCGCTCCGCCAACGGTTGCAGACTGCCCTTCGGCGGGCAAAAAACGGCATCATTGCCCAATCCAAACCCCCGCGCCCGACCGCCCCCTTGCACCGGCCTTCTGACAACGTCACCCCGCTGGACGCGCTCTGGCAGGCTCCCGTCATTCTATGGGGCATGCTGGCCGGAGAGGGCTTGGCGATCTTGCTGGCATTGAGTCCAGGACCGTCAACTGATCGGCTGACCTACTTTGGTCTCGCGTCTTTGTTTATTCAGTGGGTCTTGCTTCTGACGCTCGCCTCCCTCTACGTCTTGCGAAGACGGCTTGCATCTGTACGGCCATTGCTAGTCGCCAACCTTTCTATAGCGCTCCTAATAGTGTTCACTTGGCTCGCCCTTGGGCTGTCGAGGTGGCTACTTGGGCCGGAATGGGGAATGACCCAGGCATCGTGGAACGCCACTTTCTTGTCGAGCAGCGGCATCGCACTGACAGTGGGCCTTCTGGGTCTAGCTACGTTCCACAACCACTGGCGCACCCGCCAGTTGGCCGTACGGGTCGCGCAGTCCGAGCTGGAAGCCCTGCAGGCGCGGATCCGCCCCCACTTCCTGTTCAACACGCTCAACACTGGGGCGGCGCTGGTGCACCAGCGTCCGGAAGAAGCCGAACGGTTGCTGCTGGATTTGTCGGACCTGTTCCGCGCGGCGCTCGCTGGGCCGCGCGAAATCAGCCTGGCGGACGAACTGTCGCTGGTGCGTCGCTATCTGGAGATCGAAGGCCTGCGATTTGGCGCTCGACTGCGGGTGGAATGGCAGCTCCCGGACGTCTTGCCGACATTGGTGGTACCCGCCCTTTCGATCCAACCCCTGGTCGAGAACGCGATCCGGCACGGCGTGGAGCCGGCGGCCAATGGGGGCAATGTCAGCGTCGAGGTCGCCGAAGCGGGGGGATTCGTGCAGGTCACGGTAGCCAACGGGCTGCCCGCCTCGCCTGTACGCCCCACGGCCGGACACCAGGTGGGACTCAGTTCCGTCAGGGCGCGAATCCAGGCCATGACCCAAGGGCGCGGCAGCGTGGAAACCCAGGCGAAGGACGGCCGTTACACCGCTGTCCTCCGCCTGCCGATGCACTGACTCAGGTCACCACGCGGTAACAGGGCTTGTACTCGCCCGCGATCTTCATGCGCCGCTGTTCGACAAAGGCGCGCAGCAATGCATCGAGCGCCTGCATCATGGCCGGGTCGCCATGGATCTCGAAGGGGCCGAACTCTTCGATCCGCCGCATGCCGTCTTCTTTCACGTTGCCCGCCACGATGCCGGAGAACGCACGGCGCAGGTCCGCCGCCAGGTCGTGGACGGCTCGGCCGGGACGCAGCTGCAATGCCGCCATCGCTTCATGCGACGGAACGAAGGGCTGCTGGTAGTCCTCGGGAATCTGGACGGCCCAGTTGAAGAAGAACGAATCCTTGTGCTCGATGCGGTACTCGCGTACGCGCCGGATGCCGGCCACCATCTTCTTCGCGACCGCCACCGGGTCACCGATGATGATCTCGTAGCGCTCCGCAGCTTCATCGCCCAGCGTCAGCCGGATGAAACGGTCGATCTGCTCGAAGTAAGGCGCGGCGATGGTCGGACCGGTGAGGATCAGCGGGAACGGCAGATGCGTATTTTCGGGGTGCAGCAGGATGCCGAGCAGGTACAGGATTTCTTCCGCGGTGCCGACGCCGCCCGGGAACACCAGGATGCCGTGGCCGATGCGGACGAAGGCCTCCAGGCGCTTCTCGATGTCCGGCATGATGACCAGGTGGTTGACGATCGGATTCGGCGATTCTGCAGCGATGATGCCCGGCTCGGTCACGCCGATGTAGCGGGTCTTCGCGCGACGCTGCTTGGCGTGCGCGATGGTCGCGCCCTTCATCGGCCCTTTCATCGCGCCCGGCCCGCAGCCGGTGCAGATATCCAGGCCTCGCAAGCCGAGCTCGTAGCCGACCTGCTTGGTGTAGAGGTACTCGTCGCGCGAGATCGAATGGCCGCCCCAGCAGACGACCAGGTTCGGGTCGGTGGGTTTGAGGATGCGCGCATTGCGCAGCAGGCCGAACACCGCATTGGTGATGCCGGCCGATGACTCGAGGTCGGCCGCGTATTCCGGCCCCAGTTCGATCGCGGTATAGGCCAGGTCGCGCACCACGGCGAACAGCAGTTCGGCTACGCCGCGGATGATCTCGCCATCGACGAAGGCCATCGCGGGTGCATTGATCAGGTCGATGCGCACGCCGCGATCCTGCTGCAGGACCTGGATGTCGAAATCGGGGTAAAGATCGCGCGCGGCGCGCGGATCGTCCGAAGCGCTGCCACTGGTCAGCACGGCCAGGGCGCAGCGGCGCAGGAGTTCATGCATGCCACCGCTCGAGGCGTCACGCAGGCGCGCCACTTCGGCGCGGGAAAGCACGTCCAGTCCGCCGCGCGGGTAGATCCGCGCGTCCTGTACCGGCAACGCCCTCGATGCCGTTTCGCTCATGGTTTTTCCTGTTTTCTGTCGTCAGGGGCGGGACTTTAACGCAGTCCCGCGGGCAAGAGGAGCCCGCCCAAAAAAGAACGGCCGGGTTTCCCCGGCCGTCCGATTTCACGCGTGATGCGAGTCCGTGGATCAGAACTCGTACTTCAGGCCCACCTGGAGCGACCACTGCGAGATGCCGTTGGTCTGGCTGTCCGCGTTGGTCGGCAGGCCCAGGGCCGTCGTCTGACCGAACTCCGGTACGCCGTTGAGGTTGCCACGGTAGCCGTAGACGTACTGGCCGTTGTAGATGCCCTGCAAGCTCGCCACCGCGTTGTTGGCGTTGAAGCCGTAGTCGATGACGTGACCCCAGTCCTTGTTGATCAGGTTGCCGACGTTCTGGATGTCCAGCCAAACCTTCGACTTGTGACCCTTGAAGAAGCCGGGGAGCTCCTGGCTGATGCGGATGTCGAACGTGTTCACCCAACCGGTGGTGAAGCCGTTCTCCGGCGCATAGGTACCCTTGTAACGACTCAGGCCTTCCTGGGTCGACAGCCATTCCCAGAAGCGGGCTTCCATCACCGGATCGGCCGTGAACTGACCGGTCGCGCTCAGGCTGCCGAACAGCACGTCGCCCGGGCCCGCCGGCACGTAGAACAGGTCGTTGAAGGTACGGTTGTCGCCGTTGGCGTCGCCCGTGAAGATGTAGCTGTACGGACGGCCGCTGCGGCCTTCGTAGAACAGGCCGACCTGGGTCGCGTAGTCGCCGAAGAACTTGTGCGACCAGTTCAGCGAACCGCTGAAGCGGTCCTTGATCTCATAGCGCGCCGTGGAGCTGGTCGGCTCGTTGATGCTGAAGCCGTACTGCGAACCGTAACCCGAGCCGGCGGTGGAGCTGGTCAGCGCGGACACTTCCTCGGCGTTGGTGCGGGTGTAGCCAATGCTCCAGGACCAGTCGCTGTCGCTGGAGAAAGGCTTGGTCAGCGAGACCGTCAGCTGCTGGCCCTTGCCCTTGTTGGTGTTCTCGAGCAGGAACACGTCACCGAAGTACGCGTTACGGCCGGTGCGCGCGCCATTGGGTGCCAGCGTACCGGTGCCGGCGGTGGTGTTGCCGAACGGACGAGCGCTGTTCGGGTTCCAGTACAGCACGCGGCCATCGGGACCGATGTAGCCCGGACCCACGTTGAGCGTGCGGTAGAACAGGCCGTTCTTGACGTCCGTCAGCAGCAACTCGGCCGACGCGACGACGCCGTTCCACGGAGTCTCGACATCGATGGCCAGGTTGGCCTTCCACACCGACGGCAGCTCGAAGTCGTCGCTGATCGCGTTCACGTTGCGTACGCCGGCACCGCCCGCGGGCACGTTCTGGTTCAGGCCATCGGGGCTGAACGGCACCAGCGTCGGGTTGGTGTAGTTCTGGTAGGAAATGTAGTTCATGCCCGTGCTGCTGTAGGCATTGCCCACCCACACCTGCGGCGCGTCGCCCTGGAACAGGCCAACGCCACCGCGCAGCTGGGCCGGACGCTCCCAGTCGAACGTGTAGTTGAAGCCGAAGCGCGGCTGGATGATGTAGTCGCCGTTATAGGTGTTGTTGTTGGCGATGCCGAAACCGCCGGTGTAGGTACCGCCGGTGCACGCGGCGTTCGCGGTGCCGGGAGCGGCGGCGAAGCACTCGTTGAACGGCGGGTTCGGGCTGGCTTCCGGCTTGTCGGCGCGCACGCCCAGGGTCAGCGTCAGGTTAGGCGTGACGTACCAGGTGTCCTGCACGAAGAAGCCGAGCGACTTGTTCTTGTAGCGCGCGGCGATCGCATCCGGATTGGTCGGATTGGTCTGCAGGTCGTAGTCGAAGTAGCGGCCATTGATCAGGTTGCTGAAATCCGAGACGCCATTCACCAGCGGCACGTAGAAGCTGTAGTTGCCCCACGAGTCCTGCAGGAAGAAGTTGTAGATCTCGTTTTCGCTGTACTCGGCGCCGAACTTCAGGTCGTGGTCGCCCAGGGTCCAGGTGGCCGCACCGAAGTAATTCCAGGTCTCGGTCAGCAGCGCATTGCCGGGCGAGCTGCGCTCGGTACCCAGGCGGATCGCGTCGAGGCCGGCGAAGCTGTTGCTGTTGGTGCCGATCGGGTTGTTGTTGCCGTTGGTCGTGATGCCGTCATCGAAATACACCTGGATCGTCGGCGCGTTGGTCGGGCTGACGCGGACGGCGGAGTAGTCGCGGTAGGACACCTTGAACTCGGTCGAGAACGTCTCGGACCAGTCGCTGAACAGCTGACCGACATAGCTTTCCACGGTCTTGACGTGGTTGAACCAGTTCGAGCTCAGGGCCAGCACGCTGGCGGTTGACGCTTCCGGACGGACGCGGTTCTGCTCCAGCTTGCTGTAGCGCAGGCTGGCGCGGTGCGCATCGCTGATGTTCCAGTCCAGCTTCAGCGCGTACTCTTCAAGCTCGGTGTCGCCGCCGCCGCTCAGGTCGCCCGCATCGAAACCCCACACGTCGCGCGCGATGCGCTGCACTTCGGCCACGTCGGCGGCGTCGAAGTCCGCGCCGCCCGAGGACAGCGGGTTGGTGCCCAGGGTCTTGCCGGCCGGACCGATGTTGGCCTGCTTGAACTTCTCGTAGTTGGCGAAGAAGAACAGCTTGTCCTTGATGATCGGGCCACCCAGGGTGATACCCCAGGTCTTCTCGTCGTCGTACTCGTCGAACGGACGGTCGGTGACGTCGATGGTGGCGCCGGCCACACGTGCCGGATAGTCGCCGAACCAATCGCCATCACGGTAGGTGCCGTACACCGAACCGTGGAATTCGTTCGTACCGGACTTGGTCACGGCGTTGACATTGGCGCCGGCGGCGCCGGACATGGTCACGTCGTAGTTCGACAGGTTGATGTCGATGGCCTCGATGGCCTCCATCGAGACCGGCTGGCGCTGCGTCGGCATGTTGTTGCCTTCCAGGCCGAAGGTGTCGCTGGCCGACACGCCGTCGATGGTGATCTTGTTGAAGCGCGGGTTCTGGCCGCCGGCGGTGATGCTGCCCGACGCGCGGTCGCTGAAGGTCACGCGCGGATCCAGGCGCATGTAGTCCTGGATGTTGCCGTTCACGGACGGCAGATTCTCGATGGTGACGCGGTCGACGCTGGTGCCCGAACCCATCTTGGTGGCGCTGAACACTTCCGAGCCACCGGCAAAGCCCACGGCAGTCACGGTTTCCAGGGTGGTCAGGTCGCCGGTCAGGGCGGCGTTGACGGTGTTCACCTGGTTCAGCGTCAGGAACACGTTGTCTTCGGTCTTGGTGCCCGAGCCCGACTTGGTGATGGTCACCTGGTAGGGACCACCGACGCGCAGGCCGCGCGCGGTGTAACGGCCGCTCGCGTCCGTGGTGGCGCGGCTGACGGTACCGGATTCGACGTGGGTGATGGTCACCTCGGCGCCGACGACGGGCTGGCCGCCATTGTCGGTGACCAGGCCGCCCACACCCGCCGAGGTGCTCTGCGCAAAGGCAGGCGCGGCGGCAAGTGCGGCAACGAGGCCAAGGCTGAGCTTGGACATGCGAAGACGACGGGATTGGTTCATCGGATAAACCTCAGGTACGGGAGTGATGTGGCGAAGCGGCTGACAAGACGTGCGGAACCGGCCGGTGAGGTCGGTTCAAGAGGGCGTGCTAGGGGTTCCCATGGCCCACGCGGCGTCCGCGGAGGTTAATAACAGGTTAACACGATAGGACCATTTTGTGACCGCGGCATGACAATCTTCCGCGGTGCAACATGACAGCCCAAGAGGCGCGTTGCGACGCGGTGTACGGCCTTCGGGGTCAGATGTTGGGCGGCGTCAGCTTGAGGTACGTCCCCACCCCATCCAGCACCATCTGGACGGAGATGGCGACAAGAAGCATGCCCATTAGCCGCTCGATCGCGGTCAGTACGCTGCGGCCCAGCCACTTGTAGAGCACCGTGGCGGAGATCAGGATCGCGGCGGTCGCGGCCCAGGCGATCAGCAGGGCCAGGCTCCAGTCGCCCAGCCGGTCGGGCTCGGAACTGCCCATCAGCATCACGGCCGCCATGCCCGACGGGCCAGCGACCAGGGGGATGGCGAGCGGGACGATGAAGGGTTCGCCGCCCGGGGTTTCGCCCATCAGGCCCTCGGGGCGCGGGAAGATCATCCGCACGCCGATCAGGAACAGCACGATGCCGCCGGCGATAGCCACGGATTCCTGGCGTAGGTGCATCAATTCCAGCGCGTACTTGCCGCACCACAGGAACAGCATCAACACCGCCAGCGCGATCAGCAGTTCCCGAACCACCACGATGCGCTGCCGCCGCGTGGGCAGCGGCTTCAACACGCTGAGGAACACCGGGATGTTGCCCAGCGGATCCAGGATCAGGAACAGCAGCATCGCCGCCGACAGGATGGTCATGCGCGCACTTTCCAGACCTGCCCGCGGTGGGCGGCGCCATCAGATGACAGCAGCGTGACACAGGCGCCGGCGTAGTCGGCCGCCTCGCGCGCCTGCAGATCGGTGTCGTCCGCGTAGGCGCGCGACCTCAGGCCGGTACGCATCGGGCCCGGCTGCAGTGCGGACACGCGAATGGACGACGAAGCCAGTTCCGCGTGCAGCATGCCCACCATCGCGGCGACTCCATGCTCGGCGATGCCGTAGGCGCCCCAGTAGGGCTGGCCGACACGTTCCAGATCGTCCAAGGCGAACACCAACGCTGCGTCCTGCGATTGCCGCAACAGCGGAAGGCAGGCCTGGGACAGCCACCAGGGCGCCGTCAGGTTGACGTGCATGACGCGCGCGAACGCTGCGGGGTCGGTGTGCTCGAGCGGTGTCAGCCCCTTGAACTCGACGGCGCAATGGAGCACACCATCCAGGCGACCCAGTTCGGCGCGCAACCGATCGGCCAGTTCCGCATAGTCGTCGGGCGTGGCGCCTTCCAGGTCCAGTGGATACAGCAACGGCTCCGCGCCGGCCTGCGCGACCGCATCGTAGACACGATTCAATTTCGGCACCTTGCGGCCCAGCAGCACCACGGTCGCGCCCGCCTGCGCACACGCGACAGCCGCCGCGCTACCCAGCCCGCCGTGCGCACCACTGACCAGGACGACGCGCTGGTCCAGCGCGCGCGGCGCGCGGGTAGGCAATCCGATCAGGCTCACGGCGACAACGCCTCCGCGACGATGCGCTGGAGCTCGCCGGACTCGTGCAGTTCGAGCGTGATGTCGCAGCCGCCGATCAGCTCGCCGTTGATGAAAAGTTGCGGGAACGTGGGCCAATTCGAGAAGCGCGGCAGGTTGGCGCGGATCTCGGGCTCTTCCAGCACGTTGATCGTGTAGAGATGTTCGGCGCCCGCTTCGCGCAACGCCTGCATCGCGCGACTGGAGAAGCCGCACATCGGGAACTGCGGCGTGCCCTTCATGAAAAGGACGATCGGGTGGCCATCCACTTCGGCCTGGATGCGTTCCATCACCGGCATGCTGATTTCTCCTTCCTTGACGGTTTGGCAACCACCGTCGGGTACACTTTCGGTCCGCTCCGCAGGCCTCGCCGGCGGATTGCCCATTGTAAGCCTTCGCATCGCCCCGACGATGCCCGGCATGCCCTTTGACCCGCCTAGCGTAAGGAACCGAGCCATGGCCATCGAACTGCCCCCCCTGCCCTACGACCGCACCGCCCTGGAGCCGCACATCTCCGGCGAGACCATCGACTTCCACTACGGCAAGCACCACAAGACCTACGTGGACAACCTCAACAAGCTGATCGAAGGCACCGAGCTGGCCGACGCGTCGCTGGAAGAGATCGTGCGCAAGTCGCAGGGCGGCATGTTCAACAACGCCGCGCAGGTCTGGAACCACACCTTCTACTGGAACTGCCTCAAGCCCAATGGCGGCGGTGAGCCGACCGGAAAGCTGGCCGAGCTGATCAACAAGACCTTCGGCGACTTCGCCAAGTTCAAGGAAGAATTCACCAAGACCGCCATCGGCACCTTCGGTTCCGGCTGGGGCTGGCTGGTGCAGCGTCCGGACGGTTCGTTGGCGTTGGCCAGCACGTCCAACGCCGCTACTCCGCTGACCGGCGAAGACAAGCCGCTGCTGACGATCGACGTGTGGGAACACGCTTACTACATCGACTATCGCAACGCGCGTCCGAAGTACGTCGAGTCGTTCTGGGCCCTGGTCAACTGGGACTTCGTGGCCGGCAACCTGCGCTGATCGCGCATCGGCACCGCACGTTCGAGCGGCCGGGGAAACCCGGCCGTTTTTCTTTTCCTCGATGCTGGCTGCCGGATGAATCCCGGTCGCAATGGCGTCAACACGCGCAGGGTTGCAGGCGTTCCCCGGGGTGTGGTCCCACCCCGAGGAGAACACCATGGCATTGCGTTACGGATTGGCTGGATCCCTGCTTACCGTCCTGCTGGCGATGTCGGCGAACGCCGACGCCGCGCCACGGGACCGCGACAACAACCCACCCGGCCCCGTCGGCGGCCGCGGCACCAACTGGGAGAATCCGCCAGGCTGGAAGGGCGGTCCCGGCACATCGCCCGACCGCCGCTGGTATCGGCACGGCGGCAAGCGCTACGAGTTCGTCGTCGTGAAGAATGGGTACTACTTCAATCCCCAATACGGTTACTGGCACCCGCGCTATGGCCTGTGGAACCAGGCCAAGCGTTGCTGGTTCGACCTGGACAACAATCCGCCGGGCCCGCGTGGCGGTCGCGGCACGAACTGGGAGAATCCGCCCGGCCCGAAGGGTGGACCGGGTGCATCGCCGGACCGCTTTGGCCGCTGCCGCTGAGGCACGACGGCGCACAAAGAAGAACGGCCGGATGACCCGGCCGTTCTTCTTTCCGGCGATAGCGGCCGATGTCAGGCGGTAAGGCGCGCGATGACGGGGGCGACCTGCGCCTGGCGCGCCAGGCCCACGCCGATGCGCGCCAACGCATGGGCGAGCGCTTCCGCATCGTCGGCGCGCACGGTGGCATGTCCCACCTTGCGTCCGCCACGCGATTCCTTGCCGTAATCGTGCCAGTGGCCGCCCGCTTCCTGCAGCACCGGCGCGGCGGCCGGCATCTCGCCGATCCAGTTCAACATGCAGGCGTGCCCCAGCACGCGCGTGTCGCCGAGCGGCAGGCCTAGCACGGCACGCAGGTGGTTCTGGAACTGGGAGGTTTCCGCACCTTCGATCGTCCAGTGCCCCGAATTGTGGACGCGCGGCGCCATCTCGTTGGCCAGCCATTGGCCATCGCGATGGAAGAGCTCCAGTGCGAACATGCCCACGTAGTCCAGCGCTTCGGCCAGCTTACGCGCATGTTCGCGGGCAGCGTGTGCCAGTGCCTCATCGATCCGCGCAGGCGCCAAGCTGGCCGACAGCACGCCATCGACATGCCAGTTTTCGGTCAAGGGCCACGTGCGGAATTCGCCATCGCGGCCACGCACCGCCACCACCGACAGCTCGCGCTCGAACGGAATGAAGGCCTCCACGATCAGGCCCACCGTTTCCGCCTGCGTACCCAATGCTTCCCACGCGGCATCGACATCGCCGACGGAGCGCAGGCGGAACTGGCCCTTGCCGTCGTAGCCCAGCCGACGCGTCTTGAGGATGCAGGCGCCACCGAGGCGCTCCACTTCATCGCGCAGTTGTTCGTACGACGCGACATCGGCGAACGCGCCCACCGGGATGCCCAGCTCGCGGAACAGGGTCTTCTCGACCAGCCGGTCCTGTGCGACGGCGAGCGCACGCGGATTCGGGAATACCGGGACACGCTGCGCGAGCCACTCCGCGCTTTCAGCCGGCACGTTCTCGAAATCGAAGGTGGCCACGTCGACTCTCGACGCGAATTCGGCCAGCGCCGCTTCATCACGGTAGTCGCCGACGAGCAGCGGCGCGAATTGGCCCGCGCAGGCGTCCGGCGCGGTGTCCATCACGAGGAAGCGCAGGCCCAGCGGCGCGCCCGACAGCGCGAGCATGCGTGCCAGTTGTCCGCCGCCGAGGATGCCGACCGTCGTCATAGCGGTTGGCGCGGGTCGTCGTGCGCCATCACGTCATCGGTCTGGCGCGCACGGAATGCGGTCAGCGCCGCGCCGATGGCGGGGTATTCCGGTGCGAGCAGCGCCGCGGCGAACAGGCCCGCATTGGCCGCGCCAGCATTGCCGATCGCGAACGTCGCCACCGGGATGCCCGCCGGCATCTGCACGATGGACAGCAGCGAGTCCATGCCGTTGAGCGCCTTCGACTGCACCGGCACGCCGAGCACGGGTACCGCGGTCTTGGCCGCGAGCATGCCTGGCAGGTGCGCTGCGCCGCCGGCACCGGCGATGATGGCGCGCAGGCCACGCGAGGCGGCTTCATCGGCATACGAGAAAAGCACGTCGGGCGTGCGGTGCGCCGAAACCACCTTCACTTCGTAGGGCACGCCCAGCGCATCCAGCTTCTGCGCGGCGTGCTGCATGGTGTCCCAGTCGGAGCGGGAGCCCATCACGATGCCCACCACGGGGCTGGAAACGCTGGCGGTCATGGCCGTCCTCGGTCGCAAAGACGTATTCTACCCTCCTGACTGAACCACCGATCGAGTCCCGACCCCTCATGGACCGCAAACTGCTGGACCTGCTGTGCTGCCCCACCACCCGCCAACCGTTGGCCGTGCTCGATTCGCGCGGCCTTGACGCGTTGAACCGCGCGATCGGCAGCGGCCAGGTCAAGCGGGCCGACGACACCGTGGTCACCGAGACGCTGAGGGAGGCACTGATCACGCACGATCGCAAGATCGCGTACCGGGTCGAAGATGGCATTCCCGTCCTGCTCGCCGAAGAAGCGATCGCCACCGCTCAGGCGGACGATTTCCCCGCCCGATGAGCGAGCGCCCGACGCCCCCGCCGGAGAACGTGATCCGCGACGACGTCGCGCGCGCGTTGGCCGAGGACGTCGGTCCCGGCGATGTCACCGCGGCGCTCTTGCCCGACACCGCAGACATCGCCTACCTGCTTTGCAAGGAAGCGGCCGTCATCGCCGGGCGCCCGTGGTTTGATGCCTGCCATCGTGCCCTCGATCCGGACGTGAAAATCGAGTGGCGCGTGCAGGAAGGCGACCGCGTGGCGGCCCGAACCGTACTGGCGACGCTATCCGGCCGCACGCGCGCCCTGGTCACGGCCGAGCGCGCCGCGCTGAATTTCCTGCAGACACTGTCCGGTACCGCGACCACCACGTCGGCTTATGTCGATGCGGTGCGCGGCACCGGCTGCACGATCCTCGACACACGCAAGACCCTGCCCGGCCTGCGCCTGGCGCAGAAGTACGCCGTCCGCTGCGGCGGCGGGCGCAACCACCGCATCGGCCTGTACGACGCCGTGATGCTGAAGGAGAACCACGTGCGCGCCGCCGGCTCGCTCACTGAGGCAATCCGCGCCGCGCGCGCCGCGCAACCGTCATTGCCGCTGATCGTCGAGGTGGAAACACTGGCCCAGTTGGATGAGGCCCTGTCCGAGGGCTGCGAACGCATCCTGATCGACGACTTCGATGCAGATACCCGTCGTGAAGCCGTGCGGCGCGCGAAAACGGCACCATACGACGGCCGCATTCCGCTGGAAGTTTCCGGCGGCGTGGACATGTCGACGCTCGCCGGCATCGCCGCCGACGGGGTGGATTTCGTCTCCATCGGCGGGCTTACCAAGCACGTGCGCGCCATCGACCTGTCGATGAAGCTCGGCCCCGCACCATGAGCATGTCGCCGCTCAGCGCGCTGTTGTGGATGGTGGCTGCAGCAGCAGCCTTTGCCTACTGGAATGCCGCGCGTGCGGCCGCCGAGCGTGCGGGCGTGCTCGGCCGCAACGCCTGCAAGGCGGCGGGCGTGATCTGGCTTGACCAGAGCGTGCACGCCGCAGGATTGCGGGTGTGCCGGGGCGAGGATGGATGGCTCGGCTTCGAGCGCAGCTTCCGCTTCGAGTACTCGCACGATGGCATCGACCGTCATGTCGGCCGCATGGTGCTGCGCAAGGGCGAGTTGGTGTCGTTCGTGGGGCCGGTCGTTCCGTCGGTCACCCCGCTCGACCTGCACTGACCGCGCTGCGCCCGCAGCGCGCTACTTCACCACGCGCAAGAACGGTGGACGCTTGCCTGGTGTCGGCGGGGTCTCGTCATCGGGCGGCGTATCGTGCGATGGCGGCTCATCGTCGCCGTCGGGTTCCGGGCCGGGAGCCACATCATCAGGCAACGCCATGCCCTGCCCCGTCTCACGCGAATAGATCGCGAGCACGGCGCTGATCGGAACGTACACCGGATGACTGACGCCCCCGAAACGCGCGGTGAAGCTCACCGCCTCGTTGTCGATCATCAGCCGCACGACCGCGCGCTCGGCGATGTTGAGCACGACCTTGCCTTCCTTCACCGCGCTCATCGGCACCTGCACACCTGCCTGGGTGGCATCCACGAGCAGGTGCGGCGTCATGCCGTTGTCCGCGATCCACTCGTTGAGCGCCCGCAGCAGGTACGGGCGGTGGCTGGTCATGCGGGAGGAATCGTCGGTCATGGAAGTCTCTGGAGCCGATCGCAAGCGACGCGTACGCGCGAATCGGCTGGGCGGGATGCCGGCTAGGCCGGGATCTCGCGAAGCTTCTTCTCTGCGTCCGTCAGACTGCGGATGAAGCCGGGGTTGCGGAAGATGCGGTTGCCGTAATCCTCGATCGCCTTGCCGTCCTTCGGCAGCGGCACGTCCAGCGAAGGCAGGCGCCAGATGATCGGGGCCATCGCGCAATCGGCGAGGCTCATTTCGGGATTGAGGAAGAACTTGCTCGCCTTGAACAGCGGCACCGACGCGGTCAGCAATTCCTTCAAACGCTTGCGACCGGCTTCGGCCTGCTGCTTGTTGCCCAACTGGATCGCCTGCACTTGCGGCACCCAGTCGTGCTCGATTCGCAGCATGGCAAGGCGCAGTCGCGCGCGGGAGAGCGGGTCCACCGGCATCAGCGGAGGATGCGGATAGCGTTCGTCCAGGTATTCGCTGACCACCGAGGCGGCATACAGCACCAAGTCGCGCTCCACCAAAGTGGGCACGGAATGGTAGGGATTGAGGTCGATGAGGTCTTCGGGCGGGTTCTGCGGATCCACCGGCACCAGGTCGTAACTCACGCCCTTGGCGGCGAGCACCAGCCGCACGCGATGGCAGAGCACATCATCGGTGGAGGAAAACAACGTCAGTGTATTGCGCATACGTGGACTCGCAGCCATTCACGGCTCTCCGACGACCGGAATCCGCCGATCGCACCGACGCCACCGGCCCCTTGCCGAAGGTCGCCCCGGTCCCTGAGTGTGCAATCCCCGCCGGAAAAAGCCAAGCAACCCCACGCCCGGCCGAATCCGTCTACGGCGCGGGCGTACGCCCGCGCCGTGGCGGCGGATGCGACGCCCTTAGTGGACGTCCTTCCAGTACTCCTCCTTGAGGAGGTAGGCCAGGAACGTCAGCGCTGCCAGGAACAGGATCACCCACACGCCGATACTCTGGCGCTTTAGGGCCGCCGGCTCGCCGACATACTCCAGGAAGTTGGTGATGTCGCGCGCGGTCTGGTCGAACTCCTGCGCGCTCTGGCGACCGGCCTGCGCCACCTTGAGGCCTTCGACATGGCGCTCGCCCGTCGCCGGATCGGCGGGGCCGAACTCCGCGTGCTGCAAGCCCTGCAGTTCCCACAGGGGGTTCGGCATGGAGGCGTTCGGGAACAACTTGTTGTTCCAGCCCAGCGGACGCGATTCGTCGAGGTAGAACGACTTCAGGTAGGTGTAGATCCAGTCGCTGCCGCGCACGCGGGAGATGACGCTCAGGTCCGGCGGCATCTTGCCGAACCACTTCGTCGCCGGATCGTGCGGCATCGATACCTGGATCTGCTCGCCGAACTTGGCGCCGGTGAAGTTGAGGTTGTTCATCACCTCGTCTTCGGTCAGGCCCAGGTCTTCGGCCATGCGCGAATAGCGCATGTACTTCAACGAATGGCAGCCCGCGCAGTAGTTCATGTACAGCTGCGCACCGCGCTGCAGCGAGGCGCGGTCGCCCAGGTCGTTGCCGGCCTGCAGCGTGGCGCCGCCTTCCGCAGCGAACGCGGAGAACGAGATCAGCAACCCGCTGGCGAATACAGCTAGGCGAGAGGCGAAAGTCTTAGTCATGCGTCGTCACCCGCTCGGGCACTGGCTTGGTCTTGTCGATCTTGGTCCAGATCGGCATGGTCAGGAAGAACAGGAAGTAGAAGCCGGTCAGGAAGCGGCCGATGATGGTTTCCACCGGATCCGTACCCGGGCCCGCACCGATCTTGCCCAGCCACACGAAGCAGATCGCGAACACGCCCAGCAGCACCTTCGACAGCACGCCGCGGTAGCGGTACGACTTGACCTTCGCGCGGTCCAGCCACGGCACCAGGAACAGGATCGCGATCGCACCGAACATCACCAGCACGCCGCTCAGCTTGTGCGGCACCACGCGCAACATGGCGTAGTAAGGCGTGTAGTACCACACCGGCTTGATGTGCGCGGGCGTCACCAGCCTGTTGGCCTCGGTGAAGTTGTCGTGCTCGAGGAACCAGCCACCCATCGCCGGGGCGAAGAACACGATGAACGCCGCCAGGATCAGGAAGCCACCCACGTAGAAGCCGTCCTTGACCGTGTAGTACGGGTGGAACGGAACGCCGTCGGCAGGCGCGGTCGGCGACCAGCGGTTGCCCTTCGGCCCCTTCTTGATCTCGACGCCATCCGGGTTGTTCGAGCCCACTTCGTGCAGCGCGAAGATGTGCAGCACGACCAGCAGCAGCAGCACCAGCGGCAGCGCGATCACGTGCAGCGCGAAGAAGCGGTTCAGCGTGGCGTCGCCGGGCAGGTAGTCGCCCATGATCCACTCGGTCAAGCCGTTGCCGATCACGGGGATGGCACCGAACAGCGAGATGATCACCTTGGCGCCCCAGAACGACATCTGGCCCCACGGCAGCACGTAGCCCAGGAAGGCTTCGGCCATCAGCACCAGGTAGATCAGCATGCCGAGGATCCACACCAGCTCGCGCGGCTTCTGGTACGAGCCGTACATCAGGCCGCGGAACATGTGGATGTAGACGACGATGAAGAACAGCGAGGCGCCGGTGCTGTGCATGTAGCGGATCAGCCAGCCCCACTCCACGTCGCGCATGATGTATTCGACCGAGGCGAAGGCTTCCGCCGCGCTCGGCTTGAAGTGCATCGTCAGGAAGATGCCGGTCAGGATCTGGTTGACCAGCACCACGATCGACAGCACGCCGAAGATGTACCAGATGTTGAAGTTCTTGGGCGCGTAGTACTCGCTCATGTGCTTGCGGTACACGGGCATGAAGCCCGGCGCGCGCGCGTTGAACCAGTCCATCAGGCCATCAGCGGTACGGGTGATGATGTTCGCCATGGCTTAAGCGCCCCCCTTCGGGTCGACGCCGACGATGATCGTCGTGTCGTTCTCGTAGTAGTGCGGCGGCACCACGAGGTTGGTGGGCGCCGGGACGCCCTGGAACACGCGGCCGGCCATGTCGAAGCGCGACTTGTGGCAGGGGCAGAAGTAGCCGCCCTTCCAGTTCGGGTCGTACGGCTCGGGCTTGATCTCGGCGGCCATTTCCGGCGAGCAGCCCAGGTGGGTGCACAGGCCGACCAGCACGGAGATCTCGGGCTTCAGCGAACGCGTTTCGCCCGTGATATAGGCCGGCTGCTGGTCCTTGTTGGACGACTGCGGGTCGCGCAGGTTGGCGTCCAGCGTCGGCAGCGCGTCCAGGATCGCCTTGGAGCGCTTGACGATCCAGATCGGCTGGCCACGCCATTCCAGGATCAGGCGCTGGCCTTCCTGGAGTCCGCTGATGTCGGCGGTCACCGGGGCGCCGGCCAACTTGGCCCGGGCGCTCGGATTCCACGACTTGATAAAAGGTACAGCTGCAATACCGGCACCCACTGCACCCACCACAGCGGTGGTCGCAGTCAGGAACCGGCGTCGGCCCGTATTCACAGGCCCATTGACCCCATCGATGGCCATCCGGCACTCCGCAAAACAATCAGGTAGCTAAAAAGGCTGCCAAGGCCGCACCCCAAACATCGGTGCGGGCCGCAAAAGACGGCAAAGTGTAACGGAAGGCTTAATCGGCCGACAACGGCTGCCTTGAAATCAAGGGGTTGCGCGCGCATCGGCGCGCCTGGGACGACTCAGCGTGCGGCAACGGCCTGGCGATAGCGGTCGGCCAGCACGGCCACGCGCTCAACATAGCGCTGCGTTTCCTTGTACGGCGGAACGCCGCCATGGCGATCCACGGCGCCCTCGCCGGCGTTGTAGCCCGCGGCGGCCAGGGTCAGGTTGCCGTTGAAGCGCTTCAGCAGCCACGCCAGGTACTGGGTGCCGCCACGGATGTTCTGGCCGGCGTTGTAGCTGTCGCTCACGCCGAACCGGCGCGCGGTGGCGGGCATCAGCTGCATCAGGCCCTGTGCGCCGGCATGGGACAGGGCCAGCGGGTTGTAGGACGACTCGGCGTGCATGATCGCGCGGATCACGGCCTCTTCCACGCCGAATTCGCGTGCCGCGGCGGCGATTTCGGCCTGGTAGGCGCCGGTATTCAGACGCAGGCGGCCGAAGTCCACGCTCGGGTTGCCGCAGGCGAAACAGGTTTCGATGTAGCTGTACTTGATCGTGCGCAGGCTGGCGACCTGGGTGCCGCCGCGCGGACGCGCGCTGGTGTAGTGGCGCACGCCATCCTTGATGTAGGAGTAGACCTGCCCACTGACCACGCGGCGCGGTCCGGTGGCCGGCGCGGTCGCAGGCGGCGCGGCGGCCGGGACGACAGCGCTGGCGGAATCGGAAAGCGCCGGGGTGACCGCGGCGCCCAGTGCCGGCGCGGCAGGCGGCGGCGTCGCCGGACGCGACACGGTCGTGACCTGTGCCGGGCGGCTGCGATCCGGGGTGTAGCGGCTGATCACTTCGCAGCTGGCGCCACTGACGCGCTTGCTGACGTAGTTCGGCACACCGTCAGCGCCGGTGCACTTGTACAGCGTGCCCGCGCTGGCCGGCAGTGCGGTCAACGCGGCCAGCGTGGCCAGAAGCGTCAGAGTCCCCCTCATGGCGCGCAGTGTCCCCAATTCGCCAGCAGTTGCCAAGTCCTTGTCCAACAAAGGTTTCCTCCAATCTGTGCGGCCGGTCGGAGTTCCAACAGCCGGCGGCACGGCGGCCAGGGATGGCCTGTTACCCGCTATCAACGCCATCCGGTACGGGTTCCGGCCGCCCCCAGCGCGTAAACTACGCGGCCCTGCCCGCCCCACCCGACTGGATTAAGCGCCATGACCGGGACGCAAGCCCCCGACCTGCCGACCACGGCCGGCCCTGCCGTGACCGACCCCGCCCTCGTCCCCCTGCCCGTTGGCCATGCCCGCGTGCCCGACCAGGTGCACGGCAAGCCCAGCGAAGGCTCGCCTTCGCGAGGAAAGCTTTTCATCAAGACCCACGGGTGCCAGATGAACGAGTACGACTCGGCCAAGATGGCCGACGTGCTCGCCGCCTCCGATGGCCTCGAACTGACCGACAACCCCGAGGAAGCGGACGTGGTGCTGGTCAATACCTGCTCCATCCGCGAGAAGGCGCAGGAGAAGGTCTTCAGCCAACTCGGCCGGTGGAAGGCGCTGAAGGCTGGCGGTCGCGACGTGATCATCGGCGTCGGCGGCTGCGTGGCATCGCAGGAAGGCGAGGCGATCGTCAAGCGCGCGCCCTACGTGGACCTGGTATTCGGCCCGCAGACCCTGCACCGCCTGCCGGAGTTGATCCGCGCCCGACGCGAGCAGAACAAGCCGCAGGTGGACATCAGCTTCCCCGAGATCGAGAAGTTCGACCGTCTGCCCGAGCCGCGCGCCGAAGGCCCCTCCGCGTTCGTGTCGATCATGGAAGGCTGCTCGAAGTACTGCTCGTTCTGCGTGGTGCCCTACACCCGCGGCACGGAAGTCAGTCGTCCGTTCGAGGACGTGCTGGTGGAAGTGGCGCAGCTCGCCGCGCAGGGCGTGCGCGAGATCAACCTGCTCGGCCAGAACGTCAACGCGTATCGCGGCCCCTACGGCGACGGTGAAGTCGCCGACCTGGGCCTGCTGATCCGCACCATCGCCGAGATCGACGGTGTCGGCCGCATCCGCTTCACCACCTCGCACCCGCTCGAGTTCAGCGACTCGCTGGTGGACGCATACCGCGACGTGCCGCAGCTGGCCAACTTCCTGCACCTGCCGGTGCAGGCGGGCAGCGACCGCGTGCTGTCGGCGATGAAGCGCGGCTACACCGCGCTCGAGTTCAAGCAGAAGATCCGCAAGCTGCGCGCGGTGCGGCCCGATATCTCGATCAGCTCGGATTTCATCGTCGGCTTCCCCGGCGAAACCGATGCCGATTTCGAGAAGACGATGAAGCTGCTCGAGGATGTCGGCTTCGACCAGAGCTTCAGCTTCATCTACTCGCGGCGCCCGGGCACGCCCGCCGCGGACCTGGAAGACGACACGCCGGACGCCGTGAAGCATGCGCGCCTGGAGCGCCTGCAGCAGCACATCAACGTCTACGCCGCGGGCATCTCGCAACGCATGGTGGGCACGGTGCAGTCGGTGCTGGTGGAAGGCCCGTCGAAGAAGAATCCGAACGAGTTGACCGGCAAGACCGAGAACATGCGCTCGGTGAACTTCCCCGGCCACCCACGCCTGGTCGGCCAGTTCGTCGACGTGGTGATCACGGAAGCGCTGACCAATTCGCTGCGCGGCCGCATCGCCGGCACCGACTGACGTCGCACCTCAGCCGACGGCGGGCAGGGGCACGCCGTCGCGCTCGTTGTCCCAGATCATGTGGATGATCTTCCAGCCGTCCTCGCCCTTGTAGAGCTGGATGCTGTTGATGCCGCGGCGTTCCGCCACCGCATCGCCGGGCACATGTCGGGCCTCGTAGGCGCTCCAGACGTGGGCGATGTTGCCGAACACGCGGATCTCCCGCCCGGTCTCCACCTCGAAGAAATCCATCTCCGCCAGCAGCGCGTCGGCGTTGGCACGGTATTCCGCCAGCGAGAAAGACAGCCGCCACGGCGCGCCCTGCGCGTCGACGCCCGTGCGGATCTGGCGGCAGTCGGGATGGAAGACATCGTCCTGCGTCGACCAATCGCGCGGGCCCGCCGGGCCCGAGATCATCACGTACATGGCATCCACCACCGCGCCGATCGCTGCGTCGTCCATCGCTCGCCCCTCTTGCCGGAAGATCGCCAGCCTATCAGTCCAACCGCTTCCGGAACCGCAGGATCGCCGCCGTCATCATCACCGCGGTGAAGGCGAGCAGCGCGAGGACATCCGCCCACAGCTCCCACAGGCTGGCGCCGCGCAGCATCACCCCGCGGATCAGGCGCAAGAAGTGGGTCAGCGGCAATGCCTCGGCGATCCACTGCACGACCTTGGGCATGCCGGCGAACGGAAACATGAAGCCGGATAGCAGGATCGACGGCAGGAAGATGAAGAACGTCATCTGCATCGCCTGGAACTGCGATTTCGCGCCTGTGGAGATCAGCAGGCCGAGGGTGAGATTGGCCACGATCAGCAGGCAGGCGGCGATGTACACGTGCAGCAGGCTACCGCCCAGCGGAACCTGGAACAGCCACATGCCCAGCGCCAGCACCACCGTGGTCTGGACGAAACCGATGGCCACGTAGGGCAACACCTTGCCGATCATCAGTTCCGCGCTGCTGACGGGCGTGGCGATCAGCAGTTCCATGTTGCCGCGCTCGCGTTCGCGCACGATGGCCACGCCGGTGAACAGCACCATCGTCATCGTCAGGATCACGCCGATCAGTCCCGGCACGATGTTCACCGCCGAGCGCCGCTGCGGGTTGTAGAAGCCGACCACGCTGATCGTGCGCGTCGCGAGCGGGCTGCTACTGCCGTCCAGCGGCATCTGCGCCAGTTGCGCGGCCGCGCTCTGCACGGCGTTGTCGCTGCCGTCGACAAAGATCTGCACGGCTTCGCGACCTTCCGCCCGGCGACGCTCGTAGTCCGGCGGGATCACCACGCCGATGCTGATTTCGCCCCGGCGCATCGCCTGCACGAGTTCCTGGGGCGTCGCGGCTTCCTTCGTCGGGGTGACCACGCCGGTGGCGACGATGTCCATCACCAGCGCGCGGGACGCGGCGGTGCGCGACTGGTCGGCGATGCCGGCGGACAGGTCGCGCAAGTTGGTATTGATCGCGTAGCCGAACAACAGCAACTGCATCACCGGGATGCCCACGATCATCGCCAGGGTGATGCGGTCGCGCCGCATCTGCCGCAGCTCCTTCACCATCACGGCCATCAGGCGGCGGAATTTCATGCGGCCTCCTCGCGCGCCGGCTGGCCGCGCGTGGCGGAGACGAACACGTCTTCCAGATTGGCCGGCGCCGCCGACACCTCCGCGTCGATGCCGGCCGTGCGCAGGCCCTGTGCGATGCGGTCCGCGGCCTGTCCATTCTCGGCCAGCAGCACGCGCAGCACGTTGCCGATCTGCGCCACGCTGATCACGCCGGGCAGGCCGACCAGCACTTTCTGCGCCTGGCGCGGCTCCGGCGCTTCCACGACCAGCGTGCGTCCGGCGAGCTCTCCCGTCAGCGCATCGGGCGTGCCGTCCGCCACGAGTACGCCACGATCGAGGATGGCGATGCGATGGCAGCGCTCGGCCTCGTCCATGTAGTGCGTGGACACCAGCAGCGTGGTGCCGGCGTCGGCGAGCTCGAAGAGCTTTTCCCAGAAATCGCGGCGCGATTCGGGATCGACCGCGCTGGTCGGTTCGTCGAGGAACAGGAGCTCCGGCGAATGGATCACCGCACCCGCGAGCGCGAGGCGCTGCTTCTGCCCGCCGCTCATCGTGCCGGCCAGTTGCTTCTGGCGGTCCTGGAAGTGGTACTGCTCGACCAGTTCATCGATGCGACGCCGCGCCCGCGCGCGCGGGATGTCCTGCACCGCGGCGAGGAACTCGAGGTTCTCGCGGACAGTGAGGTCTTCGAACAGCGAGAATTTCTGCGTCATGTAGCCGATGCGCGTACGCAGCTGCTCGGCTTGTTCCGGGATGCGCAGGCCCAGCACTTCGATATCGCCCGCCGTGGGCGTCAGCAAGCCGCACAGCATACGGATGGTGGTGGATTTGCCGGAACCATTCGGCCCAAGGAAGCCGTAGACGTTCCGACGCGGCACATCGAGATCGACGTCGTTCACCGCAACCAACGCACCGAAGTGCTTGGTCAACCCGCGGACGCGGATCGCCAGTCCCTCGTCATTCGTCGCCATCGGACACCACCTGCAGCGGCGCGCCTACCGGAAGGCTGGCGGCATCCTTGCCCAGGCTGATTTCAGCGAGGTAACTCAGGCGCGCGGCGTCCTGACCGGTCAGCGCGAAGTACGGCGTGAAGCTGGGCTCGCTGCGGATCATCCGCACGCGGCCTTCGTGGATCGCGCCCTCGCCCTCCAGGCGCACGCGCACCGTGTCACCGACTTTCAGCCGGTTGCGCATCGCCTGCGGCAGGTAGACGCGCGCATACGGCGCATCGCCGACCAGCATGACCGCGAGGGGCGCGCCGACCGGGGCCTGGTCGCCCAGCTTGTACGGCAGGCTGTCGATGCGGCCCGCACGTGGCGCGACGATGGTGAGCTTTTCCAGTGTCACCGCCTGCACCCGCGCCTGTGCATCCGCCGAAGCGACGGCGGCCTCGCCTTGGGCGACCTGTTCGACGCGCGTGCCGTGCTCCAGCTCCAGCAACGCAGCCTGCGCCACCCGCACCTGCGCCTGTGCGCTCTGCGATGCCGCGCGCGCACGATCCACCTCGGAAGCCGCCACCAGGCGCTGGCGTCCCAGCGGTTGCAAGCGCGCGTAATAGGCATCCGCATCCCGGACTTGTGCCTGCGCAGCGGCCAGGCTGGCACGCGCTTGGGCGATGGCCTCGACGCGCGGGCCGGCGCGCAGTTCCGCCAGGACTTCGCGACTCTGCGTGGCTTGCGCCTGTGCGGCGGCCAGTTGCGACTGGGTGCGCGCCAGTTCGAGTTGCAGCAACGGCGCGCCTGCGGCCACCTGTTGGCCTTCGCGCACGTCGATGCGCACGATTTTCTCGGCGACCGGCGACGGCAGCGTCACCCGGTCCCATTCCAGCGTGCCCAGGGCCGTGGGCGCGTCGGCGGCGCAACCCGCCATCATCAGGATCGCGGCCGCCATCGCACCGCGTTGCAGTTCACTTCGCATGGTCCAGCTCCAGTCCACGGTCCAGCAGCACCAGCGTGTGCCGGCGCAGGTCGTTGAAGTCGATGTCGTCGGCGCCGAACAACTGCCGCCAGATCGGCGCGCTCGCCATCGGGAACATGGTCAGCCCGATCAGCGACACCATCAGCAGGCGGGGGTCGAGGTCCGGATTGAGTTGGCCGGCCTGCTGGGCGGCGGCGAAACGGCCAGCCATCATCTTGGGCAGCAGCGGGCCGACCTGGCTGATCATCATTTCGCGCAGCGCGCCGCCTTCGCAGAGGATCTCGCGCACCCACAGCGTCGGCAGCCAGGGATGTTGCGCGACCACGCCACCGATACCGTGCACGAACCCTGCGATCAGGCCGCCGACATCGTCGTCACCGGCCTTCATCACCGGTGCGCGCATCTGCGCCACCACCGGCAACAGCCGCTCGGCCACCACGGCCTCCTGCAACTGGGCCTTGTCGCCGAAGTAGTAGTGCACCAGTGCCGGCGTCACGTCCGCCTCCGTGGCGATGTCGCGCAGCGAGGTGACCGCGATCCCACGACGGACGAAGCAGGCCAGCGCGGCGTCCAGCAGGGTGGCGCGCAGGTCGGCGGTCTCGGCGGTCGGGCGGCGCCCGCGGGTGCGTTTGGGGGGGGCCGGCGCAGGCGTGTCCGCCTGGGCGCGGGATCGGTTGGGGGTCTTCTTCGTCGTCATGGCGATTATTTAATTTTATGATTAATTAAATTTCAAGCCGGTTCCGACGAACGGCACACGGCTGGCCGGTCCGGGGCGCCCGCGCTACGCTGCGCGCCCGCCTTGCGTTTGCCAGGATCGCCGCCATTTCCTCGGATAGCCCCCGCCTGTGGGTGTTCACGCTGGAAGCCCGGCCGCGTGCCGACAGCCCGGACTTCGCCGAAGCCGGCGGCGCGTACGTCACCTGCTACCAGAAGCCCGGATTCGCCGACGACCCGATGCGACGCGCATCCGAGTTCATCCGCGAACAGGGCTGGGTCGTCCTCGCTGTCGAAGACGAACCCGCCCAGGTCGGCCGCGACGAAGCGCCCAACGCGGAGCACTTCGACCAGGCCCTCGTCGAGGACGAGGTTTATGTCTTCAACCAGTGGCCCGTCGACGACGCCGACGACCAGACGCGCCACTAGCCAACGAACCGAACACTGCCCTACCCCATGACCGACCCCAGCAAGCGCGAATTCACCCTGGAACCCGAGAACACCGAACGCCTGGCCAACCTCGCCGGCCCCTTCGACGCGCACCTGCGCCAGATCGAACTGCGGTTGGGCGTGGAAATCGCCAACCGCGGCGCGATCTTCCGGGTCACCGGCCCGGAGAAGGCCGTCGTCGCGACGGAGAAACTGCTGCACTCCCTGTACGAGGAAGCCGCCGGCGAAACCTTCGACAGCGAGGCGATCCACCTGCGGTTGAACGCCGCCAACGTGGAGCGCGTGGCGGAGGACGGCTATGAGCCGCAGGACGTGGCGATCAAGGTCAAACGCGGCACCGTGCGCGGCCGTGGCGCCAACCAGGCCAAGTACCTGCATGCCATCGCCACCCACGACATCAACTTCGGCATCGGCCCGGCCGGCACCGGCAAGACGTTCCTGGCCGTCGCCAGCGCGGTGGAAGCACTGAACGAATCGCGCGTGCAGCGCTTGATCCTGGTGCGCCCGGCGGTGGAGGCCGGCGAGAAGCTGGGCTTCCTGCCCGGCGACCTGTCGCAGAAGGTCGACCCGTACCTGCGCCCGCTGTACGACGCGCTGTACGAGATGCTGGGCGTGGAGAAGGTGGTCAAGTTGCTGGAGAAGAACGTCATCGAGATCGCGCCGCTGGCTTACATGCGCGGGCGCACGCTCAACGATGCGTTCGTCATCCTCGACGAGGCGCAGAACACCACCATCGAGCAGATGAAGATGTTCCTCACGCGCATCGGTTACGGCAGCACCGCCGTCGTCACCGGCGACCTGACCCAGGTGGACCTGCCGAAGCACCAGAAGTCCGGCCTGAAGGACGCGCTGGAGGTATTGCGCAACGTCGACGGCATCTCGTTCACCTTCTTCACCAGCCGCGACGTGGTGCGCCACCCGCTGGTCGCGAAGATCGTGCGGGCTTACGATGCACGCGACGGCAAGGACGCGGAAACCGGCCCTGCCTGATCCCCTCCGTCGACAGCGATCGCCATGACCCAAGGCCCCGTCCGCCTAGAAGTCTCCGTGAACTACGCGTTGCCCCGCGCCGGCATTCCCTCGGCAGTGAGCTTCCGCAAGTGGGTGGCTGCCGCGCTGGCGGGCCGCATCCGCGAGGCCGACCTGGCCATCCGCATCGTCGACAGCAAGGAAGGCCGCGCGCTCAACCGCCATTACCGTGGCCGCGACTACGCCACCAACGTGCTGAGCTTCCCGGCCGAGATGGCCGAAGGCGTGAAGCTGCCCAAGGGCGTGAAGATGCCGCTGCTCGGCGATCTGGTGATCTGCGCCCCGGTCGTGGCGCGCGAAGCCCGCGAGCAGAAGAAGCCGCTGGCCGCGCATTACGCCCACATGACCGTTCATGGCACCCTGCACCTGCTCGGCTGGGACCACGAGGACGACAAGGAAGCCGAGTGCATGGAGCAACTCGAGCGCGAGATCCTCGCCGACCTCGGCATCGACGACCCTTACGCGGAAGACTGACCATGCTGCGCACCCTGCTGCTCGCGTCCTGCGTGGCGCTGGCCCTGCCGTTCGCCGTGCGCGCGCAGGCCACCACGAGCGACCTCGCTTCGCTGATCGAATGCCGTGGCGACATCGCCGACCTCACCGCGCTCGCCCCGGCGTTGGAAGACCCGCTGAAGGCCGTCGCCCTCGGCTGGCGGCCGCTGCCGCAGGCGAACATGTTCATGACCGAATACCGGCTGGCCTCGCCGATCCGCGTGTTCGGGAACGACACCGACCACATCGCCTTCACTGGCGGCAGCGTGATGGCGATCCTGGACCTGCCCGATCCGCGCCCGCTGGCGAAGGAACTCGCGCTCGAAACCGCTATCGACACCCCGGCCAAGGCCATGTTCGGCAAGGAACTGCGCAGCGAGGAAACACGCGACGCGAAGAACGGCAAGGTGCTGATCGAGTCCGTCGTCCTCAACGTCAGCAACGTCGCCTCGCACCCGGGGAAGACGCTGGTGGGTTGCAGCTACAGCTTGGACGTGCCCGAAGAGGAAGCGCCCGAGGACACCGCGCCGGCCACGCCGGCGGAACCCGCCGGCACCTGAGGCCGCCTGCAGGCGTGCCCCAACCGGGTTAGACTGGCCCCCACGCCCGACCGGGCGCACACCCCCACGAGATGTCAGAAGACGACAGTACCCACGCGCCGGAAGGCTCCGACAAACCCTCGGAGAAACGGCGCACTTGGCTGGACCGCCTCAGTTCGGCGTTCTCCGGCGAACCCAACACACGCGAAGACCTGGTGGCCCTCCTGCGCGATGCGCAGTCCGACGGCCTGATCGGCGGCGACACCCTGAAGATGATGGAAGGCGCCATCGAAGTGGCCGACCTCACCGTGGGCGACGTCATGGTGTCGCGCTCCCAGATGGTCTCGCTGCCGGTCGAAGCGCGCTTCCTCGACCTGATGAAGCAGGTGGTCGAATCCGGCCACTCCCGCTTCCCGGTGCATGGCGAGAACAAGGACGAGATCCTCGGCATCCTGCTGGCGAAGGACCTGCTGCGTGGCGTGGTGGCCGACAACGGCCCCGGCAGCGTGCGCGAACTGCTGCGGCCCGCGGTGCTGATCCCGGAGTCGAAGAAGCTCAACCTGCTGCTGAAGGAATTCCGCCTGTCGCGCAACCACATGGCGATCGTGGTGGACGAGTACGGCGGCGTCGCCGGCCTGGTGACCATCGAGGACGTACTGGAGCAGATCGTCGGCGAGATCGACGACGAACACGATGAAGCCGAGGACGGGGCCGCGTTGATCGCGGCCCAGGCCGATGGCCAGTTCGTGGTGGACGCGCTCACGCCCATTTCCGATTTCAACGAGCGCTTCGGCGCCGACTTCCCCGACGACGAATACGACACCGTCGGCGGGCTGGTGACGGCCGCGATCGGCCACCTGCCGGAAACCGGCGAGGAGCTGACGCTGGGCCGCTTCATGTTCCGCGTGGCACGCGCGGATGCGCGACGCGTGCATGCCTTCCACGTCGGAGTGCTGGCCGATGCGTAGCCTGGCCACGCGCCTGGCGCTGCTGGGCGCGATGTGGCTGCTGGCGATGAGCGCCTTTGCGGCGCCACGGATCGGCGTGGCGACCATGCAGCCGGGCGAGGTCTTCTTCGAGCGCTTCGGCCACAACGCCATCGTCGTGGTCGACCCCGCCAATGGCGATGCGATCTCGTACAACTTCGGTTTCTTCGATCCGTCGGAAGCCGACTTCGTCGGCAACTTCGCCCGCGGCCACATGATGTACTACCTGGTCGCGCTGCCCTTCGAGCAGGACCTCGCGCAGTACCGCGACAGCGGGCGCGGCGTGTCGTTGCAGTGGCTGGACGTTACGCCCGAGCAGGCACAGGCACTGGCCAACGCGCTGGCCGAGCGCGCACGCCCGGAGAACGCGCGCTACCGCTACGACTACTTCACCTCCAACTGCTCCACGCAGGTGCGCGACGCGCTGGATGCCGCGCTCGGCGGCCGGCTGAAATCGCAGCTCGCCGGCCGTTCGCGCGGCAACACCTTCCGTAGCGAAGCGGTGCGCCTGGCGTCGCCGGCGACGTGGATGTGGCTCGGCTTCGATGTAGGCCTGGGGCCGTCGGCGGACAAGCCGATGTCGCGCTGGGAAGAAGCCTATGTGCCGATGCGCCTGGCCGACAGTCTGCGCGAGGCGAAGAATGCCGCGGGACGCCCGCTCGTTCAGTCCGAAATGCAGTTGCTGCCGCACCGCATCGCGGCCGAACCCGCCGAAACGCCGCGCCGTTGGTGGCCGTGGCTCGCGGCCGGTGTCGCGGTCGCGCTGTTGATCGTCTTCGTAGGCCGCCGCCATGCCCGCGTCATCGCGGCGCTCGCGCTGCCATTGTGGCTGGTGTGCTTCGTGGCGGGCGCGCTGCTGGTGTATCTGTGGGGCTTCACCGAGCACTGGGCCGCGTGGGCCAACCGCAACCTGCTGCTGTTGAATCCGCTGTGCGTGTTGCTGGTACCCGGCGCAATTGCCGTGCTGCGCCGCCGCATCCCGCCCGCGTGGTTCGGCTGGCTCACGGTCGCCATCGCGGTGGGCGCCTTGGTCGCATGGTTCCTGCACTGGCTGCCGCTGCGGCTGCAATACAACCAGTCGTGGATCGCATTGCTGCTGCCGGTGCACCTGGCGCTTGCATACGTATTCATGCCCCGACGCTTGTCGCACTGAGCCCCGCCACGCACGATGCGGCCCTCTGCTTATCGCGAGGGTCGCATGTCCCGTTTCCTTCTTCCGCTCTTCGTCCTGCTGTCCAGCGCTGCCGCGCATGCCGCACCGGGACCGCGTGTCGCCTCGCCCGATGGCTCCATCGTGGTGGAGCTGTCCACCGACAACGACGGCAGGCCCGCGTATGCCGTCTCGCGCAAGGGCCAGCCGGTCATCGCTTCGTCGCGGCTCGGCTTCCTGCTGCTGGACGCGCCGAAGTTCGAACGCAACATCGAGATCGTGCAGCCGCGCACCCGCGCGTTCGATGAAACGTGGGAGCAGCCCTGGGGCGAGCGCCGCTTCATCCGCAACCACTACAACGAACTGACGGTCACACTGAAGGAGAAGGCCAAACCCTTCCGCAGCTTCGACGTGGTGTTCCGCGTGTTCGACGACGGCGTCGGCTTCCGCTACCGCTTCCCGAAGCAGCCCGGCCTGGAGCAGGTGAAGATCAGCGAGGAGCTGACCGAGTTCTCGCTGGCTCGTGACGCGACCGCGTGGTGGATTCCCGCCGGGGAATGGAACCGCGAGGAATACCTGTACCACCGCACGCCCGTGCAGCAGGTCGGCGACGCGCAGACGCCGATCACCTTCAAGTTCGAGGACGGCACCCACGTGTCGATCCACGAAGCCGCGTTGGTCGATTACAGCGGCATGAACCTGACCCGCGTCGACGGCCGCAAACTGAAGGCGGACCTGACTCCCGGCATCGGCGAGGGCAAGGTCGTGCGTGCGGCGCCCTTCGACACGCCGTGGCGCACTTTGCTGCTGAGCGACGATGCCGCCGGCCTGGCGATGTCCGGCCTGACCCTGAACCTCAACGAGCCCAACGCGCTCGGCGACGTGTCGTGGGTGAAGCCGATGAAGTACGTCGGCGTGTGGTGGGAGATGCACCTGGAGCTGAAGAGCTGGGCCTCCGGCCCCAAGCACGGCGCCACCAACGAGAATGTCCGCAAGCACATCGATTTCGCCGCGAAGAACGGTTTCGGCGGCGTGCTCGTCGAAGGCTGGAACGTGGGTTGGGACGGTGACTGGTTCGGCAACGGCGAGGATTTCAGCTTCACGAAGTCGTATCCCGACTTCGATCTCGAAGCGCTCAGCCGCTACGCCCGCTCGAAGAACGTGGTGCTGATCGGCCACCACGAGACTTCGGGCAACGCTGCGCACTACGAGTCGCAACTCGATGCCGCGTTCGACCTGTACCAGCGCGTCGGCGTGCCTGCGGTGAAGACCGGCTATGTGGCCGATGCCAGCCAGGCCAAGGTCACCGGCACCGACGGCAAGCGCCACTACGCGTGGCACGAAGGCCAGGACATGGCCCGCCACCACATGAAGGTGGTGACCGAGGCCGCGAAGCGCCATATCGCCGTCAATCCGCACGAGCCGATCAAGGACAGCGGCCTGCGCCGCACCTATCCGAACTGGATCACCCGCGAAGGCGCGCGCGGCATGGAGTTCAGCGCCTGGGGCCAGCCCGGCAATCCGCCGGAGCATGAAGCCAACCTGGTGTTCACCCGCCTGCTCGCTGGGCCGATGGACTACACGCCTGGCATCTTCGGCATGAAGACGCGCTCCACCGATGGCATCGCCACCACCTGGGCCAAGCAGCTCTCGCTGTATGTCGTCATCTACAGCCCGCTGCAGATGGCCGCGGACCTCCTCGAGAACTACGAGAAGAACCCGGCGCCGTTCCAGTTCATCAAGGACGTGCCGGTGGACTGGGACGACACGCGCGTGCTGAACGGTGAAGTGGGCGACTACGTGACCATCGCCCGCAAGGAGCGCGGCGGCCCCAACTGGTACCTCGGCGCGCTCACCGACGAAGACGGCCGCACGCTCAGCGTGCCGTTGTCGTTCCTCGACGAAGGCCGTCGTTACACCGCGCAGATCTATCGCGATGGCGACAAGGCGAACTGGAAGACCGCGCCGCAGGACATCGTGATCGAGGAGCGCAGCGTGACGCGCGGCGACACGCTGACGCTGAAGCTGGCACCGGGTGGTGGCCAGGCGATCCGCTTCGTCGCCCAGTGAGCTGCCTTGGGGGAGCGACGAAGGTCGCTCCCCTGTTCGCCGAGGCTTGTCGGACGCGGCTCCGTGGCGCACGATTCACGCCATGAATGATGTCGCCACCCCCGCCACGAAACCCGTCCTGCCCCAGTGCGTCATCAATTGCGTGGTCTACGACCACGGTGGCAAGCGGCGCGACATCAGCCTGGATGAGATCAGCGACGTGCTGGCCGTCGACGACGGCAGCTTCATCTGGGTGGGCCTGTACGAACCGGCGGACGCCATCCTGGAGAAACTGCAGGAGGAGTTCTGCCTGCACGACCTTGCCGTCGAGGACGCGCAGAACGCGCACCAGCGCCCGAAGCTGGAGGCCTATGGCAACTCGCTGTTCGTGGCCGTGCATACCGCGCAGGTGGTGGACGACCGCATCAAGTTCGGCGAGACCCACGCCTTCCTCGGCCCGCGCTACCTAGTGACCGTGCGCCACGGCGCGTCGCTGTCGTATGCGCCGGTGCGCGAGCGCGTGCAGCGCGAACCCGAACTGCTCGCGCTCGGTCCGTCGTATGGGCTATACGCGGTACTCGACTACATCGTCGACAACTACCGGCCGATCATCGACCAGTTCAAGCAGACGCTGGACACACTGGAGAAGGACATCTTCGCCGACACCTATCGCCGGGTGACGGTGGTGAAGCTGTACGAACTGAAGCGCGAGCTGACCCAGATGCGTCTGGCGGTGGCGCCGCTGCAGGACGTGCTGGCGCAGCTGACCCGCTCGCAGAGCACGCTGATCCCCGAAGAGGTGCGGCTGTACTTCCGCGACGTGCAGGACCACGTGCTGCGCGTCAACGAATACACCGACACGCTGCGCGAAATGCTGACGACGGCGCTCAGCGTGAACCTCTCGCTGGTGACGCTGGCCCAGGGCGAGATCGTCAAACGCCTGGGTGCCTGGGCCGCGCTGCTTGCCGCGCCCACGCTGATCACCAGCTGGTACGGCATGAACTTCGAACACATGCCCGAGCTTGGCGGACGCTTCGCCTACCCCGTCCTGATCGCCGGCGTCGCGCTGGCCTGCTTCGGCCTGTACCGGCTGTTCAAGCGTTCGCGCTGGCTCTGAGCGCCCTACGCCGTCGGATTGCGACCAAAGTAGAAGGCTGAATCGGCCGTTACGGATTGACCGGCCTCCCGCATGGGGGGACCCTTGTCCGGACTTGTCGGAGGGTTCCCGAATGAATGGTTTTTCCAAGATCGGCTGGGCGGCGCTCGCGCTCCTCGGCGCTGGGTGTCTGGGTGTCGTGGCCTTGCGCCAGGGCGAGCAGATCAGCGCGCTGTGGATCGTCGTGGCGGCGGTGTCCATCTACCTGGTGGCGTACCGCTACTACAGCCTGTACATCGCGAAGAACGTGATGGGGCTGGATCCCACCCGCGCGACCCCCGCGCACATCAACAACGATGGCCTGGACTACGTGCCCACCAACAAGCACGTGTTGTTCGGCCACCACTTTGCCGCCATCGCCGGCGCCGGCCCGCTGGTGGGCCCGGTGCTTGCGGCGCAGATGGGCTACCTGCCCGGCATGCTCTGGCTGATCGCCGGCGTGGTGCTCGCGGGCGCGGTGCAGGACTTCATGGTCCTGTTCATCTCCAGCCGCCGCAACGGCCGCTCGCTGGGTGATCTGGTCCGCGAGGAAATGGGCCAGGTGGCCGGCACCATCGCGCTGTTCGGCGCGTTCCTGATCATGATCATCATCCTGGCGGTGCTGGCGATGATCGTGGTGAAGGCGCTGGCCGAAAGCCCGTGGGGCATGTTCACGGTGATCGCCACGATGCCCATCGCGATCTTCATGGGCATCTACATGCGCTACATCCGCCCCGGCAAGATCGGCGAGATCTCGGTGGTCGGCATCATCCTGTTGCTGCTGGCCATCTGGTTCGGCGGCAAGGTCGGCGCACATCCCACGTGGGGCCCGGCCTTCACCTTCACCGGCACCCAGATCACCTGGATGCTGATCGGCTACGGTTTCGTCGCCGCCGTGCTGCCCGTGTGGCTGCTGCTGGCGCCGCGCGATTACCTGTCGACCTTCCTCAAGATCGGCGTGATCGTCGCGCTGGCCATCGGCATCGTCATCGCCAGCCCGGAAGTGACCTCGCTGAAGATGCCGGCGCTGACCCAGTTCGCCAGCACCGGCGACGGCCCGGTGTGGAAGGGCGGCCTGTTCCCGTTCCTCTTCATCACCATCGCCTGCGGTGCGGTCTCGGGCTTCCATGCGCTGATCAGCTCGGGCACCTCGCCCAAGCTGCTGGCCAATGAAACCCACACCCGCTACATCGGCTACGGCGGCATGCTGATGGAATCGTTCGTCGCCATCATGGCGCTGGTCGCGGCCTCGATCATCGAGCCGGGCGTCTACTTCGCCATGAACAGCCCCGCCGCCGCCATCGGCACCAGCGCGGTCGACGTGGCTGCGAAGGTCAGCAGTTGGGGCTTCGTGGTGACGCCGGAAATGCTCACCCAGACCGCGCACAACATCGGCGAAAGCACGATCATCTCGCGCGCCGGTGGTGCACCGACGCTGGCCGTGGGCATCGCCGTGATCCTGCACGACGCGCTGCCGGGCGGCGACGCGATGATGGCCTTCTGGTACCACTTCGCCATCCTGTTCGAAGCGCTCTTCATCCTGACCGCGGTGGATGCGGGCACGCGTGCCGGCCGCTTCATGCTGCAGGACCTGCTGGGCAACTTCATCCCGCCGCTGCGCAAGACGGACTCCTGGGGCGCGAACGTCATCGGCACCGCCGGCTGCGTCGCGCTGTGGGGTTACTTCCTGTACCAGGGCGTGGTCGATCCGCTGGGCGGCATCAACACGCTGTGGCCGCTGTTCGGCATCGCCAACCAGATGCTCGCCGGTATCGCGCTGATGCTGTGCACGGTGGTGCTGTTCAAGATGAAGCGCGACCGCTACGCCTGGGTCACCGTCGTCCCGGCGATCTGGCTGCTGATCTGCACGACGTACGCGGGCCTGATCAAGATCTTCGACAGCAACCCCGCGGTCGGCTTCGTCGCGCAGGCGAAGAAGTACCAGGCATCCATCGCCGACGGCCAACTGCTCGGCGCGGCCAAGAGCATGAGCCAGATGCACCAGGTGGTGATCAACAGCTACGTGAACACCGGCCTGACCGTCCTGTTCCTGTTCGTGGTGTTCAGCGTGCTGCTGTATGCGGTCAAGGCGATCCTGAAGGCACGCGCCAGCAACGTGCGTACCGATCGCGAGTCGCCGTACATCGCGCTGACCGACGAACAGCAGAAGGCCTGGCTGTAAGCCATGGGCACGGAACTCGTTCCGCTCTCGCACTTCGCCACGCACAAGCGTGTGTGGCGGAGGCTGGTGCAGACCGCGCGCCTGTGCTGCGGCATTCCGGACTACGACAACTACGTCCGGCATGTGCTGGAGAAGCACCCGGACCGCGAGCCGATGGATTACAAGACGTTCTTCCGCGAACGGCAGGAAGCAAGGTTCGGCGGCAGGAGCGGGTTCCGCTGTTGCTGATCGATTCTGTCAGGCAAACAGGAAAGGGCGAAGCCAATGGCTTCGCCCTTTTTGTTTGATCTCCTGTGCGAGCGACGTGAGTCGCGAACTGAAGCATCAGGATCGCGACTCACGTCGCTCCCACAAGGATCATGTTCTCAACCCTGCCCCGCCATCGCGCGCAGGCCGACGCCGACCGCGTACGCCGCCACGGTACCGGTCGCATAGCCCAGCGCGCCCAGCAACGCACCGACCGGCGCGAGCGAGGGATGGAACACCGACGCCACCACCGGGGCCGATGCCGGCCCGCCGACATTGCTCTGCGAGCCCATCGCGAAATAGAAGAACGGCACGCGCAGCAGCTTGCCCAGCAGCGCCAGCAGCACGATGTGCACCAGGATCCAGATCACGCCCAATGCCAGCAGCCACGGCTTGTCGGCCAGCGAGCCGATATCCATCTGCATGCCGATGCACGCGATGAGGATGTACAGGAACAGCGCACCGATCTTCGACGCGCCCGCACCGTCCAACTCGCGCGCACGGGTCAGGCTCAGGCCCAAGCCGATCAGCGTCGATAGCACGACGACCCAGACGAACGGCTCGTGCAAGCTCACCTGCTTCGCCCAGGCAAAGCCGCCAAACCAGGCCGACGCCGGTCCGGCAACCGCGTGCGCGAGACCGACCGTACCGAAGGCGATCGCCAGGATCACCATCAGGTCCGTCAACGTGGTGACCCGCTCGTGCTGCTTCTGATAGGACGCCAGGCGTTCCTTGAGTTCCTCGATCGCACGCGTATCCGCGCCCGTATGCGCATCGATGGCCTTCGCACGGTTCGCCAGGAAGATCAGCACGGCCATCCAGACATAGCCGACCGCGACGTCGATGACGACGAACTGGCCAAACGTGGTCTCGTCGACCTGGAAGACCTCCTTCATCGCCACCATGTTCGCGCCGCCGCCGATCCAGCTGCCCGCCAGCGCGGCCATGCCGCCCCAGGTATCGCCGGCCACGGTTTCCGGATGCAGTGCATCCATCACGCCAAACGCGACGAACGCACCGATCATCACGCTGGCCGATGCCGCGAAATACATCACCAACAGCTTGGGGCCCAGTTTCAGCACGCCCTTCAGATCGATGGTCAGCGTCAGCAACACCAATGCCGCCGGCAGCAGCACGCGGCTCGCCACCGGGTTGTAGAGCTTGCTGGCGGCACCGTCGATCAGGCCGACGCTGTTGAAAATGCCGGGGATGAAGTAGCACAGCAGCAGTGCCGGCACGTAGGTGTAGAACTTCTTGAAGAAGCCCGTCTCGCGCGAGGACGTCCAGAACACCACGCCCAGCGTGGCGGCGATCAGGCCGAACAGGACGATGTCGTTCTGGATGAGCGCAGTGGAAGGTTCGGTGGCTTCGATCGCCATCGGCGGGGTTCTCCTTCAGTCAAAGAAAAAGGGCCGGCATAACCGGCCCTTTCGGGAAAGCGTCAGCGGCCGATGTGCTGCTTCAGCCACGCATTGACGGTGTCGTGCCACAGGATGCTGTTCTGCGGCTTGAGCACCCAGTGGTTCTCGTCCGGGAAGTACAGCAGCTTGGATTCGATGCCCTTGCGCTGTAGCGCGGTGAACGTGGACAGGCCCTGGTCCACCGGCACGCGGTAGTCCTTCTCGCCCTGCACCACCAGCATCGGCACGCGCCACTTGGCGATATGGTTGACCGGATTGAACTTCTCGATGTTCTTCGGCACGTCGTACGGGGTGCCGCCGTTCTCCCACTCGGTGAACCACAGCTCCTCGGTGACATAGGCCATCGAGCGGATGTCGAACACGCCGTCGTGGTTGACCAGGCACTTCCACGGCTCGTTCCAGTTGCCGGCGATCCAGTTGATCATGTAGCCGCCATAGCTGGCGCCCAGCGCGCACGCGTTCTTGCCGTCGAGGAAGGCGTACTGCTTCTGCGCCGCCGCCCACCCCTTCTGCAGGTCTTCCAGCGGGCGGTCGCCCCAGTGCTGGCTGATCGCGTCGGTGAAGGCCTGGCCGTAACCGGTCGAGCCGTGGAAATCGATCATCACCACCGCGTAGCCCTGGCCTGCGTAGGTCTGCGGGTTCCAGCGATAGCTCCAACCGTTGCCGAAGCTGCCCTGCGGGCCGCCGTGGATCAGGAACGCCACCGGGTACTTCTTCCCTTCCACGTAATCGTGCGGCTTGACCACGTAACCGTGCACGGTCTCGTTGTTCCAGCCCTTGAAGTTGAACTGTTCGAAGTCGCCGAACGAGACGTCCTTCAGTACCTCGTCGGCGCTGGGCGTGATGGCGCGCAGGGTGGCGCCGACATCATCGCTGGTGGCGTAGATCACGTCGCCGGACTTCAAGGTGTTGCGCGACAACACCAGCGTCTTGCCGACCATGTCGAACGCCGAAACGCTGCCGTCGCCGACGATCTTGCGGGCCTGGCCGCTCTGGATCTCCACCGAGAAGAGCGGATGCTCGCCCACATCCTGCGCGGTGGTGTAAATCCTTTCACCGTCATCTGAGAGGACGATGCTGTCGGCGCTGCGATCCCAGTTCGGTGCGATCTCACGCAGCTTCCCATTGTCCAGGTCCATCGCCATCAGGCCAAAGCGGTCGGCTTCGAAACCCGGGCGCTTCATCGCGCGATAGAACAACGTCTTGCCGTCAGCGCTGAACACCGGACCGGTGTCCCACGCAGGGTTGGCGGCTGTCAGGTTGACCGGCGCGCTGCTGCCGTCCGCGGCAATCTTGTACAGGTCGAAGTTGGTCGACCACGCCTCGCCCTTGCCGGCGACGCGCACCGACGCCACCACCGAGGCGCCGTCCGGCGACCAGGTGTACTCATCGGCGCCACCGAACGGCTTGGACGGCGCGTCGCCATCCAATCGGTCGGTCAACGACGTGGCCGTGCTCACGGCCTTGGCCTTGGCACCCGGCAGCGCCGCCACGAACAGGCGGCTGCGGCGGCCATCGGCCCAGGTATCCCAATGGCGGACGAACAGGCCGTCGTAGACCACGCCGGTGCTCTTCTTCGCCGCCGTGGCGTCGAGCTTCTTCTGCGTACAGGCGAAGTCCGCCTTGCAGTCGGCGAAGGTGTCGGCGCTGAACAGCACGCGCGTGCCGTCCGGCGACAGCTTGTAGCTGGCGACGTCCAGCGCGAACGCCGTCAGCTGGCGCGGGGTGCCGCCGGCCAGCGGCAACGCGTAGAGCTGCTGGATGCCCGACTTGCCGCTGAGGAAGTAGACCGTCTTGCCATCGGGCGAGAACGCGGGCGAATTAACGTTCCAGCCCTCGGGCGTCAGGCGCTTGGGCGGGCCCATGTCGCGCGTCAGCAGGTTGCGGACCCACAGGCTGCTGCTGCCCTTGGTCACGTCGGCATCGACCACGCGCTTGGCGAACAGCACGGTGCTGCCGTCCGGCGACAACACGGGCGAGGACACGCGGTCCAGCTTCTGCAGGTCGCGCACGTCGAGGCCGCGCGCAGCGGCCAGCGACGGCAGTGCCGCCAGCAGACAGAAGGGCAACAGGGCGGATTTGAGCTTCATCCGGGGCTCCGGCAACAGGGAAACCCCGATGTTAGGCGCTAAGCGCGCCGCGGCGCAAAGGCGTGAAGTCACGCCCTTGCGCCGTGTATTGGCTTAACGGGGGCCGGGTTCGGCGTCGCCCAGCGCCTTCGACTTGGCGCCGGTGCGGTAGAGCAGCCAGCCCACGATCGCCAGGATCACCAGGCCGACGATCTCGCCCTGCTGGAAGGCTTCCGGCAGCACCAGCACGTCGCGATCCTTGGATACGTAGATGGCGATGCCGACCGCAATGCCCATCAGCGCTTCACCGGTGATCAGGCCCGCGGCGAACAAGGTGCCAGGACGATGGATGCGGTCGCGCGCTTCCTCGTCCTTCGTGCCGACCATGCCGTGGCGCTTCTCGACCAGGTAGGCGAGCAGGCCGCCGAGGAAGATCGGCACCATCAGTTCCAGCGGCAGGTAGATGCCGATCGCGGCAGCGAGGACCGGCACGCGGAAGCTGCTGCCCTTGGCTTTCAGCGTCTCGTCGACGGCGATGATGATCGCGCCGATGATCGCGCCGATGCCGATGATGCCCCACGGCAGTTCGCCACCGAACAGGCCCTTGGCGACCGACGCCATCAGCGTGGCCTGCGGGGCGGACAGCGGATTCGGATGTTCGGCCGTCGGTGCACCGATGCCGTAAGCCTCGGACAGGATGTTCAGCACCGGCGCCATGATCAGCGCGCAGGAGAACGCGCCGATGCCCAGCATCAGCTGCTGCTTCCACGGGGTCGCACCGACCAGGTAACCCGCCTTGAGGTCCTGCAGGTTGTCGCCACCCACGGCCGCCGCGCAGCACACCACGGCACCGATCATGATCGCGGCCACGGCGCCCAACGGCGCCCCACCGGAACCGACCGCCATGCGGCCGCTCTCGCCGAGCAACAACAGCAGCACGACCGAGGCGAACAGGATGGTGGCGATGGTGATGCCCGACACCGGGTTGTTCGACGAACCGACCAGGCCGGCCAGGTAGGCCGATACGGATACGAACAGGAAGCCGGCCACGATCATGATGATCGCCATCGGGATGCTGACGTGCCACACGCCGACGATGGCTTGGTACAGCAGCAGCAGCGGCAGCACGAAGACCACCAGCGCCACCAGCATCCACTTCATCGGCAGGTCGCGCTCGGTTTCGGCGACGTCGGCGCCACCGGAGCCCGCACGCGCGGCGGCGATGCCGCTCTTCACGCCCGACAGCAGCGACTTGCGCAACGAGAACAGCGTCCACACGCCGCCGATCAGCATCGCGCCCACGCCCAGGTAGCGGATCTTCGCTGACCAGATGGCCCCGGCCACGTCTTCGGCACCTGCGCCTGCAACGCTCTGCGCCAGCGCAGGATCGGTACCCATGAAGAACATGTGGTACAGCGGGATGGCGATATGCCAGGACAGGACGCTGCCCGACAGCACCACGATGCCGATGTTCAGGCCCACGATGTAGCCCACGCCCAGCAGCGCCGGCGACAGGTTGGTGCCCATGTAGCCGAGGTACTTGCCGAAGAAGCCCGCGCCCGCGGCGGTGTCCGGGATCAGGCGCATGCCGCTGTGCGCGGCAACCTTCAACACGGCACCAATGGCGGCGGAGAACGCCAGGATCTTCAGACCCGGGCCCGGATTCTCACCGGCCTTCAGCACTTCGGCCGCGGCCTTGCCTTCGGGGAACGGCAGCGGCTCCTCGACGATCATCGAGCGGCGCAGCGGCACCGAAAACAGCACGCCCAGCAGGCCACCGAGGCCGGCGATCGCCAGCACCCAGGAATACTGGAAGTCCTGCCAGTAGCCGAGGATGATCAGCGCGGGGATCGTGAAGATCACGCCGGCCGCGATCGACGAACCGGCGGAGGCGCCGGTCTGCACGATGTTGTTCTCCAGGATCGTGCCGCCGCCCAGCAGGCGCAGCACGCCCATCGAAACGACGGCCGCCGGGATGGCGGTGGCCACGGTCAGGCCGGCGAACAGGCCCAGGTAGGCGTTGGCGGCCGACAGCACGACGGCCAGCACGATGGCTAGCACGACGGCGCGGAAGGTAAGTTGCGGGGTCCCCGAGCTCATTGCATGTTCCCGAATTGCGGAAAGCCGACACGCTAGCGTCCGCTGCCCGGCAAGTCCAGCCGGAACGCGCGCCATCGCTATACTCGCCGCGGATTCCCCGCCGGAGCGGCCCTTGACCCCCCTCGCCCCCGCGGCCGCCGGCCGCGACGACTTCCTGGGCCACCCCAAGGGGGTCTACGTCTGCTTCTTCACCGAGATGTGGGAGCGCTTCTCCTTCTACGGGATGAAGGCGCTGCTGCTGCTGTACCTGACCAAGTACCACCTGTTCGCCGACGACGCGGGCTACGACCTGATCGGGGCCTACGGCGGACTGGTCTACTGCGTGCCGGTGATCGGCGGCGTGCTGGCTGACCGCTGGCTGGGCATGCGCAAGGCGGTGGTCTTCGGCGGATTGCTGCTGGTGGCCGGCCATGCCGGCATGGCGCTCGAAGGCGCGGCGGCGACGATGGACGCTGGCGTGGTCACGCGCGATGAAGGCGCGCTGCGCACGATGTACCTGTCGCTCGCGCTGATCGTCATGGGCGTCGGCTTCCTGAAGCCCAACATCACCGGCATCGTCGGCCGGCTGTATCCGGCCGGCGACCCGCGCCGCGATGGCGGCTTCAGCCTTTTTTACGCCGGCATCAACCTCGGTGCCCTGCTCGCCTCGCTGGTGTGCGGTTATCTCGGCGAGACGCTGGGCTGGAAGTACGGTTTCGGCGCGGCCGGCATCGGCATGCTACTGGGCCTGGCGATGTTCCTCTGGGGCCAGCGCTACCTGCACGGCCACGCCGAACCACCCTCGCCCACGGTGCTCCGCGCACCGATGTTGGGTATCCCCCGGGAATGGCTGATCTACGCCGGCGCGGCACTGGGTGTGTTGCCCGTGGCCTGGCTGATGTGGGCGGCGGCCAACGGTGCGTTCGCGCTGGGCGGCGAATTCTCGCTCGCACTCGCGTTGATGCTGCTGGTGCTGGCCACGGTGCTGGCGTGGTTCCTCTGGTTCATCACCACGCAATGCACGCCGGTGCAGCGTCGCCAGATGCTGGCGCTGATGGCGCTGATCTTCATGTGCCTGGTGTTCTTCACCCTGTACGAGCAAACGTACGGCTCGTGGGTGATGTTCACCGACAGGATGCTGACGAAAGACCTGTTCCCGTCATTGGTACAGCCGGCATCGGTGGTGGTCTGGTCGGACAGCCTCGCCGCGAACATCGCGCTCTTCCTCGGCAGCGCGCCGTGGTCCACCTGGGCGCTGGTGGCGATGCCGCTGTCGTTCGTGATCGCGTCGCGCTGGTCGGAGCGGAGCACGCGCCCCGGGCCGCCGCGCGCACTGTTCCTCGGCACGGCTGCGCTGATGGTGGTGCTGGTGCTGCGTGATTCATTGGTGCTGCCGCAGACCGCCGGCTCGCTGACCTACCTGGGCGCGATGTTCCTGGTGGTGCTGGCGCCCGTGTTCGCGTGGCTGTGGGCCACGCTGGGACGACGCGGCCTCGATCCGTCCAAGCCGGTGAAAGGCGCGCTGGGCCTGTTGTTCGGCGGTCTGTCCTTCATCCCGCTGGCACTCGCGGCGCAACAGGTAGGCGACACTGGCGTGGTCGCGAGCGTGTGGTGGCTGGTGCTGGCCTACCTGCTGCTCGAGATCGGCGAGATGTGCCTCGCCCCGGTCAGCCTGGCCGCCGTCACCGAACTGTCGGTACCGCGCGTGGTGAGCTCGATGATGGGCATGTGGCTGTTGGCCACTGCATTCTCGGAAACGCTTGCCGCACAGTTCGGCAAACTTGCAGCGATGGATGTTCCGGACGATGGCGCGCTCGATATCGCGCACGCGGCCACCGGCTTCGCCGACCTGTTCTGGCTGATGATGTGGATCGGCCTGGGATGCGGCGTGATCGCTTTGCTGGCCTCGCCGTGGTTGCGGCGGGCGATGCGCACGACGGACTGAGCGGTCTTGCGATCGTACGGGCGGCGGATGGCCGCCCGTACAGGATGTCCTACTTTGCCGTTGCGCCACCGAGATGGCGGCTGAAGAACGCCAGCAGCTTCGTGTAGTAGTCGCGCTGGTTTTCTTCCTTGTAGTAGCCGTGACCTTCGGTGCGGTAGTAGACCGCTTCCACCGGCACGCCTGCCGCCTTCAGCTTGCGCTCCATGATCTCGGTGTGTTCGACGGGCGCCACTTCGTCTTCGCCACCTGCGGCCAGGAATACGGGCACCTTGATCGTGTTCGCCATGTTGACCGGCGACACGGCCGCCAACGACGATCGCTCACCCACCCAGTCATGCGACCAACGTCCCAGCGTGCGGCTGTCGCTGGCATCCTGTTGCTGCATCATCGGCAGGTCATAGACACCGACGTTGCCGGCGGCGCAGCGGTAGAGACCGGCCTCCTTCGCGACACCCGTCAGTGCCGCATACGCACCGTAACTTGCGCCGTAGATGCAGATCCTGCCCGGATCGGCGATGCCTTCCTTGATCGCCCATCGGGTCGCGTCCGTCAGGTCGTCCTGCATGGTGCCGCCCCATTGGCGCGCGCCCACCTGCTGGAAATTGCGACCGTACCCTCCGGAGCCCCGATAGTTGACCTGCAGCACCGCATACCCGGCGGATGCCAGCAACTGGACTTCGCTGTTGAAACCCCACGCGTCCCTGACGCCGTAAGGACCGCCATGCGGATGGATGATCAAGGGGAGGCCCTTGCCTGAGCTGCCCTTGGGCACGGTCAGGTAGCCATGCAGTACCAGTCCATCCCGTGCCTTGAGCTGGATCGGCGCCATGGGCGCAAGTTGCTCCGGATCCACCCACTCGCGACGGCTGAGCAGGTAATTCATTTTCTTCGCCGGCACGTCGAATACGTAGAAGTCGCCCGGGTTGACGTCCGATGAGACTTCGACCAACGCCAGACCGCCGTCGCGCGTCATCGAGGTGATCTCGACCAGATCGCCCGGAAATGCCTCTTGCAGACTGCGGAGGAGCTTTCCGTCGGCATGCTCCTTGTCCAGCAGGGCGAATGTCGGTTTTCCGTCAAAGTACACCGCGCCCATCGGGACGCCCTTGCCGTCGTGCGACAGCAGGATGGCGGCAGGATCCACGTTCGGATTGCGCAGCCTCTCGGTCCGCTCGCCACTGGCGACATCGAGCGCCACGACGGCATCCGATCCTTGCGCCTGCTCGACCCTCAGATAGGCGGTCTTCTGGTCGCCGCTGAAACCGATGGGTACCTCGATGCGCTGCGACATGCGTTCATCGTTGATCAGATCCCATTCCTGTCCCTCGCCCCCGCGGTAGTACAGGCGATTGACGTTCTCCGACGTGATGCCGTAAGCGAATCGCACCGTGCCCGTGCCATCGCTGACGAACTCGCCTTCCGGTACAGGCGAGCGGGCCAACAAGACGCGACGCCCCGTGTAGACATCCATCCTTTCGGCGCGGGTGTAGGTCAGGTCTCCGAATGGCCGCACCATCACGATGACGTTGCGATCGTCTTCCGGCAACGTATCCACCAGATACCCGGCTGCAGCCTCTACCTTCTTCTGCTGGATACGCGTACCCGGTCCAGCGCCCTCCACTCGGTACCCCAACAGGTTCTGCTTGTTGGAACCGTCCGCACTCAAGGCAAACAACTCGCCCGTCGCTTGCGGCAAGTCCAATGCACCGAATTTCTGCGCTACGGAGAACAAGACGCGCTCGGGGTTTACCCACCAGAAATCCGCAACGTGGTTGTGCCGCCCCAGGGACATCGAGCCGGTGATACGGATCTCCTGCCGATCCAGTACCACCAGCGCGGTCCTGTCCTCTTGCTGCACTGTCGCGGCAAGGTACTTGCCATCCGGCGACAACTTGATGTCGGTGAACGCATCCTTGCGAATGAATGCGCCGACATCTACCGACGCGGCTGGCTGAGCGGCCAAGTCCGCGGATGCGAATGCGATGCCTATCCCCATCAGCACGGTCGTTGCGACCGGGCGAGTCCAGTTCCCCATCTCGCTTCCCCAAGCGTTGCGGTATCGCCATCGTTCCACAGCGCGTGCCTGCGTTCAATGTTCGCCTGCAGCAACGCCCGCCGTTGGGCGCCCGGATCGATCAGGCGCCAAGCACCTGCCGCAAGCCGGCACGCCACTCGGGAAGCGAATGTCCAAGCACGCCTTCCAGCTTGCCGATGTCCAGGCGGGAGTAGCCCGGGCGACGGGCACGTGTGGGGTAGTCCGACGTCGCGATCGGGAGCGCCTTGGGGGCGCGCGCGATTAGCCCGCGTGCCGCGGCTTCTTCGAAGATGGCTTCCGCGAAACCGTGCCAACTCGTTTCGCCACGAGGCGTCAGGTGGAATGTCCCCGATGGCGCGTCCTGCTTGCGCAGCAGTTCGGCCGTCACGTCCGCGATCAATGCCGCCGGCGTGGGCGTACCCACCTGGTCGGCGACAACGCGCACCTCGTCCCGATCGGCGCCAAGCCGCAGCATCGTCTTCATGAAGTTATGGCCGTGGTTGCCATACACCCACGCGGTGCGCAGGATCAGATGGCGACCGCCGGCCGACCGGATCGCGTCCTCGCCGGCAAGCTTGCTGGCGCCATAAACGCCCAAGGGCGCGGTGGGGTCATCCTCGCGGTACGGCTGCGTGCCCCGGCCATCGAAGACGTAGTCGGTCGAATAATGCACGAACGGGATGCCCCTCGCGGCACATGCGCGTGCGAGCACATCCGGCGCTTCGGCATTGGCGCGAAAGGCCGCATCGGCGTCGTCCTCGGCCTTGTCGACGGCGGTGTAGGCGGCTGCATTGACGATCCCGCTCGGCGCCACGCGCTCGACAAGATCAGCGAGGCTGCCAGGCCGATCAAAATCGGCGATCTCGCACCGCGTGCCATCGGCCAATTCGCCAGACCGTGTGGTAGCGACGACGAGGCAGCCCAACGATGCCAGGCTCCGCCGTAATTCGTGGCCTACCTGGCCATTGGCGCCGAGCAGCAGGATCGTCATGGCGCGTAGACGGGGAGTCGCTCCGGCGCGACATCGGCCAACAAGGGCGCGGCTGCGTCCTTCGCCGAAAGTTGCGGCTCGCTGATCGGCCAATCGATGCCAATCGCAGGGTCGTCCCAACGCACGGCCGCATCGGCGGCCCTGTCGTAGACGGCGGTACACAGATAGCTGAACACGGCGCGTTCGGATACGACGGCGAACCCGTGCGCGAAGCCCTCTGGAATCCACAACTGTCGCTTGTTCTCGGCGCTGAGCATGACAGCCGCCCACTGTCCGAACGTGGGCGAGCCGCGACGAATATCGACGGCTACGTCAAAGACTTCGCCTTCCAGCACACTGACCAGCTTGCCCTGCGGATTCGGCCACTGGTAGTGCAGACCACGCAGCACGCCGCGGGCCGACGAGGACAGGTTGCTCTGGACGAACGCCGTCGGCAGGCCGTGCTGGCCGTAGCGATCCGCGTTCCAGGTTTCGAGAAAGAAGCCACGTTCGTCGCCGAACACGGCCGGCTCGATCAGGACGCATCCCGGCAACGATGTTTCGACCACCTTCATCGCACGATACCGCGGGACGCCAACGACAGCAGGTACTGCCCATAGCCGTTCTTCGCCAACGGCGCGGCGAGCTTCTCGACTTGCGCGGCGTCGATCCAACCGTTACCGAAGGCGATTTCCTCCGGGCAGCAGACGCGAAGGCCCTGGCGCGCTTCGATCGTCTCGATGAAATTGGACGCTTCAAGCAGGGACTGATGGGTGCCTGTATCCAACCATGCATGGCCACGCCCAAGCGGCTCCAGGTGCAACGCGCCCGCCTCGAGGTACCGACGGTTGAGGTCGGTGATCTCGAGTTCGCCACGCGGCGAGGGCTTCAGGTCCGCCGCATAGTCGCTGGCCAGCCCGTCGTAGAAATACAGGCCGGTGACCGCATAGTTCGATCGCGGTTTGGCCGGCTTTTCTTCGATGCCAACGACGCGACCCTCCTGATCGAACTCGGCCACGCCGTAGCGTTCGGGATCATTGACCCAATAGCCGAACACGGTCGCGCCCTCCCTGCGTGCGTCGGCGCGACGAAGCATGTCGGTGAAACCGTGTCCATAGAAAATATTGTCGCCCAACACCAGACAGCTCGGTTTCCCGCCGACGAACTCCTTGCCAATCAAATAGGCCTGCGCCAGCCCGTCTGGGCTCGGCTGTACGGCGTACTGAATGTCCATGCCCCATTGGGAACCGTCGCCCAAGAGCGCCTTGAACAGCGCCTGCTCGTGCGGCGTATTAATCACCAGCACTTCACGGATTCCCGCCAGCATCAGCACGCTGAGCGGGTAGTAGATCATCGGCTTGTCGTAGACCGGCAGTAATTGTTTGCTGATCGCCTGCGTCAGCGGATAGAGGCGCGTACCCGAACCGCCTGCGAGGATGATGCCCTTCCGTTGTGTCATCGCGATCCCCTCACGCAGGCGTGCCGATACGTTCAAGACGGTAACTGCCGTCCAGCACGCGCTTCACCCAGTCCTGGTTGGCGAGATACCAGTCCACTGTTTCCGCAATACCCTGCTCGAACGTGTACTCCGGCTCCCAGCCCAATTCATCGCGCAGCTTGGAGGCATCGATGGCATACCGACGGTCGTGACCGGGGCGATCCGCCACGAACGCAATCTGGTTACTGCGCGGCTGACCATCTGCACGCGGCACCCGCGCGTCCAGCAGCGCGCAGATCGTGTGCACGACTTCCAGGTTCTGCTTCTCGGCATTGCCGCCGACGTTGTACGTCTCGCCAATTCGCCCTTTCTCCAGGACGGTGCGGATCGCCTGGCAGTGGTCGCCCACGAACAACCAGTCACGCACATTCTTGCCGTCGCCATACACAGGCAGCGGCTCGCCGGCAAGCGCTCGCGCGATGATCAGCGGGATGAGCTTTTCGGGAAAATGGTACGGACCGTAATTGTTGGAACAATTGGTCGTCAGCACGGGCAAGCCATACGTGTGATGGAAGGCGCGCACGAGATGATCGGACGCTGCCTTTGACGCGGAGTAGGGCGAGTTCGGTGCGTAGGGCGTCGTCTCCGTGAACTTGCCGGTGTCGCCTAGCGAGCCATAGACCTCGTCAGTAGAAACGTGCAGGAAGCGGAACTGGTCGCGCGAAACGCCTTCGAGGCCCTTCCAGTAATCGCGCACGGATTCCAGCAACCCGAGCGTGCCTACGACGTTGGTCTGGATGAATGCGGAAGGCCCATCGATCGAACGGTCCACATGGCTTTCGGCCGCGAAGTTCACCACGGCATCCGGAGCATGTTCGGCCAACAGCGTCGCTACCAGCGCACGATCGCCGATATCGCCTTCGACGAAGACATGCAGCGGGTTGCCGTCGACCGAGGCGAGCGTGTCCCGGTTGCCCGCGTAGGTCAGCGCATCCAGATTGACGACCTTGACGCCGCGCGCGATGGCGCGAAGGACGAAATTACCCCCGATGAAACCGGCTCCACCGGTGACCAGCCATGTCGGCACGCTACTGCTCCTGTTGGATCAAGTTGATTGCACTATTGGATTGGGCGACGCGAGATCAAAAAGGTAGTGAATATAACGCCGGGCGCAACTTTCTGGGTGAGTTAGTTGTATTCAGCATATTTCCTACCTTTCCGCGATTCGGCGCTAGCCAATGGTAGCAATTATTGTAATGTTACAAGCCCCAATGCCCCCCGAAAACCTCAGGGGAATGTAGATGTGTAAGGTTACCGGGTAAATCCACCCAGCGCGACAGAGCCCCACTCACCTCATCGCCTTCTACGCCAACGAACACACCAGAAACGAAACGAGCCCCTTGCGGGGCCCTTGGTCGTCGGCGCAATTGTGGGGTGTTTTAGTTCCCCGGACCCCCTTCACGGTGCTGGCCGTCATTACAGCCGAGATCCTATGTTCGTGGTCAAGCCTGCTGGAAGCAGGCTTGACCCACTTTCAGCATGGCCGGGTCAAAGTCCCGGCCGCTCTTGAAGACGCCCCAAGCGATCCTGGCCAGCTTTCTGGCCAGGATGTTGAAACTGGCAGTACTGCTGTGGCCGCGTTCGCGGATGGCGTTGTAAAGGGCTTTGCCATTTTTGGAGCGGGTCAGTCCCATGGCCGCCATGTAGAGGATCTGGCGCAGGCTGGCGTTGCCGCGCTTGGACAGGCGCCGCCTACCGATCCGGGCGCCGGATTCGTTGGGGCGCGGATCCAGGCCGGTACAGGCGATCCAGGCGTCCGAGCTGGTCAAGGGCCATCGTGTGATGTGATGGGTGACGAAGGCCGCTACCGTCGGCCCAACCCCCGGAATGGTCATGATCCGCCGATACAGGTCGCGCTGTTCGCCACTGCGGCACAGCTGCTGAATCTGTTGGTCGAGCAGGGCAATGGCCTCTTTCAGACCATCGAAGATGCGCCCAAAGATGGCCGACTCCGACGCCCCCGCGCCTAGCGAGAGATTCAACTTCGCCTTGCTCCGGACCAGGCTGTCACGTTGCTGGAGCAGCACATGCAGCTGCTCCTGCGCAGGCGATCGGGCGACATGCTCATGCAGATTGTCGGCCTCCTTGGCGATGTAACGCGCAATGACCTGCGCGTCACCTGAGTCGGTTTTGCCGCGGCAGGCCACGCCCTTGGCGTAATGTTTGATGTCGCGCGGATTGAGCACAAAGACGACGTGGCCGGCCTTCTGGGCAGCTTGAACCACAAGCTCGTGGTAGCGATTGGTTGCTTCCACTCCAATGCGAGACCCGACCGGCAGAGTGGACAGCCACTTACCGATGGCTGACGCTGAATTGGGGATTCGAGTGCTGCCTTTGGTGCCATGGCGTGCCACCACAAGGCTCTTTGAGTCGGCATCGATGCCGACGGCCAAATGATCTGACATCTGCGCAACTCCCAGCTATTGTTGAGGGGCTGGGGTGGTACCGCACCACGTTGGCTTGCCTACATCGGCGGTCCTCAAAGGCCGCTAGATCCTTTATCGACGTTAAGGTGCGGGATGGGGATCGCTCGGCTCGTCTGTCGGCTGCTATCCGCAGATATCATGTTGACGGTCCCTCCACCCTGGCTCCTACATACCGCGTAGGAGCCGGGAGGAACATACAAGCCATGCTCGGCTGCTCTTCGCCCAGATGCTTGGGATGTTGTTCAACCCGGCGTGCGGTACTGCCCGGCGGAAATGAACTGCTCGAACCGTTCGCACCACACCACTACGGTGGTGTAATCGTCCACGTTGACGCTTTCAGGTACGTCCACCAGGAAACGGTTGAAGGTCTTCACCTCGCCGATGCGCTGGGCCTGTGCCTTGATCTTCAGGAAATCGGCCTTGTTGTCGACGAAGTCACGGACCAGGTACACCTTGTAATCCGGACCCGGACCCATCTTGCCGTCGAACGCGACCTGGCGCGGGCTGACGCTGACGTTGCCTTCCGCCCAATGCACCGCATCACTGCCCTTGAGGTCGCGGCGAAAGGTGGTGCGGTAGGGGGCGTCTTTCATGGCCGCCTGCACCTGCGCAACCGGCGGGTCATCGGGGGCGATCAGGATCGGCAGGAGATAGACGCCCAGGCCGAAGCCCAGGCCGAGGGTGAGCAGGTGGGTGGCGAGCAGGATGAGGATGCGGCGCATGGGGCCTCCTTGTGGTTGCGATCGATCGCGCGGCGAAGTGCCGGGCCTGACCACCCTGGGAGGTCAGGGCCGACATTATATAGGCACAGGGCCGATTGCGAAAAGGGCACAGTCGGGTGGCTGCGATGCTGAAAGCCCTCTGGCGAGGGCGGATCGCGGTCGCGGCTGGAAGCTGAATGACGTATCAGGCGCGCTGCGCTGACGACGACCGCCACGTCAATGACGACATGCGTGCGGTAGTGCCGGCCGCTGGCCGGCAGCTGCGTGGCCTGCCTGAAAATCCGGAGGTTGCCGGCCAGTGGCCGGCACTACCCTGCTGAAAAGAGGTTCCGGCCAGCGGCCAGCGTGACCGGGTCAGAAAATGACGTGGCTCTGTCCGTTGGCTGCGCCCTGAGGGCCGAAGCGACGCTCGTGGATCTGCCCGTGCCCTTCGGCATCGATCAGCAGCACCGTGCTGGCGCGGGTGCCATAGTCGTCGCCGCGGATGAAGGCCGGGCTCAGCCAGCGCTCGCGTTCCAATCCGATGCCGGTGTCGGGCAGGTCGCTGTCGGCGGGGCGATGTTCGTCCGCCAGGGCGGCCCAGAGCGGGGTCAGGTCCTCATCGCCGGCCTCGAACCAGGCTTCAAGCGCGGCCATCAGTCGTCGGGTCTTCGGCCAAGGTGCGTCCAGCGCGCCGTTGGACATGCCATGCACGCCCGGGCCCAGGCGCTGGCGCTCGGCAGGGTGGTTGCCCAGGAACTCCAGGCTGTCGCTATCGGCCAGCAGCAGGTTGAATGGGGCGTAGGCGCCGGCCACCGTTGCCAGTCGGTCGATATGCACGGCGGCGGGGTCGCGGCCGCGCAGGAAGTCGGCCACCAGCGCACCCCGTGAAGGACCGGTCTGTGCGGCCAGCGGGTCGCGGACATTGGTGACCACGGCCATGCGTCCACCCGCACCGACGCCGGCCCAGCCGCCGCCGGAGCGCAGGTCGCGCCCCCCGATGACGGAGGTCTCATCTTGCCAGGGGGCCAGCGCCGCTGTCGGGCGGGCGTGGAACTCATCACGGTTGCCGGTCATCACCAGCCGCCAGCGCGGGTGGTGCATCCAGCCAAGAGCGAGCAGGCACATGGCCTCATTGTGCACGGTTTGCGCAGTCTGGCGCCGCTTCCTGCCCGTCCCGCATGAATGCGCGAGCGATGTTTCACGCTCTGTCCACACCCCTGAACTTCCGTTCAATCTCAAAAATTGAGACGGATCAGCAACTTGTGGATAAGCCTTGAACAATTCTCTAAAGGTTGTTGCAAGCCATTGATGCGGCTGGCGATTTCCCCGCTGAAAAGTTGTTGACAACCCTTCGGCCGCTGCTAAGGTGGGCATCAGAGGGAAATCTAGCGTGCCGGACAAGACCTCGATTCGGGTTGCGCGTGGCAGGTCCAGCACTGCGTCAGCGGGAGGCCTGGCCGCAGCAGATTCGGCAACCATGAATCACTGCTGCGCCGCCTGCAATCGCTCGCGCAGCGGCTGCATCTACAGACGCTTCCTCAACAGCCTGAAGGCGGCGAAAAAGTCTCTCAGTGATGAAATGCTGCATGGACCTGCGCCTTGCTGCCACAGTCGAATCGGGAACTCTCATCCCCGTTTTGCGGGTTGTCCGCCGGTTTCTGGCCAGCTTCAGGATTCATTGTCATGCGCCGCAGTTGTTGTGCTTTGTTGCTGAATGCGACGCGGTGCAACAATTCTAGACCTGACCCTCTGCGCCGCAGTCGAATCGGGAACTCTCATCCCCGTTTTGCGGGTTGTCCGCCGGTTTCTGGCCAGCTTCAGGATCGATTGTCATGCGCCGCAGTTGTTGTACCCGGAGGATCACCCTGATGCCGTCAGCGGGGCACTCTGCTGAGGGCTGCTGGCGCGAGAGCGGGGGTTTTTAGAGGTGCCCTCAGGTAGGTGATTTGCTACGCTGCGCCGCGCCGATGTCTTACCCATGCGCGGGAGAAATGCCGATGGGCGGCGATGAGGCCGCGCGGAACACTGTGCAGCCGTCGATGCGCAGGATCGTTCCGTGCTGTGCCTCACCGCACCGGAGGGACGCGCCGCGCCGCGTGTCGCCCGTGCCGCAAACACCGCGCTGGCGGCCGCGCCGAGCTACGCACGCCATGTTCCCGAGCGCACGCTGCTGTACGCGCTAGTGCAGGCGCACTACCCGGACTTCATCGCGCGTCTTGAGGCCGAAGACCGCCCGCTGCCCGAGTATGTGCGCGAGGAGTTCGAGACCTACCTGCGCTGCGGCGTGCTCGAGCACGGCTTCCTGCGCGTGGTCTGCGAGCAGTGCCGGGCCGAGAGGCTGGTGGCCTTCTCCTGCAAGAAGCGCGGCTTCTGCCCCAGCTGCGGGGCGCGGCGCATGGCCGAGAGCGCGCGGCACCTGGTGGAGGAGGTGTTTGGCCCGCGGCCGGTGCGGCAATGGGTGCTGAGTTTTCCGTACCCGCTGCGCTTCCTGTTCGCCAGCAAGCCGGAGGCCATCGGCCCGGTGCTGGTGATCGTGCAGCGCGTCATCGCCGGCTGGTTAGCCGATCAAGTCGGCGTCGACCACGCCAGCGCGCAATGCGGCGTGGTGACCCTGATCCAGCGCTTCGGCAGCGCGCTGAACCTGAATGTTCACTTCCACATGCTGTGGCTCGACGGCGTGTACGACGCGAACGTCGAGCCGCCGCGGCGCAAGCCGCGCCTGCGCCGCGCCCGTGCCCCCACCTCTGCGCAACTGACGCAGGTCGCCAACACCATCGCGCATCGCGTGTGCCGGCACCTGACGCGCCGCGGCTGGCTGGAAGGCGAGGACGAATCCGTGTTCCTGTCCGACAGCGCGGGTAGCGACGACGGCATGGATGGGCTGCGGATGAGTTCGATGACCTACCGCATCGCCACCGGTCGCGACGCTGGCCGCAAGGTCGTCACGCTGCAAACATTGCCCGGTGACGCAGGCTCGCTGGAGGGCGATGCCGGCAAGGTCGGCGGCTTCTCGCTGCATGCCGGCGTGGCCGCGGAAGCACACGAAAGCCACAAGCTCGAAAAGCTGTGCCGCTACATCACGCGCCCGGCGATCAGCGAGCAGCGGCTGTCGATCTCACCGCAGGGCAGGGTGCGGTATCAGCTCAAGACGCCGTGGCGAAATGGGACCACGCATGTCGAATGGGATGCGGTGGATTTCATCGCGAAACTGGCCGCACTGGTCCCGCCATCTCGCGCCCACCTGACCCGCTTCCACGGCGTATTCGCCCCGAATGCAAACCTGCGTGCGCAGGTGACGCCATCGGGGCGCGGCAAGCGGCCTGCGGGCGATGCGGCGCCGGTTGACGCAAGCGCCCACGACGAGCCGCGCAGCCCCGAGCAGAAGCGCCGTGCGATGAGCTGGGCGCAACGGCTCAAGCGGGTCTTTTCCATCGACATCACCACCTGCGCCCACTGCGGCGGCGCGGTACGGATCGTCGCCAGCATCGAGGAACCCACCGCCATCCGCGCCATCCTCGCCCACTTCGAGAAGCACGGCGCGCTGGAGCAAGCGCACTACCGGCCCGCAGCGCGCGCCCCGCCGCCGGCCGCGTGACGAGGTGCCGGCCACACAGCCGGCAGCCAAGCCAGAGTCCGATCCGATGCGGCCACGACCCCGCAGGGCTGCGCTCGGCCCTGTGCCGGGATTCGGTGAGAAATGGCTACGCACTGAGCCGCTGCGTGGCCCCGCGATGTCGAAAACCCACGCATGAACCCCCGATCTGTGCCCGATCTGTGCCCAAAGCGGCGCTTGCGCGGCCGCTTCCTACCTGCCAGACTCGCAAAAAAGGGCGGTTGAACTTCCTATACCCAAGATACCGCCTACGTCTTCTTCGGAAGGCCGGTAAGGGTGAAATGGTGCGGTAAGAGCGCACCGCGAGTCTGGCAACAGACCGGCACGGCAAACCCCACCTGGAGCAAGACCAAATAGGGATCCTTTGGCGCGGCCCGCGTTGGATCCGGGTAGGTTGCTTGAGCGTTGCGGTGACGTAACGCCTAGAGGAATGACTGTCCACGACAGAACCCGGCTTATCGGCCGGCTCCGCCTCTTTCTTACGGTAGGCCGAGCATGGCTCGGCTCTACAGTAGAGCCGAGATCCTATGTTCGTGGTCAAGCCTGCTGGAAGCAGGCTTGACCCACTTTCAGCATGGCCGGGTCAAAGTCCCGGCCGCTCTTGAAGACGCCCCAAGCGATCCTGGCCAGCTTTCTGGCCAGGATGTTGAAACTGGCAGTACTGCTGTGGCCGCGTTCGCGGATGGCGTTGTAAAGGGCTTTGCCATTTTTGGAGCGGGTCAGTCCCATGGCCGCCATGTAGAGGATCTGGCGCAGGCTGGCGTTGCCGCGCTTGGACAGGCGCCGCCTACCGATCCGGGCGCCGGATTCGTTGGGGCGCGGATCCAGGCCGGTACAGGCGATCCAGGCGTCCGAGCTGGTCAAGGGCCATCGTGTGATGTGATGGGTGACGAAGGCCGCTACCGTCGGCCCAACCCCCGGAATGGTCATGATCCGCCGATACAGGTCGCGCTGTTCGCCACTGCGGCACAGCTGCTGAATCTGTTGGTCGAGCAGGGCAATGGCCTCTTTCAGACCATCGAAGATGCGCCCAAAGATGGCCGACTCCGACGCCCCCGCGCCTAGCGAGAGATTCAACTTCGCCTTGCTCCGGACCAGGCTGTCACGTTGCTGGAGCAGCACATGCAGCTGCTCCTGCGCAGGCGATCGGGCGACATGCTCATGCAGATTGTCGGCCTCCTTGGCGATGTAACGCGCAATGACCTGCGCGTCACCTGAGTCGGTTTTGCCGCGGCAGGCCACGCCCTTGGCGTAATGTTTGATGTCGCGCGGATTGAGCACAAAGACGACGTGGCCGGCCTTCTGGGCAGCTTGAACCACAAGCTCGTGGTAGCGATTGGTTGCTTCCACTCCAATGCGAGACCCGACCGGCAGAGTGGACAGCCACTTACCGATGGCTGACGCTGAATTGGGGATTCGAGTGCTGCCTTTGGTGCCATGGCGTGCCACCACAAGGCTCTTTGAGTCGGCATCGATGCCGACGGCCAAATGATCTGACATCTGCGCAACTCCCAGCTATTGTTGAGGGGCTGGGGTGGTACCGCACCACGTTGGCTTGCCTACATCGGCGGTCCTCAAAGGCCGCTAGATCCTTTATCGACGTTAAGGTGCGGGATGGGGATCGCTCGGCTCGTCTGTCGGCTGCTATCCGCAGATATCATGTTGACGGTCCCTCCACCCTGGCTCCTACATACCGCGTAGGAGCCGGGAGGAACATACAAGCATGCTCCGATCTCATTCCATCCTTGGGTGTAGGTTGCCTGGCGACGGGATCAGTGTGCCGTGTCGATTCTGGCCGGTCCATTCCATCAGCCACAGGCTGATCTTCGTGTAGGAAAAATCCTATTCCGCTATCAGGCCGATACCTTGGCTTCGGCTACCGCCGTCATTCGATCACACAGTTCATCGATCAGCGCAGAAAAGGCATCAAACGCAGCAAGCGCCTTCCGATACTCGGCCAAGTTGACGGCCCGCGTCTTGGCAAGATCGAGTGGCCACATGGTCTGCATCGCATACTGAACGCACTTCTTCGTAGGGTGCTCGATGGGCAGGAAACTCCCATCCGGCTGCTCCACCAGCTCGGGCCAAGGGACAATGGTGCGCACCGCACGAGCGACCTGACCAAGCATGAGATGTGGCGGAAACGAATGAGCCGATAGGTCACGGAAATTCAGGGTGGCTTCCTGATATCCATCCGAGTCCAACGCGGCGTGCGCGTCACGGAACGCAGGAAATGTCGCCCACGGTTTTCAGAGCCGCTTGAGTTGCTTCTTCCTGTCCGACCGACGAAGCGACTGACCTGGCTTTAAGGTGTCTTGATCCAGCTGATCACGGATCGTAGGGTCCACGATCATGTTTGCTTGATGCAGCACCGTCTCCGCCGCCAACGCGAGACGATCTGCGAATCCGCTCGGCTGAATCATGCAGATGGACGCCAATGGCTCCAGGAAGTGATAGAGCACCTCCCACCGATCCATCTCATCCTCGTAGCTGTCGACGACTTGGTTCCAAGCACCCCATTCGTGCAAGCGGACGCCCCAGGCATTGAGGCTGTTGATCGTCTCCAAGACTTCTCCGACTGCACCCCAGCCCCATTGCATGTTCCCTGGCGCGGCTTTCATTCGATCTGTCGCGGCGAACGAGGCAATCGGTGGAAAATTAGGCCGGATGATCAAACGCCGGTCATGGAAACGACGATAGGCGTCTTCCATCAGGACGCGCCAGCTTTCGCTAGGATCACCACTGTCTTCGGTAGGTGTGGTGTCGGGACTGGTTTCCGTCATAGAGGTTCCGTCAGAGCCCGCGACGCAGTGTCTTCTTCGTCGGCCGATCTGGAACCAGCAAGCTGTCGATCCAGCTAGATTGCATGCCACCCAGGTCAACAACGCAGAATGGCTGCTCGATCCATTCAACGGCGAGGCGCTTCACCTCATCCTCTGACTGAGGGAAGAACGCTTCGCCAGGTTCACTGACAAACCACGCCCCGATTAGGGCATCGCAGTGCTCGCAGTGGTTGGCGAGATACGAGATCTGGGCCGTGTTGGAGTAGTCGAATCGCAGCCATGGCGCGTGTTTGGCCACTACGGCCTCGGCCTCCGGGTTGAGTTCACCTAGCTGGGTGAACAGCGTGCTGTCGTCCACCACCGTAAAACCTTCTTCGCCCAGCTCTTCGTAGTCGGACACACCGATGGCGCTCACGCGCGTTTGCCGGCCGCACTTGTAGCAAGCATAGGAACCCGTCAGGAGCGCGAATCGCGATGCGCGAATGGTCGGGCCCTCACCCTCTTCAGGCAGGTCTTCCTCGGCCATCATCCGTTGTCGCCCTCTGTTCCCTGCTCCCTGTATTGCTTGGCCAAGTCGCTGGCACACAGCGGGACGCCATCGGGATGCGCATTGGCCACGGCCATCGCTGCCAGCTTGGTCGCGTTCTCCAGTAGAGGCTTGTTCAAACCGTCCTCTGCCCATCCGTCCGGCAGGACCGCAATGGCCTCCAGCGCTTCCTTACCCGAGAGATATTGCATGCAGGTCAGGATCGACCACTGTGTGCCGGTCTGTTCCCGCAAGATATTCCCCGCCTCCTTCTCGTCCAGTTGCTCGGCCATGAAGGCGATCCAGACCGCCGCGGCCAACTTCACCTTAGCCAGCGGCGCGAGCCTCTTCTTGGGCGGCGTGAGGTTGTGATCGCGCCTCATGCAGCTTCCTTGATCAGTTCGTAGAACGGATGCCGCTTGTCGTCGAAGATGGCGAACAGCTCTTCGTCGCTGCGCCCTTCTGGCGTGAGCCAGGCATCTACATGCTCAGGCTTGATGTTGATGATGGTGCGGTCGTGGCCTGAAGCGGCCACTTCGGGTTCTGGCTCGTCGGTAATGGCCGCGAACGACCAGAGATCGGGCTCCTGGCCGGTCGGATCCACCCAGTGCGAATACAGACAAGCGATATACATGGTCTCGCCCGTGCGCGGCCGGAAGTGAATTTCCTTGCTGCCACCCTTTCCGTCGTCCACGTTCTCGTAGAACGTCTCCGCCAGCAGGAGCGCATGAGTGTGGCCAAACTCCTTGCGCCAGAACTTGGTGAGGTTGTCGCGCCGTGCGTTGTATTTGCCGGAGATCTGGCCGGTCTTCACGCGGTCCGTGGACGGGTCCATTCCCGCGGGCCTGCAGTGGTAGCGCATGGGCCGGATGATCTTCTTTCCGTTCTCAACGATGAGCACCGGCGCATACCAGTCCGGGAAGATCCGGTCGTCCTTCGCGGGTTCGTGGCTGGTGCGCTTCGAATCGGCGATCCAGCGCTCCATCTGCTTGATCTTGTTGCCGGCGATTCGCTGCTCGTTCAACGCGGTCTTCGTTTCCTTGACCGCCAACTTGGCTTCCGCTGCCGCGAGACGGGTCCGCTGTGCATCCAGCTCGGCTTCGCTTTCCGCCAGCTTGCGCCCGTTCCATTCCGCAATCAGGTCTTGGATTTTCCGTTCCAGCTCGGACTGCGGTCGTCGGAAGTTGAGGTCCATGCCTTTCGGGATCTTCGTCCCGTCGGACAGCTTCTTGCGGATGCGGTATTTCTCATCGCGCCCCAAGTAGAGTTCCCAGAACGCCTTGATGTCGATGTCGGCACCGAATTCGCGAACGTAGCCTTCGTAGAGGGTCCAGGCTTCTGCGCTGTAGCACATGCGATCAGATCTCCATTACCGATGACGGCCCAGTCCGGGGCTGCCGCCCTGAAAAAGCCACTGGCCACCACGTCGACGCTTGCCATCGTCCGGGCCCAGAGCGCGCTCCAGCTTCTCCAACTGCGTGCGAGGCTTCGACCGCGGTGGATCGACCGGCGGCAACTTGGCTATCTCTGCTTTCGTGAGGGCTGGAGTCTGCGCGTGCTTTTTCTTCTTCCGCTTCTTCTTGATCGGCGCATCCGTGGACGCAATGGCCTCCGGCTTCTGCGTGGCCGGTGGGGTCTTCTTGATGACTTGCTTCTTGGAAGTCGGCGACGGCCCGACCTTGGGAGTGCCCTTCGACGCCAGCACCTCCAACTGCTGGGTCAAAGCGTTGGGCGTGAATCGCCTCACCATCTTGTTCGCCATAGTCTCGGCACGCTTGCGACTCCAGCGCAGCTTCTCCATGGCTTCACGAACAATGCGCTCGAACAACTCTCTGCGCACAGGTGTCGACGTGTTGGCCACCTTGGGCACGGTCAGGCCTCGACCTCAACTTCTTCATACTGGGCGGCAGTGATCAACCAGCCACGGGACTCCGCCAGCCGCCTCAGCGCGTGATTGGGGTCCAAGGCGTTGAGCGTGGCTTCTGTGGGAAGCCCGATGACGTCATGGCCTTGGGTATCCCACGTCAGATCGTAGAGCCGAAACCGGCGCAGGATCTTACCTTCGGCGAGCAACTGGAGTTCTTCCGGCAGCGCGTCCAAGTCAAACCGGCCGGCATACCCATCCCAAGGTCGCGCAATGTCCCCCCGCGCCTCGGGCTGACCTCGGATCCGCTCACCATCCTTTCGGATCACCTCCAGAGTGGCCGTCGGCAGTTCGCCGTAGGGGTCGGTGTCCCATTGCAGGCCGTCGTCTGCCTGGGACAGGCGGGCGAATTCGGCCAACGCATCCTGGAGCGTGTCGGCCTGAACCAAGGTTTCTGATAGGTAGCGGACGGTCTGGGTGGCAAAGAAGGCGTAGGTGGGCATACCGCGGTCTCGGGCACAGGCTGAACGGGTCTACTGTAACGCTGCTTTAGCGTGGAACCCGCAGTCCAGGCGTTCCACAGTGTGCGCCTTGACACGGATCCCACCGCAGCGCGATAAAGCATTATCCGGTGCGCGTATCCGCCCCCGGTGGCCGAGGTAGTGGTTTCCGCTCCCGGCGTTTTGCCTGCATAGCCTATCGGCTCCAGGTGCCCGTTCGTTCTCTATCGAGACGACGGGAACTCCCTGAACCCGCCTGGTAGCGCTATGTCCAAACGCCAAACCCTTCGCACCCTCGCCTTCCACGCCCAGCACGGGCGCTGCTGCTATTGCGGCCTGCCCATGTGGCAAGGCTCACCCGATGAACTGAAATCCCTGGGTCTGCGTCCCCGCACGGCTGCGCCGCTGCGCTGCACCGCCGAACACCTGGTCGCGCAACAGGATGGCGGGAAGGACGTGGCCTGCAACATTGCCGCAGCCTGCTGGCTGTGCAACTCCCGCCGGCACAAGCGCAAAGTGCCGCCACGCCCGGAGACCTACCGGGTCATGGTCCAGCGGCGCATCGCCAAGGGGAAATGGCACGCCCCAGTGGTGGCCAGGATTCGGGACATGGACCGATAATCCATTGCATATGCCCGTCCACCCCGCCACCGCCTACGAACTCCTCAAAGCCTTTGGTGCTAAACGCCAACCAGTTGGGCACTGATCGCCAAACAAACTGGGCACTCCCGCCAAACATTCTGGGCAGCGGCGCCAAATGAACTGGACACCGCCGCCAGCCTGTTGGGCACCCTGAGGCTACTTGGCAGAAGCCGACTTGCGCTTGCGCATCGAGTCGCCCTTCAGTTCCAGCTTGTGACTGCTGTGGATCAGGCGATCAAGGATGGCATCGGCCAGTGCTGGATCGTTGATGAAGGCATGCCAGTCCTTGACCGGCATCTGGCCCAGCATGATCGTGGAGCCGGTGCCGACGCGGTCATCCAGGATTTCAAGCAGATCGCTGCGGCCTCGGGCGTTAAGACCTGTCAGGCCAAAATCGTCCAGGATCAACAGTTTCATCTTGACCAATTGCCCTCGTAGCTTGGCCAGCGAGCCATCCTTGTGGGCGACGTCCATTTCTTCCAGCAGGCGACCGGTGCGCTTGTAGAGCACGCTGTGCCCCTGACGGGCAGCCTGCGTACCCAAGGCGCACGCTAGCCACGTCTTGCCAGTGCCGGTGGGACCTGTGATGAGTGAGTTCTGCTGACGTTCGATCCAGCCGCAAGTCAGCAAGTCTGCGACCAGGCCGCGATCAAGGCCACGGGAGTGGCGATAGTCGATCGCTTCCGGACTAGCGCTGTATTTGAGCTTGGCGCTCTTGAGAAGGCGCTGCAGCCGCTGCGTATCGCGATGACTTTGTTCTGCGTCGACAAGGTGCGCCAGACGCTGCTCAAAACCCAGACTGCTGTAGGAGGTCTGCGATTGCTGATGCGAGAGCGCTTCGAGCATTCCGTGAAGCTGAAGCTCGCGCATGCGTTCTGGACCGGCCAGAGTTCTGTAGACACTCAGTCGCCGCTCTGCGCGTAGCGCCTTTCAAACTCTACCGGTGACAGTCCGCGAGCGGAACCATGCCGGCGGATCGGGTTGTAGAACATCTCGATGTAGT